>ENA-UOJD01000115-UOJD01000115.1-human-gut-metagenome-genome-assembly--contig:-P48-NODE-115-length-127284-cov-123.342501_pt1 | contig 127284 bp, 89 predicted proteins | sample MGYA00242342_ERZ723889 | MGnify/ENA metagenome assembly ERZ723889 | reverse complement strand
CCGACGAGTCAACCGACCCGCCGGGGCTCCTCTTTTTGCCCATCCCGCCCCGGCCCTCCTGCGCCAGCGCCAGCGCCAAGCCGCCTTGATGCCCTTGATGCCCTTGAGGTTCATATGCCGATCCTTGGTCTTTAGAGTAAGTGACAGCGCTCCCGTAGATCCCGTCAGCCGACGGATCCACTTAATTTAGATCTAATGGCCGCAGCATCGTTTCAGAAAGCTGCGGCCATTATCTTTTGCTTTATTTCGTAGGCGGAAATCAGCCCGGACGGGCATAAAAAAACGAGAAATTGCCGTCACGGTAACTTCTCGCTAAATAATAAACCAATCATTATCACATTTCTTGCAATGGAAAAAGTAATTTTGCTATGTATCTTTAAAACATACCGGGCGGTAAATGGTTCATCGCGCCTCAAATTTTTTTCAAAAAAATTTCTCACCGCTGATTCCGCGGATTTTATTAGTATCTTTGTAGAGCGACGCATGAATTATTTGTGCCGCGTCGCACGATTCCTTTCGGCTATAGACTGAAGGGGTACATCTCTCCGGTTGCATTCTCTCTCTCCGGATAAACGCTATGAAATTTTGTCGTTTAGCAATGATTAACACAGGTGTGCATCGGGTTTTCACCGGTCGGGTGTTAACTTTGTAGCGCAGCAGGCAATACCACCGCAATAACAATAAAAACAAGATACAGATATGGCAAAAAAAGTTGTAGCCAAGACCCTCTCCAAAAACGATACCCGCGAAGCGAAAGCGGAGGCTCTGAAGCAGGCTCTCGGCAACATTGAAAAAAACTATGGCCGCGGCGCCATCATGAAGCTTGGCGACGAGGCTGTGGAGAAAGTCGACGTGATTTCCACCGGCTCCATCGGTCTGAACTACGCCCTTGGTGTAGGAGGTTTCCCAAAAGGGCGTGTAATCGAGATTTTCGGCCCCGAATCGTCGGGTAAGACTACTCTCGCCCTCCATGCCATCGCCGAGGCTCAGAAAAAAGGCGGAATAGCCGCCCTTATCGACGCCGAACATGCCTTCGACCGTTTCTACGCCGAAAAACTCGGTGTCGACGTTACAAACCTTCTGATATCGCAGCCCGACAACGGCGAGCAGGCCCTTGAGATTGCCGAGCAGCTTATCCGGTCGGCAGCAATCGACATTCTCGTAATCGACTCCGTGGCAGCCCTTACCCCCAAGAGCGAAATCGAGGGCGATATGGGCGACCGCAACGTCGGTCTGCAAGCCCGCCTCATGTCGCAGGCTCTGCGCAAGCTTACAGGCACTATCTCGCGCACCAATACCGTGTGCATCTTCATCAACCAGTTGCGCGAGAAAATAGGCGTGATGTTCGGCCCCTCCGAAACCACCACCGGCGGCAATGCCCTGAAGTTCTACGCATCGGTTCGTATCGATATACGCCCGAGCACAGCCATCAAGGACGGCGACAACACTCTCGGACGCCTCACCAAAGTCAAAGTTGTGAAAAACAAGGTTGCGCCCCCCTTCAAGCGCTGCGAGTTCGACATAATGTTCGGCGAAGGCATCTCCAAGGCCGGCGAAATTATCGACCTCGGCGTGGATACCGACGTAATCCAGAAGAGTGGATCGTGGTTCAGCTACAACGGTCAGAAACTCGCTCAGGGCCGCGAAGCCGCCAAGCAGCTGATGTACGACAATCCCGAGCTCGCCGAAGAGCTTGAGGCAAAAATCATGGAGGCCCTTGCCGCTGCCGATGCCGACAAGAGCAAACCTAAACCCAAGGCAAAATCGAAGTCGGCCAAAACCGCCGATGAAGCCCCTGAAAAAGCCCCTGCCGATCCCGCCGACAACGATGTCGACGACGTAGACCTCGATTTCGACGAAGACGACGACTTTACCCTCGAGGAAGACCTCTGATTTTTTGTTGATACCCCTTTTGGTTTTATAAGAAGCGGTGTGTTGAAAAGTTTAAATCAACACACCGCTATTTTTATGGCTCACGTTCTATTGGCGCCGATTGCCGTAATCGGAAGACCTCGGAGATACATATACCGATAAAAAATTGGCGGTGCGGGGAAATATTGAATCTCCACACACCGCCAGAAGCTTTAATTATCAGAGCGGCTGTTTTATTTCAGGCCGAAGGCTTCGCGAACGGTTTCCACGTAGTCGAGCTTTTCCCAGGTGAAGAGCTCCACCTCGAGGGTGCGGTCGCCCTGGAAGCGCGAGTGGAAGGTCTTGGTCACCTTGCGCGGTGTGCGGCCGATGTGGCCGTAGGTGGCGGTCTCCAGGTAGATTGGCTGGCGGAGTTTGAGGCGCCGCTCGATGGCGTTGGGACGCATGTCGAAGATTTCGCTTACGATACGCGAGATTTCTCCGTCGGTCATGTCGACTTTGGCCGTGCCGCGGGTGTTGACGTAAAGGCTCACCGGGCGAGCTACGCCGATTGCGTAGGCCACCTGCACCAGAGCTTCGTCGGCTACGCCGGCGGCCACGAGGTTTTTGGCTATATGGCGGGCGGCATAGGCTGCCGACCGGTCGACCTTCGAGGGGTCCTTGCCCGAGAATGCGCCGCCGCCGTGGGCGCCGCGGCCGCCGTAGGTGTCGACGATTATCTTGCGGCCGGTAAGGCCGGTATCGCCGTGGGGACCTCCGATTACGAATTTACCCGTGGGGTTTACGTGCAGTTTGATGTCCTTTCCGAAGAGGGCGCGGATATCCTCGGGGAGTTTGGCCAGGGCGCGCGGGAGCAGCTCGGTCTCCACATCGTGGCGGATTACGGCGAGCATTTCCTCGTCGGCCTCGGCCTGCGATTTGCCGTCGGTGGCTGGGATGAAATCATCGTGCTGGGTGGAGATCACGATGGTGTCGACGCGCACGGGATGGTTGTGGTCGTCGTATTCTACCGTCACCTGGCTCTTGGAGTCGGGGCGCAGGTAGCTCTTGCGCTTTCCTTCGGGAGTGATATAGGTCATGGCCGACTCCTCGCGGCGGATTTTCGAGAGTTCCTTCAGGAGATGGTGGCTGAGGCTTACGGTGAGGGGGATATAGACCGGGGTCTCGTTGCAGGCGTAGCCGAACATCATTCCCTGGTCGCCGGCGCCCTGTTCCTCGGCGTCGGAACGCTCCACGCCGCGGTTAATGTCGGGGCTCTGCTCGTGCACGGCCGAGAGTACGCCACACGATTCGCCGTCGAATTTCAGTGCCGAGTGGTTGTAGCCGATAGAGTTGATTACGCGTCGGGCCGTGTCGGCAAGGTCGACCTGCGCCTTCGATTTCACCTCGCCGGCAATCACCACCTGGCCGGTGGTCACGAGTGTCTCGCACGCCACCTTCGAGTCTGGGTCGTAGGCGAGCATCTGGTCGAGCACGGCGTCGGAAATCTGGTCGGCCACCTTGTCGGGATGGCCCTCCGAAACGGATTCGGATGTAAACAGATAGTTCATCGGAAATTTTAGCATTTTTTTAAGTGGTTGCAAGCAATCAAATTTTTCCACGTCCGGGCGCGGGCGCTGTAGGGAAACTGGGGGGAAGCGATTCTCACGAGTCACATTTGCCTTATTGCCACGCGCTTAGCATAAAGGAACCCCTGCGGCGACTGCTATCTGAGCCGCAAAGGCGTGGCGAAGTTACGAAAAAACTCCCTAACCGCCAACAGCAGGCCTCCGATATACAGTTTTTATCCGGTTGGTCCGACCATGGCCGCATCACGGCCCGGAGTTTCGATTACATCGGCACGGTATCGCCCGACCGGAAAAAATGCTGAAAATGGAGTAAAAATATCATTTTTCACCCTAAAAAAATTGAGATTCCCCGATTTTATACATATATTTGCAAATTGTACGGTATTTGGACGGTGCAACCTGAATCATTTATTCGATTATAGAATCAATTAGTTATCACAAAATAATATTTATTCTTAATTTATGCTAAAGTATTACATCAGAAAGCTGGCACTGCTGCTCATCGCAGGCGTCGGCGTCGCTCTGCCGATGCATGCCGAAGCGCCTCTTGCGCGTCGAGGGGTAGTCAGGGTGGAACTCCAGCCGGAGGCCGCCGCAAAGGTAGGCAGGCAGGCCAGAGTGGCCCGGAAGGGAGCGAAGCTCTCCACCGGCCTTCAGTCGCTCTCGGCTACGGCTCAGAAACTTAATGCGGTCTCCATGGAGCCCGTGTTCGTGTCGACCCCGGCTACGGCCGAGCGCCATGCCAAATGGGGCCTCGACCGCTGGTATGACATCAAGTTCGACGAATCTATCGCTCCCGAGGAGGCCGTGGCCCTGATGGAGCGTACCCCCGGCGTTGTGAAGGCTCATAAAATCGTGCCCATGCAGCGTATGGAGGGTGGCAATAATTTCGTGAAGATCGGCAAGCAGATGGCTTCGGCCATGACCGCCTCCGCAATGCCTTTCAACGACCCGCGCCTGCCCCTTCAGTGGCACTACCACAACGACGGCTCCATAGCCGACACCCGTGCCGGTGCCGACATCAACCTCTTCAACGCCTGGAAGGAGACTACCGGACGCCCCGAGGTGGTTGTCGCAATCATCGACGGCGGCGTCGACTACACCCACGAGGACCTCGCCGCCAACATGCTCGTCAACGAAGCTGAGGCCAACGGCCTCCCCGGCGTCGACGACGACGGCAACGGCTTCATCGACGATATCTACGGCTATAATTTCGTCACGAACTCGGGTGAGGTATATCCTCACGACCACGGCACCCACGTGGCCGGCACGGTAGCCGCCGTTACCAACAACGGCGTCGGCGTGGCCGGCGTGGCCGGCGGCGACGGCACCCCCGGGTCGGGCTGCCGCATCTTCTCCGCCCAGGTGTTCGACTCGCGCGCCGGTGCCGGCGAAGGCGACTTCGCCAAGGCAATCGTCTATGCCGCCGACCGCGGCGCTTCCATCGCCCAGTGCTCCTGGGGCTGGGGCGAGGCCGGCTACTGCGAGCCCTCCGTGCTCGCCGCCATCGACTATTTCACCGAGGCTCCGCGCACGGAAGTGATGACCGGCGGCCTCTGCATCTTCGCCACCGGCAACTTCGGCGCCACCGGCGACTGGTGGCCCGCCTGCTACGAGAAATGTCTCAGCGTGGCCGCCATGACCTCCATGGGTACCCCCGCCTCCTACTCCAACTACGGCGAGTGGGTCGATGTGGTCGCTCCCGGCGGCCTGATGGACTACAATTCGGCCCTGGGCGTGCTTTCCACCCTGCCGGGCAATGAATACGGCTTCAACGAGGGCACCTCGATGGCCACTCCCCACGTGTCGGGCATCGCCGCCCTCATCCTGTCCAAAAACGGCAAGCCCGACCTGCTCAACGAGACCCTCCGCCAGCAGATTGTAACCTCTGTCAACGACTTCTACTCGCTCAACCCGTCGGCCAAGGGGCTCTTCGGCTCGGGCTACGTCGATGCCGCCAAGGCCCTCCGCATGAGCGACGGCACAGCCCCCGAGGCCGTAGCGGCCATAACGCTCGCCCCCTCACAGGAGGAAATCAACGTGAAGTGGACAATTCCCGCCGCGAGCGACAACAACGTCAACCACCACCTGCTCTACTACAGCACCGAAGCCTTCGACGCCACCTCCGACCTCTCGAAGATTCCCAGCGTGATTGTCGATACGAAATTCATCGACTCCGGCGCCGAGTTCAGTTATGACCTCACCGGCCTCACGCCGATGACGCAATACTGGATAGCCCTCCGCGCCGTAGACCGCTGGGGCAACGCCTCCGACCTCTCGCCCGTGGTTTCGGCAAGCACCAACGCCGGCCCGCTCATGACGCTCCCCGACGGCGGCATGACCGTAGCCGTTACAACCGACGCCACTGCAGGCGTCACCGCCGGCAGCTTCACCATCGGCAACGACGACGAAGGCCTGCTGAAATGGAGTGCATTCACCCGCACCGTGCCCGCATCGCTCTTCGGAGTGCAGCGTCCCAATCCCGGCAAGGTCAAGGCCTACGCCGGCCGTATGGGCTTCATCCCCTTCGCCGCCCCCAAGACATATTTCGACGTCGAGGACTACGACCCCGACACATATCCGCAAACGATGACCAACTACGACATTCTCCGCGCCTATATCGGCGAGAGCGACCCCTCGCTCCCCAACTCGCTTGCGCAGATGTTCACCGTCTCGGCCACGGATTATCCCCAGGGCTTCAACCTTACCCACGTCAATCTTCAGGGTGCCCACGGCCAGAATCCCGTAATACAGATCTACCGCGGCACATCCATCTCCTCGGCCACACTCGAATCAACGGTCGACTACCAGTTCTGGATCTACGACTACGATATCGCCCTGGGCGAGCAGCTTTTCTTCGCCCCCGGCGAGTCCTTCTGGGTGGTATTCCATTTCCCCGCCTCCACCGAACTCTATCCCCTCGGCCTGGGCGAAGCCGTCGACGGCTACAATGAAAACTGCAGCTTCATGTCGACCGACAACGGCCAGACATGGTCGCGCCTGAGCGAAGTGCTCAAGGGCAGCTCTTATGCCGACGCTCCCAAGGCGTGGGCCGTGAAGGCCATCAGCAAGAATCCCGACTGGAGCCAGCTCCTTGAGCTGACACCCTCCGAAGGCCAGGTGGCTCACGGCGAGACGCAGACCGTATCCGTATCCACCGGCTCCAACCGCCTCATCAACGGCACCTACAGCGCCAACATCCGCTTCACCACAAACGAAAGCGCCAAAAACACGCTCGTGGTTCCCGTAAGCATCACCGCCTCCGGCAGCAAGCCCGAAATCGTCGGGCCGAAAGTCGTAAACTTCGGCGACCTGCTCGTAGGGCAGACCAAGAAAGCTACCGTACGCATCTACAACAAGGGCTACGGCACCTTCTCCAGCTCCGTATGGGGCACCCCCGGCATCTACAGCGACAAAATCTCCTCGAGCAGCGAACACTTCGCAGGCCCCGACATGGTGTCGGGCGGCTTCCCCGCACGCGCCTACAAGGAGTTTGAGGTGACCTATTGCCCGCAGACTTCCGGCAGTCATACCGGCGTGATCACCTTCACCGACCGCGACGGGCTACAATACCGCCTCATGGTTCAGGGTGTTGCCACCGACCCCGCCAAAATCGCCGTCGATCCCGCCGTGGTCAATGTCGGCGACCTTGAAGTGGGAGCCGACCCCGCCACCTTCGAGTTCAACATCAGCAACACCGGCAAATATCCTCTCGAATACGTGCTCCCGCGCTTCAGCGACGCCACCATCGACGGTGCCACCGGCTCGGCCCACCGCTTCGGCTACACCTGGACCTCCACCCTCGACGGCACCGCCGAGTACGACGGCAACCCCGCCCTCAACGCTGCCACCGACATCTCCGGCCAGTTCACCGACGACGTCTACCTCTCCAAGCCCATATCGCTCGGCTTCGACTTCCCCTACTACGGCAAGAGCTACGATAAGGTATACATCACCAGCTACGGCGGCATCTGCTTCGGCCAAAACGAAAGCACCTTCCGCTCGCCGCTCGACGAGAGCAGCTACGGGCTTCCCGGCACCGGTCTGATTTCGGCCTGGGGCTTCCAGATGCCCATGGGTCCCGACTCGCGCGTGGAATACGCCCGTCAGGACGGCAAGTTCGTCGTCAAGTTCGTCAATACTCTCGGTATCGTCTACGGCACCGACTATATGCCGATTTCCTTCCATATCGCCCTCTCGGCCACCGGCGACATCGAAATCTACTACGATGACTTCAGCCCCATGGAGCTCTTCCAGAGCGGCGTCACTACCTTCCTGGCCCTCAACGATCCTGAATGCGCCGATCCGCTTGTGCTCACGTCGGCCAACATCGCCTACGATCAGGAAAGCCCGCTCTATCCGCAGATTGCCTCCGGCACCGCATTCCGCTTCGCCGCTCCCAAGCCCTACTTCGTGCAGAGCGTCGAGCCGGCCACCGGCCTTATCGTGCCCGGCGAGAGCGTTACGCTCACCGCCACCGTCCAGGCCACCGACGGAATGAACGCAGGTCCGACGGTCAACAATCTGGTAATCTCCAGCAACGACCCGCTTTCGCCCACATCGTTCGTGCGCTTCGACGCCAACATCACCGGCGCATCGCTTCTGCCGGTCAGCTCCGTCGAATCGTCGGAGTGTGCCTTCGGCGAAGTGTTCCGCACCGCCGCCGCCACCAAGGCCGTGACGGTAAAGAACGCCGGACATAACACGATGCACGTCTCCGCCATCGCCCTCACCGGCGATGCCGCCTTCACCCTGCAGACCGAAGCTCCCTTCGACATCGAGCCCGGTCTCAGTCGCGACATCATGATATCTCTCAATACCGCCGTTGAAGGCACCTACGCCGGCTCGCTGACCATCACCACCGACGGCGGCGACCAGACCGTAGCCGTCAGCGCCACTGTAATCGGATGCCCCGACATCGCCCTGAGCTACGACGCCATCACCGAGACTCTCGAGAGCGGCACCTCGAAGGCCCTCCCGCTCGAAATCTCCAACACCGGCGACGAACCTCTTGCCTACAGCGTTCTCCCATCCACTATGGTCAGCTTCCCGGCTGCCGTCGATTCCGAGGCGAAAACCACCTACTCCTACCGTAGTAAAATCGACGACCCGACCGTTGAATTCAGCTGGATCGACAACACCAAGGCCGACGGCGTAGTTCACCACGGCTACGACTACTTTACCAACAACGACTACTACGAACTCGAGCTTCCTTTCCCCTTCACCTTCTACGGCAAGGAATATACGAAGGCCTACGTATACATCACCGGTTTCGTATCGTTCACCCGTATGGCCGACCAGCACGACATTCCGCAGCCACCGGCCGAATTCCCCGCAGGCTCCATCTACAGCAACCTGATCGCTCCCTACTGGGGCATGCATACAATGGCTGTCGACTCGGCCGACGGCGTGTTCCACACCGTGTCCGACAGCGAGGTGGTAATCTCCTTCATCGGCTACGGCAACTCGATGAACAAAGACGTTAACTACCAGCTCATCATGCGCCCCGACGGAACGTTCAAGTTCCAGTATGCCGCCAACGACGAGAACGCCCAGCTGATGGGCATCTTCGGAACGGCCGGCGTATCGGCCCCCGGCGGTCAGGAAGGTGTACGTCTCGGCGAGCGCCTTGTGGCTTTCGGAAATGCGGTTGAGTTCAGCCCTGTCAGTGAGATGACACTTGCTCCCGGCGCCAAAAAGACACTCGACGTTACCCTCGCCGCCACCCAGCTTGCCGGCGAATACACCGGCTCGCTCGACATACTCACCAACGTCCCCTCCAAGGAGCGCGTATCTATCCCCGTCAGCCTTACCGTCACCGGTACGCCCGAGGCCGTATTCCCCGCCGACGTGGAGATTACCCAGACCGTAGGCTACACCGACATGAACCATCCGTTGGCTCCGATAGGCGTTCCCTACGCTGCATATCTTACCGTTGAGAACAAGGGTACCGCACCCTTCTCGATCGATGCCGTCAGCTACACGTCGCCCACGATAATCGACGAGTGGTTCGGCAACGAGATCAACCTCTTCGACCTCTGGTATTACGCCGACGAGCTCGACGGGATCACAGGCGAACCCACTGGCAACAAGGCCTGGCAGCAGTATATGCCCGGCTTTATGGCTCCCGTCACCGTGGGCCGCGAGCCCGTGCAGTTTGCCGTGCCCGTCACCAATGCGGCCTATACCCCGGGCGAGTATGAGATTCCCGTCACCTTCACCGTATCCGGTCTCGACGACCTCACCGAGAAGACCGTCAATGTGAAGATTACCATCACGCCCGCTCCCGTCGCAGTGCTCGACCGCGAGGAGGTGCATATCGAAGGCGCCGTGCCCGGCTCCGTCGGCACCGAGACCCTCGGCCTCTCCAACTACGGCGAATACGGCCTCGACTACACGCTCTATATCGATCCCACCGGCAAGGGTGAGGAAATCGAAGAGGGTGGTGGCGGCATCGCCCCCATGCTGACTGCAGTGGCCAAGGCTCCGGCCGTGGCTCCCGCCGAGCAGCTCCGCGCGGCTATCCGTCCCTTCTCCACCGAAGCCACCGACAATATCTACGACGCTCCCGACAAGAGCAAGTTCCCCTACAATAAGGCTCTTTACTATCCTACCATAGGTACGTACTACAACGTCGGATCCTTTAACACGTTCGACGACTTCAAGGCCTCCGTGCAGTTCGTCTCGCCCGAAGGCGGTATCAACATCAGTCATATCTACACCGCCCTCAACTATACCAAAGGCTCCGGCGACTACAATGTCCAGGTCGACATCGTATCGGGAACCTCGCCCGTAGGTCAGACCGTTCTCGGCCACGGTTCGTATGTGATTCAGGGTGGCGGCTCCGCCGGCGAGATGGTTCTGATTCCGCTCGACCGCCCGCTCTTCATCCCCGAAGGCTCCGACTTCTGCGTGGTATTGAACTGCCCCAAGGGTGTACAGACGCCACTCTTCGCCGCCGTCAAGGAAGGCGACCTCGTCGAAGGCCGCTATATGAACTACTACGATTCCGCAGGCTGGTACGACTTCGGCTCCTATTGGAACGGCCAGTACGGCAACCTCGGTTTCCTCATCAGCTGTGTGGAGACCCAGGCCGGCAAGTTCTGGCTCAATTTCGCCGAGGGAACCACCGCCTCCGGTAAAGTGGAAGCAGGCGAAACAGCCTCCGTAGGCCTCACCTACGATACAGACGCCGCTCCCATGGAGAAGGGCAACAAGGCCATGCTCGTGCTCAAGAGCAACGACCCCGGCCAGCCCGTGGTCAACATCCCCGTGATTCTCGATAAGAACGGCGCTCCGAAAATCGCCTCCGAGTCGGCTGTGGTATATGCCGCCGAAGGCGCTGTTACCGCCGTCACACTCACCGTCAGCGAGGCCGAAGGCGACGACTTCACCGTAGCCCTCGACGACAACGGCCAGCACGCCACCATCGTCTCCGCTACGCCCGACGCCGGCTCCGCCACCATCGACGGCGCCAATGTGGCCGTAACCGGTGCATCCACCGTTGAGCTCGGCATCGAGCTGCGTCCCGACTATGGTGACGCCGGCAGCTACTGGATGACCTTCACCGCCGCCGACAGCCATGGCTCCTCCACGGCCCACACCGTAAGCTACGTCGTCGAGCACTCCAACCGCGCTCCCCAGGCCGTAGAGCCGACTCCGCTCATGGTGCTCCTCGGCGCATCGACCACCCCCGTCGACCTCTCCGCGCTCTTCACCGACCCCGACGGCGATGTCCTCACATATGCCGTCTCCGGCGGCGACGACCGCATTGCCCAGCTCTTCGTATCGGGTAAGGACATGATAGTCTACGGCGTGGCCGAAGGCAAGTGCGACGTCACCGTAACAGCCACCGACCCCTCGGAAGCCACGGCCACCAACATCCTCCCCGTTGAAGTCAGCAAGACCCTCGGCATCGACGCCGTCACCGTAGAGAGCAGCCTCAGCGTATATCCCAACCCGGCCCACAGCACCGTCAACATCCGTTGCGACTTCTCGGCCGCCGACGCCTCGATTGCCCTCTACGACATCGCCGGTGCCCGTGTTCTCAGCCGTAAGGCTGACATCACCGAAGGCCAACCCGTCGCCCTCGACGTCGAAGCACTCACCCCCGGCACCTACCTGCTGCGCCTCGAATCTCCGGCCCACAGCGTAACCGCCATCGTAATCAAGCGCTGAGTAACAATAGAAAATCCTTTAGAATCCCATCTTCGCGATGCGCCGGACCATCCCCGGCGCATCGCTTTTTTAATTTGGATAATCCAACGAAAATCTGTACTTTTGCGTTGTAATTACTGAAACCTGTGGGACTTACATTCGGGCAGCCACAGCCGGAGGCTGAGTCAATTGTCTGAATGCCATCACGTTATCAACTTTTCAACTGATAAATATAATTATATTTTACGTATCTGGTCAAAATTATTTTAATATTTCCGGGAGGAAAATTTTCAGGAGATTTTTCTCGATGAAGAAGGAGTGTAGATGTCTACACGACTGATGAAGAGAGGAAAAGATTCGAAAGTTTTACCGCGGAGATGTTGAAATAATTAGGTCAGGAAAATATAAATAATTTTGAACAGTTACTTAATACATCAATAAATCTGTTGTTTTAGGCTGAGAATTTCGAACAGACTTATGCCGCGAGGCAAACCTACACACTTTCGCTAAAATCCTGGCGTAAACTTCAGTAACTTATTTTTTCTAAACCATAATGGAAGCTAACGACGCTAAAAAACCGAAACGTCCGCGCATCGGGCAGATAACTCCGGGCGCCGACAATGCCAACCCCGCTCAGGAAGGCAGTCATTACGAGTCGAACTACAACGCTACCGCCGGCGAGAATAACAACGGCTATCAGCCGCGCCAGCATCAGGGCGGTTACCAGCCCCGCAACAACCAGGGCTATCAGCCCCGCAACAACTTCGGCCCGCGCCAGCAGGGCGGATACCGTCAGCAGGGCGGCTACAACAACCAGGGGGGCTATCAGCGCAACTATCAGCAGCGCCCCTACAATCATCAGGGCTTCCAGCCCCGCCAGCAGCCGGCCGTTCCGACCACAGAAGGAACCCCCTCCACGACTCCCGCCGCAGAAGGTACCTCGGCCGACAGCGCAACCCAGCCCCAGCAGGGCGGCTATCAGCCCCGCAACAATCAGGGCTATCAGCAGCGTCCCTACAGCAATAACCGTCAGCAGGGCGGCTATCAGCCCCGCAACAATCAGGGCTACCAGCAGCGTCCCTACAACAACCGTCAGCAGGGCGGCTACAATAATCAGGGCGGCTATCAGCAGCGTCCCTACAACAACAACCGTCAGCAGGGCGGCTACAACAACCAGGGCGGCTACCAGCAGCGTCCCTACAATAATCAGGGCGGCTACAACAATCAGAACCGCCGTCCCAACGGCCCGGGCAACCGCTTTCAGAAGGGTCCTGTACGTCAAGGCAAGAGTTTCACCCCGCGTCCCAAGCGCATTGAATACGAGCTGCCGCTCCCCGATCCCGACGAAAAGATCCGCCTGAACAAGTTCATGGCCAACGCCGGCATCTGCTCGCGCCGCGAAGCCGATGAATTCATCCAGCAGGGTCTGGTGAAGGTTAACGGCGAGGTCGTTACCGAACTCGGCACCAAGATCTGCCACTCCGACACCGTGGAATACGATGAGAAGGTTGTGGCTCTGGAGAGCAAATGCTACATCCTGCTCAACAAGCCGAAGGACTGCGTTACCACCAGCGACGACCCCAACGGCCGCACTACCGTGCTCGACCTCGTAAAGGGCGCATGCAACGAGCGTATCTATCCCGTAGGACGCCTCGACCGCAACACCACCGGAGTGCTCCTGCTCACCAACGACGGCGACCTCGCCTCGAAGCTCACCCACCCCAAATACGTGAAGAAGAAAATCTACCACGTATGGACCGACAAGGACATCGCTGAGGACGACATGCAGCGCATCGCCGACGGCATCGAGCTTGAGGACGGCCCCATCCACGCCGACGCAATCAGCTATGCCACCGAGACCGACCGCAATCAGGCCGGCATCGAAATCCACTCGGGCCGCAACCGCATTGTGCGCCGTATATTCGAGAGCCTGGGCTACCACGTAACCAAGCTCGACCGCGTTTACTTCGCAGGTCTCACCAAGAAAAACCTGCCGCGCGGCCGCTGGCGCTACCTCACTCAGGAAGAGGTCAACTTCCTGAAGATGGGCTCCTTCGAATAAAGAATCTTATTCCGTTAAAAATATATGAAACGTATCAAGATAGCCGACCTTTTCGCCGACGCTCCTTCGCTTCTGGGCAAGGAGGTCTGCGTCAAGGGATGGGTCCGTACCCATCGCGGCAACAAATATGTGCAGTTCGTAGCCCTCAACGACGGCTCCACGATCCGCAACATCCAGCTGGTGTTCGACATGAACACCTTCACCGACGAGCAGCTGAAGCCGCTCACCACCGGTTCGGCCCTCGCAGCCACGGGTATCCTTGTGGAGAGCCAGGGCAAGGGCCAGAGCGTTGAAATCCAGGTGAAGGAGCTCGAACTCTACGGCGGTGCCGACCCCGAGACATACCCGCTGCAGAAGAAAGGCCACTCGCTTGAGTTCCTGCGCGAAATCGCCCACCTGCGCCCGCGCACCAACACGTTCTCGGCCGTGCTCCGCGTGCGCTCCACTCTGGCCTACGCCATCCACCGCTACTTCCAGGAGCGCGGTTTCTTCTACCTGAACACCCCTCTGATCACCGCAAGCGACTGCGAGGGAGCCGGCGCTATGTTTCAGGTCACCACCCTCGACCTTAACAACCTGCCGCGCACCGAAGAGGGTGCCGTAGACTACTCCGCCGACTTCTTCGGCAAGCCTACATCGCTCACCGTATCCGGTCAGCTCGAAGGCGAGCTGGGCGCCACCGCCCTCGGTGCAATCTACACCTTCGGCCCGACGTTCCGCGCCGAAAACTCCAATACTCCGCGCCATCTGGCCGAGTTCTGGATGATCGAGCCTGAGGTCGCATTCATCGACATCGACGAAAACATGGACCTCGCCGAGGATTTCCTGAAATACTGCATCAACTACGCCCTCGACCACTGCCGCGACGACCTCGAGTTCCTTAACGAGCACTACGACAAAGAGCTGATCTCGCGACTCCAGGCCGTGGTAGGCGAGGAGTTCGTGCGTCTGAGCTACACCGAAGCCATCGACATACTTCTGGCCAGCGGCCGGAAGTTCGAATTCCCCGTAAGCTGGGGCGTCGACCTTCAGAGCGAGCACGAGCGCTACCTCGTGGAGCAGCATTTCAAGCGTCCGGTAATCCTCACCGGCTACCCCAAGGAAATCAAGGCCTTCTACATGAAGCAGAACCCCGATGGCAAGACCGTACGCGCCATGGACGTGCTTTTCCCCGCCATCGGCGAGATTATCGGCGGTTCGGAGCGCGAGGAGAGCTTCGACAAGCTCCTGCAGCGAATCGAGGAACTGCACATCCCCATGAAGGATATGAAATGGTATCTCGACACCCGCCGCTTCGGCTCCGTACCCCATTCGGGCTTCGGCCTCGGGTTCGAGCGCCTGGTGCTCTTCGTTACGGGCATGACCAATATCCGCGACGTCATCCCCTTCCCACGCACCCCCAAATCCGCCGAATTCTGATTCCGGCACATACACAAAATAGCAAGCCGCCCCATCGGGGCGGCTTTGTTGTTTCCTGTTAGTACTTTTATAAGTCTTATAAACGCTATTTACCTGTAAGAATCGAGCGTATATCGCTAAGCTTGTTGAGCGCCTGCAGCGGCGAGAGGTTGTCGATGTCGAGATTGAGGATTTCGTCGCGGATCTGCGTCAGCACAGGGTCGTCGAGCTGGAAGAAGGTCATCTGCATGGGGGCCGAGTCGATGGCGGCCGTATTGGCGCGGGCCGGTTTCGGCCCTTTCGTGGCTGCCTCGCTCCCGGTTTCGGCCATCCCGGCTTTTTCAGCCACGGAGTGGCGGTTGGCCCTCTCAAGCTGCCGGAGCACCGAGGCGGCGCGCTTCACTATGTCGCGCGGCATACCGGCCAGCTTGGCAACGTGGATACCGAAGCTGTGCTCGCTGCCGCCGCGCTGCAACTTGCGCAGGAATACCACCTTTCCGTCGATTTCCTTCACCGACACGTTGTAGTTCACCACGCCGGGATAAGTCGCCTCCATCTCGTTGAGCTCGTGGTAGTGGGTGGCAAACAGCGTCTTGGGGCGCAGGGGCGAGCGGTTGATGTATTCCACGATCGCCCAGGCTATCGAGATGCCGTCGTAGGTCGATGTGCCGCGGCCGAGTTCGTCGAAGAGTATCAGCGAGCGGGCGCTCATGTTGTTAAGAATCGAGGCGGCCTCGTTCATCTCCACCATGAAGGTTGATTCTCCAAGCGAGATGTTGTCGGAAGCGCCCACACGGGTGAAAATCTTGTCGACCACGCCGATATGAGCGCTCTCAGCTGCCACGAAACTGCCGATCTGCGCCAGCAGCACGTTGAGCGCCGTGGAGCGCAGCAGCGCGGACTTACCGCTCATGTTGGGGCCGGTAATCATCATTACCTGCGTGGCCTCCGGATCGAGGACCACGGAGTTGGTGATATAGGGAGTGCCGATTGGAAGTTCTTTCTCGATTACCGGGTGACGCCCCTCGCGGATGTCGATTACCAGCGAGTCGTCGACCACCGGGCGGTTGTAGCGGTTCTCAAGCGCCACACGCGTCAGGCCCTGCAGGCAGTCGAGGGTGGCAACCAGGTGGGAATCGGCCTGGATGGCCGTCACGTAGTCCGAGAGCGAAGCCACAAGCGCGTTGTAGATGGCCGTCTCGAGTATTTCGATGCGTTCCTGTGCGTTGAGTATCTTTTCCTCGTATTCCTTGAGCTCCTGGGTGATGTAGCGCTCGGCGTTTACGAGCGTCTGCTTGCGTATCCAGTCGGATGGCACCTTGTCGCGGTGCGTGTTGGTCACCTCTATGTAGTAGCCGTACACGTTGTTGTAGCCGATTTTCAGGCTTGTGATGCCCGTAGCCTCGCTCTCGCGGCGCTGAACGCGCATCAGGTAGTCCTTCCCCTGGTAGGCCATCTCGCGCAGCTCGTCGAGTTCGGCGTTAACCCCCTGGCGTACCACGTTGCCGCGGTTAAGCTGGTTGGGGGCGTCGTCCACGATTTCCTTCTCGATGCGGCTGCGGATGGCCGCGCATGGATTAAGCTGCTCGCCGAGGGTGCGCAGGGTGGGGCAGTCGGCCTGTTCGAGCATCAGCTTCACCGGCTCGATGGCGCCCAGAGCGTGGCGCATCTGCACCACCTCGCGCGGTGTGATGCGCAGCGTGGCCACTTTGGAAATCAGCCTTTCCAGGTCGCCGATGCTCCCGAGGTTCTCCACTATGGCGTCGCGCACATCGGGGTTCCTGAAAAAGTATTCTATGGCGTCGAGGCGCGCGTTGATTTTCGCGGGATCCTTGAGCGGAAACGAAACCCAGCGGCGCAGCATGCGCGCCCCCATGGGGCTGACGGTGCGGTCGATCACGTCGAGCAGTGAACGACCCTCCTCGCCGAGCGAGTGAAGCAATTCCAGATTGCGCACGGTGAATTTGTCGAGGCGCACGAACGCGTCCTCCTCGATGCGGCGCAATGCCACGATATGGCTCGTGCGCGTGTGTTTGGTTATGTCGAGATAGTGGAGGATTGCACCGGCAGCAACCACGGCGAGAGGCATGCGCCCGATGCCGAATCCTTTGAGCGACGAAGTCTCGAACTGCTTGAGCAACCGCTCGTTGGCACTCTGGTCGGTAAATATCCAGTCGTCGAGCTCCGAGGCCAGATAGCGACCGGTGAAGAATTCCTCCAGCCTCCCCTTGTTGCCGCGCTCCACCAGCACCTCCTTCGGAGCGAAATTGCCAAGCAGTTTGTCGATATATTCCATCGGCCCCTCGGCGGCAAGGAATTCACCGGTGGAGATGTCGAGGAAGGCCACGCCGGCGGTGCCGCGTGCCGAGGCGTTGCGCGCGAAGTGTATGGCTGCCACGAAGTTGTTCTCCTTGTGGTCGAGCACATTGTCGGTCAGCGCCACTCCGGGTGTCACCAGCTCGGTGATGCCGCGTTTCACGAGTGTCTTCGTGGTCTTCGGATCCTCGAGCTGCTCGCAGATGGCCACGCGCTTGCCTGCGCGCACCAGTTTCGGCAGATACGTGTCGAGCGCGTGGTGGGGAAAACCTGCCAGCTCGATCGAAGCCGCCGCGCCGTTGGCGCGCCGCGTCAGCGTGATGCCCAAAATCTCCGAGGCCGTGATGGCGTCGTCGCAGAACGTCTCGTAGAAGTCGCCCACGCGAAACAGCAGCACCGCGTCGGGGTGTTGCTGCTTCATCTCGAAATACTGTTTCATCAGGGGTGTCTCCACCACTTTCTTAGCCATCGCTTCGCTCTCCGTCGTTTTTTTGATTCCACCCCACCGGGGCGCTGTGCCCGGCGGGGTGGATCGGTGTAGCCGAAGTGGGACTCGAACCCACACAGCCGTAATGGCCAAGGGATTTTAAGTCCCTCGTGTCTACCATTCCACCATTCGGCCACTCGGAGGGATGGCGCCACGGCGCCATCTATGGGTTGACTCTGCAAAATTAGGCATTTCCGCCGAATCTGGCAAGCCTCAGACTTCTCCGGCTCAAGCAGGGCCAATCTTTATCGCTCTAAAGTCTCAAAGGTCCTTAACAACCCCTGAACACCTTAAATTTCCTAAAGCCCCCTTAAAGCCCGATAATCTTATTTTGCGATAATGAGATAGTAGTTCTTCTTCCCGCGCTGCACCAGCAGATACTTGCCGTTGAGCAGCATCGGGGCGTCGACAGTTGCGTATGGGTCGGTGGCCTTCTCCTTGTTGATCTGCAGACCGCCCTGCTGGGTGAGCTTGCGCATCTCGCCCTTCGAGGGGAAAACGGCGGCGTGGTCGGTGAGCAGATCGATGAGTTTGGTCTCGCCGTTGAAGATGTCGGCGCTTACCTCGAAGGTCGGCACTCCCTCGAACACGGCCAGCAGCGTGGCCTCGTCGATTTTATGGAGGGTCTCGGCGGCTTTGGCGCTGAAGAGTATCTGGGAGGCCTCGATGGCGTTCTGCAGCTCCTCCTCGCCGTGGACCATGCGTGTGATCTCTTCGGCAAGTTTCTTCTGCAGGGGGCGTGCGCCGGGGTTCTCGGCCTGCTCGGCCACGAGTGTGTTTATCTCCTCCTCGGAGAGCACGGTGAATATCTTGATGTATTTCTCGGCGTCGGCGTCGGATACGTTCAGCCAGAACTGGTAGAACTTATAGGGCGACGTGCGGTTGGCGTCGAGCCATACGTTGCCGCCCTCGGTCTTGCCGAATTTCGAGCCGTCGGCCTTGGTGATGAGCGGGCAGGTAATGGCGTAGGCGTCGTCCTTGCCGAGCATGCGGCGGATCAGTTCTGTGCCGGTGGTGATGTTGCCCCACTGGTCGGAGCCGCCCAGCTGAAGGCGGCATCCCTCCTTTTCGTAGAGGTGGAGGAAGTCGTAGCCCTGCAGAAGCTGGTAGGAGAATTCGGTGAACGACATCCCCTCGCCCGATTCGCCCGAAAGACGTTTCTTCACGGAGTCCTTGGCCATCATGTAGTTGACGGTCAGATTCTTGCCTACGTCGCGGATAAAGTCGAGGAATGTGTAGTCCTTCATCCAGTCGTAGTTGTTTACGAGGATGGCGGCGTTGGGGGCGTCGCTGTCGAAGTCGAGAAAGCGGGCCAGCTGACGCTTGATGGCCTCCTGGTTGTGGCGCAGTGTAGCCACGTCGAGGAGCTTGCGCTCCTGGCTCTTCATCGAGGGGTCGCCGATCATGCCGGTGGCGCCTCCCACCAGCGCGATGGGCTTGTGGCCGGCGCGCTGCAGGTGTTTGAGCATCATCACCCCTACGAGGTGGCCGATATGCAGCGAGTCGGCCGTGGGGTCGATGCCGAGATATGCGGCGGTCATCCCCTTCTTGAGCTGTTCGTCGGTGCCGGGCATCATCTGGTGGATCATGCCGCGCCAGGTAAGTTCTTTTATGAAGTCCATTGGAGTGTAATCTTGTTTGGTATTTTACGTATATTCTTAATCTTTCGGGAATCAGTATAGCTCGGCCAGCGCGCGGCCGATGCGGGCAAACGCCTCGCGAAGGGCGTCGTCGGCTGCCGCATAGCTCAGGCGGATGTAGCCGGGCAGGCAGAAGGCCGAGCCGGGCACGGTGGCCACGTGGGCGTGTTCGAGCAGATACATCGAGAGGTCGGTGTCAGTGCTCACGGCTTTGCCGTCGGGAGTGTTTTTGCCGAGGAAGGCGCTCACGTCGGGGAAGAGATAGAAGGCGCCCTGAGGCACGTTGGCCTTCAGACCCGGAATACCGGCTGCCAGCTCCACCACGAGGTCGCGACGGCGCTCGAAGGCCCGGCGCATTTGTTCCACGCATTCCTGCGGACCGCTGTAGGCGGCGTAGGCCGCACGCTGGGCGATGGTCGAGATGCCCGAGGTGGTCTGTCCCTGCAACTTCGTCACTGCCTTGGCAACGCTTTCCGGGCCGGCCATGAAGCCGATTCGCCAGCCGGTCATGGCGTAGGCTTTCGACACGCCGTTGACCACAACCACGCGGTCGGCAATCTCCGGGAACGATGCCAGCGAAGTGAACGCACCCGAATAGTCGATATGCTCATAGATCTCGTCGGAGAGCACGGCCACCTGGGGATGACGTGCCAGCACTTCGACAAGTCCCTGAAGCTCTTCGCGGGAGTATACGCTTCCCGTGGGGTTGGAGGGGGAGCAGAGAAGCACCATGCGCGTGCGCTCCGTTATGGCCGCCTCGAGTTGCGCGGGCGTCACCTTGAAATCCTGCTCGATTCCTGCCGGAACGAGCACGTTGACACCTCCGGCGAGCTTCACCAGCTCGATGTAGCTCACCCATGCCGGCACGGGAATCACAACCTCGTCGCCCGGATTGATTATGGCAAGGATAGCGTTGTTGAGCGAATGCTTGGCCCCGGCCGAAACCACCACCTGTGCCGGAGTGAAGTCCAGCCCGTTCTCCTTGCGCAGCTTTTCGGCGATGGCTTCGCGCAGGTCGCCGTAGCCGGCCACGGGCGGATAGCGCGTTATATTCTTGTCGATGGCCTCTTTGGCGGCCTCCTTTATGTGCTCGGGAGTGTCGAAGTCGGGCTCACCCACCGAGAGGTTGATCACGTCGACCCCTGCGGCGCGCAGTTCGCTGCTCTTCTGCGACATGGCCAGTGTGGCCGAAGCGGCCATGGCCTGAATGCGGTCGGAAATCCGGATTGCCATAAATCTCAGTTGATAAGTAACTGTTCAAAATTGTTTTATAATTAGATAATGATAAGCGGCTTGGCCGGGTGACGGAATGGGTTCTGGCGTTGCCGCCTGCAAATTTAGCGAAAATTATTGATTTCCGCCTCAATGCTTCCCCCGCGATTTACTGTCGCCTTTTTCGGGTACGGGTGGGGAGGAGGGAGGGAAGCGGAGGGTATCGGGGTTGTCGATGAGGCCCTGGCGGATGAACTGTAGGGAGTCCTGATAGCTCAGGGCGTCGGAGGCGCCTTCGGCTTCGAGAAGCGAGGCGGCCGCGCGCCGGGCGTCGGCTCCGGCGGCATTGCTGAAGGAGAGGCGCCCGCGGCGCGCTTTCTCCACCCCGCGGCGGAATACGTCGTTGATCTGACGCACGATGTTGATGCGGGTGTTGTCGGCTATGTGCTGCCGCTGGCCTACCATATTTTCCTTCACCTTGGCGCCTCCGAGGCGTATTTTCATCTTCTCGGGGGTCCCCTTTATGTTGATGCCGAATTTGAAGGGTATGGGCGATTTGAGTACGGAGATATGGTAGTTCATGTTCATGGCCAGGTCGTTGCTGCCCATCACTCCGAGGCGGTAGCGGTCGATGTTGAACATGAAGGGGTAGAGTTCGACCGTGGAGCTGTCGATTACGGCCTCGACCTCCATGTGGTCGATCATGTTGCGCTTCTTGTCGCGGAAGAGCAGCCATTTGCTCACGGATTTGAACGTTTCGGCGTCGAGCAGCACGAGCGAGTCGCCTTTCAGGCTGATGGCGGCGCGCAGCGTGGGGATTTCTATGTCCATCTGCGGGCTGAGGTCGGTGGTGACGGCTACGTCGGCGTTGACTATCCCGGCAAAATTGCGCATCATTGGCATGAGCGAGTCGATGGCCGGAACGATCGAGGTGAGGCGGTCCAGACGGAAGTTGCTCACTTTCATTCCCATGCCGAACTGCAGGGAATCTACGGCCGAGCCGTTGTAGAGGCCGTCGAGGGCTATGGAGCCCAGGTTGGTACGCGCCGAGAGGTCGCGCAGGTTGAGGGCACCGTCGAGGAGCATCATCTCGCCGCGCAGGTCATGGAGGATGAGGTCGGAGTAGAGCACGTTGGCAGCGCGCAGCGAGAATGTGGCGTCGACGTTGTGGGGGAGCAGCAGCGGGCCTGTCGAGGCTGTATCGGCCATCTGGTCGAGGCGTCGCTCGGTGGCGTCGTCGTTGTCGGCCCATATCATGGTGGAGTCGGCCTGCTGGCTCACGGCCGCTCCGGCGAAGAGGGCGCGCACCAGCTGGTTGACGTTGACCGTGTCAGACTCCATCGAGAGGTTCACGCCCAGCGTATTGTTGCGGCGGCCGATCAGGGCGCGGCGGAGGTTTGAGATGGTACCGTTCACGAGGAAGTCGCTCTGGCCGGCGCGGTAGCCGAGGTTGTCGAGCACGATGCTGTCCTGGCTGAAACGTAGGTCGATATGGCGCAGCTGGTTGCGCAGCGGGAAATATGGGGTTACGAACCGACCCCCCCGGGCGGCGATATGGCCGCTGAAGTCCCAGTTGCGTAGCAGCGAGCGTTCGGTCGAGTCCATGTCGAACGATAGTTTTTCCTCCCTGACGGTCGTGGCGCCCTCTGCGGCGAGCCGGGCGGCACGCAGGTGCCGCAGCGAATCGAGCTGCCCGGGGGTGCGGTGGCGTATATGCCGCTTGTGGAGGTCGAGGGCCACGTCGGCGTGGCTGAGAGCTACCTTATTGAGTGCCATCCCCGCCATAAGGCGGTCGACCGTGATTTTCAGGTTGATCTGGGGCATGCGCGCCTCGCCCTTGAAGCGGCGCAGGGCGCCTCCGGCCTTGGCGTTGCGCAGACGAAGGCGCAGCGAGTCGGCGGGCGACACGAAGGTGAGCCGTTCTACTTCGATCGACATCCCGAAGGGATTGATTTCCGTGGTGTCGGCGCTGGCGCGGCGGTTAACGGTGCCGGCTCCGGCGCGGAAGCCGCGCACTTGCAGGTCGATCTCGCGGGCCAGCGCGGCCAGAGTGTCGACTTTGAGCGATATGGTCAGCAGCGAGTCGACGGTATGGTCGGTTGCGGTCACGAAACGCGAATTCGAGCCGAATTCGAGCAGGGCGTGGCGGGCGTAGGCGCTCGCCGGATCGGACGTGGACGCGTGGAAGTCTATGAGTTGAAGACTTCCTTTCACGTTCATGCGGTGGAAATTCTCGCGCGAGAGGTCGCTCTGGCGCAGGGCGAAGGTAGCTTGGCCCTTCAAGGTGCCGGAGGCCTTGAGATTCAACTTCTTGTAGAGTTGCGCCGGAAGGCGTCCGAGGCTCACCGAGCCGTTGAACACACCCTTGATGTGCGGGTCGGAGATGGCGTTCGATACCTCGGCCGATAGATTCATGTCGATGGCGCGGCCCTTGGCCATCAGGCGCTTGAGGTTGAATACAGAGGCGTCCATGTCGGTGCCGTCGAAGTCGAATTCCATGTCGGCGGCCAGGGCGCACAGGTGCAAAGCCTGATATTCAAGGGCGCAGGAGGGAATGGTGACGGCTCCGCGCAGCGAGGGCATAGCGGAGTCGGCCAGATTCCATGGCCGCGTCAGCTGCACGCTGGCCGTGGCGCGCATATCGGTCTTCAGCGGCGCCACGAATGGAGCGAACTCCTGCGGCACATGGCTCAGGGCCTGGGCCACGTCGATATTTTTCACTCCGGCACTGAATTCCTCCACCATCGGGCGGTCGGTGAAGTCCACAGCCGCTGCGAGCCGGGCATTGAAGCGGTCGAGAGTCAGGGCGAAGTCGTTCAGGCGCAAGGCCAGCGGGCGCCGGCTGTCCCATTCAATGTTGCCGTTGGCGCCGAAGGCCACGCCGTCGAAGTTGAACTCTTCGAGCATCGGACTGGCCACGTTGCTGTCCACTTTTAGCGAGTAGAGCGGCTCGCCGTTGGCCGTGAGGTCGAGATTGCTGAGTGTAAGGTTGATATAGAGCGAGTCGGCCAGCGAGCGGTAGCGAATCGGTTCCGCCCCCTCGATCAGGAAGCGGTGGATTGAAATCGGCGGGAGCGCAAGGGCCGTGGTGTCGGCTGTAGCTGCCTCCTCCGGCGGGGGCATAATCAGGTAGTTGGCCACGGAGTCGCTGACCTGCACGAGGTTGACCGCCGGACGGTGCAGCTCTACGTCGCGCAGGGCTATGCGGCCCGCAAGCAGCGGCAGCAGGTCGATTTCGCCGTGGAAGCGGCCCAGAGTCAGCAGCGAGTCGGCGTCGGACGGGAGCGTGGCGGCAATGGAGTCGGGAAGACCGCGCAGCGAGCGGCTGGTGAGCCGCAGCGAGTCCACGTCGAGGGTAAGGTGAGGGAAGGTATGCCAGAATGTCAGCTCGATGCGCTGGGCGCGCAGGTCGGCGTTGAGGTATTCCGAGGCGTGGCGCTCCACCAGCGGCGTCAGTTTCGTCGGCGAGAGAATCCATACCACGAGCGTAACGACCACGAGCACCATTGCCACGATGACGGCAGCGCTGATTCCCAGCCACTTCAGCACTCTCACCCACCACGGGCGGCGCTTGCGCCCGGCTTCAGGGGCTTTTCCGGATGCGGCAATCGGATTTTTCTCAGGCATAGCGCCTGTATCTTTTTCAGTCATAATGAGTAATCTAAATGGGCGCCTATTCGCATGTAGGATGTTGCAAAATTGTTATTGTGCAACACCCTCTTGTCGGTAGTTTACCGCTATAAGGACTCCATTATACAAAGGTAAGGAAAATATGCCTATCTGCAATGGGCATCGTGGCCCCAAAAAGGTGAATGGGGGCGATACCTCACGGCAAGCCCCCATTCGGGATTATTGAATTGGTAATAAAGGGTTCTATTTAAGAATTAATGTAAAGGTTTCGTTTGGGTCTTCGTTTGTGAATATTTTGCCACAGGCGGCGGAGCGGGGGTGTCGGCATATGGGCGGCAATGTATACTGATTATTGTATAAAAGCAGGGCTCATAACACAACAAAATCAGGCCAACAGCCTGAATCCCAGCTCAATTTTAACAATGTTAAAATTTGCCGCCTCCTGCAGCGGCTTCACGCTGACAAAAATAAAAATTTATTTCATTCCCTGCAAATATTATGGCAAAAAAAGTGTCGACTCCCCGGCAACAATATGGCTTATAGCGAGTTTGCGCGAAATATGCCGAATTGCGCATAAATATACTATATGACTTGCCATGGCGACGTCTTTTTGGCGCCGCGGCCGCTCTTACAAACCTGAGCCATCAAGGGAAAGGTGCCCGGGAAATGGAAAAGAGGGCGTGTCATAATAGCCCATCTGGGTCGTCGCCTGAGGGGTTCGGGTTCGGTCATTGACCTTAGTCAACTCCCTTCGCCCTCACCCTCAAGCTCCTACCATCTGGACCATTCTTTGCATAGCAAAGCGACCAAAGGTCGATGGCTGACAGCGCCCTCGCCATCCGGGTAAAAAATAGGGCGATGTGTCAAATTATGGAATTTTGACACACCGCCTTGTGGGAAAGGGGGATTATGATAAGGGTTTATTTGGCGACCTTGAGAGCGCCCTGCGGAGCGGCGAGGATGTAGATACCGCGGGGCAGGTCGGTCAGCGCGTCGGCCTTGACGACCTGACTGCGCAGCAGGATGCCACCGGTGGTGTAGACGTCGACGGGCGTCTCGTCGGTGATGCCCTGCTCTTCGGTAGCGACATCCTCAACGCCGGTAAGTACGTTGTCAACGTCCTTGAAGAGGATGATGGGATGCTCGGCGGTAGCGGCACCGGAGTGTACGTAAGCGTGGTATTTCTCTACCGTGGCCGTCTGGGCATCGCCAAGCTGGGCAAACATCTGGTAGTTGGCCTTTACGAGCGGATAATGGCCTTCGCCTACGATATGGTTGTCGGCAAGCACACCGGTCAGGAAGTTGCCGTCATCGGTGTAAGTATCCTCGTAGTTGGCAGGATGGCCTACGAAGGTTTCAAGATAGGTGTTGTCGGCAGCGGCAGCGCGGGCCGGAGCAGCAAAGGCGCTCTGAGTTTCCGTGCCGATTTCCTCCGGCTTGGGCTCGACTTTCTCCACCTTGAGGTTCTCCACTATGTAGGGAGTGTTGGCCTTCAGTGAAGATACGGCGTCGGAGAGCTGGACCACGTGGTAGAAATATTCCTCGTTCTGATTCTCCCGGAGGACTTTCGAAGTCTCCTTATAGCCGCCCTTGTCGGCGTCCACCTGATAGAAGATATAATCCTTGCCGTCCTTGTTTACGTTGGAGCTGATATAGCTTTCCGAAACGTCGAAGGGAAGAATTACGGTGTTCCAGTGCTCGGGGAAGTTAACCTGTACGGTCTCCTCGGCCTTGTTCTCCGGACCATAGTAGGTGAGGTGGATATTGTCGAGGAAGAACGCGGTTTCGGAAGCCTTATCATCCTGCATTTCGAAGTGTATGGAGAGCTTACCATCTGTCACAACGACATCAACAGTATATTTCCCGGTACCGGCTTTGAATTCATCAAGTATCGGATCGATATTATTCAAGAAAGAATTGAGGGTGTAAGGATTGCCGTCATCATCACGTACTTGATAAAGTGCTTGCGAATCGCTTATTGAACCTGATTTTCCTCCGATATTATATTTGGCAGCTCCAGCTTGGTTCCATGAGAATGCCTGGAAATCAACCTTATAGTTACCATTTGGAAGTCCGGAAATGGTGCGGTCCATTGTCCAGTGGGATCTATTACCGCGTCTTTTATTATCGGGATTATAGATCATGGTGAATGCTCCTCTCCGGTTATTACGCTGTGTCGCTTCCGCATTTCCATCCCAAGTAGTGGTTGCCAAGCCTGTTCCTAATGTATATTTCGATTCGAAGGAGAACTTGTCGTGTAAGTTCCAGCCGTTTCCGCTTGAATAACCGGGCTGATAGAATGTGGCGTCGTAGGGGCGGTTGGGGTTGGCTTTGGCAAGTTCGGCCACTCGCTCTTCAAGCGTTACAAGCTCGAATTCCTGATTGGCGTCGCCTGTGCGATAGGAGTCGAAATCAAGCCAGTAATCGAGATTGTCGGCATAATGATGACTGGACGGAGCGCCATAGGCAAAGGCTGTGAGGGCCTTGGCGCCATTGTCGACGGTCAGGGCATATGTATTGGCCGTCTGGGCGGGAATCAGGGTGTAGTTGTCGCCTGTAGAACCATCGACGTAAGCATATCCGCTGGGGTCGCGATAGAAATAGAAGTTGCCTCCGCCGCCAATGGCGATATTGATGTAGCCGGTTTCGGCATTCACCTTGATTGTGAGAGGATAGCCGTATTTGTCGAGGGCAGCGTGCGAGCCATAGTTGGCACCGCCGCAGAGCCACTGGCCGGAAGCCTTATGGCGCATGAAATATGTCTTGCCTTCGTAGGGATTGGGATAGGTCGAGACGTTTACCTCGTCGGGGATGGCATATTTTACCACCGGAGGATTATCGCCGGCGAAGTTGTTTTCGATAATGCGGTATACGAGTTCGTCGCCGTAGACGGGGACACGGTCGGAACCATTGTGGAGCTGCGAGGAGGTGCGTAGCACGTAGTCGCTGAAAAATATACCCACGGGTCCGGCACCGGCATTCTTTTTCAGAAAATCAATAGCCACAGGAGCCATTGCCTTGGCGCCGTATTTATACTTGTTGGTGGAATATGAACTGCCGGATTCGCTGCTGTCGTATTCCATGGATGTGAAGTTCATGCACCATTCGGAAAGATACTTTCCGCCTGCGGCGTAAACATCGGCCGGTGCGGGCATGGCCTGCATACGCTCCGCCTGGCGCTGGAAACGGGCTATTTTGGTAGACAGATCCGCGCCGGAGGAAAGGTCCTGCACCCAGAGCTTGGTGGAGCGCATCGCGTTGCTCTCGTTGGTGGCTATGGCTGCTACTTCGGTATCGTTGTTGGCGGCATCCCAGTCGGTGAGACGGGCCTGCTTCGAAAGGTGGACGAAGTCGATGCGGTCGCGGGTGAAGAGCACCATACGTCCGCGTGCCTCTTCTACAGTCAGATTCGGCCGATAGTCGATTACATGATCCTTATATGTGCCGTCGAACAGCTTCTGCATCAATTCATTATATTGATTGCGGGAAGCCTCGTTGCCTTTCGCGCCAATCAGGCCGCTGCCGGAAGGCATCTCACCGGTACGATAGATGTTTCCTCGGAAGAAATGTACTACGAAGAATTCCGACGGATACTCATCAAGGAAAGCGACCATATCCTTTACCGCCTCTTCAAGGGTTTTCTTGGTCTGAGCCAGGCCGTGGTTGCAATATAATACTCCGTCGTGCAGACCGGGGCGCAAGTCGATACCACGGATACCACGGTCCATCTGTTCGCGCATCGTTACAGCCTGGGTTGTGGAAGTGGCTTTGCCGTTGGCGGCACTTGTCACCCAGTTATCCTCGCCTGTGGCGAAATCGTGGGCACCGGGGATGGAAACGTGTGCCACAAACATTCGGTCGGGGAGTGCCGCCATCCAGTTTGCGGCTTCGGCTGTGCCTGTGGCGGAGGCGCCAAGAGTCTTGGTGTCGCTGTTCCAATGCTTGTCCCAGGTCATACCAATGTATGTGTCGGACCATTATCCAGTGCCCCAGGCTTTAGACTTGGGCACTGCTGTCTGTGCTGCTACGGTCATGGCGGATGCCATGGCGGTTAACGCCAATGGAAAGTAAAATCTTTTCATTTTAGACAATTGTTAGATTTTTCGGTATAATGTATAAAAAGTATACTGTATAAAAAGTATACTGTATAAAAAGTATACTGTATAAAAAGTATAATGTTAATTGTCTGATTGGTTTGATGCGGCGCGGAGTCCACGGGTAGATGCAGTGGCTTCGGGCCGGGATGCAGATGTGGATGAGCAAGGTTGCGAGGGGGCCATTGCCAGCCGGGCTATTTACATAGGCCGGAGCGATGTTTTATCCTAAAAGAACAGAAAAATAAGGAGTCACAGTCTCTGTAGAGGAGCTCCCCTCGTCTTGCTTTCTTTATCTACTTTTTTAATTTATAAGCAGAAGACCCCTGGTCAGGGGTATTGCCTGACCGCAAATTTATACAGAAATTAGCACTTTCACCCTCCCCAGTCGTTAAAGCTGGTTAATCACGTGTGATTTTAACACTTTTTCAAATCAATGGAGTATGCGCCAGGGGGTGGGGTAGAGGTTGTTGGCGCGCGAGCCGAGGTTGTTGGCGAAGCCGAGGGGTAGAGGGGCGGCGAGGCCCTGGGGTCTGAAGGTGAGCAGGAGCGGTCCGCGCGGGGAATCGGGGAAGCCGGGGAGTGATTCTCGGCGCAGGTAGCTCAGGGCCAGATCAAGGTCGACCTCAGCCGTGGGGAAGGGAGATTCCGCGGTGTTTAAGGCGGTGGTGAGAGCCAGCGGCTGCGAGGGGACGGCCGTGCGCCCTTTGAGCGCGGCGACTTCGAGGCCGGGGAGAAGCAGGTCGAGATGGCGGTCGAGAAGGTCGTGGATCTGGGAGAATGCCACCGGCCGAGCGTAGAGGGCTTCGCCGCGGAGCGTGAATCCGAAATCTCCCCTTAGCCAGGATGAGCAAAGTGTGGCAAAATCAGAGCCTTTGGACGACGGACGGGCGCCGGGCTGAAGCTCGGCCACCGAACCGCGATTCCGGCACTTTTTCTTCTCTCTGCGGGGCGACGATGCGGCGTGGCGGATGAGGGTGGGAGTCCACCCGCCGGGTTTGCGGAGGATGGCCATGAAGAGCCCTTCGCCGCGCAGGCGCGTGGGGAGGAAGCGCATGCGGCCTTTGTCGTCGACCACTATTCCGTTATCTTCCGGCAGGAGGACTGCCACCGGCTCGGCACCGAGGTCGGCAGTCATCCGGTCGGCAATCCGCTCGTTCTCGCGGGTATTGAAAGTGCAGGTGGAGTAGATGAAGAAGCCGCCGGGGGCGAGTGCCTCCCAGAGATTTTCCACGATTTCCCACTGGCGGGCGGCGCACTCGTCGACCAGACGCTCCGACCACTGGGCGCAGGCCTGCGCGTCCTTGCGCATCATCCCCTCGCCGGAGCAGGGCACGTCGGCCGCCACGATGTCGAACAGCTCCGGCAGGCGGCGGAAGCGCGCTGTGTCGCCGCGGCTTACGGCCACGGCCGGACAGCCCCACTTCTGGATGTTCTCGGCGAGGATGGAGGCGCGGCGGAAGTCGAACTCGTTGGCCACGAGCATCGAGCCCTCCGGCAGCGCGTCGAGAGCCGCCGTGGATTTGCCGCCGGGGGCGGCGCAGGCGTCGAGCATCAGAAGCGGTGCGTCGCTGAGACGCCCGGCGAGCGCGCCGACCACGTGGGCCGTAATCATCGATGAGGCATCCTGCACGTAGTAAAGCCCCTGGTGCATGGCCGGATCGTGGGTGAAGTCGGGTCGCTCGGGCAGCAGACAGCCCTCCGGCCACCACAGCACTCTTTCGCCGCCGCGGCATACCTCCGGAAGCCAGCCGTCGGGCACGCCGGCCGCGCGGAGCTTGCGGCGGTTGACGCGCACGGCCACCTCAGGAGCGGTCTGCTCCAGGCAGTCGACGAGGCCATCGGCGAGCGGCCCGATTTCGCGGGCGATAAAAGAGCGGTAGTCAGTGCGTATGGGTGGCATGGGCTATTATGACACGCCCTCACATTTTGGAGGTGTAGTTTTGGGAATCTCCTTCGGAGTCGTTGGTGTCCTTGGGGTATTGTACGCGGGCGTGATACATGGAGCGTAGGCGCGAGGTGAATACCTCCTTCACCTCCTTGATGTCGCGGAACGATAGCGGCGAGTCGCTGTGGAGGCCGTCGGCCACCTGGCCGTCGATGAGCCGGTCGACCAGGCTGCGAATCGCCTCGGGCGAATGGTCGGTGAGTGAGCGCGAGGCGGCCTCGACGGCGTCGGCCATCATGAGGATGGATGCCTCGCGCGTCTGCGGGTTGGGGCCCGGGTAGGTGAATGGTTCCGGGTCGACCTCGCTGTCGGGGTGTTGGCGGCACTCCATGGTATAGAAGTATTTGGCTTTGCCGCGGCCATGATGCTGGGCGATGAAGTCGCGCACGGCCTTGGGGAGCTTGATGCGCTCGGCCCGGCGCAGGCCGTCGGACACGTGGCGCGTGATGATGCGTGCGCTCTGGGCGGGCGTTAGCGTGTCGTGAGGGTTCACGCCATATTGGTTTTCGGTGAAGAAGGCGGGATTGTCGATTTTGCCGATGTCGTGGTAGAGCGCGCCGGCGCGCACCAGCTGCACGTTGGCGCCGATGCGGTGTGCGGCTTCGGTGGCGAGGTTGCTGACGGCCATGGAGTGCTGGAACGTGCCGGGGCATTCGCGCGAGAGCTCGCGCAGGGTGCGGTTGTTGATGTCGGAGAGCTCCACGAGCGTCATCACCGATACCAGGCCGAAGGTCTTCTCGACGATGAACACCAGGATGTAGGCGAAGGAAATCAGCACGGCGTTGATGCCGAAGTAGCCGATCAGGCGCCACGACAGGGCGCTCAGCGTGCCCGACATCATCAGCTCGAAGCCCACGTAGGAAACCACGTAGGCCAGGAAGGCCACTATGGCCGAACGCAGCAGTTCGGAGCGGCGCGAGAGATCCTTCAGTGAGAAGATTACTGCCGTGCCGGCCAGAGTCTCCACGAAGATGAACTCAAGGGGGAGCGTGGCCTCTACAGCGCAGAGCAGCACCTCGGCCACAAAGACGAAGAAGGCCGTGCGCGAGTCGAAGAACACGGTGATGATTACCGGCAGAATGGCCAGCGGCACGCAGTATATGCCGTTGCGCAGCAGCCGGGCCACCAGGGCGGTGAAAATGAAGAACACCACCATGAGCAGCACGGGGATAAGCACGAGCTTCACCCTCCGCAGCGACGCCGGATAGTAGAGCAGGCAGAAGGCGAACACCATGGCGAAAATCAGGGCGGCGTAGACGGCCTTTCCCGCGAAAGCGTTGATGCGCTGCGTGCGGTCCACGCTGGAGCGGCGGTCGAGCATCGATTCGTAGGTTTTCAGCACCTGGTAGAGCTGCGGGGTTACGATTTCCGCCGGTCCGATAATCTTCTCCCCCTTCTGGATTAGGCCGATGCCGGCCACTACGGGCTGGATAAGGCTCTCGCGGTAGAGGCGCGTGGCCTCGCGGTCCTCCACAATGTTGGGGAGCAGCCGCTCGGAGAGGCGCACCGACTGGAAGGCGCGGTGGTCGTCGGGCGAGCCGGCGAAAAGCGAGTCGATATAGGCGTAGGCGTCGCGCTGCGAAAGATACTGAGCCGTGTGGCGCGACACGTTGACGTTGTTTTCCGAATATTTTACCTCGGGGAGCTCGCCTCGGGCTATGCGCGAGGAGGTAGTCTGGTCGACTACACCGACGGCGTATACACGCGCCACGGCGGCGGAAAGGCGGCGCTTCACGCCGGCAGCGAGCGAGTCGCTGGCTTCGATTTCGGCCATAAGGCGCTTAGGCTGGGCGTCGTCGCGCCGGTAGATGGGCACGAGCGAGGCGTCGATACTGTCGGTGATGTGGGCCACCGTGGCCGAGTCGCGGTAGACGGTGATGTCGAACGGTGCGGTGAGCAGCGAGTAGGCCCAGGGGCGGTTCTCCTCGTAGGCATAGCGCTGGCGCGCCGTGCGCGGCATGAAGTAGGAGCAGACGGCCACCGCGGCAATGAGCACCAGGGCGAGATATATGCGGGTGTTGTCGGTAGGTTTCACTTTCTTTCAGAGGGTGGTGGATGGATGGTTGCCGGAGGTCTACAGGCGCGCGGCGTTCTCTACGCCCGGAATCTTGCGGATTTTGGCGCAGAGAGTGTTGATTTCGTCGACGTTGCCTACGAGCAGCGAGAGGTCGGCGTGGAATACCTCTTTCTCGGCGCGGATGTCGAGGGCTCGGATGTCGAGCGTGAGCTGCTTGGAGATGAGCGAAATCAGTTCGTGGAGAATGCCGTGGCGGTCGATACCCTCCATATGTATGGTGGCGGGGAAGCGGGCTTCTCCCACCTCCCAGGCCGTGGAGAGGATGCGCGGGCCGAAACTGGCCTTGAGCACGCTGGCTCGCGGGCAGTCGAGGGCATGCACCGTGACGCTGCCGTCGTCTTCGATGAAACCGAGCGACGGGTCGCCGGGAATGGGGTGGCAGCATTCGGCGAAATTGAAATTGGTTTCGCCCTTGTCGTCGTAGCGCAGGCGGTAGGTCTCCTTGGTGTTGATGGCGGCGCGGCGCGCGGCGGCCTCCTTCTCGGCGTCGGTGGCCGGGACGGGCTCCTCAGAGCGGCCCAGCAGCTTGGACAGCAGGCGCTTGGTGGCGGAACTCTGGCGGCGCAGGGTCTTCACCACGTAGTCGTTGAGCACAATCTCCTGGTTGCCGAGCAGGCAATAGAAGTCGTCGCGGCTCTGGGCCTTGAAGAGCCCCATCACCTTGGTGATGGCCACGTTGTCGTCGGCGATGTCGTGAGCCTTGAGGAATTTCCCGAAAATCTCGCGTCCGGCCGAGATGGCCGGCTGCTGCATCTTGCGCAGCGAGGCGCGCAGGCGCGATTTTCCTTTGGCTGTGGCCAGGAAGTTGATCCATTCGGCCTTTGGTGTCTGGCTCTGCGAGGTGAGCACCTCCACCTGGTCGCCCGAATTGAGCCTCTGGCTCAGGGGCACGAGCTTATGGTTCACCTTGCCGGCGATGCAGTGGCATCCGATCTGGGTGTGGAGGTTGAAGGCCACGTCGAGCACGGTGGCGTCCGTAGGGAGCGTGAGAAGTTCGCCCTTCGGGGTGAATACCACTATCTCCGAGGCAAAGAGGTTGAGCTTGAGCGTGTCGAAGAAATCGAGGGCGTTGGGTTCCGGGTCGTCGAGTATATCCTTTATGGTGTGGAGCCAGGCGTTGAGTTCCGACTCCTCGTCGCCCTCGCCGACCTTGTATTTCCAGTGGGCTGCAAACCCCTTCTCGGCTATTTCGTCCATACGGCGCGAGCGGATCTGCACCTCGATCCAGTTGCCGTCGGGCCCCATCACCGTGAGGTGGAGAGCCTGATAGCCGTTGACCTTCGGGGTCGACACCCAGTCGCGCGTGCGGTCGGGATGCAGGCGGTAGATGTCGGTGATGGCCGAGTAGATCTGCCAGCAGATGCTTTTCTCCTTGGCCGGGTCGTCGCAGTCGAACACGATGCGGGCGGCGTAGAGGTCGTAGACCTCCTCGAAGGGGATGTGTTTGGTCTCCATCTTGTTCCAGATGGAGTAGACCGACTTTACGCGCGCCTTGGCCGTGTATTTCAGCCCCATGGCGTCGAGGCGTTCGAGAATCGGGGCGGCGAAGTTGTTGTAGATCGAGTTGCGGTGCTCCTCGGTGGTGGCGATCTTGCGGCTGATCTGCTCGAAGGCGTCGGGATGCTCGTATTTGAACGAGAGGTTCTCCAGTTCTGTCTTTATGGCGAAGAGCCCCAGGCGGTGGGCCAGCGGAGCGTAGATGTAGAGCGTTTCGCCGGCGATCTTATACTGCTTGTTGGGCGCCATAGAGCCCAGCGTGCGCATATTGTGCAGGCGGTCGGCCATCTTTATGAGCACCACGCGTATATCCTCCGACATCGTAAGCAGCAGCTTGCGGAAATTCTCGGCCTGGGCCGAGGCCTTGTCGCCGAAGATGCCGCCCGAAATCTTGGTGAGCCCCTCCACGAGCTGGGCGATTTTCTTGCCGAAATTCTGCTCGATATCCTCTACGGTGTAGTCCGTATCCTCCACCACGTCGTGGAGCAGTGCGGCGCAGATCGAGGTTGATCCCAGGCCGATTTCCTGGCTTGCGATTTTGGCCACGGCGATGGGATGGAGGATATATGGCTCGCCCGAACGCCGGCGGATACCCTTGTGGGCCTCGCTGGCGAAGCGGAACGCCCGCTCTATAATCTCCACCTTCTTGCGGTGATTGCTTTTGAGGTATCCGTCGAGCACGTCGCGGAAAGCCTCCTCGATCATGCGGTCTTCCGCTTCGGTGGTGAATGTGTTGTTCTGGCTCATAACAAAGAATGGCTGCACCCGTAAATGGCAGTGCCCGGAAGCACAAAAGTGCATATAAGCACCAAAAATAGGAAATTTCCGAAAATCTCGCAAAAAAACCTTCGTTTCGCCCTTTCGGCCACAGCTCAGGGCTGCGGCCAGCCGGGGGCGCGCAGGTCGGAGAGGGCGAGCGAGGCGAGGGTGTCGGCCACGGCGCTGACGGCGGCGTCGGAGCGGGCGCGCAGCTCGGCGGCGAAGCCGCTGCAGCTGTCGGGGCCTTCGGTGGCGATCCAGGCGAGGATGCCTGTAGCCACGGCGTGCTCCAGATGGCGGCGCACGGTTATCAGGGCGCCGCTGCTCAGGCGGTCGGCACCGGCGAGCGTGAGCCGCATGGCAGGGGCTTCGGAGGCAGAGTAAGGGTGGTCGGCGGGGATGTCGGAGTCGTCGATGTCGGAGGTTTCTACGGCCGGCCCGAGGCGCAGGAGGATTTCGGCGAACACCATCCGCGCCAGCACGCGCAGCCCCGGCAGCTGGTCGCGGGTTACGAGCATCCCCTCGTCGGGGTTGGCGGCCGTGGCCTTGCGAAGGGCGGTAAGGGCGAGAATTTCGTCAGTTATGGTCTTGAAGTCGAGTGTAAGCATGGGGGATGTGATTTTATGTGGCTGGTAGGGCCTATGTGGCCTATGTGGCTGATTGGACCTATGAGGTTTATTTTGATTTTGATTGGGAGCTGCGCCGGTGGTGGGCAGGGCGCGCGATGGCCAGACGGCGCATACGCGCCAGGCGTGCGCGGCGGTCGGCTTCGGCTTTCTCCTCGCGGAGCCACGCCAGGCAGAGCCGACGGGCGTAGGAGGGGGCGATGAAGAAACTCGACGGCCGGTAGTTGGCGATTATCCAGTCGAGTGCCTCCCACTCGGTCTCGCGCGGAGCGACGCGGCATCGCGCGGCCAGAGCTCGCTCCATCTCGTCCCACATGGCGCGTCGGTGGGGCTTTTCGCCGGGAGGAAGATGGCCGTGGCGACGGCGCAGAAGCATTTTGTAGGCATGATTTCGGCACACGTAGAAGCGTCCGGCCGGCATCCGGAGGGCTTCGCCGATGGCGAATTCCTCCGAAACCGGACGCTCCCCGCTCAGCTGGCGCCACAGGCGCTCGAAGGCGGCGATGAAGTCGCCGGCACGTTGATGGGAAGTATACATAGTTCTCGTAATTGTTTTGAGCTTGCGTTCTGCAAAGTTAAGGCCCGGGTCGGGCAAGAATCTTTCACACCCGGGTTAAAAGAATGTTAAATTTGATGACGTTTATTTTATGGTTCTGGCTATCAGGTTGTCGCGGGTGGCGATGAAATGCGCGAAGGTCTTGATGAGATCGTCGACGGTGAGCGAAGCGTTGGCCACCTCGCTGCGGTAGCGCTCGGCGCCCACTCCGGCGCTGATGTTGCGCCCCATAAGGGCGTCGCTTACGCCGCTCACGTCCTGAAACATCTCGATCTGCGTCTGCAGCATGCGCGATATTCCGGGGTCGGAGAGCGGCGTTACCACCTGATGAGGCTCTCCCTTATCCATCGGGCGGTAGGGAATCACACCTCCGGGGTCGGCCCACAGCTGCACGATGTCGGCCCAGTCGAGTTCGTCGGGCTTGCATTTGCTGGGGAAGAGCAGCACGCCCTTTGCTGCGGTGGCCATCATGCGGTCCATGATCGTGATCATGCGGTTCACGTGGCGCTGCTGGTCGATCACATCCTCCACGAGCGAGTGAACGTCACCGTCGACGAGCGGATAGAATTTCATTGCGAAGGGGTGTCCGGCTTCTGCCGGCCGCGAGCATTCGGCAAGAATCGTGGCGTCGGGCGCCATGATGCGGCAGTGCCAGGCGGTTGTTGTCTCGATGCGTGCCTTCAGTTCGGGCAGATGTCTGCGGCGCCGCCGGCGGTTTATGCGCTCGATGCGCTGGAGGGCGCCGGGTTCGGCAATCGCCATGGTGGCCGTGGCCGGGTCGTGAACGCGCATCAGCTCGCGGCATTCGAGCGTCCACACCTCGATTACGCGGCATCGCCCTTCGGGAGCCTGATAGAAGCTTCCCGCGCCGGAGCGCACGGCGGCCTCGGCCGTGCCGAGGGCTCCCGCCGAGGCATATATGCTGCGGAGCATGGCCGTGCGCCTGGGGTCGCCGCAGCCGTAGCGCATGCAGACCTCGGCGATACTCATGTCGGTGAAGCGGCCTACCAGTTCGGTATCGCATCCGCGCGGGTCGCCCACGGGGGTGATGAAGAACGTCTCGGGATTCACTATGTTGACCCACACGGCGCGTCGGCCGCGGCGCGTGTCGTGCCCTACGCGCTGCAGGGCCACGCCTGAGATCAGGAATTCCTCGAAAGTGCGTGCGTCGAGCTCGTCGGTGCAGTTGAAGCGGCGGCACGCGCCGAGGGGTGTGTCGGCATCGTCGTGCCCGGTCCCTTCGGCCTGCATGCGGTAGCGCCCCACTACGGCTTTCACCATGCGGCGGATCAGGTTGTTGGTGAGCGGGCGTGCGCCCTGGGCACGCATAGCTTCCCCCTCGGATATGGCACCCGATGCTTCGGGCGCGGGGTCGCCCCACTGGTCGCCGTAGGTGTAGCGGATGTAGCGGCGCCGGCGCCGGCGGAAGTCGGCAATGGCCAGCCACGCCTTGTGGGCGGCCTCAAGCACTCGCCGGGCGCGGTTTATGGCTGTTTCGTTGGTTTCGGTAGTCATGGAAATATTTTATAGGATTTATAGATCAGGAAAGTATAGAATAATTTTGGAACAGTTACTTAAGTCACTTATATGAGTGGCTGCGGGTTTATCAGCGCCACGGCCTGCTCGTCGAAGGTATAGAGGTCGGGTCCGGCGTCGACTGCGGCGCGCACCGACGCCACGGGCGTTTCGGCAGCTACGGCGGCCGACATCAGCCTCACAACCTCGCTCCCCGGCGTCCAGATAGCCACGGGCGCTTCCACGCCGCCACGGCTGAAAGGATTCTCCTGAAGCCTTACGGTGGGATGGCAGGGGTCGGTGATTACCGTGGCCGCACGGCACCAGCCCGAAAGCTGCACGCTGAGTACGCGTTCCACTCCCGCCGGCAGAATCAGTTCCGTCACCCCTTCGGGCGACACCACCGCGCGGCATTCCCCGGCGATTTCGGCCGGAGCCAGCACCTCCACCGGCCCGTGGCGCAGCAGGTCGAGATACCATGCGCGCATCTCCTCGCGGCAGCGTGCATCGATGTCGATACCGTCGGTGCGCTCTATAGTGCAGTCGGCTCTGAGCGGTTCGATGAAATGCCGGCGCTTCCAGAGCGCCAGCATTTCCGTTTGGTCAAGGGTAAGTTTCATCGTTCAATGGTCTTGAGGTCAGGCTTTCGTGGCTACGATGCGCACGTGGCTCTGCGGGTAGCGGAGCACCAGGCAGCTCGCCTCTGTGATTACGATTGCGTCGACGTTGCGCACGCCGCTGGTGCGCAGGTTGAGGCTCTCGGTGCGGAAGGGCACGTGGCAGTACTTCGTGATGTACTCCGGATCGATCACCATTCCGTTGCCGCTCATGCCGCAGCTGTCGAACACTTCGGCGAGCATCACGTAGAGCGTGCCGAATTTCGAGTGGATTTCGGTGAAGTCCAGGCCCCACTTGGTCACCACGGCGTCGTTTACCAGCACGCGGGTGCTCCCTATCATATGGAGCTTCTCGATCAGGTCCGAGCCGGCAAGAAGCACTTTCTTCGAGCTTCCGGCGCTGTTGGCGAAGGCCTGGCGGCAGAGCTGCACGAGTGTCTGCTCGGTGATGCCTGCGGCCTCGCTGTACTTGAAAGTGTTGTCGGTCTGGTTCCAGATGCCGCCGGTGAGGCATACCTCCTCCCCTTTCACGGGGTCGAGGATGCGGCTCTGATGGCCGAAGAGGAAGTTGCGCTCCATGCCCATGCGCATGTCGATTATCGCGGCTTCCTCCTGGTCGGAGAAGGTCCAGCCTACCTCCTTGTTGGAGATTTTCATGAAGGTGGTCTGCTCCACCTGCGCCTTGAATATCTGGCAGAGGTTGCTGCTCTTGGTGGGGAGGGCGCCGTACTGGGGCGTGGTCACGTCGAGCTCGGTGGCCGCGCGGCCCATGCGCACAAGGCGCGTGCCTACGGGCATCGCCGGGAAGCCCGGTCCGTCGTTGTATTTATGGTTCACGGGAATCACCTGCGCGCCGTCGCGCGTCAGCTCGCTCACGTAGAGCACCAGCGGCCCACCCTCCGAGGCTTCGATGTCGGGCGCCATCAGCGTGGTGCTGGGCTGGAAAATGTCGTTGAGATCGGTCTTGAGCACCACGGTGGTGTCGGTGTTGCGGTCGTCGGTGGCGGTCACGGCTTTGGTGAGTTTGGCCTCGTAGGGTTTTGTATCGACCGAGTAGTATTCAACCTTCATCGATCCGCTCAGGCGCGAGCCTCCGTAGCGCGAAATCTGGTCGAGAGGGGTCGACATCGGGCGGATTTTCACTATGCGCTCGTCGATCTCGTTACGGAGCAGCCCCGGGGCCTCGATGTTGGCCGTGTCGGTGGTAAGGGGCGCGCCGTCAATGTGGCGTCCGGCACCGGCGATGCCTGCCACGGCCGCCATGGCGGCGCTTGTGCCGTCGGCAGCGTGGAAATTGCCGGCCGCCTGCTCCACAATCTGGATTACGGTAGAGTTGTTGTGCCCGAGCACCCATCCCAGCACGATGGCCAGGAGCAGTGCGGCTCCAAGGAAGATCGCCGGGGCCAGACGGTCGTCGGAAAGGAAGCGCACGATTGCGCTTTTGGCGGAATTAAGAATTTCTTTCATGGTGGTTTTTGTGGCTTTGGAGTTGAGGGTTCTGGTTTTGGTTCTCTTGGTGGTTTTGGGGGTGGTTGTTTCAGTCGGTTTCATTGTTCTCGTCGGTTTTGTCGTTCTCGTTGTTTTCTGAGGTTTCATTGGGGTTCACGTTGTTTGTCTGCGGTTTGCGGAAGGTGAGCCAGCGGGCTACCATCGCCAGGAATTCCGCGATTGCCCGCATGATTCCGATAATTTTTCTCATAATTTTTAGGGTTTTGAAATGGTTGAAATAAGCATGTGAATTATATTGGCTATGAAATAATTTATTTACTACTGAAGTTGCCTAAAGAGGTGGCCGTCAGATTGTAGGGACGCATCCCTGCTTTTTGGCAGCCTATAAATCCCAGATTGAAGGTTTTAAATTCCCCAGAATCATAGGTTCGCCTTGGAGATGGCCGCCTTCACCGAGAGTTTCCGTCTCGTAGCCCGTGGGAGCTTCCATAAGCTGTTCAATCTGCTCGTTGCGGCCGCGCAGATAGCCTCGCTGCTCGGCTTCGGCCATCATCTGCTCGATTTCCTCCGGGGTGGGGACCGCCGGGGCCTCTTCGGGCGCGGCTTCTGTCTCGGCCTCTTCAGTCCGGGACGTTTCAGGCTTCTCCGTTTCGGAATTGGATTCGTCGGAACATTCGGTATCTGGCTCAGGAACCACAGGAGTGATGTCTCTTGAAATTTTTTCGTTCTCTTGAATTTTTTCGCTGTTTTCATTGGGTTCTAATTTTTTACTCGTAACTTTGTACAATCTATATTGTAAATGTGGTCGTGGCAGAAGCCGAGGTTACATCCGCGTGTCGGATTCCATGGTGTGGCTGCCTTCTCGATTATGCTTGCAATGGGTTATAATTAATTGATTGTCAAGGGAAAAGCTGTAGGGAAATCCGGTTGTAGACATAATTGCGACTTTTTGAAGATATTTCAGTTACAAATTTGATTTGCAACGTGTTGTAGACTATCTTTGTAGCAACCCGCATTGGCACAATTCGCAGTCGCATACCGTTTCCCCCCGGCTCTGCCGCCTCCGGCCCTTTCCGAGGCCGGCGTAGGGTGTCGCCGTCGGCCACACGGTTTCTACAAACTGAATTTTTTAATCCGGAAATTATTTATTGTTCATTTTATACATACTTTTTTGTGGCGTGCATAGTCGCCGCAGCTGTATTGATTGACTGGTAATATTACTATGTATCTCGGTAAGGGAATTCGTGAGATTTTCCTTACTTTTTTTGAGCGACGGCCAGTGGACGCACTTCTGCGTCGCTTCCCACGATGAGGTCGGTCTGCAGTTCGATCCAAGGTCTGAACCCGGTTGCGAGCGGTGCGACAACAGGCGACGTCAGGTTGCCATCCACCTTGAAGCGCGCCAGCATGGCGGGGCGCCCGTTGCCGCGGTCGGCGGCTATGGCGATGGCGCCCTTGATGCCGTTTCCCGTCACGGCCGCACGCACCGGGCGTCCCGCGATTCCGTAGGCGTTGCCGCTGAAGTCCTGACGAAGCCTCAGGGCCATCCTCACTCCCTCCGCGGGCCACGTCTCGCTGTCGGCAGTATATGTACCGCCGTCGGAGGCCAGAATCAGCAGCCGTCCGTGCCACGTTCGCAGCCTGATGTCGCCGCTTATGCCCGGGTATTCGGCCTGGATGCGTTCTATTGTTTTGCCCGATGGGGATGCGTGTAGCAGTAGCGTACGTCCGTCGTGGCCTGTCTCCGTCCACCAGTATTCTCCGCGCTTGCCTCCGAAGGCTATTTCTCCGGCGCCCTCTATGCCCGGGGAGAGCAGAGCGACTTTCGACCCGCGCAGTTCGGCCGGACGGCCGCCGGTCAGCATCAGCAGGAAGCGTCCTTTTCCGTCGTTGCATTCCGTCAGCCTGCCGCCCTCGGCGGTGAGGGGGCTCATGCGTCTTATGGCGTGCACGCTCATGGCGCCGTCGAGCGTAAGCTGGTAGATACCGCCGCGTGTGGCAAGGGCGAGGCGTGTGCGCGAGAAGTCCCAGCTGCCGCTCCCGGCGGGCCATTCGGCAATGGCGTCGATGCTCCCGGTGTCCAGCCGGTGGCGTTTCCGTCGGTCGCTCAGGGAGGCGCCGGTGGCCACGGCCACGCATCCGGCTTCGCAACGTGCTGAGGCGGTGGTGGCGCCGATGTCGAGTGTGGAAGTATCCGTGGCGGGGAAGATTGTGGGATTGGCGAGATTGATATGGCAGGCGCAGCCCGTGCCTCTCAGCGGACGCATTGCGTAGGTCTGCTGCATGACCCCTTCAGGGCGTTCCACTGCCAGACGGAGACTGACGGCGCGCTCGTCGGGATATACGAGCAGTGGGGAGAACCCCGCGGCATCTTCGTCCGTGCCTTCGGCCACACGCACGGCCTTGTGCTCGGTTCCATCCGGCTCGCGGAGGGACACGGTAGCCACGGCGCGCCAGCCTTTACCAGCCATGGAGGCGGTCCGTGTAAGCAGCTGCGAGGGGCTGAAGCCGTCAAACGGTTCTGTCAGCGGATCCGCGGCGATAATTGCGCCGCCCGGCAGTCTGAGCATGGTTCGGAAACTTTCAGCGTCGCGTTCGGGCGCTGGTGTCGTCCCTTTTGTGGCGGGGAGATCGGCGAGCGGTATGGTCGTACGCCGTACGTCTCCGCCGAAGGGGTCGGTTATTGAGGCCTGCTCGCACCATTCGCCGGCCTGCAGGGCCTGTAGGGCGCGCTTCTCCACATCCGCCGTCACGCCCGCTTTGCTGCCGGCCATTCCGGGCAAAGGCATCGTTACGGTTGTCTCGCGGCCGTTGTCGGCAATCGTAGGTGTGCCCGCACTCCCTTCCGGAGAGTATGGCTCGATTTGTGCCGAGGTCTCCACGACGGCTCTGTAGGCCATGCGTCGCCACGGCTCGGCTATGGCGCGCATGCCGCTGAGTTCCAGATTGTAAGCGTTGGCTGTCAGTGCCGTTGCCTGGAGGGTCTGGCCGTCGGAGCCGAGGGTTAAGGTTGCACCCCCGGTGCATTGCGGCCCGTCTGGGCTGCATACTAAGATTGTCGGCCCCGTGGCGATTGTGTCGCCGCGGCGGTCCTCCACTCTTACGCGGGCCAGGCGCGGCTGGAGCGAATATCCTGCGGCTGAAGCGCGTTGCCGCAGACGCAGATAGGCGTCCTCCACGCGCTTGCTCATGGCGGCGGTGTCGCCAGCGCCAGGCCGGGATGTTCCGCTTATCGCCTGCGAGAGCTTCAGGGCGCTCACGGGTTCCGACATAGTCTGTCGCCGTCCTTGCCTCAGAAGCAGGGGTGGGAGTGCCGGCATCCGTCCGTGCATGGTGAATCGCCATCCGCCCGGTGAATCGGTATCGCGCCGGTAGCTTGCGTAGACGCTCCGGCTGTGGCTCAGGAAAATCCTCAGAAACCCTTCCTCTACGACCTCGCACCCTGTCACGCGCGCTTCCACCTGTCCAAGTTCGGCGCAGGCCTCCGGCAGCCGCAGTTCTGTTTCATCGTCTGTAGTCTTCGAAATCGCCACCCCGAGCTGCATCCCCTTCATGGTCAGCACGGCGGCAGTCTCGGCATCGAGCGGAAATTCCGCCACGAATTCGCGGCAGTCGTCCGCCACCTTTGCCGGCATCCCCGCCGGGCGCCATACCTCAGGCTCCCTGTCGTCCCTGCGGCAGTTCACCGCCTCCACAGGCCTCCCCTTGGCCTCCTCCCAGTTAATTCTTGTAGCGTTCATCGTCATAGTTCCCGTAATGTTAAAATTCTTGTTTTTGCCCCCGTATCGTACCGAAGTCGGATTAAACACCCTCTTAAGCTCTCGTATTTTCTGGTTGCGATGCAAAGTTACAACCGATTTTGCCGCTTGCGAGTCCAAAAAATCCGCTTGACATCCCTAAACTCTATATCTCCCTCTCCCACATCCCTTTACTCCTCCAAATTTTTTTGACCGCTCCCTCGTCTTCCGGTTTTCTGCATCTCCCAATACCTGTTTCCGCCCTCAGCCATCAAAATAGCATGCATCACCATAGCTCAGAAACCTGAACCCATGCTCCAGCGCGTACTCATAGGCCTTCCGCCAGTCGCCCCCCGTGAAAGCCGACACCAACAGCAGCAGCGTCGACCGCGGCTGGTGGAAATTCGTAACCATCCCCTTTACAACTCTGTACCGGTAGCCCGGCGCTATTATAATGCGTGTCGAGGCGATGAAAGTCTGCATCCCTGTCTCGTCGAGATGCCGGAGAATCGCCCTCATGGCGTCGGCCACACATATATTAATATAGTCCTCCTCATAGGGCGCCCATTGCGGCACCTCACCCTTCCATTTCCCCTGAAGTATCAGCGCCCCGGCGTGGAAGAGGCTCTCAAGAGTACGTACCGACGTTGTCCCGACGGCGATTACCTTCCGTTTCCCCTCGGCCAGTTCGGCGATAAGGTCGCGGTCTACAGCGATAAACTCGCTGTGCATCGGGTGGTCACCGATCTCCTCCGATTTTACCGGCTGGAATGTTCCGGCCCCCACGTGGAGCGTCAGCTCGCGTCGCTCTATGCCGCGCCGCGATATGGCTTCCAACACCTCGGGCGTGAAGTGCAGCCCCGCCGTCGGAGCTGCCACTGATCCGTCGATATGCGAGTATACCGTCTGATAGTCAGTCGAGTCCGAAGCCTCAGTGCCTCGATTAAGATAAGGTGGGATGGGAATCTCCCCCACGGCGCCGATTATCTCCGAGAAGCTTACAGCCCGATTGTCCCAGCTGAATTCTATGTTCGAGCTGCGCCCGAGGTTGGCCATGCGTTCGGCCTTGAATGTCAGCGGCTTGCCGTTTACTTCGAGCTTCATTTCGAGCGCTCCCTCTTTCCATTTCTTCGAGTTACCCACAAGGCAGTTCCAGGTGCATCGACCTGTCTGCGCGAAGCTTACGGCGTAGTCGGCCGGGGCCACCGGCTCCAGGCAGAAGATCTCTATGTGGGCGCCCCCTGCCTTGCGGAAGCGCAGGCGCGCGTTGATCACTCGCGTGTTGTTGTATATCAGCACAGCATCCTCAGGCAGAAGCTCCGGAAGTTCCGAGAATATATGCTCCGAAATATCCCCGTTGCTCTGGCGCACAAGCAGTTTGCAGGCGTCGCGTTGAGCCAGGGGGTGCTTCGCTATCCGCTCGTCGGGTAGCGGATAGTCGTATTCGTCGATGCGTATCTCCTTTACCATATTCTAAATTTTGCGCAAAGTTAGCGATTTATCCGTATCTTTGCACATACAATAGTCTGTCATATTTCGGCTCTTTGTTTGCCATATCGGAGGCTCGGAGAGCCGGGATTATTTCCAACCCCGGGTGGAGGCCCTTGGGGCCGGCCTGGGTAAAGATGCAGATAATACTGAAAATGAGGCTCGGAGAGCCGATGTTTCTTAATATAAATATTATGGTAAAGATAGGCGATACAGTCAGGTTCCTTAGCTCCACCGGCGGTGGACGCGTGGTGAAAATCGACGGCCAGGTGGCCCACGTCGAGGAAGACGATGGTTTTGTTACTCCCGTACTGGTCAAGGAACTGGTGGTCGTGGCTCCCGCAGGCGACGAGAAGGCGCGCCGCGACATTTTCGGCGGCACGGGTCAGCAGCGTCAGGCCGACGAGGCCGAGGCGCGCAGCAAGTTCGTTCCAACCGCCGTTCCCGAGGCTCCGAAGCCCGAGCCGGTGGTCGAGACCCCCGGCGGCGACCGCCTCAACGTAGTGCTCGCCTACGAGGCCGTGGAGCTTAAACATCTCTCCACCACCTCGTTCGAAGCTTATCTTGTCAACGATTCCAATTATTACCTCTACTTCACATACCTCTCGCGTGCCGACGACGAAGAGGGCTGGACCACTCGCTATGCCGGCCTTGTAGAGCCCAACATGCAGATTTTCATCGAGGAACTAACGCGCGAGCAGGTCGGACGCCTCGACCGCGTGGCCTTCCAGTACGTCGCCTTCAAGCGCGACCGTCAATTTACCCTGAAGGCTCCCGTGGCCGTCGAATCCCGCCTCGATACCACCAAGTTCTTCAAGCTCCACTGCTTCCGCGAGAATGTCTACTTCGACCGGCCGGTCATCACCGTCGAGATTGTAAAGGACGATATTCCCCAGCGGACCAAGGTGTTCGACAGCGTAGGCCTCGAGGAAGCCATGCGCTCGAAAGTGCGTGCCGACCGCCGTCCGGTCCTGAAGCGCCAGGCCCCCACGCCCAAAGCCGACGCCCCGCTGGTGGTCGACCTCCATATCGGCGAGCTCCTCGACACCACTGCCGGCATGTCGACAGCCGACATCCTTAACTACCAGATTGATACCTTCCGCCGCGTCATGGACGAGAATCTCCGCAACCGTGGCCGTAAAATTGTCTTCATCCACGGAAAAGGGGAGGGGATACTCCGCCAGGCCATCATGAAAGAGCTTAACCATCGCTACAAGAGCACCGACGTTCAGGACGCCTCTTTCCGCGAGTACGGCTACGGTGCTACGCAGGTAACCATAAGATAATCAGCAAGTAACTGGTCAAAATTATTTTAATGTTTCCGGGAGGGAAAAATCGATAATTTTACCGCGGAAATGTTGAAATAATTAGATCAGAAAAGTGTAAAATAATTTTGAACAGTTACTTATGATAATATGTTTCAGCGGCACGGGCAACTCCCTTCTGGTTGCCCGACAACTGCAGTGGCATCTCGGCGGCGACATCATCATGCTTGAAGGGCGCCGTCTTATCGAGCCCGACTCGGAGCTGATACGCCTCCCCGAAGGCGAACCTGTCGTATGGGTCATGCCGGTCTACTCCTGGGGAATCCCTCCGGTGGTCGTCCCCTTCCTGCGCCGCAGCAAGCTGAAAATCACTCGCGAGCACTCCACGCCCCACTTCCTCGTCGTGACCTGCGGCGACGATACCGGCTACGCCGACCATCAGTGGGCAAAAATCATCGGACGCCGCGGGTGGAACCCCCGGGGCTCCTTTTCCGTCATAATGCCCAACACTTATGTGCTGATGAAAGGCTTCGACGTCGACTCGCCCGAAATCGCCGACGCCAAACTCAAGGCCATGCCAGACCGCGTGGCCCATATCGCCGCAAAAATTCTCAAAGGCTACGGCGAAGGCGAAATGACCCGTGGCTCCTGGGCCTGGCTCAAAACCTACATAATTTACCCCTGGTTCGCCGCCTTCTGCATGTCCCCGCGCCCCTTCCACACCACCCCCGCCTGTACATCCTGCTCCCTCTGCGCCCGCTCATGCCCGCTCTCCAACATTACCATGCAGCCCGCCTCCCCGTCCTCTTCCACCCCCGTCTGGGGCTCCCGCTGCGCCCTCTGTCTGCGCTGCTACCATATCTGCCCCTCCCGCGCCGTCGCCTACGGCTCCGCCACCGCCTCCAAATCCCGCAAGCCCGTCTATCGCTGATTCCTTCCCCCTGATCCTCCATCAAAGGTGCGGCTTCCCGCTTCCGGCGAGCATCGCCGGCAACCCCCCTGGCCGCTTTTCCTTGTCTATCCAATCCGTCCAGTTATCAGTACTGTGCTGAAGGCGCAAGCCCGAGGGTTTCCCTGTCTTTTGTCCTCGTGCCGCCGGTTTGCCGCCCGGAGGCAAATTCCCCTTTGATTATCTGCGGAATTTGTGTATATTTGCAAGCTGAAAACTGTGTCGCGCAGCCCCCTCCGGGGCCTGTGGCCGCTCTGCTTGCTTCACTGTCAGTAGATTGGCTTCGCGCTGGCATTCCATTTTTCACCTATTTTGGCCCGCGTGGAGCTGCCCGGCTATGGGGCGTTTCCGCCGGCTCAGGCAATGGAAAATATAAAAAATAATAACATAAATACTTTTTAACACCACATGCAAAGCAAAGGAACCCTCGGGAGTATCATCGCCGGTATCATCGCGATTTTCCTCGTGCTTGTCTGCCTGTTCTACCTGTCGTTCACACTCGTGAGCAGCAAGCAGGAGGCTAAGGCTGAGCAGTATGCTCTTTCCGTAGCCGGGCAGCAGGGCAAGAACTCCGAGCAGTACAACAAGGCCTATAAAGCCTACATCGACTCAATTTCCAAGGAGCCCGTTTGGCTGGGCTACAACTACAGTGAAGTCCAGAAATGGGGTGTCGGCCTCGGACTCGACCTCAAAGGCGGCATGAACGTCATCGTTCAGGTCTCCATGCCCGACATGCTCCGCGCAATGAAAAACGCCGACCAGGATCCGGCCTTCGAGCAGGCACTCGCAAATACCGACTCCATCATCGGCAACAACCACTCCTCAGACTATGTCGGGACCTTCGTCAAGCAGTACCGCGCCCTTAACCCCGGCGCCGACTACTCCGTGGTGTTCAACTCCATCGTGAAGCAGGGCCAGAGCGACAAGGACGTCGCCTCCGTCCTCAAGTCCGAGGTCAAGGACCGCGTCAACAACTCCGCCACCAACGTCCTCCGTTCGCGTATCGACGCCTACGGCGTGGTTTCTCCCAATATCCAGGTGCTTCAGGACAACGACGGCCAGATTCTTCTCGAGCTCCCCGGCGTTAAGGAGCATCAGCGCGTGCGCGAACTCCTCCAGCGCTCCGCCAACCTCGAATTCTACGAATGCTACGGCGCCAACGAAATCGCCGGTCAGGTCGCTCAGCTCGACGCTGCCCTCCGTGCTAAAAACGGCACCGGCCTCCGCGAGCGCTTCCTCATGATCAGCTCCGACGCAACCCCCGTATTCGGTATCGCAACCGCACAGGAGCGCGACAGCATCAACGCCGCCCTCGCAACCCCCGAAGCCAAGCAATACCTCCCCTCCAACCTACGCCTGCGTTGGAGCGTGAAGCCCTCGCCCGTCAACTTCACTGATACCGTAACCCATAAGGAGCGTCAGATCGACACATATCAGCTTATCGCCCTCCGCGCAACCAACGGCGGTCCCGCCCTCGACGGCACCGGCGTAATCGGCGCTACCAGCGACTTCGACCAGATGCAGGGCAACGTCGTTTCCATGACCATGAACTCCGAGGCCGCACGCGACTGGGCACGTATTACCCAGCGCAACATCGGCCACCCCGTGGCCATCGTCCTCGACGACCTCGTTTATTCCTATCCCAACATCCGACAGGCCATCGAAGGCGGTCGCTCGCAGATCACCGGCGACTTCACCGTCGAAGAAGCTCAGGACCTTGCCAACGTACTCAAGAGCGGTAAGATGACCGCCAAAGTCGACATCATCTCCGACATGGTTATCGGTCCCTCCCTCGGCCAGCAGGCCATCGAGTCCGGTATCTGGTCGTTCGTTGTCGCCATCGTGCTCCTCATGATCTTCATGTGCTGCATCTATGGCATCATCCCCGGCCTCATCGCAAACTTCGGCCTTATCTGCAACCTCTTCTTCACATTCGGCATCCTCGCATCCTTCCAGGCTGTCCTCACCCTCAGCGGTATCGCAGGTATCGTCCTCGCTCTCGGTATGGCCGTCGATGCCAACGTGCTCATCTTCGAGCGTGCCAAGGAAGAGCTCCGCGCTGGAAAATCCATCCGCACCGCAATCGCCGACGGCTACTCCAACGCCTTCTCCGCCATCTTCGACTCCAACCTTACCTCGATTATCACAGGCGTGATCCTCCTCTTCTTCGGCACAGGTCCCATCAAGGGCTTCGCCACCACCCTCATAATCGGTATCGTTTGCTCCTTCTTCACGGCCGTCTACCTCACCCGTATCGTCTTCATCGCCTGCGGAAAGACCAAGCCCTTCCAGAAGCTCACCTTCACCACCGCAATCTCGCGCAACATGTTCAACAACTCCCACTTCAACTTCCTGGGAGCCCGCAAGATTGCCTTCCCGATAATCGGCATCTTCATCGCCGTTGTCGTAATCTCCCTCTTCGTCCGTGGCCTCAACCAGGGCATCGACTTCTCCGGTGGACGCAACTACGTAGTTAAATTCGAGAAGCCCGTCAAGACCGACGCACTCCAGCAGGCACTCGTGCCCGTCTTCAACGCCGACGGTCAGGTAGCTTCCGTATCCGTAATCACCATCGAGAATTCCAACCAGGTCCGCGTCTCCACCAACTATAAGATCAAATCCGACGAAGACGCCTCAGCCATCGAAGAGGAAATCACCCGTAAGCTCTACGACACCTTCAAGGCCGAAGGCCTCCTCCCCGACGGAATGACCCTCGAATCCTTCTCTACCACCGACGAGACCCAGGGCATCCTCTCCTCCCAGACTGTCGGCCCGACCGTCGCCAACGATATGCGCAACAAGGCCTACATCGCCGTCATCCTCTCCCTCGCCGCGATGTTCCTCTACATCCTCCTGCGTTTCCGCAACGTCGCCTTCTCGCTCGGTGCACTCGCAGCCGTGGCCTTTACCGCATTCTCCATCATCGGCTTCTACTCCCTCTTCTGGGGTATCCTTCCCTTCGCCATGGAGATTGACCAGACATTCATCGCCGCAATCCTCACCATCATCGGTTATCAGATCAACGATACCGTGGTAGTGTTCGACCGCGTGCGCGAAAACGTCGGCCTCTATCCCAAGCAGGACTTCTTCACCACCATCAACAAGTCGCTCAACTCCACCCTCGGCCGTACCATCATGACCTCGGCCTCGACACTCCTGGTGCTCCTCTGCATCTTCATCCTTGGTGGCGATTCCATCCGTTCCTTTATCTTCGCGATGCTCTTCGGCGTAATCACCGGCACACTTTCCACCATCTACATCGCAACCCCCGTTGCCTACCTGGTGGACTCCCGCAAAGTGGCCAACCCCGCCGTAAAATAACCACCCGGCAGCCAACCCCGCCGGAGGTCTCAACTGCAGATTCTATCAGTTATAGCCGATAATCAGCAATATCAACCAATCAGGGCGAAAACCTTCGCCCTGATTGGTTTTTCTCCATACCTCCTTCTCCTGTCCTTTGTTCTTCTACAGCCGGCTTGCCCACCTTTTCCCATCGCAAAGGCAAATCCTTGCGTTCCCACGCAAAAATTCGTACCTTTGCAGTCTAATCCGCAATGACAAAACTCGACATATTCATCCTGATTGTATTCGTCGTATCCGTTGCCTGGGGCTTCCGTAAAGGTGTCATTGTCCAGGCCGGAGCCCTCGGAGGCCTAATTCTCGGGGTTCTCCTCTGCCATATCGGAGGCGATTATATCGCAGCGATGATAGCATCCAAAGGGGCCGATGCCGCTGCTCACCCCGGATATGTCGACAAGGTGATGGCCAACATCATCCTGTTCATAATCGGCTACCTGAGCGTGCGAATCGTCGCCCACTTCTTCAAGACCGTCGTCCGTTCCCTCAGCCTCGGAGTGCTCGACCGCATCGCCGGCGCCCTGTTCAGCTGCTTCGAGTGGATGCTCGCACTGAGTATCCTGCTCAACCTCTGGCTGCTCGTCAAGCCCTCCACTCCTTTCCTGGCCATGTCGACCATCGGCAACGGCCATGCAATAGAGGCTATCCTCGGGCTCGCCCCCGCTCTCCTCGGCTGGGCCGTCGGCGGCTGAAACTCTTTCCCCCTCCGCCGCGTTATAATGATTGTCTACTCGAATCCTTTTATGGTTCGCTTATATAAATCCTCTTCAACAGAGGCTCGGAGAGCCGAGGTATCTCCCTCTTCTGATGCAAGTGTCGATTGAAACCACTATCGGAGGCTCGGAGAGCCGATGCTGTACTCATAAATAGGATTTTTGTGGAGAATAAGAATGTCAACTACCGTTATGGACAAAAGCAAAGACCGTCATACCGATTCCCCCTCGGGCAGCGTTCTCGACAACGTCACCCGCGGCGACTATAAATACGGCTTCGTCACAGATATCGACACCGACATCATCCCCGTGGGCCTCGACGAGGGCGTTATCCGCCTCATCTCGCGCAAAAAGGGCGAGCCCGACTGGATGCTCGACTTCCGCCTCAAGGCCTACCGCTACTGGCTCACCCTCACCCCGCCCGAATGGGGTCACCTCAAGATGCCCGATATCGACTTCCAGGCCATCAGCTACTACGCCGCCCCCGTCAGGAAGGAGGGCCCCAAGAGCCTCGACGAGGTCGACCCCGAGTTGATACGCACCTTCGATAAACTCGGAATACCCCTTCAGGAGCAGAAGCAGCTCGCCGGAATGGCCGTCGACGCCGTAATGGACTCCGTATCCGTCAAGACAACCCACAAGGAAGCCCTCGCCGAGCGCGGTATCATCTTCTGCTCCATCTCCGAGGCCGTGCGCGACTACCCCGATCTCGTGCGCCGCTACCTGGGCAGCGTCGTCAGCTACAAGGACAATTTCTACGCGGCGCTCAACTCCGCCGTGTTCTCCGACGGCTCGTTCGTATATATCCCCAAGGGCGTGCGCTGCCCCATGGAGCTTAGCACCTACTTCCGTATAAATGCCTCTGGCACAGGGCAGTTCGAGCGCACCCTCATTGTGGCCGACGACGATAGCTACGTCTCATACCTCGAGGGATGCACCGCACCCATGCGCGACGAAAACCAGCTCCACGCCGCCATCGTCGAAATCGTCGTCGAAGACCGCGCCGAGGTAAAATATTCCACCGTACAGAACTGGTACGCCGGCGACGAGCATGGACGTGGAGGCATCTACAACCTCGTCACCAAGCGCGGCCTCTGCCGCGGAGACTATTCCAAACTCTCCTGGACACAGGTCGAGACCGGCTCGGCCATCACCTGGAAATACCCCTCCTGCGTCCTTGCAGGCCGCGGCGCTACCGGCGAATTCTATTCCGTGGCCGTCACGCGCAACTACCAGCAGGCCGACACCGGCACCAAGATGATTCATCTCGCCCCCGATACGCGCTCCACAATCGTCTCAAAGGGCATCTCCGCCGGCCATAGCGAGAATTCCTACCGCGGCCTCGTCAAGGTGACTCCCGCCGCCGAGGGCGCGCGCAACTACACCCAGTGCGACTCCCTCCTGCTCGGCAGCCAGTGCGGCGCCCACACCTTCCCATACATCGACGTCATGAACCCCACGGCCGTGGTCGAGCACGAGGCCACCACCTCCAAAATCTCCGAGGACCAGATTTTCTACTGCAACCAGCGCGGAATATCCACCGAGGAGGCTGTCGGCCTGATTGTCAACGGCTACGCCAAGGAAGTCATGAACAAGCTCCCCATGGAGTTTGCCGTCGAGGCCCAGCGTCTCCTCTCCATCACCCTCGAAGGCTCCGTAGGCTGACAAACAAAGCTCCCATCCCTCCCCATCCTCCCGGAAATTCCCATAATCCCTGTCTCTCCCATAATTCTCAATACTCCCATCCCTCCCAAACCCTCAACCACAAAATGAGCAACGATATACTTCTGAAGGTCAGTGACCTTCGCGCAAAAGTCGACGACAAGGAGATTCTCAAGGGAATCAACCTCGAGATTCATCCCGGCGAGGTCCACGCCATCATGGGTCCCAACGGCTCGGGCAAGTCCACGCTCTCCAGCGTTCTCGCCGGTAATCCCGCTTTCACCGTCACAGGAGGCTCCGTCGACTTCCACGGCCTCGACCTGCTCTCCCTCTCTCCCGAGGACCGCTCCCACGAGGGCCTTTTCCTCTCCTTCCAGTATCCCGTTGAGATTCCCGGAGTCTCCATGGTCAACTTCATGCGTGCGGCCGTCAATGCTAAGCGCGAGTATTTCCATGAGCCCGCGCTCTCGGCCGGCGAGTTCCTCAAGCTGATGCGCCAGAAGCGCGCCATTGTCGAGCTCGACAACAAGCTCGCATCGCGCTCGGTCAACGAAGGCTTCTCCGGCGGCGAGAAAAAGCGCAACGAAATCTTCCAGATGGCCGTGCTCGAACCGCGCCTCTCCATCCTCGACGAGACCGACTCCGGACTCGACATCGACGCCCTTCGCGTAGTGGCCGGCGGCGTCAACCAGCTCAAGAGCGCCGACAACGCAACCATCGTCATCACCCACTACCAGCGTCTGCTCGATTATATCCGTCCCGACTTCGTCCATGTGCTCTATAAGGGCCGGATTATCCGTACCGGTGGCCCCGAACTCGCCCTTGAGCTCGAGGAAAAAGGCTACGACTGGCTTAAAGACCAGGAAGCCTGATCGTTAATCCTACTTCTCACAACCGATGAACGCACTTACCCAATATATCGACCTCTTCCGGCAGAACCGCGCGGCCATCGACGCCCATAGCGCTCCGGCGCTCAACGCGGCGCGCACTGCGGCCCTCGCGCTTCTGGAGAAAGTAGGCCGTCTACCGGACCGCGGCGACGAGGGATTCGAGAAAACCTCTGTCAACGATATGTTTGCGCCCGATTTCGGCGTGAACATCGAGCGCCGCGACCTCCCCGCCGATGTCAGCGCCTCGTTCCGTTGCGGCGTCCCCAATCTCAGCACACTCCTCGGCCTCGTGGTCAACGACCGCTTCGCCGCCACCCCGGCGCTGCTGAAGAATCTCCCCGAGGGTGTCGATGTCTGCTCGCTCGCTCAGGCCGCCCGCCAATGGCCTGATTTCGTGGCTGATTACTACGCAAATCTTTCCGCCGCCACCCAAGGTGCCGCTGCCTCCCATGCCGCGCTCAATACGCTCCTTTGCCAGGATGGCGTATTCATCCGCGTGGCCCCAGGTGTGCGCCTCGAAAAAGCCATACAGCTCGTCGACATCTTCCAGTCGCAGTTCCCTCTGATGGCCGTGCGTCGCGTTCTGCTCGTCGCCGGCGAAGGCTCGTCGGTATCGGTGCTCAAGTGCGACCACACACGCCCCGACAGTCAGAACTGCCTCTCGAGCGAGGTAGTCGAGATTTTCGCCGGACCCGGTGCCTCCGTCCAGTGGTACGACATCGAGGAGTCCTCGTCCGCCACTTCGCGCTATTCACAGCTCTTTGCGCGCCAGGACGATGGCTCGTCGCTCACCGTGTGCGCCTCCACGCTCGCCAACGGCACCACACGCAATGAATTCCATCTCGACGTAGTAGGTGAGCATACCGTTACACGCCTCTCCGGCATGGCCATCGGCAGCGGCGAGCAGCACATCGACAACTCCTCCGACCTCCGCCACGCAGGCTTCTACGGACATAGCTCCCAGATGTTCAAGTACGTGCTCGACGACGATGCCACCGGCGCCTTCGAGGGGAGCATCGAGGTATGCCACGGCGCCCGCTTCGTCGAGGCCTACCAGAGCAACCGCAACATTCTCGCCTCGCGCAGCGCCCGCATGCATACAAAGCCCCAGCTGCTCATCTACAACGACGACGTAAAATGCTCCCACGGAGCCACCACCGGTCAGCTCGACGACCGCGCCCTATTCTATATGCAGACGCGCGGCATACCCATCGCCGTCGCCCGCCGCATGCTCATGCAGGCGTTTATGGCCGACGTCATCGACGCCATCGAGCTCGAACCCCTGCGGTCGCGTCTGCTCCATATGGTGGAATGCCGCTTCGCCGGCCATCACGTCTCCTGCGGCGAATGCAGCCGGTAATCTAGCCTAATTCATAGTCTGTCACTCTCTCCGTCCAAAACAATATCCTCCAAGCCGCCATGTATTCCGTCGATGATCTTCGCAAAGAGTTTCCCATACTGAGCCGCAACGTCTACGGCCGTCCGCTCGTCTACCTCGACAATACCGCCACATCCCAGACCCCGCGCCGCGTGGTCGAGGCCATCGACGATATGTACTATCAGCACAAGGCCAACGTCCACCGTGGCGTATTCTCCATATCCCAGGAGTCCACGTCGATGATGGAGGCCACGCGCGAGCGCGTCCGCGCATACATCAACGCCGCCTCAACCCACGAAATCGTTTTCACCCGCGGAACCACCGAGGCAATCAACCTCGTGGCCTCCAGCTTCGGTTCATTCCTTGAAAACGGCGACGAAATCATCCTCACCGTCATGGAGCATCACGCCAACATCGTCCCCTGGCAGCTCCTTGGCGACCGCAAGCGTATCCTCCTGCGCGTTGTCCCCATCCTCCCCGACGGCAGCCTCGACATGGAGGCCTTCCGCTCCTTCTTCAACGAGCGCACGCGTCTCGTCAGCGTCTGCCATGTCAGCAACGTCCTCGGCACAGTCAACCCCATCGCCGAAATCACCGCCTACGCCCATTCCATGGGTGTCCCCGTAATGGTCGACGGCGCTCAGGCTGCCCCCCACATGCACATCGACGTCCGTGCCCTCGACGTCGATTTCTATACATTCTCGGCCCATAAGATGTATGGCCCCGCCGGCGTCGGTGTGCTTTACGGCAAGGAGCATTGGCTTGAGGCGATGCCACCGTATCAGGGTGGGGGAGAGATGATTTCCCACGTCAGTTTCAAAAAAACCACATTCGCCGAACTCCCCCTCAAATTCGAGGCCGGTACCCCCGACTTCGTCGACATAGCCGCTTTCTCCGCCGCCCTCGACTTCATTGAGAGCGTCGGCCTCGACGACATCGCCGCCCACGAGAACGAACTCCTCGAGTGGACCACAGCCGAAATGCTCAAAATCCCCGGAATGCGCATCTTCGGCACATCACCCGGCAAATCCCCGCTAATATCCTTCCTTATCGGTAAAGCCCACCATTACGACACCGGAATGCTCCTCGACAAACTCGGCGTAGCCGTCCGCACAGGCCACCATTGCGCCCAGCCACTGATGGAGTCCCTCGGCATCGAAGGCACCGTACGCGCCTCCTTCGCCGCCTACAACACCCTCGCCGAGTGCCAGACCTTCATCGCCGCCCTCCACCGCATCCTCCCCCTGCTCTCCTGATTTCCCCTCCCCCGGGATCTGCAATCGTAGTTGTGCGCGCGAGCTTCAGCTGCTGCGATTTGGACGTTTGCGCTGAAAGTAGTAAATTTAGCAATCATTTTACCCTCCCACGAATGGAAGAAAACTATATCGTATCGGCGCGTAAATACAGACCTACCACCTTCTCGAGCGTGGTCGGCCAGAAGGCCCTCACGGCCACGCTCCGCAACGCCATCGCTACCAACCGCCTGGCCCATGCCTACCTCTTCTGCGGTAGCCGTGGTGTAGGCAAGACCTCCTGCGCGCGTATTTTCGCCAAATCGATCAACTGCGAGCACCCTACCCCCCAGGGCGACCCCTGCAACGAGTGCCACTCCTGCCGCGCATTCAACGAGAACCGTTCGCTCAACATCCTTGAGCTCGACGCCGCATCCAACAACTCCGTCAACGATATCCGCGAACTCGTCGACCAGGTGCAGATTCCGCCTACCGAAGGGCGCTACCGCGTGTTCATCATCGACGAGGTCCACATGCTCTCGCAGGCGGCCTTCAACGCATTCCTCAAGACGCTCGAAGAGCCTCCATCCTACGTGGTCTTCGTGCTCGCCACTACCGAAAAGCATAAGATTATCCCCACGATCCTCTCGCGCTGCCAGATCTACGATTTCGCCCGGATCACCATCGCCGACATGATCGACCATCTGGCCTATGTGGCTTCGCAGGAGGGGATTACCGCCGAGCGTGCCGCTCTCAACGTTATAGCCCAGAAAGCCGACGGCGCCATGCGCGACGCTCTCTCCATCTTCGACCAGGTGGCGGCCTCCTCTGGCGGCAACATCACCTATCAGAGCGCCATCGACAACCTCAACGTGCTCGACGAGCGATACTACCACCGCCTTGTCGAGGCGTTCGCCAAGGGCGACGTCCCCTCGGCGCTCCTTATTTATCGCGAAATCCGCGACCACGGTTTTGATTCCCACTTCTTCATCACCGGTCTGGCCGACTATCTGCGCAACCTCATGGTGGCCCGCGACCCGCGCACGGCCACGCTCCTCGACTCCACTGACGAGGTGCGCGCATCTATGGCTGAACAGGGTGCCGCGCTCGCTCCCGAGTTCTTCTACAAGGCAATGAGCCTCTGCAATGAGGCTGACCTCGACTACCGTCAGGCCTCCAGCAAGACTTTCCTTGTCGAGCTGCTGCTCATCAGGCTGTGCCAACAAGTCTGCCCTTCCCCCGGCTCTGAAAGCGGCAACGGGGAAGGGCGTGGACTAAAGCCTATCCAGCCGCTCAGCGCTCCCGCCACGGTGCCTCCTGCCTCCCCATCTTCACCCGAACCACCCGTTCCCTCCCGGTCGCCTCAACAGCCTGCTCCCGCGCCATCTCAGCCTGTGGGCGTGGTAATGCCCCCCAAGGGGCCTGAAATCGTCATGGCGAGGGCTGCAGCCCCGTCGCGCCCTGCCGGTCAGCGACGCCCGCTCATGGGCCGCGGACACATCAGTTTCGCCCGCGTGGTCTCCGGCGCCGAATCCGCCCCTGCCCAGGGCGCCGCTCCGCGACAGCTCCGCGAGGAGCCCTTCACCCAAGGCCAGGTACTCCAGCAGTGGGACGCCTACATGACTCGCGACCCGAAGGCTCATCTGCTCAACAATACTCTCCGCATGCATAAGCCGGCTCTCCCCGAGGGCGCTTCGGCCCGCGTTTCCGGCCCGCGTGAGGCCGCCTCGTTTGTTGTCAGAGTGGTCAACAGCGCCCAGGTCGACGTTCTCAATCAGGAAAAGCCGCGGCTGCTCGAAGCCATCCGTTCGGCTATAGGCAACGACTTCTTCGATTTTTGCATCACGGTCGATGAGGCCGCCGTTCCCTCCACCGCATGGTCCGACCGCAAGGTGCTCGACCATCTGGTGGAGCGCACCCCCTATATCGCCCGCTTCATTACCGACCTGAAATTCACGCTTTCCTGATTGCCCGCCGGTTACATCCGGAATTATATATTCTGCTCTCCCGCATTTCCTCTCTTCCCCCCGATTCCTTCCCATGAACGATAAAAAGCTATTCCTGCTCGATGCCTACGCCCTGATATATAGGGCATACTACGCTCTGATACGCGCACCGCGAATCACCTCCAAGGGGTTCAACACCTCGGCCATCTTCGGCTTCTGTAACACGCTCGACGAGGTGCTCCGCAAGGAGAACCCATCGCATATAGCCGTATGTTTCGATCCTCCCCACGGCGTAACCTTCCGCCACGACATTTTCCCCGAATACAAGGCCAAGCGCGAGGCCCAGCCGGAGGACATCACACTCTCCGTCCCCTATATCAAGGAGATTGTCGAGGCCTACCGCATCCCCGTGTTCGAAGTGAGCGGTTTCGAGGCCGACGACGTAATCGGCACGCTCAGCCGCCTGGCTTCGGAGCAGGGCTTCACCACGTATATGATGACGCCCGACAAGGACTACGGCCAGCTCGTCAGCGATTCAGTGCTGATGTTGCGGCCCTCGCTCCGCGGCGAGGGGGGCGAAATACGCGGCCCCAGGGAGGTATGCGCCAGATATGGTATCGAGCGCCCCGAGCAGGTAATCGACCTTCTCGCCCTCGAAGGGGATGCTATCGACAACATCCCCGGCTGTCCCGGTGTAGGCGAGAAGACCGCAGTGAAGCTCATAGGCCAGTATGGCAGCGTGGAGAATCTGCTTGAGCATGCCGACGAGATAAGGGGTGCCCTCGGCCGGAAGATCCGCGACAACGCGCGCCAGATCCGTCTTTCCTACGACCTTGCCACAATTCGCCGCGACGTCCCGATGGACGTGGATTTCGACCTGCTGCGCCGCGAGCCCGAAGATGTCGGGAAACTCGCCGATATATATCGCCGTCTGGAATTCAAGTCGTTTCTGGCTCGCCTGGGAGCTTCTGCCCCCACATCTGCCGTATCCGGGAAAGCTTCCGCTTCAGCTGCTTCCGAAATTCCTGCACAGCCCTCGCTGTTCGACTTTATCGAAGGGGAGGAGAGCGTGGAGTCGGCCGCCGGTGCGGCGCCTGCGTCCATACTCTCGGCCGACAACGACTACGCCGAGGCCCTTACTCCCGCCGAAGTCGGCGAGGCCGTAGAGGCCGCCGTGGCCTCCGGCCGGGTGGGCGTGGCCGTATATGCCGAAGGGGCCGAGGCTATGTCGGCGCGTCTTGTGGCCATAGCGCTTTCGGAGGCCGGGGGGCGCGCCACCATGGTGCGCGTTCCGCTCGATCCCGCGCGCCGCAAGGAGCTGATGGCCATTCTCGAACCTCTCTTTACGTCGCCCGCGGCCACTGTGGTGAGCCACGATATAAAGCGCGACATGATTCTCCTACGCCGCGAGGGAATCGACTTGATTGCTCCGTATTTCGATACATCGCTGGCCCACTACGTGCTCCAGCCGGAGATGCGCCACCGTCTGGCCGACGTGGCCATGCAGGTACTCCACTATCAGACAGCGGATTACTCCGACGCGCCTGCATCGCGCAAGACCGCGGTTTCTCTCCCCGACGAACTGCTCACGGAGCGCCTCTGTGAGCAGGCCGACATCTGCCGCCGCATGATGGAGCCGCTCCAGCAGCTGCTTGCCGAAAACGGTCAGCTTCCCTTGCTTCGTGATGTGGAGCTCCCCCTGGCGAGGGTGCTCGCCGAAATGGAATGGACAGGCGTGCGAATCGACATCCCCGAGCTCCGGGAGCTTTCGGCGCAGCTCACAGCCCGCGAGCAGGCCGTGGAAGAGCGTTGCTTCGCGCTGGCGGGCGAACGCTTCAATATCGGCTCGCCCATGCAGGTAGGCGAAGTGCTCTTCGGCCGTCTGAAGCTCGACCCGAAGGCAAAACGCACTAAGACAGGGGCCTTCTCCACCACCGAGGAGATTCTTGAGAAGCACCGCAACGACCATCCGGTTGTCGGCCTCATACTTGAGGCCCGCTCGCTGAAAAAGCTGCTTGCAACCTACGTCAACGCGCTGCCCGAGCTTGTCAATCCATCCACGGGAAAGATTCATACCACCTATAATCAGACGGTTACGGCCACCGGCCGCCTCTCCAGCGCCAACCCCAACCTCCAGAACATCCCCATCCGCACCGACGATGGCCGCGAGGTGCGAAAGGCTTTCGTGGCCGACCCGGGATGCCTCATGCTCAGCGCCGACTATTCGCAGATTGAGCTGCGCCTGCTGGCGGCTCTAAGCTCCGACCCGGAGCTTACCGAGTCATTCCGCGAGGGACTCGACATCCACCGGGCCACGGCGGCCAAAATCTTCCATGTTCCCTTCGATGAGGTGACAGACGATCAACGCCGCAAGGCAAAGACGGCCAATTTCGGCACGGTCTACGGCATCTCGGCCTTCGGTCTGGCCGAGCGGCTCGGCATTCCGCGCGCCGAGGCCCGGGAGCTCATCGACGGCTATTTCCGTACCTATCCCCACATCCGCGAGTTCATCGCCGAATCTATCGAGCGCGCGCGTAAAGAGGGGTATGTCAGCACCATACTGGGTCGCAAGCGCTTCCTCCCCGACATCAGTTCGCGTAACGCCACGGTGCGCAGCTACGCCGAGCGCAACGCCGTAAACGCTCCGCTCCAGGGCTCGGCCGCCGACATCATCAAGGTGGCCATGATTCGCATTTTCAAGCGGATGAACGAGAGCGACATGCGTTCGCGCATGATTCTGCAGGTACACGACGAACTGGTGTTCAACGTCGTTCCCGACGAACTGCCTGCGCTTCAGGCTCTCGTGGTCGAGGAGATGGAGGGCGCCTTCAAAGGCTCTGTGCCACTGGAAGTTGCTGCCGGAACCGGTCGGAACTGGCTCGAAGCCCACTGATGTTTACCGATTGCCATACCCATACGCCCGCACCCGGAGCCATAGCCTCTGGTGCGCCGGAGCAGGTGAGGCGCTGGCTAGCCGATGGCGCGCCCGGCGCTTTCAGTGTGGGGATTCACCCATGGGCCACCGCTGCACTCTCCCCCCAAGCCCTGGCCGCGCAACTCTCGGATGTTGAGATGCTTGCTCGCTGCGAGCGCGTGGTGGCCATAGGCGAGGCGGGGTTCGACCGCCTGCGCGGAGGTTCCCGGGCCGTTCAGCGCGAGGCGTTTCTGGCTCAGGCGAAGATTGCCGAAGCGGTCGGCAAACCGCTTGTGCTACACGTGGTTAAGGACATTGACGACGTTCTCGCCGCGCGGCGCGGACTTCGCGCCGGAGTGCCATGGATATGGCACGGCTTCCGTGGCAACGCCCTTCAGGCTGCGCAGATAATGCGCTCTTACCCCGGTATTTACCTTTCATTCGGCGAAAAATTCAACAAGGCGGCTCCCGCTGCCGTAGTGCCCAGTTGTCTTCTTGTCGAAACCGATGAATCCGCATTGCCCGTCGACGAGATAGCAGCCCGTGTCGACGCTTCGCGCGGTTCCATACCGGGCTCCACGCTCAGCCTTGCGGGCGCGAATCTGCAGCGGCTGCTTGGCGGCTGCGGCGTTTTTCCAGAGCAATCCAGATAAAGGTTATCAGTCCGAGAATTATCAGAAACACGGTCTGCGAGGCGATTATCACATTGCCGAAGGCCGCTCCTACGGTCATGAACTGCGAGTGCGCCACCCCTGCGGGCGCAAACAGCGTCAGGCCGAAAATCAGCGTGGTCTGGTAGGGACCTATGCCCCCGTTCGACGGGATTCCCATTGATATTGAAGTGAGTATGAAGCAGACCAGCGGCAGCGTGAGCCCGTTGGCATCGAGCATCTGGCTCGTCAGCGGGAAGGCGCGGAACGCCACCACAAGCTGCAGGAAATAGCAGCCCCAGATGCAGGCCGTCAGTCCCAGCCAGCGCCATTTCTGCTCCATGCGCGCGAGCGCGGCGAACCCCTCCCACATGCCGAGAACGAACTTCTTTATTTTCAGCACGATGGAATTTTTCGAGCGCGCAAGCAACCACCATGCCCCTGCCGCGAGCACTATCAGCGCCCCCCAGAACCAGGGCGAGCCAACGATATCTGCTATCGCCTGATATGCAGCCGGATATGTGCGCACGAAATCCACAATCGGACCGCGGGCTATGATGAACGTCAGCAGTGTCAGCAGTCCCACCGTGAGCAGGTCGGCGAAGCGGTCGCCGATCATCGATCCGAACACCGCCGAAAAAGGCGCTTTCTGCCTGTATGAGATATAGCCCGAACGCCACACCTCGCCCAGACGCGGGAATACGATGTTCACGCCATAGGTGCCGAAAATGCTGAGCACCAGCGCGTGGGTCGGCACGTCGATACCCAGCGCCTTAAGCTGTATGCCCCAGCGCAGCCCGCGGAGCAGCATCGGCGCGATGCTTATGGCGAGCATCAGCGCAATCCAGCGGAAATCGCAGTCCTGGCGTATCACAGCCATCATCTCGCCGAAATCAATATCGCGGAACATGGCCACACACAGCCCCACGGTCACCACCAGCGGGATGCCGAACTGCACCACCTTCCCTGCAATCCCTTTTTTTTCGCCTTTAGGGCTTTCAACAATATCTTTACTCTTTTCCATCACTCCAAAGTTACAAAACCCCCGCCAACCCGCCAAATCTCACATTGCCCTGTTGCGGTTTCCGAATTTTTTCGCCATATTTGCAGGCGGATACGCAATCCGACCCAGGAGGGATTATTCCTAATACCGAAAAGAGATTATTTTACGCAAATTTTTTTGAAAAACTTTCTACGCCTTGCAGCGGAGCTGCTGCTGGTGGCCCTCTTGGGCCGCGTCGACGTCAGCGCCCAGGTTGTCACAACCCAGCCTGAGGTGATTACTCAGGATACCAAAAACGTCGTTATCACTTTCCATGCCGACTGGGGCAACCGCGGCATGGTCGGCCTCTCATCGTCGGCCGCCGTCTACGCCCATACCGGCGTGATCACCGACAAGTCCAAATCCAACCGCGACTGGCTCTACACCACCTCCAATTGGAACGCCCCCCAGGACAAATTCAAGATGACCTACGCCGGACCCAACCTCTGGACACTCACCATCCCCGACATCCGCCAGTGGTACGGCGTCCCCGAAGGCGAGACCATCGAGAAGCTGACTTTCGTGTTCCACGCCACCTCCGGCACAAAGCCTGAAGGCAAGACCCTCATGGGCGGCGACATCTACCTCACGCTCTTCCCCGAGAATTTCCCCCAGCCTAAAGAGGAAGCATATCCCGGCGGCACGCCGAAGCTGGGCGTAACGCCCAACGCCGACGGCTCCGCCACATTCTGCTTCGTGGCTCCCGAAAAAAAATCGGTCGTGCTCCGCGGATCATGGAACGACTACGCCCTCACCCCCTCGCAACAGATGAACTATACCGACTACAACGGCAACCGCTACTTCTGGTGCACAGTTCCCGGCGTGGCCAACGGCCAGAACCAGACCTACTACTACCTTGTCGACGGTCAGATTGAGGTCGGCGACCCCTATGCACACCTCGTGCTCGACTATGAGAACGACAAGACCATACCCGCCACCGTATTCCCCGACATGCCCGCCTATCCGGAGCGCCTCGTGGCAACGCCCTCCATTCCCCTGGCCGTGTTCAACAGCAACGAGAGCGACTATCCATGGGAAGTGACTGACTTCCAGGGCCCCGACCGCTCCGACCTGGTAATCTACGAGCTGCTTGTCCGCGACTTCACCGGCACGGAAAACGCTGCCCGCGGCGACGGCACTATCGAAAAGGCCATCGCCAAGCTTGACTATCTCAAGAACCTCGGAGTCAACGCCGTGGAGCTCCTGCCCATCATGGAGTTCAGCGGCAATCAGAGCTGGGGCTACAACCCCAATTTCTATCTCGCCCCCGACAAGGCCTACGGAACCCCCGACGCCTATCGCCGCTTCATCGACGAATGCCATAAACGCGGCATGGCCGTGATTCTCGACATCGTGTTCAACCACGTCGATGGCCGCCACCCGTGGTACAACATGTACCCCGGCATCTCCACCAGATTCTTCAACGCCGCCGGCTCGGCTCCCCACGCATATTCGGTGTTCAACGACTGGAAGCAGGAATACGAACTCGTAGAGCAGCATTTCGAGGACGCCCTTAAATACTGGATTACCGAGTTCAAAGCCGACGGCTTCCGCTTCGACCTCGTCAAGGGCCTGGGCTACAATGATTCATACAACAACCCGACCTACAACGCCGCCACCAACCAGTGGGGCAGCCCCTCGAACCTCGAAGATCTCACCGGCGCGTTCAACGCCTCGCGCGTGGCCCGCATGAAGGCACTCCACGATGCCGTGCGCACCGTAAAGCCCGACGCCTACATGATCAATGAAAACCTCGCCGGAGTGGAGGAGGAAAACGACATGGCCCGCGACCAGGAACTCAATTGGGCCAACATAAACTACGCCTCCTGCCAGTTTGCCATGGGCTATGAATCCGGTGCAGGCCTCAGCCGCTTCTACGCTCCCAGCGACGGCGGTCGGCTCTGGGGCTCGACCGTCAGCTACGCCGAGAGCCACGACGAGGAGCGAATGGCATATAAGGTGAAGACCTACGGCGCCTCGGGCGTAAAAGGCAACGCTCCCATTATGATGCGTCGCCTCGGCTCCGTGGCAGCCCAGATGCTGCTTACCCCCGGGTCTCACATGATTTGGCAGTTCCAGGAACTCGGCGCCGACCAGACGACCAAAAACTCCTCGGGCGGCAACGACACAGGCAATAAGCGCATGGTCTGGAGCCTCCTCAACAATGCCAACAACAAGAGCCTCCACGAGAGCTACCGCCAGCTTATCCACCTGCGCACGCTCAATCCCACGCTATTCGCCGAGTCGGCCGAAGCCACCGTATCGCTCGACGCATGGAGCGGCGGACGTACCCTGACGCTCACCGACGGCTCGCGCGAGCTCCTTCTCGTGGTCAACCCCAACGTCAGCGGCACGGCCAATATCTACATTCCCGCCACCGTCAATCCCCGAAATATGGTTGTGCTCGACCAGAGTCCGCTTCTCTCGGGCGAATCCCAGCCCACCATATCCGGCGCCTACATCAATAATGTGCCTGCCGGGGCCTATCTGGTCTACGCATCGGAGAATACACTCGGCGTCGACGGCGTCCTCTCCGACAGCAACCCCGACGGCTGCGGCTTCACCATGAAGGTAATCGGTTCAGACCTCCACATCTATGCCCCCGACGGACGTGAGCTCACTCCCGCTGAATATCAGGTATATAACGTAGGCGGTGCCCGTGTGGCCTCCACATCGCTCCGTCGTGGCGTCTACCTCGTGAGCGCCCTCGGCTCCACCCGCAAGCTCGCCCTCTGATTGATTGAAATATAAAAAAGCGCAGGTGTCGGATTTCGCAATCCGGCACCTGCTTTTTCTTTGCCCGGTTCTCTTCGGGCAATCTACTAATTGCCTATCTTATTAATTGTATATATTGAATCTTCGATATGATGATATTCAGGTCCGCTCACACTCATTACGACAATGAGGCCGCTCACCCGTAGGAGATTGTTGCGGATGGTGCAAATCATCCTCACATCTCTACGGTTTCGGCATTATGGTGTGAATGCCACTTGCCGCAATGATGCGGGAATGGTAGATGCATGGGTCTTTAAGACTCGTGTATATCGTTTCATTTAGGGATTGCGTGTGTGATAATGTGCGTAGTATGTCGAAAGACTGGTGTAAGGGATTGGTGTGTCGGTGCTTTTCGCGGGGGAGAGGGGAATCCGTATTTTTTGTTGGGAACGGCCCGGATGTGTGTGTTCGACTGGCTGGGATACCTGTACAATCTTCTGACTGCAAAGCTACTGAATCGTATCCCCTTTCTGCAAATCAATTAACCTAATTTCCGAAAAAATTTGTTAAAAAGCTGAAATCTCGGCTACATCTTGTGTCGTATGCCTCTACGGCAGTCAACGTGGCAGTGAGGCGAGAATACGCTTCATGGCGCGTTCCACGCGGCCGTAATGCTCCAGATGGTCAGCCACATAGATGAATGCCACCTGTAGGCGCGTCCCCTCGGAGCCGGCGATGTCGCCATGGTTCCGGCGATAGGCCTCGCGGATGCGGCGGCGCATCTTCACGCGGTCTACGGCGTGGCGCAGCTTGCGCTTCGGCACCGAAATCAGAAATTCCACCCGCTCCTGCTGGGCGTAGCCCGCGGGCGAATCGGCCCATACGGCGCGCAGAGGGTAGGCGAGCATCGAGCACCCCTCGCGACGCGTGGCGAAAAGGGTGTCTATGGCCGTCTGGCTGCAGAGTTTATGGGCTTTGCCGAGTGTATATCTACGCTGCATCTGGATGGGAACAGGATGGGGTGGAGAGGAGCAGACGCCCCCGGCTGTCAGGCGTTTTTCTCCTTGAGGAAGAGGTCGAGCGCGGCAGTAATCGAGGGGGCTTTTGGCGACGGAGCCGAGAGGTCGAGGCGCAGCCCTGCCTCTTCGATGGCCTTGGCGGTCGAGGCGCCGAAGCAGCCCACCTGGATATCGCCCTGCTGGAATTCGGGGAAGTTCTTGAGAAGCGAGTCGATGCCGGCCGGCGAGAAGAAAAGGAGCATATCGTAGTCGAAAGGCTCGTCGGGCGTGAAATCGTTGCTCACCGTGCGGTACATCACGGCCTTGGTGTAGTTGATTTTGGCCTTGTCGAGCATTTCGGCGTTGGTGTCGTTCTTATGCACGTCGCTCACCGCGTAGAGGAATGTCTCTTTGTTGTGCTTGGTCAGCGAGGGGAGCATGTCGGCGAGCTTGCCTGTCTTGCCGTGGAAAATTTTGCGCTTGCGATATACGATGTATTTCTGCAGATAGAGCGCTATCGACTCCGTGGTGCAGAAATATTTCATGGTGTCGGGAATGATAAGCCGCATCTCCTCGCAGAGACGGAAAAAATGGTCGATGGCCGTGCGGGCTGTGAATATTACGGCCGAGAAGTCGGTGATGTTGATTTTCTGCTGGCGGAATTCGCGGGCACTCAGGCCTTCTACCTTGATAAAGGGGCGGAATACCATTTCCACGCCGTAGCGTGCTGCTATATCGAAATATGGAGATTTGTCGGAAGTAGGTTTGGGCTGGGAAACGAGAATTTTCTTAATCTTCATTGCGCTTTTACACAAATTTCCGATGCCAGAAGGCAAGCGGCGATGACTGGGACTATTTCCAAGGAGCAAAGGTACAAAATAAAGTAAAGTAATGAGGGGATTTTGTCGTAAAAAATTCTAAATCCTTTATATATGTAGCATAAACGTGATAAAACGTAAAGTATGGCCCCCGCCAGCAGCATGTCGCTCCGAAAGGCCGGATAGAAGAGCGCCACCATGGCCGGGGCCGTCAGGGCGATGCCGAGAATGGCCGTCGAGGCGTTCAGCCCGCGTCGCCAGAGCGAGGCCGAGAGCCGATCGGTGAATGTGAAGCCCACCAGAGAGCAGGCGGCCAGCTGGAAGAGGTAGAAGGCCACCATCAGCGCTATCAGGGCCGTGATGGTGGAGAATACGGTGGCCGCGGTGGTAAGCGGCCCGATGCGGCCCAGCCAGAGAAACAGTAGAAGCCCCTCCATTACGGCGGTGCCGAGCAGCAGAAGGGCTATCACGCGGGTCTCGTTGGCGGTATGCTCGTCGAAGGCGTTGTTGCGCCGGCGAACCGACAGAAGGTCCTGGGGCAGCGACGAGAAGATGCGGCGCACGTGGCGCATGTTGAGCCCCACAAGCACCAGCATGGCCACCAGTATGGCCAGTATCCCCGAGTCGGTGGCTGGCGTGAGCGGCCGTGGCTGCCCCGCGTGGCCGTGGGTCCATGCCGGAGCCTGCGAGCTGTAGAGCTCGCGGTCGGAGGCCGACGCCGGGGCGTCGGCCTCGGTGGCGGTGTTGAAGGGGTTGGCCGAAAGGGTTGAGGCCATCGTGGCTCGCTGAGGTGGGTTAGGTGGTTCGGGGGGTGGAGGTTTACTTTTTGTTGCGGAATTCGTCGCGGATGGTATCTACCACGTTGATTATGAAGTCGCCGGCCTTTTCGAGGGTCGAGATGATGTCCATATAGTAGATGCCGCTCTGATATTCGTAGTGACGGCCGTTGATGTTCACCACGTTGGCCGTGCGGAGCTGGTTGCGCAGATTGTTGATTTCGCGCTCGCGGTTGTAGCAGGCTATTATGTCGTGCTCGTCGACGTTCTCCAGATTGCTGAGCACCTTGAGCATGCCGCCCACCGACTTCTCCACGTAGCCGAACATCAGGTCGATGTTCGAGTAGATTTCATCGTTGAAGTGAACGCCGCTCTCCTGCTTGCGCAGCAGAATCTTGCCCACGCCGAGCATGGCGTCGGCTATGCTCTCGATTTCGCTGTCGATGCTGAGCATGGCGGCCAGACGCCGCTTCGACTCGTTGGAGAGCCGCCCTTCGGCGCATCGGTTCAGGTAGTTGGCTATCTCCAGCTCCATGCGGTCGGAAATCTCCTCGTATTTCTCCAGCCGCGAGTATGTGCGGTTGAAGTCGTCGCTTCCCGCCTTGGTGTGAACCAGGTCACGGGCCATGGGGAGCATCCTCCCCACGCGCTCGGCGAATACGTGCATCTCCTTCTCGGCCTGAGAGATATTCAGCTCCGAGGCCGAAAGAATGCCGGCCGAGATGAATTTCAGCTGGAACTCGTCGTCGCCCGAATGCTTGGCCGGCACCAGTATCTCCACGATTTTCACGTAGACATTGGTCAGCCAGATCATTATGCTCAGGTTTATCAGATTGAAGACCGTATGGAATATCGACAGCCCGAACGATACGCTCACCTGCATCTGGGCTATTACCGAGCGGTGGTGGAGCACCACGCCGTCGTCGGTCGGTACTCCCGTGGCCATCACCTGGTTGTATACGCCCGGGTCGGTGGCCTGCAGGTTGCTCACGTAGTTGTACAGGCCTGCGGGGTCTCCCTGCCCGATTTCCTCGGTAATCCAGCTGTTGAGGTCTACGAAGGGGTAGAAAACCGCCAGGGTCCATATCGTGCCCAAGAGGTTGAACAGCAGATGGCCCATGGCCGTTCGCTTGGCCGCCACGTTGCCGCTCATCGAGGCAAGCAGCGGTGTTACCGTCGTGCCGATGTTCGAGCCGAGCACAAGCGCGCACGCCAGATCGAACGTTATCCACCCCTTGCTGCACATTATCAGCGTGATGGCGAACATAGCCGCCGAGCTCTGGATAATCATCGTAACCACTACGCCTACCAGGCAGAATATCAGCACCGACCCGAATCCCATCGAGGCGTAGCGCTGCAGGAAGGCGAACATCTCAGGATTGCTCTGGAGATCGGGCACATATTTGCTGATCATGTCCAGGCCCATAAACAGGAAAGCGAAACCGATGGTGAATTCGCCTATCGATTTCGTCTTGCTTTTCTTGGAGAACAGAAGCGGCACAGCCAGGCCAATCAGCGGCAGGGCGAAGGCCGAGATGTCGACCTTGAAGCCGAAAAGGGCTATGATCCAGGCTGTGAACGTGGTGCCCACGTTGGCGCCCATGATTACGGCCATCGACTGTGCCAGCGTCATCAGACCGGCGTTCACGAAGCTCACCACCATCACCGTCGATGCCGAGGAGCTCTGAATCAGAGCCGTGATAAACAAACCCGTCACCGTGCCGGTGAAGCGGTTGCGGGTCATCGCACTGAGGATATTGCGCAGGCGGTCGCCCGCCGCTTTCTGCAATCCCTCGCTCATCACCTTCATTCCGTAGAGGAAGAGGCCTACGGCTCCGAGAAGCCCTAAAAAGTCCAGTATCGAATAATTCATCGTTGCTGTGGGTGGAAAGCCCGGCGCGGATGTTGTTAGTGAATGGATTGAGATCGCGCTTCGGGCCGCTGGCGTCCCTGGTGTTTCCGGAACTTTCCGCACGCAAATTTAGCAATAAATTTCTCGAAACAAAATAGCCGTTTCCGCCCCTCCCCGAAATATTTCCCCAGGCCCCGGTATTTTTTCATCCTCCCCCTCCCAGCCTCTTTGATTTTTTTGCCCAATACGCTACGCCTTTGCAGGCAGAATGGCCCAAGCAAGAGGTGCGAATGCTTTTTCTTGGCTTTGCAATTGGTTGAGAGGCAGGCGGGGGCAAAACAAAATGCGGCTTCCGGAATTTTTGGACAGGCAGCTCCCTGAATCGGTTGTAACTTTGCATCGCGCAGGATTTCTTTCAATTTTGCCCCAAGGCAAATTCCCCCTAACCCAATTACGAGAACACCATGATACTCCCTTCGCCGCTTTTCAAGATGGGACCGGATCTGTTGCCGGTCGACTACAATGTGCCGCCCGCACTAAGGCCCGAGGCCGGAGGCCGACGCTGGCCGGTGGCTGTGCCGGCTCCGCGGCGCCGTGCTGAGGCCGATGCGGAGCTCGCGCGTCGTGCCAAGGCAACGCTGAACCGCCTGCCTTGGTCGGCCGAAATCGAGGCGGAGGATGCCCGGCGGCAGCGCGCCGTCGAGTCGCGCTGCTCGCTGTTCGATCCCTTTATAGGGCGCTTCCCCGAGGGTGCGCCCCAGAGGCGCGTGGCCGTCGACGCCGGATTCGTGCGCTCGCGCTGTCCGGAACTCTCCTACGCCGACACCCTCGAGCAGGGCGTCGACGGCGTGGCGTCGTGTCCCGTCGCCATTCCCGAGTCGATGGCAGACGACCCGGCGCTGGGGCGTGTATGCTCGCGCAGACAGTGGCAGCTGCTGCGCTTCCGCCATGATTTCGCCTACTGGGCGGCCTCGTGTGTCAACATCAAGGACAAATGCCGGGGGCGCCGCGTGCGCTTCGTGCTCAACTATGCCCAGCGGCGGCTGCTCGCCGCTTTCGAGCGTCAGCGTCTGGCCGGGCACCCCATCCGCACTATTCTGCTGAAGGCGCGCCAGTGGGGTGGCTCGACTATGACACAGATGTATATGATGTGGATCCAGAGCGTGCTCACCACCGACTGGAATTCGCTGATCTGCACGCAGGTGAGCCATATTTCGGCAGGCATCCGCGGCATGCTCTCACAGACTCTCGCCGAGTATCCTCAGGAGCTGTGGCTGGATGAATGCGGCCACGATGATGAGGATGACGACTGCACGGAGGCCTCCTCGCGCTCGAAAAGCCGGAAAAAGATGAAGCGGAAGCTCTGCCTCGTCCCTTACGAGGGGCAGCGCGAGGTGCGCACCATTCCCGGGCGTCGCTGCAACGTCACCACCGCCTCGGCGCGCAATCAGGACGCCGTGCGCGGCGCCGACTACGCCATGGCACACCTCTCGGAGGTGGCCTTCTGGGACGATGCCCCCACGGCTTCGCCCGACGAGGCCGTGCGTGCCATTGCCGGGGCCATAGCCATGGCGCCGCTCACGATGGTGGTCGTCGAGTCGACGGCCAACGGAATGGGCAACTACTTTCAGCGCGAATGGGACCGCGCCGAGCGCGGCGACAGCGACAAGACGCCACTGTTCGTGCCCTGGCACGAAATCGACATCTATTCGGCCGAGCCCGACGACCGCCGGGCGCTCTGGGAGTCGCTCTCCACCTACGAACTGGAGCTCTGGCAGATCCACCGCTGCTCGCTGGCGCAGATACAGTGGTACCGCTCCAAGCGCCGCGAGATGGAGTCGGACGACAAGATGTTCGCCGAATATCCCACCACCGCTTCCGAGGCATTCATCAACACCGGGAGCGCCGTGTTCGCCCCGGCCCACGTGGAGGCCCTGCGCATGGACTGCTGCGACCCTGTGGCGCGCGGCGAGATCGTGTCGGCCTGCGGCAGCCCTACGGGGCCCGATTCGCTGCGCGGCCTCTCCTTCCGCGAGGATTCCACGGGATGCCTGAGCATATGGAGCGACCGCGTGCGCGGCGCAAGCTATGTGGCGGCTGTCGACGTGGGCGGCCGCTCGCGCACCTCCGACTGGAGCGTAATCGCCGTGGTGCGCACCGACGGCGACATGCCCCAGGTGGTGGCCCAGTGGCGCGGACACACCGACCACGACCTGCTCACCTGGGCAGCCGCGCGCATAGCCGCCTACTACAACCGCGCTCTGCTCGTGTTCGAGAGCAATACCCTGGAATCGGCCGACCGACCCGGCAGCGACGCTCCGGAGCAGGGAGCATACATCCTCCATACGCTCTACGACCATTATCCCAATCTCTACATGCGCCATAGTCCCGACGGCTCAGGGCCGGCGCGTCCCGGCTTCCACACCAACCGCCAGACAAAGCAGATGATAATCACCGAGCTTATCGCCGCCGTGCGCGACGGCTCCTATGTGGAGCGCGACCACCATACGGCCGACGAGATGAACGTGTATCAGCTGATGTCCAACGGCTCATACTGCGCCCGACGCGGCTATCACGACGACTGCATCATGACGCGTGCCATCGCCCTCCACGTGGCCCGCTCGGAGCAGGCGCGCCCCTTCTCGCTCTCGCAGAATCCGGAACTGGCACGCTTCATCAGCGCCCAGCTCGGGCGCATCAAGGGCCATTAAGGTTTCTTTATTGCCAAATTGTCGGTTTTTTGCTTGCAAATCCGAACTTTTAATCCCATATTTGCGTTGTTCAATCGAATGTTATCACTATCATGGCCATAAAGGCCTGCGCATTCACTCTAAGCCTCTCCCTCTCCGCCTTTGTCGAATTATCACACATCTGAATTAATTAATCATCCTACCATAAAACACATTCCTATGAACACCTCGTATGTATTCCTTGCTCCCGGTTTCGAAGAGGTCGAAGCCCTGACCGTAATAGACGTGATGCGCCGTGCCGGCATGGATGTCAAGACCGTCTCCATCACCGATTCACGCACCGTAGCCGGTGCCCACGGCATTGCGGTGACGGCCGATGTGGTTTACGAGAAAACCGATTTCATTACTCCCGAATGGCTTATCCTCCCCGGTGGTATGCCCGGCGCAACGAACCTCTCGCAGTATGCGCCGCTCAACACACTGCTTCTCAACCAGGCCAATTCGGGCAAGATTGCCGCCATATGCGCATCGCCGGCCGTGGTGCTCGCTCCGCTGGGCATTCTCGACGGCAAGGAGGCCACCTGCTATCCCGGCTTCGAGAAGCAGATGCACGGCGCCGTGTGCCGCGACACTGCCGTGGTGGCTCTCGACCGCCTTATCACCGCCAACGGCCCTTCGGCCGCCCTTCGCTTCGCCCTGGCCATCGTGGCCAATTCGATGGGCGAGAGCGTGGCCCAGGAAGTCGGCTCCGGAATGCTCTTCTATCCCAAGTCGATGAATTTCTACTTCTGACCCCCGGATCTTATAGAATTTATAAGCCCTATAACCCTATAACCCTTATAACCCCTATACCCCCTCGGAATTCTCGCCGCCTGCGTTGTAGGCGGCGAGCATCTTTCTGAGGCTGGACACCACCATGCTGCGCAGCTCGCGCGGCGCCACCACCTCCACGCTCGGGCCATAGCTCAGCAGCTGCGCCACGAAATCGGGCGTGAGCTGCAGCTCCAGAGTAAATATGGAGTAGGCGTCGGTAATCATCTCCGACTGCGAGGGGTGGAGCGGCAGCGCACGGAAATACTTGGCCTGGCGCACTTCGGTCTTCAATACCACGCGGCGCGGGGCCGACTGGTCGACCACGATGCCGAAGGAGTTGCGGAAATACGTCTGCGGATCGGTGCCCTCGGGCGCCTTGAAGCGGTCGGGCATTATGGTGAGGTCGCTGATGCGGTCGAGCGAATAGGTCTTCACCTTGTCGTCGGCCACGCAGCGGCCGGTCATGTACCAGAGCTGACGGTAGATGCGCAGGAAGTATGGCTCGACCACAACGCCCGTCGAGGGGTTGGAACGCGTGTAGGGATGGTAGTTGAAGCGCACGGGGTGGCTCTCGCGTATGGCCTCCATTACCGTGGCGAGGTGCTGGCGGGCCGAGGGGACGTCCTCGAGCATGATTCTGTCGGCTATGTCCTGCGAGTTCTTGAGCACGCTGGAGGTTACGGAGGCGTTGAGCAGCCAGTCGGTCAGGGTCTGGCTTTCGCGGCCCTCCACATAGTATTCGTAGGTGGAGGTATCGCAGCCTATGCGGATGGCGAAGAGGTCCTCGATGGCCTGGCGGTAGTTGAAGAATGTGCGCCTTGGAATCTCAAGTTCGCCCTCGGCGTAGGGTGAGCGGCTCCAGAGTTCGTTGAGCTCCCGGCGCGATATGCGTCCGTAGCGGCGGATTGTGTCGACAATCCAGATATAGCGGTTGAGGAGGTCTTTAGCCATTGCCTGATGGTTGGAGGAAGATGTGTGTGTGATTGGTGAAGTATTATTGAGCGGAGAGAGCCGGCCGAGATGCGGAAATGTGGCTGGAGAGGCCGTCAACGGGCTACCAGACCTACTACCCTTACCAGCGAGATGGGGGTCTCCGGGTCGTTGGCTATGAGCTGGAGCCGGGCGTTGAGAATGTCGGCCGGCAGGAGCGAGGGGTCGACGGTGACGGTGGCTGTGGCGTGCTTCCCTTTCTTGATTTTCGTGCGGTCGATGCTTACGGCTACACCGGGATCGGTGGTGTACAGGCGCCGGATGTACATGTCGCTCTTGCCGCGGTTGTGGATGGTGAAGGTACGCGTCTGCGGCCCGTCGGCAGCCGTGAGTTCGCCGAAATTCACGCGGTCGGAATCGACGGCCACCACCGGTGCCTCGGCCCGCTGGCGCGGGGTGAGGCGCGAGAAGTCCTCCTCCAGGATGGCTGTCAGGTCGATTTTAATCGGCTCGGCTCCGGCCGAGGGGGCGATGAACGCAGAGTCGGTGAGGATGCCGTAAAGTTCTGTCTGCGAGGGGGTGAGCGTAAGGGCGTAGACGGCCTGCTCGCCGGCGGGGATAGTGTCGCCGCCGGAGGTGGCGATGCGGATGTAGGGGGGCAGGCCGCTCCAGCAGGGAGTCATAGGCTCGGCCGAGGCGTTGTAGACCTCGAGGAAGGCGGCTTTGGCCTTCCCCTTGGTGACGGTGCCGAAGGGGAGCTGGGTGGTGCGGAGCTTCATCTCGCCGTGTCCGATAGGGTAACGCGAGCGCAGGGTGTTGCTCGAACCTATTACAACGCCGCTGATTACCAGGCGCGTGCGCGGGCCTCCGGCGATGTCGACGGTGACGCTCTTGGAGAAGCGGCCGGGACGCCCCGTGGGGTTGAATTTCACGCTGACTGTGGCGGTGTCGCCTACAGCGACGGGGGTCTTGGTGTAGGCCGGGGTGGTGCAGCCGCACGAGGCGCGGGCGGCGCGGATGGCTACCTCTTCGGGACCATGGTTCACGAAGCTGAAGGTGGTGGCGACCGAGCCGTCGTCTTCCTTGAAGGCGCCGAAATCGTGGGACGTGGCCAGCCATTCCACGCCTTGGCCGGTCTGAGCGGGGGCGGTTGGCTGAGTGGAGGCGTCGGGGGCATGGAGCGCTCCCAGGAGCAGGATGAGGCCGGAAGTCAGGTGTTTCATTGGCTGATGGTTGAGGTTAATGGGATGGTAGTCAACGGCGGCAGTATTGACGTGGTGGTGTCAGCGGGCGTCGGGATTAACGAAGCCTTTGATGCGGAGAGTTACCTTTTTCTGGCGCTTGGCGTTGGTCTTCACTGTGACAGTCTTCTCGAATTCGCCGGGGCGCCCGGCCGGGAGGTATGTTACCTTGATTTTCCCTGTTTTGCCGGCTTTGACGGGCTTTTTGGGGAAGTCGGGGCGCGTGCAACCGCAGGAGGCCGTGGCGTTGAGAATCATCAGCGGGGCGTCGCCGGTGTTGGTGAACTCGAATTCGTGGCTTACGGGGCCGCCCTGTTCGGCGATGGTGCCGAAATCGTATGCTTTTTCGGCGAACTGTATGGCCGCGCCTTCGCCGTCGGCCAGGGCTGCAAGCGCGGGGAGCAGAAGGAGCAGGAATGTTGTCAGGTATTTCATATTTTTACGGAATATCAGATGGTTGGGTTGCCGGTGTGGCTGCTTTCCGGCTCGGTGGGGCAGAGGTTGTCGCGGCCGGCGAGCATGCCGCAGGCGGCCATTATGTCCTCGCCGCGCGAGGCGCGTATGGTGGCGGTGATTCCTTCGGCGTTGAGGGCGTCGCGGAAGCGCTCCATCTTCTCGGGGGTGGAGGGGAGCAGGTCGGAGCCGGGGATTGCGTGGAAGCGTATGAGGTTCACGCGGCAGTCGAGGCCGTGGAGGCGTCGGGCAAGCTCGTGGCAGTGGCGCGGGGAGTCGTTGACGCCGCGGAACATGATATACTCGAACGAGAGGCGACGCTGATGGGAGAAGTCGTAGCCGCGCAGCAGCTCCACCACCTCCTTGATGGGGTAGGCCTTCTCGACGGGCATCAGCGCGGCGCGTTCCGAGGGGTATGGAGAGTGAATGGAGATGGCGATGTGGACCTTGGTTTCGTTGAGGAGGCGCTGCAGGGGCTGGAGCTTGCCTATGGAGCTGACGGTGATGCGTTTGGGGCTCCATGCCAGTCCCCATTTGGCAGTAAGTATCTCGATTGCCTGAAGCACGGGGCCGAGGTTGTCGGTGGGTTCGCCCATTCCCATGAAGACGAGGTTGGTGAGCGACTCGCTCCCGGGAATCGAGAGCACCTGGTTCAGAATCTGATGGACAGTGAGATTGCCGTGGAAGCCCTGGCGGCCGGTCATGCAGAAGGAGCAGTTCATCTTGCATCCGGCCTGGGAGGATACGCATAGCGTGGCGCGATCGCGGTCGGGGATGTATACGGCCTCGACGTCGCGCCCCGGAGCGCCGCGGAAGAGGTATTTCACCGTGCCGTCGGTGCTACGCGCCTCGGCCAGTGGAGCCTCGCGGCCAACGGTGTAGCCGCATTCGGCCAGCCGGACGCGGCCGGCTTTGGAGATGTCGGTCATCTGGTCGATGGATTCCACACGCTTGTCGTAGAGCCATTTGGCTATCTGCGTGGCAGCGAAACGCGGCAGCCCGCATTCGGCCGCCACTTTGCGAAGCTCTTCGAGTGTGAGGCCTACGAGCGGGCGCGTTTCGCCCACGGAAGCGGCGGGACGGTTGTCGCGGGAGGGGATATGCTGGATATTCTGATTCATTGTGGGGAAGAAATGTCAGCTGGGCGACAAACTTGCCCACAAAGATAATATATTTCCTACTTAATTGACGCCTATTGTCCTAAAATCTTCTGACGGCGGTGCTTGGCGAGGTTGGTGAGAATCATTTTTACGATATATCACGGTCTGCCGGAAAATTCCGAATCACGGAGTTTGGCATAAGCCCGGAGGTATTTACGGAGATTCGATACCATCTCGCGTGTTTCCTGAAGCATGTTCAGGTAAACGTACAGCACACTGATGGTAGAGGTATCACCGTCGCGGAGGTGCATATACAGCTTATGGTAAGTGTCGGATACCATATCCTTGATTTCATCGCAATGGCGACGCAATGTCGGGATGACGTCGGTCTGTTCCCCGTCAATCATCGTCAGAGTGTCATTGAGCAGGGTGGACACTCTTGTCCGTACCATTTCAAAATCTCCGACATGACGCGGCGGCAACGGCAGGAAGTTGTTATCAACGTGTTCCTTGCATATCTCGCTGATTCGGCGCAGATTGTAGAGGATTGACATGCAGCAGTTGTTTCCGAGATGGAACCATGCGCTTTTCTCGATGGCCGTTTCACGGTTTACCTTACGCAAGCATAGTGTTTCCTTGCGGCGGGAACTTTTGAGTACATCCTTTTGCCGGACAAGGGCGTTTTCGGTCCTGTCAAGTGTCTTGACATCTTCCTTGACAAACGCCGCTGTCATATCGCGGTAACTTTCTTCGGCGAAGGAGATGAACGAGCGCTGACGGTCGGTGATGAACATCACAAGCAACTGCCATACCTGCTTCTGGTCTTTTGTCGAGAGAATGGTCTGGAACAGTGTGTCGCCCGAATCCTCCACGTTTTTGGCACGGAACCGACGGTTGCTACGTACTATCAGGAAGATTGTCAATGCTGCAAGAGCAAACATCACCCAGTGGCCTCCATAGTGCATCGCCAGTACAATGATTCCGGCTCCGATGAATGCCACTCCCGCAGTGAGAAACCATCCACCGATTACCGAGATTACCCCGGTGATGCGGAACACCGCGCTCTCACGGCCCCAAGCGCGATCGGCAAGTGAGGTACCCATAGCCACCATAAAGGTGACGAAGGTAGTTGAGAGTGGCAGTTTGAGCGAGGTGCCGAGGGCTATCAATGCGCCTGCGAGTACAAGGTTTACCGAACCGCGGATAAGGTCGAACGCCGCACCCTGATCCATTATCGTTTCATCGATATTGAATCGGCGGTTGAACCAACCCCTGACTCTGACGGGTGTCACACGGCGCACCCATGCGAGGAATGAGAGCGACCAACGGACAAGGCGGCGTGCCAAACGCGAAGAGCCGAACATCTCGTCGCCTCCGTTCTGACTGCCAAGACCGATTTCGGTCTGCGCAACTCGCCGGGCTTTCTTCGATGTGGCGAGAGACACGACCATTATAAGACCTGCTCCCACGAGAAAATAAAGCGGAGTATTCGACGGCCCGTTGAGGGAATCCATCAGGAATCCCGTGGAATCGCCTCCGCCGTTTGCAATATAGTCCTGATAGGATGCAAGGCCGGCAAGTGGTACACCGATGAAATTCACGAGGTCATTTCCCGCAAATGCCATAGCGAGAGCGAATGTTCCCATCAGCACAACGACTTTCAGCACATTCACCTTCAGGGCGTGGAGCAGTTGCATCAGAACGGTGAATCCTGCGAAACAGCAGCCGATGATGAGCCATGTGTTTGTCTTTATCCAGCCTTTCACTTCGGGAGTCATGAACGTCAGGTCTTTTGCCCCCTTTATAAGTAGAAAATATACGATAGCCGTGGCACACAATCCGCCGAATATACCGATTTTCCATTTCAGCTTGCTGCGGTAATTGAATGAGAAAATCATTCGTGACAGGAACTGCACCAGTATTCCGAAAACAAAAGCAATAGCCACTGACAGGAATATGCCGAGTATCACGGACAAGGCTTTCTCCGTGTTCAGCAGGTCATTGAATCCTAACCCTGTTGCATCACCGGCCATTTTAATGAGTGACACAACAAAGGTAGCACCAAGAAGCTCAAACACCATCGACACGGTGGTGGATGTCGGCATACCTAACGTATTGAATATGTCAAGCAGGATTATATCCGTTACCATAACCGCCATGAAAATGCAGATCAGGTCGTAGAATGAGAAATGTTCCGGTCGGAATATGCCGTGGCGGGCAATGTCCATCATGCCGTTGCTCATCGCCGCTCCTATAAAGACACCTATCGAGGCAACGATGAGGATACGTTTGAACGAGGCCGCCTTTGAGCCTATGGCGGAGTTGAGAAAATTAACCGCGTCATTGCTCACTCCCACTGACAAATCGAAGATTGCCAGCAGGAACAGGAAAATTACGACGCATAGAAACAATATGTCCATTACTTACTTTGATTTTTGTTTCAAAGTAAGCCTGAAGTTGTTTCATAAATATTTCATAAAGTTTAAGCTGTCATTAAATCATTTTATCAGCATCACTATACTTCCCGCCACAATCATCAGCCCTCCTATAATCATTTTCGGGCTTACAGACTCTTTCAGCAATAAGAACGCAAGGATGATTGTGAACACTACGCTGAGTTTGTCAATCGGGGCCACACGCGACACATCGCCGGGCGAGAGAGCCTTGAAATAGAAAAGTGCAGACAATAAAGCATATACTTTCCACATGGCTATTCTTTACGAAGTGTGAATGTGAATGTCAATCCCCCTGACGGGCGGTTCTCGACTTTTATTGTGCCTCCGTGCCACAACACAGCGTTTCTGACTATTGACAATCCCAATCCGGTGCCTCCTGCCTGACGTGAACGCCCCTTGTCTATACGGTAAAAACGCTCGAAAAGCCGTGGAAGATGCTCCGGGGGAACACCGCAGCCGTTATCGGCAAGAGATATTGTCAGATATTCAGTGTCGGTATTCTCAGCTTTTATATCAATAACCGTACCTCCCGAATATGCAAGAGCATTGTCAATAAGATTGCGAAATATGGAAGATAGTAAAGAGGCATTGCCTGATATAGAGCCATCGCAGTATAACCGAGTTGTTATCTCAACGCCTTTTTCAGCGGCAATCTCCTTATATTCATCGCATATTTCCGATAATAATTCCGTTATGTTTACGGGTTCTTTCCGGATATTTTCGCCTCCATCTTCCATTCTTGTTATCACCGATATATCGGCAAGAAGTTTGCGTAGCCGCTCATTTGCTGCGTAACACCGTGCAACAAATTCATCACGCTTTTCCTCGGAAAGATTTTTGTGCGACATAAGCGTTTCAAGGCATACCTGCATGGATGCCACGGGCGTTTTCAACTCGTGGTTCATGTTGTTGGTGAGCTGCCGTTTGATACGTATTTTCTCCGCTTGTTCATGGAGAGCGAGACGGTGTTCACGGTCACGGTCGGATATTGCCTGTTGCAACCGGGCATACAGCCGGACTATGTTGTTGGAGATGTCACCAAGCTCGTCATGCGGAAACGGTTCGGTATTGAAGATGCGTTCTCCCCGCTCTGCACTTTCGGCAAAACGGTTGAGCCTCTCGATGTGATGCCCGACGCGCCGGGTAGCAAAGAACCCGATTATGCACATTACAACTGTCACCGCAATCATAATCCAAAGGAAAGCATAATCGGCTGCAAGGATTTGGAGTGGAACGGTATATGGCACTGCCGACCTCACTACATATCCGTCACCGAGTTTGGCAGCATAGAAATATGTACCTCCCGTACTTTCGCTATGTCGGCGCAGTGTGTATCCTTCACCATATCTCACGGCTTCGGCTATTTCCTCCCTGTCAAGATGGTTTGTGCCGGGGAGTGAGTCAAGTGAATTATCATAGACTATTCTACCCTCGGAATCAATTATGCTTATGCGCAATTCGGAAAAATCATGCGGAATTGCCGATGCGGGAGAAAACAGAGTGTCATTCTCCGCCAGTCCGTCTATTATTCTGCCGTTTACCATTTGTAAACGCAGATTCAGTTCCTCGGCCTTGAATTGTTTTTCGCGGTGATACTGAAATACGGCGAAGCACCCTAACATCAGCCAGAGAAATGCTACCAGACCGAGAAACAGCCGCCGATGATATGTGAGTCTAAACCATGAAGCCATATCCGTAACCGGGTTTCGTGACGATGTTTTTACCGTATTCGCCGAGTTTTGAGCGCAGACGGGTTATGTTGACATCCACCACACGGTCGAGCACTACCACTTCTTCCGGCCATATCTTTTTAAGTATTTCCTCACGAGAAAACACTCTGCCGGGATTGCGGAGCATCATCAACAATATCTCAAACTCCTTGCGCGGCATCTTGATCTCCTCGCCATTGACAGTGCAGACTTTACGTTCAGGGAACACTGATATGCCCTGATATTCGACAGTCGCATTCCCTGTTTGCTGTTCCTGTTTCGATGTTGTACGCCTCAGCACGGTTCTCACCCGTGCCAACACGTTACGAATGGAGTATGGTTTGGTGATATAGTCGTCGGCTCCGAGGTCAAGGCCGCCTATCATGTCGTCCTCCGAGTCCTTAGCCGTGCAGAATATTATAGGTATCCTCGCGGTGGTGTCTTTCTTTTTGAGGATAGAGGCGAGTTGCGTGCCGCTTATGTCGCCCATCATTATATCAAGGAGGATAATGGAGTACGATGACAAATCCATTGTCAAAGCTTCTTCCGCGCTCAACGCTGTGTCAACGGCGTATCCCTCCGCCTCAAGATTGAAGCGCAGAGCCTCGCAAAGCGTTTCCTCGTCATCAACCACAAGTATTCTTGTCGTATCGTTCATTTTCAATTCATTTAGACTGCAAAGTTACTGTAAAACCTTGATGTGCGGTGGCGTTGCCACAAAGTTTAATGGAAATTTAATTTTCCCCTCTCACAGCACACTTGCAATCAAGGTTGCAAGATTTCTCGACGTAACAACTCTATATGTAAAGGCGGATGAGGCGTTCAAAGCCATAAGCACATTCCCGATGTAATTGTGGACTTTGACAAATTCACTTTCCGGCAGATAGATGCCGATACACGGATCAAGTCATTCGATTGCGGCGATGCCGATTTGAATGACTTTTTAATTTCCGATGCTGTCAACTACTATAAGTCGATGATGGCGTTGACATGTCTGCTCGAAGATAACGAGGCGGACAAGACTGTCGCATATTACAGCCTGCTCAACGACAAGATTGTTTTCGATCCCGATGAAAAGAAACTATGGAACCGTCTTAACCGCCGTGTCGTCAACTCCAAACGTCGCAAGGAATAACCGGCAGTTAAAATCGGTCGTCTTGCCATCTCGAAAGACTACGCCGGAAAACAGATAGGCAGGTCGATTCTTCTGCAAGTCAAGCATATTTTCGCCACTATGCGCCGAAGTGCTTGCCGCTTCATCACGGTAGATGCATACGCTGCAGCCGTACCGTTCTATGAAAAATGCGGCTTTATGTTCCTCTCCGAGAAAGACAAACATTCACTCACAAGGGCAATGTATTTCGACCTTATCAACTTCCCGGATTGATAAATGGGATTTGTCGTTTTCATCGGCATATTACTTTTGGCATTCTTCCTAATGCGCTGGATAATGGATCTGCTATCGCAAAAAATTCATTATCCTTGGCTCGTGGTGCTTATAACACTTATAATCGGTAGCATTATCTTAATCTTTGTGGGATTTATAGCTTTTTATCGGACAGCAATAAAAACAAACAGCCATTAAAAATCCCAAAATCATTGCTGCTGTATTGTTCAATTATCGCAAACAGTACACTTTTAGTACATCTCATAAAAGAAATAACGGCTGTTAATCATTTGATTAACAGCCGTTATTCGTACCCGGACCCGGGATCGAACCGGGATGGATTGCTCCAACGGTGTTTGAGACCGTCGCGTCTACCGATTCCGCCATCCGGGCTGATGGTGGTGGGATTGCATGGGGCAAAGTTACGAAATTTTTTCTATTCCTTGCGCGTGGCGGGAATTATTTTATATGGGGAATTCTGGGGAAGGTTTCACCGGGGGGAGATGTAGTCGTTGTAGATTTTGATGCCGAAGACGATGGCGGAGGAGACGGCGGTGATGGAGTTGGTGACGATGAGGGGGATGTTGACGGGTTCGCTGTAGAAGCCCTGGATTATGAAGAAGATCGAGCCGAGGCCCATGAGGAGGAAGGTGGGAAGGGCGATGGCGTCGGTGTCGCGTGTGCGGATGGTGTAGATGGCCTGGGGGAGGTAGCCGAATACCATGCAGATGGCGGCGAGGGTGCCGAAGATTTCAAATAATGACATGGTGGTTGGGTTAAGGGTTATGGAATGGCCGGGCTGAAGCCCGGAGCACAAACAGATCAGGAGGGATTTGCCTCTGCGGGGCAAACCGCCGGCAAGCCGGCGGCAGGAGAACAAAAGATAGGAGGGGGAGGAGGGAGGGGAGGTCAGAGGTTCATGCCGAGACCGAAGAGGGCGAAGTCGTAGATGGTGGGGTCGTCGGGGCGGAAGCGGCGGAGGCGGTCGGTGAGTTGCTCTACGGCGCGTCGGTCGGGGGTGCGTCGGTCGAGGAGGCCAAGCTGGGTGGCAGTGCGGTTGACGTGGACGTCGAGGGGGATGTAGAGCTGGGAGGGCTTGAGGGCGTTGGCCCAGAGGCCGAGGTCGACGATGCCGTCGGTGCGCACGAGCCAGCGGAGGGCCATGTTGAGGCGCTTGAGGGCGGTGGTATTCAGGTTCTGGGGGAGGCACCGGGAGTCGGCGGTGCCGGCGTTGGCGGCAGCGAGTTCGCGGTTGATGGCCTGGGCGAGGGCCCATGCGGGGGCGGGGGAGAGGTGGATTTTCTCGGCGAGGGCGAAGTCGGCGAGAGAGCCGTGGCGGAGGTATATGCGACGGAGTCCGCGCAGGTAGTGGCGGAGGTTGGCGGCGAAGAATGTGCGGTGGATGTTGCAGTCGGGGAGGTCTTCGTAGCCTTGGTCGAGGGTGTAGGCCAGGGGCTGGTTGTCGAGGAGGGCGAGCATGCGGTCGCAGTCGCGGCAGATCATGCGTCGGTTGCCCCAGGCGATGGTGGAGGCAAGTAGGGCGGCGATTTCAACGTCAGGGAGGGAGGTGAACCGGCGCGGGAACTGGACGGGGTCGTCGGCGATGAATGCCGGGGAGTTGATGCGCGCCGCCTCGGTGTCGAGGAGGTCGCGCAATTCGCTCTCCGACAAATCTATGGAAAGATTTTCGGACATAATTATCAGAAGATGGGCGAGGGTGTTACCTTACAACCAAGCTAACAGCGGGGGGCGCGTGTCGGGGTTTATTTTTCGGGCTGGCGGTGCTGGCGGGCGAGGCGGAGGACCTGGGCGGAGCGGGCCGGGAGGTAAAGTTTGAGCCACTCCTTGCCCATGGGCTTGTAGAGCGGGTCGAACTGGGTGAGGTGGTCTATGGTCTCGTCGATGTTGCCGAATCCGCCGAAGCGCGGGGAGTCGGAGGAGAGCACGACTTTGTATTTTCCGGCGGGGGCGAGGATGCCGTAGTTGTCGAAGCTGCGTGTGGGAGAGAAGTTGAATACGAAGACGAGCTGGCCGCGACGGAAGGCGAGTACCTGATCGTCGTCTTTCTCCCAGAGTTTCTCGATTCCGAGGGCCTGGAAGTTGTAGGTTCCGCCTACGAGTTCGATCATGGCGTTGTCGAAGGCGTTGAGGAATTTGTACTGGAGGTCTTCGCGGTCGACGAGGTCCCACTGGCGGCGTGCGTATTTGTAGCTCCAGCCGTTGCCTTCGCGTGGGAAGTCGATCCACTCGGGATGGCCGAATTCGTTGCCCATGAAGTTGAGGTAGCCGCCGTTGATGGTGGCGAGGGTTACGAGGCGTATCATCTTGTGGAGGGCCATTCCGCGGGCTACGGCGGCGTTGGTGTCGCCAACCATCATGTGCCAGTACATTTCCTTGTCGATGAGGCGGAAGATTACGGTCTTGTCGCCTACGAGGGCCTGGTCGTGGCTTTCGACGTAGGAGATTGTCTTTTCGTCGGCGCGGCGGTTGGTGAGTTCCCAGAAGATGGAGGTGGGGTGCCAGTCCTCGTCTTTTTTCTCCTTGAGGAGTTTGATCCAGTAGTCGGGGATGCCCATTGCCATGCGGTAGTCGAATCCGATGCCGCCGTCTTTGATCTTGATGGCGAGGCCTGGCATTCCGCTCATTTCCTCGGCGATGGTGATGGCGTGGGGGTTGATTTCGTGGATGAGCTTGTTGGCGAGGGTGAGGTATACGATGGCGTTGGTGTCCTGGTTGCCGTCGTAGTAGTCGGCGTAGGAACCGAAGGCTTTTCCGAGGCCGTGGTCGTAGTAGAGCATGGAGGTTACGCCGTCGAAGCGGAAGCCGTCGAAGCGGTATTCCTCGAGCCAGTATTTGCAGTTGGAGAGCAGGAAGTGGAGCACTTCGTTTTTGCCGTAGTCGAAGCAGAGGGAATCCCATGCGGGGTGCTCGCGGCGGTGGTCGCCGTAGAAATAGAGGTTGTGGGAGCCGTCGAGGCGTCCGAGGCCTTCGTTTTCATTTTTTACGGCGTGGGAGTGGACGATGTCCATGATTACGGCGATTCCGAGCTCATGGGCGCGGTCGATGAGGCTCTTGAGGTCTTCGGGGGTGCCGAAGCGCGAGGATGCGGCGAAGAAGCTGGAGACGTGGTAGCCGAATGAGCCGTAGTAGGGGTGCTCCTGGATGGCCATGATCTGGATGGCGTTGTAGCCGTCGGCGGCGATGCGCGGGAGTATGCGGTCGCGGAACTCGGCGTAGGTGCCTACGCCTTCGGTCTGCTGGGCCATGCCGATGTGGCATTCGTAGATGAGGAGCGGGCGCGTGTCGGGGGTGAAGTTCTCGACGGTCCAGCGGAAGGGGGTGTTCTCCCATACCTGGGCGGAGAAGATGTGGGTGTCGGGGTCCTGGACCACCCGGGTGGCGTAGGCTGGGATGCGGAGGCCCTGACCTCCGGGCCAGTGGACGCTCATTTTGTAGAGCTGACCGTGGTGGATTTTGTCGTAGGGGATGTGAGCTTCCCATACGCCGTTGCGCAGGGGGGTCAGCTCGAATTCGGGGAGTTCCTTCCAGTCGGAGAAGTCGCCGACGATGTATATCTTGGTGGCATTGGGAGCCCATTCGCGGAACGACCACCAGTCGCCTACGCGGTGGAGGCCGAAGTACTGGTGAGCGTTGGCGAAGTCTTTGAGCGAGTGGCAGTGGGTGGTCAGGTCGGCTTCCTTGCGGACGGCGTCCTGATGGCGCCCCTCGATGGCTGTGGCGTAGGGTTCGAGCCAGGGGTCGTTCTTATAGATAGCGAGAGTGCGTGTTTTTGCCGCGCGACGCGGGGTGGAGGCGGCGGGTTTGGTTGCCATAGTAGTATAGTGGGTTGTTAGTTGTCTTTCCGGGGGTCGAGAAGTTGTGAGGCTGCTGCGAATGGGCTGAGGCGGTTGGAGAGCACGAGTCGCTCGGCCTGCGCGATGCGGGCGCTGCGGTCGGGGTCGTCGTAGAAGCGGCGCAGGAGTTCGGAGTCGATGGTCTCGTACATCCAGTAGCGTGCCTGGTCGCGGCGCCGGCGCTCGAAGTAGCCGTTTTTCTCGACGAAGTCGAAATAGCGGTCGATCATGTCCCATACCTCGGCGATTCCGAGTTCGTAGTAGCCTGAGTATGTGAGCACTTCGGGAGCCCATCCCGAGGGAGGAGTGGGGAAGAGGTGGAGGGCGGAGCGGAACTGGGCCTGGGCCAGGCGGGCGCGGTCGATGTTGTCGCCGTCGGCCTTGTTGATCACAATGCCGTCGGCCATCTCCATGATTCCGCGCTTGATGCCCTGGAGTTCGTCGCCGGTGCCGGCGAGCTGTATTAGCAGGAAGAAGTCGACCATGGAATGGACGGCCGTCTCGCTCTGGCCTACGCCGACGGTCTCGACGAAGATGTTGTTGTAGCCGGCGGCCTCGCAGAGCACTATGGTCTCGCGGGTCTTGCGGGCCACGCCGCCGAGCGAACCGGCGGAGGGTGAAGGGCGTATGAACGCCGAGGGGTGGAGGGCGAGTTTCTCCATGCGGGTCTTGTCGCCGAGGATGCTCCCTTTGGTGCGTTCGGAGGAGGGATCGATGGCGAGTACGGCGAGTTTGCCTCCGTTGCGGAGCACGTGGAGGCCGAAGACGTCGATGGAGGTGGATTTGCCGGCTCCCGGCACTCCCGTAATGCCTATGCGGCGGCTGTGGCCGCTGTGGGGGAGGCATTTTTCGATAACCTCCTGTGCGAGGGCCTGATGCTGTGGTGCAATGCTCTCTACGAGCGTGACGGCACGCGCCAGGCGCGTGACGTCGCCTTTGAGAATTCCCTCCACGAGGTCGGCGGCCGACGGGAGGGCCGTGCGGCGGCGCGGCTTCAGGTATGGGTTGACGGCAGGTGGCTGGGCAACGCCGGAGTTAACTGTAAGGCCGGCGAATTCGGGGGCGTTTTCAGGATGGCCGTGGGTGGGAGTCATCGGATGGGCGGGATTGGTTGGAGGTCTGGAGCAATTGGCTCAAAAGGATTAACGCGCCGGCGCCTGGTTTTGTTGGCTCGGGCGCGGCGGCACGGGGTCGTAGCCCGAGCCGCCCCATGGGTGGCAGCTGAGGATTCGCCTGATGGCCAGCCATGAGCCTCGCAGGGGGCCGTGAAGGCGCAGGGCCTCGATGGCATATTGCGAGCATGTGGGGGTGTAGCGGCAGGACGGTGGCAGGAGCGGCGAGATGGCGTAGCGGTAGAAATGCACGGGCATTTCCATCGCTCGGGCGATGACGCGCTCCATGGTATTCAATCCGTTGCAGGCCTTTTTCATGGCTGTAGATGCGGGCGTGGAAACCTGGGCGACGATGCCGGAGGCTCCACAGACAAAGGTAGGGAAAATCGGATTCAAAAACAAATCGGGGTGTTGCCCCGGAGGGCGTGTCAGAATAGCTCAGATGGTAGGAGCTTGAGGGTGAGGGTGAAGGGAGTTGACTAAGGTCAATGACCGAACCCGAACCCCTCAGGCGACGACCCAGATGGGCTATTCTGACAGCGCCCTCACCATTCGGGTAAAAAATAGGGCGATGTGTCAAATTATGGAATTTTGACACACCGGCATAGGAACAAGAGAGGGAAAATTCAGGGGAGTAGTGCGGCGGCGCGGCGGGGGGCGTTGAGGTTGCCCAGGCGGGAGCGCATGCGGGCGTAGCCGCGCATCATCTCGTCGCGGCCGGTGGTGCCGGGGAGGATGCGGCAGAGCTGTGCGTCGACGGTGTCGGGGGTGCAGAGGTATAGGAGGAGTTCCTTGACAATTTCCCGGCCGGCGATGAGGTTGGGTAGCGAGACGAAGGGGATTTTCAGCAGGCGCTTCATTATGGAGTAGGTGGCGCGGGTGCCGTTGCCTCGGTAGCATACTACCTGGGGGGTGCCCAGCAGTGCGGTCTCGAGGGTGGCGGTGCCGGAGGTGACGAGGGCGCAGGTGGCGTGGTGGAGCAGCTCGAATGTGGCGTCGTCGACGATGGGGAGGGTGGTGAAGTCGCGGTAGAGGGCGCGGTCGATGGCCGGGGCTCCGGCGACGACGGCCTGAAATTCAGGATGGCGGCGTGCGACCTCATCCATGATGGGGAGGTTTTTTGCAATTTCGCTGCGGCGCGAACCTGGCACGAGCGCCAGGATGGGCCGGTCGGCGGCCAGACGCCAGCGGTCGATGAATTCCTCGCGCGAGGGGATGGAGGCCACGCGGGCGTCGACCTCTTCGACCGAGGGGTTGCCTACGTATTCCACGTCGAGGCCTTTGCCCCGGAAGTATTCCTCTTCGAAGGGGAGTATGGAGAGGATTTTGGTGCAGTAGCGCTTCATATCCTTGACGCGCCATTCCTTCCAGGCCCATACTTTCGGGGAGATGTAATAATACACCGGGATGCCGAGCGAATGGGCGTAGGCTGCGAGCTTGAGATTGAAGCCGGGATAGTCGACGAGCACCACGGCGTCGGGGCGCGTCGAGGCTATGGCCTCTCGGGCGGCGCGGAGGTTGCGCGAGATTTTGCGGAGGTTTTTGAGCACCTGCCAGTAGCCCATGAAAGCCATGTCGCGCATATGGATGAGCGGGGCGGAGCCGGCGGCGTCGGCCATGTGGTCGCCGCCGAGGAAGGTGAATTCGGCGTCGGGATGGCGACGTCGGATTTCGCGCATCAGAGCGCCTGCGTGGAGGTCGCCGGAGGCTTCGCCGGCCGAGATGAAGTATCGCATAACGGGGTGGGGGTTAGTCGGGGAGCTGGTAGGCGCCGAGGGTGGGGGTGGTGGCGGAGCGGGGGGTGCCGAAGCGGTCGGCGGGGGTCAGCGGCGAGGTGTATTCGGGGAGGCCGGCTGCCGCGGCGGGCGAGGTGGGCTTGAGGCGGTAGTCGAAATGGTAGTCCTCGCGGCGTGTGTAGTACTGCGGGTCTTTGCCCCAGAGGCAGTCGACGAAATGGTCGTCGTCGGTGCCGTTGGATTTGAGCAGGCAGCGGTAGAGGTATACCTGGGAGAAATCGAGGTCGCCGTGGCTGATGTCGCCGCCGTTGCCGTAGATTATCGAGTTGGTGAAGGTGGCGGAGAGGTAGGGGAGCGCGGCTTCGTCGCCTTCCTCCGAGGTGTGGTCGGCGTCGAGGTGGGCGAGCTGCACGGCGGGGCCGCCGATGGCGGTGAAGAGGTAGTAGTTGGCGAAGGTGCAGTGGCTGAATGAGTGGGCGCCGCCGATGAGGCCGACGATGCCGTAGCTGGCGTCGGTGAACTCGCATCCGGCGGCTTCGACGCCGGTATGGATGGCCAGGAGGGTATAGTTCTTGGAGTTACGCACCTGTGAATTGACGATGCGCAGGGCCGGTGACTCGGGGGTGTAGAAGGTGTGGTCGAGCACGATTCCCTCCATGGTGTTGCGGATGGAGGCGTGGGAGATGTAGTTGTCGCGCGAGGTTTCGGAGAATTCCACGCCGCGCCACTGGCCCGACATGATTTCGTAGGGGATTTTGGCGGCTACATAGCCGAAGCGGTCGCCGGTGAGGGCGACGGGTTTCTCGGCGGTGCCCTCGACGCGCAGGGAGCCGTGGACCACGAGTCGGGCGTCGTCGTGGAAGAATATCTCCATTCCGGGGGGCACCGTGAGCGTGGCGCCTTTCTCGACCACTATGGAGTCGTAGACCTGAATGGGTTTGAGGTCGCTCAGGCGGGTGTCGGCGGTGATGCGGGTGTTGCCGCGGAAGTGCTCCACATCGCGGCCGGAGGCCTTGACGGGGAGGCGCGAGGTGACGCCGTTGGTGAGGAATTCGATGTGGGCGATTACGTCGACGGCCATGTTGCGGCCGTTTTCGGGGAGTGTGGCCTCGACGAAGACGTAGATGGAGTCGTTTTCGCGGATTTCGACGTTGGAGAATTCTTTGCCGCTGATGCCGTCGACGTTGAGGCGGAAGGCGCCGGTCGGGTCGTCGGCGAAGGCTATGCGGCTGATTATGATGCCTTTGTCGTTGCGGTTGTGGACGAGAAACTTATGGGTCGGCGAGGGGCCGAGGGTGAAGAGGGTGCCGAGGCGCACGGTGTCGGTCGAGAACGTGGGCTGATCGGAGGCGGAGGAGCTGATTTCGTCGTTGATGCACGACGAAAACGCCGCCACGGCCATCACGGCGACGAAAAGAGCGGCCAGGCGCATCGGGGCGATGCGCCGGAATATCGTGGTAAAGAGAGAATTTGGAGACATATTGAGTAAATTATAGGCATGGGCCTGTGGCCACTGCGGATTCAATATGATTAACGCGCAAAATGCGGCTTTATTATACACAATAAATCGCGCGCGAAATAGTTATAGTAATGATTAACTATGTTTTGACATCCGGATGAAAAATATACTCACCGTAATCGTGGCCGCCTCGGCTTTTTTCAATATCAACGCCGAGACTCTGACACTTACTCCCGGTTCCATTTCTGCCGGAATCGCCGCGGATGCCGCTCCTGCCGAGCTGATAATCAAAGGGGAAATCGATATACGCGATTTCGACTACATACGCGATAATTTCTGGCGCACGCTGCGCACGCTCGACCTGAGCGAGGCCCGCATAGCGGCCTACGAGGGGGAGCCGACTCTGATCGGTGTATCGAAGAGCGAGGCGGATGTGCTTCCCGATGGCGCCCTGATGCTCGGCTCGCTGACTGAAGTGACGCTTCCGGCCTCGCTGAAAGCCATCGGCGACGGTGCGCTTGCCTCGACGGCTATTAAGGAGATTGTAATCCCTGCCACCGTGGAGAAGATAGGCGTTTCGGCGTTCGCCAACTGCAATTCTCTGGAGAGCGTGGCGTTTCCCGCTTCGGTGAAGGCGCTGGGGGTCAATGCATTTGCCGACTGCGGCGCGCTGAAGTTGGCCGATATTTCGGCTGCCGCGCTCGAGGATGTTCCGGCCGGCGCGTTCGCGCGATGCGCAGCTCTTGCCGAGGCCTCCCTCCCTTCGGTGGCTGAAATCGGCGCATCGGCATTTGCCGGCTGCAAGGCGCTGACCGCCGTGGAATTCCCCAAATCACTGAAAAAGATTGACGAAAGGGCTTTCTACGGCAGCGGTCTCGCTGCCGCCGACCTGGCGCCCTGCCCCACGCTCGGCGAAATCGGCGCCTGGAGTTTCGCCGCCTGTGGCGACCTGGCATCGGCTACTTTCCCCGAAAGCCTGAAGGAGCTCGGCATCGGCGCGTTCTACAGCTCCTCGGCGCTTACTCTTGGCGAGCTGCCCCCCGTGGCCCGTCTGTCGGACCTCTCGCTGGCTGCTATCGGCGGCACGGCCGATGCATCGCTCACACTTCCCGAAGGGGTTGAAATCGGCGACTATGCCATGTCGGGGTGGAAGGGAATCCAGCTGCTTACACTTCCGGAGACCACCGGACGTATAGGCACCGAGGCAATGGCCGGATGGACCGATCTTGCCACCATCGACGGTCTCAACGCCGTAGAGGTGCCCTTGCTCGGCGAGGAGGTATGGAAGGGGATTGACCCCTCGGGTGTTCTTTTGCGGGTGTATGATACAAAGGCTGACGACTTCAAGGCTGCCGACCAGTGGAAAGATTTCAGATTCGATATTGTTACCGGCGTTGACGACGCTGCGGCCGATGGCGCCGGGCGCCTGCGCGCCTGGTTCGAAGGGATGACGCTCAATGTAGAGGCTCCCGCCGAAATCGCCGCCATGGAAATCTACGACGTGGAGGGACGCCGCTACAGCTTCCCCACTGTTGCTTCCGAATCCACCCGCCGCGCGGTTGACACTTCGGCCTGGGGCGTGAGAGTGCTCCTGGTGCGCGTTCAGCTGGCCGACGGCAGCGCCGCCGCCCTGAAGCTGGCGCGGTGAGATAAAGTGAACCCACATCTGCAAATTTGTGTTTTTCTTCTGAAAGCCATATATTTGCAACAAACTTCGATATGAATCTGATAGAGTTAAATATGCAGCACATAATAGCGCTCTGCCGCCGCTATGGCGTCAGGACGCTAAGTGTGTTCGGGTCGGTGCTTACCGACAGATTTAATGATGAAAGCGATGTGGATCTTCTTGTGGATTTCGAGCCTCAGAACTATGAGGAGTTCGACTATGTAACGAACTATTTCAATCTGCGCGACGCCCTGGAGAGCCTTTTCAAGCGAAAGGTTGACCTAATCGAGTATGGCAACAACCTCAATCCGCTGTTCAAGGCCATGGTTGACAAGAAAAAACGCCTGATTTATGGATGAATACATTCCCGTCTATCTTTATGATGTGAAGAAGGCGATTGCTGAGGTCGAGTCGTATTTCGTCGGATATACTATGAGGTATGAGAATTTCGAACGTGATTTTCTCCGGCGAAGCGCCGTTGAACGCAAGGCGGAAATTATGGGAGAGGCGATTAACCGGATTCTGAAAATACAGCCTGATTTCCCTTTGCCTAATGCCAGAGCCGTGATTGATACGAGGAACCGGATAATCCACGGCTACGATTCGGTAAAGCCCGAATTTCTGTGGGGGCTTGTAATGCGACACATACCGGCATTAAAAAATGATCTGGAGAATGTGGTGAAAGAACTTGACATCCGGCTGCCCGAATGAGGGAGCCGGTTGTGTTTTTTTGCCGGCATGTGTCAGCGGTGAGGGAGGTTGGCGTCGAGCCAGGAGAAGATGCGGGGGTATAGGGCGGCTACGAGGCCGGGGGAGGAGAGCAGGAGGTCGTGGAGGCCACCTACGACCTTGATTTGCGTGACGTCGGGGCCGAGGGCGCGTCCGTAGCGGGCGATATCGGCCACGGAAAGCACGCAGTCGGCACGGTTGAATTCGGGCGTCCACCGCGAGCCGTCGACGCTACGGGCGGAATACATAAGAAGTGTGGGAATCCTGATGTCGGCATGGCCGCCGCGGAGGGCTTTCTGTGCCAGTGTGATTGCGCGTATCCATCCGGCCGTCACGTCGGGCGACTGCGGCATTTTCCAGTCGGTGCGGTAGGTCCAGCGGCCGTGGCGGTCTTTGAGGAGGCTTTCGGCGTAGGCCTGCGACTTTCCCTGCGAAATTTTCAGGCCGGGGTCGATGAGACCCACCCAGGAGATGATGGGGATGAGGCGTTCCTTCCAGCCTAAATTCCAGTCGAGGAAGGGGGAGTTGAGCACGAGGGCGTCGACGGGTGCGTCGGGGCGGCAGTGGATGTAGTAGGCGGAGATAAGGCCTCCGGTGCTGTGGCCCATCAGTACGGTGGGACGCCGGGAGCCGGCGGGATTGATGGCCACGAGCGCCGAGTCGATGTCGGGGAAATATTCGTCGAGGCTGCGGGCATCGAATGCGGGCTGCCCTTTGCGTAGGGAGCGCCCGTAGCGGCGCAGGTCGACGGCATAGAAGTCGTAGCCGTGGGCAACGAATTCGTCGCCCATCTCCGCGTTGAAGAAATAATCGTTGAAACCGTGGACGTAGAGCACGGCGGGGACTTTTCCGTCGGGAGCCTTGGCGCGCACCGAATCGGGCACAAGCTTGCGTATGATGGTGGAAACAACCGGACCGGAGTAGTCGCGGCCCTGATCGACGGTACGGGCCATATAGCCGTCGGCGAGGATGTCGGTACGCCATGAAGAGGCAGCTGTAGCCGAGAGGGCGAGGAGCGCCGCAAGGGCGAGAAGGATGCGTTTCACTTGATAACTGTTTAAGAGGGTGTTTGATAATGAAAACAACGCCCGGGCGCGAATGTTGAGGCCCGGGCGCCGTTAAGGTGAGTACTGCGCTTCAGATGAAATCAAGGAATGAAGATGAGGGGGGGCACATGTATCGTCCGGAAGCCCATGGCGGCTGCCGCGCGGCAGTTTGCCTCCGAGTCGTCGAAGAATGTGGTTGCGGCGGGGTCGAGGCCGAAGCGCTCGATGCAGAGGCGGAAAATCCGCTCGTCGGGCTTGCAGCAACCGGCCTCGAAGCTGGTGACAACGCCGTCGAAGTAGGCGTTGATGTCGCGGCCCTCGGCGGCGAAGGCCCGGAGAATGGGGCCATGCCACATCACGGGGTTGGTGTTGGAAATCACGAACGTACGGTGGCCCTCGGCGCGGAGCCGTCGCAAAGCCTGCAGGCGCTCCAGGGGGATACCGGTGATGAAGGCGTTGAAAGCGTCGTCGATCTGCCCGTCGGTTACGCCGGCCGGAAGGTGTCGGCGCACCTGTGCGCGCCACTGCTCCGGACTGACGGCGCCCTGCTCGAGGGCGAGGAATACGCCCCGCTGGCCGTAGTCGCCCAGATAGTCGGCTATGTCGGCGAAGCCGAGACGCCGGAAGGCCTCGACGCAGTTTTCGCGGCGGATGTCGACGATTACGCCGCCGAGGTCGAAAAGGAGGTCGCGCGTCATCGGCATGTGCGGGGTTATTCCACTGTCCATGTGTCGCCTGCGAGAATCATGTCGCGCAGGGCGGAGAACCCCTTTTTGGCGCGTACTTCGGCCACCTGGGCAGATACTTCGGCATCGTAGGCGGGCGCGTCGACGTCGCGGATAACGCCAATGGCGAGAGGAAGGTCGATACCGTCCATCATAGCCAGCTGCTGATGGAGGAAGTTGGAGGGGGTATGAGCGTCGTGGACGAGGACGTCGTCGAGGGTGTAGCCGTCCTGACCGACGGTGACGGCCTTGACGAGGAAGCCGTCCTGCACCAGGCCTTTTTCCATATCCTTGCCGAAAAGCATTTTCTCGCCGTGGCGCAGATGGATGGTGCGGTCGGCGCGGAATTCGCGGTCGGCCACGTAGGCGTGTGTGCCGTTGTTGAAAATCATGCAGTTCTGGAGAATTTCGACCACGGAAGCGCCTTTATGTCGGGCGGCGCCCACGAGGACCTCCTGGGTGGTCTGCAGCTCCACGTCGATCGAGCGGGCGAAGAAGTTGCCGCGCGCGCCGAACACGAGCTCGGCGGGGATGAAGGGGTCTTCGGTGGTGCCGTAAGGCGATGATTTCGAGACGAAACCGCGCGGTGAGGTGGGGGAGTACTGCCCTTTGGTGAGGCCGTAGATCTTGTTGTTGAGCAGGAGCATGTTGATGTCGACGTTGCGGCGCACGGCGTGGATGAAGTGGTTGCCGCCTATTGCGAGGCCGTCGCCGTCGCCCGAAATCTGCCATACGGTGATGTCTGGGTTGGCCACCTTGAAGCCCGTGGCCACGGCAGCCGCGCGGCCGTGGATGGTGTGGAAGCCGAAGGTGTTCATGTAGTAGGGCAGACGCGAGGAGCATCCGATGCCGGAGATTACGGCCGTCTTCTCCGGAGCGACGCCGAGCGTGGCCATGGCCTTGTGGAGGGAATTGAGCACGGCGTGGTCGCCGCATCCGGCACACCAGCGCACGGGCTGGTCGCTCTTATATTGTTGTGCTGTGTAAGGCATTGTAGGTCAGAGATGTTAAGTCGGAGTGACGAGGTGGATTATTTTGCGGCGATGCGCTTTACGGCATCGGTGATTTCGCGAACCATGAAGGGCTGGCCCTCCACTTTGTTGATGCGGTGGATCTCTACGTCGGGGAAGCGGGCCTGGAGGTAGTCGGCGAACTGGCCGGTGTTGAGTTCGGCCACGATGACGCGGCGGTAGCGGCGCAGGATTTCGCCCGTATTGGCCGGCAGGGGGTTGATGTAGCGGAACTGGGCCAGAGCCACGGGCATCCCCTCGCGGGCGAGCTCTTCGGCGGCGGTGTAGAGGTGGCCGTAGGTACCGCCCCAGCCTACAAGGAGCGTGTCGGCCTCGGGCGAGTCGCATACCACCTCCTGGGCGGGGATGTCGTCGGCGATTCGGGCTATCTTCTGGCGGCGGATTTCCACCATGCGGGCGTGGTTGGCGCCGTCGGTCGAGATGGCGCCGGTCTCGACGTCCTTTTCAAGGCCGCCGAGGCGGTGGGGAAGGGCGTCCTCGCCGGGGATTGCCCAGTAGCGTGAAAGCGTCTGCTGGTCGCGCATGTAGGGGCGCCAGGAGTCGCGCAGCTCAGAGGGCACGCGCGGTACGCGGATTTCGGGATATTCGTCGGCTTCGGGGATGCGCCAGGCCGAGGAGCCGTTGCCGATGAAGGCATCGGAGAGCAGGATTACGGGGGTCATGTGCTCGATGGCGATGCGCGAGGCCTCGAAGGCCATGTTGAAGCAGTCGGTGGGACTTACGGGGGCCACGACGGCCAGGGGCGACTCGCCGTTGCGGCCGTAGAGGGCCTGGTTCAGGTCGGTCTGCTCGGTTTTGGTGGGGAGGCCGGTGGAGGGGCCGCCGCGCTGCACGTCGATTACCACCAGCGGCAGTTCGGCCATCACGGCCAGACCTATAGCCTCGCCTTTCAGGGCCAGCCCAGGACCGGAGGTGGAGGTGACGCCCAGCGAGCCTGCAAACGAGGCGCCGATGGCCGAGCATACTCCTGCGATCTCATCCTCCATCTGGCAGGCTTTCACGCCGAGGTCCTTGCGCTTTGCAAGTTCGTGAAGAATGTCGGTGGCGGGGGTGATGGGGTAGCTGCCCAGATAGAGCGGACGGCCCGATTTTTCGGAGGCCATGATCAGACCCCAGGCCGTGGCCTCGTTACCCTTGATGTCGGTGTATACGCCCGGGAGAATCTCGTCGGTCGAGATGCTGTAGGTCGATACTGAGGCGTGTATGTTGTGTCCGTAGTCGTAGCCGGCGCGGAGCACCTTGGCGTTGGCTTCGTAGACGGCCGGTTTCTTTGCGAATTTTTCGCGGAGCATCTTGCGGGCGCTCTCCTCGGGGCGGTCGAAGAGCCAGCAGAGCAGTCCCAGAGTGAATATATTGCGGCATTTGAGCACCGACTTGAGGTCCATCCCCTCGTCGGCCAGAGCAGCTTTGGTCATCGACGTGACAGGCACCTCGACTACCTGAGCCGTGATTCCCAGCTCCTTGACGGGGTCGTCGGTGGTGAATTCGGCCTTGCGCAGGCCCTCGGGGCGGAAGGAGTCGATGTCGACGATGATGATGCCGCCGGGCTTGAGGAAGCGGTAGCTCTGCTTGAGGGCGGCCGGATTCATGGCCACGAGCACGTCGCAGGTGTCGCCGGGAGTGTGCACGCTGTGGCCCACGCTCACCTGGAAACCGCTGACGCCGCCGAGCGAGCCCTGCGGGGCACGGATTTCTGCCGGATAGTCGGGGAAAGTCGAGACGGAATTGCCCAGGCCGGCCGAAACGTTGGTGAAAATGTTGCCGGCAAGCTGCATGCCGTCGCCGGAGTCGCCCGAAAAGCGCACGGCCACTTTCTCGAGCTGGCGCACGCGGCGGCCGTCCTCATTTGTGTTGTTCATGATAGCAAACAGGTAATTTTATTTCAACAGATTAGCAAGCAATGTGGAAGGTTTTCGGCCCTTTGGCCTAAACCGAGGCAAAGATAACTCAAATAACTCAAAAAACCTAATAAGCAGTGATGGACCGGGCGCAATTTGGGGGATAACAAGGATTTCAGGGAGTTTAAAGAGTTTAGGGGCTCAAAGGACGATAGAGACCGTGGCGGTGCTTGCAGATTGGCGGGAAATGCGTAAATTTGTAGAATACAAAAAATATGGACCAAGAGGAATTCGACATACACAAAAGCGCTGTGGAGCGCGACGGCGACTATGAGCGCGCGCTGCGCCCGGGTCGCTTCGAGGCGTTTGCCGGGCAGGAGAAGATCGTGGAGAATCTGCGCATCTTCGTGCAGGCGGCCCGCATGCGCGGCGAGCCGCTCGACCATCTGCTGCTCCACGGGCCTCCCGGCCTGGGGAAGACCACGCTGTCGGCCATCATTGCCAACGAGCTCGGGGTGGGTTTCAAGGTTACTTCGGGACCTGTGCTCGACAAGCCGGGCGATCTGGCCGGAATCCTTACGTCGCTTGAGGAGAACGACGTGCTTTTCATCGACGAAATCCACCGCCTGAGCCACACCGTGGAGGAGTATCTATACTCTGCCATGGAGGACTACCGTATCGACATCATGATTGACAAGGGGCCTGGAGCGCGCTCGGTGCAGCTGTCGCTGTCGCCGTTTACGCTGGTGGGAGCTACGACGCGGTCGGGGCTGCTGACGCCGCCTCTGCGTGCGCGATTCGGCATCAACTGCCATCTGGAGTATTATGACCACCCGACGCTGGAGCGCATCATACTGCGTTCGGCGGGACTTCTGGGGGTGGCGTGCACGGCATCGGCGGCCCACGAGATTGCGATGCGCTCGCGCGGGACGCCCCGAATCGCGAATGCCCTGCTGCGGCGCGTGCGCGATTTCGCCCAGGTGAAGGGCAACGGTTCGATTGACCCGGAAATAGCCCGCTACGGGCTGGAGGCGCTCAACATCGACCGCTACGGTCTCAACGAGATTGACAACAAGCTCCTTACGGTGATGATCACGAAGTTCAACGGCGGTCCTGTGGGTCTGACGACTATCGCCACGGCGCTGGGCGAGGATGCCGGCACCATCGAGGACGTCTACGAGCCGTTTCTGATCAAAGAGGGTTTCCTCAAGCGCACTCCGCGCGGTCGCGAGGTGACCGATTTGGCATGGCGGCATCTGGGCCTTGACCGTCCGGGATTCGGCGGCCTTTTCGGCGAAGATTAAGAGGTAAGTGACTTAAAGAAATTATTTAATGTATTCGGTTTCTTTCGGACTCAATGGTTCTTTGCTCGTCTTTCGAGTGCTTTTTCACGGCGTTGTCGGTCACGATGCCCGTATCGCTCCCTCCGCCGCCTGAAAAAATCATCTCGAAATTCTTTGCAAATAACCATTAACTAATTTCTTCAAGTCACATATACATTAAATATCAATATATTTCCGGAAAAATGGCCGGCATAAAAAGTTTATTCAAGGATACGGCTATCTACGGCATGAGCAGCATCGTGGGGAGGCTTCTCAACTGGTGTCTGGTGCCGATGTACACATATACTTTTGCCGCGGCGGAATACGGCGTGGTGACCAATCTCTACGCATATGTGGCGCTGGTGCTCATAATCCTCACCTACGGCATGGAGACGGGCTTTTTCCGTTTCGCCAACCACGATCGCTGGACCGACCCGGGGCAGGTGTACACCACCTCGTTGCTCTCGCTGGGCTTCACGTCGATGGTGTTCATAGTCGCGGCGTGCTGGCTCTCGCCCGAGATTGCGGTATGGCTCGATTGTCCGGGCCACGCCTCCTATATCTGGATGATGGCCATAGCGGTGGGTGTCGACGCCTATACGTCTATTCCCTTCGCCTATCTGCGCTACAAAAAGAAGCCTCTGCGCTTCGCCACGCTGCGCCTGCTCAATATCGCCATCAACATCGGGCTGAACCTTTTCTTCATTCTTGCGTGTCCGGCCATATGGCGGTCGAATCCCGAGTGGATCGGGTGGTTCTATAATCCCTCGTTCGGCATCGGCTACATTTTCCTTGCCAATCTGATAAGCTCGCTGGCAGTGCTTCTGATGGTGGTGCCGGAAATTCTGGCCGAGAACTACAATTTCAATTTCCGGCTGCTTCGCGAGATGCTGCGCTATTCATTCCCGATTCTGATTATCGGTATAGCGGGAATCATGAACCAGACCATCGACAAGATTCTCTATCCGGTGCTTGTGGCCGACCACGCGGAGGCCATGACCGGGCTGGGCATCTACGGCGCCAACTACAAGATTGCCATAGTGATGGTGATGTTTATCCAGGCCTTCCGCTTCGCCTACGAACCCTTCATCTTCGCGCAGAACCGCGAGAAAGGGGCTGACAAGACGCGTGCCTATGTAGACGCGATGACGTGGTTTGTGGTGTTCGGGCTTTTCATCTTCCTTGGGGTGATGTTCTATCTGCCTGTACTGAAATATTTTATCTCGCCGGCCTATTTCGAGGGGCTTCGCGTGGTGCCGATAATCATGCTCGCCGAGTTGTTTTTCGGCATTTTCTTCAACCTCTCGCTATGGTATAAGCTCACCGACCGCACAATCTGGGGCACATGGTTTTCGCTTCTGGGTCTGGCGGTTACGCTTGCACTGAATATCGCCTTCGTGCCGCGCTACGGCTATATGGCGTGCGCATGGGCGGCCTTCTGTTGCTACGGGGTGATGATGGCGGCGAGCTACGCCGTGGGGCGCGCGAAGTATCCTATCGCCTACCGCGTGGGTGCGCTCTCCTTCTATTTCGCTGTGGCGATGGGCCTCTGGGGCGTTTCGGCGCTGCTCACCACCGGAGTGGAGTGGATTGATTTCCCGACGCGGCTGCTGCTGCTCTGCGTGTTCTGCGGCATAGTTTATGTGGGAGAAATCCGCCGCCGCCGTCGGAGGAGGGGCGCCACAGCCGTATGATACTGTTTCTGAGCACAAACGACCTGCTCGGGGGGGCGGCGATGGTGACGTTCCGCCTCGTCGAGGCGCTCCGGCGCCAGGGGGAGGATGCGCGCATGCTCGTGGCCAGCAAGCAGAGCGACAAGCCATGGGTCGACACCGTCGACCCGCTGCGCTTCCGCATGGCCAAGGCTGTGGAGCGTGCAGGCATATTCGCGCGCAACGGCTTTGACCGCAAGGATTTATGGAAGGTTTCGGACGCATCGACAAGCTGCGGCGCCACATCGCATCCGTGGATGCGCGAGGCGCGGGTGGTGGTGTTCGGATGGATATGTCAGGGACTGTTGTCGCTGGCCGACATCCGGAGGCTGGAGCGTACCGACAAACGCCTGGTATGGTGGATGCACGACTTATGGTGCGCCACCGGCATCTGCCATCTGCCGGCGCCGGGTTGTACGCGCTACACCGAGGGGTGTGGCCTTTGTCCGTGGCTGCACGGCCGCGCCGGACGTAGTGACCTTTCGGCACGCACCTTCGGCCGGAAGATGGAAATACTCCGCAGTTTCCGCATACGTTATGCGGCTGTGAGCGCCTGGCAGCGCGACCGCTGCATGGAAAGCCCGATTTTTGAAGGGAAAAAAATCGAGGTGCTCGGCCATCCGCTGCAGATGGAGGAATTTCCAATCGTAACGTCGGACGAAGGACGTCGCGCCCTAGGCGCGCTTTCACCCCTGCTTGCCGAAGCGCTTGAAAGCGGCCAATCCATAATAGCCATGGGTGCGGCACGCCTCGACGACCCCGTGAAGGGGCTTCCAATAGCCATTGATGCGCTTAACAATTTGAACGACAGGCGCGACGCACCACGTGGCGTGGCCGTATTGTTCGGAGCGCTGAAGAATCCTGACGCCTTGGCCGGGCTGAGGTATCCGCACGTGCATATCCCTTATGTGGAAGCGCGGATGCTTCCGCAGCTCTATGCGGTGGCCACAATAGTGCTCTCCACCTCGCATTTCGAGACCATGGGAGCTACCCTGATGGAAGGCATAGCCGGAGGCGCCACGGCCGTGACCTTCGGCACGGCAGGCCAGACCGATATTGTCGTAGACGGTGAAAACGGGTATATCGCCGCTTACCCCGCCCCCGCATCCGTAGCCGATTGTCTGGCCCGCGGTCTTGCCGCACCATTCCCACGCGACGCCCAGCACCGCTCCATCGGCCGCCGCTTCGCCGCCGATACCGTCGCCCGCCGTTTCCTCCGCCTTCTACACGGCTGACGGGAGCCGGCTACGAAACATAAGAGGGTGTTTAATAATATCTGGAAAATTTATAGTGTTGCGTATAACTGCGCTGATAATCAATATTATGTGGGTAATGCGGTGTACGAATAGTGTACTTTTGAAGAAGCTGGCGGAAACCACAAACAAAGGGGTTTGAAATATTTATATTCCGTTAAGTATTTTTAATTGCGCTCATTTGCCTCTTTTTACCCTATATGATATAAGAAATATTCGTGGAATCGTAGGATACAGCCCCCATTAACACTACACTATCCACACTCATATTCTTTTTCCATTTCCTTCCCCTATTCCCAACACGCCGCCTTAAAATCTTATTTTCTCGGGATAGCCTCAGAATTCGAGGATTGAATACTGAGAATCTCGCCGAAGATGATTAACTTTGTAAAATAAACTATACCATTTTCGATGGCAAGCAATAAAGGATTAAGAGAAGCTAAGGCTGGTAAGAACGATGAGTTTTATACACAACTCACCGATATCGCCAATGAAATGCAACACTATAAAGAGCATTTTAGGGGCAAGGTTGTACTATGTAATTGTGATGATCCCCGAATTAGTAACTTCTTCCAATACTTTGCCCTCAAATTTCATACTCTTGGATTAAAAAAGCTGATTACTACTTGCTTCAAAAGTCAAGATATGGACTTATTTAGCACTAATCAAGCTGAAAAAGCTATCTATTTAGTGTATGAAGGAGATAAGAATGGTAATGGCACACCGGACCCGGAGGAAATTGGTATTCACTATTTTAAGGATAATGGTGATTTTCGGAGTGAAGAATGTATAGAGCTGCTTAAACAAGCTGATATAGTAGTTACCAATCCCCCGTTTAGTTTATTTAAGGAGTATATAGCGCAACTGGTGCAATATGATAAGAAGTTTATCATCATCGGACACCAAAACGCAATCAAGTATAAAGAAGTATTTCCACTTATAAGAGATAATAAAGTGTGGTTAGGCTATGGCTTTAAAGGCGGTGCTACACACTTTATATCTACCTATACCGATAAGGCCGTAGCAAGCGGACACAAAGAGGGAATGATTAGAGTTAGTGGTGTGGTATGGTTTACCAATCTACCTATTAAAAAGAGAGAAGAACCGCTGATTTTAACAGAAGAATATGACCCCGAAAGATATCCCAAATATGAGAACTTTGATGCTATAAATGTTGACAAAACATTAGATATACCTAAGGATTATTATGGGTATATTGGAGTGCCTATTACCTTTATGGATAAGTATTGCCCTTCTCAATTTGAGATTATAGGCGTGGGTATAGCCAATTTAGGGCTTAGCATAGGTATACAGCCCTATAAGCCGGAGCATAAGGAATATAGGAAAAAGGTACAAAAGAGAGGTGCAGTAGATGGTGATTTATATATGATGAAAGGAGACGAGGTAGTAGTACCATATTCAAGGATAATCATAAAAAGGAGATAATATTATGGCTATGACAATTAAAGAGATTAAAGTCAAGTGTAAGGATTTGGCTTTGGGCTATGAAGATAACGAAGAAGAAGGAGTCGTAGCCTTTGGTGGTAAGTTGGATGTTAGGCCGCCTTATCAAAGAGAATTTATCTACGGAGATAAAGAGCGAAATGCGGTAATACATACCATCTATAATAACTGGCCCCTCAATGTGATGTATTGGGCTGATAATGGAGATGGCACGTTTGAAATTATAGACGGGCAGCAGCGCACTATCTCTATATGCCAATATATAAATGGTGATTTCCCTTATGAATTTAAGTTCTTTGAGAATGTAACAGACCCGAAAGAGAGAGCTAAGGTAGAGGATTATGAACTTACCATCTATATCTGTTCTGGAACCAATGATGAGAAGCTAAAATGGTTTGAAACCATCAATATAGCAGGGAAGCAACTTAATCCGCAGGAGCTATTAAATGCCACATTCCCCGGACCATTCTTAACTGACGCAAAAAAGAGATTCAGTAAAAATAATTGCCCGGCTTATCGTATCGGGGGAAAGCATTTGCTTACAGGTACACCAATAAGGCAGGATTATCTTAGGACTGCTTTAAAGTGGATTTGTGCAGCACAAGGCATAATCCAGATAAAAGAGTATATGGGTAAACATCAAGGCGATGCGGACGCTTTAGAGTTATATAACTATTTTCAAAATGTAGTTACTTGGGCTTTGGGTAAATTCAATATCACTAAGCGTAAGAGTATAATGCAGGGATTAGATTGGGGTACGCTATATGAAAAATATCACGCTGATAAATCCTTAGATAAAGCTGATTTGGATAAGAAAATATCGGTTCTTTTAAAGGATAGTGAAGTTACCAATAGAAAAGGTATCATCCCCTATATCTTATCTGGCGATGAACGCCACTTAGGGCTTAGAACCTTTGGAGAGGATATAAGAGAAGCGGTATATGAGGAACAGAATGGTATATGCCCGATTTGCAAAGAGCATTTTGAGCTATGCGAGATGGAAGCAGACCATATAATTCCGTGGAGCAAAGGCGGCAAGACCGTAAAAGATAATTGCCAAATGCTTTGCTTACACTGTAACCGCACAAAGAGCAACAAGTAGGTATTACTTATTGTTATTATATAATTCCCATAAGAGGGCATGATTAAACTCTGCGACAATAATCCTGTTCACCCCAATTTAAGGATGACGACTGAAGATATGTACGATTCGCTAATAGCGAGATTGGAGGCTATTGATTCAATTGATAGGATTAGTATGGATTACGAATATTTGTCCTGTCCTCAACCGCATATAAGATTCGAGTTTATATCTTTTGAGAGAATTACGTCTATACGAGGTATTGTGACATCACCTCACTGGAAACCGCTTATTCCACAGTATATTGATTATTTAAATAAGCGCATTAAAGAGACTCATAATAGTTTACTTAAGTCACGATACTATGCCATTTTAGCGTTATCTTTCGGAAAAGAAAAAGAAGAAGCTTATCATTCAAATGTTTCATGCCTTAAAGAAATCACACATACAATCTGTGATTATGGAACTTTATTTGAAGTTCTATATTCACTGATTGAGATTTATTTTTTAATAAAAACCAAACCCAATCCCAGTATATATGAGTCCATTAAGGACATCCTTAATGATAAGGACATTTTATATATCAATAAGGTTCATATCATAAATATTATTACGGTTTCTGAAAATAAGAATTTTAAGGTTGAAAACATTGATGGCATATCGGATGTTTGTGAACTCTTAATAACTAATACTGACAATCCTAATCTCAAAAAGCGTTTAATAGAAAACGCGATAAAAATATGTTCAAAATTAATAGGGAAAGATAGTGTTCGTTATCCTCTTGAAATCAAGAAATTTCAAGAAGCCTTGGCTGATAACGAGTATAATTTTATACTGGATGATGATGGAACAAATATTGTAACCCCACACCAAAATCATCACATTTTACAAAGGATATTCAGTTTGTACCATTGTGCAGGAGCGATAGAGAAAAGGGATAAGGCGGAGCAAGAATTGATTAAAATCAAAAATAAATTGCAGTATCCCAGTTTTTCACAGAGACTATATACAGATAGCGGAGAGACATTTGTTAACCAGATGATTAATAGTGCGCGAGATGCAAATCTTGATTCATTTTTGTTTGGGTTGTCTCAAAATTTATTTTTGACAATACCATGTTCTGCAATATTTGATAAGTGTGCAGAGCAGATGGACAGTATTGATGGTTTTCAAACTGTTAATATTGACATAAATAATAATTCGGCTCCGGTTTCAGAAGGAAAAACTCATGAAGATAGCAAGTATCGAATTATGGGGCAATATTTAAACCCAATTACAGAAACCTTTACCACAATTTTATTACACAAAATTGTAGAAAAGACTGTGACATATAATAAAGTCAAAACCTTTTTGCTTAAGAATACTATTTTTGGACAAGTATATACTACACGTAATGGCATGCCCTGTCGTTTTTTTGATTTAGTGGAACTCCCTATTCATGATTTCTTTATTCAGCTAAAAAGAGTGACATTGCATAAGGCTATAAATTTTACGATACCATTAGACACATTAAGTATCAAAATTGAGCGAATACTGCGTGATATGCTATATTTAAATGGCTATTCAACTATGAAACAATTGCCAAATGGCAAGGAACAGATGTTTTTGCTGGATGATATATTAAAGTCCGAGGGTATTAAAACAATATATCCAAAAGACGATATTGATTACCTCAAATATATTCTGACTGATTCTGGTCTTAATATTAGGAATTCTGCAGCGCATGGATTTTATGATAATACGTATTACATTACAAAAGTAGGATTGCATTATTGTATGTTTTTATTTGTCGCAATTATTCGTTTGGCAGTTAACTACAATCTGAAACAACAATCTTAACCATTTGCGTGGGAGACAATACATATATAATCACATTTAATACGTAAATGTCTCTTCATAAAAGTCTCACGACAAGGCAGAATGAAGATATATAATACAATCACAAATATGGACACCAATCAGATAATCATATATCAAGGAGAGAATGGCGAAACCCATATTGAGGTTAAGTTTACAGGTGATACTGTTTGGCTGTCGCAACAACAGATGGCAGAGCTATATCAGACAACTCGCCCAAACATAGTCCAGCATATCCGAAACATTTATGAGGATGGAGAATTGGCGGAGAAGGCAACCTGTAAGAATTTCTTACAGGTTCGGCAGGAAGGCACTCGGCAAGTTTCCCGTGAGATTCCATTCTATAATCTTGATATGATTATTTCGTTGGGATATAGGATTCGGTCTGTTATCGCCACTCATTTCAGACGATGGGCGACGGAAAGGTTGAAAGAGTATATAATAAAGGGCTTCACGATGGATGACGAACGGTTGAAAGGCAATGGGGGCGGTGCTTACTGGCGTGAGCTTCTTGACCGCATACGCGACATTCGCAGTTCCGAGAAAGTGATGTATCGCCAGGTTCTTGACCTTTATGCAACTGCCGTTGACTACGACCCGCGTTCTGATATTTCCATTGAATTTTTCAAGATAGTCCAGAACAAACTCCACTTTGCTGCGCATGGTCATACTGCGGCAGAGGTTATTTTCAACCGTGCAAATGCTGAATCCCCTCTAATGGGGCTTACATCCTTCAAAGGAGACCATCCGACATTACGTGATGCAAAGATTGCCAAGAACTATCTAAGCGAGGAAGAATTAAAGATTCTGAACAACCTTGTTTCGGGATATTTTGATTTTGCCGAGATTCAAGCTATGCGCCGCCGACCGATGTATATGAGCGATTATGTCCAACAGCTTGACAACATCCTTTCCTCGACTGGAGAGGCTCTGCTTAAAGGAGCAGGATCTATCAGTCACCAACAAGCTATGGAGAAAGCTGAACGTGAATACCGATTGTTCCAAGTACGAGAATTATCCCCTGTAGAGAGAGCTTATCTCGAAACCATCAAGGAACTAAATGCAAAAGCCAATGGTAAGTAGGGTGACAAATCACTATGAGTAATTTCCACTTAATTTTAGGGCAAACCATTTAATCAACCAATCATCTGAATGAACAATCATTCAGTCACTCAGTCATTCATTCAGTCAATCATCTGAATGACCAATCATTCAATCACCCAGTCATTCAATCATTCCATCACTCAATCATTCATTCAGTCAATCATCTGAGTGACCAATCATTCAGTCATCTGTCCAGACATTCAGACTAAAATATTTCAATACAATAATATATAAGCACATCAACACGTCAATACATCATTACGTCATGACATCATGACATTCATAAATAAATACGTCATTACATCATTTCAGCCGTCTTGCAATCAAGACTACTATTGTTAATAGTCTGTGTTATTGTAGCTTATTCACTCCAAGACCATAACTTGATTACATATTTAGTCCGAAACAACCTTAACTATCCTTTGCAAAATCTTATTCTTCCCTCATTGCCATCCCGGATATCTATGCCCCTTCGAGATTCCAACAGACTGAAATGCCACTTTCCCCGATTTCAGAAATGAATCCGGCATAAGATCCGTGTCCCCGTATTCCACAACCTTATATAATTACTTAATGCGCAACGGAATCCGTCGGGATTCGGCAAGGTATGTTTTGAGGCGCACGAAATTAGATTTGCGCCTCAAAACATACCTTGCCGAATGTTAGGTTGGTCTTACTCCAAAGTCGTAATCCCCATTGCCGATTTTCACGCTCCATTTTTTCTTTTTTGTTCTCATTGGGATTGGCGGCGAAAAGAAAAAAGCCGACAAATCTCATCTGACTTATCGGCTTCGGATTGGATAGTAGATGCTTACATCGGTGCATAGTTGATTTCTCCAAGGGAGTCGATAGCATCCTGCTTGAGGCTGTCAACGACATGGAGGTATCGCTCGGTCATCTTTATGGAGGTGTGCCCAAGAAGGCTTGACACCGTTTTTATGTTCGCTCCTTTGGTGAGGACATTCACCGCGAAGCTGTGCCTGGCGCAATGCCATGTGATTTTCTTCTTGAGGCCTGCCTCCTTCACCCATTTCCGAAGATACAGGTTGCAGATGTTGTAATGCGGCAGCTTGAACACTTGTTCATCAAAGTTGTCATCGCTCGGCTCACCAATCAGACGGATAAGTGTGTCGTTCAACGGAACGATTACCCAGCTCCGGCTGCTGTGGTCTTTCGTCTTTTGCTGTTGGAAACGCAGCGTCTTTGTGGAGTAATCCACATTGCGATATGTGAGCTGACTTGTGTCGCACCAACGCACCCCGGTATATAGACCGAAGATGAAGGCACGGTGAATCTCTCCCTTCTCGCCATCGAAATGTGTCGCCACAAGCTGCTGTATCTCCTCTGGCAGAAGAATCTCTTTTTGCAGAGTCATGTTATCATTTTTCAACACGAAACCTCGGCACGGATTTTTCTTGATGAGGTCTTTGTCAACGGCAGCAGTAACCATACGCTTGAACATACGAAAATAGATTTTCGGACCATCGCCTGTTCCGTTCTCCTTAAGATACTCCACATAAGCCGCCACCATGTCAACGGTGAGCTGCGTCATTTTCAGATTTTTCTTGTAGAGGGAATATCTCGGTGTTACTGCGAGAAAGTCCATGAACTTTTGCAGTCCATGCTTGAGCGTTATACGGGTATATTTCGTGAGCGACGGGGATTTGATGAACTCCTTGCAGAATTCGAGAAAGTCCTCATCCATATCCTTGCGGAGACGATAACCCTCCCTGTCCTCCAAAAACGACTGCTCACGCTCAAAGCGGATTTTCTCAGCCAATGCGAGAGTGTTCTTATTCTGCATACGCTCCTGCTGGTTTCGGGGATGAAGCCAGATGTAGAGGTTGAGGTTTTCTTTCTTGCGGGAATGTTTGATTTTGTATTTCGGTTTTCCTGCCATCGCTCCATCTGTGTAGAACACCTGATTTCCGTCCTCGTCAAGCACGGGCGATTCAGTCCTACCGAGATAATATTCAAGGTAGAGGCTGGCACGTCCGTCGCTCAATTCCGACTGCTGGAGCTTGGGATTCTGCTTCTTGCGATTTTCTAAATTTGCCATACAATTCTAATTTTGCGCAAATATAATCCGGGGTGTAATAATTTGAAAATCGCCATACACATCCCTTAACACTTACACCTCCGCTACTGTTCATGATTAGGGGTACAAAAGGTGTACTTTTTGAGGAAATAGGGGCAAAAGCCGAAAAACCGCCGCAATCTTCACAATAGCTATTGCGCTGATAACAAGTATGGTTAGCTTATTCGCCTTATCATTGTTTTTCTATCAAAGAAATCTGGAAAATTTCAACCGTAAGATGGTATTATGGATAATAGGAGTAAAACTCATCGCATATTTTGGCCATTTTTTCCTTTCTCGTCAGTCGTGATGCCCGCATCACTCCTTTCTCAAAAGGCAAAACTGCCTCAAAATATGCTTGTTGCAATTTAACATCTATTATTAAACACCCTCTAAATCTCCGGGGCTATAAACGGGCTTTGCGGCGTCGGCGTGGGAAGAGTCTGCGGATGCGGAGAAGTAGGGGAGCGGAGGCGCTCCCGGCGACTACGAGGCTCACGGCAAGGATGATGAGGAGGATGCCGAGACAGTCGCGGGGCGTGAGGCGCTCGCCGAACACGAGGATTCCGATTACTACGGCGGTGACGGGCTCAAGAGCGCCGAGTATGGCCGTAGGGGTGGAGCCGATGTAGTGGATGGCGCGCGTGGTGCAGAGCAGTGAGATGGCGGTGGGAAAGACGGCGAGTCCGAAAAGGTCGGTCCATAGCCATGGCTGCGAGGGGGTATCGATGCCTCCTTCAGCCAGTGCAACGCCGGGGAAGAGTAGCCATCCGAATGCGAGGACATAGAATGTGACCTTCACGGTGGGCATGCGGTCGAGCTGCGAGCGACTGATGTAGACGAGGTAGACGGCATAGGAGAGCGAGGAACCGAACACCATTGCCGTGCCGGCGAGGCTGAGGGTGGAATGGCCGTCGCCTCTGTAGAGAAGCGCTATGCCGCTGAGGGCCATGAGAATGCATAGAACGGTGGATAGTGTGAGCCGCTCGCCGTAGACGCATGTCATGATTACGGCCACCATGATGGGGTAGACGAACAGGAGCGTGGAGGCAATTCCGGCGCTCATGTAGTTGTAGCTCATGAAAAGCAGCAGCGAGGAGAGGGCGAACACAAGGCCCATGGCGGCCAGCGAGGCACCCTGGCGGAGGGAGACGCCGAAGCGCTGGCGTCGCCATGCCACCATCGCCCCGAGCACCGGTATGGCCAGCAGATAGCGGAAGAACAGCACACTGGCCGGGCTCATGCCGTCGGCATAGAGCGGTAGGGCGAAGAGGGGGTTCATACCGTAGGTGGCGGCGGCGACGGCTCCGAGGGCGTATCCTTTGATTTTTCCGTTCATCGCTAGGGTGCGCTCAATTGTTCTGGAATCTGGTGGGCGACATTCCGGTGAGGTGCTTGAAGTATTTGCCGAACGACGACTGGTTGGTGAAATTCAGCTCGTAGGCTATCTGCTGCACGTTTTTGCCGGAGTAGCGCAGGAGGTTTTTGGCTTCCTGAAGCACGTAGGAGTCGATCCATTCGGCAGCGGAGCGGCCGGTGGCTTCCTTGATGATGAGCGAGAGGTATTTCGGCGAGATGAACATCTTGTCGGCGTAGAAGGCTATGGCTCGCTGCGAGCGGTAGTTGGCGCGCACAAGGCGCAGGAAGGTCTGCACGTAGGAGAGCTTGCGCGAGTGGGTGCGCTCGGCCTTGGTGTGGCGCTCGGCTTCCTCGCCGTAGGCCATGAGCTGGTAGGCGGCGGCCGACATGAGCGAGCGGGCTATATGGCGGGTGTAGGGGTTGAGGTCGAGAGCGTTCTGATGGAGCATGTGGAAGTATTTGATCAGCACGTCGAGCTGGTCTGGCCGCAGGTCCATCACCTGTTTGGCCGAGGTGAAGAGATTGGTGTTGATGGCGTTGAGTTCGATGTTGAGGTCGTAGACAAAGCGGTTGCTCAGGAAGAGCAGGTAGGCGTCGAGTTCGTCGCCGTCCCAGTCGATGGGCTTGAATACGCGGTCGGGCGCCACGAACGTAACCGAACCCGGGTCAACCTCGAAGGTGTCGAGGTCGATGGTAATTTTTATGGTGCCCTTCACGCTTATTATGATGATGAAGCCGTCGAAGCGGCGGGCGGCGGGGGCGTAGAAATAGGATGTGTTGGTAGTGATGTGGGTCAGGATGTAGTCCTGGCCGAGATGCGAGTAGTCGTCGCTCACGTTCTTGAGCTGTGCGATCTGCGAGAGGCTCAGCGGTTCGTCCTCGAGTTTGACTTTCTTCTTCATAGGGAGTGGCTGGCTGATTTGGGTATTTATAGGCCTTACAGGGCAAAATTTCCCTTTTATGCAAATACTGCATCAAATTTACGCCTTTTCTCCCATTTTGCCAACCCTTTTGTTCCAATTCTTTTGGTAAAATTATTCCTGGATTCTTCCGGAAATTTCTATAATGGCAAAGGAACCTTCAGTATAAGAACCCCATGAGCCATAGAGGTATTTTATTGCCAAGCCCCGTTTCGATGTCGTCAGCGATGACATAACTATCGGGAATGTCGGCAATCTGGCTGAAATTCTTGTTTTTACCTCCTATTTCAAAAAGCAGTCTCTCGTCGACCATCAGATCGCCTGCCGGTGGCTCGGCGAGCTTGTGATTTGGCGCGAGCATGGATGCCACAAAAGTTTCGCGCACCGTACCAATCTCATTCATATTGCTTAAGGCAGCCATTATATCGGTATTGTCAAAAAGGACTTTTTCAGGTTTTGCGATGGATTTGGGAGAGTGCCAGCCGCTGTGAATAGAGCGGAGCACCGCTCCTTTGTCGAGCAATCCGAACATGCGAACCACCGTGTTGCGCGCCACTTGAATCTTTTGACTCAACGCCTGCACGTTCAGACTGAACGGAACTTCCGACGATATGATATACAGAAGTTTCCGTAGCTTGTATAATGTTTCGTATTCGATTCGTTCGGCGGCAGGCAGGTCGCGCATGATGGTTGTGTCCACGCTGCGCTCCACTCGACCGTAATAGTCGCCTAATTTGGAATCTGTCTTGAAATAAGGATAATAACCTTTGCCGAGATATTGATTGAAAAGCGGTAGAATCTTATTGTTGCCGATTCGGTTGATGATACTCCATGCTAGCTGTCCATGTTGTGTGAGTAGCTCTTCGAGTGGTATTGCTCCGATGTCTGCAATATTCATAAATTTCAGCCATTCCCTGAACGAAAGGCCGTAGAGCCGATACGGGATGCACCGCCGGCTCAGGTCGGCCAGGGCGGCATCAAGGTGAATTATGGAACTCCCGGTAAACACTACATGGTAGTTCGGGAAACTGTCGTAGATGTTTTTCAGTTCGCGGTGCCAGTTTCCTTCATAAAGATGTATCTCGTCGAGAAACAGGTGTGTGCCTCCGTGCGCTTCATGCCACTCCACGAGGTCAATTATCCGGTTGTCAGTAAACCACATATTGTCGCATGATGCGTAGAGGGCCTTCTCAGATAGCCCGAACTGTTCCTTGATCCGCTGGAGTAGCATCGTGGTTTTCCCCACTCCGCGTGCGCCCTTTATCATAACCTGCCTTGAGTCCCAGCTTATATGGTTGAAAAGATATCGGTGTGTAGAGGTGTCAATCAGGTTGACAAGCCTTTGGGATGTGCGTATCAGGTTTTCCATAAAATCAGGTTTCTGTTGCCTATTTCTCTGCAAAAATAGTAAAAGTGCATTTTGCAAACAATGTTTTTAATAAAAAATGCTCTCCGGATAGAGCATTTTTGCGAAAAAGTGCTCTATACAAAGAGCACTTTCGGGATAATAGGTTTAGAAATGGCAGGGGACAATCAGAGACCCTGATGGCCGGGATTCTGGCTCCCCGTCGGGTTGGCCTCAAGCAGATTGCGGTCGATAATTATAGTGAGCGGTTAACAGAAGTGATTCGAAATGAGACAGGTGATATTGGATAGAGAGAAAATGGCTATAGGTTAGTGGTATGATTGGAACGGGTTACATGCAATTTATGCAAAGGCAATTATAATGGGCACATTTCGCCACCCTCCAATTTGTTAAAGTTGCTTAAATATGCGAGACGGGGCAATCGGGCTGAAAACCTCATATGTGAGGTGGCAAACCTTTTGGGGGGACGGGATGTTTAAAAGGGGTAAAAACGATTTAATAAGTCTTTAAACGTTTTCTTAAAATGTTTTCACAAGACGTATTCTTTTCGAAGAAAAGTTTAAATGACTTCAAAAAAGTAAAACCTCAATCATCAGTATTATGAAACGTTTTCTTGTCGCGTTAGTGGCTCTTGTGGGCCTGGTTGGGGCCGCATCGGCCCAGAAGGCTGAAATTCAACTCGGCTACGGCGGCTACACCCAGATGGATGCCACCGACTGCCACGACGGCTGGGGCGGAGTGAACAACGCCTGGGGTGCCGTGACGCTCGGCGTGAATTTCAACGTGGCCCGCAACTTCTGGATCGGGCCGAGTTATTCAATTTCCACGTGTACGACCAAGGGTGGTCCGGACCATTCGTCGATCGCTTACCACGTGCTGATGCTCAACGGGCGCTACAACTACTGGCGCAACAGTATGGTGACGCTTTACGGCCACGTGGGTCTCGGTGCAGTGATTTCCCATATGATGCCGCACCACATGGACTCGTACAACTGCACTTATTTCGCCTATCAGTTTACTCCGCTGGGGGCATCGGTGGGCATCTCGCGGTCGGTGACGCTCTTCGGCGAACTCGGCTTCGGCGCCCAGGGCCTGCTGCAGGTCGGAGCCCGCTTCTCGCTCTAAACGCCAGGAGATAATAATGACCAACGGCAATTCGGTGGCTCTGGCGGAGCATCGGTTGCCGTTGGCATAATTTTTTTGTATTATTGACTTCTGTCTTAAATACTCACGCTCGGCAATGCTAAAATTAATTTTGCATTGCCCTCGCTTATTCGTATTTTTGCCGGTGTAATGCAGACCACATCAGCAGATATTGAACCGCAGGGGCGCTTGCCGGAACCTGCCGTGAGCGTGATTGTACCGAACTTCAACCACGCTCCTTATCTTGCGCAGCGTATTGACAGTATTCTCGCCCAGACGTTTGCTGATTTCGAACTTATTCTGCTCGACGATTGCTCGACCGACAGCAGCCGGGAGGTTATCGAGCGCTATCGGGAGCATCCCAAGGTGGCGCATATCGTAGTGAACGAGCGCAATTCCGGTTCGACGTTCGCCCAGTGGCGCCGGGGGCTGGCGCTGGCGCGCGGCCGCTACGTGTGGATTGCCGAGAGCGACGACTACGCTGATCCGGGATTTCTGGCCACGCTGGTGCCGCTGCTCGATGCGGATTCGGATGCCGTGGTGGCCTTTACCGGCTCGCACATGGTCGACGCTGCCGGCGCTTCTATTCCCGGGGCCGACTGGGACCGTTATCGCCCGGGCCAGCCGCACATAGAGCGCTACGAAGGTCAGGATTTCATTAAGAAGAAACTGCTGTGGACGGCCGACCTCTACAACGCCTCGATGGCGATTTTCCGCCGCTCGGCGGCTCCGGAAATCGAAGATGCCCAGACGCGGATGCGATATTGCGGCGACTGGCTGTTCTGGGTGAACCTCGCCCGGCGCGGCGCGGCTGTCGAGGTGCGCGAAAAGCTCAACTATTTCCGCCAGCACAACGCCAAGGTATCGCCGGGAGCGTCGAAATCAGGGGTATATTTTATCGAGGGTCTGCCGATTATGGTGCGTGTGGCCGATGCATTGAAGCTGACTCCTGCGCAGCGGGCAATGCTCGCAGGGCGCACGTGGAAGCGCCTCGGTAGCTTCCCGGCGGTGATAGAGAGCCATGGCGCGGCGATTCTGGCGAACCTCGACCGGCTCAGCCCCGGGGCGTCGACGCGGCGCCGGCGCCTTATAGCGCTCTACGAGGTCGACAAGTACCTTAATTTCACAGGGCTACAGCACTAATCACCATCTTTCGCCCATAATATGAAGACACGCCTGCTTTTTATGATCAGTCGGTTTCTCGACGGTGGTATAGATACGATTCTTACGGAGTATCTGCGCAATATCCCGCTCGACCGCTACGACGTGACACTCGCCATCGGTACGGCCATGGGCGATCTGGAGGTGCACCGCTCCCGTCTTCCCGAGGGTGTGAGCGTGGAGTATCTGGTCGACGCTCCGGCGCTTACCCATTGGCGCAAAGAAAAAATCAGGCGTCGCATCCCCGCGGCGGCTAAAATCTACGATGAACTGATACTCAATCCGATACGCACAGCCGTGGCGCACCGTCGGCTGAAGCGGCTCATCAGTAAGGCGGATGCTGTAATCGACTTCGATGCAACGTTTTACACGATGCTCCGCAGTTGCCGGGTGCCAGTGGTTGGGTTCTATCATTTCAGTATTGAGGAGAATCTGCGCCGTAGCCGCCGCCATACGCTCCGGCAGATGCGCGGTATGGCTAATTACGCGCATATTGCATTGATTTCCAATGTAATGGTGGAGGAGGGCAAGCGCCTCTTTCCGGAGCTCGCATCCAGATTTACGCGTATCTACAACGGATACAACTTCGCCGACCTGCGCCGTCGCGGTGAGGGGAAGACGGGAGTGGAGGTGCGAAAACCGTATTTCGTTGCCGTGGAGCGGCTTGAAGAGAGCCAGAAGGATGTATCGACTCTTTTGCGGGCCTATGCCAAAGCACGCACAGAGGCTGACGGACCGTTTCCCGGACTGGTGGTTGTCGGCGCCGGACGCGACGAAGCCATGCTGCGCCATCTCGCCACCGAACTTCATATCGAGGATGCCACCGTCTTCACTGGATTCCAGAGCGATGCCGCCCCATATATATCGCGTGCCGAAGCACTTGTGCTCGCCTCGAAATACGAGGGTTTCGGGCTGGTGCTCGTCGAGGCCATGGTGCTCGGACGTCCGGTGGTGGCATCCGACTGCCCATCGGGGCCGGCCGAGGTGCTCGATGGCGGGCGAGCCGGAATACTCGTGCCTGTTGGCGACGTCGACGCGCTGGCTTCGGCGCTTTCGCAATTGGCGGCTGACCCCGCAATGCGCGAGCGCCTTGCTGCTGCCTCGGTCGAGCGTGCCAGGACTTTCGATATCCATGAATCTGTAAATCAATTGTTAGACTTATGCCGACCCAGCAGATAAACCAAGGCGCCCCCCGACCGCGGATTTCAGCCGTGATGAACACCTACAACGCCGAGCGCTACCTGGAGGATGTTCTCCGCTCGCTCCGCGGTTTCGACGAGATAGTGGTGGTCGACATGCACAGCACCGACCGCACGCGAGAGATTGCTGCCGCCCACGGGGCGCGCATCGTGGATTTCGAGCGCTGCGGCATCTGCGAGCCTGCGCGCAACGCCGCGATTCAGGCTGCTACGTCGCCCTGGGTACTCATTGTCGATGCCGATGAGGTGGTGCCCGGGCGTCTGCGTGATTATCTTTACGAGGTTGCGGCTCGGGCAGACGCGCCCGCGGCCCTGCGCATTCCCCGGCGCAACAGCTTCATGGGGCGCGAGTTGCATTCGCTTTATCCCGACTACGTCACCCGCTTCGCTCGCCGCGATGCAATCGACTGGCCCCCGGTGATTCATGCTCAGCCGGTGGTTTCCGGCGATGTAAAGTCTATACCGACCTCGCGTCGCGACCTGGCGATTATCCATCTGGAGGAGAATACGATAAATTCGCGGATGGAGAAGGCGTCGCGATATGCTGAAAAAGAGGTCGAGCGCCGCGGCAAGCGCCGCTATTCTGCGGCGGCATATGCCGTTAAGCCGCTGGGTCGGTTTGTAAGAAGCTATTTCCTCAAGGGTGGCTGGCGCGACGGCCGGCCCGGGCTGGTGTGGGCGCTCCTGGAGGCGCACTATAAGCTGACGACATTGCTACGCCAGCACCCTGAGGGGCAGTGATGACGGGCCGTCTGCGGCGGGTTTCCGTGGCTTGAGGGGGCGTGGAGGATCAGCGGGCGGTGATGTGGAAGCATGCCTGCTTGCGTTCGTATTTCACGTAGCAGCGGCCGCGGGCGCGCATGTCGTTGACTACCTCAGCAAGTAGGTTTTTCATATCCTCCTGGGTGCGCGGTGTGCGGGTTGAATTGCAGATGAATTTGGCATAGCTGATGTCGAAAGTGGTGCCGTAGAGGTGTGCCGAGGTATCGACGGCGTTGCGGTTGCGGCGCCGGAGGCGGCTTACCAGACGCGGTGTGCGGAGCACGGAAGTAACTTTGATGCGGTAATCGCCTCCTCCGCGAGCCTGCAGTGAGTCGCGGAAGGCCATGCCGATGTCTTTCAGCAGTCTATGCGCCTGAGGCACGAGGAATGGGAGCGAGTGGGTGAGATTGTCGAGATAATAGGCCTCGCAGCTTGATATGCGCTCCAGGCGCGAGCCACCATCCCAAGCGTCGCGTAGGGAGCGCAGAGGGCGGATGCCGATGCGCTCGGCTGTGGCGATATGGAGGTAGTTGGAGTCGTTGAACACCCGGCCGAGGGTGCCTCCTACAGCATTGATATGCATTTTTATGCCTCCGGGTGGCATCGAGTCGAAATGGGCTTCGTATGGGTTGCGCGCGCGAATAGTGTCGGAGGGGAGAAGCATAGCCAGCAGACGGCTTGGAGTAGCTTCGGCGTCGGCGGCATTCTGTGCCGGCGCCTCAGGCTTCGCCTTGGGTTCTGGCGCGGCTTTGGGTTCCGGCGTGGGGGCCGTGGCGGATTCGGCCGGAGCGACATCTTCATTTTCAAGGGCGACGGCGGTTTCCGTGGCATCGCCGCGCGAGCCGAAGGAGGCCCAGAGCACGAGCATCGCGCCGAGCGCTCCCATAAGCCATATGGTATAGCGTTTGAGTCGGTTCTGTCTCATTTCAGCTGTTCATAGAGGTTGCGGCAACCGTCTTCGAGGAGGTCGAGCACCAGCTCGAATCCTTCGGCACCCTCGTAGTAGGGGTCGGGCACATAGTCGTAGCGTGTGGCTATCCGGAAAAAGTCGGCCATCGGCACTATCTTCTTCTCGGCCTCGGGCGTGGGCGATAGAGAGCGCAGATTGCGGAGATTCGAGGCGTCCATCCCCACAATCAGGTCGAAGCGGTCGAAGTCGGCTTCGCTGACCTGACGTGCGCGGTGGGTGAGGTTGTATCCCCGGCGCCGGGCGTGGATACGCATGCGGCGGTCGGGAAGGTCGCCGATGTGGTAGTCGCCCGTGCCGGCCGAGTCAATCACGAAGCGCGTGCGGGCGCCCGGGCGGTTGATTTCCCATTCGTTTTCTACGGCTGCGCCGCGGCCTTCGTTTTCCTCAACTATGGCACGCATCACCCCTTCGGCCGCCGGGGAGCGGCATATATTGCCCAGACACACGAAAAGTATGCGCCTGAGTCCGTCGGGACGCCGTTTCATGGCTTCGACGGCGTCGATTGTCGTTAAACTTTCCATTCAGAATGTAAAGTTACGAAAAAATCCGCATCCACGGTCGGGCAAAAGCGGTTTGGGAGAATCTGTTAAACGCCCTCTAAACGGAAATTTTTCCCGAAGAGTCGGAATCTGGAGTTGCAAAACGACAATCTCCCGGCTTCAGGACTAGTGATGCCGGGAGATTGAATGCTTCGTGGTTATGCGGTCAGTTCAGAATCTCGACGTCGTCGAAATCTACTTTGCATTTGCCGAATGCGAAGAAGCCGAACCCATTGGATGTGATAGGGATGTATTTGCACATGAGTGCCTGCACATCGTTCACGCGGAATTCAAGCTCACCACCCATATAGACTACCTGAATGTCGAGGGCGGTGTTCTTTTTCCCTTTCTGAAGTTTGAACTGGTTTTTCTGCTGGCCTACAATCTTGCCTTCTTTCATTTTGTAGAGCCATGCGCAGTCTCCTTTTATCATGAAGACGATGCAGTTCATGTCGTCGATATAGTCGAGAATGATGCCGAACATTTTTTTGCCTTCGAATTTCTCGAGCGTGGCTGTGCACTTGAGATCGAAGCCTTTGGCGGGATCCATGGGAAGGAATGCATGGGTGGCGACGCTGCCGACCATCTCGTCGAGGGTGGTCTCGTCTTTATCCGATTTGCTTTCGAGACGCATTACGCCGTCGATGATATAGGCGCGTCCGAGCTGGGTGGAATATTCTGTCCATTGCCATGAATTGGAGTCGAAGGTTTCCTTTACCTGGCCGAACGCGGCGGTTACGGCGGCTGTGGCCAGGGCCACAAAAAGTAATATTTTTTTTGTCATTTTTTTCTTTAGGTATCTGTTCAAGATTATTTTATACTTTACTGATCAGATTATTTCAAAAATTCCGCGGTAAAATTCACGCATCTTTTCCTTTCTGTGCTTGCTACACGAAGCATAGCACCAGCAGTTGGGCGATAACCACGCGGGCGAACATCGACAGCGGGTAGGTGGTGGCGTAGGCAACCGGGGCGGTGTCGCCGGGTGTGAAGCCTGCGGCATAGGTCATCGACATCGGGTTGGCCATTGCGCCGCTCACCATGCCTGCGGCGGTGCCGAAGTCGAGGCTCCACCAGCGCATGGCGCCCACGGTCATGGCCAGAGATGGCAGCAGGGTGATGATGAAGCCTGCTGCAATCCACGTCAGTCCGTTGCCGCGCATGATGGTGTCGATGAACTGGGCGCCGGAATCAAGTCCGAGGCATGCCAGAAACAGGGAGAGACCGATGCCGCGGAGCATGAGGTTGGCGCTGCGGGTGGTATAGGTGACCATGTGGAACTGAGGGCCGAAACGCCCGATAAGTATTCCCACCACGATGGGGCCTCCGGCCAGACCGAGCCTGATGGGAACCGATATGCCGGGGATGGCTATGGGAATCGACCCGACGATAAGCGAGAGTACAAGCCCGATGAAGATGGCTGCCAGATTGGGGTCCTTGAGGTCGGTGACGGAGTTGCCGACGAGCGCGCCCACCTTGTCGATAGCGTCGGGCTCGCCAACGATGGTGAGGCGGTCGCCTAACTGCAGTATCAGGTCGGGGCGGGCGAGGAGGCGTATGCCTGAACGGCTAACGCGCGAGATGTTCACCCCATAGAGCTTGCGAAGGTTGAGGGAGCCCAGGCGTCGCCCGTTGAGCTGAGGCTTGCTTATGGCGATGGTGCGCGACACGAGATTCTTGTCGAGCTTGTCCCAGTTGATGTCGGGTTTGTTCCAGTCGCGGGCGCTTTTCTCGCCGAAGAGCACGGTGAGCCGGGCCACATCGTCTTCGTTGGTAATAACCAGAACGCGGTCGTCCTCGGCGAGTACGGCGTCGGGTCCCGGGAGTGCCGCCTGACCGCCATGCCATATGCGCGACACCACGAAGTGGGCGCCTCCGAGGGCACTGACTTCGCGGAGCGACAGGCCTCGTACGGCGGGATTTGTAACGCGGAATTCCGCCACGTAGGTGTGGTCGGCGTCGGGGTGGCATCGGGGTTCGTAGTCGGATTTGCGTGCTATGAACTTTCTTACCACGGCGAAGGCGAGAATCACGCCAACCACACCGAGCGGATAGGTCACCGCGCAGCTCAGGGCCGCTCCTTCGGCCGGCAGCCCGAGCTGACTTATAGCCTGCTGGGCCGCGCCGAGCGAGGGCGTGTTGGTTGTAGCGCCGCTGAGTATACCCACCATATCGGTCATCGGAACCGACATGAGATAGCTGAGCGCTATGGCCGTGAGCGAGCCTGCCACCACCAGCCCCAGTCCGAGCAGATTGAGTTTGATGCCGCCGCTGCGGAATGAGCTGAAGAATCCCGGGCCGACTTTCAGACCGAGTTCGTAGATGAACAGCATCAGGCCGAAATCCTCGGCATATTTAAGAATCTCGGTGTTGATCGACAGACCGAGATGGCCGGCGAGTATGCCCGTGAAAAACACGAATGTAACTCCCAGCGAGATTCCGCATACGCGTAGCTTGCCGAGGCCAAGTCCTATGGCGATTATCACCGAAATCACGCACACGGCCTGGAGCGCCGAATGCTCCAAAAACAGACTTTCAAGCCATTCCATGGCGCAAATTTAAGCATTCTCGCGGCCATAACCTCGGCCTATGCGCTAAAAACGCAGAGGGTGTTGCAAATCGCTGGCAATGCAGGGAGGTGTCTTTGGCGCGTATAAGGATTTGATAACCGACTGATACATCAAAAAAACATCCGTGAGAGCGCCAACGTTCTCATTATGCATTTAGAGGGTTTTAATAATATCTGTTAAATTCCAACCGTAAGATGGTATTATGAATGATAGGAGTTAAACTCATCGCATATTTTGGCCATTTTTGCCTTTCTCGTCAGTCGTGATGCCCGCATCACTCCTTTCTCAAAAGGCAAAACTGCCTCAAAATATGCTTGTTGCAATTTAACATCTATTATTAAAACACCCTCTACTTTTGGACTTGTCGGGGTTGCTGCTCGGCAAGCCACTGCCGGTACATTTTCAGCCCTTCGCGGTAGTAGCCGAAATTCTTGAAAATTGACGGGAGCGAAGGGTGTTTCACAGAATAGAGGAAATAATATGTGAAGTTATAGAGATTGACGCATAGGCGCCGGTGCCAGGTGTAATACTTGTTCATGAAGTACGCCCTGTTGCGTGTGTTGAGGTAGAAGGCGAAGGGAGATGGCTTGCTCCCTGACGATGTGCCGGCCTTATGCTGGACTACTGCCTGGGGCTCGTAATGCAGCTTTAGTCCGTTTTGCCTGACGGCACGCCACACGAAGTCGGTATCGTCGAAATAGGCAAAGTATCTCTCGTCCATGATGCCTATCTTATCGAAGACCTCTTTCTTGATGAGCATGAAGCACGTAGGCGCGAACTCAAGACTCCGGGGCTCATTGTATTGTGGCGCGTCGTCCTGGTCGTATCCGAAATGTGTTGTGGGATTTATGAATCCGTATTCCCCACCTCCGGCGGCCCAGAGCTTGCCGGTGAAGTAGTTGAAGATTTTAGGCACGATCATGTCGCAGTCATACTTTTCGAGGCCTTCGACGAGCAGAGCGATTGATTCGGGAGTGAACTCGATGTCGTTGTTGGCGAGGAGCACAAGGTCGCAGCCGTCGGCCAAAGCTCGCCTGATACCGATGTTGTTTCCCTTGGCCACTCCGCCGTTATCCTCCGCCTTGATTATTACGGTCGGGAAAGAGGCTCTGGCGGAATGTTCGCTGGCAAGGAGGAGGCTATCGTCGGGCGACTGGTTGTCAATGGCGTACACCACGAAGTTGCGGTAAGTGGAGCGGTCGAGTGAGTCAAAAAAGCCTTCGAGCACTCCGGCACTATTGTACATCACCGTCACTATTCCGATTTTCCTGTCTGCCATAATCACTTGAATAAGTTCTTATCCTTCATTTCCTTGATCGATTGCTCGTACTTGTCCTCGCAGACTTTCTGGCTGTCGACCCAACTGGTGAACCGGGCGATACCGTCGCTGAAATTCCATTTTGGCTCAAATCCGAGAATCTCACGGGCGGCGGTTATGTCGGCATAATTGTGGCGGATATCGCCGATGCGGAAATTGCCTGATACGTAAAGGTTTACTTTTTTGTTGTATTTATCCATGAGGGTCTTGGCCACGGTGAGCACGTCGGTAGGCTCGCCTGTGCCGACATTGAATACATGGCCGTTGGCCTCGGGCACCTCGATGCCACGGATGGTAGCGTCGACCACGTCGTCGATGTAGACGAAGTCGCGGGTTTCCTTGCCGTCCTCAAAGATGTTGATATCCTTGCCGTTCTTGATGCGGGTGGAGAATATTGAGAGAATGCCGGTGTAGGGGTTGGAAAGCGATTGGCCGGGGCCGTAGACATTCTGATAGCGGAACGAAACCGAGTCGATGCCTAAAGACTGGCATACGAGGTGCACAAGCTGGCCCTGAACCTGCTTCGTAATTCCGTAGACCGAGGTGGGATGAACCATCGAGTCTTCTGTGGTCCCGACAAGCTCGAGGGGCTTGCTGCAGCCGGGATACTTTACCTCGAAGTCACCCTTTTCCATATCCTCGGCGGCGCGCATGGTGGGATAAACGCAGCGGTCGAGGTCGGGGCTATAGTAGCGGCCCTCGCCGTAGATGGCGCGTGATTCGGCCACGACAACTCTCTTGACGTCGGTCTTCTGATTGGCGAGAATGTCGAGCAAAAGGGCGGTTCCTCCAATGTTGGTACCCACATATTTCTCGACCTCGTACATCGACTGCCCGGTGCCGGTCTCGGCGGCGAGATGCACTACACATTCCACGCCTTCGAGAGCCTTCACCCAGTCTTCGCGCGATGTAACTGAGCCGTGGATGAATTTAACCTTGTCTTTTACAGAAATATATAGGGGAGAGGTGGTGTCGGGAGCGTCGCCGTGAATCTGTGGCGAGAGGTTGTCGAGAACAACCACATCGTAGCCTTTCTCGAGAAGCTTGAGTGCGAGATTCGAGCCTATGAAACCGGCTCCACCGGTAATCAGAATCTTTTTATACATTATGAGGCTTTTTATGATGTTTCTATATGAAGTTTCCGTCAGAATCAGTTCGTTCCCATTGGCCGGTGAGGGGATTCAGGCGTTTTATGATTCGGGCCGGATTGCCGACGATGACGCAATAGTCCGGGAATAGCCCCTTTACCACGGAGTTCGCGCCGACAACACAGTGGCGCCCGATGCGGGTGCCGTGCGTAATCACCGCGCCGTTGTAAATCTTGCAATCGAAGCCGATCGATACCTCCTTGACTTTAATGGGCTGTAGCTCAATGGGAGTGTCAGGGTCGGTGTAAGGATGATCGATGTCGGTTATCGTTACGAAAGCAGCTATTGCGGTATTATCGCCGATTGTTACCCGGGATGCGCATGTGAGATAGAAGTCTTGAGCTATTACTACTCCGTCGCCGAATTCTATTACCGGATTGAAAGTCGAGTCCAGATACCTGTAAGTTCCCATTACGAGGCATCTCGGACCGATATAGACTCGTTCGCCGAGGGAGACGCACGAGCAGGTTATGGCGCTCGTGTCAACGACACAGTCAGACCAGACGTAGCGCTTGAACCGGGGCTTGCAGTTGCAGTAATACCAGGCCCTACGCAATATCCAGCGAGGATCGCTGAGGAAGGAACGAATTTTTTGTCCGATAGCCATGGTTCGAAAGTCTTAGGTTTAACTCTTGAGCATCTCGATGAAGCGTCCGGATGCGCGGTCGTAATACCCGGGGACGCCGGCGGGATCCTTACGTCGGAGCACTTTCACGTCGTGGTAATGCTCCGCGAACAAAGCGTCGATTTGCCCGGGTGTGAGTCTTTCCGACGGTTCGTAGAGAGCCTCTTCATGACGGAGAATGTCTTCCTTGGAGAACTTAACGTCAATGACCTTAGCCGGGCTTCCTGCGACTACGGCATATGGGGGCACCGCCTTTGTTACCACGCTGCCGGCGGCTACTATGGCACCCCGGCCTATATGGCTCTTCATCAGCAGGGTACATCCCGACGCTATCCAGCAGTCTTCCTCGATGGTGATGGTAGACTGCTCGTCGCCGGCGTGGGTTGTGGTCTGGAAATAGAACGGTATGCCGGGAACGGGCATATGTGTGCCGGGCACGATGACGCACCGGGCCGAGATGACGGAGAATTTCTTGACCACCAGTTTGCCCCCTGCAGAGATGAAATGAACGTGGTTCTGAATCGCCACATAATCGTCAAGGAACATATATCTGGGGACGATGACGCACTGGTCGCCGATTACAGTGCCCTTCCCGATAGCTCCGAACGAACTTCGGGGATATCGGGAAACGGAGAACAATTTGCGCCAGATGCGCCTGAATGCCGTCTTGAAGTCCTTCATCATCTGATCCAAATGCCTCGGGCAGTGCCGTCGAGAAGTTTAGTGGTTTGTTTGCTGAAAATCACGCCGTAGACTATGTTGATGGCTACGAGAGCCGCGAGAATGCCATATTGCTGGAGCCATTGAGCGGCCATAAGAGCTACGGGAATATAGACGATGGCACCTACTGCAACAACGATTGTCTCGAGTAGTACTTTGCCGGTCCCGATAATGAAAGTGCCGTTGAGGGTCATGAAGCAGAAAGTAGAGACATATGCAGCTACCCACCAGGTCATGGGGGCGGGTACTTCCGCCTTTCCTTGAATCCATATGGAATAGACCGGAGGGGCTACGGCCGCGAAGATAAAACATAGGACGATGCACAGCATAAGGATACGGTTCATCTTTCGGCGCGTGTCAATCATCCAGGGGCGGTCGCCGCGTGCATAAGCGTCCGTATAGGCTGTCCAGAGCGACATTGTGATGTTGGTGTAGACCACCAGGGCCAGGGAGAGATATTTGTAGGCGATGTTGTATGCCGTTACCATTTCGGGTGATGAGACGTGGGAGATGAGGAAATTGGAGCTCTGGTAGACCACAACTGCCTGGATGTTGATGATGAAGAATTTGGCTCCAAGCGACAGCAGTTCCTTGGTGCGCCACATTTCCACACTGCTGAATGTAGGGCTGACCTCGCGGCATAAGCCGTGGAACAACACCACCGAGCCAATGATTGTGACAAGAATCGGCGCCCCGCCAAGAACGAGGGCGAGAAGGGGAAGTGAGGCCGGGACAGTCCGGGCCAGAATGAGAATCAGGATGTAGGCCAGGATGTTGCCGATGACCAGAAAGGAGAGTGATAGGGCTACACGCTGATAGGCGGCGAGTACCGAGACGATGATGTTGGCGATCATCTGCACGAACAGGAGCATGGCGAGAATCCTCATGGTCTGCACGATAGTACCCTCATAAGCAATATCTACATTGAGTAGCGGACACCATGAGATATACGGCACAAGCGCATATATGATTATGACAATGGGAATGAAAATCGCCGCCATCGAGACGTACGATGTGGAGACCAGCGATCGGGCTGATTTCATGTCGCCGGCGGCAAGAGCTTCCGTGAGCTTGTTTTTAAGCCCTGAGGCGATGCCGATGTCGAGAATCTGAAACATCATCAGTATGGCCGACAGAGTGAGCCAGATGCCGTAGACCTCGGAGTCGACGTAGTCGATTGTCGCAGGCACAAGCAGAAAGGTCACAAGCACACTGACCCCCTTGAGCAGAATGGAGAGTATGATGTTGCTCTTGAGCTTCTGGGTGCGCGATTCGCCTCCGGCAAACAGAATTCGTATTTTGGTCAATATATCAGACGGCATGAAGTGGCTTGGACCAGGTGGCAGATTCCTTATCTGTTTCAAGGCGTAAAGTTACGAAAAAATTTTCGCAACTTTCCGGTTCTTAACATTCCTGTCTTTCACTGCAAAGATGAAAAAGCGATTGGCAAGGTTATTTCTCCGCTTGTCAACCGCCTATATATTGGTTGCTCAAATCTTTAAATCCGGCGGATTTCCGTTCAATACTCCCCTTCGTTAAAGAATGGTCTTTATTGATAATCAGTTGACTAAGCAGTGTTTCCTGACTTAAACACAAACATTTTTTTAACCTCTGAGGCGATAAAACATCAATGGGGAATATTCCCGTACAAACAATTGATTTACTGAGAATGTCAGCCCATATCAATAATAAGGACTGACATAGATATGGATTTATTGAATTTTATTGCTGTCCGATAAAACTCGTTGACAGGCAAAATGTATGGCTCGGCTGCTGA
>ENA-UOJD01000106-UOJD01000106.1-human-gut-metagenome-genome-assembly--contig:-P48-NODE-106-length-134230-cov-10.864498_pt1 | contig 134230 bp, 95 predicted proteins | sample MGYA00242342_ERZ723889 | MGnify/ENA metagenome assembly ERZ723889 | reverse complement strand
AAAATATTTGTCACAACTTTTACAGGAAAATAATTTTTAATGCGTCTGCCCTGCTAGAGTAAAAAGAACCGTTCACTCCAGTGGAACAATCAGGATGGCGGTTAAATAATAAAAGAATAAAAGCGAGATACACTAAGAGTATCAATACATAACATATAAACAACCATTAAATTAAAACAAAGATGGCAATACAATTCGAGTTTTATAAGAATCCCCAACCGGAAAAAGAAGGAGAAGAACCTAGTTACCACCCACGGGTGGTTAATTTTCAACATGTGACCACTCAAAAGCTGGCAAGAGAAATCCACATGGCAACTACTTTCGGGAAAGCAGAAGTAGAAGCCATGTTAATGGAATTGAGCAGATGCATGGGCAACCATCTGTGCGAGGGAGAACGAGTACATCTGGATGGAATCGGCTATTTCCAGATTACATTGCAAGCTACCGAGCCCGTGCACTCGCTTACCACTCGTGCTGACAAAGTGAAACTTAAGTCCATTAACTTCCAAGCTGATAGAGATTTAAAAGGTTTGTGCATGAGCACTCATCTACGACGTTCAAAATACAAGCCACATTCGGCTTCTCTTTCAGAAGAAGAGATCGACAAGAAACTTACTGCCTATTTTGCAACTCATCCTGTATTAACCCGTAGTAATATGCAGTCGCTCTGCAGTTTCACTCAAAGTATGGCCAGTAGGCAAATCCGTCGCCTAAAAGCAAAAGGCAACTTACAGAATATAGGTAAGCCCACACAGCCTATTTATATACCAACACCGGGACATTATGAGAATAACTTCAACAGGTATGAGAAATAAGCCAAATCAAGGTCTATTTGCGAATAAAACTATGAGAAATACCAATTTTTAAAGTATTTCTCATAGCTTACTTTATTAATTATCTGCTATTTAAATCAAATCTATGAGAATATGAGAAATAAATATCTTATTTCCGGCGCAGGCAATTCAATTTTCGACCAACCACTTTTCTATATTTCTCGTTTCAGCACTGAAATTCACACCAATCTTAAAAAGTTTTCGTGAATCCGTTTCAAATGGTCGGGCATAGTGTTTGTCATTTATCTGTTGCAGAGCTTCTTCCGCAGTACCATTCAGTTTAAATTCCATGATGTAGATAAATTTATCGGTCTGCAATACCATATCCACACGGCCTTCACTCGTATGATATTCCGCTTTTACATAAAAACCGACCAGTTTACATACAATATAAAGTACATTCTGATAATGTAATTCCAATTCGCGGGCAAGCTCGTATGGAATATCAGAAAAGAAACTTTGCAGACGACGGAAAAAAGATTCGTAATCACCGGCACGTACCTCACGAACGAATTTCTGAATTTCAAAGGGAGATTCCACTTTATCCACGTTCGCATAATAAGGAAGCAGAAAACGGATAAATCCTTCCTCCACTTCGCGATTAGGAAAACCTAAACGGTAAATTCCAAATTCTTCATCATATCCTTTAATGGTAAGGTACCCGCTCTGATAGATTACCGGAATAGGATTGGTAGATTCAGAGTCTATACTGTTCAGTACCTGTTCATCGGTTTCTTCATGAGCCATCCGATGAAGGTCGTAATGGTGTTTCTTCAGCAATTCCACCAAATAAGTGGGAGTACCTGTTTCAAACCAGTAGCTTTTAAACTCATTCCTATCAAAAGCCAAAAGCAGACTGAAGGGGTTGTACATTCCTTTGGAATTGTGCGTGAAATGATAACCATCATACATTTCTTTCAACCGGGCACATATCTCTTCATACGTCACTCCCTGCACATTGGCAAATTCATGAAGCTCGGCATCCAGATTATCGTATAGTTCCTGTCCGCTCACACCACAAATGTCTATATACTTATTCCACATTGAAATGTCATTCAGGTTATTCAAATCACTGAATACACTGACTTTACCGAACTTGGTAACTCCCGTCAACAAAGCAAATTTGATACAGCCGTCCTGACTTTTCAATGCGCCGTAGAAGGCTTTCAATGTATTGCGGAAACTCTTTTGCAAAACATCATCACCAATAGCCTGCAGCATCGGCTTATCATACTCATCCACTAGAATCACCACACTTTGCCCCTCTTGCTGACAGGCACGCTTAATAATCCCCTCAAAACGCATCGCTAAAGATTTCTCCGAGGGCTCTTCGCCATATATCTTCTCCCATTCCACCAACGCCCCATTCAGTTTATTCTCCAAACTTTCCGGAGTATCATATTTTTCCGTATTAAGATCAAGATGTAATACAGGATATTTTACCCAATCTTTTTCCAGCTTCTCCATAGCCAGTCCTTCAAAGAGTTCCCGCTTTCCTTGAAAGTAGGCTTCAAGCGTAGAAATAAGCAGACTTTTGCCAAAACGGCGCGGCCGACTCAAAAAATAGTAGCTTCCGGTTTTCACCAATTGATAAATCAATGCTGTTTTATCGATATAAAAATAGCCACCTTTACGAATTTTTTCAAAATTCTGTATACCGATAGGGTAAATCTTGCCACTCATATTTCAATCTGTTTAAGTTCACATCGTACAAATATAGTCATTTGCTGTTTACAAACAGCATTTTCTCCCACTTTTTGCTGCTTGCAAACAGCAAATGAACACGCTCCAGCAATTCGCTAAGATATTTTTATTTTCTCGAAAAAAGCACATGCCCTTTAATAAAGTCATCAGCTATCACAAACAAAATTTCGTTCATATTATCATGCAGCCAGATATGTATGTTGCAAGAGCATAGTTGCTTTGCCAACGCCACATGGGCCCAATTTTCATTCGGCAATCAGGTCTACATCTGCAATATTTTTTCAGAAATGAAATATGAGACAAACAGTCTTAAGATTCACCACCAATCATAGATCTCTATGATCTACCTCTTCTTATAAAGCACAACCGCCCTTTCACATAAAGATATATCTTACTAATTAGCAACAAAGAAAAAGGAATCCAGACAGAATAAAATACCAGCAATCTTCTACCTTCATCTCCAAATGATGGCAAAAAAAGCATTGTGACTATTAAAGAAGAGTAAACCATCAGCCCTTTCCAATATTTCCTGAAGAATAAGATAAAGCCTAAGAAACCCAATGCACCCATTAAAAGAAATATTGATATCACAGATTCATTTAACTTAAACATAAAATTATACAGCAATCCCCAACCAGTTGGATAAAAAGAATTTTCTACAGCTCTACGATAAGAATATAAATGAAACTTCTGCTTATAGTACTCCTGTTTATCACCCATAAGTGCATAAACCGAATCCGCTTGATGCTTAAATGTCCCATCAAATGAGAGTGCAAATTGCTTTTTGCTATCCATTGCCCAAGTATTCACCAATATTTGCTCAGCATCATTAACCGGTATTTGGCCAGAAAAACGATACACTCTCATTGCCGTACAAAACTCACCCATATCAAATGTAAAAGAAGTGCCAAGTGCCTTAACAATCCTAACATCAGGATATGACCTATAAACTTTCATCATCCAAGGAGTTATCGTTAAGCAAGAAACAATAGTTACTAAAGCAGCATCTACAAAGAACCTTTTTAAAGATCGTCTATGAATAATAAATATATATATAACAATCCCCAATCCAATAACTGCCAATGCTTTCAACGTCAGAATTGCGATCCCAAGTAATAATCCGACTAAAAACAAAGATATTCGGCTCCCCTTAAACAAATATCGAACAAAAAAGTAATTAAGGATTAACAGTAAACTTACTTGAAAAGAATCCCTTAACAAGGTTTGTAAATAGAAAAAACATGGAAAAAATAGTAAATATATGACCGTAACAATTGTCGCCTTTTTCTCCGTAGTAAAATATAGTAAAGTCAAGAAGAAGAAACAAATAGAAATAGAGTCTATAAAAGCAAAAGCCAACCTTCCCCAATAAAATTCTGGATGATATTCCAATACTGCATATTTTTCAATAGAATAATCAGAAATTGGGAGTACATCCACACCAAAAAAAGAAGCAACTTGATACGCAGCTTTCAAGATATAAACAGTTGCTGGTTCCCTAAAAAACACATCCTCCGTAGGGGATTCCAAAGGCGAAAAATAACCATTATTGATTAGGTTCACTGCATACATATGATACCCTGCAGCATCTGGATATAATTCATTAATGTTATAAGATAAACAAAAGATGGCTCTAACAACAAATGCTGTCAAGAATAATAAACCTAGTTTCTTCTTCATTATTTTAAGGTTTTTACATTAGCTACCAATAATACGAACTATTTCATCGACCTGCGCATCTGTCAACTCATAGAACATAGGCAAGCGTAGCAAACAGTCTGCAAAATGATCTGTATTAGCCAATACTCTTCCATCATGTTTATTATGATAATATTCACTACTGTGCAGCGACAAATAGTGAAATACAGCTAACACTTCATTCTCTTTCAGCTTTTTGATTAATTCAGCACGCTGTTCCAACGATTGACAAACCAAATAATACATATGGGCATTATTGGTTGCATAATCAGGAATATTAGGCAAAGTAATATTTGGCAAAGCTGCTGCTGATAATGCATCATTATACCGGTTCCATAGTTCTTTCCTACGCAATTGGATATTCTCCAAATTTTCTAACTGTGCCCACAGAAACGCAGCAATTACTTCCGAAGGCAAGAAAGAACTCCCTGTATCAACCCAACCGTATTTGTTTACCTCCCCACGGAAGAATTCGGCACGGTTAGTACCTTTCTCCCAAATAATTTCTGCACGACGGATAAATCGTTCATCATTGATAGCCAACATTCCGCCTTCCCCAGAAATTATATTTTTGGTTTCGTGAAATGAGAAAGCCGCCAAATGCCCGATACTTCCCAAAGGCTTTCCTTTATAATAAGAATCAATCGCCTGAGCAGCGTCCTCAATCACTAAAAGATTGTATTTTCGTGCCAAATCCATAATAAAATCCATATCACAAGCCACTCCTGCATAATGAACAGGAACAATTGCCTTTGTTTTAGGAGTAATCAGTTCCTCAATACGTGTAGTGTCAATATTTGGATTATCAGGACAACTGTCGGCAAATACAATCTTTGCTCCTTGACGAACAAAAGCCAATGCTGTTGAAACAAAGGTATATGAAGGAACAATTACCTCATCACCCGGCTGGATATCAGCCAGTATAGCACACATTTCCAGAGCATCAGTACAAGAAGTCGTCAATAGAGACTTCTTAAAACCATACTGTTTCTCAAAATACTCCTGGCATTTCTTGGTAAATATCCCATTACCCGAAAGTTTGCCACCATACACTGCCTGGTACATATAATGTGCCTCTTTTCCTGTTAAATAAGGTTTATTAAAAGGTATCATAAGATTGAAATTTCACGTGATAACATTGTTATTAAATCATAGCCATCCCAAATCAAAGAGAAATCTGTCGTTTTGCCAATTGGCACTATACGATCTATTCCTTTGATATGATTATTTAAAACAAACCGTTGCAACTCATCTTTCGAGAATCCGAAATAAGCCAACGTTTGATATTTAGTAGTAACAATAGATGCCAGATCGTTAAAATCGTTGGTTGAATATTCAGAAAAATATCCACCAGCACACCTATATTGAGGAATATCAGAAGATAATTCTCCCAACCTGACACGCCATAGGTTATTGTTCTTATTTTCCTCCTTTATCACATCCGACAAAATAGCCTGTCTATAAAATGCAGACAATTTATCAACAGCTAAGATAGGTTCTAACTTATATTTCCGGTCAACATGCTGCTGCAAAGCAGTCCAAAAGTATTCCTTTGCTTTTTCTATCTTGTCCGCCGTACCTACCCATACCATTAGTTGTGGTGCTGAACAAGCATTTTGATCAAACAGATAAGTATCATTATAAAAGCCCTCGACAATCTTATCTAAAGAAGGCTCTTCAAGTATAGATATTGCGTTGAGCACACAAACAGAATAACGGTCAGCAAATGCGATATCATAACTTCGCGGAGGAAGTGGTGATTGACGGATGGTACGAATAGTTTCATCACCTCCCCAAATAACCCTAACATCAGCTAAAGCCGAATAGGTAGTAGTTTCTATTCCACCACGCTCATACTTAATCAAATGAACCATCCGGGAAACCGTATCAAACCGTTCATCGTCTGAAAGTGTTCGAATCGCTCCAACAATTAAATCTACTTGACGAAACTGTTTTCCCGGAAGTCGCACTATATTATTATTCCCTGACAATAATCCACAAATCAGAGAATAGGCAAAATTGACCGGAACATTAGAGGGAGCAATATGAAAAACAAGCCCCCGCCCCAAACGCAAAGAATTAGTTGCATGCTCTTTCTGAAGATGTAACAGATTTGCCTTTCTACAGAAAAAGGCAAATGTCACTACATCCGGATAATGCCTTACTTCAGGCATCCGGAGTAATATCGACGAAAGTTCATTCAAATAAAGAATTACCTCATCAGAGAAAGGTGACAAGGGGTAGGATTGTTGAAATTCCTCATCTGATTTATATTGATTAAACAGCCATTCCATAATTATCGTTTTAATTGATATGTATCACTGCATCCTCGGATTTCCGCATTCTGAATCCGTCCTAATATCTTAAAGTATTTTCCTTTGCGACCACATGGACAATCATCTTCGCCCAACAATACACCTTCATCTTCAGTCAGCAAAGAGTGCCCGGGATAGCTTCTCGGCAACATAGAAACAACCTGTATCAGTCCTTTCTCATTTTTTTCAGCAAGACTAAAGTCATCCGTTCTACGAATCAATACATCAGAGAAAAGAGGAGCATGCAGATGCCCGCACTCACATTCCATATAAATCGTTCCTGTCTGTTCGACCATTCCATAGTAGTCGTACACTTTTGACAGTCCACAAACTTCAGATAATCGCTGTTTAAACTCTTCCGGACTTACTTTCTCCGAAATCAATTTCTTCCAGCCTCCTCCATGTATCAGCAATCCGTTGCTTAGATCCAGATGAACATCCAGTTCCTTCAACTGCTTGTAGAAATGCTGCCAAATCATAAAAGTGAAACCAAACAAGAATATCGGCTGACCTTGATGCTGCTCCAGAAAAGAACGTACTCCTTCGACATCAAGTTTCATTTCAGCATCAAGAGCATAATAGCGCTTGGATCCAAACATTGAAAACCCCAATATACCCGCTCCCCGTGCTGAAAACATAGCCCGGTTCTTGATTACTTCCGAACTATCCAGAATTAACATCGGAACCCGTTGGTTACCAATAAATGAAGAAACTATTTTAGCCAAGACTTTTGTTTGCAGACTAGACGTTTCGCGATCTAAATAGATCTTAGAAACAGCTTGTCCCGTCGTCCCGGAAGAGGTCATTGTTTTAACAACCTCATTTCGAGGAACACTCACCAAGTCGAACTCCTTAAATAAACGAACAGGTAAAAAAGGTAAGTCCGTATAGTAAGGTAGATTATTTAAGTCCAGATTCAAAGCCTGAAGAATCTTACGATATGGCTCGCAATGTTCCACATGATACTTCGTTAATTCCCGAATGACCTGATTCATCAATACACCCTTTTCTTCTCTGCTCAAAGAATAAGGGCTTTGTTCTAATATTGCGTTAATATCAATCATTTATTCTATACTTAGATGAGCATATAATACTTTCCCTGAATTATTTTTAGGTATTTCATCAATCTGCCTTACCACAAAAGCCGAAATATGAATACCTAACTTATGAGCTATAAACGACCGGATTTCATCCTCCTTTCCGGATTGAAGAGTATAAATATACATCCTATCGTCCCTACCAGTACATACAGTATCCGGATAAAAAGCTCTCAGGAGCTGTTCAGAGGCATCTAAATTAACCCGGTTCCCGAATATCTTAATAAACCTCTTTTTACGCCCCACAATATAATAATAGCCATCACTATCCACTTGAGCAATATCACCCGTCGCTAAACATCCTTCATTTTCATCCCCTAGCAACAGATCGTCCCGCGACTCGGCATATCCTAAAGATACATTTTCTCCAAAATAGACCAATTCTCCACTTTTTCCAGCCTCACTGATCTCATTTCCTAAATCATCCATCAATATAAAACGTCCTCCCGGAATGGGTATTCCGATACTTCCAATTTTATTTAAGGTCTGTTGATATGGCAAATAACTCATCCGTGCGGTTGCTTCTGTCTGTCCATACATTACAAAGAAGCGTTGTCCCATCTTTTGCGCATGTAATGCAAAAAACTCAATCAAATTATCATTCAATTTCCCCCCAGCCTGTGTTATCGTCCTCAAATCCGGAAGATTCATCCGCTGAAATCTCAAACGGTGCAACATTTCGAAAGTATAAGGAACACCTGACATAGAAGTGGCCTTCTGCTCTTTAAGCATATTCCAAAACTCCTTCTCCATCAATCCACGTTTAGATAAAAGCAAAGTTGCTCCTTTTATTATATGGCTATTGATAACAGATAACCCAAAAGAATAATACATAGGTAACGACGTTATCGGTCGTTCTTCTGCTGTAATATCTAAATATTCGGCTATGGAAGAAGCGTTTGCTGAAAGATTCTGATAGGATAGACGCACTAATTTAGGACTCCCGGTACTTCCTGATGTGGTCAGAAGCAGCCCTAAATCTGTATGTAAGTGGACTTGATCGGAATTCAATTCAATTAATGAGTAGCCATAATCCTGATATATCAGCTTGGAGTTTGTAAACTCCTGCACTCTGGAATCAGGCATCCAGATAAGATTCGGCTGATACTTTCCGACCAACCCTTGTAATAATTCAGAATCCAATTTAGCATCCAACATCAAAGCTACCCATCGGTTCTGCATAAAAGAAAGATATCCCATCAACGAACCGATACTATTTTCCGCTAAACAAAAGACTAAGGGGCGCTCACGATACACCTTCCCTATATTTCTTGCAAAAGACAAAGCTTGAGAATAGCTATATAAGTTCCCATCCTCGTCAACGGCAAGAACTGACAACTTATAATTTTGGAGTATATCTTTTATTGAAATCATCAGACCAAAGACTCTAATTTGTTTTCCACTTTTGCAACTACCTTTTCAACCGAAAGCCCTGCTTGTTCTAATAGATAATCAGGATCTCCCGGACTTAAGAAAGTATCTTCTATTCCAATACGAAGAAGGCAAGGGGCATTTTTCTCCAAAGTTAAGCATTCAGCTACTGCAGATCCTAACCCGCCCAACACATTGTGCTCCTCAAGTGTTACAATCATTCTTTTATTCCGGGAAATTATAGAAGCATCCAATGGCTTGATAGTATGCATATCTACCACCTCGGCAGAAACACCTTTCTCTGCTAAGATTTCAGCAACAGCTAATGCCTTATGCACCATCATTCCTGTTGCTATAATCTGAATATCCTCTCCTTCCTTTAAACGAATACCTTTTCCTACTGCAAATGTGAACTCTTCCTTGTAAATTATCGGACAATTCAAGCCACCTGAAAGCCGGATATATACAGGGCTCTTCAATTCTATAGCAGCATGAAATGCCTTTACGGCCTGCCCAGCATCCGAAGGTGAAAGTATAACTATATTAGGAATGGCCCTCATTACTGCCAAATCCTCTATCGAATAATGCGTATTTCCGGAAAAGCCCATTGAAAGTCCAGCGCCACTTCCTATCAAAATAATATTTTGCTGCATATATCCCATATAATGACGCACTTGCTCGCAACTCCTTAAAGAAAGAAAAGTAGCATAAGTGGTAGCAACTGGCAAGAATCCTTCTGCTGACAGCCCAGCAGCAACCCCCAACATATTCTGTTCTGCAATTCCTATATTATAAAAATTATCTGGATATTGGTTTCGGAATCGTTCTAACCCCGAAAGAGTAGCTAAATCAGCAGTAAGTACGACAAGATTAGAATTTTGTCCTATAACATCAAATATTCCTAAGCCGAATATTGCTCCTCGTTGACCTAATCTAGAATAGGTTCTTGCCTTTAATGAATTAAATTCTACCACTTGTGTCATGATTGAGATATTTCTAATAAAGCTTGTTGATACTGTTTTTCTGATAATATAGCATGATGCCACTCTTTCACATTCTCCATAAAAGAAACTCCTTTTCCTTTCACAGTAAAAGCCACTATAACTTTCGGTTTGTTTTCTTCCCGAAATCCATTGAATGCAGTGACAAGATCTTGTTCTGAATGTCCATCAACTTCTTGTGCCTCAAATCCAAAAGCAGCGAATTTGTTTTTCAATGATAAAGTATTCATTACGGCTTCTGTAGAACCATCATACTGCAAACCATTTTTATCTACAATAACGACTAAATTATCCAAATGATAATGTGCGGCGCACATCGCCGCTTCCCAAATAGAACCTTCATCGCATTCACCATCGCCAATCACACAATACACCTTAGCAGATAATTGTTTGCGTTTCAATGCCATCGCCACTCCTACAGCAAAAGGCAACCCCATACCCAAACTACCACCGGAGAATTCAATCCCCCGGAATAATGAACGAGTAGCATGTCCATGTAAAAATGCGCCATTCTGTTCAAATTGTTCTATCTCTTTGTCGGATAAAAAACCGAATCTATTTAATGCAGTATAATAAGCCAAAACACAATGACCTTTACTCACAATCAATCGGTCACGAGATTCGCTCTCTCTATTATTCGGATCAATCTTCATGATCTCAGAGTACAACACCGAAAATATTTCTATTGCCGACAATCCTCCACCTAGATGAGCTCCATTTTTACCAGCCTTAAAAGCAATATCTAAAGCCTGTTTTCGCATCTCATAAGAGATTTTTTTTATTTGCGCTATGTTCATATTATACCCCTCCGTCTACCCGAATGACTTGACCATTAATAAAACTAGACGAATCAGATGACAAATAAAGAACAAGGTCAGCCACTTCAGTCGGATTCCCCAAACGTCTCATTCCGTTCTGTTCTAACATTTTTTCTGCAGCTTTTTCCTCCATCTGTTTAGCCATCTCCGTATTAATCAAACCAGGTGCTACTGCATTCACACGGACTCCACTTGTTGCCAGTTCTTTAGATAATGTTTTAGTGAAATATATCAAAGCAGCTTTACTTGATCCGTAAGCAGTGTATCCCGCCATTCCATCAATACCAGCAATCGATGCCATATTGATTATTACTCCACTTTTTCTTTTCTGCATCCACTTGGCCACATATTGGGTTATCAATACTTGAGAAAAGAAATTGATTTCAAAAACTTCTCGAAGCTTTGACATTGAAGTCATTGACAAAAAACCACCAAAAGCTACCCCAGCATTGTTCACTAAAATATCCACCGATATTTTTTGACGAAAAATTTCCCGCATGGCACCAGCAATGCTTTCAGAGTTAGTCAAATCAATCAGCAGAACTTCAATACAGATATTATAATGTTCACGAAGAGAATCCAGAAACAAAGAAAAATCTTCAGTTCTAGTCCGAATACAAGCTACAATATTAACCCCTTGCGAAGCAAACTTCGTAAGAATCTCTTTCCCGATACCACGATTGCAACCTGTAATCAGGGCTGTCTTTCCTCGTAAATCACTATAATTCGACTCCATACTTCTCTTTCAAAATTTCAATACCCTTTTCATAAGATGATAAATCAATTATATCATCTGTTTCCATCATTATATCAAAGGTATCTTCCAAGTTTGCTACTAAAGTCATATGTCCTACCGAATCCCATAACTCTACCGATTGATAACTCAATCCTTTCAGTTGATTTTCTGTAATCTCCAGTGTCGAAGTAAAAACCTGATTGTACTTTTCTATATTTGTCATTTTTTCGAGTATATATAATTAGTTTTTAAATTTTCGAATTATGTTTCACAAAGACGTTATATATCTTGTTAGGCAAAAAGCCTAATTGAGCGTGTAACTTAACAATAGATAAATTATTAGATGATACATAGGTTGAAATATATTTTCCACCTCTTTGTATGACATCTTCTATGGGTTTCGCTAAGACAGAAAAGCCCAATCCTATTTTTTCCTGATTACCTATATATAAACCTGCTAAAAACGGATAATAAGTTTTCTCGTCCAATTGTTTCTGAATAAAAAAACCAATAGCTGATTCTTTATAAACAATCTCAAACAATTCTGCTCCACGGCTTATTTCATCTCTTATCCAATATTTATAACGATTGGCCGATTGCTCTTTTGTAAAATTAGGATCAAGATAGATACGATCTGTATTAAAAAGCCCTTTATCAAGTTCTGCTTCAAATCTTTCCAATTCTTCTTTTTCCATTAGTTTACGATAATGAATCTGTGAATTAAACCGTTGTTCTAAAGCAGAAAGTCGGTAATTACGAACATCTAGAAACATATTCATATTTGCTTCTATAAAAGTGTAACCAAGTTTTGCCAATAAAAGATGAGCTTCAACATTAGGGGCATCGACTTTTATTACCAAATACTGAACAGAAGATAGTCGAGACAACTCATCCTCTACATATGACAAAGAATCATCTTTCTCAATTGTTACTTCACAACAAGTAACTCCTAAATTTCGTTCTTCCCAAGAAGCATTTATTATCTTCATTTCTCAAGATTTATAGTTTCATCAATAATAAATAGTTGCCTATTCTTAACCTCATCAAATATTTTTCCAATATATAGTCCTAGAATACCCAATACAAAAATAGTCATTCCGCCAACAAACCAGATCGAAAAGATCGTTGTGGTATAGCCATGTACCAAATTTATACCTGTAAAATAAGCAATGACATTATATAGAGCTAAAAGTACAGAAATAAAAGAAACTATAAACCCAAATTGAACAGCTAATAACAATGGCTTAGTACTACTGGAGACTAAAACATCAACCGTTAACTTTATTAACTTGGATAAAGTATAACTGCTACTCCCTTCATATCGTTCAGAGTGAGCCACATCAATTGTTGTAGCTTTAAACCCTAGATAAGCGATCAAAGAAGGAAAAGAACGAGCCTTTTCTGTCATCTTATTGTATTCTTGAATAACTCTTTTTTTATAAATTCCAAAGTTCGCAATTGTTCGATCACTCTTACTGCCACTTAAATACGAATAAACTCGATGAAAAACTCGTGAACTCATTTTCTTCCAGAAACCATCCTGCCGTTCCACCCTTCGAGCATAGACAATATCCCATCCTTCCAAAGCTTTGGCATACAAATTAGGAATCTCATCCGGACGATCCTGTAAATCACAGTCCATCACAACTATCCACTCACCAGATGCATAACTCAATCCAGCTGTTATCGCATAATGTTGCCCAAAATTACGACTCAGATTTATTCCTTTTACTCGCGAATCTCTACGGCAAATCTCCCGTATCTTCATCCATGAATGATCGGGCGAGGCATCATTCACCAACACAATCTCGAAATCAGACGTTAAGGGCTCCACACTCTTGATAATTTGTCGAACCAGTTCCTCTACGATATTCTCAGCCCTATAAATTGGAGATACTATGCTAATCTTCATATTGTTTTCTTTTTAATGACAATAATTTCAGATAACTCATCTTCAGCTATGACTTCCAAAGTCGTTTCTATCTGATAATTCTTTTTTATACAATGTTGTATATTATGTAGCACCAGATCACTACCTTTAGCCATAAATATTAAAATAGGCTTTTCCACAAAATCAAGATGTGAGTCCATTACCCCACGATTTAGAGGAATCTGTGTCATCCAACCATTACCAATCATTTTAACATTTAACGATTTAAAAATAGATGTAACACCAAATGGATTTAATCCTTCTAAAATAAATCCAGCACCTAATGGAGTAAAATCACAATCAGTAAAACGCTGGATCAAATTTATCTGTTTATCAGCTATTCGTCTTTGTTCCTTTTTAACAGCATACATATCAACCGTTTGTATAATAATCGTGTGCAAAGTTAACAAATAAAGCACAGATGAAACTACTATTTTCCAAATCTTCTTTTGATAGCAGGTTATCAGCAAAATAATTATTAACAGTAATGGAACAATAGCAGAAAGAAACACACGTTCTTTTACTGTTGCATTAAGAGATATCCATGACAGTAACATAAAAAATGACAATCCTGAAAAAAGCAGTCCCCACCGATAGGTTACCTTACGCTCAAACATTAATAATAATATTAATAACAAAATACAAACAATTGTATCCACATAAAAACATATCCATGTTTTTATGTTCTGTGACTTGTCAAAGAAAGGTTTGATATCTAATACCTCTTTCACGTGAGTAATTGCATGTAAGTCCAGAACCGCCGGATCTGCAATAAAATTACCTAAATTCCGTAAATCATTAATATCTGCAACGGAGCAGATAGGATTATCATTAAGCAATTTCGCAAAATTAGGATTATCATTCAATGCCCCACGAACCCGGTTGTAATCTACATAATACCTCCATTCGGAATTATGTTTATATACTTGGGCATCTACAACTCTAGCCAACACGGGCAAAACAAGAATAGCGGATAAAATTAGACCTGTATTTAAAAGCTGACGTTTACTTCGTATACGTCCACTCAATGGGAACAGCATTACTGGAGCGTAAACTCCAAAACAAAGCATCGCAGCCTCAAATCGAATCAGGCTAGCAACCAGAAAAAGAAACAATCCTATAAATTTGAAGTTTTTTCCCCGCTCAAAATATAAAGCCAATCCAGCACAAGCAACTATAGCAGCTGTTGTTGTAAATTGGAGTCCAACAATAAATCGAACTTGTAATACAAGCAATAACAACAGCAATAATAGCTGGCCGAAAGCTGTAGTAATTCGCCTACTGTATATCCAGAATATTAAAGAAAAACTTATAATATGCAGTAAGCAAAACAAAACAGTATACCATTCCAATCCAGGTAGAGTAAAATACAACGCCTTCAATAAAAGGCCGTAAATTACATTAATAAAAACCAAATGATAATTTGGCGTACCAGAATATGCCCCAGAAGAGATCATTAACATAACGACATCATCATTCGATTCAAAACGAATTGATAAAGCCCAAGCCCAAAATAAAAAGATGACAATCCAAACTCCTAGTGCTAAAGAGTATGAAAATGTTATCCTTTTTCTTGATATAAAAAGGAATAACAAGCGATAAATACGATCCATTCTACAATTTCACAGTAACAATAATACCAATCATAATAATAAGCAATCCTAATAGTTTCCCCACTGTGAACGTCTCTCCAAGTACAAAAATACCAACTATAAAAACTAGCGCAGGAGAAAGAGACATAAATGGATAAGCATAGGTTAGCTCAAACTTCGTCATTGCTAACATCCAGAAAATAGAAGCAATAAATGCACTTACAAACCCCGAGAAAATCAATGGATCAAATAAAAATTTCATATAAGAAATAATCATTTGTTCTATTCCTCCAGTCGTGTTCAATGACCAATTTAGATCAGATATCCGCCATTTTAGAATGACTTGACCATACACGGTAAATAGAATGGTTAAAAATACATATAAATATCCCATAGTTAAGTTTTGATTAAGTGCGCAAAGGTACGACTAAGCAAATAAAAAGACAAATAATATTGTTTTTTTTAAGAATATACAAAACAATCGTTTATAGAACATTCTTTTTCAAAGCAATACAGAATCAATTTTAAATAAATTTCCACTAACAATAATTCATAGAGAATAAAAAAACACTTCAAACAAATATTATAAAATAAATCTTCATATATTTGCCACTGATATAAATCAAAAAACAAATAGAATGAGAATCGGCATATTGTATATTTGTACTGGCAAATATGATATTTTTTGGAAAAACTTTTACCTAAGTGCAGAGCGCTACTTTCTACAAGACCAATCTTTCATTCTTGAGTATTATGTATTCACAGATAGTCCTAAACTATACGATGAAGACAATAACAAACATATCCACCGAATAAAACAAAAAAATTTAGGATGGCCTGATAATACATTAAAACGTTTTCACATATTCCTCCGAATAAAACAGCAATTACTACAAGAAACCGACTTTCTGTTTTTTTGTAATGCAAATCTACTTTTCAAACAAAATATTGGGCCAGAAATTATTCCCCTCAAAACAGAGAATCAACTTGTAGGAACAATACATCCAGGCTTCTACAACTCACCTAATTCAGAATTTACATACGAACGCCGATACAACTCAAAAGCATATATTCCCGAAGGAGAAGGAATACACTATTATGCTGGCGGTTTTTCCGGAGGATACACAGAGAGATACTTACAACTTTGTGAAACTATAAAGTCATGGATCGATATAGACAATTCTAAGAAAATTGTGGCAATATGGCATGACGAATCACATATCAACAAATATTTCCTCGAAAACCCGCCATTCACTTTATCCCCTGCTTATTTATATCCGGAAGGATGGTCTATTCCATTCAAAGAAATCATAATGATTAGAGATAAAAGCAAAGAAGAATATGGAGGTCATACCCTTTTACGAAAAAAAGAGCCATGGAGCAGCAAACTCTTGCACGCTCTCAAAAGATTCTTTCGCCTTTCTGAATAACAAAACAATGTTTTTTGATCAAAACAAGTTAAACATGGAAGCGTATCTCTTTGAATTTCATCAACGCATTATAAAAAAATAGGATTCATCAGTAACTCCTTCCAACAATATTCTATTTCATCATCACAAAGCACAACTACTTTTGCAGAATTATCTGCCAACAATGCTCCATATTTTCCCAAAGTACCTTTACTTGTTATTTGATGTTTACAATGTGCGATTAAGAATAAATCCATATATCCCTTATCTGATCCATTTAGATTGACTACCTGGCCTTCATCCACAAGCGACAGTTGAGGAAGCAAGACTTTACTAACCCAATCAGGTTCATCTGAAAAGAAATAAAAATAAGCATCAGGAAATCTCATTCTGAACATATCCACCGCCGCTTGAAAATACTTCAATGACGCAGGCTTCCCATAATCAAAAACCTCTACTTTCAAATCTCCTCTACGAACATGGACCGCAACAGAATTGGTCTTTTCATCAATAACCTGACAAAATTCCTTATTAGGATCATCCAAAACCTCTAAAGACATTTTAAATATAGAATGAAACATTTCCAGCCACAAATTAGCAGGTAGATGATAATAACCGCCCAAATAAACTGGAGGTTGTTTCTGCAAAAAACTAAAATCATCTACACGCTTACCTGTATTATTACCAACATTATAATACCTTTTTCTATATACATCGACTGCCAAAGCCGAAGCTTCTTTAAATTCAAGATAAGGGAAAGCCCTCAATAAATCAAAGTTACGTACAAACTGATTATTCAAATCACTACCCCATTCTTTATAAAAAGCCAAATCATAGCGCACAGCAAATGCCTGTTGAGCATAATACTGCCCTAATAAATATTGATGCATCTGAGAACAGATTCCTCCATCCAATTGTACGATAACTTTAGGTGAAATCAGAAGTTTTCTCTTCAATAAAGAGTTATAATATTTACATTTCAGTTTTTGAAAAGACATCTTTATAGTTTATTTTTTCTACAATACTGTTTCAACTTCATATACCCCAATAAAGGAGAAAATTTATAATAAGATATGATTTTCAGCTCTTGCTTGGACATTTCATCACGAAGCTCCGGAAATAATTTCAAGCTACCAATTATACGTTTCATATCCTCATTCACATACTCCAGTCTCCGCCATGAAATACTCAAAAAGGTTTTCTGTAAATGCATAACAGCCATTTCCTTCTCCAAAAGTCCATATACCCCTTTTGATTTTAAGAAATTTTCTATCCAATTCTGATAAGCTCTATATTCTTCATACCTAGCTTTATGAACTTGCAATGACATAGCCGTAGAATATCGATTATAATTAAGAATAGGTCCCGCTAGTGACACTACTTTTTTAGCACACAATGCAAGCTGAGTTATGAGTATAGCATCTTCCCCAAAAGAAATTTCAGGAACTGTCTGAATTACATTTTCTTGAAACAAAGAACTTCTCTGAAAATTTGACCAAACACTCCAATAGGCTCGGGAATGAAGTATCTCAAGATAATATTCAAAACCTGACAATGCTTCAAATTTCAGATCAACAGACTTTTGAGCTGGTCTATCTTGAAAACAAAAATAGAATGGAGCAGCAACAATATCAGCATCCGTTTCTTCTGCCCGATGAACTAATCTTTCAATAGCAGTTTCTAACAAAGTATCATCACTGTCTAAATGCTGTATATATTTACCATGTGCATGCTCTATTCCTGTTTTTCTAGCCAATGGCAAACCTCCATTGGCTTTATTTATACAAAAGAAACGATTATCCAGCTGCTCATATTTTCTGATTATGGACAGGCTATCGTCTGTGCTACCATCGTTCACAACAATCACCTCTAAAGTCTTATAAGTCTGTTTTATAACACTCATAAAACAAGCATCCAAATAAGCTTCGCTATTATATACAGGAATAATTATAGAAACCAAAGGCAATGAGTCATTCATATCCACAAATATTTAATCACACAATCGCTCAAACAAGGCATACCATTTCTCACCTATTTTATCTGGAGAGTAGTTGCGAGCTTTCATTATTACATTCTTCTGAATTTCCCGGCATTTCTGAGGATTCTGCAGTAATGCTAAAAGTTCTTTGGCATATCTTTTTTTACTAAAAGGAGGAATCAAAACACCATTCACTCCTGTTGGCTCCAAGATTTCACGAACTCCCGCCGTACAATTAAAAGCTACAGGAATCACCCCATTAGCTTGAGCCTCTGTTAGCACTAGAGGCCACCCTTCATAATTCGAAGTCAAACAAAGAACCAAAGAATCATTATAAAAGCGACGAACATCAGCATGATAGCCTGCAAAGACAACACGTTCTAAATGCAATTTTGCTACTAAAGTCTCCAGACGAATCCTTTCATCTCCATCCCCAACTAGTACTAGTTCCCAATCCGGCATTTTCCTATATATTTTATGCCAGATATGAATTAAACGATCAGCCCTTTTATCATCATAAGACATTCGCCCAACAAAAAGCAACTGTTTCTTCTTATCCAAATTTACCTGGGGAATTTCCTTCTCTGAATTAGGAATTACATATATTTTATCTCCAGATTTTGTCATTCCTATCTTTTCAAGCAAATCCTTTTTATAACTTTCACACAATACAGTATAAGCATCAACCAGTTCATAAATTTTAATATGTCTCACACGAATCGGAGAATCATATTTTTTTAACCACATAGTTTTAGGGTATGTCAACATCCACCACTCCAGAGTCTTAAAGAAATCACCTCTAGCTCTAGCTTTCTTTATATAAAAAGAATACAACACCTCCCAAAAAGGTACACTATGGAGGGCAAATACCAATTTACAACAAGTCTGTCGTTTCACCGCCTCTAACAATGGGATAAAAGAACAAACAGGCAATACAAATATATCTATATCAAAAGAGTGAATCACATCAACCACATATTGTATTCCGGAAGCCTCTGTAACGGATACCTTATCAGGCAATTTCAGCACTGTTAATTGAGAGTAATTGCCTTCATTGATATTAGAAGCAAGCACATACACTTCATATCCCCGATCCGAGATATAATTAGCAATATCTATTGTTACTCTTTCTGCTCCACCAGCAGGAAAGTTTTCATGATAAAACAAAACTTTCCTTACATTCATATCCTATTCCTTTTAAATTTATTATAATGTATCAATCGATAAACAGGCCACAAATAAATTATTTTCCACAACTTTTTATAACAACGAGACTCTAATTCTCCTTTTTTCAACAAAAGAAACAATTCCTTCATTCTATGCCTCATATCATTTATTGGCTCCTGAAAATCTCCAGGTTCTACACGTAGCATAATATCTTTAAAAATGGAAAAGCAGATACGCAGCATCATCGTTTGCACTTCACAGAGTTCTTTATCCTTAAATAAACTTTGCCTATTCACAAATTCCACCCGACTAAATTCTGATAGAAAATAGTGATAATAATTAATCGGAGTAATAGTATGACAAATACTATCCAAACGTTCAATATAGTGATAAAAAGATTTATCCACCCACACAATATTAGTACACGTTAGTACCCATTCGTGCATAACGAGACGATCTTCATATAACCTGCCTACAGGAAACTCACGTGTATCAAAAAAGGATTTTTTAAACAACTTGGTACAAACAGAGCAGCTTATTTTTTCCCACATCATATCTCTTATAAAATCCTCACGAGAACACAATTCGACAGAACCTGAATTACGAAAAGGAAAAACACTTTCTTTATAATCAAAATCAAGAACATAATTACAATACGAAAAGTCAGCCTGATATAATTCAATAGCATCCAACATTTCCTGATACATAGTAGGCTCTATATAGTCATCACTGTCAATAAAACCCACATAAGGAGCAGAGGCTACCTTAAGGCCTTCATTACGTGCAATTGACAAACCTGCTTCTGAAAGATGCAAAACTTTTACACGCTTATCTGATCTGGCATACTCATCACAAATATCGGCAGACTGATCTGTTGATAAGTTCTCAACTAATATTATCTCAATTGATTTTAAGGTCTGATTGCATATAGAATCTACACATTTACGCAGGTAATCTGCTGTATTATGTACCGGAACAATAACACTTATTAAATAATTATCCTCCATGCAAAATTTACATATTAATAGATGCAACAAAGATAGCCATAAAATCAGTTTCAACTAAATTTTCATCGTTTTTTATAGAAAAATCCACTTTTACATACTATTTATCATTACTTTTGTCTCTATATAAACTATAAGTATCACAATAAGCTTGATTTCATTCATTAAAATTCATCAGAAATGACCAATATTTTATTTGATATTATTTCAATTCAAGGAAGCATTAATGGAGGTGCGGAATTCACTTTTAGAGTTCTGGAAGAGCTAATAACATTGAAAAATATCCGAATAATAGGTTTATATGATTCAAATATTGAATTTATTGAAAAGGATCTTGACTTTTATCATCAAAAATTATCCAATGTCATAGACATAAACCAGTCCGAAAGCATTAGCCATATCATAGGACAAGAACAAATAGATACATTTTTCATTGGCATAGCACAACGTTACTTCGAGTACAATCTTGAAAATATATTTTGTAAAACAGTTATTGTTATCCACGACATTGGAGATATTGAGACTTATGATAACAAAATATCTATGTTATGGAAAAAGGAAAAACGTTTTCAGCTAAAATTATTCCCCCAAAAAGCAAAGAAAACCCCTTATGATAACTATCAGAAATTAATATTGTTTTGTGAACAGCCTAATGTAAATATAATAACAGTATCAGATTACTCTCAAAGTAGTATTCTATATTATTTCCCCCAATTATCATCTAAGAAAATAGACATACTATATCCACCAATGAGAAAAATTATCATTGAAGAATCTATAGAGAATGACACACTAAGAAATTTTTTACTCACTGGCAGATCTTATTTTTTGCTTTTAAACATACATAGAAAAGACAAAAATGCTCAAATGGTACTAGAAGTATTCAAACGTTTTGCCACTGAATACGACAGCAGTCTTGTAACCACCGGAGGAGGTGAAAAGCTGTTCCCTCAACATATAAACCTCCCATTACTATCGCCTTCAGATTTAGGTCATGCTTATAAAAATGCTTACGCCCTCATCTTTCCTTCTCTTCAAGAAGGATTTGGCTACCCACCACTAGAAGCTATGGGATATGGAGTTCCCGTAATCTCATCAAATGTATGTTCTATGCCTATTATTTTGTCCAACAGCGCTCTTATGTTCTCCCCATTTTATAAAAACGATCTTTTCATGAAGCTTAAAATGTTCAGAAAAGATTACCTCTTTTATAAAGAACAAGCAAATATCAGATATGGAATTATCATCCAAAAGCAACAAAGTGATTTCAATACATTAATAAAGAAAATCATTGGTTAATAGCCTCATCTTTTGAAAATTCAGTTGCTTTTCGAGTTTCTTCCAAATAGCGAAATCCCCATTTCAAATCAGGTTCCAAATGGTTGCCTTCTGCCCATTCATTCCAAGCATTGACAAAAACGAAATTCTCGTCTTTACTATAAGGTACAAATTTATTCATAACCGAACATAACCATTTACCGTATTTTTCGGGAGTACTCTTGTCTAAAATAAACATTTTTTGCTTTCGACGAGAAGTATTATCCCACATTGGAGTAACCCCCGGATACATTTTATAGTCAGGAAAAGGAGTTTTACAGACATAATCTACATATTCCGAGTAATCAATCTTTTTCTTTTTACATGTATTAAAAAGGTGACGATTTATATTATAAGCAAACTTCCGTAATGGATTTCTCTTTTTTTGGAATTCATTCATTTGATGAGTGAAAGGTTGAAACTCTACGGCAGCATCAAAACCATCCTGAAGGAATTCTTCTCCATAACAATCCATAGTCTCGACGCGGCATAAATACAACTCCACTCCTTTAGTAGAAGCTTCTTCCCTCCAAACTCGAATAGTCTCTTTCATATTCGGGAAAAGCATGGAACGATAAATTAAAAATACAGGTTTACCGTCTACTCTTATATATCGAGAATCATTAAACACGTTATCTAATAGATAACGGATATGCGCACGATCATCCTCTTCCGAGTAATTTTGAGCAATCAAAATATGACGACTTCCACCATCCCATGCCCGTGTCCAATTTTCATTAGCCCAACAAAGCATAAATGGAAAATCAGGGTTGCCAGAAGATAATACTTCGTTTAGTGGTCTTTCCATCAATTGATGACCATTGAACCAATAATGATAATAACAAAAGCCATTAATCCCGTACATTCGAGCCATATCAGCTTGCTGCTGACGAACTTCCGGAACACGCAGATCATAGAAACCCAAATCTGCTGGTAAATGCGGCTGATAATGCCCACGATAAAGGGGCCTAGCCTTGACCACATTTCTCCATTCAGTAAATCCCTTGCCCCACCATTCATCATTTTCAGGAAATGGATGATATTGCGGCAAATAAAATGCTATAATTCTTTTGTCAACCATATCTTTCTTTATTACACCTCACAATTCATTACAACCTATCTCTATCTCTTGTAGGTTGCCATGGATTCAAAAAACTCATGTATTTATTAACCCGTTCCCATCTATATGTCCACATACTTGTTCCAAAACACCCTTTCAGTTTTTCAAACAACAACAATCTCATTTTCGGATCAACTTTTGCACGCTTTATGTTTTTATAAAGCATTCCATGCCGCATCAAACGTTTATAACGCCCTATTGGATAAGAAAATGATTCAACATAATGTACTACTTGAATATCTTCAAGAATCGCATTACCCGAAGCGTTACCCTCAACAGTTGTACTTGTTGAATGCAATCGAAAAAGGTTTAGTTTTTCATATAATTCAACAACACTCCCTTGCCTCGCCATCTCTATCCAAAAAAGCCAATCACCGCTATAACGCATTGAGAAACAAGACAAATCCTTTATCTGTTCAAAACATTGTTTACGAAAAACAACGCCGCTAGCATTGTAAATATAATTACGCCAATAAAGATTATGTTTTATATAATCTTCACCATCAAAAATACCTATATTGTGAGGACGGCGTAGTTGTTTTGAAGTCCAACGGTCAAAATCAGTAGATAGCAGATTCCCTTTCTCGTCAATACAATGTGAACCTAAAAAACAGAAAGAAGCATGGGGATATTGATTTAAAACAGAAACTGCTCTCTCCAAAAAAGAAGATTCAGCCGCATCATCACTCTCGGCAATCCAAATATACTTTCCACGGGATAAACTAATCCCTTTTTGCCATTGAATAAAAGGGCTCCCTGTATTGATCGAGTTAATCTCCAAACGAGTAACACGAGGATTAGCACTATAATGATTTAAAATTGATACACTATCATCAGTTGAAGCATCATCCAATAATATAATCTCATAATCCGCACATGTTTGTGCCAATACTGACTCAATACGTTGTTGTAAAAAACGAGCATAGTTATAATTAGGGATGATTACGCTAACTTCCACCGGATGATTTTCCATTACAAACACACTATTTATCATTGGTTATTATAACAAACTAATAGCAAAGATAGGGATATTATTCTTAAAAAGAACGCTAACCCTCTAATGTTTAGCAAAAAAGCCTTTAACGTTTGTCACAACCAAATAAAATGTATACATTTGTAGAATTTTAGTGCAAGCCCCCTTAACTATTTAACTAACTTAGTAATAATTATATGAATAAACCCATGGCGAGCAACATAAGTACATCGCTAATTATATCCACCTATAATAGAAGCGACGCATTAGAACTATGCGTTAAAAGCGTGCTACGTCAATCTCTCCTTCCTGATGAAATTATCATTGCCGATGATGGTTCTAAAGAAGACACAGGAGAACTAATTCATCAATTGGCAGCTTCCTCTGAAGTTCCCATTATTCATGTTTGGCATGAGGATTTAGGCTTCAGACTGGCCTCCATCCGCAACAAAGCTATTGCGAAAGCATCTAAAGAATATATTATACAAATTGACGGAGATATCGTCTTACACAAAGATTTCGTCAAAGATCATGTACGTTTTGCCAAAAGAGGTAGTTTCGTAACTGGTAGCCGTGTATTAATCCGGGAAGGCTTAACGAGAAAAATGTTAACAGAAAAAAACTGCATCATTTCCATTCACGACAAAGGTACTAAAAACACAATCAACGGAGTACATTTACCTTGGTTGAGTCCACTACTTCAACATTATCGTCAATGGGATGTTTCTTACTCGAGAGGATGCAATATGGCTTTCTGGAAAGAGGATTTGTTAAAAGTCAATGGATACAATGAAGCTATAACCGGATGGGGAAGTGAAGATCATGAATTAGTATGCCGCCTTATCAACAGCGGTGTACGCAAGCGTACCATCAAATTTGCGGGAATCGTGTTCCATCTTCATCATGAACTACACGGAACAGATAATCTAAACAACAACCGCAGTATTTTGAACGAAACAAAAGTCAGGAAACTAACCTGGTGCGATAAAGGAATCATACAAAACTAATATGGAAAAGAATTTGAACTTTTTAGATCGAAACGAATTTAACTACAGTCCATCAAAAGAAGTAGTAGAAGCTTTAAAAAACTTCGATATAAATAAACTTTGTTTTTATACCCGCATTTATGATGAAGGAAAGAAAAGTATATTATCTGTTTTCTTATCCGAATTATATGATATAGATGAAACACAAGTCCTGCTAGGCTACGGCGGAGAAGATATCCTGAAGCAAGCCGTTCATTACTTCTTGACTCAAGAAGATGGAAACAAAACGATGTTGATTCCCAAGTTCTCATGGTGGTATTATAAGTCAATTGCAGATGAGGTGAATGGTCATACTTTGCAATATCCTCTTTACGAAGACGGAAACACCTTTAAATATGACTTTGAGACGCTGAAAGATATGATTCAGAAAGAGAATCCGAAGATTCTTTTACTGGCTTCTCCCAATAACCCTACCGGCAACGGTTTAACTCCGAAAGAACTGGATGAACTGCTTGCAGAAGTACCCAGCCAAACAGTGGTACTGATAGACGAGGCATACGCTTCTTTTGTTTCAACTGATACCAGTTATATCAAAAAGCTGGTTAATAAATATCCGAATTTGATTATTTCCCGTACCTTATCTAAATTTTATGGATTGCCCGGTTTACGTATGGGATTCGGATTTATGAGTAAGGAACTGGAAAATTTCAGCAGATACAGCAATAAATATCTGGGATACAACCGAATATCCGAAGATATCGCCATTGCAGCTCTTAAATCGGACGCACACTACCGCAATATCGCCAAACTGATGAACGAAGACCGTGAGCGCTACGAAAAGGAAATCGGCGTGTTACCCGGATTCAAAGTATATGAATCGGTTGCCAATTTCATTTTAATCAAATACCCGATAGAGCTAAAAGAGGCTTTACAAAAGGCTTTTGCCGAACAAAGTTATAAAGTGAAGTTTATGAATGAACCGGATATCAACACTCATTTGCGTATCACATTGGGACGCCCAGAGCAAAACCGGATCGTTATAGATACAATTAAAGAAATCGCCTCCAAATGAAAGCAGTAATATTAGCCGCAGGAATAGCGTCACGCTTACGCCCGCTGACCGATACAACGCCCAAATGCCTCCTCAAGATAGGAGAACGATGCCTACTGGAAAGGGCTTTTGATGCTCTGATACAAAACGGATTCGACGAATTCATTATCGTCACGGGGTATCGCCAGCAACAAATCGTTGATTTTCTGCAGGCACGTTATCCAGTCCAAAATATTACTTTCATCTATAATGACAGATATGAATCAACCAACAATATCTATTCATTATGGCTTACCCGACCGTATACAGACGGGGAAGAAATATTGTTATTAGACAGCGACATTGTTTTTGATCCTCAAATTGTAGAAAAACTGCTTCATTCGGATAAAAACGACATATTGGCACTGAATCGGCACGAGCTTGGAGCGGAAGAAATAAAAGTCATCGTAGACGACGCACAAAAGGTTGTTGAAATCAGCAAAGTCTGTTCTATATCCGATGCTATCGGAGAGTCTATCGGTATCGAAAAGATGTCAACTGAATACACCAAAGCTCTATTCCGGGAACTGGAAATTATGATTACCACTGAAGGACTGGACAATATATTCTACGAACGTGCTTTTGAACGACTGATTCCGCAAGGATATAGCTTTTACGTCATGGATACCACCGAGTTCTTCTCGGCCGAACTGGACACCGTAGAGGACTTTCAACAGGCACAGAAACTGATTCCAGCCAGTCTTTATTAATCAAATTCAGATAGAAATGGCAAATTACGATATCCGCCCTCTACAGCTTCGCATATTAAAGAATTTATTAGCTGTTGACAAAGTTTGCAAAGAACATAATCTGCGATATTACATCATGGCAGGCACCATGCTGGGAGCCGTCCGCCACAAAGGATTTATCCCTTGGGATGATGATCTGGATATCGGTATGCCAAGAGCCGATTATGATTTATTAATGGCTAATGCCAAAGAATGGTTGCCGAAACCATACGAAGCTGTATGTGCTGAAAACGACAAGGAATATCCTCTTCCATTCGCAAAAGTACAGGATGCCGACACCACTCTAATTGAACGTATGCATCTCAAATATTTGGGAGGCGTATATATTGATATATTCCCACTGGACGGAGTTCCGGAGAGCCGCATGGCGCAAAGAATGCATTTTGCAAAGTACGAATTCTACAAACGTGTACTTTATCTGATTCATCGCGATCCATACAAGCATGGAAAAGGTCCCAGTTCATGGATACCGCTATTATGCAGAAAGCTTTTTACCCTTACCGGAGCACAGGAAAGTATCAGGAAAGTAATGAAAAAGTATGATTTCGACCAATCCGCATTGGTCTGTGATTATGATGACGGAATGAAAGGAATCATGTCTAAAGATATTCTGGGCATCCCTACTCCAGTCTTATTTGAAGATGAAGAAGTATGGGGAGTACAGAAATATGATGCCTATCTGTCACAGAAATACGGAGATTACATGACCATACCTAAACAAAGTGGGCAAAGACAACACAATTTCCATTATTTAGACCTGAATAAACCTTATCGGGAGTTTGAAGTCTAACTATAATCACATAAAGGTAAGAAGTAGAAATGAAAATAGGTTTTGACGGAAAACGTGCAGTACAGAATTTCACCGGTTTGGGTAATTATAGCCGCTATATAGTGGATATTCTATGCCAATTCTATCCGGAGAATGAATATGTATTGTATGCCCCCAAGAAACGGGAAAATAAAAGGCTGAACAAATTAATGAAGCAATATCGGCAACTACAGCTTTCTTATCCCACTACTTCTTTCTGGAAAAAGTTAAGTTCGTTATGGCGAGTGTTGGGAATCACCCGCCAATTGGAAAAAGAAAGAATTGATATTTTTCACGGACTTAGCAATGAATTGCCCCTGAATATCCATAAAAGTAAGGTAAAAAGTATCGTAACAATCCACGATTTGATATTTCTGCGATACCCACAATACTATCATTCGATCGACAGGAATATATATACATACAAATTCCGCAAAGCCTGCGAAAATGCGGATAGAATCATTGCTATCAGCGAATGTACCAAACGTGATATTATTGAGTATTTCGGGATTCCTGCCGATAAGATAGAGGTTGTTTATCAGGGATGTGATACTTCATTCACGCACCCTGTAACAGAAGAGAAAAAAAGAGAAGTTCGAGCTAAATATCAGCTACCGGAGCACTATATCCTCAACGTAGGAAGTATTGAAGAACGAAAGAATGCCCTTTCGGCGGTACAAGCACTGACGATGCTTCCCGAACAAATTCATCTTGTCATTGTAGGACGCCATACAGAATACACTGATAAGATTGAACGTTTTATTAAGGAGAATAAGCTGGAAGAAAGAGTGCACATCATCAGCAATGTTCCTTTTGATGATCTGCCGGCTTTTTATCAGCTAGCTGAAATTTTTGTATATCCTTCACGCTTTGAAGGCTTTGGCATCCCCATCATAGAAGCTTTATACTCCGGAATTCCGGTAATAGCCGCAACAGGTTCTTGCCTGGAAGAAGCCGGAGGTCCCGACTCGATCTATATACATCCCGACGATATCAAAGGAATGGCCAATGCTTTCAAACAGATATACTCTGACCCTGAAAGAAAGAAAGTAATGATTGAAAAAGGGCAAATATTTGCCAAAAGATTCTCTGAAGAAAAGCAAGCGGAAGAGATCTTAAACATCTACAAGAAATTAATGAGATGAACATACTTAAACACACAATAAAGAAATTTATATATGGCACTCTCCCATATTATTTCATGAAAGGATATAAGCCCGGCTCTCCTTATCTGAAATACTATGAATATATTAAAGAACATGGATATTCAAGACACCTGTATGAATTCAAAGATGAATATGCAAATATGCCCGTTGACATACAGAAAGACGAGGAGAAAGGTTTATACTATGTTCAAAAAGAAGAGAAACGGCTCTATTTCAGAAAGAGCACTCCGGCTAGGAAAATTCAAAAATATTACAGGGCTTTGAGCATGGAACAAGACAGGCGTTCACCGCACCATTACTTCAACAGCGTTAAAGAAGTGACAGGAAAGGTATTTGTGGATGTTGGTTGTGCCGAAGGATATTCTTCATTGGAAATCATCGATGAAGCCAAACATGTTTACTTGTTTGAGCAGGACGAACAATGGCTAGAGGCCATCAGAGCGACCTTTGAGCCATGGCAAGATAAAGTTACGATTGTCCAAAAGTATGTAAGCGACCATAACTCTTCAAGAGAACAAACCCTGGATGACTTCTTCAACAATCAAACGGATGAGCATCTGTTTCTAAAAATGGATATCGAAGGAGCTGAACGGCATGCATTGACCGGATGCAAGAACTTATTTCAAAATTGCCAGAAGTTGGATTTTGCAATTTGCACATACCATCTACATGATGACGAAGCAGTCATTTCTGCATTTTTGGATAAGCATAACTGCACATATACCAATCAGAAAGGTTTTTTCAGGCATAAAATCCGCAGTGTAGTCATGCGCGGAAGCAAGAGTTAATCATTGATAATCAGCAGAAAGCAATTCGCAATAGTCATACTTACACAAGTATGTATCATAAATGTGCTTTTCTTTTTTCAATAAGAAACGTGAGATATGCGGTTCCCAGGAAAAGAACTTACGCACAGAACGGTACAAACGGAAGAATAAAATTAGGGATACGATATGCCTTTCTTTTTCTTTTCGTGCCGCACGACGATAAATATAATGAGTAAAGAACTGATCGCTATAACGAAGAGCCAGACTAACAGTAGATTCTACATCCCATCCCCTCAAAGAAGCGTATTCTGTCATTATATAAGTCAGCACTTCACGAGAGATGCATAAACGACACATATTACGGCACACAGTATCACAATCAATATCCGATAGTAACTGCATGCGATTCACGTCAACCAGGGAAAAACTATATTCATTCGCATCATTCTGATGGATCAATATATTGCCGGGAGAATAGTCCAAATGCAGGATACCTGCCTGATGCAAAGCAGCTGTGTAGCGCGCAAAAGCAGAAAGTTTATCTTCATTTCCTTCCACTTTCCCATCCATCAGGGAACGGACTGTTTCGCCACCATCATAACAACAAATGTAATAGCTATGTGAAAGAAGACCACTCTGGAATTGTTCAATCATAGCAACTGGCTCCGGAGTGTCAAAGCCATGTTGTTGAATTTCCATAGAGTAAATATAGGAACGCTCTGCTTTTGATTGCCGGAAAAACGAATATACAACACGATTGATGATGTGAGGCTTCTTAAAGCTCTTCACCACAACATCAATGCTGCCTAAGCCAATTCGTTTTAAAACATTACGCCCATCGTACACCACATCTCCTTTTTCCTGGAAGGACCTTGGAATTTCTTCTATCTCCTTCTGCAGATGCGCGTACTTGGGATTTACAATCACTCTCATTACACTCTCCTATATAATACTAATTACAAAGATGGAGCAAAGATAAAGAAATTAAGGCATATTCCGACTATATTTTTTTCTTTTCTCACAAAGATTGGCTAACTCTCTATACATATAAGTACTGTTGCGAACAACTTTAGTCGTTTTTTCTTTTTTCTTTTCATTTATATTTAGACATAAATGCTTTTTTTTAGCTATGTTTGCACGATAAAAAGCATAAAGAAGTCAAGCATGAAACCAATCAAAAAAATTCTGATTATTCGATTTAGACAAATAGGGGACTCTATTCTAGCTGTTGCATTGTGCAGTACGCTGAAAAAAAGTTTTCCCGATGCAGAAATACACTTTGTGCTGAATAAAAATATAGCATCGCTCTATGAGGGTCACCCGGACATAGATAAGGTTATTACATTTGACAAGAATGAGAATAAGCCATTCACTGCTTATATAAAAAAAGTATGGCAAGTGATGCATCAAAACAAATACGATGTCATCATCGATATGCGTTCTACAATCCGGACTCTTTTTTTCTCTCTTTTTTCATTAAAAACTCCTTTCCGAGTAGGGCGCATCAAGGGATACACACGTTTTCTATTAAATTATCGGACAGACACTTACAGCAACAGTCTAACAACTGATATGGTAGAACGCAACCTATTGCTTGCAGCACCATTAGAGAAAATCAAGCCTATTCAATATACAAAAGAATTCAGGTTATACCTCACTGACCAGGAGAAAAAAGACTTTCGATATTATATGGAAAAGGAGGGGATAGATTTCGCGCGCCCTGTATTCCTAATAGGAGTCACCACCAAGCTCCTCCATAAAAAATGGAATACGGAGTTTATGATAACCACACTTAAAAGAATATTGGAAGAATACAAGGACATACAAATGATCTTCAACTATGCACCGGGGTATGAAGAAGAAGATGCAAGAAATATCTACAAGGAATTGGGATGTCCGGAACGCATCAAGATTGATATACAAGCCTCTTCATTACGACAACTGGCAGCACTTTGCGCCAACTGCTCGTTTTATTTCGGAAACGAAGGAGGAGCCCGACACATTGCGCAAGCCCTCGAAATTCCTTCATTCGCTATTTATTCGCCAAGCGCCTCTAAATCAATGTGGTTACCTGCAAATTCCGTACTTGCCCGAGGTATTAGTCCCGACGATATTCTTCCGTCGGAACAACAAGCAACATTAACTTATGAAGAACGTTTCGCATTAATTACCCCGGAAAAGGTATACGATCAATTAACTTCGACATTAAGACAATTGAGCTAACTCGCGATATAAATCAAGATAAGCTTGTATATGCTTCTCGTAACTGAATGAAGCTGCATGTTCTTTCATTCTGGTCAAGCGTTCCTCATCTTTATAGAAATCAGGCAAATGCTCCCGGATACTTTGCGCCATAGATTCTGTATCCAAATGCTCCCACATGATGGCGTGTCCATTACAAACTTCCGGTAAACTAGTGCGATTAGCTGCAAATACAGCCTTTCCAAACTGCATAGCTTCCACCACAGGCAGCCCAAAACCTTCTCCTTCACTAGGAAACAGGAACGCCTCACAGCTCCGATACAACCATATCTTTTCACTTTGAGTGATTACATCTGTCAAAAACACATTAGTGACTTGCTTCTCACGAATCAGATTACGCACTTCTTCAGCATAAGCGAAATGGGCATCTCCACAAATATACAAATCATATTCCGGGAAATGGCGCATTACGTCAACCAGGAGATGGAAATTCTTTTTCCTACGGATCTGTCCAATCGTAAAAAAGAAAGGACGTCCCGTCGCAAAAGACGGCTGGGTTCCTTCCAACATATCGATCCTCTCCACCCCATTATAGATGACCCGGATCTCTTTCCCCTTCAAATCTATATGTTGACGAATGACATCTGCGACATAATGAGAAATCGTTGTGACTACTGCTGCCTTATTGACCTTATTCTGCATCCGACGAAGATACATTTTAGCCTTCCAAGGCTTTTTCTCCGTTAAGAAATTAAAGTCATGTATAGTAAAGATAAACTTTGTACCACCGGCAATACGCAACAACTTCCGCTGCTGATTCACCGCATGCCATACATCTACTTTAGGAAGGGTAAAAGGAAAAAACTTATTGATACGACGTACCGGAACAGAAGTCACATTCGGGCCAAATTCCTGCATATATTTCTGTCTCAACAAATATACAAAATGAAGATCCTCTATCGGCATAGACGAAAAAGCGGCCGCATAGTTGGCCGCAATCTGTCCGAAACCAGCTGTTAGACTACCATAATTCGTAAGATCTATCAGTACCTTTTTCTTTCGTTGTATCTCTTTTTCCATCATTATTTGATTCTACGCTCTTTCGGTTCAAAAAACAACTAAATTGAATTCCTGCAAATATCAACCTACAATCCCTTCTATTTTTGCAATAACCTGTTCCGGCTTTATATCTCTTAAACAGGCATAATCACCACGCCAACAAGGCTTCTGTCCATATACAGAGCAGGGACGGCATGATAAATCAAGCTGCACGGTATTAACCGGCAATTGCTTCCAGCCCATAAAACCGGCATAAGGATGAGTGGCCCCCCAAATAGAAACAACCGGAATATTGACCAAGGACGCCAAATGCATATTGGCAGAATCCATTGAAAGCATCACATCTAAATGGCTCATCAGATTCAGCTCGGTACGCATATTCAGTTTACCGATCATTGAAACAACAGAAGGATATTTAGCAATCCATGCGTCAAACACTTCCTGCTCGCTTTTACCACCTCCAAAAAGAAACACTTTCACTTGTGGGTTAGCCGCAAAATGCGCTATAACCTGCTCCTGCAACTCTAACGGATAAATCTTACCTCTGTGTTTGGCAAAAGGAGCTATACCAATCCATTTTTGATCTTCCTTAGGTCCTGTGACTGGCTCTATCTCTGCAAAGTTGCCTTTTCCTTCGCCATAAATAGAAGAGAAATTTAATAAAACCGGTAAACCTAGCTTCTCAAGCACATCGGCATAACGGCGAAAAGAACTCTTCTGATTCTCCATCACCTTATCGTGACGACGAACCAGTTTCTTTTTACCGGCCCTTCCCTTACATATGGAAGCTACCGGTTTATTGGCAAGACGGAATCGCAGACATAAATATTTGGAACGAAGCACATGATGAAAATCTGCAATGTAATCAAAATGCATCGCTTTCAACTCCGAATAGAGACTATTCAAGCCCCAAAGCCCCTTGTGTTTGCCTGTTAAGTCAGCTCCGACAAAACCTACATTCGCAGGCAGCCCCTGAAAGAGCGGCTGCCATACAGCACGACTTAACACTGTTATTTCGTGCTGCGGGTATTGCACAGCCAGCGAATGTATTACCGGTATTGTCATGGCTACATCGCCAAGAGCTGAAAAACGAATAATGAGAATACGCGCCATTCGTTATTTTTTTGCATAAAGCACCGGATTCAATGCCGGGTCATTATACATCTTCATCTGTTTATATACTTTCATATATTTTCTCCCGGCTTCGATATCAGCTAATAACTGCTCAATAGCCGCAGAGAGGTCTTTACGTTGTTCCAGCAGGATATTCAGCTTAGTCTGACATTGAAGACGGTGTTCCTCTGTAGTATCCGTACGTTCCACTTCCTGCTGCATGTGGTAAATTTTCAATGCAAGAATTGACAAGCGGTCAATAGCCCATGCAGGACTTTCTGTATTGATCGTTGCGTCAGAGAGAGGTTTTACTTCTTTGTATTTGTCTAAGAAGTAACTATCGATTAATTCCACCAAGTCTGTACGATCCTGATTTGATTTATCAATTCTTCTTTTCAAAGCCAATGCTTCTACCGGATCAATCTGCGGGTCACGGATAATATCCTCAAAATGCCATTGCACAGCATCAATCCAGTTCTTTAGATATAAATAATACTCAATAGTTTTCAACTCGTAAGGATTGTTCATCGGAGCATCCACACTATCCGTTACATGGTAATCAGTTGTCGATTTCCAAAAAATCTCGTTGCAAAGGTTACTAAATGTCATAATCTTAACTAGCTAATAGATATATAATAGGGCAAATCTATGTAATATTTTTCAGACAAGCAACCGTTTCTTACTTTTTTATTTGTTACCTTTGTGGGTATAAAAGATGAATTGTATATGAAAATTATTATCGACAATAAAATACCATTTATAAAAGAAGCGGTTCAGAGAATAGCCGATGAGGTGGTTTATGTACCGGGGAAAGATTTTACTCCGGAGCTCGTACGGGAGGCAGACGCACTCATTGTCCGTACCCGCACACATTGCAACCGGGATTTATTGGAAGGTAGTCGGGTGAAATTCATAGCGACGGCAACTATCGGTTTCGATCACATTGATACAGAGTATTGCAAACAGGCAGGCATAGAATGGACAAATGCTCCGGGATGCAATTCAGCTTCTGTCGCCCAATATATACAGTCATCGCTTCTGGTGTGGAAATCTTGCAGAAACAAAAAGTTAAACGAACTGACGATTGGAATCATAGGAGTGGGAAACGTAGGGAGTAAGGTAGTTAAAGTTGCCCGGGATTTTGGCATGCGCGTTTTACTGAATGATTTGCCACGGGAGGAAAAAGAAGGAACAGAGCTATTTGTCTCACTAAATAAAATTGCAGAAGAATGTGATATCATTACCTTTCACGTACCTTTATATAAGGAAGGGAAATATAAAACCTTCCATCTGGCAGATGAGAACTTCTTCCAGTCACTCAAACGAAAACCGGTTATCATTAATACCTCCCGAGGAGAGGTCATTGACACTGATGCTCTTTTAAAAGCCTTGGACAGCCGGATCATTTCGGATGCCATCATTGATGTGTGGGAGCATGAGCCGGGGATTAACCGTGAACTACTGGAAAAAGCATTCATCGGTACACCCCACATTGCGGGTTACTCTGCCGATGGAAAAGCAAACGCCACATGCATGTCACTGGATGCCATTTGCAAATTCTTCCAAATAGAAGCTGATTATAAAATAAACGCACCGGCACCCGCCTCTCCTATTATACATGCCAAAACCCATGAAGAAGCAATCCTCCAAATATATAATCCAGTCGAAGATAGCACCCGATTGAAAAATCAACCGGAACAATTCGAAACCTTACGCGGGGATTATCCTTTGCGGCGAGAAGAGACAGCTTATTTAATCAAGTATTAAGGAATAAGTATTAAGTATTAAGTATTAGGTATTAAGTATTAACCGTAGCGACCGAGAACTTCATGAAACTCCGTCAAACGATTATCTGCATGGAGTAATACTTAATACCTAATATTTATTTTTTAATACTTGTTCTATGACTTGCGGGAAGTATTCATATTCCAAGGCATGCACTTTCTTGGCTACATCATCCGGAGAATCTGTCGGAAGAACAGGACAGGTAGCCTGGAAGATTGCATTTCCTTCGTCATAATGTTCATTTATATAATGTATAGTGATACCGCTTTCCTTTTCACCAGCAGCCACTACCGCTTCATGAACCCGGTCACCATACATTCCTTTGCCTCCGAACTTCGGCAGAAGAGCAGGATGTATATTTATAATTTTATCGGGATAAGCATGCAAAAGCAAGTCAGGCACACGAACCAGAAAGCCAGCCAGTACGACAAAGTCGATGCGGTACTCCTGCAAAATAGCCAAAATTTCATCTCCGGCTATCCAATCCTCCTTTGGAAACACGTTACAGGGCACTCCCAAACGATGCGCACGTTCCAAAACGTATGCATCACTTTTATTAGAAAGTACCAACGAAACCTGAACGGAATCGTTTTTTTGGAAATACCGGATAATATTCTCGGCATTTGAACCGGAACCGGAAGCAAAAATTGCGATGTTTTTCTTCATAACTCTCAAATTCGATGCACAAAACAGTGAAAAATGTGCAAAACTTTGCATTTATTTAGTCAAATATTTGCGCAAAACGATAAATATTCATTCCTTTGCACCGCAAATTTAAAGAAATAAAACTAATTATTAATTAAAAACTTAAAGTTATGTCTGAAATTGCATCAAGAGTGAAAGCGATTATCGTCGATAAATTGGGCGTAGAAGAATCAGAAGTTACAGAAACAGCAAGCTTCACTAACGACCTGGGAGCTGATTCTCTTGACACTGTAGAACTTATCATGGAATTCGAAAAAGAATTCGGTATCTCTATTCCTGATGACCAAGCAGAAAAGATTGGTACTGTAGGTGATGCTGTATCTTATATCGAAGAACACGCTAAGTAATTATCCGATTTCATCAATATGGAATTAAAAAGAGTGGTAGTAACAGGCCTTGGCGCCATTACTCCTGTTGGCAATGATGTACCCGAATTCTGGGAAAATCTAGTGAACGGGGTTAGTGGAGCAGGGCCTATTACTCATTTTGATGCGTCGCAATTCAAGACCCAGTTTGCATGCGAAGTGAAAAACTTCGATGTAACTAAATATATCGACCGTAAAGAGGCAAGAAAGATGGACTTATACACTCAGTATGCTGTCGCTGTTGCCAAAGAAGCGGTATCGGACTCCGGTCTTGACGTCGAAAAAGAAGATTTGAACAGAATCGGTGTTATTTTTGGCGCCGGTATCGGTGGTATACATACATTCGAGGAAGAAGTAGGCAACTACTACACTCATCAGGAAATAGGTCCCAAGTTCAATCCGTTCTTCATCCCGAAGATGATCTCGGATATTGCTGCCGGACAGATTTCTATCATGTATGGCTTCCATGGTCCTAACTACGCGACTTGTTCAGCATGTGCTACTTCTACCAATGCCATTGCGGATGCCTTCAACCTGATTCGTCTGGGTAAAGCAAACGTAATCGTATCCGGTGGTTCGGAAGCAGCCATCTTCCCTGCAGGCGTAGGCGGTTTCAACGCTATGCATGCTCTGTCAACACGCAACGATGAGCCGAGTAAGGCTTCACGTCCATTCAGCGCAAGCCGTGACGGCTTCATCATGGGCGAAGGTGGCGGTTGCCTGATTTTGGAAGAACTGGAACACGCTAAGGCCCGTGGTGCGAAAATCTATGCAGAAGTTGCCGGTGTAGGTATGTCTGCAGATGCTCATCACCTGACAGCTTCCCATCCGGAAGGTCTTGGTGCCAAACTGGTAATGCTGAACGCTCTGGAAGATGCAGAAATGGATCCGAAAGAAGTAGATTACATCAACGTTCACGGAACATCTACTCCGGTAGGTGATATTTCTGAAGCGAAAGCAATTAAGGAAGTATTCGGTGATCACGCATACGAACTGAACATCAGTTCTACAAAATCAATGACTGGTCACTTGCTGGGAGCTGCCGGTGCGGTAGAATCTATCGCAAGCATCCTTGCCATCAAGAACGGCATTGTTCCTCCGACTATCAACCACGAAGAAGGTGACAACGACGAGAACATTGACTACGACCTTAATTTCACGTTCAACAAAGCTCAGAAATGTGAGGTTAATGTTGCCCTGTCCAATACATTTGGATTCGGTGGTCACAATGCGTGCGTTATCTTCAAGAAATACGCTGAGTAAAATCGTGTTACGTAACCAAATAGATAAGATAAGACTCCTGTTCCGCAAAGACAGAGAGTCTTATCTTTGTTTTTACCGGATACTCGGATTTTATCCGCACAATATCCAGATCTACGAACAAGCGCTCCTGCATAAGTCATCTGCCGTCCGCTCCGAGAAGGGACGTCCGCTGAACAACGAACGACTGGAGTTTTTGGGTGACGCCATCCTCGACGCCATCGTAGGAGATATTGTCTATAAACGTTTCGAAGGGAAACGGGAAGGTTTCCTGACAAACACACGTTCCAAGATCGTACAACGGGAGACTTTGAACAAGTTAGCCGTGGAGATCGGTCTGGACAAACTTATCAAATATTCTACCCGCTCCTCTTCCCACAACAGTTATATGTACGGGAATGCTTTCGAAGCATTTATCGGAGCCATTTATCTTGATCAGGGGTATGAACGTTGCAAGCAGTTTATGGAGCAGCGGATCATCAACCGTTATATTGATCTGGACAAAATATCCCGCAAAGAAGTTAACTTCAAGTCCAAGCTTATCGAATGGAGCCAGAAGAACAAGATGGAGGTTTCCTTTGAGTTGATCGAGCAGTTCCTCGACCATGACAGTAATCCCGTTTTCCAGACAGAGGTTCGTATCGAAGGGCTTCCTGCCGGAACCGGTACGGGCTATTCCAAGAAAGAGTCTCAGCAGAATGCCGCGCAAATGGCTATCAAGAAGGTGAAAGACCAGACATTTATGGATACAGTCAATGAAGCGAAGTTGCAGCATTCGATGCCGTCAGAAGTGGACACAGAGTTGGTTGAGCCCGAATTGACTGAGTCGGAAGCCATGGAACCGGATACCTTGGAGACCGAAACACCGGAAGTGGAAACGGCTGCAAATGAAGTCGAAACGACTGTTAATGAGGTCGAAGCAACAGAAACTGAAAAGGCATGATAACTCCAACTACCATCCTAACGATAAAAGAGTAAATTATAAGTTAACCGAAACAAATCCCCATACGGCGGCCTTGAATTACTAAATCGTGATCTTCAGTTACCAACTTCAATTTACCGGCCACTTCTTCAAGAGGGATGGATGAAATGTCATCTCCTTTTAAAGCAATCATACGCCCGAATTGCCCGTTAGCAATCAATTCTGTCGCGTGTCCTCCCATACGGGTAGACAGATTACGGTCAAAAGGAGTAGGCGAACCACCACGCTGAATATATCCTAATACGGTTTCACGTGTTTCGATACCCGTTTCATATTCTATTTCCTGTGCGATGTATTCCGCAGCACGTTTCCGACCATCCGTCAAGATGCCTTCTGCCACCACTACGATAGAATAGGGTTTACCTTTTTTCAGTCTTTCGAGGATTGTATTTCCTATATTCTTGATGTTGTAAGGGATTTCGGGGACAAGAATGACGTCGCCGCCACCTGCCATACCCGAATACAGGGCAATCCAGCCGGCTTTATGCCCCATCACTTCAATAACCATCACTCTTTTGTGCGAACTGGCGGTAGAATGCAAGCGGTCGATGGCATCCGTAGCGATGCTCACGGCGGAGTCAAATCCAAAGGAAATATCCGTTCCCCAAATATCATTATCAATGGTTTTGGGGACTGATACGATGTTGACGCCCATTGCGGCAAATTTAGCGGCAGTTTTCTGCGTTCCGTTTCCTCCGATGCAGACGACACAATCCAGTCCCATTTCCTGAATATTCTGAAGAATCAGTGCCGGCTTGTCGACATCCGAGACGACGCCTCCTTTTTTAAAAGGTTTCTCGCGCGAAGTACCCAACATCGTACCCCCTTGGTTCAACAATCCGGATAAGGATTTATCAGTAAAGGATTCGATGTCTTTTGTCAGCAAACCTTGAAAACCACTATGAATTCCTATTACTTCCATCCCATAGTGATTGATGGCAGTTTTGCACACGCCACGAATAGTGGCATTTATACCGGGGCAGTCTCCTCCGGAAGTCAGGATTCCAATTCTCATTGTCGTTTTTTTTAGTCAGAAACTCGGGATTCAAGAAAAGTCGCCAAATTTTAACGATTATTTCCGTCGTAAAGATAGAAAAAAAAGATAAATAAGGTTACTTTTGCACGACTAAACATTATTATGTTAAAGCAGAAATGAATATTACAAAAATTATTAGTAAGACTTTCGATTCCCGTTTAAAACAGATAGACCTATATGCTAGTCAGGCTAGTGAGATACAGCATCGTGTGTTAAGCCGCTTAACACGCCAGGCCGCTCAAACTGAATGGGGAAGAAAGTACGATTATTCCTCTATCCGTAACTATGAAGATTTCCGTAAACGTGTTCCTATCCAGACATACGAAGAAATTAAGCCTTATGTAGAACGTTTGCGAGCTGGGGAACAGAATCTGCTTTGGCCATCGGAGATACGCTGGTTTGCAAAATCCTCCGGAACGACTAATGATAAAAGTAAATTCCTTCCTGTCAGCAAGGAAGCGCTGGAAGATATTCATTACAGAGGAGGAAAAGACGCAGCAGCTCTTTATTTCCGCATCAATCCGGATAGCCATTTTTTCTCCGGCAAGGGACTGATTCTAGGAGGGAGCCATAGCCCGAACCTCAATTCCAATCATAGTTTAGTAGGAGATTTATCCGCTATTCTGATTCAAAACGTAAATCCGCTTATCAATTTCATTCGCGTACCAAGCAAGAAAATTGCATTGATGAGCGAATGGGAAACCAAGATAGAAGCAATCGCCAACAGTACTATTCCGGTAAATGTGACAAGCCTATCCGGTGTGCCGTCGTGGATGCTGGTACTTATCAAACGTATCCTTGAAAAGACAGGAAAGCAGGCACTGGAAGAAGTATGGCCCAATCTGGAAGTTTTCTTCCATGGTGGAGTGGCTTTCACACCGTATCGTGAGCAATATAAACAGGTGATTACAACACCTAAAATGCATTATGTAGAGACCTACAATGCTTCGGAAGGATATTTCGGAACCCAGAACGACCTTTCCGATCCTGCCATGTTATTAATGATCGACTATGGAATTTTCTACGAATTTGTTCCGTTGGAGGAAGTGGGAAAAGAAAATCCACGGGCTTATTGTCTTGAAGAAGTCGAGCTTAACAAGAACTATGCAATGGTTATTTCTACTTCCTGTGGTTTGTGGAGATACATGATTGGTGATACTGTGAAGTTTACCAGCAAGAATCCCTATAAGTTTGTCATCACGGGAAGAACGAAGCATTTCATCAATGCATTTGGTGAAGAGCTGATTGTCGATAATGCTGAAAAAGGATTGGCAAAGGCTTGCGCCGAGACCGGAGCACAAATTTGCGAATACTCTGCGGCGCCGGTGTTTATGGATGAGAACGCAAAATGTAGGCACCAGTGGCTGATAGAATTTGCCAAAATGCCGGATTCCGTAGAAAAGTTCGCTTCGATACTTGACGCTACGCTGAAAGAGGTTAACTCTGACTATGAAGCCAAACGATGGAAAGATATCGCTTTGCAACCATTGGAAGTGATCGTTGCGCGTCAGGGATTGTTCCATGACTGGCTGGCACAGAAAGGAAAACTGGGAGGACAACACAAAGTACCCAGATTAAGCAATACACGCGAATATATAGAAGCAATGCTGGTACTGAATAATAGCACTCATCCGGAAGAATAACCAAAAACCAAAACATAACTGCCACAAGTATTCTCTATTATAGAGATTACTTGTACAAGGAGGGTGCACCCAAACGACTCTCCAATTTCTTTCAGGCACGGATTACACGGATAAACACGGAAAGAGAATAAACTTATCCATGTAATTCGCATAATCCGTGCCTAAGTTATGTCGATTAGCAAACTAAGTTTTGTTTTAACACACTCTCTTCAGAACGTTCATCTTTCCAATATGTAAGATTACCGGGCGTTAACTATGATTCCTCCTCCTAGTAGTAATCCGTCTCCATAGAATGCTGCAGCCTGTCCGGGAGCAATAGCTGTTAATGGTTCATGAAGCTGCACGTGCAGTAAATGATCCGATGTGACGGTAACCGTGCCATGGTTTTCCTGCTTGCGATAGCGTATCTTCACAATTATGTCAGAGCGATCTAAAGTACGCTCCTGATTTACAAGATTCCAATCTTTCAACCACATTTCTGTTTTTTCCAACGATGAAAGAGAAGCCAACATCACTTCATTCTTTTCAGGATCAATCTCTTTCACAAATACAGGACGATTCAGATGAATGCCCAAACCGCGCCTCTGCCCAATAGTATAAAAGGGATAGCCTTCATGCCAGGCAATAAAATCTCCCTTTTCATCGATAAATCTTCCTCTTCTGATCCTGTCAGACGAGGTCTGTTTATCGCTGCCCGATGTCTGACTATTGTTGATTGATGCCTCACTATTACTGACCGACATCTGACCATTTCTGACCAACCAGTCTTTTAAAAAGGTCCGATAGTCCATCGGGCAAAAACAGACACCAATACTATCCTTTTTGGTTGCCACCTTTCGAAAACCATGTTCAGCAGCCCAGGCACGGGCTTCAGCTTTCGTAATATCGCCCATCGGCAACAGCATCCTATTAAGAATATCCTGTTTCAATCCCCATAAGAAGAAAGTTTGATCCTTATCCGAATCGGCGGCGTATGTTATATAAAAGGTTTCATTTAGTTGTATATTCTGTGCATAGTGTCCGGTAGCAATATAAAAAACTCCCATTTCATCGGCAATCTTAGCAAGCAAAGGCCATTTCAGGTAATTATTGCACAAGGTACAGGGGACCGGAGTACGTCCTGCCAAGTATTCCTGCACAAAATATTCAATAATCTGCCGGGCAAATATCTCACGGGCATCGTATGTTATATGCCGTATTCCTAAACGTTCTGCCAAATTACGGGCATCTTCCAGGTATTCTGTCGAACCATTCAATTCATAAAAACGGAAGGTTACCCCGATTACTTCATAACCGGCTTCCAGCAGTCGCATAGCAGCAACAGAGCTATCTGTACCACCACTCATTCCAAGCAATACACGTTTGTTTTCCTCTATCATGCTGCAAAATTAAGTATTTTCCCGTATCTTTGTCAGTTAAAGCCTAAAAGAGAATGAAAGAGAGACCAACTAACGGACAAGTTATAATCGTTTTCACAGAGCATCCGATACTCGGCATATTACTGATTCCGTATATTGCGGAAAGGCTGAACGATGGCACCTTGCAATTAGTGGAGCAAGCGTTTCACGCCTCTCCGGAAGCTATGAGCATAATGAGCGAAGCGGAAAGACAAGCTATCGATATCGCTTCATACTATACAGAAAAGTATCTGATGGGCCTCTACTCCCGTGAAAAAACAGTATCACGCTTTCTACATAAGCTATCCGAAGATCCGGAACGAATTAAAAATAATATTCGCCCGTTTATCGAAAAGAAGCTGTTGGAGATGCTGGCGTTGATACGGGAAAACGGACTGCCTTTTTATCAGAAACAAGCCGGTAGCAAAATCTTATACGCCCATCATATTTATCATATCAACCCTCACGACGTAGAAATTCGCGTAACGTTTCATGTTGACAGTAAAACGTTCCGTTATCAGTTGCAGTGTTATTATGAAGGGCAACCGTTCTCTTTGAGTGACTTAAAACCGGTAGTTGTACTGACCTCCTCGCCGGCCACTCTATTATTGGGAATGGAGTTATATTTCTTTCCGCACATTGAAAGCGCACGTATCTTACCTTTCACAAAGAAAAGATCGATTAGCGTAGACGCTTTACAGATTGAAAAATACATAGACAACATCGTTATTCCGATTGCACGTTATCACGATATCGAGACTCACGGTTTGAATATTACTGAAGAAGAATGTGCCTGTGAGGCTGTTCTCTCATTCGAAGATGCCACATACAACGGACAAGCATTGCAACTTGTCTTCCGCTATGGAGATCAGACATTTGCACCAGATAGTGCTAATGAAATGAAGAAAATCATTTATCGGAAAACATCCGGTGAAATCGGCTTTTTCCGGCGTAACATTACAGTGGAAGAACAAACAGTCCAACTCTTAACGAATGCCGGTCTGCAACAACTCAATGACACACACTTCCAACTATCTGCCAAAGCTCCGGAAAAGACAATTGTCGAATGGATCAACAATCATCGGGAGATGTTGCAGCAATCCTTTCACCTTACCAGTAATGTAGGGAATGCATTGTATTGTCTGGATGAGATACGCATCGAGCAAAGTTGCGATGATGAAGTTGACTGGTTCGAACTGCACATCACTGTCGTTATCGGTAATCTGCGCATTCCTTTTTCACGTTTCCGCAAACATATCCTCGAAGAAAAGCGGGAATATCTGCTACCTGACGGGCGTATGATTCTCCTGCCTGAAGAGTGGTTCAGCAAATATGCGAACTTACTGGAGCTGGGAGTACAAACAGAAAAAGGTATTCGGTTGAAACATGCATTTATAGGTGCCGTACAGACAGCTTTGGGTGAGGATGGAGTGAAAAAATTCCCCGCGAAGCAGCAAATACATAACGTTGCCGTACCAAGAACGCTTAAAGCAACATTACGCCCCTATCAGCAGAAAGGATTCTCGTGGATGGTACACCTCCATAAACAAGGATTTGGCGGATGCCTGGCAGATGACATGGGACTCGGGAAGACTCTTCAGACTCTTACCCTGCTACAGTACATATATAAGCCATCCGCTCCCAAACAACCCGCTACCCTAATTGTAGTCCCCACATCGCTACTTCACAACTGGCGACAGGAAGCCAAGCGCTTTACAGGGCTCTCAATGATGGAATACAACAACACCGTGGCTATAGACAAGAAACGTCCGGAAAAATTCTTCGGTCATTTTCACTTGATCTTTACTACGTATGGCATGATGAGAAATAACATTGATATACTCTCTTCCTACCATTTCGAATATGTCGTGCTCGATGAAAGCCAGAATATCAAGAATAGCGAATCGCTCACCTTCCGGTCGGCAATTCAACTGCAAAGCAAACACCGACTCGCACTGACAGGTACTCCTATCGAGAACTCATTAAAGGACCTGTGGGCTCAATTTCATTTTATACAACCGGACTTACTGGGAACGGAAAGTGCTTTCCAAAAGCAGTTCATAATGCCGATTCGCCAGGGAAACGAACGCGTACGAGTGCAGTTGCAACAACTGACTGCCCCATTCATCCTCCGCAGAAGCAAGAAAGAGGTAGCTCCGGAACTTCCTGAACTTACCGAAGAAACAATCTACTGCGATATGACTGAAGAACAGAACACGTGTTACGAACAGGAAAAAAACAGCCTGCGCAACATACTTCTTCAGCACCCTCAAAGTACGAACAGGCTCCATTCGTTTAGTGTACTAAATGGCATTTTGCGTTTACGACAACTCTCTTGTCATCCGCAACTCATTCTTCCTGATTATACCGGAACATCCGGAAAAACCGCACAAATAATCGAAACATTCGATACATTACAAAGCGAAGGACACAAAGTCCTAATTTTCTCTTCATTCGTCAAACATCTGGAGGTCTTAGCTGAAGCTTTCCGAGAACGAGGCTGGAAATATGCCCTATTAACAGGAGCAACCAACAACCGGCCTTCCGAAATCGCCCATTTCACCGAGCAAAAAGATGTTCAGGCATTCCTTATTTCACTAAAAGCAGGGGGTGTGGGGCTCAATCTTACACAAGCCGACTATGTATTTATCATAGATCCCTGGTGGAATCCTGCCGCCGAATCGCAAGCCATCGCCCGTGCCCATCGTATCGGTCAGGACAAGCAGGTGATTGCCTATCGCTTCATTACACAAAACAGCATTGAGGAAAAGATTCTGCATCTGCAAGATGAGAAACGAAAACTGGCAGAAACATTTGTTGCCGACAGTGAGTCATTGCCTATATTAAGCAATGAACAATGGGTAGACCTGCTCTAATAATACATAAAGCCTCAATCTATCACAGAGGTGTGTAAAATGTATTATTTCATCGTATTCCTGAATTTTTTTATCCATATACTCTTATTTTATCCGGTTATCTTTGCCACTGTGAAAATCATAAATAACCCGAAATAATAAATGTATGAAAAACAGGAGCATTACCTACCTATTACTATTTGGTATTTGCAGCATGTTGGCAATCATGCAATCATGCCAAAAAACAGACGACCTGGAAGCAGACATCAATTCTCTGAAAGACCGTGTCGCTGCTTTGGAAAAAGCAACGGAAGGACTGAATACTTCATTTGCCAGTCTGCAAGCCCTTATGCAAAAAAACAAAATCATTATCGGAATTACTCCGACTAAAGATGGCTTAGGATATTTGCTGGAACTTAGTGACGGAACAAGCATTAAAGTCATGGAGAGTGAAGCTGTACAAGCGTCTGTCCCTGAATTTTCCGTAGACGAAGAAGGCTACTGGATATATAAAACAAGTAATGATACAGATTTCAAATACCTGCCAGGAGCCGATGGAGAGAAAGTATCAGCATGGCCCCGTGATGGAGAAGGCAATGTGGTGGCAACTCCATTAATCAGCGTATCTTCCAGTGGATATTGGCAAGTGAGCTACGATAATGGACAAACATATACAAGCTTAGGAACTAAGGCCGAAGGTGGAAGTCAGGGAGGAACCAGCATATTCAGTAAGGTAGAATATAATGAAGCAAACCATACTTTCTCATTCACCCTGGCCGATGGTGAAAAAACATATACTTTCCCAGTAGACGACAGCTTCGGACTGATCATTTATGGTCTCAATGATGCTGACAGTGAACAAGCTGTGCAAGTTTTTGCCCCCAATGAGAGCCATAAAGAGTATAAAGTAGAACAAAATGACGTGCAACAAGCTGCAATACAAGCTCCTAAAGGATGGGATGTTCTTTTATCCGAAAACTTATTAACTATCACACCACAAGCAACTGTTGTAAAAGACGTAGAAGAAACAATTAAGATTGTACTTACTTCATCAAAGAATTATATCCGTATTGTTTCTATTGAAGTGAAACAACTTTCCAATGAAGCCGGAGCAGAAGCCTGGCAACAATTTGTAAACGAAGATCAACAGAATGTATTATTGGACTTTTCATACGCCGGATATAAACATGGTGAAATAGCACCTCCTGAAATAGAAACATTAATAGCACAAGGATATAAGGTATACGATGTTACAGATCCCAAATATGGAGCTATTCCAAACGACGGTAAATCTGACAGAGCAGCTTTCATGAAGGTATTGGAAGAAATAGCAAGTGAAACAAAGCAAGAAGATCTCAATAATATGACAGATCGATATATTAAGGAAAACGCTAAAGCTATTATCTACTTCCCGGAAGGGAATTATATTCTACAAGACGAAGCATCTAAAGATCGCAGGATTCGTATATCGATGAGTAATATTGTTTTAAAAGGGGCCGGAAAAAACAAAACGACACTCGAAATGACTGCTGCAAATAATTCTCCCAAACCAACTGAAGAAATGTGGAATGCTCCTGTCATGATGGAGTTCAAACATAATACAGGATTAAAAGAATCAATTGGTGTTATCACTGAAGATGCTCCCATAGGCAGCAAAACCATAACGGCCAGTTTAACAGGAGTAAGTGCAGGCAGTTGGGTATGTCTCGTACTGGGAACCCCAGAGTTGGGAAACACGGATAATGATGTTATTAATTCCGAACTATCTCCTTACCAATGGCAAGATATTAAGGTACAACAAGGCATTACTCCCAATATCAAAACAAATGGTATTCAAATATTCGAATACCATCAGATTGAAAAGATTAGTGGTAACAGTGTTACCTTTAAAGAACCCATCATGCATGCTATTAATAAAGATTGGGGATGGAATGTACATAAATTCACCAATTATGCCAATGTTGGCGTAGAAGACCTTACATTTAAAGGACATGCCAAAGAGAAGTTCATTCACCACGGCTCTGACATTGACGATGGTGGTTTTAAGCTCATCGATTTTGTACGTCTGACCAATTCGTGGATGCGTCGGGTTAATTTTGAAAGTGTTAGTGAAGCCATGTCAATCACAAACTCTGCCAATTGTTCTGCTTATGACATCACTATTGGTGGTAATCGTGGACATGCTTCTATCCGCTCGCAAGCTTCTTCCCGTATCTTTATTGGAAAAGTAACCGAAAACAGCAATGGCTACACACTTAGAAAAGGAGAGGGTGAAAGCACATTGCTGGAATATAAAACGAACGTTGGTCAATATCACGCTTGCGGTGTTTCAAAGCAAAGCATGGGTGCTGTAATATGGAATGTGAGATGGGGAGATGATTCTTGCTTTGAATCACATGCTACACAGCCACGTGCAACATTGATTGACTGCTGTACTGGCGGTTTCATGCATTGGAGACAAGGAGGAGACTCTGCTCAAATGCCAAATCACATGGAAAATCTGACAATATGGAATTTCTATGCAACAAATGCACAAACAGACCAGGACATCGATACAGAAGGTAAATTTACCTGGTGGGATAGTAACGGCTTTTGGTGGAAATTTATGCCTCCTATCATTGTCGGTTTCCACGGAAGTCCTTTAGATTTTGATGCTACTCAAATGAAGCGACTCGAAAGTAACGGAACTGCTGTGGAACCATATTCACTCTATGAGGCTCAATTACGTAAACGTTTGGGATATGTTCCTTCCTGGCTATCCTCTTTAAAATAATAACTTTAAAACAATATAATCATGAAAAAAGTATGGAGTATGTTCATGTTATTGGCTGTATGCCTGGTAGCATGTACCAACATTGACGATTTGGAAGATGATGTAGACGCACTGAAAAAGCGCGTTACCGCACTCGAGACACAAGTACGTGATATAAATAGTAACACAGAAGCTCTTCGCGAACTTTATAATGAAGGAACATTTATTACTAATATAGAGGAAAAGTCTGATTCCTACACACTCACTTTGAGCAATGGAAAAACAGTAAATCTATATATGAAAAACGATAATAACCTGTTATGCCCTATTATCGGTATCGATTCAGAAGGCTACTGGACTGTTCTTTACAACAAAAATGAAACTCCGGAGCGTCTGACTGTAAACGGACAACCTGTGAAAGCTAATGGAGAGAGTGGCAAGACTCCTACATTTAATGTAGATAGTGAAGGCTACTGGCAAGTTAGCTATGATGAAGGAAAAAACTATGAATATATATACAAAGAAGGAACTACTGACAAAGTCAGCGCAACTGGTGACGGTTCCGCTCCGGCAGAAGACAAAAACTTCAAGAGTGTAACAGTAGAAAACAACGAACTGGTCTTAGTACTTGCGGGTGAGGATGCTCCAACCATACGTATCCCTATCATCAGCGACTTTGAATGTAGTTTTGCGGCTGAAGATTTAGAACAAATACAAGAGTTTTCTGCAGGTGAAACGAAAGAATTTACCATGACCATGAGAGGAGTAGAAAATACAATGATTACTGCTCCAGAAGGATGGAGTGCTAAATTCTCTAAGGAAGCTGGAAAAGAAAATGTATTGATTGTTACTGCCCCTGCATCAAGCGCAAAGATGATGACTCGTGCAACAGCTGATAACAGTACTGATGTTGCGATATTGGCAACAAGTGGAAAGTATGCTATGATTGCAAAGATTCAGGTTAGTATTAAGAATCGTACGGATTATAAAGCCGATTTTGATCATGGTAAAGACATTACTATCGGCGGCATCACCATCAACAACCAAATTTATTCAGATGCTGACATACAAATATTGGATGCAACAGATGCCGATGTGGCACTTGACACTTACTTTAGTGCTACAATGAGTAAACCTGTTATACTGTTCCTCACAGGTACAGCACACAATTTTACCACAACCGGAGTAAAATCAATCAGCAATGATGTTATTATCATCGGTCGATATGATGACGAGCAAGTAACACTTCGTCCTATTAATTGCTGGAAATCATGCAAAGGAAAGCTACTTTTTAAGAATATAAAAATAGATTTAAGTGATCTCAATGGAGGTAGCAATGCTGGTTATTTTATAAATAATGCAGGCGTTATCAGCAAGGGAGACTTTACTGACATCTGCATTGACAACTGTCTGATTGCGAATGTCTTGAAACCAATTTATTACGATGCAGCACAAAAAACTTACTTTGGTATAGACAACATCTCTGTTCAAGACACTCGTATTGAAGTTAATGCTATCAAAATTGCCTTGATAAATATATATAAAGGCTTCAATTTAGGAGATTATAAAACTTTCAACTTCAAGAACAATATAGTGTATAGCCAGACACCTCAAGAAGGCGTGCAAATATTAAACTGGGCTACTGGTAATATACCTTTATCAGATGGTGTACTTTCTGCCGAAATTATAAATAATACTTTTGTCAACATGATAGGTAGCAATATATTCTTCAGATATCAAAAAGGAACATCATTGACTATAAGCAAGAATATCTTTGACGTAAGTCCGGAAGCAGAATTCGGTTCCTACTATTATTCTTTCTTAGAAAGTTGCACACCTCAAATAGATGTAACCGACAATATCGTATATGGCTTAACCAAAAATTGGAATTATTATCATACAAGTTCTTTAGTTAAAGAACCAACAAGCGGTAATAACATAACCAAGCACGCAACAGCTCCTATTACTCAATATGATTATGTAAATGGTATATTTACATTAGCTAGCGATGTAGCTGGTTATGGAGCAACAATTGAATAAAACTCTTTTACCAGTTTAATAATAAAAGCCGCATAACGAAAGTTATGCGGCTTTTATTTATCTAAATGTCATATCATCAATCAAGAAATCAGAAACAGGAGAAGCTACTACATCCGAAAAATACGAGTCTGGTTCAAAAAGAAAGTCCCTGCATCTGATGCATGACAGCACGACGACTCAGATCTGAAGCTCCTTTATTAATATTCAATACTTTACAAAAACATCTGCCAAGTTGAACAAACGATGGCTGGCTTAGCTAAAGCCACATCTTTTCCCCCACCACCTTGCGGAAAAACTTTTTTAATCTATCTTTGCACCCAAAACAACGCTACATGAAATACAAACTTATCGTGCTCGACCTTGACGGCACACTCACCAATTCTAAAAAAGAAATCACTCCCCGCAACAGGGAAACTCTAATACGTATACAAGAGCAAGGAATACGACTCGTATTAGCTTCCGGACGACCTACTTATGGTATTGTACCATTAGCCAACGAATTACGGATGAATGAATTCGGAGGTTTCATCCTCTCCTATAACGGAGGTGAAATTATCAATTGGGAAACAAAAGAGATGGTATATGAAAATGTGTTACCTAATGAAGTTGTTCCGATGCTCTATGAATGTGCCCGTACCCACCAACTAAGTATATTAACCTATGACGGAGCAGATATAATAACAGAAAACTCTCAAGACCCATACGTACAGAAAGAGGCCTTTCTCAATAAAATGGCAGTACGGGAAACAAACGACTTCCTCACAGAGATCACGCTTCCTGTAGCCAAATGCCTCATCGTGGGAGACGCAGATAAACTCATTCCGCTTGAAGCAGAACTTAGTCTCCGGCTACAAGGACATATTAACGTTTTCCGTTCAGAACCCTATTTCCTCGAATTAGTTCCGCAAGGAATTGACAAAGCTCTTTCTCTTGCTGTCTTATTGAAAGAAATAGGAGTAGCACGAGAAGAAGTCATAGCAATGGGAGATGGCTATAATGACTTATCCATGATTAAGTTTGCAGGACTGGGAATTGCTATGGGAAATGCACAAGAACCTGTAAAAAAAGCAGCAAATTACATCACTCTAAGCAACGAAGAAGACGGTGTAGCAGAAGCTATTGATAAGTTTTGCAGTCAACAATAACCAAACATTTACTTTCATGCCGACAAAATTTTAGTTTCTCGGTGAGAAACCTTTGGTTTCCCGTAATGAAACCATTGGTTCCCCGGTGTGAAACTTTTAGTTTCATACCGGGAAACTAATAATATTACCAGTAAAACAGCTCAAGAGCTAAAATCAACTCATCAAAGATAGAGCGCATATTCAGATTTTATACTAACTTTGCAGTTCCAATAAAACAAATATAAAATGTTATGGAACATCAACTTACCATTTACAACACCTTAGATAGAAAGAAAGAGTTGTTCGTACCGCTTCATGCACCTCATGTAGGCATGTATGTGTGCGGACCGACTGTTTACGGAGATGCCCATTTAGGACACGCCCGCCCGTCTATAACCTTCGATGTGTTATTCCGCTATCTCACCCACCTAGGATATAAAGTACGCTACGTACGAAATATTACCGATGTAGGTCATCTGGAACATGATGCCGATGACGGAGAAGACAAGATTGCCAAGAAAGCACGTCTGGAAGAGTTGGAACCAATGGAGGTTGTTCAATATTTCCTGAACCGCTATCATAAAGCAATGGAAGCACTGAATGTACTTTCTCCGAGCATCGAACCACATGCTTCAGGACATATCATTGAACAAATCCAACTGGTACAGAAGATTTTGGATGCCGGATACGCCTATGAAAGCGAAGGCTCCGTTTATTTCGATGTAGCCAAATACAACAAAGATCACCATTACGGAAAACTTTCCGGACGTAATTTGGACGACGTATTGAATACCACCCGTGACCTCGACGGACAAAGCGAAAAACGCAATCCCGCCGACTTCGCCCTTTGGAAAAAGGCACAACCTGAACATATCATGCGCTGGCCGTCTCCATGGAGCGACGGTTTCCCCGGATGGCACGCCGAATGTACCGCTATGGGACGCAAATACCTAGGCGAACACTTCGATATTCACGGAGGAGGAATGGACTTGATTTTCCCTCACCACGAATGTGAAATCGCACAATCGGTAGCCTCACAAGGTGATGACATGGTTCACTACTGGATGCACAACAACATGATTACCATCAACGGAACCAAGATGGGTAAATCACTCGGCAACTTCATCACTTTGGACGAATTCTTCAACGGTACTCATAAGCTGCTGGCACAAGCCTACACACCAATGACAATCCGTTTCTTCATCCTGCAAGCTCATTACCGCAGCACGGTAGACTTTAGCAATGAAGCACTGCAAGCATCCGAAAAAGGGCTGCAACGTCTGATGGAAGCCATTGACGCATTGGATAAGATTACTCCCGCACCGGCAACTTCAGAGGGAATCAACGTGAAAGAACTGCGCGCTAAGTGCTATGAAGCAATGAATGACGACTTGAATACACCGATTGTCATCGCACAGCTTTTCGAAGGTGCCCGCATTATTAACAATATCATTGCCGGCAATGCCACCATATCCGCCGAAGACCTGAAAGAGTTGAAAGAAACATTCCATCTGTTCAGCTTCGACATCATGGGATTGAAAGAAGAAAAAGGTTCTTCTGATGGCCGTGAAGCAGCCTACGGTAAGGTAGTAGATATGCTACTGGAACAACGTATGAAAGCGAAAGCCAACAAAGACTGGGCTACTTCCGATGAAATCCGCAACACACTGACAGCACTCGGATTTGAAATCAAAGATACTAAAGACGGTTTCGAATGGAGGCTGAATAAGTAATAAGAAAAGAAAGTGCTCAACGCACCGTGCAAATACAAAGAAGACCGGCTCACCACGAACCGGTCTTCTCTTTTTTCATAGAAACATGATAACTAATACCTCTCTTTAAATTCTTGTTTTCTCTTATCTTATTCACTAATTATTTATTTTCCATGAGCATTTCAACCGGCTGTCCATGCTGACAGGTTACCGTCAGTACGGTCTGGTCTCCCTGCTGTTCCAACCGGACATTTTCCATCGGGCTTGTCAATCTCCAATGTCCTTTAAGCCGTATCTCCTTAGTAATAGGACGACTGGGCTCTTTCGTTGTATACGTCTTCTCTTCTATATTCAGATTCGGATCACAGACGCTTAAACGGATACCCTTATCAGATTCCTTTGCATACATCACCATTGTTTCCGCAGGAATAGCCACGAACACTTTATCAGCGGCAGGCTGATAAGCTTCAAAAGCAGCATACGCCGTGATACCTGTCTTTTTATCATAAACAACGTGAGCAGTCTGATCGCGTTGCAACACCTCGTATGCAGGAGTTTTACGCAGCTCGTCGAGATCAGAAGCAGAAGGCTGTATCAATACCATATATTCATAAGTCCCCTCTTTCGGTGCCTTGCCATATTCTATCCAGGCAGAAGAGAATTTTCCCTTAGTAACTTCACGCGTCTTTTCGTGCCGTGATTCCTGTTCTGCCACCTGTGAGCGAACGGTTCCGTCCACTACATGATAATAATTGTCATAACCATCATGAAGCCAATAGTTATCCTCTCCTACCTTGGGCTCCTTACCATTATATTTTGTCTGGAAAAGAGTTGTTTCCGTAGGATAATCTACATTGGAGTTCGAAATACCTGTTCCCAGGCAAACCATCCGGTTATCAAAACAGAAAACGGATTTACGGGCCACAAAGTCTGGTGTGAAGTTCTCATAATCCCGTTCTGCCAATTTCATAGCGAACATTCCATTTTTACCATCTAAAGAACTGCTTCCGGAGAAATTCTCTTTGGAGCGTGCCATAGTCGTTCCTTTCAATGGGCTATCAAGCAAGTCGAAAGGCAAATGAATGGTAGTTGTACCCGGCAAACGGTTCCAGTCCCATCCCTCCTGCACAAAACCGCTTCCGGCACGTGACACGGGATTCCCTTTCCCCATAATCTGCACGGAGCCATAACTCTGATAACGTCCGTAACGGTTATCTTTCGTATAAATTTCAGAGCCCCATACGTCAGTGGTATACCCTTTCAATGTCACCATCCAGTCCGCACGACGGAAAATGCCTGCCGAACCATAGTTGTAAACGAAGAATCCCTGTGGAGCCTGTGCCGGTTGAATACCTTCCTTCTTGAAGAAACGCGCATTCGGAGTATCACTATTGCGTATCAGACGTAAATAGTCGGCAGCCAGACCGCGATCAAACGTATTTCCCTGACCGGACAAATCGCCGGATAAAGCGATATTGGCAAATGCTTCGATATCATCGCTTCCCATCTTCCCTCCAAAAGGATGACGACCACTGATTCCGATGCCCCATTCATAAAGATTGCAATAATTGCGCATAGCAATAAAGGCTGATTTCATGTGTTTGCGCGCATCTTCTGTCAGTTCAAAGCTTGTACCATTGGTAAATGCAATATATTCTCCTACAGTCGCAAGTACTCCAGTGGTATATCCCGGATAAAAACCGCCATGATGGAAAGTCGTGCCATCTACTTTTATACCACCAATCGTTCCCGGAGTATAACGCAAAGAAGTAGATAACCAACGCGACAAACCACTCAAAGCTTGCGCCTGTTCTCTTGCATCGGGAAACATCATAGCAGAGATAAATTTCGCCATCAATAGCGTGTGCCAAGAATCCAATAATTCATCACGCGTTGGAGAACACGGCTGACGAGTTTCCTGCAAAGCAGCCCAAAAACGCAATGTGGATAGATAAGCATCCCGATGAGAATGTTTGTAGATTGCATCGCGCATCAGCCAGGCAGTCGTATATATCTTACGCACCTGATATCCATAATGGTGATTGGTACCCATACCGCTACCGTATGCAAATCCTTGGTCAATAGCATAATCGAATACGGTAAAATAATTCTTCTTTGACGTTTCATTCTGATTATAATAAGCATCATAAGCAAAACCGGAAAGCATTGTTTCAATATCATTCCACGACATCTCCCCTTTCTTCTTGTCCTGTTCATCAGGGGCAACAATAGGAGTCCCTATAAATCCCGTTCCGGCGATAGACGGACTAATTGCAGCCTTCTCAAATGTCTTATAGGCAGCATTAATCGCTCCTTGGGGTGCTTTCTTTATTTCCAGAAAATCTGTCAAACGTTGTTCAATAATCTTCAATTCTTTCTTTTGCTTACTTGTCAATTTAGAAGGCAGAGGGATATCATACGACTGTTGTTCCCATTTCCACACGAGACACCAATGCCACAAGTCACGATTAGACAGCCCATTATTAGTAGGCAACTGCTGGTCGGGAGTGGTACGAAGATTCATTTTCTTTTCCGGGAAAATCAGACGGTCAAGAAAGATACGCCCCTTCCGTTGCGGGGCAACCAGCCGATAGGCTACAATCTTCTTATCTTTTTTGTCTCCCTGCATATACTCAAAAGAGATCCAGCAGGCCCGCCAGCCTGCTGCCTGCAAACGATAAGAGAACCAATAAGAGACTTCTCCCTCCTTATTCAAAAACTCAAAACGAATGGAATCCTGCTGTGGTTTCTCATTATAAATCCATAAAGTAATGCCGAACTGCTTCTCGTTTCTCGTATTCAACGATAAAGGAGCAATTTGAACGTCCAGCGTAGAACCGGGCTGAAAGTCCCATTCCAGACTACTTTCACCCTCCTTGTAAAAAAGAGAAGAGATTTTCACTTCTCCCTTTCCAGAAACTTTAAATGCTTCGGGTACTTTCTCTTCAAATCCGATGAGTTGGGCGAAAGTTGAAGGAATAATTCCCAAAAGGAATAATATTATAAAACAACTGCTTTTCATTACTGAATTGTTATCTTTTTTAGGCACGGATTACACGGATGAACACGGTTACTTTGCAACAATGACAACACTAAAGACCGTGAATCCGCGTGATCTGTGCCTAAATGATTATATAAGAATACATAAATCGTTAATAAGGAATCCTGTCCGACAGAATCTTTTCCGTATACCAAGGGTCATTAATTTCCTTTAGCATAGCTCCCATTTCACCGCAAAGTTGTGCCACAATCTCCTTATTTTCTTCCAAAGGCAAGTTATGCAGTTGATATGGATCTTTTACATCATCAAACAAAAGACTTTTTTTCAACTCCTTCGTATCACGATCGATATATAAAGCCAATGTATATTGAGCCGTCTTGATACCTCTTGAAGAAGGGAAGTAAGTTTGCACCAATCCATTTTCATCTTTATCACCGTCTACATTCTGAATGTACAACGCACCGGTAGGACGAACAATTTCCGCCTTTTCATCGAAGAAAAGAGGAGCAAAATTACGTCCCTGCACTTCTGCCGGGATAGAATCACCCAGCCCGCACAGGCCAAGCACCGTAGGCATAATATCAGGAGCGGAAAGCAATAAATCATCCACCCTCGGCTGAATCTTACCGGGGAAACGAACCAGGAACGGAATATTCATAGATTCGGAATAGGGAGAGTTCTTAGGATCGTCCGTTCGCTGGCTGCACATTGTTTCGCCATGGTCGGAAGCAAAGATGACTACTGTATTTTTATCCAATCCCAATTGTTTCAGTGCTTCCAGAATCTGTCCGAAAGCACGGTCTACTCCGGTCACAGAAGCAAAGTAGTAACGGACGGATTCCGCCTTTTTCATATTCAGATCTACGTTTGGGCGAATCAGCAGACTGTCCAGCGGTTGATCTTTGTAAAGATTGAAGTCCTGTTCTTCACAATCGTTCAGCGAACGGTATGGGCTATGCGGCGGGTTCATTCCCACCATGATGAAGAATGGCTTCTTCGTATCACGCACGTTTCCTTCATTTCTGAGATAAGAAACAACTTTGCCCGACTCATGGAGCGGTGACCATTCTTTCGGATCATGCCTCTTGCCGTCCGTATCCCAATAATGCGGGTTCTTGTGTTCATCAAATGTACCGTAAGAATACCAGTAATTAAAACCATGACGACGTTCTTTCGGAGTATAAGCATCCCATGCCGGACGTTTCTCTTCCACATATTGTCCCGGATGTTCGGGATCGTTCGGAGTTGGGAAGTCGGCATGAAGTTTGCCGAAATAGGCACAGTCGTAACCTGCCTTACTGAATACATCGCCAATACATTCCGCATCTTCGCGTAAGGAGCTGATCGGACGTGAAGAGTTACAATTCAATGGTACACCACTTTTATTCGGGTACATACCAGTCAGTAACATTCCGCGATGAGGGCTACTCAACGGGCAGTTGCTCTGTGCAGACGACAGTACCATCGATTCACGCGCAAACGCATCCAAATTAGGAGTATGCACGGGGTCTCCTTTAAAATTTACTTTATCCCGAAATCCGTCCTGGCTCCAAAAGCCCATTGCCTGATTACGGTATTGATCGGGAAATACATAAATTATATTAGGATGTTCCGCTTGTTGGGGCACTTGCTTCGGAGCCTTGCAACCCTGTGCGGCAAACAGCGTCAGGCCTCCTACAAGAAGGTTAATAGGTTTATTCATGATAGTTTACGATAAATGATTTAAACAGGTTAGTAATAAATAATGAGAGGGGAATAATAAACAATCAATGCTGAATGATAAACGGTAAACATGTTACGTTAGAATCTGTAGAGTATTCATCGTTCACTGCTTACCGTTCATTATTTTTTATTATTTCTTATTCCTTATTTCTTTTCCAAACCTCTTTTACGCATCAGTCCTTCCAGGAAGTAATAGTCAGCATAGTTCAGAGGGACATCGATCTCCTGACCGTGAGGAATACTACCTACTGAATGCATCAGGATAAAGTTTCCATTTGTTCCAACCTTCGCACGATAAGCAGGCGAGCCTAAACTCTCCATAATCTTATCAGCGGTTTCCTTGTAGTGATTATCCGACAGGTAACCATCCAGTTCGTAAAGGGCAGAAGCTGTACAAGCGGCAGCAGAAGCATCACGCGGTTCGTTCGGAATATTCGGAGCATCGTAATCCCAGTAAGGAACGAGATCTTCCGGCATATTCTTATTATTAAATATAAAATTATATACTTTTTGTGCCTGGTCGAGATATTTCTTGTCTTTCGTGTAACGATAGCAAGTAGTGTATCCGTAGAGTGCCCAAGCTTGTCCACGGGCCCAAGAAGATTCATCCGCATATCCCTGTGCAGTTTGTTTCTTACGCACTTCACCTGTCTCCGGATCGTAATCTACCACATGGTAGCAGCTATTGTCCGGACGGAAGTGGTGAGCTATTGTCGTATCGGCATGTTTCACTGCAATATTATAAAAAGTAGAATCACCTGAAAGAGCGGTTGCCTCAAACAAAAGTTCGAGATTCATCATATTATCAATAATCACCGGACATTTCCATCCACGCGTTCCCTGCCAGCCTCTATCGGCATCCCATGACTGGATAACGCCTGCATTCGGGCGAAAACGGGTAGAAAGTGACTTAGCTGTTTCAATAATTACATCTTTATATTCTTTCTTGTCCGCCAAACGGTATCCGTTCAGATAACTGCAACCGATCATAAACCCTACGTCATGATGCCATTTCAGATGTTTTACCGAATCAAGAGCTTCCGTATATTTTTCGGCCAATGGTAACCATTTCTGATCTCCGGTCAGATTATATGTGAGCCACATACTGCCGGGAAAGAAGCCGGAACACCAGTCTTCGATAGGTATATAGGATATACTACCGTCTTTGTTGATAGTTCTTGGATTCAGGATCTTACCGGATTTTTCAATAATGTCCGTTTGAATCGTGTTTTGTGCAACTGCGTTGTCGATGTTGTCTTGAATAAAGTCTACTTCAACCTTTTTTTGTCCACCGCAACTCGTTAAGATCAAAAGGGAAAGTCCTAATGCGCTAAGAATTGTTTTCATAATACATGGATTGTTTATTAAGTGATTAATTTTCTTGATTGCAAAAATAGTGCATTTAAAGAGAATAGACCGACCCAAATAATCCAAATGAGGAACTATTTTGGTACATTTGCAAAAGATTTTGGATTTATGAATTATGATTTATGCCTGAATGACATTTTCATAAATCAGAATCCACCCCATAAATCATAAATTATAAATCATCATGACACCACAAGAATTCTTCAAGAATGATCTGTTTGCCGAAAATGCAGGCGTAGTACTGCTGGAAGTTAGAAAAGGGTATAGTAAAGCCAAATTAGAAATAAAACCCGAACATCTTAATGCAGGAGCCCGCACACAAGGAGGAGCGATCTTCACATTAGCAGATCTGGCGCTTGCCGCAGCTGCCAACTCGCACGGCACACTAGCTTTCTCTCTCTCGTCCACTATTACTTTTCTGCGTGCCAGCGGTCCGGGAGATACTCTCTTTGCCGAAGCACGCGAACGCTATATCGGCCGAAGCACAGGTTGCTATCAAGTAGATATAACAAACCAAGACGGAGAGCTGATTGCAACTTTTGAATCCAGCGTGTTCCGAAAGGATCAAAAAGTGCCTTTCGAAGTTCAGGAATAAAAACAGAAAGGTGCATCAATACTCTTAAAAGTCTACCTTTTAGACACAGATAACGCGGATGATACGGATAAGAAAATAATAAATCCGTGTCATTCGCGTTATCCGCGTCTAAAAAATAACAGGTTGGCAGGTCAATTTACTTCTGATATGCCTTCGTTTTTTCTCTATATCTATTTAACGATAGAAGTCAGCGGATGCCGGTTACCCGTCACATTATTCAGGAATGCTTTTGCCGAACCGAAGTTCAGGAATAAATCCAGGCGGACAGGAAGATGGTTCAAGTCGTCCGTCACGAAGAAAGTTATCACCTCCTTTTCTTTTCCTTTCTTATCATATTCTACCAATGAGAAGATCAGGCAACGGTAAGTAACTCCATTCTCCGCTTTTACATTTTCTTTCCCACGGTAGATAAGCGTTTGCTCTTCCACTTTACGGCCCGTAGCCATCGGGAACTTAATTTTGTCTCCCACCTTATAATCCGCAGGGTCGTAAGAACGTGCCTGCGCCAGAATGCTTAACATATCGTATATACAGCGGCTATCGCTAGCTTCAGATTCATCAAACGCTCCATCCCGGTAAGTACGTTTCTGGTTTACGAGGCAAAGACCGTCCTTATAAGAAAACCAAGCCTCATCAACCGTGTAACGTTTTCCCTCTTCGGCACCTTTGCGGAAATAGCGCGGTTCCAGTTTTTCACCGATCACACAAGTCAGCGTATCGCGCATCTTGAAAAAGAAATCTGCTCGTTTGCTACCTAAAGCAAGCAGGTTGATCCGGTAGGCTGGCTGCGAATGATAAGTGGTCGCATTCGTTGTCAGACTGGCAAGTCCGGCTTTCACCCAGACAAACTTCCAGTTGAAGTATAAATCATACATTACATGTTCGCCGGATTGAAACGCATCATTCTTCGCTTCACATTGGGCACTGGCAGGGAGGGCGAAGATTCCCGTCAGTAATGCCACCAATCCAATAATAAGGTTACGTCGAGCGTCAACGACGGCGGTTCTGATTATTTCGATCCCTATCTTTCTTTTTCTTGTCTTCATCTGGTTTTTGTTTTTTAAGTTCGTCCGGTTTCTGCTTATCCACAGGAGTCGCATGAATATCCCACGGTTGGGTCACATCCCACAACGCTTTATATTCCAATATCGTTGGATAGTAGTAAACAGCCTCCGGCTGGATGCCTTTAGCAAAGTCTCCCGTGTCCCATTCACCATTTCCATTTGTGTCATTGATTAGTCGGGCTGCATATTTTCCTGGATTCAGAAAGTAGAAATCGACCATTCCGTCCTCTTCCACTCTCCGCTTACGGACCACCTTGTCCTGGGCGTCAAGCAATTCGACAAAGGCCAGTGAGTCTGCCCCCGTCACATTGAAATGAAGTGTGAAATATTCATCTTCACTACGCACCTTGAATCCTTGTTTTATCTTATCGGTAAATAATCCGTATATTCCGTGGAAGGCAGTCGAGTCTACCGAGAATTCATATTCCAATGTCGGTTCCCAGTCATAATACAGATTAAACTTCTTCAGATTCACTGAATCCTGCTCAAATTCGAATGGTATATCTTTCCAGAGCGTATCTACTTTTTGCCGCAGATGTATGGCAGCAGTGTCATAACTGGCTATCGGTTCTTCAAAATTCAAAGAAATATAGCCGTATACATCCATTGATGAAGGGGCACTAACATTGACCGGCAAGAATTTCGTCGGTTCGGGTTCATCTTCTTCCCCTTTCTTTTTCTTCTTTTTCTTTTTGTCCTTATCCGGCTCCTCTTTCTTATATTTCTGCTTCGAAACAAGATTCAGCGTATCCGTACGGGGCACTAGCTGATTCAAAGTATCTGTATAAAGATAAGTCAGACTCATGGACAGCGTATCCTGCTTGAAGAGCAGGGAGTCTTTTACCCAATAATGGATCGTATCGTTCCGCTGATTCTTTTCGATGACAAAAGCATCCTTTTCATCGAAGTTCAAGCCTTTCAAAACAGGCAGAGTATCTGCCTTACCGGCGAAATAGAACGTAAACTTTTGAGGAACCAGTCTTTCCGACTTGATAAGGTATTGTGAATAATTGAGTTCCTTAAAAGCACGGAGAATGACATCATCCGGCAAATAATGCATATATTTCTTCTCAACAATCGTGTCGTAAGTCAACGAGTCCACCCAAGCCGTATCCATGCGGATGCGTTCTTCCATGCGGGGGATAATCAACGAATCGTGGAAAGCGATCATCTCACTCTTCTGGTTGAAGGCAAAGTTCTGGTCGGCATCCATCAATCCATAGATGCGATATTTGCCGGGAGCTACACCACGGATGGAGAAACGCCCACGGCTGTCCGTACGTGCCACACGGTCGAAAGGCAATTTGTTGAAAGCCGAATCGTTCAGGTTGGAATGTAGTCCGACAAGCATACCTTTAATAGGCTCCAGGTTAGAGGCATCGAGCATCGTTCCTGCTACTTCCATCGTGTCGATTTCCGTACCGGTAGAGAACGTAAATGCAAAGTTACCCAACGGATTACCTTCATTATTGTCGACAATTGCATCCGAGAAGTCAATCGTGTAGGTCGTGTTAGGTTTCAGAGAGTCGAGCAGGTTGACTTGTATTCTCTTGCCGGAAGCCTTGATTTCCGGTTGCTGTATCTGGGGAGGGGAAACAACGACTTTCTCGGTCGCTTTCTCCAGCTTAATAAACTCGTCGAACATCAAAGAGACTTTAGTCCTTTTATTATTCAAAGCCCCCGCCTCCGGAGTACTACCGATGAAACGGGGCGGCGTCTCATCGTATGGTCCACCGTCCGGCCGTCCAATACTGGCGCAGGAATATAACATCGCCCCCAGCGTTACTACCGGAAGCACCTTGCGAACTATTTGTTTTATCTTTTGATTCTCAAATTGTAACATGCTGCAAAAATAAGCGTTCTTATTCAATAAATACCACACTTTCTAGCTAATTTATTAAAAAAGGAAAGGGTGACTTAAGGTAATAAACAATATTTGCGACGTTTTTATTTTTTTCCTGCTAATATAATTAGTTTTATTGCCTAAAGAGATTACCTTTGTTGCCTAATCTTTTTTCGTTTAACTATAGTTATACGCAAAGATAACTACAGTCTCCCTTGCGTATAACTATAGTCATACGAAAGGGAAACTATAGTCAAACGAAGTAAGAATAACGAATGAAACAAATCCGCGCAGGCAATCGGATAGATAAAAGTGCCGATATAAAACAATTCTGATTATGAGTATACATTACGACCTTTACGACACGCCCGACATTCAGAAGAAAGGCGAAGAACAACCGCTTCATCCCCGTGTTGTTTTCAACGGAACGATCGATCAGGAAGAATTTCTGGATCGTGTTCACAAATTCACCGGAATAAGCCGTAGCCTACTGGTAGGTGCCATGCAGTCTTTCCAAAATGAATTGCGAGATTTGCTTGCAAACGGATGGATTGTAGAACTGGGTGACATCGGATATTTTTCCGTATCTCTACAAGGACCTCCCGTAATGAAAAAGAAAGACGTGCATGCACAATCCATCAGCTTGAAAAACATCAATTTCAGGGCAGGCAAACAGTTCAAGAAAGAAGTGGCCCAACAAATGAGACCGGAGCGCGGAGCATCGTTCACCCGCCCTCACGGGAAAGGACGCAGTGAAGAAGAATGTCTGAAGCTAATCAATAAACATCTCCAACAATTTCCCTGCCTGACCCGTGCAGATTATTGCCGAATGACAGGACATGACAAACAACGGGCGATCAATGAGTTAAACACCTTTATCGAACGTGGATTATTGATCCGTTATGGAGCGGGTAAACTGGTGGTTTACGCAAAGAAAAGTGAAGAATAAATTACAATCATTAGCGGAATGACCAAAATTCTGCACTGGACAAAAAACAATTGTTCAGTGCAGAATTATTTTTATATATTCTATAGAAAGAGGAGTTCTTAAATAAGAAAATAGCAAAAAACAATTAGAGTTTCTCTATTTCTTCAGCAGACAATCCTGTAACCTGCATAATAGTATCAACAGGGATATTGAGAGATTTCAACTTACGAGCAGTGATTGTTTTTTCTTTTTCGATTCCTTGCTCGATTCCTTGCTCGATTCCTTGCTCGATACCTTGTTCGATACCTTCCTTAATGCCTTCCTCAAGTCCTCGTTGTCGTCCTTCTTCAAGTCCAAGCTGGTGTCCTTCTTCATGCCCTTCTAATTTAGCAGTACTCAACACATCATTCTGTATCATTACCGCATCTATATGGCGATCGTATGCCAGCTTTTCAGCCTTATCCATATTATAATAGACCAGTTTCTTACGAGCCTCTTCAAGTCCGGGTGCCTTTGTATCGGGACGTATGCACCCTGTCTTCAGATATTCAATCCATTCTTCCAGAGGAGTAACAGCCATTTTATTAAACTCATTCACACGGATAAGGAAATATTCAGGAAAGATTTCAGCAGGCAGCTTACGAACAATAGCTCCCTGTTCTTTGGTAGTAACTTTCAGATGATCGCCCGTGTGTACACCTAAGAATGTATTCTGTCCATGATAAAGGTAATCACTTCCTTGTCCAATGTCGAAATAAAGAATACTGATAGAATATACTTTCTTCACATTAGAGTAGATTTCGCCCAGATCAATATGTTCGGTAATAGTCTTAGCTACTCCATACAGGATTCGCTCCAGATAATAGAGTTCACGAGTATTTTGAACTTCGACAAGAATTATTTCATCTTTACTATTGCGGGCTTTAATATCAACACGATTAAATTTATCATCTTCCCGTTGCTGATTACCTTCACTTTCTAAAATTTCAAGAATATGAATCTCCTCACCTAATAATACTGTGAGGAAACCTTCAAGCACGCCAAAGTTAGCCTTATTGCGTAAAAGGCGCTTGATTGCCCAGTCAAAACGAATATATTTGTCTTTCTGTTCCATAAGAATACGTTTTTAGCAAAGGTAAGAATTATATTGGTAAAAGGGATAAATTTCAGCCAAAAGTATTATAGAATCATAACCCTTATCAGTATATATAGAAATTACTTGTGAAAGTAGTCCTTCCGTTCCATCTTTTTTACATAAAATTCCCCAATACAGCAGCATTCTACTTATTAACTAATTTATTAACGCACAATTCTTTTTCAGCTTGGTCATGAATTTCGGAAACCATATCTTTGCATCGTGATCACAAAACAACAATAAAACAGATTAACTAACTATTAAAAAAAGAAAGACTATGGCATTAAAGTATGTTGTCAAGAAAAGAGTTTTCGGCTTTGACAAAACAAAGACTGAAAAGTATGTAGCACAGAATGTAATTACCAATACGGTAAATTTCAGAGATTTATGCAAGGAAGTATCCATGTTCGGTATGATTCCCGAAGGCGCAGTGAAACACGTGATTGACGCACTGATTGATGCGTTGAACACGAACCTCAACAAAGGATTGTCTGTGCAATTAGGTGACTTCGGATGTTTCCGTCCGGGCATGAACTGTAAAAGTCAGAATGAAGAAAAAGATGTAGATGCCGATACCGTTCGACGAGTGAAAATCGTATTTACTCCGGGATATAAATTTAAGGATATGCTGGATAATGTAAGTATCTACAAGACGGAAGGAAACGGCGGCACCTCTTCCGGAAATGGAGGGGGAAATAAACCGGAAAATCCGGACGAAGGCGGTAGCGGTGAGGCCCCGGATCCTGCAGCATAAAACAGGAACAAGGGACCACACATAGAAAAGGACTTCTTCCCATAAAAATGAACCCTAAAAGTTAGACAAAAACTTTTAGGGTTCGCTTAGTCATAGTTACCAGCCTGTATTTTGACCTAAAATAGGATTCTTATAATATTCAGTCTGTGGTATAGGATATAAGTACATCTTATCATCCCAGTTACGTGTTTCAAGCAATTCTTTCTTATAAACAGGCAAGCCGTTTTCCATAGTGATCTTGATGCAATAAATAGCTTTGGTTTTATCACCGATTTTCCAACGGCGGATATCCCAGAACCTATGGTCTTCGAACGCAAGTTCCACTCGTCTTTCACGACGGACGCTTTCAGTAAACGCATCGCCGCTTGTTGTAATGGCAGGCATATCAGCAGCAGCACGCACCTGATTCAGTGCCGCACGTGCAGACAACGGATGGTCATTATCCGTATAATCAGCGTCTTTCCAGGCATCCATTGCTTCCGCATAGTTCAGGAGAATTTCCGCATAACGGAATATGATGAAATGGTGCGGTTTCTTTTTCTCATTGGAAGGAGCTAGAGAAACAGTCTCATTCATATACTTCTTCAAATAATAACCTGTGGTAGTCGCTCCGGTTGTTCCGGCACCGTCTTTTCCTCCTTCATAAGACTGGATGGTCGAGTTCATCCATGTATCGCCATTGCAAAGCACCGTTTTATAGAATCTCGGGTCTCTGCCTTCATACGGATTCTGCCCCGGTGTAATCTGTTCCCAGTCAAAGTCTTTTCCATTAGTCATCTGGAAGGCATCCACCAGGTTCTGGGTGGGCACGTTGCCTGTTTTCCCCTTTTCATAACTGATGGGCAAATTGTTAGCTTCAAAATCAAAGCTTTCCCCATTTCTACGTTCAAAAATTAATTGCGGAGATTTCAATACATCGTTTCCACCATTCTTGTCATACAGAGGATCTACATTCGTCTTCGGCAAACTGTACCAGTTCTCTTTTATGATAGCATAAGCCGCATCGGCAGCCGCTTTCCATTTATCAGCATCCTGTGCGGGATTATGCAACAAACTCGCCGCATAAAGAAGAGCACGGGATTTCAATGCCAACGCTGTACCTTTGGTCACACGTCCCGTCTCCGCCCAAAAGTCCTGATGACTGACAGGCAGAGTTTTGGCCGCGTCACTACATTCGTCACAGATATATTTTATCACTTCATTGAAAGAAGTCTTTTCCACGCCGTTGATTTCATCCAAAGCATACGTACGTGTCAAAAGTGGAATATCACCGTATCGTTTAGCCAGTTCGAACAGATAAAAAGCTCGCAACACCCGTAATTCTTCACGATACATGGTAGCTTTGGCTATGTCTTCTTCATACGTATCGTTCCAGCGGAAACGCTCCAGTTTTTCCTGTGAATAGTTTTCAAGAAATGAATTGACGGAACGGATAGCTCCATAGCACTTCGACCACATATTATCGACTGCATTGTTGGGACTCCAGGCATTGTTATAAAAGTCGTGAACACTATTATCACTCCAGACATAAACAGAATTATCCGTTGCAGACTCCCTCAAAGCCCCGTCGAGCACTCCGAGATCTCCGGGCAACTGGCTATAAACGTAGGTAGCCAAACCTTTCACATTGCTAAAGTAGGAATAGGCCTCTTCCCTGTCCAAGCCTGTCGATTCGTCCAATTCGAGCAAGCTACACCCCGATACGGATAATAGCAAACCTGTATATAATAGGATATATTTTCTCATGGTCATCTCACATTTTAGAAGTTAATATTCAACCCGAAATAAACAGAAGTCATATCCGGATAATTGATTTTCAGATCTTCACAGTTCATATACTTCACATGATCGAGCGAAAAAAGATTGTTAGCTCTCGCATACACCTGAATCTTCTCCATTTTCACTTTCTTCGCCCAAGAGGAAGGAAGGTTATAGTAGACATTCAGGTTACGAAGTTTGAAATAGCTCCCGTTCTCCAACCACTGTGTACTGTTTCTGAAGTTATTGGCATTATCCAGCGTGGTCAGGCGGGGGACATTTGCGATGTCTTTCGTTTCTTCCGTCCAGCGGATTCTGTCATTCAGATACCAGTTGGAAATATTCGTGTTGTTTCTCAACGGCCAGTATACGCTGGCAGTGTTCAACATCACACTATAATGGGCTACTCCTTGAAAAAGAGCATCCACGCCGAAACCTTTATATTCAAATCCCAAATTAATGCCATAATAAATCTCCGGTATGGCAGTGGAATATCCTATCGCCTTCTGGTCATTGTTGTCAATCACGTTATCGCCATTCAGATCCCTGTACTTGACATCACCTGGACGTACTTCCGAGAATTTCTGCACCGGACTGCTCTTTATGTCCGCCTCATCTCTGAAATAACCGATAGCCTCCCAGCCAAAACACTGCCCGACAGGGTAACCTTTTTTAGACAAATAGCCATACGGCTGATATCCCTCACCATTTTCTACGACTTTACTTTTGGCATAGGAGAAGTTGGCTCCGATATAATAGTTGAAGTCCTTGTATTCCTTTTTCCACATGGCAGAGAGTTCCGTTCCTTTTGTTTCCACTTTTCCTGCATTCATCTGCGGAATAGTAACCCCGATTGCCGATGAGATCAGCCCACTTCCGTCAATCAGAATATTAGTGCGCTTGTCATAAAAACCGTCAATAGAAAAAGTCAGTCCCTTGAACAGGCTCATATCCAAACCGATATTATATTTATCCGCAACTTCCAGATCCAGTTGTTCCATTGCCAACACTCCTTCCTTCAGGCTACTTCCGGCAGAAGTATTTCCGGCCTGAAAATAGTAAGCACCGCTTCCTACCCAATATTGCTTATCCATGTCATAATCATAAATATCATATCCGGAGCGTCCGTAAGAAGCACGAAGTTTCAGATAGTCAAAAGCGGAAATTTCTTTCATGAAATTCTCGTTCGAAAGTATCCAGGCGGCAGAAATGGCGGGATATGCACGATACTTGTCGTTCTTCCCCAATACGCTGCTGCCAAAACAGTTGGCTACGATATCCACCATATAACGGTTGTCAAAATTATAACCTGCGGTTCCGATGATGTATTGACGGTAACGACTGTTATTAGCCCCTGTCAACGTCATTGATTCTTGACGAAACATAGCATTGGCCGTAAAATCATGTTTATCCCATGTCCGGTGATAATTGACCTTCGCTTCAAAATTGGCATGTATGTATTGATTGGCCAATCCTTTGTTGCTGATTTCCAGTTCATCGTTAGGATTTCCGTAATTCGTGTAAATCGGTTCTCCGTCTATGCCTTTTTCAATGGTCTGGTACATAAAACTTTTCTTAGCTGTTTCCTGATAGGTTGCATTATTATCATAAGCAATAGCGAGTTCCGCACTCAACCCGCGAGTCAATACAGACAAATCCTGCACCAACCGCAAATCCGCCTGCAACATACGCTGATTCAGTTTATAATAACCTACGTCCGCCAGATTGGCTATCGGATTTGTTTTCAGCACATTGTTACTGCCCCAGAATCCATTCTGTGTCTGCACGGGAAATGCGGCGGACGGGGTGTTGAAAATCTGTTCAAACAAAGTAGCTTCCGATGTGGTGGGACGCTTGGTCTCTCGCAGCATACCGAGCATACTCAATTTCAATTTTGTCGCGTCCGTAATATCCACATCCAGATTCATGCGAAGATTGAGGAAGTATTTCTTCATCTGGGAGTTATAGCGATCTGTATAATCAGTGTACTTGCTATTCAGCAGTCCCATATCGTTTTTGTAATTGAGGACACTGAAATAACGAAGCCGCTTGCCACCTCCGCGGAAAGTGATGTCCAGTTGATGACTGGTTGTATGATTGCGTAACGCTTCTTTCTGCCAGTCCACATTCGGATAAAGATCGCTATTGCCTCCGGACAGGAAAGAAGCCTCATCCATGTCCGGTTGCAAGCCATCATATCTCAATGCTTCATTACGGGCTTTGGCATAGGTATAAGCATCGGCAAATTCCGGCTGATTAACAGGTAAGCCTAAACCAAACTTGTAGTCTACTTTTATATCCTTCTGGTTATATATACCGCGTTTGGTAGTTATCAATACCACTCCGTTAGCGCCTCTGCCTCCCCAAAGAGCAGTAGCAGCACCGTCTTTCAAAACGGATATTGATTCTATTTCCGAAAGGTTGATATATTCGAGAGGGCGTGCAAAACCATCTACTACAAATAAAGGTGTATCTCCATTCAAAGAACCGCGTCCCCGCACATTGAGACGAGATTTATCTGTGCCCCAACTAGTGTTCTGCATCACACTCAATCCCGGCAACAGGCCATAAATGGCATTGTAAGGACTAGTGGTAGCATTTTTATCTAATTCATCCGAATAAATGGTAGAGACAGCCTGTGTCTTCCGTAATTCGGTGGTCGTCTGTGTGCCCAGATCGATTACCTTATCTTGTCCTTCATTATTTTGCGCTATACCCGTAGTGGCAAATGCCAACGAGAAAGCTACGATATAAAGTGATTTATTCATAATCATTCTTCTTATTGTTCAACGATTTGATTATTACCAACCCGGATTCTGAATCAATCCATATTTCTTGTTTATCTCATCTATAGGCAGAGGCAACAGGAAATACTTGTCGTTCCACTTTTCAGGTTTTGCATACTGACGCGTTTCCGCCATTGCATGAGATACGGCATAAGAAAAGCCGCTTGGCTCACCGGCCGCTTTTTTAATAATCAGACGTGACAATTGTCCGGTAAATATATCTGCGCGTTTCCAACGCACCAGATCGAAATAGCGTACTTCTTCATAGCCGAATTCAATGGCTCTTTCGCGTAATATTGCTTCACGCAACGGTTTGCCGGCCGGAACATCTGTTGCCGAAATCGCAGGCATACCCGCACGCAGTCTGGTTTTATTCAGATAATCATAAGCCGTATTGCCAAACTCATCACGGACTTCCGCCTTATTCAATTCGTTCATCGCTTCGGCCATATTCAAATAAACCTCCGGAAGGCGGATCAACGGACAAGAATAAAATTTACCATTCACTTCGTCATTGAAGTTCCGTATGAATTTTCTCATGGCAACCCCATTGTAACTCATTCGTCCGTCTTTATAAGGCGCCTGGGTGGCTCCTTCATAAATCTGCACTTTCTGGGCGCCCTTAAACTTATCTCCATTCACAGCAACCGTTTCATATAAGCGGATGTCTCTTCTGGGGTTTCCGTCCTTATCAAAGAAAGGGAATTTATTATGGTCCGGATTGTTCCAGTCGAATTCTGTTCCGTCTTTCATCTGAAACATATCGACATAAGTCAATGTAGGAGAAGCAACTCCATAACGCACCTGGGCAAACGGAAGCTTTCCCGTAGCATAAGTGGTGAATCTTCTGGAAGAAATCAAGACTTCACCGTTATGGCGATTGAAATATCCTGCTGCAAAATCATCGCGGGGATTACCTGTATTCACCAGTTGATAAGCGTCCGAGTTCTTTTTATTAGCCCGCATAAATTCTAATCCGGCATCCAACGCCTTCTGCCACCTGTCTGGTGAATAGTTACCATACCAAGTAAGGAATTGAGACGAAGCATCTCCTTCCAGATAGGGTTTTTCAGCATTAAATAAAGGACTCGCCACAAACTGAAGCACCCTGGACTTTAACGCTAAAGCAGAAGCAGCCGTCATTCGTCCGTCATTATCTGCATTCACCTGCCAAGGCAGTACAGAGGCTGCCGCATCCAGTAATCCAACAATCTTCTGTACGGTTTCTTCCACTGTCATACGAGGAAATTTCATCGCATCTTCTGCCGTATATGCATGGTCTATCCACGGCATACCACCATAATAACGGAGCATTTGAGAATAATGATAGGCAATGATTACTTGCGCTTCCGCTTTTCCTATCGCTTTCTCATCCGCAGTCATATCCGGCACTCTATCCACATTCTCAATGTAAATGTAGGCTCTTCGAATACCATAAACCGGCCCTACTCCTATCGTAGCACTGGCGACATCCAACCGATATGGAAGATGTTCCAGATATGTATTTGTTCCGTCCACTGTTCCTGTATAGAATTTAGGCGCTCCCTTTTTCGTCCAGTCACCCAGATCGGTTAGCATTTCCAGAACGCCATATCCCAGACGTCCTTGCATCGGCAGATAATCCGGCAGGGAATGATAAGTTTCCGCCAGTGCCTGCTCAGCATATACCTTTTTGTTAAAAACAGAATCGATATTCTGTTCGTTACTTATCGGCTTATCCAGAAATTTCTCTCCAAATTTAAGGTCTTCGCACCCTATCAGTGTCAATACAGAGAGAGAAAGACAGCCTATATATTTTTTATAGTTTTTCATTGTCAGCACTATTAAAAGGTTAAATTATATATTTTAATGATAGGGTAAGAATCCGCATTATTCGGATTACATTCAGGGTCCATGATGTCAAACTTATCAAAAGTCAGCAGATTATAGCCTGTCAGTTTTATACCTAACTGCTGGATACCCAGTTTCTTCAACATCTTCTTATCTGTGAAGTTATATCCTATTGTCACATTCTTCAGCTTCAAATAAGAACCGTCTCGCACCCACAAAGAGGAGGAACGCATATTATAGACTGCATTTGTCTCTGTAAACCGCGGTGTAGTAGCTGTATTAGCCGTTTCCGGTGTCCAGCGCGTATCTGCATGGAACTGCATCAAACCACGGATTTTACCATTACCAAAAGGTTCTCTGAAAGCTCCGTCCAGCAACAAAGAGCGTTGTGCAGCACCAGTCCAGTTCATCGTCAGGAAAAAGCCTTTGTAATTGATGCCATAATTCAATCCGAATGTATAAGCCGGACGAGTCGGGTTTCCAATAATAGTCTGGTCATCGGAAGTAATTTCCTCATCACCGTTCAAATCCCGGTATTTCACATCACCCGGCTTCACAGACACACCCGGATCGGGCAGACCTGCCACCAGTTTGCCGTTCTCTCCGAAGTCCGCTTCTGTATAGAAACCGTCCGCTACATACCCGAAGAGTGTCCCGACCGGATTTCCTGTCCGCCACATATAAGGTTCATTAGGCTCAACCTCGTCTTGGAAAATAATCTTATTCTTTGAATAGGAAACGTTTGCCTGAACATTATACTGAACCTGCCCAATCTTGTCATTCCACCTCACTTCTACCTCATATCCACGGTTTTTCACTTTACCCATATTTACGGCAGGTAGAATTGATGAAGTCAACCCCGTTAATAAAGGTACTGTCTTACGATTGATGAGAATATCCTTACGTTCTTCGAGGAAATAGTCCAAAGAGATTTTCAGACGGCTCTTCAAGAAATGAACGTCCAATCCATAGTTCTGTTTCAGCGCAGTTTCCCAAGTCACGTTCGGATTACCCAGACGCTTCTCCAATGCACCCAGAATTAACGCCTTACTGTTATAACCAAAGTTGAATCCATACTTATTGTTATTCCATCCGTCTACTCCGCTCAGATTCACATCATAAGAGTCCGGCAGGAATAAGAAGCGGTTATTTCCAAGATTGTCATTTCCGACCAAGCCGACAGAAGCACGGAATTTCAGATAATCAACCACCTTCTGTTTTTTCATGAAGGCCTCTTCCGACAGGATATAACCGATGGAACCGGCAGGAAACGCACCGAATCTCTTACCCGGAGCAAAATTCTCAGAACCATTATAACCGAAGTTAACTTCTGCCATATAGCGGGATTTGTAATCATACGTCAGACGGCCTACAAAACCGATGTAAGCAGACGGTACTCCCACCCACTGAGCGGGATAGTATTTCTTACTCTGATTGTACAAGAACAATCCCCCGACATTATGAAAACCAAACTTACGGTTATATCTCAAGCTTGCTTCCAGATACCAGTCTCGTGCCCGTGACGAAGTTTCCTCATATTGCAAGTTCTTATTTTCTCCTTTGATCTTATAAACAATATTCTTGTTGAAATCCGGCGAATCATAACCAAGTGACGGATCTTCCAAAGAAGATTGATAGAAAGGCATAAATTGTTCCACTTGTCCTTTACGTTTTTTGGTAAAGCCATAACTCGTATTATAAGCACCTTTTATTTCCGCCGACAACCCTTTGGTTATGAAGTCTAACTTCTGATTCAACAGAAGGTCCAGATTCATCGTATTATTAATAGCTGTTGAGTAACCTGTCCCATAACACTTAGGCAAAGCACTATTGCCCAGATTGATTTTATTATCAAAACGTTCTTCGGGGGTAACTATGAGTTGTCCGTCAATCACACCCGGACTACTGAACGGAGTTGTCTGATTAATCAGTGTCCAAATCGAATTAGTCGCATCATTAATCATCGGCTCATTTCGGTTACCTACAATCCCGCCGATACCGATCTTCAGCGTGGTAGTCTTAGTTACATTAAAGTCTAAATTCGCGCGATAATTATATCTTTTGTATTTATAATTATTATCATACCCCACTCCTTCAAACTGTTTCAGCAAGCCATTCTGATATAAGAAACCTAAAGATATGAAGTAACGTATATCCTTTGTTCCTCCGGAAATATTAAGGTTATGCTGCGTTTGCACAGATGTTTTATTAAGCAGGTACTTTCTCCAGTCGATACTGGGGTACATAATAGGTTCATCATTCAATCTGAACCGTTCAACTGCATAATTATTAAACACCAAATCGTTCTCGGTAGCATTTGGCTTATCATTTGTTATAATCTCATTTCTCAAAGTAGCATACGTATAGCTATCTGCCATTTTAAGCATTCGGGTAGGCATCTGGATACCAACTGAAGAATTCACTGAGATTTTCGCTTTACCTTCTTTACCACGACGTGTAGTCACCAAAATTACGCCATTTGCACCACGCACACCGAACACGGCAGTAGCAGAAGCGTCTTTCAGAACCGTCACGCTCTCTATTTCATTCGGGTCCATTTGATAAAACGAACGTTCTATACCATCCACCAAAATCAAAGGAGAGGAAGCACTTTCTGTTAAGGAACCCACTCCGCGAATAAATACCTTAGGGTCCTCCTGCCCCGGCTGACCGCTAGTCTGAACGGATGAAAGTCCTGTAATCTGGCCCGCCAGCGAATTGGCCACACTTGCATTCGGCGAACGTATCAACGCCTCATTGTTTACAGCAGAAATAGCTCCTGTCAGAGTTTCTTTCTTTTGTGTACCATAGGCCACAACTGTAACTTCCTGAAGTTCATTGGCCGTTTCTTTTAAGATAATTTTCAGTTGTTTGCGTCCATTTAATGGCACTTCTTGAGGTTCATATCCCATGAACGAAATTTGCAGAACTGCTTTTTGAAGATTGCTTACTTTTAAATGGAAAACACCATTCATGTCAGTAATAGCACCGTTAGCCGTGCCTTTTTCCTTTACATTGGCACCAATCACCTCTAAGTTGGATTCATCCAATACAGTTCCCGTTACTGTATTTTGCGCCCATGCCAAGAGCGAACAACACATAAGCATTAACGTACTAATGCACCTCTTGCATCTTTTTAGTCTCGTTAGTTTGTTCATAATAATAAATTTAAGAATTTGAAATAGGTTTGTTAAAAACACTCGCCGCAAAATAAGTGAATATAACAGTTTTTAAGATACAATTATCATACTAAAAAGGGACAAAATAGTACAAAACAAGAAATAAAAAGCATTAAAATTAGCTGTATTACTCATAGTATCAAGATGTCACGCTAGAAAAATACAGCCTATTCATCGTTTCTTCTTTACTTTACCATACTCGAGAGGTGATACTCAAAAAGTTAATTTACCAAGTTCTTCTTTCATCATAAATCTATGCCAACTTCACATACCATTACCAGACTCCATTAAATAGTTCATAAATAAATTAAAATTGAACTATTGACATACCTATTAGACTTATTATTCTCCTTTATTAATCAAATTATTCCCTATCTTTGACTCCAGAAATTCAAACCTAATACAAAAAACCCATGAAGAAACAACTACTCTCTTGCTGCTTGGCTGCATTGGGACTGACAGCAATTCAAGCGCAAAGCTTCAACGAGTGGAAAGATCCGGAAGTGAATTCCGTAAACCGTTCCGCTATGCACACTAATTACTTTGCTTTCGCATCGGCTGATGAAGCTAAAGCCGGCATTAAAGAAAATTCCACAAATTTCATGACCCTGAACGGTCTTTGGAAATTCAACTGGGTGAGACACGCAGACGCGCGCCCGACTGATTTTTATCAGACTAATTTCAACGACAAAGGTTGGGATGACCTTCAAGTTCCCGGCGTTTGGGAGTTGAACGGCTACGGTGACCCTATCTATGTCAACGTAGGATATGCCTGGAGAAGTCAATTCAAAAACAACCCTCCGCTAGTGCCGACAGAAAACAACCACGTAGGCTCTTACCGCAAAGAAATCATCCTTCCTGCCGACTGGAAAGGCAAAGAAATTTTCGCACATTTCGGCTCGGTAACTTCCAATATGTACCTTTGGGTGAACGGACGTTATGTAGGATATAGCGAAGACAGCAAACTGGAAGCTGAATTCAATCTGACTAACTACCTGAAACCGGGTAAGAACGTCATCGCCTTTCAAGTTTTCCGCTGGTGCGACGGTAGTTACCTGGAAGATCAGGACTTCTTCCGCTACTCCGGCGTAGGACGCGACTGTTATCTTTACGCACGCGACAAGAAATACATCCAGGATATTCGCATCACTCCCGATTTGGACAGCCAATATAAAGACGGTACATTAAATATAGCCGTTGACCTGAAAGGAAGCGGCACAGTAGCTTTAAACTTGACAGATGCTCAAGGCAACAGCGTAGCGACTGCCGACCTGAAAGGTTCGGGCAAATTAAACACAACCCTATCCGTCTCCAATCCGGCGAAATGGACTGCTGAAACGCCTAATCTCTACACGCTGACCGCTACACTGAAAAACGGCAACAACGTAGTAGAAGTAATCCCTGTTAAAGTAGGTTTCCGCAAGATTGAATTGAAAGGCGGACAGATACTCGTAAACGGACAACCGGTACTCTTCAAAGGAGCCGACCGTCACGAAATGGACCCGGACGGCGGTTATGTGGTTTCTACCGAACGTATGTTGCAGGATATCAAAGTGATGAAAGAACTCAATATCAACGCCGTGCGTACCTGCCATTACCCGGACGACAACCGTTGGTATGACCTGTGCGACCAATACGGTCTGTATGTAGTAGCCGAGGCAAACGTAGAATCTCACGGAATGGGCTACGGCGACCAGACACTGGCAAAGAACCCAAGTTACGCCAAAGCTCACATGGAACGCAACCAACGCAACGTACAACGCGGATACAACCATCCGTCCATCATCTTCTGGTCACTGGGTAACGAAGCCGGCATGGGACCGAACTTTGAAAAATGCTACACCTGGATTAAGAATGAAGACAAGACACGTGCCGTACAGTACGAACAAGCAGGAACCAGCGAATTCACCGATATTTTTTGTCCAATGTACTATGACTACGACGCTTGTATCAAATATAGCGAAGGCAATATCCAAAAGCCGTTAATCCAATGTGAATACGCACACGCTATGGGTAACTCCGAAGGCGGATTCAAAGAATACTGGGACATCATCCGCAAATATCCGAAATATCAGGGCGGATTTATCTGGGACTTCGTAGACCAGTCCTGCCACTGGAAAAACAAAGACGGAGTAAGCATCTACGGCTATGGCGGCGACTTCAACAAATACGACGCTTCGGATAATAACTTCAACGACAACGGTTTGATTAGCCCCGACCGCGTACCCAATCCGCATGCATACGAAGTAGCTTATTTCTATCAGGATATATGGACGACTCCTGCCGATCTTGCCAAAGGTGAAATCAACATCTTCAACGAGTATTTCTTCCGCGACTTATCTGCTTATTACATGGAATGGCAATTACTGGCAAACGGAGAAGTAGTGCAAACAGGCATCGTACCCGACCTGAAAGTAGCGCCCCAACAAACTGTGAAAGTGCAAATTCCATTTGACACAAAGAACATCTGTCCTTGCAAAGAACTGCTGCTCAACGTGAGCTATAAACTGAAAACTGCCGAAACACTGCTGCCGGCCGGAACCACCATCGCTTACGACCAACTAAGCATCCGTGACTACAAAGCACCGGAACTGAAACTGGAAAACCAACAGGCATCTAACCTTCCGGTCATCGTGCCCACCATTTTGGACAACGACCGCAACTTCCTGATTGTAAAAGGTGAAAACTTCTCTATGGATTTCAATAAACACAATGGTTATCTCTGCCGTTACGACGTCAACGGCATGCAACTGATGGAAGATGGCAGCGCACTGACTCCTAACTTCTGGCGTGCACCGACCGACAATGACTTCGGAGCCGGACTGCAACGCAAATATGCCGCCTGGAAGAATCCGGAACTGAAACTGACTTCTCTGAAACATGCTATTGAAAACGATCAGGCAGTGGTTCGTGCCGAATATGACATGAAGTCGATCGGCGGAACATTATCACTGACTTACACCATTAACAACAAGGGAGCAGTGAAAGTTACCCAAAAGATGGCGGCAGACAAGAGCAAGAAAGTTTCTGACATGTTCCGTTTCGGTATGCAAATGCGTATGCCGGTCAACTTCAACGAGATAGAATATTACGGCCGTGGTCCGGGAGAAAACTATGCCGACCGCAACCACGCGGCCATGTTAGGAAAATATCGCCAGACGGTGGAAGAACAATTCTATCCTTACATCCGCCCGCAGGAAACCGGAACAAAAACGGATATCCGCTGGTGGAGACTTCTGAACATCAGTGGCAACGGACTGCAATTCGTATCGAGTGCTCCTTTCTCCGCTTCTGCCCTGAATTACACCATCGAGTCATTGGATGACGGCGACGGCAAAGACCAGCGTCACTCACCGGAAGTAGAAAAGGCAGACTTCACCAACTTCTGTATCGACAAGGCACAAACCGGACTTGCCTGTGTCAACAGTTGGGGAGCTATTGCACTGGAAAAATATCGTCTTCCTTATCAGGATTATGAGTTAAGTTTTATTATGACTCCTGTATATCATAAAATAAAGTAAAAAACATAGTTAAAAAACACGGTATCAGAGAACAAGAATACCGAATTTAAAGTACTTTTGCAACCGGAAACTAAATTAGATAATTTAGTTTCCGGTTTTTCTTCCTTAACCCCCTTATCTATAATAGATGAACAGCACACTGGCAACAAACGCATTAAATTAAAAAACAGATATTTATAAGTATGAAAAGTAGAATTGTTTTATTTGCATTTTGCGTAGCCCTCTTGTCTAGTTGTGGCAATAAGGGCAATGACACAGGAAAGGTTCCTGAATATGCAGTACAAGAGTTACAAAAAACGACTGCCAATTTAACAACTGCCTATCCGGCTACAATTAAAGGAAAACAAGATGTAGAAATCCGCCCCCAAGTATCGGGCTTCATCACGAAACTCTGTGTAGACGAAGGAGCAGCTGTCCGTAAAGGACAAGTGTTGTTCATTGTTGATCCGACTCAATACGAAGCAGCTGTACGCACTGCCAAAGCAGCAGTAGCTACAGCAGAAGCAGCAGTGAGTACTCAACAGATGACGTATGACAATAAGAAAGAGTTGAACAAAAAGCAAATCATCAGTGACTATGACCTGGCAATGGCAGAAAACTCCTTGGCACAGACCAAAGCCCAGCTGGCACAAGCAAAAGCGCAACTGACCACTGCTCAACAGAACTTGTCATTCACACAAGTTAAAAGTCCGTCAGATGGCGTTATCAACAATATCCCTTATCGTGTAGGAGCATTGGTAAGCCCTTCTATCGCTACGCCGATGACTACTGTATCCGAGATTGACGAAGTATATGTATACTTCTCAATGACAGAAAAGGAATTGCTGGCAATGACCAAGTCCGGTAGCACTATCAAAGAAGAAATCAGCAAAATACCGACTATCAAACTGCAATTAATTGATGGTTCCACATACGATATAGAGGGTAAAGTAGATGCTATCACAGGTGTTATCGACCAATCTACCGGTTCGGTAAGCATCCGTGCTATCTTCCCGAATAAGGAACATGTATTGCGTAGCGGAGGTACTGCAAACGTCCTGATTCCTTATACCATGGAGAATGTAATCACTATACCGCAGTCTGCAACAATAGAAATCCAGGATAAGAAGTTCGTTTACGTTTTGCAACCGGACAACACAGTAAAATATACAGAAATCAAAATCTTCAATCTGGATAACGGAAAAGAGTACTTGGTTACTTCCGGTTTGAATTCAGGAGATAAAATCGTAATCGAAGGAGTACAAAACCTGAAAGACGGTCAGAAGGTTCAACCTATCACACCGGCGCAAAAAGAAGCAAACTATCAACAACATTTGAAAGACCAACACGACGGTAATTTAGCCACAGCCTTCAACTAATAATCAGATAATCATTATGAAATTAGATAGATTTATTAACCGTCCGGTACTATCAACCGTTATTTCTATCCTGATAGTCATCCTGGGGGCTATCGGATTGGCGACACTGCCTATCACGCAGTATCCGGACATCGCGCCTCCTACCGTTTCGGTAAGAGCCACCTATACGGGAGCCAGTGCATCGACCGTATTGAATTCCGTGATTGCTCCGTTGGAGGAACAAATCAACGGTGTAGAAAACATGATGTATATGACCTCAACTGCGTCAAACACGGGTTCCGGTGATATATCCATATATTTCAAACAAGGAACAGACCCGGACATGGCCGCCGTCAATGTACAAAACCGCGTCTCTATGGCACAAGGTCTGTTGCCTGCCGAAGTAACTAAAGTCGGTGTAACCACTCAAAAACGCCAGACTTCCATGTTGGTAGTATTCTCTCTCTATGACGAGACGGATACCTATAGCGAATCGTTTATTGAAAACTATGCTAAGATCAACCTGATTCCTCAAGTTCAACGTGTACAGGGTGTGGGTGACGCCAACGTTTTGGGTCAGGATTATTCTATGCGCATCTGGTTACGGCCGGACGTCATGGCACAATACAAGCTCGTTCCCGGTGATGTTTCCGCTGCTCTGGCAGAGCAGAATGTCGAAGCTGCTCCAGGACAGTTCGGTGAACGCAGTAACCAGACTTTCCAATACACCATCCGTTATAAAGGACGCTTGCAACAGCCTGAAGAGTTTGAAAATATCGTTATCAAATCTCTTCCTGACGGTGAAGTACTCCGTCTGAAAGATATAGCAGAAATTCAGCTGGACCGCTTGGGATATAACTTTACCAACCGGGTAGACGGGCACAAGTCTGTGACTTGTATCGTATACCAGATGGCAGGAACCAATGCGACACAGACCATCAGTGATATTGAGGCATTGTTGGATGAAGCATCAAAAACGTTGCCTACCGGATTGAAGCTGAACATCTCCATGAATGCCAACGACTTCCTTTTCGCTTCTATCCATGAAGTGTTGAAGACGTTGATCGAAGCATTTATCCTGGTGTTTATCGTAGTGTATATCTTCTTGCAGGATTTACGTTCCACATTGATTCCGACTATCGCCATTCCGGTAGCTCTGATCGGTACTTTCTTCATCTTGTCCCTGGTAGGATTCAGTTTGAACTTGTTGACGTTATGTGCGCTCGTGCTTGCTATCGCGATTGTGGTCGACGATGCGATTGTGGTCGTCGAGGGTGTGCATGCCAAGCTTGACCAAGGTTATACATCTGCCCGTCTGGCTTCTATCGATGCCATGAATGAATTGGGTGGTGCTATCGTATCTATTACGCTGGTCATGATGGCCGTATTCGTTCCGGTAAGTTTCATGGGAGGTACAGCAGGAACATTCTATCGTCAGTTCGGTATGACTATGGCAATCGCTATCGGTCTGTCCGCATTGAACGCATTGACTTTGAGTCCGGCTTTGTGTGCCGTTCTTCTGAAACCTCACAAAAAAGAAGACGGAACAACGGAAGACTCCACATTGAAAGAACGTATGAAAGTAGCCTATACGGCAGCCCATACAACCATGATCAACAGATATACCGAGGCTATCGGAAAGATGTTGCATCCGGGAATTACACTTACTTTCACGCTTATTGCCATTCTTGGCATGATCTTTGGTTTGTTCAGTATCAATCCGATAGTTACTGCAATTTTCGTAGTGCTTAGTATTCTGGCACTGATCGGAATGAGTACGAAGAAGTTTAAAAACAGATTCAACGATACATACGAATCAATCCTGAAACGTTATAAGAAACGAGTATTGTTCTTTATCCAGAAGAAATGGTTGTCTATGGGATTAGTTGTCGCTTCCATTGCAATACTTGTATTCTTCATGAACACCACTCCGACAGGTATGGTGCCTAATGAAGATACCGGAACGCTGATGGGAGCAGTAACATTGCCTCCGGGTACTTCCCAAGACCGTTCTGAAAAAATCCTGGCACGTGTAGACAGTCTGATCGCTTCCGATCCTGCGGTATTGTCACGTACCATGATTTCCGGATTCAGCTTTATCGGTGGGCAGGGACCGTCATACGGTTCTTTCATCATCAAACTGAAAGACTGGGACGAACGTTCCATGATACAGAATTCAGACGTTGTAGTCGGTTCCTTATATATGCGTGCACAAAAGATTATCAAAGAAGCACAGGTATTGTTCTTCGCTCCTCCTATGATCCCGGGTTACTCGGCATCTACGGATATTGAGGTAAATATGCAAGATAAGACCGGCGGTGACCTGAACAAATTCTTCGATGTGGTTAATGATTATACGGCAGCACTGGAAGCACGTCCGGAAATCAATTCGGCAAAGACTTCCTTCAACCCGAATTTCCCGCAATACATGATCGACATCGATGCAGCAGCTTGTAAAAAAGCAGGTATCAGCCCGAGCGATATCCTCACTACCATGCAAGGATATTACGGAGGTTTGTATGCATCCAACTTCAACCGTTTCGGTAAGATGTATCGTGTTATGATTCAGTCAGATCCATTGTCACGCAAAAACTTGGAATCTTTGAAGAATATCAAGGTGCGTAATAGTGCAGGTGAGATGGCCCCGATTGCCCAGTTCATCTCTGTGGAGAAAGTATATGGTCCGGATATTATCAGCCGTTTCAACCTTTATACCTCTATGAAAGTAATGGTAGCTCCGGCAAGCGGTTATACATCCGGTCAGGCATTGACTGCCCTCGCCGAGGTTGCCCAAGAAAACCTGCCTACCGGTTATACGTATGAATTAGGAGGTATGGCGCGTGAAGAGGCTCAAAGTAGCGGAAGTGCTACCGGACTGATTTTTGTGCTCTGTTTCGTATTCGTTTACTTATTGTTGAGTGCACAGTACGAAAGCTACATTCTTCCGCTGGCTGTATTGTTATCCGTTCCGTTCGGTCTGTTAGGCAGCTTCCTGTTTGTAAACGGTGTAAGTGCTATCGGTAATATTTCGGCATTGAAGATGATTCTGGGTACGATGTCCAATAATATCTATATGCAGATCGCGTTAATCATGTTGATGGGTCTGTTGGCAAAGAACGCCATTCTGATTGTAGAGTTCGCCCTCGACCGTCGTAAGATGGGTATGAGTATCACTTGGGCAGCCGTATTGGGTGCCGGTGCCCGTCTCCGCCCGATTTTGATGACATCATTGGCTATGGTAGTCGGTTTGCTTCCGTTGATGTTTGCCTTCGGTGTAGGTGCTCACGGTAACCGTACACTGGGTACAGCTTCTATCGGTGGTATGTTAATCGGTATGATTTGCCAGATTTTCATCGTTCCTGTCTTGTTTGTTATCTTCCAGTATCTGCAAGAGAAAGTTAAACCGATGGAATGGGAAGATATCGACAATACAGATGCCGTAACAGAGATTGAACAATACGCTAAATAATGAAATTCGATATGAAGAAACAGATTCTATATATGTTGTGCGCAACTGCTCTCTTGAGCAGCTGCCACATCTATAAGTCGTATGACAGACCCGAAGACATCACTACTTCCGGCCTGTATCGCGATCCGGTAGCGGATAATGATACACTGGTTTCGGATACAGCCAACTTCGGTAATCTGCCGTGGAGAGAAGTCTTCACCGACCCGCAACTCCAGTCTCTCATCGAAACGGGACTGAAACAAAATACGGACCTCTTGTCCGCCGCTCAAAATGTGAAAGCAGCAGAAGCATCCCTCATGTCGGCACGCCTGGCTTATGCCCCGTCATTAGGATTGTCTCCGCAAGGAACGATCAGCAGCTTTGACAAGAATGCAGCTACAAAAACTTATTCATTACCTGTCACAGCCAGTTGGCAAATCGATTTATTCGGTCAGTTGCTGAACTCGAAACGAAATGCGCAAGTTACACTGAAGCAAATGAAAGCTTACCGCCAGGCAGTACAAACACAAGTTGTCTCTAACATCGCCAATATGTATTATACATTAATGATGTTGGACCGCCAACTGGAAATAACCAAAGCCACGGCTGAAATTCTGAAAAAGAATGCCGAGACAATGGAAGCAATGAAAAACTCTGCTATGTACAATATCAATTCGGCAGGCGTAGAACAGAGCAAGGCTGCCTATGCGCAAGTACTTGCCACTATTCCCGACATTGAACAAAGCATCCGTGAGACAGAAAATGCCCTGTCCACTTTCCTCGGAGAAGCTCCTCATGCCATCAAACGTGGTGTATTGGAAGCACAAGTACTTCCAACGGAACTTTCCGCAGGTATACCTATTCAATTGCTATCCAACCGCCCGGACGTGAAAGCAGCCGAAATGTCATTGGCAAGTTGTTATTACAATACAAATTCGGCACGTGCTTCATTCTATCCGCAAATCACGCTCAGCGGCTCTGCGGGATGGACAAACAGCGCCGGAAGTGCGATTATAAATCCGGGTAAGTTGTTGGCTTCTGCCATTGGTTCGCTGACACAGCCTTTGTTCTACCGGGGACAAAACATTGCTCGTCTGAAAGCTGCCAAAGCGCAGGAAGAACAAGCGAAATTATCTTTCCAGCAGACCTTGTTGAATGCCGGTAGTGAAGTCAGCAATGCGCTAAGTTTATACCAAAAGACGAGTGAAAAGGTAGAATCTCGCCAAATGCAAGTAGAATCTGCCAAAAAAGCTTCGGAAGATACAAAAGAATTGTTTAACTTAGGGACTTCAACCTACCTGGAAGTATTGTCTGCACAGCAGGCTTACTTGAGCGCACAAATTTCACAGGTTTCTGATTGCTTTGATCGAATGCAGGCTGTAGTAAGCCTTTACCAGGCACTGGGTGGTGGAAGAGAAGAATAACTTTAAACTTATACTATTATGATTAGTCCGTTAGCTTACGTAGATCCCGAAGCAAAGCTGGGCAAGAATGTAACCGTTCTGCCTTTTGCCTACATTGAAAAGAATGTAGAGATCGGGGATGACTGCGTCATCATGTCTTACGCTAGTATCCTGCAAGGTACTAAAATGGGAAAAGGAAACAAGGTACATCAGAATGCTGTCCTCGGAGCGGAACCACAAGATTTCCACTATACTGGAGAAGAAAGCAGCCTGATTATCGGAGATAATAACGATATTCGTGAGAATGTAGTAATCAGCCGCGCTACATTTGCCGGCAATGCCACCAAAATCGGAAACGGAAACTACCTGATGGATAAAGTACATCTTTGCCATGACGTACAAATCAACAATAACTGTGTGGTAGGTATCGGCACCACTATTGCAGGAGAATGTACGTTGGATGATTGCGTTATCCTAAGTGGAAATGTCACCTTGCACCAGTATTGCCATATAGGTAGCTGGACACTGATACAGAGCGGATGCCGTATATCTAAAGATGTACCTCCATACGTTATCATGTCAGGAAATCCGGTAGCATATCATGGTGTAAACGCTGTAGTTCTTTCTCAACATCACAATACATCGGAAAGAATCCTTCGTCACATCGCTAATGCATACCGTTTGATTTATCAGGGTAATTTCAGTGTTCAGGATGCCGTACAGAAGATCATCGATCAGGTTCCTATGAGTGAGGAGATCGAGAATATTGTAAATTTCGTGAAGAACTCGGAAAGAGGGATTGTGAAATAAACAAAGTGAGTCCATATAAAGAAGGTTGATACTTTTTCAAGTATCAACCTTCTTTTTTATATTCAAATTCAAAGATTCAATTCACTATTCAAACTCCAACGTTCCGAAGAAATCAGGGCGGTGGAAATCCGGCTGTTCAATTTGTATCGGATTCCATGAAAGGAAATGAGGGGTCTGCAATTCATCGCCACATTTATAGAAATTAGCTTTTATCTCCTTTCCGTCGAGCGAATCAATCTGGTGCTTAAAGAACACAGAATACGGAATAATAAGGGCCACTTCCCAGTCCGTTTCACCGATGCGTTCAGCAAAAGGCTGATTACCCAGACTAGACCAGCGTTGTACAAGAGCAGTCACCTCTTTCGGTGCATGTTCGCGGTTGTTACGCACAGGTCCGGCACCCACCAGAATAGTTCCGATGCAATTGCATTCTATATTATAATAGATCCCGTCGCCTGCAGGTATGGAAAAGAATTCCACGCAGGAGTCAGTCCATACAGAACCGTTATCTTTTCCATACTTGGCACATACACTCTCCTCTTTCACTTTAAAATGTAGCAAAATCGAGTTCTGTGTGTGAGCAATTCGAAAATTCACTTTAGGTTTGTAAGGATATTCAGCCCAATTGACACACTGAATCGACTGAAAATCTATTTTTTCTTCATCGAATAGTTTAGGAAGCGAACAAGCCTCCACGTTAGCCGCACTAATTTTCTTTACTTTCATATATCTTTCGTTTGAATGATACAAATATAGTTACTTTCTTTGGTTTACACCTTATTTCTATGTTATTTTTAAATTGCAAATTATTATATCAAAAAATAATATTTAGTTAAATATTGCTCAACTATTATATAATGAGATATTTTTTCATATATTTGCCATCACTTAACCGATTAAATAGATACTGTTTATGAAAACATCCCTTAAAGACATAGCAGAAACCTTAAAATTATCCAAGACAACAATCTCTTGGGTACTTTCTGGTAAGGGGGATGAAAAAGGTATTAGTCTTGCTACACAAGAAAAAGTCTTTCAATGCGCCAAACAGTTGAATTACCAGCCTAATTTATTAGCCAGAAGCCTAAATACGGGTATATCAGGCACAATCGGATTAATCATACCGGATATTACAGACTCTTTTTACTCCAAAGTTGCCCGTTCTATAGAAAAGGAAGCGGAAACACAAGGCTATTCATTAATGATTTGTAGCTCTGAATCTGAAATAGAAAGAGAAAACAGAATGATCCGGTTATTCAAAGCGAAACAGGTGGATGGAATTATAGTAGCCCCCACAAAAGTTTCTAAAATTGAAATACAGAATCTAGTCAAAGAAGGCTATCCATTAGTCTTATTTGACCGCTACTTTCCTGAGATGCAGACAAACTACATCATTATTGACAATGAAGGCAGTAGCTACGAGTTAGTAAAGAAAATGATCGATAACGGTTCATCTAAAATAGCTATTATTACCACGAATCCTCATCTCCGCACAATGAATATGAGACGAGAAGGGTATGCAAGAGCTTTAATTGAAGCCAACCTACCCGTTGATCCTGATCTATATGGAGAGGTGACCTTTGTTGATTATGAGAAGAATGTTTTCAAGACTCTTGATCAAATATTCAGCAAAGTACCTGATGTAGATGGGTTCTTCTTCACAACCCATATTTTGGCTCTGGAAGCATTCCGTTACTTTTATGAAAAAGGAATCAATATAAATAAAGGATATGAATTGGCTTGTATTCATGGAGTATCAGCATTCCGTGTCTTAGCACCTAATATGAACATCGCAAGAATGCCAATAGAAGAGATCGGTAAGAATGCCGTAAGGATTCTACTTGGCGATATCAAATATCGCTTGGAAAATTCGACCGAAAAAAAAGAAGTAGAAACACTTGTCCTGCCATGTTCATTACCCTAGTCATGATTTTACATTTTTTCTTCAATCACTTAACCGGTTTAGTGAAAATAAATAATGATATCAAATTAACAAATGTAACAATAAAGAAAATAGCCCTCTAATTATTAACATAAAGATACAGAATTATGAAGTTCCAAATTAAAAATGAAAAATACATGCTGGCTCTATTAGGACTTCTAGTATGGGCATGCAGCAGTAACAACATTGATATTGAAAATATGCGATGTGAATATCAAATTTCTCCAATTGGCATTGATTCACCAGCACCGCGTTTTACTTGGAATTACACAACCAATAATGAAGATGCAACAGAGTTTTCTCAAGACAGCTATCAGCTATATATCGCCACCCGGGAACAAGATTTGAGAAACTCATCCGATAATAGCTGGCAATCTGACACTATTTACTCTGACACTCCTCATGCGACCTATCAAGGATCAGAAAAATTGAAATCCAGAACTCGTTATTACTGGCAAGTAATAGCATGGGATAAAACAAAGGAACATAAGATTATCTCTCCTATATCCAGTTTTGAAACAGCTCAACTCAACCAAAGTGACTGGACAGGAGTATGGATTACTGATAATCATGATAAAGATTATACGCCAGCGCCCATGTTGCGCAAGTCGTTTATCGCTCAAGATGATATACAACAAGCAAGATTATATGTAAGTGCCGCTGCATATTATAAAATGACATTAAATGGTAAATCAATAACATCATCACATCTCAATCCGGGTTTTACTCATTATGATAAAAGAAATCTGTATAACACATACGACGTCACTTCACAACTGCTCAAAGGAGAGAACGTACTATCTGCAATACTTGGGAACGGATTCTACAACGAATCGGCCCCTGTAGCAACATGGAGCTATGAGCAAGCCCGCTGGCGTAACCGCCCAAGAATGATCTGCGAAATGGAGATATTATATAAAAATGGAGAAAAGCAAACCATCCATTCAGATTCTACTTGGAAAACGAGTACCGGTCCTTATATACAAAACAATATTTATAGTGGTGATACCTATGATGCATGTCTTGCAATTGCTGGATGGGACAAACCGGGTTTTGATGACTCTAAATGGACAAATGCAATTCAGGTGGCTGCCCCTTCTCCCCTACTAGTATCACAAAACATGCCTGCTATTGAAACGGAACAATTTATCACTCCAATCAATATGCGTTCTTTTGGTGATACAGTCTATGTATACGATTTTGGAGTTAATATGTCAGGGGTCTGTACTCTTTCTATCAATGGCAAGAAAGGCACTAAAGTCAGTATGCAACACGGCGAATTGCTAAAAGATAACGGACGCTTGGAAATGCGCAACTTAGATATTTACTACAAACCATTACCTGGCCTCGCTTTTCAAACAGACACTTATATATTGGACGGAAAACAAGGTACATTCACTCCAGATTTTACATATCATGGATTTCAATATGTAGAAGTTCGTTCAGATCGTCCTGTAAAACTTACTAAAGAGAGCTTAACCGCTCAATTCATACATACGGCTGTTCCTCCTGTTGGTAAATTCAGTTGTTCAAATGAACTATTAAATAAAATATGGAAAGCTGCTAATCAATCATATTTATCAAATCTGATGAGTATCCCGACTGACTGTCCCCAACGAGAGAAAAATGGATGGACTGCCGATGCACACATAACAATGGATTTAGGATTATTAAACTTCGATGGTATTACTTTCTATGAAAAATGGCTCGATGATATGATTGATAATCAAAATGAAGAAGGACGTATATCGGGAATCATTCCTAGTTCCGGATGGGGCTATGATGACTGGATAGGTCCTGTATGGGATGCTGCCATGTTTATCGTGCCAATGGCAATTTACCACTACTATGGAGATACAAGAAGCATCGAAAAACTATGGCCTGTATGTACTAAATACCTTGCCTACCTCGCAGGACGCGAGGACGCGGAAGGAACCGTAACTTACGGAATTGGTGACTGGGTATTCCATAAAACACAAACCCCTACAGAATTCACCACTACCTGCTATTACTATTTAGACAATCTGTATATGGCTAAATTTGCAGAACTCATAGGAAAAGACGGTAGTAGTTATGCTAAGAAAGCAGAAGAATTGAAATTACTTATCAATCACAAATACTTCGACACATCCAAAGCTATTTATGCCAATGGTTCGCAAGCAGCACAAGGAGTTGCCTTATACCTTGGAATCGTTCCTAAAGAATACGAACAGCAGGTTGCAGATAATCTTTCTACGATGATAAAAGCCAATAAAAACCTGCTCGATTTTGGAGTTTTAGGCAGTAAAACAGTCCTGCGGATGCTTTCCAAATATGGATATGCTGACTTGGCATATCAGATGGCCGCACAAGAAGAAGCTCCATCTTGGGGCAATTGGATAAAACAAGGTTTCACTACACTAGCAGAAACATGGATACTTTCACCTGAATTTAGAGATGCCTCCGTAAATCACATGTTTCTTGGAGACATTAATGCATGGATGTACAATATATTGGCAGGCATTAATTATGATGAACAGAAACCCGGATTCAAACATATTCTTATCCAACCTCATTTCGTAAAAGATCTTGACTGGGTAAAAGCAGAATATAAATCTGTAAACGGAATCATTCGTTCTGAATGGGAACGTAAAGGAGAACAAGTGATTCTCAAAGTCACGATCCCAGTCAATACGAATGCAACAGTAGAATATAATGGTAAAAAGATAGATTTAAGGTCAGGAAAACATCAACTCACATTTTAATTGAAACAAAAGAAAGGAGGTTTAATAGAGATATATAAAGAAGCAAAAATGAGACCGTTATGTAATACTATAAAAATATAACACTAGTTACTTTGTCACACCATCAATCAAATCTATTAACAATGAATAAAATCAGTACACTGCTATTTTTGATATTTCTCACTTGTACAAGTGGTGTTTTTGCCGATTCCGGTAGTTCCATCTCCTTAAATGGAACATGGGAACTCTCTTATTGGATGCAACCTGAAGAACCTATAACTTCGCCCAAGGACATGCAACTAGCTGAAGTGAAACATCTATCAGCCCAAGTCCCCGGTAATGTAGAACTAGACCTAATGGCTGCCAACTTAATTAAAGATCCGATGATTGGCAGTAATGTAAATGAATTACGCAAATGGGAAGGCTATCAATGGTGTTATTCCAAATCATTCGTAGCGCCACAACTAAAACCAGGACAACAATATCAACTCTTCTTTGCCGGAATAGACTGTCTGGCCGATATATGGCTGAATGGAAAGCACATTGGCAAAGCAGAAAATATGATGATTGAACATGCTTTTGATGTAACTAAAGAAATAAAAGCAGGAGAAAGCAATCAACTCCAAGTGATACTCCGTTCATCTGTTATTGAAGGACAAAAACATCTGTTAGGGACATTCAGTATTGGAAACTTCCCGTCTGAAGAATCCGTATTCATCAGAAAAGCTCCGCACACCTATGGATGGGACATTCTGCCACGATTAGTCAGTGCAGGTTTGTGGAGAGATGTAGAATTACGCGTATTGAATCCGGCACGTCTCACAGATGTTCACTATATGGTCGCCAATGTAGACACTGCTACCAGAAATGTACGTTTGTATACTGATGTACAAGTAAAACTACCTTTCGAAAAGTTCGACAAAGTGAAAGCCGTATATACATTAAGTCGCCATGGGAAAGAAATATATAAAGGAAGCTCTGTTGTCGTTTCCCCAGCATTCCGATATATAATGGAAATCAAGAATGCTGATTTATGGTGGCCAAGAGGATATGGAGAACCGGCTTTATATGATGCAAAAGTAGAGTTAGTAGATTCTGACGGCACTATTTTATCAACAGATAATAAACGGGTAGGGCTCCGCACGATTCAACTAGACATTACAGACATCAACCTCCCACCGGATCATCCGGGTAAATTCTGTTTCATAGTCAATGGAGAACCTATTTTTATTCACGGAACCAATTGGGTACCCATGGATGCACTCCATAGCCGGGATCATTCTTTCGTAGACGAATCTATCCGCATGGCTGTAGAATTAAACTGCAATATGATACGTTGTTGGGGTGGCAACGTGTATGAAGATCATCATTTCTTTAATTTATGCGATGAAAACGGCATTATGGTATGGCAGGATTTTACGATGGGATGCACTTTCTATCCTCAACGCAGCTCATTTACACAAGCATTGGAAGAAGAGGCCATTTCCGTTGTATGCAAGTTACGCAATCATCCATCACTCGTTTTATGGTCAGGAAATAATGAAGACGATTGTGCACTGCGCTGGTCTTTGCAACCATTTAATATTAATCCAAATCAGGATGTAGTTAGCCGCAAGGTCCTTCCGGCAGTTATTTATGAGTTTGACCCTACTCGCCCTTATCTTCCCAGCTCTCCTTACTACAGCCAAGCGGTATATGAAAGAGGAAGTGCTGACCAATATTTACCAGAAAACCATTTATGGGGTCCCAGAGGATATTACAAAGACAAATTCTATACGGATGCTACCTGCTGCTTTGTCAGTGAAATCGGCTATCACGGCTGCCCTAATTTAGAAAGTCTCCAGAAAATGATGACAAAAGATGCCGTATATCCCTGGACAAAAAATCATGAATGGAATGATGAATGGGTTACCAAATCTGTTCGTAGATTCCCAGAATGGGGAAAGACATTCGATCGCAATAATCTTATGATTAATCAGGTACGTTTACTTTTTGGTGAAGTTCCCTCCAAACTGGATGATTTTATATTCGCTTCTCAATCCGTACAGGCAGAAGCTATGAAATATTTCATAGAAATGTGGCGTGGAAAGAAGTTTGACGACAAGACTGGTATTGTCTGGTGGAACCTGCGGGATGGATGGCCAGTGATCTCTGATGCGATTGTTGACTACTACAATTCAAAGAAGATGGCATATTATTTCATCAAGAATGTTCAACAGGATGTTTGTGTACTAATCAATGATGCAGAAGGCGGAAATTACCCACTGATAGGAACGAATGACACACGCAACGTACAAAGTGGTAATGTAACGGTAACAGATGCATCCTCGGGACGTAAAATCTATGAGAGCACTTTCCGTATTCCAGCCAATCAAAAGGTCAGAATAGCCTCACTACCGGAAGAAAGCGGTCAAGGAATCTATCTGATCCAATACCAGATCGGTAATCAGAAATTCATGAATCATTACCTATACGGCAAGGCACCTTTCAACTTGAAAGAATACAAGCGGCTGTTACAAAAAACCGGATTATACGCTAAAAAATAATAGTTATGAAAGAGAACTTGTTAGGAATTGACGTAGGAGGCACCAAATGCGCCATCATCTACGGTATCAAAGAAAACGACGAGCTACATATCATCGACAAAAAGAAATTTGATACGACCACAGTCGACGAAACAATAGACAGAATTCTCTGTGAAACCGAAAAGATGATGAACCTCCACCAGCTAACCCCTACTAACACAAAAGCGATTGGAATCTGTTGCGGAGGTCCTCTCAACAGTGAAACAGGCATCGTGATGTCTCCCCCTAACCTACCGGGATGGGACAACATCCCCATTGTGGCAATGGTGGAAAAAAAGACGGGCATTAAAACCAATCTACACAATGATGCCAATGCCTGTGCTTTAGCCGAATGGAAGTTCGGAGCAGGAAAAGGAACTAAGAATATGGTCTTTCTCACATTCGGTACGGGACTGGGAGCAGGATTAATATTAAATGGCAAACTGTATACGGGCACCAATGACAATGCCGGAGAACTGGGACATATCCGCCTGTCGGATTTCGGTCCGATAGGTTACGGTAAAAAGGGCTCTTTTGAGGGATTTGCCAGCGGTGGAGGTATTGCTCAACTCTCCAAAATGTATGTGATGGAGAAATTGCAGACCGGACAGAAAGTTGAATGGTGTACCTTACAGGAACTAGATCAGCTTACTGCCCGAAAAGTGGCTGAAGAAGCTGCCAAAGGTGATAAATTAGCCCAAAGCATATATGAGACGTCTGCTATTTATCTGGGAAAAGGATTATCCATGGTGATCGATATCTTGAATCCGGAAGTCATTGTGATAGGTGGCATCTATACCCGGAATAAAAATATGATGGAACCCATCATGCAAAAGATAATCGATCAGGAAGCATTATCCTGTGCAAACAGAGTATGTAAAGTGAAACCAGCCGCCTTGGGAGAGCAGATAGGAGATTATGCAGCTCTTTCTGTAGCCGCTAACTTAACCGATTAACTATTATGAAAGAGCTTATTGAAACAACACTGGAAGAGGCTCGGCAAACGTTGGAGAGCTTTCTTGAGGAAACAACAACAGTCGGGATTATTTCACAGGCAGCCTCTACCTGCGCCGAAGCATTAAAAGCCGGAAATAAGATTATCAGCTGTGGTAATGGAGGTTCTTTATGTGACGCCACCCACTTTGCAGAAGAACTAACCGGACGTTACCGCAACAACCGCATCCCGCTACCGGCAATTGCAATCAATGACCCGGCTTACATGACCTGTGTGGGAAATGATTTTTCGTTCAACGAGATCTTCTCCCGCTATGTAGAAGCTATGGGATGTAAGGGAGATGTATTATTGGCCATCAGCACAAGCGGACATTCCGAGAACATACTGAAAGCTGCCGTACAAGCACACAACAATGGAATGAAAGTGATAGCGCTGACTTCAAAAGGAGAGAATGAACTGTCACGACTGGCAGACATTGCAGTCTGCGCGCCACGAGCAGCACATTCCGACAGAATACAAGAAATTCACATCAAAGTTATCCACATTCTGATTCAGGCAATTGAGGCAGAATTAGGCTTTGAATAATAACCTACTAAATTTAATCAATATGGCAATGAAAATGACACATATCAGTAAAACTCTATTGAGTATTGTTTGCACACTTTGGGGAATGTCCGCCTGCTCGGATGATTATAACAAATATGACGATTGCCCGGCTTGCAACTATTATCCTGTTGCAGTAGGGAATTCAACAGGAACTCCGGTTCATGCTATCGGTGTCGAGATGGATCCACACTTCTTCTCACAAAACATCACCCGCAATGATGGTTCAAAGGCTGAAGATTGGGAAAATATAGTTGTACAACGGGTAAAGAAAATGAAAGTACAACAATTCCGAATCATGATGCAGCCACAATGGTGGGAACCCTCCAATGACAACAACGCTCCTAATGTCGCGGATATGAGCAAATTCACTTTTGATTCGGAAGAAATGCAATCTGTATACAAAGTATTGGATCTGGCCCAGGAGAATAATATCGGAGTGACATTAGTCGTATGGGGAGCCATTACCAATATCGACTTACTATCAGGCATTAACAATGGTCAAAAGCATTTCTTGTGTGATGCACGAAGTTATAACGTTAATCCGGGTTGGATTGCCGGTATAGATAACTATGAAGAATTTGCTGAAAACTTCTCCACAATGGTGAAATACCTGATTGAAGAAAAGCATTATACCTGTATCAATCAAATTACTCCATTCAATGAACCTGACAGTCATATAGCAGGTTACGGCCGCATCATGTGGCAAGGTGATTTTGAAACCATGGGTTGGCAGGACACCTACGCCCCCATGGTGAAAGCACTGGATGCCAAGTTTAAAGCAGATGGAATACGCAGTAAGGTACACTTCAACCTTTCTGACAATACAGACGGTACACCCGGATATATCGCTGCCTGTGTTTCCGCTTTCACAAACGATGAAGCCGACCTGTATAACTCTCATGTATACAAGTTTGACTACAACACCCCTAATTCGACTCTCGTAAATTGGGAACGTCAAAATATAGCTTCTGCAGGAGGTAAAAGACATTTTGTTGGAGAATTCGGTTTTCCTGGATACGGAAGTGCCCGTCAATATGGTATAGACACGTATACGCGAGGGGTACAGATAATCCGCGTTGCTCTGAACTATCTGAATGCCGGTGCTTGCGGAGTAAGCTACTGGAGTCTGATCGATCAATATTATAACCGCAATGCCTCCTATTCGGAAATGCAGCAACTCGGTTTATGGAAATATCTAAAATCCGCTTATACCGAAGACCCAGATGTATATTCCAAAATCAAGGAAGACTACGAGGTACGTCCTCAATACTATGCATATAGTCTGTTGACACGTTTTGTCCGCCAGGGCGACGAAGTATATCCATTGGATCTCGGCGACGAGTTGATAGCCGGAAGTGCTTTTCTCAACACAGAGGGAAAATGGACGTATGTACTTTCCAACGCTACAGACAAAGACAAGATGATACAGTTGGAAAATGATAAAGAAGGTGCCAATGGAGAATACAATGTCTACAAATATATGGAAGGACGCCTACCGGAAGGTGATAATCTTATAGAATCAACAGAAACGGTCAACACGCAAGAGAATAACCTAAAACTTAAATTATCTCGTTCATCAATCAGGGTATTAGTACAAAAATAGAAGTATATACACCCCATTTAGTGGAGATATATATACACCGTATTGGGCATATATATTCACCATGTTAGCCATATATATCCGCCGTGCTGGATATATATGCCCACCAACCAAGTAATTTATCATCAAAAGTACACGAATGAAAAAAGAAATATCCATAGTAAAAATGCTCTCCGTCATGTTCGGATTCTTCGTTATGGGATTTGTTGACATTGTCGGAATAACCACGAGCTATGTGAAGAATGATTTCAGCCATCTCACCGATACGATGGTTAATCTCATCTCTCTATCCTGTTTCTTGTGGTTCCTGGTGCTTTCTATTCCCACCGGAATGTTAATGAATCGCATCGGACGCAAGAAAACCGTATTACTTAGCTTCGCATTCCATGTATTAGCTATGTGCCTTCCACTCGTTGCATATGACTTTACCGCCATATTAATCGCATTTGCCTTGATAGGTATCGGTAACACTCTATTGCAAGTTTCACTCAACCCATTAGTAACGGATGTCGTTGCAAACGATAAGTTGACAGGTACATTAACCCTAGGACAATTTGTCAAAGCAGTCAGTTCATTCCTGGGTCCTATCCTGGCAGCTTGGGTGACTGGTAGTTTTTTCGGATGGAAAATGATATTCCCCGTTTATGCCGGACTGTCACTGCTCGCTTTGATATGGCTATGGCTTACCCCTATACAAGAAAAACAACAGGAACGGAAGAACATTTCTTTCAAAGTCACTCTTGAATTATTCAAAGACAAATACATTCTTGCTTTCTTTATCGGTATTCTCGTGCTGGTAGGTGTAGACGTAGGTATCAATATGACTTTCCCTAAATTCCTGATGGAACGTTGTGATCTACCACTGACAGATGCAGGAATGGGAAATAGTGTGTATTTCTTCGCCCGCACTGTAGGAGCCTTTTTGGGTGGTATCCTACTGATGAAATATTCAGAAAGTAAATTCTATATTTATAGCGTCTGGATAGCTCTCGCAGGATTGATACTGATGACCATTAGCACTAATCTCTGGTTTATCCTCGGATGTGTAGCAGTTTTCGGGATAGGATATGCCAATCTGTTTTCCATCATCTTCTCTCTGTCTTTGAAACGTGTTCCCGAGAAAGCGAACGAAGTATCTGCACTTCTTATCGTCGGTGTATCTGGCGGTGCCGTCCTCCCGCCTATTTTAGGAGTAATTACCGATTCATTCCACAGTCAGTTATCTGCAATCATAGTACTTGCCATTGTATGGTGCTATCTGATCGGAATAATGAGAAAAATAAAAACCACATAAACCTATATTCTAATGAAACATTTCAAGAAAATCGAATCGAAATTCCTGTTCTCATTACTGATTATGAGTGTGTGGAGCATCATAGCCGTGGGTCAGACGACGGCTAAAATCTCCAAACACATTCCTGAAATCGAAAAATGGATTCAGAAACAATTCGCTAAAGGAAAAACACCTCCGTTCTCGTTTATATGTGACGGGAAACCTTCCGCAGAATTTATCCGCCAATGGGACTATTCCCAGCAAAAGATAGAATCCGAAGAAGCGGATGTGATAAAGTATCTCTTTACCTACTACAATCCTACCAACGGACTGAAAGTAGAATGTACCGTAAAAGGCTATCCCAGTTATCAGGCTGCCGAATGGGTATTGAACTTCACCAACAAAGGTACGAGCAACTCTCCCACTCTGGAACAAGTGAAAGTAGTGGACCTTGCCATGCAATACGCTTCTAAAGGAGAATTCAAGTTACACTATGCAGACGGAAACCATATCTCCAAATATGATTTCCATCCACGTTCGGTTACTCTGGCAACGGGTGAAACCAAACAGATGTCTCCACAAGGAGGACGCTCTTCAGAAGGGGACTATCTTCCTTTCTTCAACATTGAATCACCTGCCGGACAGGGAGTCATATTAGGAGTAGGCTGGTCGGGCACCTGGTATGCAGATGTATGCGCACAAGATAATCGTACAATATCCATGGCTTCGGGAATGAAAACCATGAAATTATACTTACGTCCACAGGAAACAATTCGTACCCCAAGTATCAGTCTGATGTTTTGGGAAAATATCGACCGGATGGCAGGACACAATAAATTCCGCCGTTTTGTCCTGGCACACAAGTCACGGAAAATCAACGGAAAATTTGCCGAATATCCTCTTTCCAGCGGATTCAACTATCGGGACCCCGCACCTTGTACGGAATACTCATGCCTGACAGCCGATTATGCCATTGCCATGGTGAAACGTTACATACAGTTCGGATTGAAGCCCGAAGTATTCTGGCTGGATGCCGGATGGAACACCGATGCTGCAGACTTCGAACATGGCAAGACCTGGGCCAACACAGCCGGTAACTGGACTGTAGATACATTGCGCTTCCCCAAAGGACTTCGTCCTGTAGCCGACGAAATACACAAAGTAGGAGCTAAATTCATGGTCTGGTTCGAACCCGAGCGTGTCATCCGTGGTACCCAATGGGCAGTAGAACACCCCGACTGGATGCTCGACATTCCCGAACACAACAATGACACCTACCTACTGTTCGATCTGGGAAATCCGGAAGCCTGCCACTGGATGAGTAAATATATAGGCGATATGCTCGAAGAAAACAGCATAGACTATTACCGTCAGGATTTCAATATGCAGCCGGATATCTACTGGGCAGCCAACGATGAGCCCGGACGTACAGGAATGAAAGAGATACGACACATCGAAGGACTATACTACTTCTGGGATTATCTGCTGAGCCGATTCCCGAACCTGCTCATAGACAACTGTGCCAGTGGGGGACGACGTATTGACTGGGAAACAATCGGCCGAAGCGCACCACTATGGAGGAGTGATTATTATCATTACGACGATCCGGACGGCTACCAATGTCACACGTATGGCCTGAATTTCTTCCTACCTTTACATGGAACAGGTAGTTTACAGACCGATCCGTATTCTTTCCGCTCAAGCGTCAGCACAGCTTTGATTTATAACTGGAAAATAACCGATAAAAATGCCTCCGTTTACGAAATGCAACGTTGTCTGAAAGAATTCCACGAAATCAGACCTTACTATTACGAAGATTATTACCCACTGACGGGTACAGAAGACATGACGCGGGATAATATCTGGCTAGCCTATCAAATGCATCGTCCGTCGGACGACAGTGGTATTATCGTTGCTTTCCGCAGAACCGCCTCCAAAGACAAAAAAATCACCGTCAGACTTTCAGGAGTGGATCCGGAAAAATACTATACAGTGACAGACATGGATAGCCGACAGAGCAAAATCTATCAGGGAAAAGAACTGACCAGTCAGTTGCCACTGATCCTCGAAAAGCCACATAGTTCCTTATTACTAAAATATAAAGTTACCAACGAAAAACCGAATAAAGAATGAAAAAAAGAATACTATATTATCTATTCATTCTGCTTCTGTTCCCTCATAATGGAACAGGACAGACGGTAGCCCGCATGAGCGACCGCCCGGTAAACACCAGCCAATGGATAACCACCCACTTTGCCCGCGGTGTGGTCCCTCCTTTCTCTTTCGAATATGGAGGTAAACCTTCACAGGAATTTATCAAAAGCTGGTCTTATACGGCTACGCGTCAGAAAAGTGACGATCCCAAGGTTCTGAAATACCTTTATACTTATCGTGAACCATCCGGAGGATTAAAAGTCGAATGTGAAGTGAAAGGCTTTACCGACTTCAATACGGTGGAATGGGTACTCCGTTTCACCAACCAGGGAAAGAAAAATACGCCGGAGATTGCCAACATAAAAGTGTCTGATATCACATTCCGCTACCAGCATCCGGGAGCATTCAACCTTCATCATTCCGAAGGCAGCCATGCATCCAAATCAGATTTCAGCCAGCAACTTACAATCTTGTCTCCGGGTGATAATCTTTATATGAGACCGGAAGGTGGACGCTCTTCACAAATGCGTATGCCATTCTTCAATATTGAATCTCCGGCTAATCAAGGAGTTATCGTAGCCATCGGATGGACAGGAACCTGGTTTGCCGATGTGCGCTGTGCAGACCAGCAAAGCGTAGCGCTTACCTCCGGAATTGAACGTTTGAAAACCTATCTGTATCCGGAAGAGAGCATCCGCACTTCCAGTGTATGCCTGTCATTCTGGAACGGTTCCGACCGGATGAAAGGACACAACCAGTTCCGCCGTTTCGTGCAAGCCCACCACACTTGGAAAGTAGGTGGTAAACCGACCGTATATCCAATATCGACCAGTTTCAACTACGGTGATCCTACTCCCTGTAATGAATATACCTGCCTGACTACAGATTATGCCATTGCTATGGTGAAACGGTATGAACAATTCAAATTAGTACCCGAAGTATTCTGGCTGGATGCCGGATGGTACAATCACTCTGCAGATGTAGCCAATCATAAGAATTGGGCGAACACCGTAGGAAACTGGACCGTCGACTCTATTCGTTTCCCCGAAGGATTACGCCCCATCGCCGACGAAGTGCATAGAGTTGGTTCCAAGTTCATGGTATGGTTTGAACCGGAGCGTGTTATGAAAGGCTCAGCTTGGGCACTGCAACACCCTCAATGGATGTTGGATGCCAGAGGAAAAGCCAAACAGGAAGACTGGACAAAAGATGGTGAGCACGACTCTTATCTATTCAATCTCGGAAATCCGGAGGCATGTCGATGGATGAGTAAATATATCGGAGACTTCCTCGAAGAAAATGGCATAGACTACTACCGCCAGGATTTCAATATAGAGCCGGAAGGTTTCTGGGCTGCCAATGATGAACCTGGCAGACAAGGTATCTGCGAAATCCGATACATTGAAGGACTTTATTCTTTCTGGGAATATCTGCTGAACCGCTTTCCGGGCTTGCTGGTTGATAATTGTGCCAGTGGCGGACGCCGTATTGACCTCGAAAGTATCTCACGCAGTGCACCGATGTGGAGAACAGATTACAGTTATGGAGAACCAATCGGCTATCAATGCCATACTTACGGATTGAACTTATACCTTCCCCTGCATGGTACAGGAACTGTGAGTGCCGATAAATTCACTTTCCGTTCCAGCCTCGGAACCTCTATTATCTACAACTGGAAAATAACCGAAGCTGGACAATCCATCTATGATATGCGCGACCGCCAGGCAGAGTTCAAAGAACTCCGCCCCTATTTCTATGAAGATTACTATCCGTTGAGTGGAATAAACAACATTACTTCGGAAAATATCTGGCTAGCATACCAACTTTATCGTCCGTCGGATGACAGCGGATACATCGTAGCTTTCCGCCGCAAAGACAATCCGGACAAGAGCTATACTGTCAATTTATCAGGGCTACACCCTGACCACACTTATATACTCACCAATAAAGATACAGGAGAAGCTATAAAGAAAACCGGTAAAGAACTGGCTAACGGCTTCACGCTGACACTGGATAACCCGCAAAGTAGTCTGATAATCAAATACCAAAGTTCAACAACTGCCATACAGAAACTTTCTGTAGGAAAGAAAACCGGTGTAAAGCTCCGTGCTATAGGTGCAGAACTAGATCCCCACTTTCTCTCACAAAATGTGACCCGCAATGATGGAGCTAAAGCTGAAGACTGGGATCGCATCGTTGTGAAACGTGTCAAAGAAATGGGACTGCAAAGCTTACGGGTGATGGTGATGCCACAATGGTATGAGCCAAAGAATGACAATCCGGATGCATCCAAAATCGACTGGCATAATTTCACTTTCAACTCTGTAGAAATGCAATCACTCTACAAAGTATTGGATATGGCACAAGAACAGAAAATGGAAGTCACCCTTGTACTTTGGGGAGCCCCTCCGGGACATTTCCTGGCCGAAGGGAATTATGGTAACTGGGTAGTAGCCCCGACTAACTATGAAGAATGGAGCGAGAACTTTTCCGCACTTGTACAACACCTGCTCAACAACAAAAAATACACGTGCGTCAAAGAGATTACTCCGATCAACGAACCAGATTGGTCATATATCATCAAAGGTAAAGCTGCTCCCACCGCCGACTATATTGAAATGTGTAAAGTACTCGACAGACGTTTCAAAGAGGATGGAATAAGAAATAAAGTACATTTCAGCCTTTCTGACAATTCAGACGGAGGTACAGGAACGCATAAATATCTGGCAGCCTGCACGAAAGGACTGGCGAACGTTGCTGACGTATTCAACTCCCACACCTATATCTTCGGCTACGAAACTCCGAACTCCACAATTCTGGATTGGGAAAAACAAAACTCTCAATTGGCCTCTTCAGTTGGAAAAGCCCATTTCATCGGTGAATTCGGAGGTAATCAATGCGTAGGTGCCACCAGACAAAAAGATATCGACTTGTATGAACGAGGAGTACTCATGACACGCATAGCCATCAATCTACTCAATGCAGGAGCAAGCGGTGTTAGCTATTGGAGCCTGATAGACCAATACTATGGTAAGGATGCAGACTACGGAGCAATGCAGCAACTGGGTTTATGGAAGTATGTAAAGAAAACATACGCTTCGGAACCATACTACAACGATATCAAAAGTGATTACGAGGTACGCCCACAGTACTATGCCTATTCTCTGTTGACACGTTTCATACGCCCGGGAGCTGAAATCTATCCGATAGCAACACCGGAAGAATGGTATGCAGGAACTGCTGTTCGAAACACAAATGGCAAATGGGTATATGTTTTCGCCAATGGAATGGACCAGGAGAAAGCAATAAGCCTCATCAACCAACATACGCAAACCAAAGGGAATTATCAGGTTTACCGTTATATCAAAGACGGTTTACCTACCACAGACCAAATGTTGGCTCCGGACGCCCAGCCTCTCAAAGTGAACGATAAAATTCTATGTTTACTTCCGGCTCATTCTGTGATCGTCTTAAAACAAGAATAACTATGTACTCTATTTATTCATTAAACAAATAGTATTTATGAAAACACATTTCTACATTTTATTAATGCTTGGAATGGTATTCCTTTTGGGATGTGAAGACGAAAAGTTAGGCACAGACCTAGGAGTAACCAATGTAGTGCTTCCGGATATTTCGGAAGAATCCCTGGGCACAGAGATTACCATTCAGGGAAATGGCTTTATCGACTGTGATGTACTGGCTCTTTCTCCCCTTTCAGGAGGAACCGAACAGCCCATCTACATGGAAACCAGAGAAGTACAATCCGATCATATCACGGTACTTTACCCCTCTACGGCCACCAAAGATTCTTATGGACTTGTATTGGTACGCGGTAGCAAAATGCGAACATTAGGCGTCATCAACAGTACTGTTGGAGTTATGCCCGACGAAAACCTGCGTAATGCCTTGTCTGCTCTTTTCCCTGATATATTTAAAGGAGAAAAGATATCTTCCAGTGCTAAATATGTCACTTTCACTGATGGCACACTAAATATCAGCGATAAAAATATCACTTCTCTGGAGGGACTCGAATATTTCAGCAACATTCGGAAACTGATCTGCAACAATAATGATATCAGTGAAATTCCTGCAGAAGTACTATCCAGACTGTCTGAACTGACTGCACAAAACACTGGTCTGACCAAACTGGAACTAGCCACTTCGGAACAGCCGAACACGACATTGGTATCTCTCAACATAGATGGAAGTACCAAACTAGAATCTGTCGACCTGTATTATTGTTATAACATTGAGAAGTTCTCTGCTCTAAACTGTAAACTGGTATATTTGGATGTACGCAATTACCACAGTATCTATGGCGGATGTCTGAACTACAACAGCACAGACTTCAAATTTACTTTCAGCGATGACGCAAGTAAAGAACGACTCCTGAAAATGGAATCCTGGTGGATGGACTCATACTACAGCAATAGCGGTTCTATCGTAGATGCCATCAATAATGGAGTGACAGTGGAAGGGTACGACTGGATGCACGACTATCCCGATGGAAACAACAACTATTATTACAGTTACGGAAAATATCAGAAGACAATGAAAAAGTACGGAGAAATTCCTGATATCAATCTGCGAAACGCACTCAAAGCATTGGTTCCGGATGTATTCGATGGAGATAAAGTTCTGACAGTGGCTGCTCTGAATACTGAATACTTCAGGAATAACACGACCCTTGATCTTAGCAATAAGGGAATCACTAATCTGGAAGGACTACAATACTTCTGCGGATACAAAAACCTCATTCTGGATGGAAATAATCTGGGAGAAATCGATCTTAGTAAATACGCAATCAGTACCAGCTACACGGCAGGTCCGGTAGATGAGAAAGGAATTCAGACTTTCAGTGCCAAGAATGCAGGATTAACCAAATTCATTTCTGGCGATCAGTATATGATAACCTCTATAGATGTGAGCAACAATCCGGGATTAGCATATCTGGATATAAACCGGTGCAAATCCATCACATCACTAAATGCATCCGGTTGTCCGCTCACTTATGTTGATCTGCGTAATCTGGCAGGTACTTATTCCGTACTAGGTTACTCCGGTGGAGCTGTAGATGCCTCAAAAGTTCAGTTCTCATTTACCGACAGCTCTTCAACTCAAAGGAAGCTACTAGTAGAAGAATGGTGGATGGATAGCCCATGGAATGGCACAAGCCCATGTATTACCGCAAAGAATCAAGGTGTCCGGATAGAACGCTATGAATACATAGGATACGACAAGGATAAAATGTTGAGTTCATTTAATTAGACAGAAAACAATCTTAAACGTTATAGTTATGAAAAAAAGTTATTGGCTATACAAAATGTGCCTGTTGCTTGGGTTGGGAATCTGTATTCCCGTTACAGGAAATGCATCGGATATCGGAGATGCTACCCTGACACAGCAACAGTCTAAAATAACAGCCTCTGGAGTCGTCGTAGACGAGTCCGGTGAAAGCCTGATCGGAGCTTCCGTCATAGAAAAAGGAGCAGCAACGAATGGTACTATTACAGACATAGACGGTCGTTTCTCTTTATCGGTTGCCCCCAACGCTATACTGGAAATCAGTTATGTAGGTTATCATAAGCAGGACATTCCTGCTAAAAAAGACATGCGTATCATCATGCATCCGGACGTAGCGAACCTGGAGGAAGTTGTAGTGGTAGCTTACGGTACCCAGAAAAAGGTTTCTGTCATCGGTTCCGTAGCTTCCATTGATCGAAAAGATTTGATGAAATCCTCATCGCCCAACCTAAGTTCCGCTTTATCCGGAAAACTCCCAGGATTGACAACTATCCAGACCTCCGGTGAACCGGGACGTGACGAAGTCACCATGTTCCTGCGTGGTGCTGCCACTACAAACGGAACAAACCCATTAATTATGGTAGATGGAGTAGCTGTAGACGATATGCGATCTATCGACCCGAACGAGATTGCTAATATCTCCGTATTGAAAGATGCTTCCGCAACAGCAGTATTCGGAGTACGTGGTGCCAACGGAGTGATAATGATTACCACTCGTAGAGGTGAAAAAGGAACTGCCCGTATCAGTGCCAATGTAGAATTCAGCATGCAGGAAATCGCTTTCAAGCCCGAACGTCTGGATTCATGGGACTGGGTCAGACTTCGCAATGAAGCACTCGTGAACGACGGAAATTCCGCTGAATTCCTCGGGCCGGACATTGATAAGTTCGACTCATGGAAAACAGGTAATCCTGTAGACCCGGATTTTTATCCGAATAATAACTGGCAAGATATCTTGTTCAGAGATTATGCTCCCATGACCAGAGCCAACATGAACGTTTCGGGAGGTTCGGACAAACTTCAATACTTTGTAAGTGCAGGCTATCTGCATCAGGGAGGTATGTTCAACGTAGAACCTAAATCCAGGTTGGGATACAATGCCCAGTCTTCATTAGACCGCTACAACTTCCGCTCAAATATCGACTACAAAGTCAATAAGTCGGTAAAGATTAACTTAAACGCTTCCTCTTATCTGGAACGGATCAACGGAACTTCCGCAAGTATGTCAAGTGTATTCAACAGCGCTTTGACCTCACGCCCTACTTCCATGTATCTCACCCCGGAAGGTGCATACGCTACTGATGCTATACGTACTTTCCCTATTGGTGCCGGATTATCCGTAGAAGATCCCGCCAACAATTCATTGAGTGCATATCCGCTAATCAACCGTTCGGGCTATCAACTGGAAACCAGATCGGGAATCAATGTTATCGGAGGAGTAGAAATAGATTTGGGATTTATCACTAAAGGGCTCTCTGTCAAAGGCCAGGTATCTTTCGACTCCAAAGGATTTGGGAAAACAATCGGAAAACGTTCCTATACCTGGTATACGTATCAGACATTAGCTTCAGGAGAGCATTTGTTTATCAATCGCCATCCTAGCCTGGAGGACGAAGACGGCCCGATTGAACTCACAAAGTCTTCCGAATCTTATTGGGTTATGAACTTACAGGGACAAATCAACTATAACCAGACCTTCGCCGGAAAGCATAATGTCACTGCTATGTTTCTAGCTCAACGGGACATCAAAGAATCCAAAGAAACATCCGGTGACCTACTGCTTCCTTACAACGTCATCGGTATTGCCGGACGTGCAACTTATGACTATGACAGACGTTATTTTGCAGAGGTCAACGTAGGTTATAACGGCTCTGAACAATTTTCACCGGACAAACGATTTGGTCTCTTCCCGGCTGCCTCTTTCGGTTGGCTGATTACTAATGAGGGCTTCCTTCAGGATAATCCGGTTTTGACCAATCTGAAGTTAAGAGCTTCTTGGGGAAAAGTTGGTAACGACGCCTTCGGTTCAGCCCGTTTCCTTTATCTGGATAATATCAGTCAATATTCCGTAGTCACCGACAGTAAAGGAGATCATTGGTTATCCCCAAGCTTGGGATATGCTTCCAATGGTTCCGGTTGGGGACAAGGTTACAAGATAGCCGAAAACTACATAGGAAACAAAAGCATCACATGGGAAACAGCTGAAAAACAGAATTATGGTATAGACATATCCTTGTATCATGATCTTTCCTTCTCATTTGACTACTTTGTTGAAAAAAGAAAAAATATTCTGATTATCCCGCAGACTACTCCTATGATTCAAGGTCTTCCCTCATCCGCTCTTCCACTGATGAACGATGGTGAAGTAAAGAATCAGGGATTCGAAATGGTCCTCGGATATCAGAAACAATTCAAAAACGGGCTATCTGTTTCTGCTAATGCAAACTTCAGTTATGCCAAAAACAAAGTATTGGAATATGACGAGCCACTATTAGGTAAGGATTATGCTTATCGCACCCGCACCACCGGCTTCTCATTAGGACAAAACTGGGGATATATCATCGACCACAGCTATGATCCTGAAAAAGGGCGTGACGGCACAGGATTCTTCTATAGCGACGAGAGTATTGCCAAGAGCGGACTGACTTATGAAGGTGTAGGAACACCGGAACCCGGAGACTTTATTTATAAAGATCTCAACGGAGACGGTGTCATCAATGACCGTGACAAGGCTCCCATTGGCTATTCCTCCCTATTGCCTCGCATCAACTACGGTTTCTCTTTATCTGCCAACTGGAAAGGATTCGATGTTTCTATCATGTTGCAGGGAGTAGGCCAATACAGCAAGACTTATTCAGGAGCCGGTATTTATGAAAGCAGCGGCAACTTTTACAAGATGCACATGGAACGTTGGAGCGAAGAACGCTATAATAATCACGAAAAGATTACGTATCCTCGTCTGTCCAGCAGTGGCGGCCCGAGCTTGCAGCCCAACGACTTCTTTATCATGGATGCCTCATATATACGTCTGAAAAATGCAGAAGTAGGATATACATTACCGGAAAGCATCAGCAAGAAAATCGGTGCTTCCAATGTACGTTTCTATTTAAGTGGTAACAACTTGTATACATGGACTCACCTGAAGACTGACAGCTTCGATCCCGAACAAAACAGTCCGGCAGCCTATCCAACAATGCGTACGTACAATGTAGGTTTAAATATTACATTTTAACGGCTAAAACAAAACCGATATGAAAAAAAGATTGATTTATATATGCATGTTTGCTTCCTTGCTCACATTCAGTTCTTGTAATGAAGCGTTGGATGTAGCTCCCGACGGAAGATTATCACTGGACGAAGTATTCCAAGATCCCGATCTGACTAAAGCTTATTTCAGTACTTGCTTTGACTATCTGCCTAAAAAGAGTTTACGATATCATTTCTGGAGCAACTATCCCGTAGCACTTAGTGATGAAGCGTGGGATTGCACGGATGGTTCCGGTGCCGGCTTTGCACATGCCGCATCCGGCAACTGTACCACCACCGACTTCTATCTCGACGTTCGCAGAGATATGGGTGACACCTACTCAGAAGGAGGATACTGGCAGTTATACTGGGGGCAAATCCGTATTATCAACACATTCCTCCAACGGGCAGCCACCGCCGCCATACCAAGAGAAAGCGACCGTGACCGTTGGGTAGCAGAGGCTCATGTACTCCGTGCTTATTTCTATATGGAGTTACTGAAATGGTATGGTCCTGTGCCTATTGAGAAAGAGCCATACGGTTTAGACTATGATTATTCAACTCTATCACGTCCTACTTTCGAAGACTGTGCCCGATTCATTGTAGATGATTGCGAAATAGCTTTGCAATCCAGCAACCTCCCTTGGCGACTGACAACACTCAACGAGAAGATCAGAATGACCAAAGGTATCGCAATGGCTATCCGTTCCGAAGCATGTCTATTCGCAGCCAGCACTTACAACAATGGCGGCAAAGATCTTTGGGAATGGGCTTACACAATCAACAAAGACTGTCTGGAACAGCTGAAAGCCAATGGATATGAATTGTATACTAAATGTGCGGATACTGAAAAGTACTATAACAATGCTTATATGGAGTACTTTACGCTCAATAACTATATCGGAACAGATCCCAGTGATAAAGAAACAATCTGGCAAAGTACCGAAGGCTATTGGCCCGACCCATACACCAATCCTTTGTATGACGTTATCGGAGCTCCGGTATTGGGAAACGCTCAATTAACTATTGTTCCTTCCCAAGAATTAGTAGACGCCTATGATATGCTAGCAACAGGAAAGCCTGTACTGGATTTATCGAAACCTTATAACGATGAGAAGCATCTGTCACCTAATTATAACCCTAATAGCGGTTATGACCCAGCCAACCCTTATAAGGGACGTGATCCTCGTTTCCAGGCTACAATTTTTTATAATAACAGTCCTGTGCTGTTAGGAAAGGAACCGGCAGTAGTAGAAACGTACGTGGGAGGAAATAGCGAAATCCGTACAAGTGGAAATACGAATACACGTACCGGTTATTATTGGAGAAAAAGAATGGTAAACGGTAACTGTAAGGCAGCCGGAGTGGCTGGATATGATGGCCGTTTCCGTTTTTACCGATTAGGCAAAATTTATCTGAATGCCGCCGAAGCCGCTATTGAAAGCGGACACCTTACCGAAGGCCTGGAATGGATCAATGAAATCCGTCATCGCGCAGGTTTTGATCCTTCGGTTGATCTGTCGACAAACGACAAGAACGAAGCTCGTTTATTGGTACGCCACGAACGCCAGATAGAGCTGGCTTGTGAAGAAGACAGATATTTCGATATCCGCCGTTGGACACCCGCCAATGAGAATATGGAAAATGAGAAGTTTACCACAGGTATGAGAATCACCAAAAATGGAAACTCATTCTCTTATGAAAGAATCAATCTAGGAACAGACGGCAGCAAACCGAGCAAAATGAGTTATGAAAAGAAATGGCACGTATATCCTATCCCTGCCAATGAAGCAGCCGTATTGGAAGGCACGACAGGACAGACGTGGCAAAATGCAGGATGGTAATCATAAAACAGAATGTATATGAAAAACAGAATAATCACACTTTTGTGCATCGTATGCCTGTTCACAGGCAATGAAGTATGCCGGGCACAAGTGCAAGAAGTTATATCCGGTGTGGTGCGGAATGAGAGCAACGAACCTTTAGACGGCGCAATCATTTCTGTCCCGGACAATCCCGAATACACCACAAGCAGTGATAAAGACGGAAAATTCATCATGGAGATTCCGTCGGGAGCCAGTATGGTCATTTGTAAGATTCCGGGATATCGGAACCAGACAATGAAATTCACTCTGAATAAACCGGTAGAGTTTTGTCTGATATCAGACATCGCCGGTCAGGATACATCTCTCGAAGTAGCCATGCTGCAGAAAGAGAGAAAAGGAGGTTATACAGGAGCAATCTCTACCGTTCAGGGAGAAGAGTTAGTTAAAACACCTAATAGCGGATTTTCAGCTACGCTGACCGGACGCTTGGCAGGATTGACTTCTATCCAATCCACCAGCACACCAGCCGATGATGCAACAACGATGTATATACGTGGTCTGAATTCCATAAACGGTAATTCACCTTTGGTTGTACTCGATGGAATTCCGGCTCCATTATTCGATATGAATACACTCGATGCCAACACTGTAGAATCTGTCAGTATTCTGAAAGATGCCGCAGCTAAAGCATTATATGGTCCGCGAGCTTCTTCCGGAGTAATTCTTATTACTACAAAAAGAGGCGAAATAGGACGTACTAAAGTAAATGTGAACATGGACTTCTCCATACAACAGGCTACCCAGCGTCCTAAAATAGTAAGTACCGGTGAATACGCACAAATGCGTAACCAGGCCTTACTCAATGACGGTGGCACTCCACTCTATTCTTTATATGAAATAGCCGGGTTTACAGATGGAACTATGCCGGGACACGACTGGTATGACACTTTTATGAATGATGCAGCCAGTATGCAACGTTACAACGTAAATATCAGCGGAGGTAACAACCGGGTTAAATACCTTGTTAATGCCGGTTATCTTCACCAAAACAGCCTGATTGATGCAGAGAAGAATGATAATTATAATCCTGCACTCAAATTGCATCGCTTCAACATTTTAGCTAATGTGGACGTCACTCTGCATCGTTATCTAAACTGTTTCCTTAACACAAATGTCACTATCGACCGGATGAATCAAGGATACAACGGGACAGGAGATATCATGAATTCGATCTATCAGATGGCCCCCACCGTACCTGGACCTATCACCGAAGACGGAAAAGTGATTACTGCAGAATACAATGAATATCCTACTTACGGACTTATCAACCGCTCCGGATATAGCCATCAAACAGGTATCAATCTGAACGTCGCTTATGGAATGAATCTGGATCTGGGATTCCTGACTAAAGGATTGAGCGTAAAAGGAATAGTAGGTTATGAAGCAAACTATGACGGAACAATCTATGGTTCTACTGACTACGCACGTTATGCAGCCAATGGCAGCGGACTTTTCGGTACTCACACCACTCTTCCTCTAAGTTTAAGTAAGACCGCTAATATGCGCTACTTTATCAACTTCCAAGGATTCATCAACTATAATCGTATTTTTGGAGGCAAACATGAAGTAGATGCATTTGTCAGCTATTTCAATGAGAATATGATGAAAAACGGTGATCTCCCATACGATCGTTTGTCATTAATGGGACATGTGAAATACGGCTATGATTCACGGTACTATATACAGGGAGACTTTACCTATGATGGCACAGAACAGTTCAAACCGGGTAACCGTTTTAAATTCTTCCCGACAGTATCTGTCGCTTGGGTGGTATCCAACGAAAGTTTCCTGAAAGACACAGATTGGTTGTCCTTCCTCAAAATACGCGCATCTGCCGGCTGGCTGGGCAATGACCAGATATCTGACACCCGTTTCCTGTATGCTACAGATGTACGTTATAAAGATGCAGGTTACTTACTAAGCAACTACTATGGCTTTCATACTGTAGAAGGTATGCAAGGTAATCCGTATATCCATTATGAAGAATCTTTCCAGCAAAATTACGGAATAGATGTTACCTTATTCAACTCACTAGGTATCACATTTGATTATTGGAACGTGAAACAGACCCAAATGGCTATCCAAAATAACAGTGTATCTTCTGCACAAGGTATCGCCAGTGAAAATCTGCCATTTGAAAATCTGGGTAAGATGAACAACAAAGGATTTGATCTTGAACTATCTTATATCAAGAATCTGAAATATGGATTAAGAATGACTATCAGAGGGAATATGGGATACAATAAAAATGAAGTAACTGACATAAAAGAGTTGAACCGTACCGCCAGCGGATATTACTATCCATATCGTAAAACCGGCTATTCTGCAGGACAACAGTTCGGATATCTGATTGACTATTCCAACGGAAACGGCTACTATAATAGCCAGGAGGAAATAGATAAAAGCGGTCTGCGATTCTCTGGTGCTTCTCCGCGCCCAGGTGATTTCATTTACAAAGACTTAAATAACGACGGAAATATAGATGAGCGTGACCAGGCACCGATGGACAAAGCCCAGACACTACCTACACTTTCTTATGGTGGTTCTATTCAACTGGAATACAAAAACTTTGACTTGTATGTTCAGTTACAAGGTGTATCAGGTACAGCAGCCTATTACAGTGGATGCGGTATCTTCGATAATGCTTACCAAGGAGTGTACACAGACCTGCACCGTAATGCCTGGACAGCAGATCGCTATGCGGCAAATGAAAAAATCAGCTATCCGGCTTTGACCACAGGAAGCTCTTCAAGTCTCCAATCGAATGAATTCTTCTATTCCAAAAATAACTATATGAGATTGAAGAATGTAGTATTAGGTTATACACTTCCTAAACGTTGGAGCAGTAAGCTGAAACTGGAGAAAATGAGATTCTATATCAGCGGAGCCAATTTGTTGACCACCTCATCTCTCAAGTTCGATAATCTGGACCCGGAACAATATTCCTACTCTGTATACCCCATTTACAGAACATTTAACATAGGACTTAACCTGAATTTCTAAAGACTGAAGTTATGAAAATAAATAAAATCATATCAGGAGTATTCTCCTTACTCATATTATCCTCATTCATAGGATGTACTGAAATTGAAGATCATCCGGACGGCCGTACGGATTACAGCGATTTGTTTACCACGAACCGTAAAACGTATACTTATATGAATCAATGTTATGGATGGATTCTGAATTACGGAATGAACTATAACTATACCATGCTAGCTGGTTGTACGGATGAAGCCAAAGATTCCTGGGAACTACAGAACGGAGTTACCCGCAAATGGAATGAAGGACAATTATCTCCCTTCAGCAATCCGCTGGAGGGCATCGAAGGAAATCCGGAAAACTACAATTATTATTATCAAGGGATTCGTGCCTGCAACATCTTTCTTGCCAATATCCCTACTGCCAGTGTCTACTCGGAAGATATACGTAACAGTTTCAAGGCACAGGTACTTACATTACGCGCTTTCTATTATCTTCAATTGGTGAAACGTTATGGAGGTGTTCCCATCATAACAACTCCCGACTACGATTATACCAAGGTTAAAAGAGGTACATTTGGCGAGTGTGCCCGCCAAATATTAGCTGATTGTCAGGCTGCTATTGATATTCCCACTGTTGAAGAATGGGGATGGCGTTCCTTAGATAAGGAGAACTACCGTCACGTTATGACAAAAGCCATCTGTGCAGCCATCCGTTCACAGATATCACTCTATGCAGCCAGTCCTCTGTACAATGACGGAACAATCACTTGGACAGAAGCCGCAGAAATTACTAAAAAGTCTCTGGATGACTGTCTGGCGAACAATTATGAACTTTATAAGAAACAGCCGAATGCTACAGCTGGTTATTCTCCTTATGATGTGTATTTCTATTCGCGCACTGACTTGCCGGTAGTTAATGACAAAGAAACCATTATGGAAGTTGGACAAATGTATATGTGGAATTATGCTGGCCTGCCAACTACCGACGGCCAGACAGATGCCGGTGCGTGTCCGTCGCAAGAGCTACTTGATGCCTATGAAGTTGTGAACGGTGACATGACAGAATCTTATCCTCTGCTCAATTTAGAGAGCCCTTATCTAGATGCCAATCATCTGCAGCCTAACTTGAATTCGGCTGTTGAAGGTCTCTACAATCGAGCCAAACCGTATGAGAACCGTGATCCGCGTCTTAAAGCTTCTATTTATTACGATGGTTCCAAACTAAACCTGGAAACCGGTGCACTACTCTCAACCAAGACAGGAGGAAACTGTGCACTTGATCCCAGTAACGCACGTTACACCTGTACCGGCTATTATACGCGTAAGTTCTCACATTATAAATCCGGACGTTCCGGCAATCTGGATGGTTACTTCAAAGAGTTCCGCCTGGCTGAATTATATTTGAATTATGCAGAGGCAGCTAATGAAGCATCTACTACCGGAACTGTACCCAATGATGCCGTAGACGCAGTCAATGCAGTACGTTCCAGAGTAGGTATGCCAGGCATTCCTTACGGATTATCCTGTGATCAATTTCGTCTGCGAATCAGGAACGAAAGACGCGTAGAACTTGCTTTTGAAGAACACCGTTTCTTTGATGTACGCCGTTGGAAGATGCTGGATCAAACAGATAAAGTAATTACCGGAATGAAGGCAAACTCAGATGGAAGTTACTCCCGTTTTGTAGTAGATAATAACCGAAAAGCATATAGTGAAAAATTCCTATTATATCCAATACCGGGTGACGAAGCGATCCGGTTACAGAATGCTTCAGGAACTAACTGTCAGAATCCGGGCTGGTAATCAAATCTAAAAAATACAGATTATGCAAAAGTGGTTATTAACTATTATTATTGCCATACTTCCTGTTATCACTGCATGTTCTAAAACCGATACGGAAGTATCTGTACCGGAAGAAGAAACAGGAAAGAAAACAGAGATTAAGTTCCTTCAACTCAACTTATGGGTGGAGTGTACCAAGGTGGAGCATGCTCCGGAATATCTGATAGAACAGATTGCTACCCTACAGCCAGACATTGCTACATTTTGCGAATTATATAAAGGTCCACAAGACGATCCCGTGATGCCTAAACTAATGCAAGGGCTTAAAGATAAGGGACTCATCTATTACGATGCACGAATAGACGGAAGAGCGGTCATATCAAAATATCCGATCAAAGAGACAGAACGCATCAACAAATGGATGTTCAAAGCGATTCTGGATGTCAATGGGAAACGAGTGGCCGTTTACCCGGCACATTCAGAGTATCGTTACTACACCTGTTACTATCCCCGGGGATACAATGACGGTAGCGTTAATTGGGATAAACTTCCGGCTCCTATCACTGATGTAAACAAGATACTTGCTGTCTGCGAAGAATCAGACCGTATAGAATCCGCCCAAGCTTTTATCAACAACGCTGCCAAAGAGCTAGAGCAAGGAGCACTCGTATTTTTTGCCGGAGATCTGAATGAGCCTTCTTATATGGATTGGCAGGCCGATACAAAAGATCTATTCGATCATCGCGGATGTATCGTCAATTGGGGAACTTCCAAATTGTTGGTTCAACGGGGATATAAAGATGCCTACCGGGTAATTCATCCCGATCCGGTGAAATGTCCGGGATTCACTTTTCCAGCAGACAATAAATCAGTCATTCCAGAGAATCTCTCATGGGCACCGGAGGCAGATGAACGCGAACGAATTGATTTCGTTTACTATTATCCAAATAAAAATCTACAAATAAAAAGTGCCCAGATAGTAGGTCCAACAGGCTCTATTGTACGCGGACAAAGAATAGAAGAACAAACCAAAGATCCAATCATTCCGCCCGTAAACAATCAGTGGCCAAGCGATCATAAAGGAGTGCTGATTACGTTTTATATCAAAGAGTAATTACAATGATTAACAGGATGCAAAAGTGGATATACGTCATTATACTCCTGACCGGATACTCAATAAGAAGTTATACACAGAAGACCATAAATCTCAATATTCCTGTTGAGCAAAACTGGATGTTCGATAACGAACATCCAGTACGCTTCATGCTGGAATTGACATCTGCACAGTCAGGTTTTTCGGATAGGATACGCATGGACATTGCAACAGATTTCGGCAATGCTGTATCGTCTACCTTTATAACCTACTCTTTCGGAACAGATTCGATAGCTCCCGGTGGAGGCTTTCGCAGTCGTGCATCAGTCACTCTCACGAATCTCACTCCCGGATTTTACCAGGTTTGTTTCATTGCCGGCACCGACACTCTGAAACATTTCTTCTTTGGATACGAAGCCGAACAGATTTTATCCAAACCGGATGGTCCCCCTAACTTAAAAAGATTTTGGAATAAAACCATCACCGAACTTAAACGTGTACACCCTGCCTATAAAATGACACGTCTACCTGAATCTTCGAAGCCAGAGCGTGATGTTTACGAAGTAGAAATGCGCTCGCTTGAAGGAGAAATCTTACGGGGGTATTGGGCAGTCCCTACAGATGGTCAGAGTCATCCGGCCGTAGTGGTTTATCAAGGTTATGATGCCGTCACCTGGATTCCCAGTCCCGACGACTATCCCGGTTGGTGTATCTTGGTCATTCCACCCCGTGGACAAGGCCTCAACAAACCTTATAACCGCTTTGGTGAGTGGATTGCTTTCGGACTGGATTCACCCAAACATTACTATTACAGAGGTGCTTTTGCTGATACAGTCCGCAGTATTGATTTTATTTTTGCTCAGCCATGCTTTGACGGACAAAACCTTTTTGCTACAGGTATTTCGCAAGGTGGAGCGCTCACATTAGCAGCAGCGTCACTCGACCATCGTATTTCCGCAGCTGCGCCTATCGTACCCTTTCTGTCAGACTATCCCGATTATTTCCGTTTGGTTCACTGGCCTGCCAACTTGGTATTCGAAGGAGCTGCCCGGCAGAATATTGACAAAGATAAAATATTCTCATTACTAACTTACTTTGACTTGAAGAATCTGACCGGATGGATCAAATGCCCAGTATTAATGGGATTCGGACTTCAGGACAACATTACACCACCACATACAAATTTTGCAGCATACAATCACATCCGTACACCTAAACGCTGGATATGTTACCCTACATCAGGACACTTTGCAGCTTATGAGAACATGGACTCATGGATTGCTGAAAGTACTCGTTTTTTCAATCAGTATGTAGTGTGGTAATAATCTGAACTGATAAAAACGAAACAGGCACAAACACTATAACAAGAGGTTAGTTAGGTTAGAAACCGGAAGAGTAATTCTGTTAAATAGAATTCTCTTCCGGTGTTTTATAGTTACTTTCTTCTAATAAGATTCACTGAAATCGAATAAAAACAATATATTTGCATAGATGTAAACACCTTAAAAAATAAATTAGTGAGAAAAGTAATTCTTTTATTTCTGCTATTTTTAAGCGTAGCTGGAGTCCGCACACAAGGTCAAAACATCACTTTTAGCCACTTGACCACGGACGACGGACTCTCCCAATTTTCTGTCAATAGCCTTTATATTGATGAACGGGGGATTATATGGATTGGCACGCGTGAAGGACTGAACCGGTATAACGGTAACGATATCAAAAGTTTCAAACTTAATAAAAACGATCCGAACAGTTTGTTCAGCAATACAGTGCTGCGTATCACCGGAAACAAAAACGGGAAGGTATACCTGCTCTGTACGGACGGGGTAGCAGAGTTCGATCTGACCACACAAAGATTCAAAACGTTGCTGCAAGGCAATGTGGATGCTATTTATTTCAACGAGAAATTATATATCGGGAAAAGAGAAGAAGTGTTTGTATATAATGAAAGTACCGGAAACTTCGATCTCTACTATCATCTTGCCGGAAAAGATATCACCCTCTCCTGCCTCCACCTGGACGAAAAGAAAAATCTGTGGATGGGAACTACCAGTAACGGACTTTACTGTTTATCGGGAGACAAAAAGATTTCCCAACCTGTCACAAGAGGTAATATCGCGAGTATTTACGAAGATTCGTCTAAAGAATTATGGATCTGTACCTGGGAAGAAGGACTCTACCGGATAAAAACAGATAGTACCATTGAGAACTTCCGTCATGATCCTAAAAATCCAAACAGTATTTGCACCGATTTCGTAAGGAGTTGCTGTGAAGATAATGCAGGAAATCTGTGGATAGGAACCTTTCACGGGTTAAATCGCTATGAAAAGAGCACAGGTAAATTCCAACTTTACACTGCCAACGCGAACAAACCCGACGGACTTACCCACTCCTCCATCTGGTGCATCGTCAAAGATGAACAAGGAACAATTTGGCTGGGTACTTATTTCGGAGGTGTCAACTATTTCAATCCAGAATATGAAATCTATACCCGTTACAAAACCGGAGATACAGAGAAAGAAGGTCTAAGTAGTCCGATCGTCGGTAGAATGACTGAAGATAAGGACGGAAACCTGTGGATTTGTACCGAAGGCGGCGGCGTGAATGTGTATAACCGGAAGGATAACACCTATCGGTGGTATCGCCACGAAGAGGGCAAAAATAGCATTTCCCATAACAATGTCAAAGCAATCTACTACGACCGGACTAATGAAATCATGTGGATAGGTACACACTTGGGAGGATTGAACAAACTCGACCTGCGTACTAACCGTTTCACAGTCTACCGAATGAAAGCCGGAGACCCAACCTCACTACCTTCGGATATCGTCCGAGACATTGTACCTTATAAGGACAAGCTGGTTGTCGCCACACAAAACGGTGTTTGTCTTTTCAATCCGGCAACAGGCGCTTGCCAACAGCTCTTCAAAGAGACTAAAGAAGGAAGAGGTATTGGCATGGTAGCCAGTCTTTGCATTGATAAAGACGGTACATTGTGGATTGCGGCTACCGGGGAGGGTGTTTATTCTTACCGGTTCGACAGCGGTAAACTTACTAATTATCCACACAATCCCGCTAATCCGAACAGTCTTAGCAACAATAATATCAACAGTATCATGCAGGACAGTAACGGTAATCTGTGGTTCTGCACCTCCGGAAGCGGTCTCGACCGTTACCGTAAGGCAAGTGATGACTTTGAAAACTTCGATGTACAGACAGATGGTTTATCCAGCGACTGTATCTACGAAGTATGCGAATCGTCCATACAGAAAGGAGACTTATTGCTGATTACCAATCAGGGATTCTCACAGTTCAACTATCCAAGCAAGAAATTCTATAATTACGGTACGGAGAATGGATTCCCGTTGACTGCCGTCAATGAAAACGCACTATTTGTGACACATGACGGAGAAGTATTCCTTGGCGGTATTCAGGGAATGATTTCTTTCTGGGAGAAAAAATTACATTTCACTCCCAAATCATATAATATCATTCTTTCCCGCCTGTTTGTCAACGGAAAAGAAGTAGTTCCGGGAGATGAAAGCGGCATCCTGGAACAGTCGATCTGTCATACTCCGGAAATCAGTCTGAAAGCGAATCAATCGATGTTTAGCATCGAATATGCCACTTCCAACTTCATCCCTGCCAACAGAGATGAAATTCTCTATCGCCTGGAGGGTTTCTCAGACGAATGGAACCATACTTACCGGAAGCAAACGCTGATTACTTATACAAACCTGAATCCGGGTAAATATACCCTTGTCATCAAATCACAGAGGGAAGGAATAAAAGAGGCCAGACTGCTGATTATCGTACTCCCTTCATGGTATGAGACATGGTGGGCTTACCTGATTTATACCATTGTCACTATCAGCCTGTTATGGTATCTTATTCAGAACTATAATTCGCGCATCAAACTCCGTGAGTCTTTGAAGTACGAAAAGAAGCATATTGAAGACCTCGAAGCATTGAACCAGTCGAAACTCCGTTTCTTCACTAACATCTCGCACGAATTCCGCACACCGTTAACGCTGATCGTGGGACAAGTGGAAACTTTGTTGCAGGTGCAGACATTTACGCCTAACATATATAATAAGGTATTGGGAATCTACAAGAACAGTCTCCAATTACGGGAACTGATTACGGAACTACTTGATTTCCGTAAACAGGAACAGGGTCACATGAAGATCAAAGTTAGCCAGCACAATCTGGTTAACTTCCTGTATGAGAATTATCTGCTCTTCCTCGAATATGCGAGCAGTAAACAAATCAACTTCAAGTTCAACAAACAGAAGGATGACATTGAAGTATGGTATGACCAAAAGCAGATGCAGAAAGTAATAAACAACCTGCTGTCTAATGCAGTGAAGCATACCAAGGCCGAAGATACAATTTCGATTAATGTATCGCAGGAGAAAGACCATGTCATCATTGAAATAAAAGATACCGGGACAGGTATCGCCGCTGCCGAAATTGATAAGATATTCGACCGTTTCTATCAGACCGAACATCTCAACTCGCTGAATACCGGAGCCGGTACAGGCATCGGACTGGCACTGACAAAAGGTATTGTGGAACTTCATCACGGCACAATCCGGGTAGAAAGCGAACCGGGCAAAGGAAGCAGTTTCATTATCACCCTCAAACTAGGCAAGGAACACTTCACAGAAGAGCAAATAGCGAAAGATGATACGGAAACCATCCAGCAAACAGAGACTATTGTTCCTTCAGTAGAAATAATCCCTGATTCGGAATGGAAAGAAGAAGATAACAAGCGCATCGAAGACGCCAAAATGCTGATAGTGGAAGACAATGAATCTATCAAACAGATGTTAGTCGGTATTTTCGAAACATTCTATCAAGTCAGTACGGCTTCCGACGGAGTAGAAGCATTAGAGATGATACAGAAGGATATGCCGAGCATCATTTTAAGTGATGTCGTAATGCCACGCATGTCGGGTACGGAACTTTGCAAACAGATCAAGACGGACTTTAACACTTGCCATATTCCGGTGGTATTATTAACCGCACGTACTGCTATAGAGCACAATATCGAAGGTTTGAAGATTGGTGCGGATGATTATATCACGAAACCGTTTAATACCAATCTTCTGATTTCCCGCTGCAATAACCTGGTTAATTCCCGCCGGCTATTGCAAGAGAAGTTCAGCAAACAACCACAGGCTTTTGCCCAAATGTTGGCTACCAACCCGATGGATAAGGAGATGCTCGACCGCGCGATGGCCATTATCGAACGTCATCTGGACAATACGGATTTCAACGTTAATATCTTCGCCCGCGAAATGGGTATGGCACGTACGAACCTATTCACTAAACTGAAAGCAGTTACAGGCCAGACCCCGAATGATTTCATCCTAAGCATACGTCTCAAAAAAGGCGCTGTCATGTTAAGGAATAACCCGGAACTGAATATCACGGAGATTTCTGACCGGATTGGGTTCTCCTCCTCCCGCTATTTCAGTAAATGTTTCAAGGAGATTTATCACGTCAGTCCGCTGGCTTATCGTAAAGGAGAAGAGAGCGAAGAAGAAGGAGACGGAGAAGAAACAGATTAACAGGTAACTCTACAAGCACTCTTGCAAAATAATCTTATATTATTAGGCACGGATCACACGGATTTCACGGATAAAAAAAACGATGAGTATGAGAACAACAGCATTAATCCGTGTGATCCGTGCCTAAATTTATGATATAAACGGTTTTTTAGTCCGGACATCTTCGCCCGAATAAAGAAGGTAACTTCTTAAGTGTACTATTTTGTACTTCACTTGTACATTCCTACTCATTCTTTTTGTTCCATTCGCTTATCTTTGTGTTCATTACATTATTTCCTAAAACATTCAGCATTATGAAAAACGTTTCGCGTCTAATTCCCCTATTGTCCGGCATCGTCACGCTGTCAGGATGCAATCATGCACCCCAAAAGAACAATGGGCAGAATAGCCAAAAGCCTAACATTATTTATATATTTGCAGATGATCTCGGCATTGGTGATTTAAGTTGTTATGGAGCAACAAAAGTGAGCACTCCCAACATCGACCGGTTGGCAGGACAAGGAGTACAATTCACCAATGCTTATGCAACTTCTGCCACCAGCACCCCTTCCCGTTTCGGACTCCTGACAGGTATGTATCCTTGGAGACAGGAAAACACAGGAATCGCTCCCGGCAACTCTGAACTCATTATCGACACTACCTGCATCACCATGGCAGATATGCTGAAAGATGCAGGATACGCAACCGGTGCAGTAGGCAAATGGCATCTGGGACTCGGTCCGAAAGGTGGAACCGACTTTAACAACCGGATTACCCCTAACGCACAAAGCATTGGTTTTGACTACGAATTTATTATTCCGGCTACCGTAGACCGTGTACCTTGTGTATTTGTAGAAAACGGACATGTCGTAGGACTTGACCCCAATGATCCTATCACCGTAAGTTACGACCACAAAGTCGGCGACTGGCCTACGGGAGAAGAGAACCCAGAGCTCGTCACTTTAAAACCCAGCCAGGGACACAACAATACAATTATCAACGGCATTCCCCGCATCGGTTGGATGACCGGAGGAAAATCCGCCCTTTGGAAAGATGAAGACATAGCCGATATCATCACTCATAAGGCTAAGAATTTCATTGCATCCCATCAGGAAGAACCTTTCTTCTTATATATGGGTACGCAAGACGTACATGTACCACGCATCCCCCACCCACGTTTCGCAGGCAAAAGCGGGCTCGGCACTCGTGGCGACGTCATCCTGCAACTGGACTGGACCATCGGTGAAATCATGCACACACTGGACAGCCTCCACATCGCAGACAACACCATCCTGATCTTTACCAGCGATAACGGTCCTGTTATCGACGACGGCTATCAAGACCAAGCTTACGAACTTCTCAACGGGCATACTCCGATGGGGATCTACCGTGGTGGGAAATACAGTGCTTACGAAGCGGGGACACGCGTTCCATTTATCGTCCGCTGGCCTGCCCGAGTAAAGCCGAACAAGCAACAAGCTCTTTTCTCTCAAATAGATGTGTATGCATCGCTCGCCTCCCTTTTGGACCAACCTTTACGTAAAGGAGCTGCTCCCGATAGTCAAGAACATCTGAACGTACTCCTCGGCAAAAATAATACAAACCGTGAGTATGTCGTTCAACAGAATCTCAATAACACACTTGCCATCATAAAAGGTCAATGGAAATACATCGAACCGAGCGACGGCCCCGCTATCGAGTATTGGACGAAAATGGAGTTAGGCAACGACAAACAGCCTCAACTTTACGATTTATCCTCCGATCCATCGGAGAAAACGAATGTATCAAAACAATATCCCGACATAGTGAAAGAATTATCTGAATTACTAGAATCCGTAAAAGAAAAATAGTTTATGAGAACAGAAAAATTGTATGATTTTGCACCAATCTTGAATAATTCTATCCATATTAGAATATTCAATCCATCTATCTTTGCAAGCGTAGATTCAATAAAATCACTTAATTTTTAATATATGAAAAAACATTTATCCACTCAAACTAGAAAAAGGATGCTCTCCTCCATCGGACTGATCCTGTTTTCTGTTTCTTTTGTACTTGCACAGGTACTTGTTAAAGGTACAGTGAAGGATAACTTAGGAGAAGGAGTGCCGGGAGCCAGTGTCCAGGTAAAAGGTACTTCGCAAGGAACAATCACTGACCTTGACGGTAAATTTGCTTTTAACGTGCCCAATAAAAATTCGATATTGGTTATTTCTTTCATTGGTTATGTCACAGTAGAAATGAAGGTGGACACTCAAAAGCCAATGGTTATCACATTAAAGGAAGACACAAAGACATTGGACGAAGTGGTAGTAGTCGGCTATCAGGAGATACGCAAGAAGGATCTGACTGGCTCTGTTGCCAAAGCCAGTATGGCGGAACTACTTAGCACTCCGACCGCTTCTTTCGGCGAGACATTGGGCGGACGTATTGCCGGTGTCAACGTAAGTTCGGGCGAAGGTATGCCGGGCGGACAGATGAACATCGTCATCCGTGGTAACAACTCTTTGACACAGGACAACTCTCCTCTTTATGTCATTGACGGTTTCCCGGTGGAAGACCCCTCCATAGCCGCAGCCATTAATCAGAACGATATCGAGTCACTCGACTTCCTGAAGGATGCCTCTGCTACCGCTATCTACGGTGCCCGTGGTGCCAACGGTGTCGTGATGATTACAACCAAGAAAGGAACAATCGGCCAACCTAAAATTAAATACGACGGAAGTTTCGGTATTCAGCATATCACCAAAACGATCCCGATGATGGATGCCTATGAATTCGTCAAACTACAGGCAGAACGTAGTCCCAAAGATATGGAAACTACCTACTTCATGAATTATGACGGTAAGAAATGGGGACTGGAAGATTATAGAAATATCCCGCAATATAACTGGCAGGATGAAATCTTCCGCAGCGCATGGATGCAAAGCCACAATGTCAGCCTGACCGGTGGTTCGGAAGGAGTTCGCTACAATGCTTCTTTATCTTATTATGACCAGGACGGTATCTTGTTGGAATCAAACTACAAACGTGTACAAGGCCGTATGGGTACTACCATCCAAAAGAAGAAACTGAAAATCTATCTGACGACCAACTATTCCAGTACTACAACTACCGGTGGTTCTCCTTCCCAGAACTCATACAGTGGTATGAATAACCTGTTCTATAGTGTATGGGGATATCGCCCTGTGACCGAACCGGACAGACCATTAAACTCGTTGATGGATAACATCATGGACGACGCGATAAACAATACCAACGACTATCGTTTCAACCCTATCATGTCTTTGAAAAATGAATATCGCAAGACGTACGCGAACTATATCCAGTTCAACGGATTTGCAGAATATGAATTTATCAAAGGATTGAAGTTGAAAGTTTCCGGCGGTTACACATTCGATACCCGCAAAGGGGAAACATTCAACAACTCGAAAACTCGTTATGGTAATCCGAAATCATCCGATAAGGTGAATGCAGAAATCTACCATTCTCAACGTGCAACGTGGTTGAACGAAAATATTCTAACCTATCAGACCAATATCAAACGGAAGCATTTCTTTAATAGTATGGTAGGTGTAACTCTGCAAAATTCTGACTATGAATACTATTCATACAAGACAGTGCAAATTCCAAACGAAGCACTCGGGATGGCAGGAATGAGTGAAGGAACTCCCAGTACGACCAAATCATTAAAGAGTTCCTGGTCTATGCTCTCTTTCCTGGGACGTTTGAACTATAACTACAAATCATTGTATTATGCAACGGTTTCTTTCCGTTCCGACGGTTCTTCCAAATTCCGTGGTGATAACCGTTTCGGCTATTTCCCTTCCGGTTCATTGGCATGGGGATTCATGGAGGAAGATTTTATGAAACCATTGAAGTCTGTTGTTTCTTCCGGTAAATTAAGAGCAAGCTGGGGATTGACCGGTAACAACCGTGTAGGCGAGTATGATACGTATGCTTTATATCAGATATTAAAAGATAAAGTTGGAGATTTTATTTCGATCGGTAGCCTACCGAGTGGTGTATATCCGTTCGAAAACAGCCTGACAAGTGTAGGTACAGTGCCCACTTCCTTAAGAAACAGAAAACTGAAATGGGAGACTACCGAACAGTGGAACCTAGGCCTGGACTTAGGCTTCCTGGACGAACGCATCGGATTAACCGTAGACTGGTATCGTAAAACGACTCGTGATTTGTTGCTGAATACTGCACTTCCCACCTCTTCCGGTTATTTCAGTGCCATGAAGAATGTAGGAAAGGTACGCAACCAAGGTATCGAGCTCACATTGAACACAACCAATATCAAGAACCGTCATTTCTCATGGACTACTAACTTTAATATCGCATTCAACAAGAACAAAGTATTAGAATTGGCCGAAAACCAATCTTCTCTGTTGAGTGCAGCCAAATTTGACCAGAACTATAACTCTCAATACAGCTACATTGCCAAAGTGGGTTATCCGATGGGAATGATGTACGGATTCATCTACGAAGGTACATACAAATACGAAGATTTCGACAAAGTAGGTGATACATATACACTGAAACGCAATGTTCCGTATTTCTCTTCCGAAAGTAATACACAACCGGGTATGCCGAAATACGCAGACCTGAATGGTGACGGTATCATCGACGATAACGACCGCACTATGATCGGTAACGGTATGCCGAAACATACGGGCGGATTTACCAACAATTTCGAATACAAAGGATTTGACTTGAGCATCTTCTTCCAATGGTCGTATGGAAACGATGTATTGAATGCCAACCGCCTGTTCTTCGAGAACAGCAATAAAACACGTGACTTGAACCAATACGCAAGTTACGCAGACCGCTGGACACCGGAAAATCCGGAAAGTAATATTCCGAGAGCTACCGACTCCGGTTCTAACAAAGTGTTCTCTACACGTATTATCGAAGATGGTTCGTTCCTTCGTCTGAAGACCGTGTCTTTAGGATATACACTGCCGAAACAACTGACCAAGAAATGGAAGATAGACAATGCACGCGTATTCGTTGCCGGTCAGAATCTATGGACATGTACAGGGTATTCCGGTTACGACCCGGAAGTATCTATCCGTGAAGGCGCACTGACTCCGGGACTGGACTTCTCCGCTTATCCGAGAGCCTACTCTATCAGTTTTGGTATAAACTTAGGTTTCTAATCAATCATCCTTCAAACAATTACGTATATGAAAACAATAAAAATAATCATCATATCACTTCTTGTCGGACTTAACCTGACTTCCTGCGATTTCTTGGAAAAAGACCCGACATACACCACTCCTGAAAACTTCTTCAAAAATGAAGCGGACGCTACCTCTTGGCTGACAGGAACCTATGCCATTCTGGGACAAAGTTCCTTCTACGGAAATGAGTTCTTATACCTTGTAGGAGGTGACGATCTGGGACACTATGGTGGTGCCAACCGCGGACCTAACAAAAGTGGGTTGATCTGTAACAATGCCAACACAAGTGATCCGGCCGTTGCAGCATTGTGGTACACATTATACTCCGGCATCAACAGAGCCAATATTTTCCTGGAAAATATTGATGCAGTGCCCGATATGAACGACGATACCCGCAAGCAGTACAAAGCCGAAGCCCGTTTCTTACGCGCATTCTATTATTTTACTTTGGTAGAATGTTGGGGAGATGTACCTTTCAAGACTACTTCTACAGAAGATGCCTATAACCTCTCCATTCCACGTACGGACAAACAGACGATTTATGATTTTATCATCAAAGAGATGTATGGTTCTGCCGAGGATCTCAAATCTGCTCAAGATTTGAACTATTTACCGGGACGTGTTTCCAAATCGGCTGCTTGGGGAATGTTGGCGCGTGTATATATGTTCCGGGCCGGTGAACCTAAACGTGACAAGGAAGTGGGTTTGGCTAACAACACGACTAGTGCCGAGATTACAGAATATTTCAAAAAAGCAAGTTACTATGCACAGTTAGTCAAGAATGAGGGTCATTCACTAACTGCCAAATATTGGGACTTCTTTATCGACATTTGTTCTGATAAGTATAACACTGCTCTCAATAAGGATGGTGCCAAGGCTAATGAAAGTATTTGGGAAGTAGAATTTGCAGGTAACCGTTCGACGGATGTACGTGCAGAAGGTAGAATCGGTAATATTATCGGCATTCAGGGTAAGGACCTTTCTTCCAAAGCATCCATCACTGGTAAAGGTGATCCGGGCTATGCATACGCTTTTATCTGGAATACTCCTAAACTGCTGGAATTGTATGAAGCAAACGATGACATTGACCGTTGCAACTGGAATATTGCTCCATTCACTTACACCCAGTCAGCAGGAGAAGGTACTCCGGTGGACGGTCGTGAATTTGTAAAGGGAAAAAGAGATGAAGTGGAACAACAATACTGGGATAAATCCTTCAGCTATGGTAAAACAGAGCCGGGGTCTACTTACGGTGATCGTGAATCGAAGAACGATGCCAATAAGAACCGCAACAGGGCTGCCGCCAAATATCGTAGAGAATATGAAGCAGACAAGAAGAGTAAAAACGATACTTCCATCAACTTCCCTCTTCTCCGTTACTCTGACATTCTGCTAATGATTGCAGAGGCAGAAAATGAAGTCAACCATGGCCCTAATGATTTGGCGTATGAATGTATCAATGCAGTAAGAGAACGTGCAGGAATCAAAAAACTTGCAGCAAATCTGGATGAAGAGAGCTTCCGCAAAGCTATCAAAGACGAACGTGCAATGGAACTCTGTTTCGAGTACACACGCCGTTTCGACCTGATCCGTTGGGGAGACTATTACAAACTGATGCAGGAACAAGTGGACAAGGCACAGGCTGACGAATCCTGGAAATTCGGAATCAATGTATATACTTACTTCAATATTCCGAAGTCTTACAATTATTTCCCGATTCCTGCCAATGAAATAGGATCAAACGGTGCTATCAAGACGAATAATCCGGGTTGGTAATTCTCTTAATAACTTTAAAAAGAAAAGGACATGAAAATAATATATAAAAGTTTGATGACTATCGCTTTTGCCGGACTATCCCTGGCTTCATGCGACAAGGAATTAAAAGAAGAAACAGCAATGGAAGTGGGTGTGGTGACAGACAGCAATGTCAGCTTCGATGGCAAAACTGTGACTGTAAAGAAAGGAAACCCTGTAACGTTCAGCTTCGATGGTGACCCTGATTTTATCAGTTTCTTCAGCGGTGAGATAGGGCACGAATACAAACACCGGAACAGAATTGAAATGCAACCGGAAGACGTAGAAAAATGTGAAATCAACTTCTCCGTAGTATATGACTATGGTAGTGCGAAAACCATCGAAGGTTCTACTCACATATTAATATCCGATCAATTCGAAGGAATTAGTGGCAACAATGTGGAAAAAGACAAAGAAGCAGTTACTAATTGCGAATGGACAGAACTTGTCAGCCAAGATGAGCTTCCTAAAGCAACCAAAGATACTAAAGACTATTCTTGTCCTTTAATATCTTACTTGGGTAAAGAAATCAGCATTGCTTTCCGCCTCAACCCTCTTGATAATAGCAGCACAATGCCTGTAATACATATTAAAGGCTTACAGCTTAATCTGGAGTTCAACAATGGAAAATCAACCACAATTAATGCAAAGAACTTCGAATTCTCGGCTTTAAATGTAACCTACAATTTAGATGATCTTTCAAAAAACAACACTCATCTTACCAAATTGAAGGAAGCATTAGGAAATAAAAACCTCACACTTGAAGAGATGAAAAGCGCAGAATATGCAGATAAAATAGCATATGCTACTGTAGACGGTAATATTCCTTATTTCTGGAGAATTAGCCAGCCAAGCGATTTCGTAACCAGTGGCGGAGCAACAGGGTATACAAAAGGAGATACTTGGCTTATCTCCAATTCCATCCTCCTTAACGGTTCCTGCGATCCTGACGCTGGTGTAGCTATCAAGAATATCTCGCAATCGTTGGAGATATACTCACATACCTATGAAGAGGCCGGTACATATACCGCTACTTTCGTAGCCAACAATGCAAACTACGTCCATCAAGGTGGTCAAGTAGTACGTGAACTGACTATAAACGTTGTAGAATAAAAATATATCCCCCAATTTTTCTAACCTTCAATCATAGAAAACGTTTATAAAAATCAGACTTTAATCAATTTAACATCAGAAAGAGAGGGACCGCGAGGTTCCTCTCTTTTACTTTTTCTGTATCTTTGCACAAAAATAAAAATAATGCCAAAGACTCTTCCTATTCATTTTGCCCCATTACAAGGTTACACCGAAGTGTTTTACCGTAATGCTCATGCTGCCTGCTTCGGAGGTATAGATACTTATTATACCCCATTTGTACGACTCGAAAAAGGCGGATTCCGCCATAGAGATGTCCGCGGAATCGAACCCGGGAATAATCAGGTAGCCCATCTGATTCCCCAACTGATAGCCCCTTCTTTTGAGAAAGCAGAAAAAATCTTATCCCTATTCATTGAAAAGGGATATAAGGAAGTCGACATCAATATAGGATGTCCTTTTCCCATGCTGGCTAAACGCCACAATGGTTCCGGCATTCTTCCTTATCCCGAAGAAGTTCAGGCGTTACTTAGCCTGATTACAGAATATCCGCAAATAAGTTTCTCCATCAAAATGAGGTTGGGCTGGGAAGATCCGGAAGAATGTCTGAAACTGGCTCCGATTATCAATGAGCTACCCTTGCGACAAGTGGTTATGCACCCCCGCTTGGGAAAACAGCAATACAAAGGAGAAGTTGACCTTAAAGCGTTTGAGGCTTTTCAGAATGCCTGCAAGCATCCGCTCATCTATAATGGAGATATCAATAGTGTAGAAGATATTCACCGCATTCAGGAACAGTTTCCCGGACTAGCCGGAATGATGATAGGACGGGGATTACTTGCCAACCCGGCATTAGCTTTGGAGTATAGACAAAACCGTGCACTCGAGTTCGATGAAATGAGAGAAAAATTGCAATCTATGCACAAATGCGTATACAATCAATATGCAGAACAGTTGGAAGGAGGAGACGAACAACTTCTGAACAAAATGAAAACTTTCTGGGAATATTTAATGCCGCAAGCAGACAGAAAATTACTGAAAGCAATTCATAAAAGCACAAGTCTCAACAAATATAATCAGGCAATCCTTGCCTTTTTTAATCAACGATGAACTGATAACCAGTAATTTTACGTAATTTTGCGCCCGTTTACAAACATGCACATTATGAAAAAATACATTCTAATCTTTCTTTGTCTGATAACCGTATCAGGCAGTTTCGCACAAATGCAGGATTTCAAGTTCAAATTCTATGGACAGATTCGTACTGACTTCTATTATAATAGTCGTGCTAACGAAGAAACCGTAGACGGATTGTTTTATATGTATCCAAAAGACAAAGTGCGTGATCCGGAGGGGAACGATTTGAACTCAACACCCAACAGTAACTTCTATACTTTATATTCGCGCCTTGGAGTAGACGTTGCCGGTCCAAAACTGGGAACAGCCAAGACATCTGCCAAAGTAGAAGTCGACTTCCGCGGCACAGGCACTTCTTATTCGGTCATTCGCCTTCGTCATGCTTATTTGAATCTGGATTGGGGAAAATCAGCTTTATTACTCGGACAGAACTGGCATCCCTTATTCGGAGATGTGTCTCCGCAGATTCTTAATCTCTCCGTAGGAGCACCGTTTCAGCCCTTCAGCCGTGCGCCACAAATTCGTTATCGCTATACAAACAAGAATTTCCAACTTACCGGAGCCGCAGTGTGGCAATCACAATATACTTCACAAGGACCGGAAGGGAAAACGCATAAGTATCTGAAGCAAAGCTGTATTCCCGAATTTTATGTCGGAGCTGATTATAAGAATGGCGGTTTGCTGGCCGGCGTAGGCATTGAGTTGTTATCATTGAAACCACGTACGGAGTCTATAGTAAATACAGATAAATACAAGGTAGACGAACGCATCACAACTCTTTCATACGAAGCTCATGTGAAATACACCAACAAAGACTGGTTCATCGCTGCGAAGAGTGTATTAGGATCCAATCTGACACAAGCTTCCGGTTTGGGTGGATTCGGGATCAAGTCTGTCAACGAACAAACGGGAGAACAAGAATATACTCCGATACGTTTCTCCAGCTCTTGGTTCAACGTTGTCTACGGACAGAAATGGAAGCCGGGAATCTTCGTAGGCTATGCCAAGAATCTGGGAACAAGTGATGCACTATATGCCCCCAAAGGAAATGATGCAAAACTTTATGGAACAGGAACAGACCTTAACCAATTAGTTACGGCAGGAGCAGAACTGACCTACAATGTCCCCCACTGGAAATTCGGGTTGGAATATACATTAAGCTCTGCATGGTATGGTTCGCTCAATACGTCCAATGGGAAAATTCAAGATACCCATGCCGTATGTAACAACCGTATTGTTGCCGTTGCCATGTTTATGTTCTAACCTCTCTATACAATTATTTTAATTATATATCTGTCACCTGTCACCGATTGCTGCTTAACGGTTTGATTATTAACAATTAACACCGTGACAGCAATAGGTGACAGCAGTGTGACAACAATAATGCTGTCACCAGAAACAGATAAACTACATTTCACAACGCGGAGGTATTCACTCTGGAAGCTCCAGGCAATCCTATTTATTTCATGAATGCATTACCTTTGTTTCTCGTGGGGAAACTTTTAGTTTCAAGGCTTGAAACCAAAGGTTTTGTAGTGTACTGAATAAGTTGACACTTCTCAAATTCGAAATTCACATGGAAGAATTAAAAAAGAAGTACACTCCTTACACAGAATCTGAACGAATGTCGTATATTCGTGAGTATTTATCGACTTCCGAAACGAAGTATCAGTTTGCCAAGCGTACGGGTATTTGCCGTCGTTTGCTGATTCTTTGGCTTGATAAGTATCATATAAATGATAAAGTTATGAGTACAGAACAACCCTCTTTAAGAAAAGACTCTGATGAGTCTCTCAATGAACTGGAGAAAGAACTCGCTGCATTGCGTGCCGAAAATCGCAAGCTTCAACGTGCTCTTCAGGAAGAAAGTCTTCGTCATGAAGCTTGTGAGGAATTGATTAATCTTGCGGAGTCAACCTATCACATCAAGGTTCGAAAAAACTCCGATGCCAAGTAATCGACACCTTGTCACAGGGGAACTCTGCCCTTCATATGCGCGGCAGTCTGCAGTTCCTCTGTGATTACTTCGGCATAACCAGACAAGGTTATTATAAGCATGTCAACAGAAAAATGGAAATAGACATCCTCACATCAAGCATTGTGTTGTATTGTAATGAGTTACGTAAACTTATGCCTAAGGCTGGTATACGTGAACTCTATGCATGCTGTCTCCGCAAGTTTGGTGTCAGGATGGTCATTGGGCGTGATCAATGCTATAATATTTTTCGTGCTAATGGCCTGTGTCAACGTGTCAGACATGTGAGACCAAAGACAACAAATTCTAATCATAATTATTACATTTATCCGGACTTGCTAAATGTTACTCCTAAATTTGTAGCTGACACATTCGGTTCAATGGTTGTAGCGGACATAACCTATGTTGCCACGTGCCAGGGATGGGCTTACCTGTCCCTTCTTACCGATGCGGGCAGTCGGGCCATAGTCGGATATGCCCTGTGCAAAACACTCGAAGCGGAAGGTCCTTTAAAGGCACTGAGGATGGCTATGGACTTTTACAACAGATACAATGTTGATTTGAATAATCTGATACACCATTCTGACCGGGGAGTGCAATACTGCTCAAACCTGTATGTAGGTATGCTCAAGAAACATCATATTAATATCAGTATGACTCAGTGTGGGGATCCGCTACATAATGCTCTGGCTGAACGGATGAATAACACGATCAAGAATGGGTGGCTTTTTGACTGTACAGATGACAGCTTTGAACAATTGGATAAACGTATAGCCGATGCCATATATGCATACAATTATGTTAGACCGCATCAAGGCATACAAATGAGAACTCCGATGGAATATATTCGTAAATGCAGTGGAAAGGTAGCTGAAGTCCCGCTCGTCGGGACGGGTGCTCCCGCCCCTTGCCGCTAGGGCGATCCCCGAGCGAAGAGTTTTTGTTATTTAATGAAAGTTTACAGCCCGAAGTCTTGCACTTATAAGAGAAGATACATAATTTTGCAAAATATCTAAAATGACAACTTATACAGGAATTACAAAGGGACAAGTAAACTTATTTAGGTTTTAAAAAATATTGAGTAAACGAACTTAGGTATAACAAGCGAAGTTGTCAACTAAATCCAGTACAGTACATTTCGTACCGGGAAACTAAAGTTTCAGCATTGGGAAACTGTAGGGATATTCAGTAAATGTTCCTCTTTCTAAAAAATCAAGAGAAAAGCTTTG
>ENA-UOJD01000103-UOJD01000103.1-human-gut-metagenome-genome-assembly--contig:-P48-NODE-103-length-136133-cov-9.329649_pt1 | contig 136133 bp, 108 predicted proteins | sample MGYA00242342_ERZ723889 | MGnify/ENA metagenome assembly ERZ723889 | reverse complement strand
CAGCTAATTCGCTACGCTTTGCCCAAATTTACTTTTTCGCTATGTGTTTATTTTATGTCTATTTGATACTTTCATTTTGTATAAGCCTTCAACATAGCCATTTATGGCATTTTTGTCTTGCAACGAGAGCAAACCGATGCGCTGCTTGTCGCTTAGCATGGGAATTCCAAATCCTTTCACGTAGTTCTTCGCATAGGAATAATAGCCAGTGGCATAGGGTTTGGCGGTGTGTCGCATATAGTAGTCGAACACGGAGGATTCGAGGATGCGTTTCAGCACAAGGAGGTCTTCTTCGCTTTCACTGAAGATGGCATAGCCGCAATAAATGAGCATGTTCTCGTTGTCGGTGTAAACAAAATGCGGGTGGTCAGTCATGTAGGGGAACAATAGTTTGAGACCACGGTCGCCAGTGGCTTGCGAACGTCCGAAAGCGTACCATGCTTCGTAAGTTTTTTCACCCTTGTCGCGCTGAGCCAGTTTCACTTTGTTAAGCGAAAGGTACTTGTATGCTTTCGGGTATTTGCCCATAAACACGGCCTCTACCAAAATCTTATTGTTCTCATCGTATGGGAAAATCACCTTTTCGATAACACTTGGTATCTCTTCTTCGGAGTGCAAAATGTTAGGCTTTATGATGTCTCGGCAAATTCCTTTCTCTATCGGGAACTCCATGTCGCTCATTTGCAGGTAGAAGTATCCTTCATCTTCGCGCACAGGACGGAAGATATAAACATCATTGGCAAGCGTGGCAATGCCGTTCTTTATTTGGAACAAATCGCCGAGCGGTTGGCCTGTACGCTCTATCTTCAGGATGTTTTCCAAGGTTTCGGCATTATTGAGGTTCCATCCTTTGTGGTCATCGAGGTCGCTGTATGGGATAAAGTTGAAATGCGAAGGCTTTTCAGTGAAGCCGCTTGCGCTTATTTGTCCTTTTGCATAGTTGATACCCGCCTTCCCCTGTAGGTCAATCAGAACGATGCAAGTGTAGGCGAGCGTTTTTCCAAAAACAAGTTGGTCACCAAAGTCAACGATTTCTATGGCTGCGTTTGAACGGCGGAAATAATCGCGCAGCAACCTGGCATTCACGCTCTTGAAAAAAGAATTGAGTGTGATGAACCCCAGCACCCCATCCTCGCGAAGAATGTGGCAAGCTATCTCGAAGAACGGCAGATATAGGTCTGCATTTCCGCAGCGAGCCACTTGCCAGTGAGGGAGCAACGCCTTTGATTCTTCGTCAATATGCTTTGCACGGACATACGGTGGATTGCCTACAACGATGTCAAACCCGCCGTTTTCAGCCACTCCCGGCATTGCCACAAAATCGAAATCAAGCGAATTGCCTTGGCTAATGTGGAAATCCTCGTCTGTCAAATTCTCGCCGTTCTGTAGAGCAGCTAGCGAAAGGAGAATCTTGCACCGCTTCACACTCACCCCGCTTACATCCACTCCATAAAGATGCTGCACAGCTTCGCGGTACGACTGCCCACAATGGGCGTGTAGGTAGTCGGCAAGTGAGAACAGAAGCGCACCGCATCCGCAAGAGATGTCGATGGCAAGACAATCTTGCAGGGACTTTTTCTGTGTGGATATAACTCTCTCCAAAATGTAGTCGCGAATGTACTTCGGTGTGTAAACCGCGCCGTTCTTCGTCTTTTCAGCCTTTGGAATGGCCAACTCGAACACGTTGATTACATCCTCAATCGACTTAATGTCAACGGTCGGCACATCATAGCAACAGTAATCGGCAAGCAAGCCGCCTTGGACTGTAAGCGCATTGTTTTTGAGGAAAGACGATACGACAATGCAATCCAAGCAATGTTGTTGCTCGGCATAGTGGGAGATTATATTTTGCAGTTCTTTATTCATAGTGGTGATCCGCACGAGGGGTGGACATAATGTTTTTTCGTACATTTTCTGTTAAGCCGTAGAGTTCACAGCACAAGTTATCAACCTCGTTCCAAAGGTCGTTCAACATCGGATAGAAACGAGGCGCAAAAGAAGTGTTATTCGTGATTGCCGTGTTTGTTTCTTCAATGCGCCGTGCCAAAGCTGCCAAACGTTGCATGCGGTCGCTGAACGCAAGAAACTCTTTGCATGGAAATGGCACAGGGTCAAGGAACTGTTTGTTGAACTTGTAGAATCCTCCCTGCTGCGGATTGGCTAACGACTTGGCAAAATAAGCAAACGGAGTGGAGTTAATGACTGCCGCCATTGCGTAAAGTTTATCACATGTCACTTCCGGGATTTGTACAAAGAACATATTGGCATTGTCACAATAGGCATCCTCCTGCATCACGACTGCCGCTTGTGGATTCTGCGAGGTCATCGGTATGCAAAGTTTCTTGTAAACTGCATTATGGTTGTTAACACGGGTAAACAAATGCCAGTTTTCATCTCGGTCTAACGAGGGAAGACGGTCGGGTAAAGTTTGCACATTCTTTTCAATTACCGCACGGTTCTCACGCAGATAACGACCAGCAAACGGATAGCGGCTTTCATAATCGGAGAACAGGATTGGCTGCACTTTGCCATCTACCACGTCATAAGGGAATAGAATGTAAGTAGTGTCTTTACGGACAGACAACGGCACAAACCGCTCATTGCAGAGCAATACACGGCAAGCACCTCGCTCAACTTTCAAATTCTCACAAATGGCAGTGTTCCCATAAATATAATCCTTGTCAATATGGTCAACAACAATATGAAAAGCATCATCCCACAACACCTGCACACCTACCTTAATATTGCAAACTTCTCCTAATGTTCCAAGTTCTTTAGCCAATCGTGTACGCAACTCATTGGTCTGGTAATTTTCAAATATCCACGGCGTTTCGGTGATTGTATTTTTATTTATATCAACGCATTTGCCATTGGCACTACTTACGTACTTAATGGATTCCTCTTCAGTTGTTGACTTGTCGCATACAACAATGGCAACGTATGTGATTCTGTCTTCAAACAAGTCCGTTTCCACATAGTCATAGACAGTGCGCAACAAACGCCCGTTGCTCAACAGTTTGCGAATTCCCTTGCCGTATTCGGTCTTGAAAAATCGCTTCTGTATAATGTATCCGAGACTACCGTGTTCGTTCAGCAGTTCTATTCCTCGTTCGATGAAAGGAATAGCAAGGTCTATTTTTCCATTTCTACTTGAACCATAACGCTGCTTAATGTAAGTTGACATGCAAGGCAAAGCTGTGTTGTAGTTCTTTACTTCAACGTATGGAGGGTTGCCGATGACGTAATCGAAACCGCCTCGAATGAATACATCACTGAAAGCAGTTCTGTAATCGAAAGCATTTGTCGCTGCAAGTTCTTCAAGATTATCAGTTATGTTAGGAACACGTTTTAGAATGTCTGGCTCAACAAGCGAGTTGCCACATTTAATATTTACGCCCACGCCATGCAATATCTGTGAACCGTAAAGACCAGCGTTGCCGAAATCAATGGGTTCGTAACCATCGATAACTTTTAACGACAGCGAGAGCTTTGCTACCTCTACGCATTCTTGGTTAATGTCAACCCCGTGCAAGCATCGGTTTACTATCAGCTTTCGCCCTTCCAAGTTTAGACATGTCTTTCCATTTCTTTTGTAGAGATATTGGTCAGGTAAAGTGTCTTTTTGTTCTTTGATATTACTTTCTATCTGCGTTGCCAAATAGTCGTAAATGCTCACGAGGAACACTCCGCTTCCACAAGCAGGGTCAAGAATCCTCAAGTTGAGAATCTGCTCATTGGTGAGCGATTGCATGAGGTCTGGCGTTATTGTGCAGTTTATCGTATTTTGCACAATATGTTCGGGTGTAGTTACTGCGCCATTACTTTTACGGAACTCCGATTTCAGGACATTACAGAGTATCCCTCTTTCATCATATTCGAGGTGATAACCGAGGAAAAGGTCGTAAATGTCACTGATGCTTTTCAGTGGAATTACATCAAAACAATAAGGTGATGGATAATAGAGGTAAGACAAAAACTCCTCGAAAACGGCATTGTCAATGATTAAGGCCTGAATTTGCCTGATTCGGGTAAACATCGGACCATCATAATGTTCGTAGAAGTCAATGTAAGACGAATTCTTGAACTGCGTCCAAAAATCCATCGCGGCAAAGTCTTTCAGCAGTCCATCACGTTCCAGTCCACGGGCTTCGCAAACGCGGATGAATAATATTCGGTTAAGGATTATTTGTGTCCAAAGGTTAAGATTGGCAATACTGATTGTGCCGTGGTTCCCATTAATTATTGCTCGCGCAAGATTGAGCCGCACGTTGCTCAACGCTTTTGAGAAATTTCTATCAATGGTATCCTTTCCGACAAATTTCACGTTTTGCTGATTGTTGATTGCTTCTTCGTGCCCCAAGAAGCTATTGAGACAATCGAAGTTGTCCACATAGTCTTCCACTTTCAGGTAAACTGTGCGGGCAAAGTCTGCGTTGTCTGTATGACGAGGCATTGCGGTGCAATCATAAATGGCCAGCTCGTCCATGTTTGTCACTACGGAATAGCTTGCACCGATTGACCATCCATATGAACGAATTTGGAAAGAAACGCTCCTGTCGTCCCTTATGTTTACTGTCCGCCGTTTCGCATCAAGGAAGAATAGGCGAATCCGACCGTTCATCAGCGTATAGTCCGGGCGTGTATTCGTTGACCCAATTTCATTCAATGTCGCCCGTGCCGCACTTTCAAGAGAAACTTCCTGCAACACATGGTTGGTGTTCTTTACGTCCCAACCAAACACGGCAAGCATCTGGTTTATCCAAGTGCGCATGGTCTCCTCCGAAGCCATTCCCAAATCTCCATGCTTGCAAGCCTCCTGATAGCTTGCCACAAATGCTCTGAATTTATCAATCCTTGCCATGTCTATTCTTGATATTTGTTTTTAGATTTGCCGTATTCTTCCATTTCTTCTGCCACCATATGGAGGATACCATTCGCGTCTTCCTCTTCCCCCACGAGATTATAGACCTTCCCAGCAATCCAGTAACGGCGCAGTTCCTCGTATGAAATACCATAGAATAGAGCCAACTGGCGCACTTGTTCCTCTCGTGCTTGCCTGTCACCCTTTTCGATTTTGCAATACACGGCAGTATCCATATCTATTCCAGCCGCAACCTGTCGTTGTAGCAGTTTGTGTGATTCCCGCAGTTCTTTCAATTTGTCTTGGAAAAGCATAGCAGAATTAATTTGAGTGCAAATATACACAAAATCTGCCATTCGACTAAGGTTATTGACAAAATTTGTCAAGTCGTTTTGTGCCTTTAACATAAAAGGTCAGGTGATAATCTTTTTGGGAGACCCTGAAAGGAAAGTAAACAGTCCCAAGATTTCTTCCCTTTTATTAATATTTTATCCTGTAACGGAACAAATAAAAACGGGGACTGTGCATCAAAAGTAAGAAATAAGCTTATCGACTTCGGAGGATAAGCCGTCGGCAGCAAGGTTTTCGGAGTAACCCGAAACGTTTTGAGTAACTCAAAACATACCTTGCTGCTTTCTCGTGAAAGCAACAATCCGCCAGTAAACAGATTGGAAATTGTACTGTTATTACGGTTCTCAAAGCATCGTTTCCCAATGCCTATGCTGCCCAAAAGAAGAACGGAAGTAAGGTTTGTGTATAACTCTGAACCTCAGTTTGAGGATGCCGGAAGATGAAAACCGTGTTTTCTTTCTTTTGATGTACAGGCAATAGCGTCAATCCGATGCCTATATGTGCCAATTACAGCCAAAATCCGCCTTAGACCAATATGGAAATGCAATTTTAGGCAAATACTTCCTCGCTTGTTTGCAAGCACATCGAACCAATGGTTTGTAAAAATGATGATGAACAGAAACGGATAATCAAGAAAGCCATTCCATACAGATAAGAAACAACATAGTTCCAATGATATGCTGATTTACTGTTTTGCTGTCATACTGGTTTACAACAGCAAAACTTCAAATACAAGTATCAGCAATGGGGCGCAGATTTAGAAAGGTGGAGTTTTGGGGTTGTAAATTGGTAGTACAATACATTTATCTGTCAATGTAGTAATACAGAAACAAGTTGGTGTTGCAATGAACTTATGCAGATTGGCACATTCCGTTGTTCAGGAAAAAACACAATCATTTCTGCATTGGATTTTCATAGCTGAAAACTACCATCTTTTTAATCCCATATTCAAATAATAGGGATGAGCCAATGGCTTTACAGGGGATTAGCCACTTAAAAATGAACGGATGACTTGAATTTTGTTTGGAAGTCTGATTTTCTCTATTTTTCAGAGGAATAACTTTGGTAACAAGGAAGAAAAACACTACTTTTGCAAATGAGAAAAGCGTTCTTTTGATTGATGCAGAACATTGCAGAATAGAGAAGCCCGCTGGTTTCTAAGTCGTTACCTGTCAAGCTGACAATCTTTGCAAGTTTCTTGTTTCCAATGAGTAAGAAGAAATGCTATGTCTTGCGGTGTGGAAAACAAGCCGTTGCTCTATCCCACAGATTGATGCGATTTTTTTCAAATGGTCATTCATCACCCGGTTACTGTACATAGGCAGTAGCTTTCCATCTTTTGCGATATCCCTGTATTTGTCGAGAATACGCATGGGTAATTCGAGTAACGGCACATCGAATGCGATATGCGTTTTTGTCCTTTCACTTTTAATCCATGCACTGCCGGTTTCGGATACGACCAGATTTTCTTTCGTCAATCGGCACATATCTCCGTATGATATTCCCGTGAAACATGAAAACAGAAACAGGTCGCGCACCAAATACCGCTGTGGTGTATCGAGCGGAGTTGTCATCAGTCGTTCCAGTTCTTTACGGGTAAGATATCTCCGCTTTGGCCGGGGGGATTCCGATTCATAGCCGGCAAAAGGGTCGGTCGTAATGATTCCCTCGGCAATGGCATGACCTACGACTGTCCGTAACCGGGTTGTCTGCAAGCGGATTGTGCCGAGTGCCAAATGACATTCGGTACGCAGGTACAAATCGTATTTGTCGATGAACGATTTGTCCAATGCCGTAAATGAAATATCTGCAAGACGATATTTTTGCTGCAAAAATCCGGACAACCGCTTGCAGACAATGCGATAGGAGTTAAGCGTACCGACGGTACGGTTGATATTCACACGCTGTGCGAAATGCTCGATGAAAGAACGGAAATAGCACAAGAGTGTTTCCTGTCCGTCGTTCATCCCCAATAGCCGATGTTTGATATCGTCTGCCGTTATGTCGTTGCGAATAGCTGACCGTTCCCGATAGATGGACAGGACGGAAGCACGTACCTCATCCAGTTGCCGGTTGATACGTCCGGCTTCCGCACTTTTACCTTGTGCACGGCCAGATGTCCATAACGATACGGGAGCGGTCAGTTTCATACTGAATACACTCGCCGTATTCCCCACCGTAAGGCGGGCCATAACGGGGCAACGGCCCTCTTCGTTCGCTTCGTTCTTTTTCAGGTAGAACCAAACCTTTACGCTTTGTTCCATAGTATTTTCATTACTACAAAAATAACTGTCATTCAGCTATTTGAAGCCATGAAGAATAAAGCGGAACAGTGAATAAAGTACGATAGAAACGGTTAAAATCCGTATTTTGTCAAACCGGTCGAAAAAGTTACTACTTTTGTCATGACGGTGCCATCCGGTAAGGTTTTTGGAGGGCATCAATGAGTAATTTACCGACATTCCGACACCCTAAAAAAGGCAACGGATAAGTAAGGATTCTCCGGTTTAACCACTCCTAAAGCCTCTTTTTGACCATTCGGTGGAACATTGATAGACATCACTCAAATCATTTATCCATCAAATATTTATACCCAACAACCTCCAATTCAGCTCTTTTTACACAAACTTTTGTTATATTTGCGCCGCCTTAACAAAACTAACCCTGACAAACATCCGTTATCGTGAAACACACCATCGATTTCCAACCCAAACTTTTCACGGCGCTGAAAAACTACGACCGCCGGAAATTCACCGCCGACCTGATGGCCGGCATCATCGTCGGCATCGTCGCCCTCCCCCTCGCCATCGCATTCGGCATAGCCAGCGGCGTTTCGCCCGAAAAGGGACTCATCACCGCCATCATCGGCGGCTTCATCGTCTCGTTCCTCGGCGGCAGCAACGTCCAGATAGGCGGCCCCACGGGAGCCTTCATCGTCATCGTCGCCGGCATCATCAGCCAGTACGGCATCGAAGGACTCGCCATCGCCACCGTCATGGCCGGCATCATCCTTGTCCTGCTCGGACTCTTCAAACTCGGCGTCGTCATCAAATTCATCCCCTATCCCATCATCGTGGGCTTCACGGCTGGTATTGCCCTGACGATATTCTCCACCCAGATAAAAGACCTCTTCGGTCTACGTATCGACGGAGCCGTCCCGGAAGACTTCATCGGCAAATGGGCGGTCTACTTCCAGCACTTCGACACCACCAACCTCTGGGCCCTCGGCATCGGCCTGGTGAGCATCCTCATCATTCTGCTGACGCCCAAGGTATCGCGCAAGATACCGGGGTCGCTCGCGGCCATCATCCTCGTTACCGTCGCCTCCTACCTGCTCAAAAGGTACTGCGGCATCGATACGATAGAGACCATCGGCGACCGTTACAGCATCAACCCCGCCATACCGGCCCCCGCCGGGTTCTCCTTCAATCTGGAGACCATCCGCGGCCTGCTGCCACCGGCCTTCACCATCGCCATGCTCGGCGCCATCGAATCGCTGCTTTCGGCCACGGTGGCCGACGGCGTCACGGGCGACCGCCACAATTCCAATACGGAACTCATCGCACAGGGCGCCGCCAACATCGTCGTGCCGTTCTTCGGCGGTATCCCCGTGACGGGCGCCATCGCCCGCACGATGACCAACATCAACAACGGTGGCCGTACCCCGGTGGCCGGTATCATTCACGCCGTCGTCCTGCTGCTCATCCTGCTCTTCCTCTCGCCGCTCACCCGCCACATCCCGATGGCCTGTCTGGCAGGCGTACTCGTCATCGTCTCCTACAACATGAGCGAATGGCGCACCATCCGCGGCATGATGAAAAATCCCAAAGCGGACATCGCGGTACTCTTCACCACCCTGCTGCTCACGGTCGTCTTCGACCTGACCATCGCCATAGCCGCCGGTCTGCTGATGGCCGTCGTCCTGTTCATGCGGCGCATCATGGAGAGCACCAACATCTCGGTCATCCACGACCAGATAGACATGACGGCCGATGCCGAGAGCAACCACCGCGACGACAAGGTGGAGGTCGCCGAAGGCGTCGAAGTCTACGAGATAGACGGCCCCTTCTTCTTCGGTATCGCCAGCAAGTTCGACGACGTGATGCACACCATGGGCGAGAAGTCGAAAGTCCGCATCATCCGCATGCGCAAAGTTCCCTTCATCGACTCTACCGGACTGCATAACCTCTCCAACCTCATCCGGGCCTCCCGAAAAGAGGGCATCGAGGTCATCCTCTCCGGCGTGAACCCGTCGGTCAGAGAGACGCTTCTCAAAGCGGGCATCGACCGGCTCGTCGGCGAAGAAAACATCTGCGCGAACATCCACATCGCGGCCGAAAGGGCCAACCGCCTCGTAGCCGGAAAGACAGCATAAACGCGGCAGCCATACACGAGGAGGAGGAACGGGAGCTCATGCCGTTCCTCCTCTTATTTTTACTCCGGACACGCCGCCCGCACACGGACAAAGTCCGGAAAGGCGGAGCGTTTACCGAACTTTTCGCACTATCTTTGTCGGGCAGGAGGGCCGGCATCCCGGTTCTCCTGTCCAAGACGGAAACAACGATACAGACCATGCAATACCTGCTCCTCGCCATAGCGGCCATGTCGCTCATCATGCTGGCGCTGAAATTCTTCAACGTCAAAAAGATTTATATTCCGCAGGCCATCATGACGAATTACGCCTTCGCCCTCGTCATCGCCCTTCTCTCCGGCGGACGGTATCTCGCGGCAGCGGACGCGGGCGGTTTCGGCGGAAACGGCTGGTGGTACCTGGCCCTGATAACAGGAGCGCTCTACTTCGGCTCGATGGACCTCATGGCCGCCTCTACCCGACGGGTAGGTGTATCCATCACCACCATGGCCTCACGCACATCGGTGATACTGCCGATTGTCTGGGCCGCCCTTTTCCTCGGCGAACGCATCACAGGCTGGGAACTTCTCGGCACGGCCCTCGTAATGCTCGCCTTCGTATTCATCATCTACCGTCCGCACGACAAGGGGACGGATACGGCAACGGGCAGAAACGAACGGCTTAAGACCATTCTACTGCCGGTCGGCGTATTCCTCTCCGTGGGCTTCATTGCGGTATGCATGAAAACATCTCAACACCTCATCAAGACCGAAGGGTGCTACGAAACGGATTATCCCGTATTCGAAATCATGCTCTTCTCCGCCGCCTTTTTAGGGGCCGTCGCCTACTATGCCGCGAAAGAGGGACGCGAGGCATTCCGATTCCGCTGGAAAAGCATAGCCGGCGGTCTCTGCCTGGGTACCTTCAACTATTTCGTGACATTCGGTCTGATGCACGGACTCAAATATTTCTCATCCAGCACATTCTACGGAATCTACAACATCAGCGTAGTCCTGCTGACCACGCTCGTCGGCATCGCGGCTTTCGGTGAGAAACTCGACGGACGGAAAACCGTCGGCATGCTCTTCGCCGTCGCCTCTATCTTCGTACTCGGTTTTCTCGGCGGCAGCCTGTAATACGCCGAATCCGGGTCATCCCTTCGGCCCTCGAAGCCGTTCCCTACAAAGAACGGCGGGCAGCACTCACATGCCGCCCGCCGTACCAATGCACGAAGGCCGCCGCCCGTCATCTGCGTCCGATGGAACAGTATGCAAATCCCTTGGCAGCAAGCTCTTCGCCGTTGTATATATTACGCCCGTCGAATACCACGGGCGTCCTCATGGCTTTCCGCACGGCACACCAGTCGGGCATGCGAAACTCCTGCCACTCGGTAACCAGCATCAGGGCATCGGCCCCCTCCGCCGCTTCGTACTTATCCCGGCAATAGCGGACACCGTCACCGAGGATGCGGCGTGCCTCCTCCGATGCGACCGGGTCGTAGGCACAAACCTCGCATCCGGCACGAAGCAGGTGTTCAATGATGACCACCGAAGGCGCTTCGCGCATGTCGTCGGTCTCCGGTTTGAACGAAAGGCCCCATACGGCCACCCGCCGACCGGCGATGTCGCCGCGGAAGTAATCCCTGAACTTCTCGAAGAGCAACCGTTTCTGCGCCCCGTTAACCTCTTCGACCGCCCGCAGCACCTTCATGTCGTACCCGTTGCTGCGCGCCGTATTCACCAGCGCCTTCACATCCTTCGGGAAACAGCTTCCGCCGTAACCGATGCCCGGGTAGAGGAACTTCGGCCCGATACGCGGGTCGGCTCCCATCCCCTGACGCACCATATCGACATCCGCACCGAGCCTCTCGCACAGATTGGCGATGTCGTTCATGAAGGAGATACGCGTGGCAAGCATGGCGTTCGAAGCGTATTTTATCATTTCGGCCGAAGGAATATCGGTGAAAAGCAGCAAACGCCCGTTCTCGATAAAAGGCTTGTACAACCGCTCCATAATCGTGCGGGCCCGGCCGCTGTCGACGCCGACCACCACCCGGTCGGGTTCCATGAAGTCCTTGATGGCCGCCCCCTCCTTGAGGAATTCAGGATTGGAAGCGACGTCGAACTCCACATTCATCCCCCGTTGGTCAAGCTCTCTGCGGATGGCCGCCCGCACCAGTTCGCCCGTTCCGACCGGAACGGTACTTTTGGTTACGAAAAGCGTATATCCGCCGATATGACGCCCAACCGTGCGGGCCACTTCGAGCACGTACTGCAAATCCGCACTGCCGTCTTCGCCGGGAGGGGTACCCACCGCACACACGATGACGTCGTAATCGTCTATCCCCTGCGAAAGGTCGGTTCCGAAACGGAGCCGCCCCGCCTGTACGTTGCGCAACACCATCTCCTCCAGGCCCGGTTCGTATATCGGAATCACCCCGCGGCGCAGTTCCTCTATCTTCCGTTCGTTGATGTCGATGCAGGTGACGTTCACCCCCATGTCGGCGAAACAGGTTCCCGACACGAGCCCGACATACCCGGTTCCCACTATGGCTAAATTCATGTCTGTTCTGTATTTTCGGTTAATCTGCTTGCACACAAAAAGAAAAAGACCCGTCCCGAAAGGGGTGTCCCCCAGAGGCCTACTCCGACATCAATAAAAAAGCCTACATTAAAATATTTATACCTAAACAATTAAATACATTAAAGCAGGAGAATGTCGAACAAAATGCTGTTTCAGCAATTTTTTATTGTGGCTTGTAATCAGTCCAAATCCTTCCATATCATGTTTCGCGAGCAAAGATACACATTTCCCGAACGGCGTCACATTTTCGTCGGATATTTTCACCGCACGCTCCCGACACTCTTGCACCACGACACAATACCCCGTATAAAGATAATAAAATTGAGTCACAATATTAATTTTTTTTTGGAATACTATGGAACTCTGTATTTACTTTGAAATTAAATAACAGCAACAGACCTTCATGTTGCAAAAAAATATTTGTATTAACAATTTAACAAACAGGAAGTGCAAAACCTTCATGTCGAGCGAACTTAGGAACTTCAATCCAAACAGAGTAGAGGCCGACATCTTGCCGTGTCGTACCTCTCGGGGTATAACCAGGTGTAGGCTGTCGCTTATTTTATCTCTGAGTGTTAGGCCTGTTTGACTGAAACAAGCTATCGGCAACACGCTTTCCGTTTGTAGACTAACCCCAGAACATTATGAAACTGCTGCGCGCAATGTTCGTTATCGCATTCTCGCTGTCGGTCGTCGCTACTGCCTCGGCACGACATGCCGACGGTGATACCCAACCGTGTCCGACATGCGAAAAAATCTACGATTATCTCTATCGCATAAGTGTGGAGCCGGATACGGCCGCGCAGATGGATTTGCCGAATTTCGTCTCGCAGCTCGACCGGACGCATCTGCTCGATTTCGCCACAGGAATATCTTTCAAACTAACCGACTGTATAAACAATATATCGCCGAAGGTGATTCGCGACCACTATCTGCCGTGCATGGCCGTCACGGTGAAGCGAATGGCCGAGGAGGAGATATTCAAGCAAATGGCCATGGGGCGCGATTTGTTGGTGAATCGATATCTGTCGCAGTATCTGCCCGATGAATCCGTCGGCAGCATGCTTTATGATTTCTGCCAGTTGGCGTACCATATGGGTAATTACATTTTATATAAGGAAGAGGCTACCGTAGCCGGGTTTAAAAATTACGGTTATAATAATCTGCATTATATCGAATATACGCTGTATGGCGACGATACCTATATGCTGGATATCGACCCTTGGCCGGAGGAATTGTTTGTGAGGCTGTATAATCGTTTTCGTGTTTATTATCAGGGCGACTATACTGAAAGGCCCGAATTCATAATATGCAATGCGGTAGCAAACGCCTATAATGCCGAACAATACGAACTCATAGCGGACTGTACTCGTGAGCTTACGAAATTAATGTTGTATATACTGCCGCCTTATATGCAAGAGTGGCTTGGAAATATATTAAATCAGGCCGCAGGTCGAGTGAACCGAGAACGCGAACGGTTCGACATCTATAAAGAAGAATGTACGGATAGATTCGGAACGACGGAGGCGTTCGACCTCATGTATGCTTCTGTGATGACAAGATACAACAGCATCGATTTACAGTATATAACTGATTTCTTGGCGTATTGCAAAGAATTGCGGGAAGCAGGATATACGTTTGCCGGCCATTTGCCGGGATTGTGTCCTGAGGACTCTGTCAATGAAGATAACTACGATACGTACGTGCAATACTGTATCGAATGTGCAAAGATGCTTCGCGATGTTTGGACAGCCATATCATTGACAATATGGACGCCAGACTCTATTTCGCAATTCAAATCCATGCTCGAAAATTTCGGATGCGAAAACGAAGAGGTATTCGTGATGGTATCTCTTAATCTTGCCAACATGATATTCTTCTATGGCGATACCGCCTTGGCTCTCGATATAATAGAACCGGCATTGGCCTATTATGATAATATTTACAAGAGCATTGTTCCGTATCCTCTCGCGGATATTGCAATCATATACACTCTGTTGGGAAATCATGTCCAAGCCCGTAAAATACTCGATAATTACGTTTTGCCATATATCGAGACTTGCGAGTATAACGACGAGTCATTTTTATCTCCCGATCTGATATGTACGGCACAATGCGCAGCAGTACTCGCCGAGTGTGAGCAAAAGGAGCTGGCTACCGCTTTGGCGGATAAGGCTTTTTCGATGGTTAATCGATTGCAGAACGATGAAGATAAAGCTATTGTATCGGGTTTGATATGCGATGTATATTATGTACAGGAGCATTATGAGAAATCGTTAGAGGTATTGAATCTCGCTATACAATGCAATCCGTCGGATGACTTTAAAATATTATCCAATCTTAGGGTAGCCGAAACACATTTTAGAACACAGGATTGGAGGCCTGCCATCGAAATATATAAGACCTACGCCGAGCGATGTTCGGAGTTTTGCGACCCCACATTTTTCTTAGAAATGATGTCTTGCGCCGCACATGCCGGTGACACGGAGTGTATGCGCGATACGGCCGAGAAATATACGGAAGGGATAAAAGCCGAGATAGATGACAAACTCTACAATCTGTCGTCGGAGGAGCGCGAGAGTTTTTACGGCAGAATAGCGGACAGCAACTTTTTTATGGAGATATGCGAGGCCGCCCGCGGCAACGAGGAGCAGAACGCCATACTGGCCTCCTGCGTATACGATTACAGCCTTATGATGAAGGGGCTGCTGCTGAGTGCCGACAACCGCGTAGACAGGCTGCTTACCGAGCACCCCGATTCTATCGTGCGCGTGCGCTATGCCCAGATGAAGAATCTGGCGGCACGGCTCGACAACATGACTATGCGCGGCAGCGACCCCTCGCATGTGGCGACTATGCGCGAAGCCTTGAAAACCGCGCAGCGCGACATCATCATGGCTGTACGCCGCATGGGCATCGAAACCGATTTTGCCGGCGGACATACGGTCGGCTGGCGCGAGGTGCAGAGCAGGTTGAACGAGCACGATGCGGCCGTAGAGTTCATGCGGCTGACCGGCGGAGAGGACAAGAAAGCCGATCCATTGTATGTCGCCGTCATGCTGCGCAGTGGCTGGGAATCGCCGCGAATCGTGGAGCTGTGCTGCGAATCGGTGCTGCGCGACTACGTCAAGAATGACCAGCTCAAAAACAGGCGGCTGTACAATACGCCGGAGGCATGGCAGCTATGGCCGCTGATATGGCAGCCCTTGCAGGAGTATCTATCGGAGGGCGAGACCGTATATTTCTCGGTGGACGGTGTAATGAACATGTTGAATATAGGTGTCTTCAGACCGCAAGGCGAAGACCGGCGCACAGCCGACGAGCGATATACGCTGCGGAGATTGTCATCGACGCGCGAGTTGTGTATCGGACGAGAAGCACACGAGATGAAACGAGCTGTGATATACGGCGGACTGAATTACGACATGGGGACCGATGCCATGGCCCGAGCGACGAACGAATATCGCGATACCGACCTGGCGGCCTCGCGTACCGTGTCGCGCGGATCATTATCATTGGCAGAGGGAATGCTGCCCGATGAAAATATTTACAGCGAGACATACCATGAAGCCGTAAATATTGCCGAAATGCTGAGGTCCTGCGGTGTAGAGCCCGATTTGAAGACAGACGATTCGGGTGTGGAGGAGTCGTTCAAGGCACTCTCCGGCCGGCAATTCGAGCTACTTCACATAGCCACCCACGGATTCTATATGCCCGGACACACCGAGTATCAGACATCGGAAGAACTGTTATCGCCGATGATGCGCTCGGGATTGATGCTATCGCGCAAGAAAACACTCTCGGCCGACGATCGCGAGGACGGCCTGCTGCTGGCACGCGAAATAGCCGACATGGATCTCTCGGCGGTCGATCTGGTCGTACTGTCGGCCTGCCAGACTGCTCTGGGCGACCTCTCGGGCAACGAGATTTTCGGTCTGCAACGAGGGTTCAAGCAGGCCGGCGTCGGAACTATTGTCATGACTCTATGGCAGATAGACAGTCAGATGGCTCAATATATGATGACGGAGTTCTACAACAACCTGACCGTCGGCATGGAACGGCACGAAGCGTTCCGAGATGCACAGGCCAAAACCAAAAATGCATATCCCGACAAGGATTGGGCGGCATTCATCATGTTGGATTAATCCTTTTTGTTTAACTTAAATAAATTGAAATTATGAAAAAAATCCTTTTGACATTGGCACTCGTTGCCGCTGCGCAATTTACGTTCGCACAGGAGAAGACGGACGATGCCAAACAGCCTGCAAGCGAACTGATGACGCAGTTGCGTCTGGCATCGGACCTGGCCAGATACGGTTACGAAACCTACTCGGCATCGGCTCTGATTGAGGCGGCACGCATTCTGAACGGCGTACCTACGTACGAACTGACGCCCGAGTCATTCATCAAGGGCGAGGGGACGGCCGACGGCAAGGCCCAGAAAACCGAGTTCTCGGTAGAGCAACTGCTGAAAGATGCCCGAGCGTATGCCGACGGCAATGCCACGCTGCTTGCATTAGCCGACCAAGTGAAGATTGATAACGGCACAAGCCGCGGCCGCGTGGGCGGAGCAGCGGTACATGAGGACTGCGTATACGCCAACTGTACCGATAACTATACAATCCGCTTTATTGCCGGGGAAGAGGCCGAAGTGGCCGTTGTGGGCGACGGTGATACCGACCTGGATCTCTACATCTACGATTCAAACGGCAATCTCATCGAGAAAGACGATGACTATACCGACACCTGCTATTGCAGTTGGACACCGAAATGGACGGGAGCATTCACAATCAAGATTAAGAATCGTGGCGGTGTTTGCAATTATTATACATTGTACACCAATTGAGCCTATAATTCATTGAGAAAAAAGGGCTTCCCGCAAGGAAAGCCCTTTTTCTTTCATTCGGTCCGCAGCAACCTACCGCTCCGTTCTCCCCGGATAGGCTTCGAGCGCCTTTTCAAGGATGACGAGCGAACGTGCCAAATCCTCCTTTTTCAGCACATAGGCCATGCGTACCTGGTCGCGCCCGTCTTCCGGATTGGTATAGAATCCCGAACCGGGAGCGAACATGACCGTTTCGCCCTCATACGAAAAATCGCGCAGCAGCCATTCGCAGAAACGGTCGCAGTCGTCTATGGGCAGACGCGCCATGGTATAGAATGCACCGTTGGGCATGGGCGAATAGACGCCCGGTATCTTGTTGAGACCGTTCACAAGCAGGTTACGCCGCTCAATATACTCTTCGTAAATACCCTCCATATACGACTTCGGCGCATCGAGCGACGCCTCGGCCACGATTTGCCCCAACAGAGGCGGACTGAGACGAGCCTGGGCGAACTTCATCATCGCATTGCGGAGCTGCATGTTTCTCGTGATGACGGCACCTATCCGGATACCGCACTCCGAGTAGCGTTTCGATACGGAGTCGATAAGTACCACGTTCTCCTCGATACCTTCGAGGTGAAGAGCCGACACATACGGTTCGTCGGTATAGTGAAACTCGCGGTACACCTCGTCGGAAAAGAGGAACAGGTCGTATTTCTTCACGATGTCGCGGATACGCATCATCTCCTCTTTCGTGTAGACATACCCCGTCGGATTGTTCGGATTGCAGATGAGGATGGCCTTCGTACGCTCGTCGATGAGCGCCTCGAAATCCTCTACGCTCGGAAGCGCATAACCGTTGCGTATATCGGTCTTGATGGGCCGCACCTTCACCCCCGCCTGCATGGCGAACGAAATATAATTGGCGTATGTCGGCTCGGTCATGATAATTTCATCACCGGGATTGATACACGACGGGAAGGCGAGCTGCAACGCTTCCGAACCGCCCGTCGTTACGATGATGTTTTCCGGGCTGAGGTCGATGCCGAACCGGGCATAGTAACCGACGAGTTTGTTACGGTAAGAGGGGAGCCCGTCGCTGGGACTGTACTCCAACACTTTGCGGTCGATGTGTTTCAGGGCGTCGAGTCCGACCTGCGGCGTCTCTATGTCCGGCTGTCCTATATTGAGGGAATATATCTTGATTCCCCTGTCCCTGGCCTGTACGGCATACGGAACGAGTTTCCGTATCGGCGATGCGGGCATGCGCTCCGCGCGTTGTGATAATTTCGGCATTGTCGTCTTTAAGGTTTATTCATTTTTTCGCTGCCTCCCGGCTGCGGGGACCGGTTACGCCCCCGTCGTGAAGCCTACAAAAATAGCGATTTTCACGAACTATCCAAACATGACGGCCCCGTATCCTCCAAAAAAACGCCCGTTTCACTCCACGAACACCGAATCGGGCAGCAAAGGAAGCCCGATGGCCGCATGCAGCGAATCGGATTCGGCACGGCGGCTGCGTGGCACCCCCTGCAGCGCACGCACCGCCCGGTAAGGTGAATTGAAGAGGGAATACCCTTCGTAAGTGACGAAATAGCGGTCGAGCGCCCAACCGAAGACCTCCGGGTTGAGCCTTCCTGCACGCACCTCGCCGCACAGCAGACGGAACGTCTCCGGCTCCAGCAAGCGGTGCGGATTATGCAGCATGACAACATAGCCGAGCATGCATACGCATTCGCGGGAAAAGTTATCCTCCCCTACCAGTTCGGCGGTCGGAAATCCGTATTCCGAAACAAAAGCAAGAAACTGCCCGAACGTGAGGGAATCCGCACGCCGAATCGCCGCAACCTCTTCGCCCCTCAACCCCAACATCCTCACCCCCTGGTCAAGTCCGTAAAGCTGGCTCAGGACGAAAGCCAGGCTGTCGGCACGATACGCCTCCGCCTCCTGCATCCGCCCCCCTCCACCGCAGGAACATACCGATACCGCAACAACGAAAACAAGCGCCGCCTGACAGGCAGTCCGTAAAAAGCACCGGAGGCCGGTCAATACGCCCCCGGCACTTTCGTCTCTTTCCGCAACCATCTCCATCACAGATTTCAAAACGTCTCTCAATCGAACGAGCGGATGCTCCTTTCGATAATACCGCAGGCGTCGAGCAGCTCTTCTTCGCTAATTATCAAAGGCGGCGCGAAACGGATGATATGGTCATGAGTCGGTTTGGCCAGCAGACCGTTGTCACGCATCCGCAGGCAGACATCCCACGCCTCACGACCGTTCTTGGGCCTTATCACCACGGCGTTGAGCAGCCCCTTTCCGCGCACCTCCGCTATCATGTCGGAACCGATGGAGCGCATTCTGTCGCGGAATATCCGCCCCATCGCTTCAGCATTCTCCGTAAGCCGCTCCTCGCGCACCACCTCCAGTGCAGCCATCGAAGCCCGACAGGCAACCGGATTGCCTCCGAAAGTGGAACCGTGTTCGCCGGGTTTGATGGTCAGCATGATTTCGTCGTCGGCCAGCACGGCGGAAATAGGCACGACACCGCCTCCCAGCGCCTTGCCGAGAATAAGTATATCGGGACGCACCCCTTCGTGGTCGCAGGCCAGCATCCGTCCCGTACGGCCGATTCCGGTCTGCACTTCGTCGGCCATGAAGAGTACATTATGCGCATGGCAAAGGTCGCAGGCCCTGCGTAGGTATCCCTCGTCGGGCACATACACCCCCGCCTCGCCCTGTATCGGCTCCACCAGGAAACCGGCTACGTCAGGGTCTTCCAGGGCCCGTTCGAGTGCCGGAATGTCGTTGTAGGGAATCTTTACGAAACCGGGCGTATAGGGCCCGTAATCCCGATAGGCCTCCGGGTCGGCAGACATGGAGACGATGGTGATGGTACGGCCGTGGAAATTGCCGTCGCACACGATTATCTTCGCCATGCCGTCCTTTATCCCCTTCTTCAGATAGGCCCACTTGCGGCACAGTTTGAGGGCCGTCTCGTCGGCCTCCGCACCGGTATTCATGGGCAGTACCTTGTCGTAACCGAAAAACCGCGTCACATACTCTTCCCACTGACCGAGCACGTCGTTGTGGAACGCCCGCGAAGTCAGGGCGAGTTTGCCCGCCTGTTCGCACACCGCACCCACGATTTTGTGATGGCAGTGCCCCTGATTCACTGCGGAATAGGCGGAGAGGAAGTCGAAATACTTCTTCCCGTCGGTATCCCATACGAAAATGCCCTTGCCGCGTTGCAGCACCACGGGCAGCGGATGGTAGTTGTGGGCGCCGTAACGGCTCTCCCGTTCGATATACTCCTGCTGTGTCATAAGATTGAAGCGTTTAAGTTTTTAGGATTTTATTTGGGTTCCGCCGGCGGCGCGGGAAGTCCCCGCTCCGCTGACATTCAAAGATACGGAATCCGGCGGCCGAATCCAACAGCCGATGCGTTTATTTCCCGCCTGCAGAGAGTCCGGCCCTTTGGCGTATTTTCGGCACGACAATTGCTGTTTTTCATATTTAATGCGCTCCGCAGCGTGTCGGTTCGGTACGGCTGCCGGTTATCCGGCCGAAATGCCGCCGTACCTGTTTTGGAGACGGGACAAAAACATGAAACGACGAACAATCCTCCCGGAGGTACCGGGAATCCCGAACGGTTCCGCACCCCTGTCGGAAACGTACAGGCCGAACGAAATATACCGAGTCACGCTGACCGGAATATTCGTGAACATCCTGCTGTCGGCAGGCAAACTCATCGCAGGAATCCTGGGACGCAGCGGCGCCATGCTTGCCGATGCCATCCATTCCATTTCGGACTTCGCCACCGACATCATCGTCCTGCTCTCCGTCAATACCACCCCCACGGCGACGAAAGAGGAGAAACCGCGCTACGAATACGGCAAACACGAAACGGTCGTGACGGTCCTCATCGGTCTGGCGCTGCTCGGCGTGGCCATCGTCATCTTCGTCGACAGCGCACACCGCATCAGCTCGATACTCTCCGGCACCGCATTCCAGCGGCCGGGCCTGATAGCCGTCGTTGCCGCTGCCGTCTCCATCGCAGCGAAGGAGTGGCTCTACCGGTACACCCTCCGAACGGGACGACGGGTAAAGAGCCGGGCCGTTATCGCCAACGCCTGGCATCACCGCAGCGACGCATTCTCCTCTATAGCCACCTTGCTCGGCATAGGCGCCGCCCGAGCCTTCGGAGGCAAATGGGTCATCATGGACCCGGTGGCGGCCATTGTGGTAGGCGCCCTCATCGTTAAAATCAGCATCGAACTCGTCATCCCCAATCTCGGCGACCTGCTCGAAAAACGGCTTCCTGCTTCCGAAGAACACCGTATCCTGGAGATGATATCGTCCATATCCGGCATTCAAGACCCCCACCGACTGCGTGCACGGAATCTGGGGACCCGCATAGCCGTCGAAATGAGCATCCGGCTCAGCCCCGACATGACGGTAGACGCCTCGCACCTGGTAACTGCCGAAATCGAAGAGCTGCTCCGCCGGGAATACGGCCCCGAAACGCAGGTCACCGTCAACGTGGAGCCGTTCCGCCCCATACGCTGGAAATGACTCCGGCCGAATACCGCTCCCGCCCCCCCGACCATCCGGTTCCCGCCCACAGGAACGTACCGCTTCCGCGAGCCGGAAAACTGTGAAAAATTCCCTGCTTCCTATTGAAATACTTGTATTTAGTCGTATCTTTGTGCGTTCCTTCCCGCCAGGGAAGCTTACAAATAAAGTCTAACTGTTTAATTGCAAGACATTTTAAACAAACATGGAAGAAAACAAAGTAATCGAGGGCGCAGCCGTTGAGAACGCTGCCCTGGAGGCGGAAGCCAAACCTGCGAAACCCGCGAAAGAGGCAAAACCCGCCAAGGAAGCCAAGCCGGCGGAAGAGGCGCCGAAGCGAGTGGCCAACGAAGACTTCAACTGGGATGCGTTCGAGAACGACCTCGACCTGTACGGCGGCAACAAGGAAGCCGTAGAACAGAAATACGACGAATCACTCTCCAACGTACAGGTGGGCGAAGTGGTGGAAGGTACCGTCGTAGGCATCACCAAGCGTGAAGTCATCGTGAACATCGGCTACAAATCGGAGGGTATCATCCCGATAGCCGAATTCCGCTACAACCCCGAACTCGCGGTAGGCGAAAAGGTGGAGGTTTACGTGGAAAGCGCCGAGGACAAGAAGGGACAGTTGGTGCTCTCGCACAAGAATGCCCGCCAGCTCAAGTCCTGGGACAGGGTGAACCAGGCCCTCGAAAACGACGAGATAATCAAGGGTTATATCAAGTGCCGCACCAAGGGCGGTATGATTGTGGACGTATTCGGCATCGAAGCGTTCCTGCCCGGCTCACAGATAGACGTGAAGCCCATCCGCGACTACGACATGTACGTGGACAAGACCATGGAGTTCAAGGTGGTGAAAATCAACCAGGAGTTCCGTAACGTGGTTGTATCGCACAAGGCGCTCATCGAAGAGGAGCTCGAAGCGCAGAAGAAGGAAATCATGTCCAAGCTCGAAAAAGGTCAGATACTCGAAGGTACGGTCAAGAACATAACCTCCTACGGCGTATTCATCGACCTGGGCGGCGTAGACGGACTTATCCATATCACCGACCTCAGCTGGGGCCGCGTGAACCATCCGGAGGAGGTCGTACAGCTCGACCAGAAACTCAACGTGGTCATCCTCGACTTCGACGACACGAAGAAACGTATCGCCCTCGGCCTCAAGCAGCTCTCGCCCCATCCGTGGGAAGCGCTCGACCCGAACCTCAAGGTGGGCGACGTGGTGAAGGGCAAGGTCGTGATGATGTACGACTACGGCGCATTCATCGAAATCGCACCCGGCGTAGAGGGTCTCATCCACGTATCGGAGATGTCGTGGAACCAGCACCTGCGTTCGGCACAGGACTTCATGAAGATAGGCGACGAGGTGGAAGCGGTTATCCTCACCCTCGACCGTGAGGAGCGGAAGATGTCGCTCGGCATCAAGCAGCTCACCTCCGACCCGTGGGAAGGTATCGAAGAGCGCTACCCGGTAGGCTCGCGCCACACCGCCAAGGTGCGCAACTTCACCAATTTCGGCATCTTCGTAGAGATAGCGGACGGCATCGACGGCCTCATCCACATCTCCGACCTGAGCTGGACCAAGAAAATCAAGCATCCGGCCGAAATCACCCAGATAGGAGCCGATATCGATGTCGTAGTGCTCGGCATCGACAAGGAGAACCGCCGTCTGAGTCTGGGTCACAAACAACTCGAAGAGAATCCGTGGAACGAGTTCGAGAGCAAGTTCCCGATTGATTCCGTACACGAAGGTACCATCACCGAAATGACCGACCGCGGCGCAGTGGTCTCGCTCGGCGACAACATCGAAGGCTTTGCGCCCTCGCGCCAGCTCGCCAAGGAAGACGGCACGACCGCCAAGGTAGGCGAAACGCTTCCCTTCAAGGTAACGGAATTCTCCAAGATGACGCGCCACATCACCCTCTCGCACACGCGCACCTTCGAGGATGCACGCCGCGCGGAGGAGAAGGCCGCCAAGGATGAGAAACGTGCTTCAGCCGACGCTACCAAAGCCAATGTCAAGAAGATAAACGCTGCGGTAGAGAAGACGACGCTCGGTGACATCACCGGACTGGCCGAACTCAAGGCACGCCTCGAAGAAGCGGAGAGCGACAAGAAAGCTGAATAAACGACGACTCGAACGTATCGGGGGCCGCACCGGGTTCGGGGCGAACATTCCCGTGACAGGCCGGCTGCCGCAAACAATGGTACCATGACTTTCAAAGTGACCGTACTCGGCAACGGTTCGGCAAGGCCGACGATACAAAGACACCACTCTGCTCATGCACTCAACGTGCATGAGCAGTTTTATTTGGTAGATTGCGGGGAGGGCACGCAGTCCAGACTCATCGAATGCGGCATCCATCCCCTCAGGCTAAACGCGGTTTTCCTGTCACACCTTCACGGCGACCACGTCTACGGACTTTTCCCGCTCATATCGTCCATGGGACTCATGGGACGGCGGACACCGCTCACGGTCTTCGCGCCGGCTCCGCTGGGTGAGGTTCTGGAGTACCATTACCGCTACTTCGACACGAACCTGCCCTTCGAGATAATCTATCGCGAGGTGGATACCCGAAAACACCTGCCGATATTCGAAAACAGTGTCATGGAGGTATGGAGCATCCCGTTGCGACACCGTGTTCCGGCAGCAGGATATCTTTTCCGGGAAAAGAGGCCGGAGCTCAACGTACACAAGGAAGCCATCGAACGCTACGGTCTCGGTATTGCACAGATAACCGCCGCCAAGCGCGGCGAAGACATTTCCGGACCGAACGGCTACACGATACCCAACGGCGAACTGACCTATCTCCCCTATGCACCGCGCAGTTACGCATATTGCAGCGATACGATGGTCTCGGGCAAAGTGGCGGACATCGTCCATGGTGTAAACCTGCTCTACCACGAGGCCACCTTTGCCGACGCGGAACGGGCGCTCGCCCGGGAGACAGGGCACTCCACTGCCCTGCAGGCCGCAAAAACCGCCACGAAAGCCCAGGCCGGCCGGTTGCTGATAGGGCATTTCTCCTCGCGCTACAAAGACGCGGCACCCCTCGTCGAAGAGGCACGCACCCTCTTTCCCGCTACGGAAGAGGCCAAAGAGATGCACACATACGAAATACCGGCGGTAAAACACCAGTGACTCCGCACGCGTCAGCCGCACGCCTCCGCATCGAACCGGAACGGCCAGGTCCGACCGGAGACACCAATCGGCGCCATACACCCGTCCGGGTCGGACAGTCGGACGTCGCCGGCATCGTCCGTTATCCGGTCACGGTCAAATCATGTCAAAACGAAAATGAAAGGCATCTACAAACGAACCGAATACCCCGCCGCTGCCCGTTCCGCCCGGGAAGAGCTCGGTCCGCCGCCGCAAGAGCGGATTGATAAGGAGACGCTACAAGGCATCCTGTCCGCGGGCGGTCTGACCAAACAGACGAACCGTATACTGGGCCGGCTCATCGCAGAGGAGAAGCTATGGGACGAAGCCATGGAGCTCGCCCGCTCGGACGAGGCACAGGTGGCTTTCCGCTCGGCATGGGCACTCGAATGGGCCTACACGATGGATGCACACCCCATAGAGGCACGCTTCCGTCGTTTTTTCGAGGATTTTCTGCGTTCCGACAATACGAGCGTACAACGCATCTACTCCAAAATGCTCTGCGACATGGTCCGCCGCGGTGCCGTCGCTACCGACGCCCTGCAGGCCGAAGAACTCGCAGGCAAATGTTTCGACCTGCTGACGGACGAAAAGACACCGGTAGCTGTCAAGATTTGGCAGATAGAACTGCTGGACGACCTGCGCACCCGTATCGGATGGATAGAGGAGAACCTCACGGAGATGGTACGCAGCCTGTCCGAAAATCCGGAATGCCGGCCGGCCATGGCCGCCTATGCACGACGGTACCTCAGACGTGTGACTACAGGGAGAGCCGGAGGCAAAAGAAACGGATAGGAGATACGCCGCCGGACCGCTGCAGTCAGGCACCGGATTTGTACCGTATCATCACGCAGCCCTTCGGCCGCTGCCGCAAAAATGCTATCTTTGCACCCTAGAAGAATAACCCGAGGTATGAAAAAGAGGATACTTTTCGTCTGCATGGGCAACATTTGCCGCTCCCCGGCTGCAGAAGGAATCCTACGGAGCAAGGCCGAAAAAGCCGGTCTTGCCGAACATTACGAAATAGATTCAGCGGGAACTTACTCCGGCCACAGCGGCGACCTGCCCGACCCGCGCATGCGCGAAGCGGCCCAACGGAGGGGTTATCGCCTCACGCACCGGGCCCGTCCCGTTCTCGACGAAGACTTCTCCCGTTTCGACATGCTCATTGCCATGGACGAACGCAACTACGACGCCCTCGACCGCCTGGCCTTTACCCTCGAAGACAAAGCCAAAATTTACCGTATGACGGATTTCAGCAGCCGGCACGACTACGACCATGTTCCGGACCCCTACTATGAAGGCAGGGAAGGTTTCGAACTGGTGCTCGACCTGCTGGAGGATGCCTGCACCGGCCTGCTCAAATACACTGCCAAAGAGACGAAATCCTGACGGAAACAAGACGGCACAAGAGGGAACAAATACCCGTTGCGGCCGAACCGAAAAGACGTTCCCCGCAAGTCCGTGCCCCTGAGTAACACGCCAACGAAACAGGCGAACGAGAGATAAAAGCCCAAGGCTTCCCAGGTTCACGCCCCTGACGGAGACGCAACAAAAACAGATAACGTTCTGCCGAACCGAAAAGACCAACTCCTCACACGGCTCCCCTTTCCACAGGGAAGAGGCCCGCACCATCTGCAATCTCCATATTTCACCACAGTTATCGCGGCCGTTGCTTCGAACCGCACCAGTACAAAACGACATGTACACCCGCAGGGAGGTGTACATATCCGACCCCGCTCCGTATCGCCAGACATTGACATGCACTGCAAAAGATGTTTTTGCCAACGACCAAGCACCGGCCCCCGACAATAACGCAACTGTCCGCAATCAGGACACACCGTCTCTTTTCGTCCTTCTCCCGTCCTGTTCCGAACAGGGCGAAATACCGGGCGGCGCTTCCGTCCCGCATCCGAACCATATCGGGCCCGGCCCTTTGCCGTCTCCTGGGCCGCCATGACCGGGCATCCGCTCATTCGCCCCTTTCGGTACACGGTACAGCCGGGAAAGTTCCGTTAGGGGTTATAAACGCATACGGCCCGCCTCCGCACAGGACGGACTATCCCATGAACATTCACGAAGCAGTTACCCCCAAGAGACAGAGGCAGATAATAAAGAGAAAGACAGGCAGACGAAACGCTGCCGGACGGGCTGCCACGGGGAGTTTACAAAAAAGAAGTCTCCGCAAGAATGCATCCCGCGGAGACTTATGGAGAATTGCCGTATCGTTATTCGTACACTCTCGGGGTCAGTTTCCCTTCGAGCACACGCAACGCATTGCCTGCCAAGGCTTCAAGCTCGTTCTCGCCCGGCATGACCACCACTTCGGCAATGAACGACACCATGTCGCCGATATACTTGCAGACATACTTGTCATGGGCGATACCGCCCGTCAGGATAATGGCATCCACCTGCCCTTTCAGCACGGTTGCCATCGCACCGACAGCCTTGCCGACATTGTAGCACATGGCATCCTGCACAAGTGCGGCACGCTGGTCGCCCTCTTCGGCACGTTTGGATATCTCCATTGCACTGTTCGTACCGAAATGCGCCACGAAACCGCCGCGGCTGTTGATGAACTTGGCTATCTGCCTGATGTCATATTTGCCGCTCGCAGCCCACTTGGCAACAGCCAGCGCAGGAAGTCCGCCGGCACGCTCCGGAGAGAAAGGCCCTTCGCCGTCGAGCGCATTGTTCACGTCGATGACCTCGCCCTTGCGGTGAGCCCCGACCGAAATGCCGCCGCCCAGATGCACGACGATAAGGTTCAGGTCTTCGTACCTCACACCCCTCTTTTCGGCATAGGCACGTGCCATCGCCTTCTGGTTCAAGGCATGGAAGATGGATACCCGCTCGATATCGGGATGGCCGGTAATCCGCGCCACGTCCTGCAGCTCGTCCACCACGACCGGGTCGGCCATATAGGCTTTCGCTCCGGCTTCCCTGGCGATATCATAGGCGAGAAGCGCACCGAGGTTGGAAGCATGCTGCCCCACCGGACGGTGACGGATATCGTCTATCATCGTCTCGTTCACTTCGTAAACGCCCGACTTGACGGGCTTGATGAGCCCGCCCCGCCCGATGACCGCATCGATGTCGGAGAGCGTCACGCCGGCCTCCTTCATGGCATCGAGAATGATTTGTTTACGGAAGTCGAACTGGTCGAGCACACCCGCGAAAGGAGCAAGCTCTTCGGTCGAGTGACGGAGCGTGAGTTCACGCACGGCCTTGTCGTCCTGATATATCGCAACCTTGGTCGAGGTAGAACCCGGATTTATCGCTAATATGGTGTACATTGCTCCCTCGTTATTTTGCAGACAGACACGCGAGTGCTATCGAATACATCTTGGTCTTCTTGGAATCGCCGCGCGACGTCAGTACGCACGGTACCTTCGCCCCCATCACCATGGCAGCGAGCTCGGCACCGCCGAACTTCGTGCAGGATTTGAAGAAGACGTTACCCGCGTCGATGTTCGGGAAGACGAGGCAGTCGGCATCGCCCACTACCGGGTTGTCGAGCTTCTTGGTGGCTGCCGCCTCCTTGTTGATGGCTACGTCGAGCGCCAGCGGGCCGTCGATATAGACTTTCGTACCGAGCTGGCCGCGCTCGCCCATCTTGGCCAGAAGCGTCGCCTCTACGGAAGACTGCACGCCGGGCAGGAGCTGCTCGCTCGGAGCGATGCAGGCCACCTTGGGGACGTCGATTTCCAGCTTCTTGGCGGTCTGTATGATATATTTGGCAATGGCCGTTTTCTGTGCGAAATCCGGATAGGGAATGACCGCCACGTCGCCGATGGTCAGGAGCTTGTGGTAAGCCGGTATCTCCATCACGGTCACGTGGCTGAGCACGCCCTTCGGGGGCACGAGGCCGAACTCCTTGTTCAGAATACCCCTCATGTACTTGTCAGTGGATACGAGGCCCTTCATCAGGACGTCGCCCTTGCCCTCGCTTACCATCTGCACGGCGATGCGGACGCAGTTCACATCCACATTCTCGGCTACGATGGTGAAACGGGACATGTCGATGCCCTCGGCCTTGCATACCTTTTCGATTTCTTCCGGATTGCCGACCAGCGTGGCATCCACAATACCTGCCTCAACGGCATCATTGACAGCTTCGAGCGTGTGCGAATCCTGTCCGTAAGCTACGATGAGCCTACGTTTTCCCCTCGCCTTAGCCTTGGCTACGAGGTCATCTAAATGCTGAATCATGACTATTAAATCTGCGGTTTATACAAAGAGTTGCCAAAAATACCGATTGTCCCGCAAATAACAAAGTTTTCTGCGAATTTATTCCGTGGGACAACCGATTCGTACCGAATTGAAACAGTTACCGGAGTTTTTCTACGATATCGAAAGTATCGGTGGCGATGACCAGCTCCTCGTTCGTGGCGATAAGGGCCGCCTTGACACGCGACGCGGGTTTCGTCAGTATCGTATCCTTGCCGCGCAGGCCGCGGTTCACGTCGGCGTCGAATTCGAGACCGAGGAATTCCATACCGCTGCACACATATTCGCGCAGCGCAGGGTCGTTTTCGCCCACTCCGCCGGTAAACACCACGAGGTCGAGCCCGCCCATGGCGGCTGCATAGGCTCCCACGTACTTCTTCACGCGGTAATAGTAGACATCCAGCGCCAGCTTCGCCCGTTCGTTCCCCTCTGCGGCGGCATTTTCGATGTCGCGCATGTCGGAGGAGAGACCCGTGATGCCGAGTACGCCCGCCTGCTTGTTTATCATGCCCCACACCTCGTTGCCGGTCATGTGCTCCTTATCGGCGATGTAGGTCAGCGCACCCGGGTCCACCTCGCCGCAGCGCGTTCCCATCAGCAGGCCGTCCACCGGCGTGAATCCCATCGAAGTATCGATGCTCCGCCCGCCGTCCACGGCGGCCACCGAGGCACCGTTGCCGATATGGCAGGTCACCACCTTCGCCTTCGCGAAATCGAGACCGGCGAGTTCGCACCCTTTCTGCGCCACGAACTTGTGGCTCGTACCGTGAAAACCGTAACGCCTTACGCGGTACTGCTCGTAATATTTATAGGGAAGCCCGTAGATGTAGCTGCGGGGCGGCATGGACTGGTGGAACGACGTATCGAAACATACCACCTGCGGTATGGCCGGACAGAGCTCCTTCACGGCGTAGATACCTTTCAGGTTGGCCGGGTTGTGCAGCGGGGCCAGCTCCACGAGCTGTTCTATCCGATTTATCACCTCGTCGTCCACGAGCACGCTCCGGTCGAAGAAATCGCCGCCGTGCGCCACACGGTGTCCGACCGCCCGGATATCGTCCAGGGAGGCTATCACGCCCGATTCGGAATCGGTGATGGCCTTGAAGATAAGGTCTATCCCTTTCGTATGGTTGGGAATGTCCGTCGTGAGCTCCAGACGCGGTTTGCCCGTCGGCTTATGGGTGATGATGCCGCCTTCGATACCGATGCGTTCTACGAGCCCCTTGGCAAGAAGCGAGTTCTCGCGCGGGGAGACCATGTCGATAACCTGATACTTTATCGACGAGCTGCCGCAGTTCAATACAAGAATTACCATTTCTCCGTTAAAATGTGTAGGTTAGAATATATTAATTACATGTCATTCACAACCGCCCCTCTCCCTCACCGGGAGAGTTTGCCGCCCAGCCACAGGCCGAGACCCGCAAAAAGCAGGCATACGATTACACTGCCGGCCGCATAAGCCGCAGCCATCCCGACCTGCCCGCTACGCATCAGCCTCACCGTTTCGAGCGAGAAGGCGGAAAAAGTGGTGAATCCGCCGCAAAAACCCGCCATGGCGAACACCTGCCATCCTCCCGGCGGCAGCCAGGCAGCCAGCACTCCGATGGCGAGGGAACCCGCCGCATTGACGGCGAAAGTCCCGACAGGCAATCCGCCCCGGAGCGGCAGCGACACGACGGCAGCCGAAACGGCATATCTCAACGCACTGCCCGCAAAGCCGCCCGCACCCGCGAGCAATATCTCCTTTACCATCATCTATCCGGGTGAAACCGCCCTAATTACGCAGGTGCAAATGTAATGAAAAAAACGTGTCGCAGGCCGGGCCTGCGGGAATATTTGCACCGACGCGGCCTGTCGGCGGCAAACGACGGAAAAATGAAGACCTTCGGCCGATTCGCCGCTCCGTCTTGGAATTTTTTGCAAAAAAGAAGTACTTTTGTAGGTTGCCTGAATAGTGCCGGGCAAAGTAACGAATAAAATCCTTGAAGATGGCTACCGAGAAAACCAACATCCCTGTTCCCGAGGAACATGTCGGCGAGGCCGAAGATGTGAAGAACGTAACCGAAAGCGGGGGACGCACCGCTGTCGCAGAGGCGCCCGCCGTTCCCGCGACGGCGGAGGAGGAATCCGCGTCCGTCAAACACGAAGGGCCCGACGGGGCCGACGAAAACGAAACCGTCAATTTCGCCGACGAAGATGCGGCGCTCGATGCGGCCCAGCCCGAACTCGACATGGGCGAGGCGACCGACGAAGAACGCGCGCAGGAGGAGCACGCCGACGCGGAAACGGCCCGGAATCTGGAAGATATCTCGCGGCTGGACAAGCACCGGCTGGTGGAGCTGTTCGCCTCGCTGCTGCAATCCAAACCCGTACAGCAGATAAGGCGCGAAGCCGAAGCCATCAAGGTGGCCTTCTATAAACTCCACCGCGCCGAGAACGAACAGAAGAGGCGCGAATTCACCGAAGGAGGCGGTGCACCGGAAGATTTCGTACCGCAGCCCGATGCCGACGAAGCACGCCTCAAGGAGCTGTTCGCCGAATACCGCAGGCGCAGGGCGGAGTATCTGGCCAACATCGAAAAGGAGAAGGAGGAGAACCTCCGCACGAAACTCCAGATAATCGAGGAGCTGAAGGAGCTCGTAAACGGCAACGAAACGATGAACAGCACCTTCAACGCCTTCCGCGAACTTCAGCAGCGCTGGAGGGAGACGGGCATCGTCCCCCAGGCGAACGTCAAGGAGCTGTGGGAGACCTACAACCTGCACGTAGAGAACTTTTACAATTATATCAAGATAAACAAGGAGCTGCGCGACCTCGACCTCAAACGCAACTACGAGGCCAAGGTACAGCTCTGCGAAGCGGCCGAGGCACTCATGCTCGAACCCTCGATAGTGACGGCCTTCCGCAAGCTGCAGGACCTGCATGACCAGTGGCGCGAAACGGGCCCCGTAGCCAACGAATACAAGGAGGCGCTTTGGGAACGTTTCAAGGAGGCGAGCACGCGTATCAACAAACAGCACCAGGAGTATTTCGAAAAACTCAAGGAGGAGCAGCGACACAACCTCGAACTGAAGACGGAACTTTGCGTCAAGGTAGAGGAACTCTCCTCGGAGATACTCACCACCCGCAAGGAGTGGAACAAAGCGTCCGAACGGCTCATCGAGATACAGAAGGTGTGGAAAACGATAGGCTTCGCACCGCAGAAGGACAACGCCCGCATCTACGAACGCTTCCGCAACGCCTGCGACAAATTCTTCGAGCAGAAACGCGAATTCTACGAACAGCTCAAGACCGAGATGGACACCAACCTGCAGCTCAAGACCGAAATATGCGAACAGGCCGAATCGCTGCAGGAGAGCGAACAGTGGAAGAAGACGACCGACGAACTGATAGCGCTCCAGAAAAGATGGAAAGAGATTGGTCCCGTACCGCGCCGCTATTCGGATGCTGTCTGGAAGCGGTTCCGCGCAGCGTGCGACCGTTTCTTCGAACGCAAGTCAGCCCACTTCTCCGGCGTGGACGCCCAGCACGAGGAGAACCTGCAGGCGAAACTGGCGCTGCTGACGGAGATGGAAGCGGCCGACATCAGCGAAGGCGGATTCGAAATGATAAAGGAGTTCCAAAGACGCTGGAACGAAATCGGGTTCGTACCCCTGCGGCAGAAAGACGAGGTACAGCAGCGTTACCGGGCCGTGGTGGACGGCATGTTCGCCACCCTGCGGGGCGGCGAACGCGAACGCAGCATGGACCGTTTCCGGGTGAAGGTCTCCGACATGAAGGGCAGCGGCGACAAACGGCTGCGCTTCGAACGCGACAGGCTCTACAACAAGGTGAAACAGCTCGAGAGCGACATCGCCACACTGGAGAACAACATCGGGTTCTTCTCGCGTTCCAAAAACGCCGAAGCCATGATACGCGAAGTGGAGGCCAAGATAACCAAAGCGAAACAGGAGATGGCCGATACCATCGAAAAGATAAAGTTAATCGATTCACAACAGGAGCAAGGGGATAAATAGTCATGGCTGAAAAAAGTGCACCGACCAAGTACATATTCGTCACGGGAGGCGTGGCATCGTCTCTCGGGAAAGGTATAATTTCATCGTCCATAGCACGCCTGCTGCAGGCACGCGGTTATTCGGTAACCATCCAGAAACTCGACCCGTACATCAACGTGGACCCGGGAACGCTCAATCCCTACGAACACGGCGAGTGCTACGTCACCGAGGACGGAGCCGAAACCGACCTCGATTTGGGACACTACGAGCGTTTCACCTCGATAACCACCTCGAAGGCCAACAACGTCACCACAGGCAAGATTTACCAGACGGTCATCAACAAGGAACGCCGCGGCGATTTCCTCGGCAAGACGGTACAGGTCGTACCGCACATCACCGACGAAATCAAACGCCGCATCAAACTGCTGGGCAGCAAGAAGGAGTACGACGTGGTCATCACCGAGGTGGGCGGTACGGTAGGCGACATCGAGTCGCTTCCCTATATCGAGGCGGTACGCCAGCTGCGATACGAACTCGGCCTGCGGAACTCGGCCGTGGTGCACCTGACGCTCGTACCCTACATGTCCGCTTCGGGTGAACTCAAGACCAAACCGACGCAGCACTCGGTGAAGATGATGCTGGAGAACGGGCTCCAGCCCGACATCCTCGTCCTGCGCACCGAAAAGGAGCTCAGCCAGGACATCCGCCGCAAAGTGGCGCTCTTCTGCAACGTGGAACCCCGGGCGGTGGTCGAGTCCATCGACGTCCCGACCATCTACGAGGTACCCCTGCGAATGCATGCACAGCACCTGGACGAAACGATACTCGAAAAGCTCGACCTGCCGCTCGACAGAGAACCCGACCTGAAGGAGTGGGAAGAGTTCGTGAACAAGGTCAAACATTACGACCGGACGGTGAAGATAGCCCTCGTGGGCAAATACACCGAACTGCCGGACGCCTACAAATCCATCGTCGAATCCTTCGTACACGCCGGAGCTGCCAACCATGTGCATGTCAATCTCACGTATGTCAATTCCGAAATGATAACTCCGGAAAATGTCGGCGAGGCACTGGAGGGGATGAGCGGTATCCTCGTGGCTCCCGGATTCGGGCACAGGGGCATCGAAGGCAAGATTACGGCCGTGCGGTACGCCCGCGAGAACGGCATCCCGTTCCTGGGTATCTGCCTGGGCATGCAGTGCGCCGTCATCGAATTCGCCCGTAACGTGCTGGGCTACGAAGACGCGGACTCCACCGAGATGCGCAAGACAGCCCATCCGGTCATCGACCTGATGGAGGAGCAGAAAGGCGTCATGGAGAAGGGCGGAACCATGCGGCTCGGAGCCTATCCGTGCCGTATTTCGCAGCCCTCGAAACTCTACGACGCATACGCCTCGGGGCTCGTTCACGAACGGCACAGGCACCGTTACGAATTCAACAACGATTACATCGACGCCTTCGAGAAGGCCGGCATGAAGCCGGTCGGCATCAACCCCGACTCGAACCTCGTCGAAGCGGTCGAACTCGAAGGACATCCGTGGTTCATCGGCGTACAGTACCATCCGGAATACAAAAGCACGGTCAGCAGGCCGCACCCGCTCTTCCGGGCGTTCGTCGCAGCTGCGGTAGCCTACGAAGCCCGGCAGGCATAAGGCCTGCCGGGGCATTCACGCACGGCCTGCGGAGAACACAGGCCGTGCGCATGACCGCCAAGAGAACAAGATTCCGATAATTAACCCTGCGGACTGCAGTCCGCGCAACCGTTACTCAAACACGAAACATCAAGAATGGATAAGAAGACACTCATCGGCCTCCTGATAGTCGGCGTCATCCTGTTCGGATACGTATTCTACAACTCCAAACAGGTCGCCAAATATCAGCAGGAACAGTACAGGGCCGACTCCATAGCACGCGCCGAACACCCCGAACGATATGTGGAAGAGGTCCCGCTCAGCGATACGGGCAAAGCAGTACGCGACGAGCTGGAGGCCCGGCAGGCGGAACAGGCCCGACAGGACTCCATCGTCATCGCCAATATCGGACAGTCGCTCGTAGATGCATCCAGGGCCGAAGCCCGCACCTACACCCTCGAAAACGAGGTCATCAAGGTGTGGGTATCCTCCAAGGGAGCCACGGTCACCAACGTAGAGCTCAAGGATTACAAACGTTACGACGGGCAGCCGCTGATGATATACAAGGAGGGTACGGCGAAGTTCGACATGGAACTCTTCATCAAACGCGCCTACAATTTCGCCCAGCTCAATACGGAAGACTATGTCTTCACCGAAGCGGAGATGACCGAAACGCCCCTGCCCGAAGGAGGCTTTGCACAGAGCCTGCACCTGAAACTGCCGGTGGATGCCGAGACGGGAGCGGCCATAGAGTATGTCTATACGCTGCGGCCGGACAACTACATGGTCGATTTCGACATCAACTTCATCGGCATGCAGGAGTACACCTCCAACCTTACCTTCTTCAACTTCGACTGGGGGGCCACCACGCTCCAGAATGAAAAGGGGTACAAGAATGAGAACATGAACACTACCCTCGCCTACCGGTATCCCGGCGCGAAGAAGATAGAACAGCTCGGTGCATCCGAAGGACATCGCGGCAAGGAAATCAAGACCAAGGTCAATTGGGTGAGCTTCAAACAGCAGTTCTTCTCTTCGGTGCTCATTGCCCGGGAAGACTTTACGGCGGATGCCGTAGGTTTCGACACCAAATCGGAGGGAACGGGTGAGATCAAAGATTTCTCGGCAACCTTCTCCGTACCCTACGACCCGGCGCAGACGAGCTACCGCTTCCAATACTACTTCGGCCCCAACCAGTACACCATCATGCGGTCGTACGACATGAAGCTGGAAAAAGTCATCCCCCTGGGCGGCAGTCTCATCAGCTGGATCAACACCGGTCTGACCATCAACGTCTTCAACTGGCTCAGCAAATTTATCAGCAACTACGGCATCATCATCCTGATACTGACCGTCATCATCAAACTGATTATCCTGCCGCTGACCTACAAGTCCTATATGTCGAGCGCGAAAATGCGGGTACTCCAGCCGCAGCTCAACGAGATAAACGAACGCTATCCCAACCAGGAGGATGCGCTCAAGAAACAGCAGGCGGTCATGGAACTCTACAAGAAGTGCGGCGTGAGCCCCATGGGCGGCTGTATCCCCATGCTGATACAGATGCCTATCCTCATCGCCATGTTCCGTTTCCTGCCGGCCTCCATCGAGCTGCGCGGGCAGCACTTCCTGTGGGCCGAGGACCTCTCCTCCTATGACAGTGTCCTGCAACTGCCCTTTAAAATTCCCTTCTACGGCGACCACGTCAGCATGTTCGCCCTGCTCATGGCACTCGCCATGTTCTTCTACTCGCGCATGACCTACAAACAGACCGCATCGGCCGGGCCCCAGATGGCCGGCATGAAGTTCATGACCGTCTATCTGATGCCTATTCTGATGCTCTGCTGGTTCAACAGCTATGCCAGCGGCCTGACCTACTACTACCTGCTCTCGCAGCTCTTCACCATGTTGATAATGTATATCATCCGTTATTCGGTGAACGAGGAGAAGCTCCTGGCCAAGCTGCAGAGCAACGCCGCGAAGGCCGACCGCAGTGCCGCGACCAAAAAGAAAAGCAAATGGCAGATGCGCTATGAAGAGGCGCTCCGCCAACAGCAGCAGATGCAGCGCCAGCAGCAACAGAAAGCCTACGGCGGCAGCCAGAAGACGCATACGGCCAAGCCGCAGAGCACCAAGAACCAGCCTCCCAAAAAACGCCGTTAGCGGGAGCATGAAGCCACGAGCAAGGGCGGAACATTGTGTTCCGCCCTTGCTCGTTTTCCCTATTTCCCTCACGCCTCCTTTCCCCGACATGCGCTTTCCTCCGGCGAAAGGGCTTATGCTGCAAAAATATATCTAAAGAAATACATATCTTTGTTCATACAGGATAGGGACCATGCGTTCCGCTTCCGACAAACTCATACGAAAGATGAAGACGATGAAGACACTCCTGCTGTGCTGTATACTGCTGACAGCCGCAACGGCACGCACCGCGGCACAATCCATCGAGCCGCGCGTAAGCGAAGAGGTGGAACTGATGTCGGCTCTCGCCCGGACGGCCGGTTACGAAGAGTATGCCATGAACCTGGGCGGAAGCTACACCGCCGATATAGACTCCTGCATGGGTCCCTGCCGCACCCATCCGGCCGTCGCCTTCATGCAGGAGATACGGCGCACGAACGGCATCTCGTACGACGCGGTCATGTCGATGGCGCTGCTGCTAAAGTACTGCGACGGCCGGTTCGTCCTGATGCCGCAACAGGAAACCATGCTCGACAAACGATGGGCGACGGTGGACAAGGAGCGTTTTCTCGCGCTGCTTTCCGATTTCCATGCCCGGAGTCGGTTCCGCGACTTCTTCGTCGCACACGAACCGCTCTATGCCGCCGGAATCGCAGCATTCCGGGAGAGCATCATGACGGGTTTCGACCAGACGTGGTATGCCGATTTTTACGGTACGGAAGCACAGGAAACCTTCACCGTCGTCATCGGTTTCTGCAACGGAGGACAGAACTACGGCATCCGACGACATCTGGAGGGAGGCCCGGAGGAGGCGGTATCCGTCATAGGGTACGTCGTGGACAGCAACGGCGTACCGCAGTACGACGGCTCCTACCTCGCCCTGCTGATACACGAATTCAACCACTCGTTCGTCAATCCGCTGCTGACGGACCATGCCGCTCTGCTGGAGCGTTCCGGGAAAATCCTGCTGGCCACTACCCGGTATGCAATGGCTGTACAGGCCTACGGCAACTGGCAGACGCTCCTCAACGAATCACTGGTACGGGCCGCCACGATATGTTACATGCAAGCACACGACTATCCTCTCCGCACCGTAAAGGCCATGCTGGTGGAAGAACTCTCCCGAAATTTCTACTGGATGCCGGAGCTGGTCGGCCTGCTGCACGAATACGAACGGGAACGCAGCGCATACCCGACCTTCGCATCTTTCTGTCCGCGTATCGCGGCCTTCTTCGACGGAGTAGCCGAAACACAAGTGAACCGTATAGAAGCTGTGCTGCAACAATGACACCCCACCAAGGCAACAGGCGATGGCGGCGTGCCGCCATCGCCTGTTGCCTTGTACTCTCCGCCCTACCCGAACCACTGGCCAGAATCTCCGCCACTCTGTGCGCTTTTCCGACCCGCTACAGCCATAGCAGCGCCTCTCGCCCAGGCACTCGGTTGAAGAGATGCAAGCACGCCATCGTCGCAGACCGTTTCTTCCGGACACTCTCCGAGGCAGTCTTTCAGCCCGATTGGCAACGGCCCCTTACTCCTCCGCGCCCAAAGCCGCACGGAGCGTCTCTGCCAGACCGGTCAGGTGGTCGTAACAGGCCATGTAGTTCTCTTTCACCAACCGATAATAATCATCGGTAGCGGTAAACCAATCGGCCGTCTGCTGAAGCTCCTGTTCGTACCGGCGCAGCCGACTCCTGCCGTATTCGGAGACATCTTCGGCCAGCATCTTCTCCAGCTCGCCGCGTAGCCGGGCTCGCTCCCGGTAGGCATCGTCCATCAAAACGACGTAATCGCCCGGCAGCGATATATAGACGCTGTCCACTATCTCATACTCCGTACCGGAGGTCTCCTCCTCCGCGAAGGGAACAAGCGTCACCACATAGGCTCCCACATCGTCGATGCTGTACGCATAACGGTAATCATCGCAGACTACGGTCACCGCATAAGCCATGAGTTCCATCACGGTATTCAGGTTCTCCTGCTCCTCTTCGGCAATCAGAAAACTCCCCGATACACGGAGACTCCCCGACGAGGCATCCTCGTCGATGGTCGCCTCCTCGAAATTATCGTATATCCACTCCTTCGTACGGGAGACCATCTCCTGACGCGTCAGTGCACTGCCTCCGGCACCGGCTATCTCTATCCGTCCCGCCTCGTCCAACGGAAACGCCGGCACAGGCAGCGTATCGTTATCGGCCCGCACCGCCGGCGGGAACAAGAGTGCGGCCGCAACGACCGCAAAAAACAACAAACTCCTTCTCATATCACGACAATATATATAAGCCAACATCCGACTGCTCAACCCCGCTTCGGCTCCCGGCCGCATCGCCGCATGAACACCGAAAACGCTTTTTCCCTTTCGGAAGCGGGATGCAAGCCTACCGCCACCGTACCAAAAAGCATTCCAACCTCCTCCCTGCACCCCGTTGCGGACACATTTTCCGCCGCACGGCAGTCACCGCTTTCCGCATCGGAACGCTTTCTCCGACCTTCCCCACAATACACTCCGCATAAGCAACCGGAACAACCGGAGAAAAACCCGGCCCTGCCTCTACGCCTCCGCCACACATCCCCGCACGGACAACCGGCACCCGTCTCCGATATGCTCCCTGCATAGCTGCATAACAGCCAAACCGAACGGACTTCCTCCATTTATCCGCAACGCAAAAACCGCCTTTCGCAAAGCATAAAAGAAGGATACAGACAACCGGAAGGGAAAAACCAACCCTTTCCGACCCGCTCGCCTGCGCAGTACATTCCGCAGGCAGTCGAAATATAAAAGACTGCCGCAGGGCATCGCAGCACCCGCGGCAGTTTATCCGGTTTCGTTCGCCTGCCCTGCGGCCGGCTGGAAGCACCCCGAAATACCGGAGCATCAGGATGCTCCGTGGCAGTTCTTGTACTTCTTGCCGCTGCCGCAGGGACAGGGTTCGTTACGCCCCACCTTCTTCTCTACATGCACGGGCGAGGGAGCCCCCTTGTCGCCCTGCCCTGCCGCGGCCGCGGCCTGCATACGGGAAGCCTGCAACTTGGACATATCCACCTTGGGACGGTTCTGTTGCTGCTGCGGCCTGCTCGGCTGCCTTACGCTCTGTTCGGTCTGTTCGCGCATCGGGATATACCCTTTGTTCAGTATCGACAGTTCGTCGCGGTTGCTCTTTTCGAGCATGGCGCTGAAGAGGTTATAGGATTCGAGTTTATATATCAACAGCGGGTCTTTCTGTTCGTAGGAGGCATTTTGCACACTCTGGCGCAGGTCGTCCATCTGCCGCAGGTGGTCACGCCAGTTGTCGTCGATGGTAGTAAGCATGACGATTTTGGTGAACATCTTGTAAATCTCCGCCCCGTCGCTTTCAATCGCCTTACGCAAATTCACGGGAACGTTATAGACCAGCTTGCCGTTGGTGATGGGGATATAAATGTTCTCCACCTGGTCGCCCTGCTTCTCATACACCTGCCTGAGAACGGGCATCGCGGTAGCGGCCACAGACTGCGCCCGGCGCTCGTAGGCGTCGTTGATATCGGCCGCAATCAGTTCCACGAGCTCCTCCTTCTTGGCATTGGCGAAGGTCTGTTCGTCGAACGACGGCTGTACGGCTACCTGACGTATCAGTTCGAAACTGAAATCCTCGAAACCCGCCTCGCCGAAGTTCTCCACGAACGTTTCGGCAAAGTCGAGCACGATGTTGTTGCGGTCGATGTCTATCCGCTCGCCGGCCAGCGCGTTGCGGCGGCGGGAGTAGATTACCGTACGCTGCGAATTCATCACGTCGTCGTATTCGAGCAAACGTTTGCGGATACCGAAGTTGTTCTCCTCGACCTTCTTCTGAGCACGCTCGATAGCCTTGGTCATCATACCCGCCTGTATCTCTTCGCCGTCCTTCAGTCCCATACGGTCCATCATGGAGGCGATACGCTCCGAACCGAACAGACGCATGAGGTCATCCTCCAGCGATACGAAGAACTGCGACGAACCGGGGTCGCCCTGACGGCCCGCACGGCCGCGCAACTGACGGTCCACACGGCGCGACTCGTGACGCTCGGTACCCACGATGGCCAGACCGCCCGCCTCCTTCACTTCCGGCGTCAGCTTGATGTCCGTACCGCGGCCCGCCATGTTGGTGGCTATCGTCACCTGCCCTGCCCGACCCGCTTCGGCCACCACCTGTGCCTCCTGCTGGTGGTGCTTGGCGTTGAGTACGTTGTGTTTGATTCCGCGCAGCTTGAGCACGCGGCTCAGGAGTTCGGAGACCTCCACCGAAGTGGTACCCACGAGTACCGGCCTGCCCTCGGCCACGAGGGAGACGATTTCCTCGACCACGGCATTGTACTTCTCTCGCTTGGTCTTGTATATCTTGTCGTCCCTGTCCTCGCGGATGACCGGCCGGTTGGTCGGGATAACGACAACGTCGAGTTTGTAGATGCTCCAGAATTCGCTCGCCTCCGTTTCGGCCGTACCGGTCATGCCGGCCAGCTTGTGATACATGCGGAAGTAGTTCTGGAGGGTGATGGTCGCAAAGGTCTGCGTGGCGGCCTCCACCTTCACGCGCTCCTTGGCCTCGATGGCCTGGTGCAGCCCGTCGGAGTAGCGGCGTCCCTCCATGATACGGCCCGTCTGCTCATCCACGATTTTCACCTTATTGTCGATGACGACGTACTCCACGTCCTTCTCGAACATGCTGTACGCCTTGAGCAACTGGTTGATGGTATGCACCCGTTCGGACTTGACGGCATATTCGTTGATGAGTTCGTCCTTTTTGGCCGTCTTCTCCTCGGCGCTCAGGTCGCTCTTCTCGATTTCGGCCACGGAAGCACCTATGTCGGGCAGCACGAAGAATCCCTCCTCGCCGACGTTGCGGGCGAGGAATTCATGCCCCTTGTCGGTCAGCTCCACCGAATTGAGTTTCTCGTCGATAACGAAGAAGAGCTCGTCGGTAATCTCCGGCATACGCCGGTTGTTGTCCTGCATGTAGGTGTTCTCCACCTTCTGCATCAGCGCCTTATTGCCCGGCTCACTGAGGAACTTGATGAGCGGTTTGTATTTGGGCAGTCCCTTGTGGGCGCGGTAAAGCAGTACACCGCCCTCGTCGTTCTTTCCCTCGCCGATGAGCTTGCGGGCCCTGCCGAGCAGGTCGTTCACGAAGTTGCGCTGCACGTTGTAGAGCTGTTCGATGAAGCCGCGGTACTGGTCGAAGAGCTGGTCGTCCCCCTTGGGTACGGGACCCGATATGATGAGCGGGGTACGGGCGTCGTCGATGAGCACGGAGTCCACTTCGTCCACGATGGCGAAGTGATGCTTGCGCTGCACGAGGTCTTGCGGCTGAATCGCCATATTATCCCTCAGATAGTCGAAGCCGAACTCGTTGTTCGTACCGAAGGTGATATCGGCCAGGTAGGCCTTGCGCCGGGCGGCGGAGTTGGGCTGGTGGTTGTCGATGCAGTCCACCGAAAGGCCGTGGAATTCGTACATGGGCCCCATCCACTCCGAGTCGCGGCGGGCGAGGTAGTCGTTCACCGTAACGACGTGTACGCCCTTGCCGGCCAGCGCGTTCAGAAATACCGGGAGTGTAGCCACGAGCGTCTTACCCTCGCCCGTCGCCATCTCGGCGATACGCCCCTTGTGAAGCACGACGCCGCCGAAAAGCTGCACGTCGTAGTGTACCATGTCCCACGTCACGGTGTTGCCTCCTGCTACCCAACTGTTGGAATAGACGGCCTTGTCGCCCTCTATCGTAACGAAATCCTTCGTGGCGGCCAGGTCGCGGTCGAACGGCGTCGCGGTGACCTCTATCGTCGGGTTTTCCGCGAAACGGCGGGCGGTGGACTTCATGATGGCGAACGCCTCGGGCAGTATCTCGTCCAGCTTCTTTTCTATCTTGTCGTCGATATCCTTCGTCAGTTTGTCTATCTCGCGCGAATGGCGCTCCTTGTCCTCCAGAGAGGTTTCAGGCTGTTCGAGTATTCCCTTCAGTTCGGTTATCCGCTCCTCGTCGGGGCGTATCTCCTCTGCGATATCACGGCGCAGGGCAGCACTGCGGGCACGCAGTTCGTCGTTCGACAGGGCGTCTATCTGCGGGTAGAGCGCGAGTATCCGGTCCACATAGGGCTGTATCTCCTTGCGGTCCTTGTCGCTCTTGGTTCCGAAAAATGTCTTGATTACTTTCGATAATATGTCCATTGCTGTCTCATGTTTCCTGTTGAGCCGGTAAATATACCGATTTTATCGGAAACTGAACGCCTTGTCCCGGACTTTTATTATACTTTTCCCCACCCTGCAGTCGGTGCACCGGCCCCGGGTGCAGTATTCGTTCCTCAACTGTAGCAACGCCTGCGAATCGAGGGCGCTGCGCACCGGCACCCCCATTCCGCTCCAACTGCGCACGATGGCATTGTTCTCCGCCGGAATATCTCCCAACAGGTCGAAAGCGGCATCTTTCAGCGCTCCTTTCCCGGTAGTCTGTCCGTAAGCGAACATGACCGGCACGACGGCATTGATGGCCAGCAGGTCGGCCTTCTCCGCCCCGATGCGCCGCGGGCACCGTTCACCCGAACCGTCGGGCACGTAATGCGTGGCCCAATAGCCCGACACCTCGGTATCGAAGAGCGCATGCACATCCTCCCGTGTCCGGCATCCCGCCACCCGGTCGAAGATGAAATCGTTGCGGTCGACGAACGAGGCGAGCTGCACGATTCTCGTGACGGGCCTGTTCTGCGCCCGGATACCCGCACGCGCCCACTCCCCGGCCCGCATGGGCACGATACCGTATTTGCGGGCGAGATAGAGGTAATGGTCATGGAGCCGGGCAATGTAATCGTCGAAATAGCACCCCTCCAGCATTCCGGCCGTACCGAGCAGCAGCGCCTCCACCAGCTCGATATCGCCCCGTTCCCGCAGAACCATCTGATAGGTAGCCCGCGAGGCAAGGTCGATGTAGGGTTCGCGATTGCGGTTACCGCCCATGGCCCGGAAAAGCATGGTGTACAGTGCCTGGGCCCAATCGCCGCCGCACCTCTCCAACACGTTCAGCACGTCCCGACACTTCCGGTCGAGACGCTCCACCACGAGCCTGTCCAGAAAGGAAATACGTTTGGCAGCGGGCAAATCGCCCAGCCATATCCCGCACTCATACCGACCTGCCCCGGTCCTCAGGGAAGCCACCGCATCCCGCAACCGCTGCGGAACGGATACGACCAACTGCGGAATGCGTTCACCGCCCGCATCGTACAACGGTGCTGCGGGGGCGGAAACGACATGCAGCACCGCCCACTGCAAAGCCGCCGGCAACAGACCGTTCCCGTGCTCCCGGCCCTCGACGGAATCTCCGCCGAAAAGGACATCGCCCCGGCGGCGAACACCGTTCACTTCGATATCCGCTGCACGGTAAATCCCGTACCCGGCATCCTCTTCGCCCGGCTTCACGATTCGCAGGGTGCCGCCGTCGTCCAGCACGAACGTTCCTCCGCCGGCATCCGCCATATACGGCCACGCGAGCCGCAATATATCGCCATCAGCTCCCATCGAACATAACATATACAGCCCCAAATATAACACAAATCAATGAAAAGATAGCGGTACAGCCGAACCGTTTCCGGTCTGCGGCGGCGAAACGAACGGGATATCCCGCCGCACAGGACGGAGCGCGGTACTGCCCATCCGAAAGCACAATGCACCCGATACGGGCTGCCGGGCTGCCCGGGCAGCGAAACATGCCGGCCCCCCCCCGAGACCGCTATCCAAAAGATGACGACGCATGACAAAAAGACGAACGGCATCCACGACAGTATGTCATCGCCACCAACCGCCGGGGCGCGTCCGGTGGCAGGTTCATGCCCTTTATGAGGGCAAACTTCCCGGCTCGAACTTCAATCCCCTGCATCCTCCGGTTCCCGCCCGTCGACAGGAGGCCGTACCGAACCGGCCGAATCAAGCGGCATGAAGCGGCCTTCCGCCGCCCTGTCATATCATCCGCCCTTATACATTCTATCCCTCTTAAACACAAGCGAACATGCACAGGGAGCGGCACTTGCCGCTCCCTGTGCATGTTCGCTATTCATGTTCGCTATTACCGGACGGAACGCATCCGGCCCCCGCGCTGCGCGGACCGGAAAAATACCCGCGACCGCTACATGAAACCGAGTTCCAGCTTGGCCTCGTCACTCATCATATCCTTGTCCCACGGCGGGTCGAAAACCAGCGCAACGTTCACACGCTCCACACCCGGTATTTTCGCTACCTGCGCCCTGACATCCTCCACGAGCATATCGGCCATGGGACAGTTGGGAGCCGTCAGCGTCATCTGTATTTCCGCCGTCCCGTCGGGCATATAGTCGATGTTGTACACGAGCCCCAGGTCATAGACATTGACCGGAATTTCCGGGTCGTATATATTCTTGAGCGTAGCGATTATGTCCTGCTCCACCCGCAATATGTCGTTCGGTTCCATCTTCTTCATCTCCCTTTCACTCCTTTCCGCCCGCCGCGAATGCCAGGGCGTAGAGCCTCATTTGCTTTATCATCGCCGCCAAACCGTTGGCCCGCGTAGGCGACAGGTTCTCGCGCAACCCAATGCGGTCGATGAAATAGAGGTCCGTATCAAGCACCTGCTGCGGAGTGCGTCCGTTCAGCACGCGAATGAGCAGCGCAATTATCCCTTTGGTGATGATGGCATCGCTGTCGGCCGAATAGTACACCTTGCCCTCTTCGAGCCGCGCATCCACCCACACGCGCGACTGGCACCCCTCTATCAGGTGCTGTTCGTCCCGGTGGGCCGGGGCGATGGCGGGCAGTTCGTTGCCCAGCCCTATCAACACTTCGTACCGGTCGAGCCACTCGTCGAACGCCGAGAACTCCTCTATTATCTCCTCCTGTACCTTGTCCGTACCTGCCATAAGATTTCCGATTATTCCATATATTCCATAATGGGCGCTATCGCTTCAGCGGTAGCCGCCTCCGGTCGCTGTATCCCCAAAATCCGCGCCAATGTGACGGGAAGCGACGCCATGTCAACCGGCTCCTCGACAACGGCATGCGGAAGCCCGCATCCGGCCATCAGCAGCGGCACGTGTATGTCGTAGTCGTAGGCCGAACCAGCCGACGAACGTATCCCCGCCCGCTCCTCTATCCTGCCCGGCACGAGGTCTACGAGCAGGTCGCCCGAACGCTTCGGGAAATAGCCGTTCCGCAGCCGCTGCATGTATGCATCGCTGGCGGCTCCACCCCGCAAGTCGCAGGCGGGGACAACACGGGAAATGCCCCGGAACTGGAGCGCGAAATCCGCCGCGCGACGCTGTACCTCGCCGAGCGAAAGGTTGCGGTTGAAAGCTTCGCGACGGTTGATATAGAGCCGCCGGTTCGCATATCCCGCCACCCACTCCTCGCCGCCGTACTGGGCACACAGGAAGCTGTTGATGATGGTTCGGAACTGCTCCCCGTTGAAACGCTCCTGCGAAGGCGCGGCAGCATCGAAAGCCTGGCTGCTGCCGTGGTCGGAGGTCAGTACGAAGAGTACCCGCTCCTGGCCGACCTGCGACACGATGAAAGATATCAGGCTGCCGACCGTCCTGTCGAGCTGATAGAACATATCTTCGGCCTCGACCGATTCGGGGCCGTAATGGGCGATGATGTCGCGCGGCGCATCGAAACAGATGTTCAGGATATCCGGAGCTTCATCCTGCCCCAGCTCCTCGCGCACGACGGCCTGCATGGCGAAATCGGCCACCAGGTCGCTCGCCAGCGGCGTGGCGAATACCGGAACGTACCGTCCTCCGCCGGCTGTGCACGGCAGACCGCCGATTGGGGCCAGTTCCCGGAAACGCGCATCCTCCGGCAGGTCGATACGGCCGTACCGCTTGTTCACATAGCGTTCCGGCCCCAGATGCAGCGTCCAGAACCAGTCGGCCAGATAGCTGTTGCCCCTATACTGGTCGTTGAAACGCTCCACCCATCCGGGCAGGTAAAGCATGTAACGGCTGGAAGAGGTCCATCCCGCCGTGGCGGTATTCACCCAATAGGCCTCGGTGCCCAGCCCCGCCATGACGATAGCCGAAACGGGGTCGGCCGCAATGCTGACCACTTTGCTCGCCGGACTCTCGGCCCGCAGCCGGTCGCCCAGCGTGGGGGCAATGAGATTCACGTTGGAATAACATCCCTGCCCGTATTCGCAGTCGAAACCCGCCGCATCGGAATCGGCGATAAGTTCCACCTCCTCGCCCGTCAGCACGTCGCACCACCGCTCGCCGACCACCCCGTGTACGGACGGATAGGTGCCGGTAGTTATCGTAGCAAGCGACGAAGCCCGGTCGGTGGGCATATAATCGTAACGGGCCGAGGTAAAGGAGACCCCGCTTTCGGCCAGACGGCGGAACCCGCCCTCGGAAAGGTTATGGCCGTAACGGGTGACGAAATCATAGGGCAGCCCCCCGACTACCATATTGACCACCAGTGCCGGCCGCTCCGGCCGCGGAGCCTGCTGTGCGGCGGCGGTCTGAAAAGCGAATACTCCCCCTACCAGCAAAGGGACCAGTCTGCATACCATCATCTCTCAACGGATAAATTTAGGACGGACAAAGATAATACAAATCGGCATATTTTTACCGTCCCTCCATGACGTCCTTCCGGAAGCGGGCTCCCTGTCGCCGCAGGTCCGTCCTTGCTGTGGCGCCCCGGCAGACCACAGCACGCCCGCCTCAGAGCCCTGCGGTAAAATAGGCGCGCTCCGCACTGAAATCCACCCCCGGAAGCGCCTCCTGAAGCTCATCCACCAGTTTCAGGGAACACTCCCTGAAGACCTCCACCGCAGCACTGCCCGCATGCAGCACCCGATGGTGCAGCGCGGCATCGAGCTTCCCCAGCCGCGGCAGCAGGGCACGCGTATCGGGGTCCATGGCGAACTCGGTGAACTTGCCCCAGATATAGTCCACCGCCTGCGCGGAGGGATGAACCATATCCTCCTCATAGAAGCGGTAATCCCGCAGGTCGTCATTCATTATCTCGAAGGAGGGGAAATAATAGACGTCGCGAAACCCTTCGGCCAGCGAAGCGGCCGCCGTGCGGAGTATCGCCTTGCTGAGCGAATTGCCTTCGAGGCCATCCTTCACATGCCGCACGGGACTTACGGTCAGCAGCACCTGCTTTCCGGCCAGGGGCCCGGACAGCAGCTCGCCGTACTCCCGCACAATCTCCGCAGCAGAGAGCCGTTCGCGGCGGAAACAGCCCGAAGGCTGTTTGTGGCAGTTGGCCGCTATCCGGCCGCTATCGGCCAGACGGTAGACCCACGCGGTACCGAAAGTCAGGACAACATAATCGGCAGCGGTCAATGCTCCGGCCCCGGCCGTCAGCGACGCATTCATCGCCTCCAACGCCTCTTTGGCCGACGCACGCGCAAAGGAACCGTGATGGTCGTAGCTGAACCACAATCCGCCTCCACAAGAGAGCTCCCCGACCTCGTAGGGTCTGCCTTCAGCCAGACGGCGAATCATGCCGGCGATGGAAGCCGGATTGAAGAGGATGCCGGTCGGATTGGCCGCGACGGGAAACTTCGCCGCCGCCAGCCGCCCGAAGATATGTTCCGAAAAGCACGACCCCGCAAGGAAGCCGCGGCGCCCATGGTCCACCGTAAACCCCGAACGGCACAACGCTATCTCTGTCCTGAACTTCATATCGAATTAAAAAGGTACCAACGGTCCGCAAAATTAGGAAATTTACCCCATTCATACATACCTTTGCCCAATCATAACCATCTGAACGGCACAAATGATAAGTTTTCCCCACTGCAAGATAAATCTCGGACTGGACGTCCTGCGCAAACGTCCGGACGGCTACCACGACATAGAGACGGTCATGTTCCCCGTACGGGACTTATGCGACAGCCTGGAAATCATCGTTCCGGAGGAGGAGAAGGAAGCGACGGAACTGACCGAATCCGGTCTCCGGACCGGGTGTCCGCCGCAGGAGAATATCGTCATGAAAGCATGGCGGCTCATGCACGAAACCTACGGCATAGGCAACGTCAGGATGCACCTGCACAAAGCCGTCCCCTCCGGGGCCGGCCTCGGAGGAGGGTCGGCGGACGGAGCGGCGGCGCTGCGCATGTTAGACACCCTCTTTTCCGTCGGAGCCGGTATCCGGCGCCTCGAGGCGCTGGCCCTGAAACTCGGCAGCGACGTCCCATTTTTCCTCCACGATGCCCCGCAGTTGTGCAGCGGACGCGGCGAGGTCATGCGTCCTGCGGAAATAGACCTGAAAGGGTATTGGATGGTGCTCGTCAAGCCCGCCATCTGCATCCCGACTGCGGAAGCCTATGCGGGAATCACTCCCCGGATTCCGGAAGAACCGCTGGCGAAACGCCTCTCCCGTCCGATAGCGACATGGCGGGACAATCTTCCGAACGCTTTTGAAACATCCCTCTTCCGCAAACACCCCGAACTGTCCGCAATCAAACGGTCGCTCTACGATGCAGGAGCCCTCTACGCCTCCATGTCGGGGTCGGGTTCCGCGATATTCGGTCTGTTCGACACCCGGCCCGAATACGAGACGGGCACCGGAATATGGCACTTGCAACTCTGATGCCGACGGCCCCGAGGGAAAGCAGAACCGGACCCCAAAAATCACGCCTGTAACCCGATAAAAACCCGCCGGGGTTTGCCGGTCGGGGAAAATAACGTATATTTGTGTCCTGTTGAATGATAATTAACCACCCTGAATACGGAAACGACATGCTTAAACGACTCTTGGGCCTCTGCGCGGTAGCCGCCGTCATGCTGTCCTGCGGCTCGGCGAAAAACATAGCCTATCTCCAGGATGCCGCAGCAGGCGAAATGGAAGAGCTCAACCCCTACACCAATATCATCAAGCCCGGCGACCTGCTCTCCATCATCGTGTCGTCATCGAAACCGGAACTGGCCGTTCCCTTCAACCTTTACAGCGTCAAAGCGCAGATGTCGGCGGTAACGCCGCAGGCACAGTCGCGGCAGGAGCTCGAAGGCTACACGGTGAACCCGGAAGGCAACATCGACTTCCCGACGCTCGGTACCCTCCACATAGCCGGCATGACGCGCAACGAGGTGGCCGACATGATAAAGGGAATGCTCACACAGTATATGCCCGACCCCATCGTGACCATCAACTTCCTCAACTTCAACATCACCGTGATAGGCGAAGTGGAAAAACCCGGCAACTTCCGGATTACGGGCGACAGGGTCTCCATCCTCGAAGCGCTGGGCATGGCCGGCGACATGACCGAATTCGGCGACCGGGAAAACGTCGTGGTGATAAGGGAAACGGACGGCGTACGCGAAATAGGCCGTCTCAACATCAAATCGAAAAAGATATTCGAATCGCCCTATTACTATCTGCAGCAGAACGATGTGGTCTACGTGGACCCCATCAACGCCAGGGCCCGCGAAACATCGGCTTTCCAGATGAACTTCCCGACCATCGTATCGCTCGGTTCCCTCGCAAGCTCCATCGCGATGCTCATCTTCTACATAACCAGCGTAAGCGGCAGATAACAGACCCCCAATCCTAAACCAAGGCTTTGCAATGACCGAGAATAACAAAGACATCATCGACGGCAGGAAAGAGGAGGAAAACAAATCCATCACCCTGCGGGATATTTTCGATTTCATCGTATTCAATTGGTATTGGTTCGCCCTCTCGGCAATCGCATTCGCGGGCATCGGTATCGTATATGCCCTCTCGCGGCCCGACGTATACCGCTCCTCCGCCATGGTGCTCATCGACGAACAGTACAACCGTTCGTCGAACAGCGACCTGACAGGATTCATGCCCGGCCGCATGATGTACCGTACCAACAGCGGCGTCGAGGACGAACTGCTCATCATGGGCTCGCGCTCCATCATGGAACGCGTGGTAGCCGAACTGGACGCCAACATCGTCTACGCCACCAAATCGAAACTCCGGTACAGCTACCTGACTGCCGAAAGTTCTCCTCTGAAACTGACGGCGGATACCATCCGCTATACCTTCAACATTCATATCAAATCGATAGAAGATGCGGACGGAAGCTTCAAGGCACTACTCGAATACCGGCTGCCGGGGCAGAAGACTACGGAAAAGACCATTACCGGAGCCTTCGGAGAGACAATCCGCGACACGGTCGGGGTCTTCCGGCTCGAACGGGCCGTGGCGACGGCCGGATACAACCCGAAAGCTGCAAACTCCCTGAGAATTTATGTCCGTCCCGTACGGAACGCCGCCGAAGCATACGCCAAAGCGCTGCACGTAGCGCAGGCCCAGAAATTTTCCAATATCGTCAATGTCTCCATCTCCGACCATAACCCGCAGAAGGCGGCGGCGCTGACGAACAAGCTCATCGAGGTCTATAACGAAGACGCCATCAACAGCAAGCGCCGGACGGCCGAAGCGACCATGCGGTTCATCGACGAACGCCTGCAGGCAGTGGAAGGTGAACTCTCCGACGTCGATACGGCCATCGAAAAGTTCAAAAGCGACAACTCCGCGGTAGACATCATTTCGGAGACGAAACTCTCGCTCGAAACCTCCCGTCAATACGAAGACGACCTGCTCAAGACGGAAATACAGTTGGAGATGCTCTCCGCCATAGGCGACATCCTCAACGGAAAGGAGGAAATCGGCATCCTGCCGGTCAATATCGGAATAGAGAACCAGGCCCTGTCGAACGCCATCAACAAATACAACGAACTGGTACTCGAAAGGATGCGGCTGGGAACGGAGACTTCGGACGACAACCCCGTCATCCGGGAGATGAACGCACAGATAATCTCCATGCAGCATTCGCTGAAAAAATCCATAGAGAATGTCGCCAACTCCCTCCAGATACAGAACGAGTCGCTCCGGCAACAGCTCGCCCAGGTATCCGACAAGGTCAGCAACATCCCCTATCTGGAACGCGAAACCGTTTCGATAGAACGGAACCAGGAAATCAAGGCAGCCCTCTACACCTACCTCCTCAACAAACGTGAGGAGACGGCCCTCTCCATGGTGGCCACCACCCCGGTCGCCCAAGTCATCGACAAGGCGCTGGTAAACCCCATCCACGTCGCACCGCACAGGTCCATGATTGTCCTGCTGTTTTTCGCCATCGGACTCATCCTTCCGGCCATCGTCATCTACCTGATAGAGCAACTGCGGGTGAAGGTCGGAAGCGTCAGCGAAGTGGAAGACAACATCCATGTCCCGATAATAGGTGCCATTCCCTCCAAAACCGCCGGCATGCACAACGACAAGATAGTCTCCCCGAACAGCCGGGATGTCGTCACGGAGGCCTTCCGAATGGTACGTACCAACTTGGACTTCACCATGCCGCAGGGCGGTAAGGTCATCATGGTCACTTCGTCCATGCCGGGCGAGGGGAAGAGTTTCGTATCCATCAACCTCTCCCTGACGCTGGGCATCGCCGGAAAACGGGTACTGCTGGTAGACCTCGACCTACGCAAAGCCTCCCTTTCGGAGAAAATCAGCGGACGCAGGCAGACCAAGGGATTGGTCAATTATCTGGTGAAAAAGGAGGAGAATCTCGACAACCTCATCAGCCACAACGCCATGCACAACGTCGATGTGCTTTATGTCGGCGTCATTCCCCCGAACCCGGCCGAACTGCTCATGGGCGACCGGATAACACAAACTTTCGAGGAGCTGAAACAGATGTACGACTACGTCGTCGTCGATACTCCGCCTATCGGACTGGTAACCGACACCATGCTCATCAACCGGATAGCCGACCTGACCGTATTCTCGGTACGCGTAGGCAAATCGTTCAAACGCAACCTGGTGGGTATCAACATACTCAACGACCGCAAGACGCTGCGTAACATGAATGTCATCATCACCGATATCGGTGCAGCCAGACGATACACCCGCGAAACCTCCACCTATGGTTACGGCTATGGGTACGGATACGGTTACGGATACGGCAACGAAAAGAAAATGACCCTCAAGACCCGGTTCCGGCTGTTCTGGAAAAATCTGAAAAAGAGGAAAGAATAAGGTTCAACTGAAGGTTAACTTCGTTCAGTACCGTAAATCAGGCTGTAACTCTTGGGAAAACCGTTTTTTTATATAATTTTGTAGGAGAGAAGTAACCTAAATCTTAAAAACTATAGAACTATGCAGACATTAGTAGACAAAATCAACGAACAAATCGAAATCTTCCAGACGAACGCGAACCTTCAACTGACCAAGAACAACAAGGCTGCCGGTACGCGTGCACGCAAAGCGGCGTTGGAGATTTCCAAACTCATGAAAGAATTCCGGAAAGAATCGGCAGAAGCTTCCAAATAAGAGCATTCGAACAACATAAAGGGCCGTCCTTTGCAAGGACGGCCCTTTATGTTGCCTCTTCCGTTTTACCCGTTACGTCTTCTCTCCCTCTCCCTTCCCCTCGCTGCTGCAGCCGGCACCCGGGACATCCCGGCTCTCCTTGCTCGCCATCTCCGAGCCACTACCGGTAATTAAGGTAATACAATCCGTAATCCATCTATCGTACGGCACCGCATGCCTCCCTACCTTTGCCATACCGGTTCCGGGAAGAAGTTTCCCGAATCCGGCAACACATTCCAACACACCCAATATATCGGCAACATGAAAAAACGCATTATTCTTATCACAATTCTAACAACGACGATTATGAATGGGATTCATGCTCAGGAAAACAGAAAGACCTTCAAGGTCAGCGACAAGGTAACGGTTGAAAATGTACGGTACGACAACCGTTTCGGTATAACGGTCGCAGCAGACATGTACCTGCCCAAAGGGCTGGATACGACGAAAAAATATCCGGCCATCGTTATCGGCACCCCCTACGGAGGCGTAAAGGAACAAGGTGCCGGCATCTATGCGATGGTACTTGCCGAACGCGGATTCGTAACACTTGCATTCGACGAATCATACAACGGGGAGAGCGGCGGAGAACCCCGCCATGTCTCCTCGCCGGACATCTTCGTCGAGGATTTCAGCGCCAGCGTCGATTTCATCGGTACGCGCCCCTTCGTGGACAGGGAGCGTATCGGAGCGATAGGACTCTGCGGAGCGGGCGGTTTCGCAGTCACCGCCGCACAGGTAGACAAACGCATCAAGGCCGTAGCGACGGCAAGCATGTACGACATCAGCCGGGCCGACCATTACGGTTGGAAGGATTCCATGACCAAGGATGAGTACGATGCCATGCTCGAACGGCTCGGCGAACAGCGCTGGAAAGATTTCGAGAAGGGGGAACCGGAATACCTCCCCTCATTTCCGCCCGATGCGACCACCGCGGTACCGGAAGAACTCGACGCCATCAGCGCGGAATTCTGGGAATACTATGCCATGGAACGCGGCCACCATCCCCGTGCCCGGGGCGGATTCACCACCACCAGCCACCTTTCATTCATCAACTTTCCGCTGATGGAGTATATCGAGACCATCGCGCCCCGACCTCTGTTGTTCATCATCGGCGAAGAGGCACACTCCCGTTACTTCAGCGAGGACGCCTACGAGAGAGCTGCGGAGCCGAAAGAGCTTTACGTCGTTCCGGGAGCCCGCCACATCGACCTATACGACCGCACGGAGATGATTCCTTTCGACAAACTCGAAAGTTTCTTCACGGAATACCTGAAATAAACCCGCTCCGGGAGCCTCCTCCCGTGTTTTACGGAGAGAACGCAGGCAACGCCCCTTTACCATCCGGCCCTCTCCGCCCGCAAATACACTCCGCAGATACGGGACAGCGGCACCGCACAAACAAGACGGGGATGCACTTTTCCGTGCATCCCCGCAATCTTGTTCCCGGATTCAGCCGCTATACCGCAAGCAGAATAAGCATCTGGGCCGTGATAATTCGCAGAAACATGGTAAGCGGATAGACCGTCGTATATCCCACTGCCGGAAGGTCGTTGGGCGATATGCTGGAGGCGAAGGAGAGTGCGGGCGGGTCGGTCGTTCCGCCGGCCATCATCCCCATCAGCGTAAAGAAATCCACCTTTCCCCATTTGTGTGCGATGAACCCGGTGATGAGCAGGGGCAGGACGGTGATGATGAAACCGTACCCAATCCACTTCCAGCCGCCGCCGACAATCGTCTCCACGAATCCGCTGCCGGCGCCGAGCCCTACGGCCGCAAGGAACATCGAAATACCTATCTCCCTCAGCATGAGGTTCGCACTGACAGTGGTATAGGTTATCATCCGGATTTTCGGCCCGAAACGGCCCACGAGTATGGCGACCACGAGTGTACCGCCGGCGAGGCCGAGCTTCACCGGCTGGGGAATATTGCCGAAGTAGAAAGGAATGCTGCCGAGCAGTGCACCGAGCAGCAGGCAGACGAATATCGGAATGATATTGGGATGGCGGAGCCGCTTGAGCTGGTTGCCGAGCATGTTGGCCACATCCTGGAGGGCCGCCTCCTCACCCACCACCGTGAGCCGGTCGCCCATCTGGAGCTGAAGGTTGGCTGTTGCCGCAAGGTCGATACCCGCACGGTTCACCCGGACAACGTTCACGCCGAAATTGTTTCTCAACTTGAGGTCGCCGAGATAGCGGCCGTTAATCTGCGGTTTGGTAATCACGATACGGCGCGAAACGTACTTCTGGTTCTCCTCGCGCCATTTGTCATCATCCACGGTCACCTCTTCGCCGATAAACGATGCCACACGGGCGGAATCCTTGGCGGAAACGACCATGTAAAGGACGTCATCCAGATTGATGACCGAATGACCGGCTGCAATGTCCACCGTCCCGTCCGGATGCATGATACGCGAAATGACGAACCTATTCGTACAGAGTTTCTTCATATCGGCGATTTTCTTGCCCGAGAAGACGGGATTCGTCACCTTCACGGAAACGGTGTTCGTAGCGGAAGGGTCGTCGCGGCGGGCCTCTTCGAGCCGTTTGTTCTCAGCCTCTATATTGACGCGGAAAATCACGCGGAGCAGTATCATCGAAAGGATGATGCCGATAACGCCCAACGGATAGGCCACCGCATACCCCATGGCAATGGAGGGGTCGCTGACACCGGTCGCATCATGATACGCCTCCTGCGCTGCACCGAGACCGGGGGTATTGGTCACGGCACCGCAGAGAATACCGGTCATCGTAGTCAGCTTCACATCCGCCACCTTGCAGAGGATTAAGGCGATACCCACGCTCAAAGCGATACTCAGCACGGCGAAGCCGTTGAGCTTGAGGCCGCCTTTTCTGAACGAAGAGAAGAAGCTCGGCCCTACCTGCATACCCACGGCGAAGATGAAGACGATGAGGCCGAAATCCCTGATGAAGCCCAGCACCACCGGGTCGAGCACCAGGCCGAAATGGCTGGCAACGATACCTACGAAGAGTATCCACGTCATGCCCAAAGAAACGCCGGCCACCTTGATTTTAGCCAATGCCGCTCCCACGGCTATCACAAGGGCCAGCAACAGAATAGAATGAGCTATCCCCGTTCCGAAGACGAGCTCCCTGAACCACTCCATAAATTAAGTTTAAGTTTGCGCGGTCGCGCGGTTAGTCGATTAAACGGTTTTTTAATTGCTTAAAACGGCGCAAAGATACCGCCTTTATTTGAAAGAAAGAAAAATATGCCGAAAATCCTCCCCTGATTGTAACATGCGGCCTCAGCGGAAACCAATTTCATCCATGCACCTGCTATGCAGAAGCGGAGCGGCGCCGTGCATCTTCTGCACGGCGCCGCTTCACGCCTTAGCCGCAGACAAGGCCCTGCCGCCAATCAGCCTCTCATACGCCGTTCAAAAGCCTCTATCGTATTTTCCAACAATATCGTGATAGTCATGGGGCCCACCCCTCCCGGCACTTTCGTTATCATGCCGGCAACCGGTTCGCAGGCGGCGAAATCGACATCACCGCACAGTTTGCCGGTTTCCGGGTCGCGGTTCACGCCGACGTCTATCACCACGGCGCCCGGTTTCACCATATCGGCCGTGACGAACTTCGGACGGCCTATGGCCACCACCAGGATGTCGGCCTCGCGCGTCACTTCCGGCAGGTTCTTCGTCCGGCTGTGGGCTATCGTCACGGTCGCATTCTCGTCGAGCAGCAATTTGGCGACCGGCAGGCCGACGATATTGCTTCTTCCTATGACGACCGCACGCTTTCCCGCTATTTCCGTGCCCGTACTCTTCAGCAGCCGGATGATGCCTTTCGGAGTACACGGCAGCAGGCACTCCTGCCTGAGCCAGAGGGAGGCCACATTGAGCGGATGGAAACCGTCCACATCCTTCCCGCGGTCGATGGCTGCGATGACCTTGTCGGAGTCGATGTGTTTCGGAAGAGGCAACTGCACGAGGATACCGTCCACCTCCTTATCGGCATTCAGCTCCTCTATCAACGCCAGCATCTCCGCTTCGGTAATCGTCTCCGGACGGCGGATGGTGGTATTCCGTATCCCTATCTCGTCTGCCGCCTTGGCCTTGCCCGCCACATACGACACACTGCCCGGGTCCTCGCCGACAAGCACCACCACCAGATGCGGTACCCTGCCGTATTTCTGTTCAAGTTCCTTCACTCTGACGGCCATCTGCCGCTTCATCTCCATCGAAAGTTCTTTCCCGCTTATTACCATAATCGCTTGTCAATTTATTCTTTCCGCCACCGCAATGACGTTCAATTCGAATCGATTCCCCTCGCCGCCTTTCCAGAAAGAGAGCCGGCGTAGGGAGGCACCTCCGTCCCCCTCAATGTTCCAGTGCCGCAGCGCCGATATCGGTGCGGTAAAACAGGTTGTCGCACGCTACCCTGCCCACACCCTGTATGGCTTTCAGCCGCGCCTCGGCGAGCGTATCCCCGCGCCCTACCACTATCAGCACCCGGCCGCCCGCCGTCACCAATCCGTCTCCGGACCACGCCGTTCCCATATGGTAGACCCGGATATCGGGGTCATTCAACGCATCGAGCCCCCCGATGGGGAAGCCTTTTTCGCACGAGCCCGGATAACCTTTGGAAGCCAGCACGATACCGAGTGCGGCACGGTCGTCCCATACGGGCTCTTCCACCGGACTCCCGTCGGCCACCCCGGCAAAAATATCGTATATGTCGCTCTTCAGGCGCGGCAATACCACCTCCGTCTCGGGGTCGCCGAAACGGGCATTGAATTCGATTACCTTGATGCCGTCCCGCGTCTTCATCAGGCCGCCGTAGAGGACACCCGTAAAGGGGAGCCCCTCGAGCACCATGGCCGCCGCCGTCTTCTTCATGATATTGTCCAGTGCAAACCGGCGTTCATCCTCGCTGATGAACGGAACGGGCGAATAGGCGCCCATACCGCCCGTATTGGGCCCCCGGTCGCCGTCGTAGGCCCGCTTATGGTCCTGGGCCAACGGCATCGGCCAGACATCGGAACCCGACACGAAACACATAAACGAGAACTCCGGCCCTTCGAGATAATCCTCTACGATGACGCGCCCGTGGCCGAACTTGTCGTCGAGAAGCATGTCCCGCAGAGCAGCCTCCGCCTCCTCCATACTCCGGGCGATGACCACCCCTTTCCCGGCCGCCAGGCCGTCGTACTTGAGCACCGCAGGCAACGGCCGCGATGCCACGTAGTCCAACGCCTCCCGGTAGTCGTCGAACGGACGATAAGCGGCCGTCGGAATATCGTACCGCATCATCAGCTCCTTAGCGAACTCCTTGCTCGTCTCGATACGGGCAGCGGCAGCGGTCGGCCCGAAGATGCGAAGGCCATGACTACGGAATTCGTCCACGATTCCGGCCTGAAGGGCGGCTTCCGGTCCGACCACCGTCAAGTCGATGTCCTTCTTCTGCGCGAAAGCCAGCAGTCCCTGCACGTCGGTATCCTTCAGCGGCACATTCTCCGCCACTTCCGCCGTACCGGCATTGCCCGGTGCGACGTATATCTTTTCCACTTTAGGCGAACGGCGAAGCGCATCCGCTATCGCATGGCAGCGTCCGCCGCCCCCTACTACAAGCACTTTCATCTTTTTCTCTCTCTTTTCGTTTCCAAAAGCAGGTCTCCGGATTCCGCGGAACGAACCGTCTGCCGCACCGCCTCCTTCGGACCGGCGTCAGTGTTTGAAATGGCGTTCGCCGGTGAATACCATGGCGATACCGAGTTCATCGGCCTTCACGACGGAATCCTCGTCATGAATGCTGCCGCCGGGCTGCACGATGGCCGACACACCATAACCCGCCGCCAGCGTCACCGTATCGTCGAAGGGCAGGAAACCGTCCGACGCGAGCACGAGCCCTTCGGTCAACCCCTTCTCCCGGGCCTCCCGCAGGGCGATTTCAGCCGACCCCACGCGGTTCATCTGTCCCGCGCCGATGCCTGCCGTACACCCGTCCTTCACCACCACGATGGCGTTGGACTTCACATGCTTCACGATACGCCAAGCGAAATCCATATCCGCAAGCAGAGCCGCTTCGGGCCGCCGCTTCGTTACGGCCATCTCCGCCGTGACGGTACAGGTCTCCGTATCGAGGTCCTGTACGAGCAGACCGCCGTTCACGCTCACGAGCTGGCGTTCGCGGACGCCCGTGCGCCGCATGTCCACTTCGAGCAGACGCAGGTTCTTCTTTTTGGTCAATATTTCGAGCGCCTCCTTCGAAAACGAGGGTGCGATGATGATTTCCAGAAAGACGGGCTTCATCGCCAACGCCGTCGCGGCATCCACTTCGCGGTTCACCGCTACGATACCGCCGTAGATGCTCACCTTGTCTGCCTCGTAAGCCTTGCTCCATGCCTGGGCAATGTCCCGGCCCACAGCAGCTCCGCACGGATTCATGTGCTTGAGCCCCACGCAAAACGGCGCATCGAACTCCCGAACGATATTGAGCGCCGCATTGGCATCCTGTATATTATTATAGGAGAGCTCCTTGCCGTTGAGCTGGCGGGCGAACGCCAGGGAGAAGGGCACGGGTTCGGCCCCGCGGTAGAACTTCGCCTGCTGGTGGGGATTCTCGCCGTAACGCAGCGGCTGCACGATGTCGAAATCCAGGAAGAGCTTCTCCGGCAGACCGGCTTTTTCCCGCAGGTAGGTCGCAATGCAGGCATCGTACTGCGCCGTATGGGTAAATGCCTTGGCCGAAAGCATGAGCCGCGTTTCGGAGCGGGTATTGCCGCCCGCGCGTATCTCGTCGAGCACCTGTCCGTAATCCTGCGGGTCGCATACCACCGTCACGTCGCGGTAGTTCTTGGCGGCGCTGCGGAGCATGGAAGGACCGCCTATGTCGATATTCTCTATCGCATCCTCCATCGAAACGCCCTCTTTGGCTATCGTCTGGCGGAAGGGATAAAGGTTCACGCAGACCATGTCGATGAACTCGATGCCGTTTTCGCGCAGCGCCTCCAGATGCGAGGGCAGGTCGCGGCGGGCGAGCAGCCCTCCGTGTACCTTGGGATGGAGCGTCTTCACGCGCCCGTCGCATATCTCCGGGAATCCCGTCACGTCGCTGATATTGATTACTTCCAGCCCCGCATCGCGCAGCAGCTTCATGGTACCGCCCGTGGCGATGATGTCCCAACCCAGTCTCTTCAAACCGTCCGCAAACTCCACGACGCCCGTTTTGTCGCTGACGCTGATAAGTGCTCTCATTTTCTATCGTTTTATATTTCCAAATCTCTGTTTCCACCTGCCCGCCCAGACGACCGACCGCCATACCGGCGGCCAATCGAACGAACGTTACCTGTTCCGTCCGGCGAGCAGGCCGGCTATCGCCTCCACATAGAGCGGATGTTCCACCGCATGTACCATCGCCTCCAGCTCCTGCACATCGGCACCGGTATAGTCGAAAGCCCGCTGGGCAATAATCTTCCCGCCGTCCAACTCGTCATTCACATAATGCACCGTCACGCCGTACACCTTCACGCCGTATTCGAAAGCGTCCCGAATGGCATGGGCGCCCTTGAAAGCGGGCAGCAGCGAGGGATGTATGTTGACGATGCGCCCGCCATAGGCATCGAGCATCACACGGGAGAGTATCCGCATGTATCCGGCCAGGCAGACCAGTTCCACACCGCGCTCGTCGAGCATGCGCACGATGTCCTGTTCATAAGCCTCCTTCGAGACATAATCCTTCGGACGAAAGGCGAACGTCTCTACACCCAGCCGTGCGGCCCGTTCGCAGACGTAAGCGCCCGGCCTGTCGCATACGAGCAGTACCACCCGCGCATCGAGACGGCCGTCGGCGCACGCCGCGGCTATCGCCTCGAAATTGCTGCCGTTACCGCTGGCGAATACGGCGAGCCTGTGTCCTTTACCCACATTTCTCTCCATCGGCAGCATGTTATTTTATCACGACGCCCTCCCGGTCGGTGACACGGCCGATAACCGACGCCCGTTCGCCGTATCCCTCGAGTATCGCCACGGCCTTCGCCGCATCCTCCTCGGGCAAGGCGATGACCATGCCGATGCCCATATTGAAGATATTGAACATCTCGCGGTGCGCTATCCGGCCGTACTTCTCCAGAAAACGGAACACGGGGAGTATCTCCCACGAACCTTCCGTCACCTCGATTCCCTGCCCCTCCTTCAGGATGCGGGGAATATTCTCGTCGAAACCGCCGCCCGTAATGTGACTGATGCCGTGCACATCGCACTGTGCAATCACATCGAGCACCTGCTTCACATAGATTTTCGTCGGCGTCAGCAGTACTTCGCCGAGCGTGCGCTCCCCAAGTTCGGGATAGACCTTATCCAACTCGAAACCATTGTCCGACACAATCTTGCGCACAAGACTGAAACCGTTGGAGTGTACGCCGCTCGACGCAATCCCCACCAGCACATCGTCCGCCGCCACCTTGGAACAGTCGATAAGACGCGCCTTCTCCACCACGCCGCACGTAAACCCGGCAATATCGTAATCGTCACCGGCATACATCCCCGGCATCTCGGCCGTCTCGCCGCCCACGAGAGCGCACCCTGCCTGGCGGCAGCCGTCGGCAACGCCCGAAACGATGGCCTCTACCTTCACCGGGTCATTGATGCCGAGCGCGATATAGTCGAGGAAGAAGATGGGTTCGGCCCCCTGCGCGAGAACGTCGTTCACGCACATGGCCACGGCATCGATACCGATAGTATCGTGCCGGTCCATCTGAATGGCTATTTTCAGCTTGGTACCCACGCCGTCTGTCCCGCTCACGAGCACCGGTTCGACCACTCCGAGCCTGGACAGGTCGAACATGCCGCCGAAGGCACCTATGTTGCCCATCACGCCGGTACGTGCCGTGGATGCGACGTGTTTCTTGATACGCCTCACCCCTTCGTAGCCCGCTTCGAGGTTCACACCCGCTTCTTCATAACTCTTTGCCATAAATATCTTGTTTTTCGTATGTTATCAGCATTTTTTATCCTTGTTCACATCGTGTATCGACTGGTAGAGCGCCGTGGGATAACGGCCGTTAAAACAGGCGATGCACAACTCTTTCCGGCCGCCGGCCGCCTTGTAGAGCGCCTCGGGCGAGAGCCATACCAGCGAATCGGCCCCGATGAGCCGGCGTACCGCTTCGAGGTCCTTCTCCCGGGCGCATATCAATTCGTCATAGGTAGACATATCTACCCCGTAGAAACAGGGATGGGTGATGGCCGGACTGGCAATACGCATGTGTATCTCCTTGGCGCCAGACTGGCGGAGCATCTTCACGATACGGCGCGAGGTCGTACCGCGCACGATGGAGTCGTCTACGATGACCAGCCTCTTGCCCTCGACGATGCTGCGCACCGGCGAGAGTTTCATCCGTACCCCCTTCTCCCGCAGCTCCTGCGAGGGTTGGATGAAGGTACGCCCCACGTATTTGTTCTTGATGAGTCCCATCTCGTAGGGAATACCGCTCGCCTCGCTGTAACCGATGGCGGCACTGAGACTCGAATCGGGCACACCCACCACGATATCGGCATCCACCGGGGCCTCCTCGTAGAGCATACGCCCGGTCTCCTTACGGAAAGCATGGACGTTCGTACCCTCGATATCGCTGTCGGGACGGGCGAAATAGACATACTCCATCGCGCACATGTTGTAGTGTTTGAACTTGGAGTAGTCCACGCTCTGCAGGCCGTTCACGTCGATGATGACCACCTCGCCGGGAGCCACGTCGCGGATGAACTCGGCTCCTACCACCTCGAAGGCGCAGGTTTCGCTGCTGACCACGTAGCCGTCGCCGAGCTTTCCTATCGAGAGAGGCCGCAGGCCGTGCTTGTCGCGGCATGCGTATATCTTACTGGCCGTCATGATGAGCAGCGCGAAGGCCCCCTCGACCATGTTCAGCGCTTCGAGGATGGGGAAGATGCGGTCACGGCTGTCGGTCTCCTTCTTGATGAGGTGGGCGAATATCTCGCTGTCGGAAGTGGAGTGGAACAGACTGCCCCGCTCCTCAAGGAATGTTTTCAGTTGGAAGGAGTTGACGAGATTGCCGTTATGAGCCAGCGCAAAGTCGCCCGTACTGTGCATGAACATGAAGGGCTGGACATTGTCGATGCCGCCCCCTCCCGTGGTCGAGTAGCGCACGTGTCCTATCGCCATGTTTCCCGTCAGCGTCCGGAGGTTGTCTTCGTTGAAGACCTCCGTCACGAGTCCCTCGCCTTTGACACGGTGGAACGTGCGGTTGTCCACGCTCACGATGCCGCACCCTTCCTGACCGCGGTGCTGGAGCGAGTGAAGTCCGTAATAGGTGAGCGACGCAGCCTTCTCCACGCCGAACACGCCGAACACGCCACACTCCTCATGGATTTGCCTGTCCTGATAATTAGCCATTTGTCTTGTCCTCCCAATAAAAATACCGTTCCGGCCCCCTCCCTGCGGAAGCCCGTACGTCATATATTCGTCAAAAATAAAAAAAGGGAAGCACACACGCAAGGAAAAAACTCCCCGCACATGCGCACTTTCGGTCCCTTATCCGAAAAAGCCATCCGGCCCCATAATCACAAACGTCCTTACGGGACCGGAATCGTATTCCCCGCTTCCGCTTATTTCGTAAGCCTGTGGAGTATCTCCTCGTATGCTTCGCGCACCTTGCCCAGGTCGCGGCGGAACCTGTCCTTATCGAGTTTCTCGTTCGTCTGGGAATCCCACAGACGGCAGGTATCCGGACTGATTTCATCGGCCAGCACGATTTTGCCGTCGCTCGTCTTGCCGAACTCGATTTTGAAGTCCACGAGCGTGATGCCCAACTTCTTGAACAGGTCGGTCAGCAGTACGTTGATGCGGCGCGTCAGTTCGAACATCTCGTCGAGCTCCTCGTAGGTGGCGATGCCGAGGGCTACCGCATGGTCGTTGTTGATGAGCGGGTCGCCGAGCTCGTCCTTCTTGTAACAGATGTCGATGATGGTGTTCGACGGCTTCGTTCCCTCCGGGATGTCGAGCCGCTTGGCCATCGAACCCGCGATGACGTTGCGCACGATAACCTCCAGGGGGAATATCGTGACGCGGCGGCAGAGCTGGTCGCGGTCGTTGAGCTGTTCGATGAAATGGGTCGGTATACCGTTCTCAATCAGATATTTGAATATGATAGTGGATATCTGGTTGTTAAGCAACCCCTTCGCCTCTATCGTCGCCTTCTTGACGTTGTTGTATGCCGTGGCGTCGTCCTTGTAATGGATAACGATAAGGTCGGGGTCGTCCGTCAGGAACACCTGTTTTGCCTTGCCCTCGTAGAGCATTTCGCGCTTTTCCATAGTTGTTGGGAATTATTTATCCGTTTTTTATGTATTGTCATTCGCCGCGCCTGCCGTCGGCTGGCGCTTACCTGAATCATCTTTTCCTGAAATACCGCACGGCATTGCCGAAGATATCCTGCACCTTGTTGCCCGCTATGTTGCGGAACAGGTTGGGCTCGTAACGCTCCGTATGCCCCATCTTGCCAAGTATCTGCCCGTCGCGGCTCACGATGCCCTCGATGGCATAATAGGAACCGTTGGGATTGAACGGCGCCCTGCCCGTGGGCACTCCCTCGGCGTCGGCATACTGGAAAGCCACCTGTCCCGCCTCGAAAAGCTCCCGCGCCTGCCGCTCGTTTACCACGAACTTTCCTTCGCCGTGGCTCACGGCGATGGTGTGCAGGTCGCCCACCTCGAACCCGGCCAGCCACGGGGAGTTGGTCGAAGCTACCCGCGTGCATACCGTCTGCGAAATGTGGCGGTTCACGTCGTTGCGGAAAAGCGTCGGCGACTCGGGCGTCAGCCGGCCCAATCGGCCGTAGGGCAGCAGACCCGACTTGACGAGTGCCTGGAAGCCGTTGCAGATGCCGAGTATCAGGCCGCCGTGGTCGAGCAGCCGGTGTATCTCTTCCGCAACGCGGGCGTTGTTCAGCACGCTCACGATGAACTTGCCGCTGCCGTCGGGTTCGTCACCCGAAGAGAAGCCGCCGCTCAGCACGAAGATGTCGCAGGCGGCTATCCGGCCGCACATCTCGTCGATGGACTCCATCACATCGGCACCGGAGAGGTTGCGGAATACACTCGTCGTGACCTCCGCACCCGCCCGGCGGAACGCCTTGGCCGTATCGTAATCGCAGTTCGTCCCGGGAAACGAGGGCAGATAAGCAACCGGATGCTCCTTCGCAGGCCCCGGATACTCGAACCGAACGGGACGGGGTATACACTGCATGACGGTCGGTTCGGTCGTTCCCCGGTCGGGATAGACCGTGGCGAACTTCACCGTATTGGCCTCCAGCAGGCGGTCGATAGGCATCCGCTCTCCATTGACCGTCACCGTCTCTGCCGCCACGGTCCGGCCTAGCTCGACGGCTCCCGGCCAATCGAGCTCTCCGCGGCTCTCGACCACTATCGAACCGTAGCCGCAGCCGAAGAGCTCCTGTTCGTTTATTTTGATTTCGGCCCCTATCCGGTTACCGAACGACATCTTGGCAACGGCTTCCGCCACGCCTCCGAAACCGACGGCCCATCCGGAAACGATGTTGCCCGCCGCGATTTCCCGATGCACATATTCCCAGTTCTTCTTCAGGGCATCGGTATCGGGCATGAAATTGTGCAGCGGAAGGTGTTTCATAAGGTAAATACGATGGCCCGCCTCCTTGAACTCCGGGCTTATCACCCGCCCCGCATCGACCGTCGTGATGCCGAACGCAATGAGCGTCGGCGGTACGTCGATATCCTTGAACGTCCCGCTCATGGAATCCTTGCCGCCGATGGAAGGGAGTCCGAGAGCCTCCTGCATCTTCAGCGCACCGAGCAGAGCCGCCAGCGGCTTACCCCACGTATGGGGGTCGTCGGTCATGCGTTCGAAATACTCCTGATACGAGAAACGCATCCGCTCGAAACGGGCGCCCGCCGCAACCGCTTTCGACACCGCCTCCACGACCGCATAGGCCGCACCGTGATAAGGGCTCCATTTGGAGATGAAAGGATTGAAACCGAAAGCCATGATGCTCGCCGTATCGGTGTACCCCTCCCCTACGGGAATCTTCTGCACCGACACCTGCGTCTCGGTCTGCTGCGTCCGGCCGCCGTAGGGCATCAGTACCGTCGAGGCGCCTATCGTGGAGTCGAACATCTCCACCATGCCCTTCTGCGACACGACATTGTCGTCCGACAGAAGCGCCCGCATCTTCTCCGCGATGCCCGTCCCCGCCACTTCGCGCAGGAACGGATTGCGACGTTCGACACCGGCCACGGCTGCCTTCGCGCGGTGCTCGGCTCCGGCACTGTCTATGAATTCGCGGGAGAGGTCCACGATGAGCTCTCCCTTATGATACATTCTCATCCGGCGGGTATCGGTCACATCCGCCACATGCGTCACCTCTACATTCTCCTCGGCACAGTAACGCTCGAACTCCTCCCGGGCCGCCTCCTCTATCACGACGGCCATACGCTCCTGCGACTCGCTGATGGCGAGTTCCGTGGCGTTCAGGCCGCTGTATTTGGTCGGCACACGGTCGAGATAGATGTCCAGCCCGTCGGTCAGCTCGCCGATGGCCACGCTGACACCCCCCGCACCGAAGTCGTTTGACTTCTTGATGAGGCGTGCCACCTCCGGCCGGCGGAAAAGCCGCTGCAACTTGCGCTCCTCCGGGGCATTGCCTTTCTGCACCTCGCTGCCGCACTCCTCGAGCGACTGCGCATTGTGCTCCTTCGAGGAACCCGTCGCCCCGCCTATGCCGTCGCGGCCGGTACGCCCGCCCAGCAGCAGCACGATGTCGCCCGGCACAGGACTCTCCCGGCGGACGTTATCCGCCTTTACCGCGCCCACGACCGCACCCACCTCCAGGCGCTTGGCCACGTAATCGGGATGGTATATCTCCCGTACATGCGTGGTAGCCAACCCTATCTGATTACCGTAGCTCGAATAGCCGGCCGCAGCCTTGGTACTGATGATACGCTGCGGAAGTTTGCCTTCGAGCGTCTCCCCCACAGGTTGGTATATGTTGCCCGCACCCGTCACACGCATCGCCTGGTAGACATACGCCCGGCCCGAAAGCGGGTCGCGGATGGCGCCGCCCAGGCAGGTGGAGGCACCGCCGAAAGGCTCTATTTCGGTCGGATGGTTGTGCGTTTCGTTCTTGAACTGAAGCAGCCACTTCTGCGGCTCTCCGTCCACATCGACGTTGATGAAAATGCTGCAGGCGTTGTTTTCCTCACTCTCCTCCTGGTCGTCGAGCAGTCCTTTCTTCTTCAGGTAACGGGCGCCGATGGTCGCCATGTCCATCAGGCAGACCGGCTTGCCGGTACGCCCCAGCTCTTCACGCATGCGGCGGTAGAGGGCCAGAGACTCCTCCATCTCGCCCTTCATGAACGACTCGTCCACGGTAATCTCCTCCAGCACGGTCGTAAAGGTGGTATGGCGGCAATGGTCGCTCCAATAGGTATCCAATATCCGGAGCTCCGTTTCGGAAGGGTCTCGTCCTTCGCGGCGGAAATAGGCCACTACCTCACGCAGGTCGTCGGCATTCATTGCCAGACCGTTGGCCTTGCAGTAAGGGGCGAGTGCCGCCTCGCCCATCCGGGTAAAGCCCTCCAGCACGGGTACCGGCCTCACTTCGGCGTTCTCCGCCAGGCCGAGCACAGCGAGGTTCTTCTCGCGCGACTCCACGCCGTTGATATAGTATTTGCGGATACGCGACAGGTCGGCATCCGTCACGCCGTCGTCGAATATCAGCAGCCTCGCACTGCGTATTTTCACTTTGGCCTCGGGCTCCAGCAGCATGACGCACTCCTCGGCCGAAGAGGCCCGCTGGTCGAACTGCCCCGGCAGGTACTCCACAGCCAGGTATCTCTTCCCCGTCAGGTCGCACGTATCCGTCACGACATCCGTCACCACTTCGCCGAACACCCCGTAACGGCTCTTTTCAAGCAGTTCCGGCGTAAAGCCGAACAGGTCGTACACGTTCAGCAGACGCAGCTCTCCGAGCGACAGACCGAGATTGCCGTTCAGCTCTTCCCGAAGGCTCTGCGCCTCTACCCTGAATTCCGGTTTCTTCTCTACGTAAATACGATAACTCTCCATTATCTTGCGCTTTTCTCCGTTTCCATTTTCAAAATCCGGCGGCTACTCCACGAACCGCCCCCGCCAACGGGCATCGTACTCCCCGGCGGTCATCCCCACGAAGGTGATATGCCCCATCTTGCGTTTGGGCTTGCTGACGCTCTTGCCGTAAAGGTGGACATAGACGCCCTCCTCCGGCGACTGCGCCCCCTCTGCTCCGGTTTCGGCCGCCACGGCCTCCGCCGCGGCCAAATCCTCGCCGAGGATATTTTTCATGACCGTCGGCGCCACCAGGCGAGGTTCCTGCAAAGGCTCGCCCAGCAGATAGCGGCAGAGCTCGCGGAACTGGTTGGTCGTACACCCCTCGATGGTGTAATGACCGCTGTTATGGGGCCGCGGAGCCATCTCGTTGAAGTACAGCTCCCCGCCCTTCACGAAATACTCGATAGCCAGAATCCCCGTATAACCGCACCGGCGCATGAACGCCTCGCTCTGTTCGACGAGCCTGGCTCGCACGGCATCGTCCATGCGCGGGGCCGGCACGATGCACAGGTCGAGGATGCCGTCGCGGTGGATGTTCTGCCCTATCGGGAAACTCACGATTCGCTCGCCGTCGTTCACCATGACGATGCTCGCCTCGTAATCGAACGGCACGAACTCCTCCAGAATGGCCGGTACCCCCAGATAGGGTTCCGCCCGGGCAATATCCTCCGGAGTACGTATCACCGCCTGTCCGTGCCCGTCATATCCTAGCGTCCGCGTTTTGAAGACACACGGATAGCCTATCTCGAAAATCCCCTTCATCAGCGATTCGCGGTCGTGCACCTCGGCGAAACGGGGCACGCGCAGGCCGTTGTCGCGGGCATTGGTCTTCTCTCTTATCCGGTCCTGCGAATCGAACAGCGGCCGGTAGCCCTGCGGAATATTGTACCGTTCGGTCAGGGGAATGAGTATCTCCCCCGGAACGTTCTCGAATTCGTAGGTCACCGCATCGCTGCGGCGGCACAACTCCTCCAGCGCGGCGGCATCGTCGAAAGCGGCCACGATATGGTCGTCGCACACCCGAAAGGCCGGCGCATCCGCCGAAGGGTCGAGACACACCGTCCGTGCCCCGAGCACGGCGGCCTGCTCGGCTATCATCAGCCCCAACTGTCCACCGCCTATGATTCCTATGGTCTTCACCCTTTTCAAAACCGGTTCGTAGTTACTGCAGTTCCGTCATCAGCACCGTTTCGGTCTGACGGCGGCGGAAATCCTCCAGCGCCAGCGCCAGCGCCTCGTCGTGCAGGGCAAGAATGCTCACCGCCACGAGGGCGGCGTTCTTCGCGCCGTTGATGGCAACGGTCGCCACCGGCACGCCGGCAGGCATCTGCACAATGGAGAGCAGGGAATCGAGCCCGTTCAGCGCCTTCGATTTCACCGGCACTCCCACCACCGGGAGCGTCGTCATCGAAGCGACCATGCCGGGCAGGTGCGCCGCGCCTCCGGCACCGGCGATGATGACCTCTATGCCGCGGGATTTGGCCGTCTTGGCATACTCGGCCAGCAGGTCGGGCGTGCGGTGCGCCGACACAATCCGCTTTTCATACGCCACGCCGAACGTTTCGAGCGTCTCGGCGGCCGCCGACATCACCTCCCAGTCGCTCACCGACCCCATGATGACTCCTACCTTTACCATATTTTTTTCATTCTAAAATAATCCGCTCTAACGACAAACCGCTACAACACGACCATGTCATAGCGGCTTATTCCACCCCGGGGTCTGCGGCCATTCTCCGCAAGGGTTCCGTCACCCTCTCCGCCCCCGCATCCGAACTTTCCGGCCGGAAAAAACAGAGACACGACCCTTGTCGTACAAATACCAAAAGAGTCTTTACGGGCATAAATAAAATCACCGGAACCTTTGCGGCCGCCCCCGCGGCCAAACCATTCGTTCTTTAAAGGCGTAAAGATAATATATATTTACGGAAAATACAATGCCGCGCCCTTTTTTCGCGTCGTAACCTCCCGCAGCGGACCGCCGGAGCCGTTGCCGCACCGCCCGAATCGGCATCATGGCATCGGAACGGCCCCGTGCAGTACGGACAGAAGGCGGCACGCCTTCCCCATACATGCGTTACGGCAGGGGAAAATTCCCCTGCCGTAACGCAACCACCGCTTTCCTTAGCCGCCGACGCACGGGGCTGCCGGCGGCGACGGTCACTTCCAGATGACGTTCACATACGAATCGCAGACAAGGCCGGAGGCATCCAGGTCCGGGTTGTTCCGCAGGTCGAGCGTCGTAATGTTGTTCTTCCCGCAGTCGAGGTACTCGAGATAGGTATTGTGCGATACGTCCAGCGAGACGAGCGCATTGGTATTGCAGACGAGCGTCGTAAGCCGCACCGCATCGCTCAGGTCGAGCGACGGAAGGCGGTTCTGGCTGCAGTTCAGGAAGTCGAGAACGGCAAGGCCGTCGGTCCGGAGCTCTGCAAGTTCATTGCCGTAGCACATCAGCGATTCGAGTGCCGTACAGCCCGAAACGTCCAGCAAGGTCAATGCGTTCTGTTCGCAGCGCACGGAGACCAGGAGAGGATTGTCCGAAAGGTCGAGCTCCGCAATACGGTTCTTGGCACAATCCACGCGTTCGAGTTTTTTACACCGACTCAGGTCGAGTGCGGCGATGGTCTCGTTGTACCCGCAGTCGAGGTCGCGCAGCTCCGTCGCACGGGAAACATCGAGCGACGCCAGGCTGTTGAAACGGCAGGAGAGGTCGGTCAGAGCGGTACAGTTCGATATTTCGAGAAGGGTCAGGCCGTTGTCGCTACAGTACAGGTCGGTCAGTTTCGGATTGGCCGACAGGTCGAGCGAGGTCAGCTTGCAATTCGCACAATAGAGTTTCGTCAGCTCCGGATTATCGCCGAGGTCGAGCGCAGTCAGGGGATTGCTCATACACGACAGCTCCTCCAACCGGCCGTTCGCCCCGAGGTCGAGGCTCCGCAGCATGTTGTCGTCGCAGTCGAGGTCTCTCAAGGCTGGGAGGCCGGAGACATCCAGGTCGGTCAGCAAATTGCCGGAACAGTCGAGCATCTCCAACATCTCCAGTTCCCCGTCTCCCAAGACGAGGGCGGTCAGTCTATTGCCGCTGCACTCCACATTGAACAGTTTCGGATTGCCGCTGATGTCAAGCTCCGTTATCTGGTTGTCCCGACAGCGGATAACAGCCAGATTCGGAAAATTTTCGATGCCCTTCAACGAAGTGATGTTCCGGCCGGACAAATCGTCCATATAGGAGACATCGACCGCCTCGCGCCGGGAGACCTTACCGTCGCCGTTCTTATCGAATTTGGCGACGAGATACGCGGCGAAAACCGCATCCGGCACCTCGAAGAATTCGTCGGCCTCATAGGTGGTGAACATCTCCTCCGCCCCATAATAGAGGCGCTCTCCGTCCACTGCGTGCGGAAGCACCACGTAAGGACGAATGTAGTAGTCGGTGGCCGGCTGCAACCCTTCAATCCGCACCTCCAGGGTCCCTTCGACCGAACCGTCGTCGGTCATCGCGTCATCCACCGTAGGCTCCGGCTCCGTCGCCCAGCACAGCCCGCGGCGAACGATATGCTCCTCGTACACTCCGTAAATGACATCCGCATAGGTATCCTCTTTCCCGATGGGCATGATAATCTGCATGTCGGGCACGTAAACGCCCTCCGTACGGAAATCCGCTTCGCCGTCGGAAAAATAGGTATAGCCGTCGTCCGTCCGGACGAACCCCCTGAGATAATAGTGCGTCGACTCACTGAGGCCGGTCACGGTCGCCCGGTAAAGGTCGTTCCCGGCATCGTACGTACAAAGCCGGAACTCCCCGTTTTCGGTGCTGGGCGAACCGTCGGTATTCCAGCACACGCCGACCTCCTTGATGCGGGGGCCCCATGCCCTGCACACCACCTCAACGGACTGGTCGTACACCGTGAGACCCTCAACCGTTACTTTGGGCCGCTCGCGGTCGGTCGTAAACTGCACCTCGCCGCCGAACGTCGTCTTACCGTTCCCGCCGCGCGCATAGCTGCGTGCGTAATATTCGGTCTGGGGAGCAAGCCCGTCAATTTCGACCGCCATCCCCGGACCGGACAGGGCAATGGTCTGTTCGGTTCCCGGCGCAGGGTGTTCCGCCCAGCAGATGCCGACCTCGGCCTCTGTCGTTTCATCATAATATTCCACCTCGACATAGGCCATCACATCGGTCACGGCCACCACCCTTATCTCCGGCGGCGTCACGGTACTTCCCCCGTCCCCGCCGAACAGCTCGCCTATCTTCTCGCATGCGGTCAGCAGCAACGGCAGCAGAAACAGCGGCATTACGCTTTTCATCTTCTTCATACGCTTCGTCTTTTTACACGATTCCGTGCCGCAAAATTATCGTTTTCTTCCCCGTCGGTCAATATTATTATAAAAAATCGGACGGCAACGGGAAAAATGCACGGCCACCGGCAGACGAAAGCCGTCCGGGAAACGCACGTTTCCCGGACGGCCGAATCGTATCGCAAAGAACCGGAAGGTTACTTTCTGACAAGTGTTTCGCAGTAAGCGCAACGGTATGCACCCTCTTCGCCCTCGACGGGACGCATGAGCTGGGGCACGTTCTCCGAGTTGCAGATGCAGCGCTTATTGGGGCACTTCACACCTGCGGGATTCTCCTCCACGCCGACCAGCTGCGGATTCTCCATGCGTTTGTTCTCCCACTCGAACAGTTTGCAGATAAGGGCCATACGCATGAACTTACCGTTCTCTACCTCACGGAAATAAGCCGCACGCGGGTCCTTATCCACCTCCACGGCGATTTCGTTCACGCGGGGCAGCGGGTGCAGTACGGCCATGTTCTTCTTGGCGAGCTTCATCTTCTCAGCATCGAGGATATAGGTATCCTTCAGCGCCTCGTACACGGCCGGGTCGTCGAAACGCTCCCGCTGCACGCGCGTCATGTAGAGGATGTCGAGCTCCGGCATCACGCTCTCCATATCCCGCACCTCGGTGTAGGGAATACCCGCCTCGCGCAGCTCCTCGAGCACGTGCTCCGGCATCCTCAGCTCGTCGGGCGAAATCATCACGAAACGGATGTTATCGTAACGCATCATCGCCTTGGTGAGCGAATGTACCGTACGGCCGAATTTCAGGTCGCCGCACATACCGATGACGAGGTTGTCCAGCCGGCGCATTTCGCGCTTGATGGTGAGCAGGTCGGCAAGCGTCTGCGTCGGATGGCAGTGCGAACCGTCGCCGCCGTTGATAATCGGTATGTCGGTCACGCGCGACGCCACGAGCGGAGCGCCGTCTTTGGGGTGACGCATGGCGATGATGTCGGCGAACTTATTGATGGTCATTATGGTGTCGGCAAGCGACTCGCCTTTCGTTACCGAAGAGGTGCTTGCATCCGAGAATCCGAGAACATTACCGCCGAGTTCGAGCATCGCAGCCTCGAAGCTGAGGCGGGTGCGCGTACTGGGTTCGTAGAAGAGAGTGGCCAGCGTCTTGTTCTTGCATCTTTCAGTGTAAGCCGGACGGTCTGCGATGATGTCGAGCGCGAGATCAATAATCTCCTGCAGTTCCTGCATGCTCAGGTCGGTGATGTCGATAAGGTGATGCATAATAAACCTGTTTTATAAATTATGGTAACTGATGTTCTTCTTTCCATTCCGCCTGTGCGCCGGCGGCCTGCGGCGGCACCCTGCCGCACCGAAAGGACTACCGAATCGTCCCAATCCACGACTCGTCGCGCGGATTCGCACGGAAGGCCATCAGGCGTTCGATATCTTCCGGACGTATATATCCCTGCTCGGCAGCTACCTCGACAAGGGTATCGAAGTTCGAGAGGCTGTGGTTACGCACCTCCGCTTCGCGCAGATGGTCGAGACCGGTCTGCATGCCGTACGTGAATATGCTCGCTATGCCCAGCACTTCAGCCCCCGCTTCGCGGAGCGCCTTCACCACCTCGATGCAACTGTCGCCCGTAGAGATAAGGTCTTCTATAACAACCGCTTTCTGTCCCCTCTCCAGCCGGCCTTCGATGCGGTTCGTCCGGCCATGGTCCTTGGCGCTGCTGCGCACGTACCCCATCGGCAGGTCGAGCAGGGTGGCCGTAATGGCCGCATGGGCAATGCCGGCGGTACTCGTTCCCATCAACACTTCGCATTCGGGATAGAGTTCCTTCACCACACGGGCAAGGCCCGCCTCGATGTGGTCGCGCACCCGCGGTGCAGTCAGTGTCAGGCGGTTGTCGCAGTAAATCGGACTCTTTATCCCGCTCGCCCACGTAAAGGGCTCCCCGGGCCTGAGGAATACCGCCCCTATCGAAAGAAGGTCCTTCGCAATCTGTCTTTCGAGTTCTTTCAGTTCACCGGCCATGCCGCAGCAGCACCCGGCAGCATCAGCGGGTTTCCGGTCCATTTCCAAAGCCAAATCCATTTTTATGTCGGTTTAATTATTTAAAGTCAGGGTTATCTTCCGGCTGCCTACTGCATCATGAACTCCTTCACGCACCGGCGGTATGCCCCCACCGGGTCGGCGGCCTCCGTGATGGGACGCCCCACCACGATGTAGTCGGTGCCTATCTCCGCCGCACGGGCCGGGGTGGTCACCCGTACCTGGTCCCCCTTCGCACCGTCGGCAAAACGGACACCGGGCGTTACGGTCACAAAATCCGTCCCGCACGCCTCCTTCACCATGCCGGCTTCGAGCGGCGAGCAGACCACGCCGTCGAGCCCCGCCTCCTTCGCATTGCGGGCATACTGCACGATGGTATCGTTTATCGGAGCCTGGATAAGCAGCTCGCGCTGCATGCGCTCCTCGCTGGTGGAGGTGAGCTGCGTCACGGCGATGAGCAGCGGCCGCGTACCGTCCGGACGGGTAAGTCCCTCCAGCGCGGCACGCATCATCTCTATCGTACCGGCAGCATGCACGTTGGTCATGTCCACGTCCAGCCGTGCGAGCACCGACATCGCCTTCTTCACCGTATTGGGAATATCGTGCAGCTTGAGGTCGAGGAATATCCTGTGACCGCGCCGCTTTATCTCCTTCACTATCGAGGGGCCCTCCGCATAGAAGAGCTCCATGCCTATCTTCAGAAAAGGTTTCTCCTGGGTGAACAGGTCGAGAAACCGGAAAGTCTCTTTCGCGCCCGGAAAGTCGCACGCGATAATCACGTCTTTTGCCATTGTATTTATCTGTACTTTACTCAAAATTATCATTCGTTCCACTGCCGGGGACTCCCCCGTCGGCTCCCGCCTCCGGCAGCCGTTTCCCGCACACGCTGTCAGGCCACCCCGATGATGTCCCGCAGGCGGGCGATTCCCCACCGCTCCATCTCGGCCGGAAGCGCCTCGATGATCTCCTTGCAGGCATACGGATTGCGCAGATTCTCGGCTCCCACCTGCACCGCCGTGGCTCCGGCCATCATCATCTCGATGACGTCGCGGGCCGTCGCCACCCCGCCGCACCCCATGACCGGAATCCGGCACGCTTTGGCCACCTGATAAACCATGCGCAGCGCTACTGGGAAGATGGCCGGCCCCGAAAAACCGCCCATGGTATTGGCGATGACGGGCCTGCGCGTACGCAGGTCGATACGCATGCCCAGCAGCGTATTGATGAGCGTCAGCCCGTCCGCTCCACCCTCCTCGCATGCCTTGGCGATGGACACGATATCGGTCACGTTGGGGCTCAGTTTCATATATACGGGCTTTGTCGTGACGGCCTTCACGGCCCTGGTCACTTCATAGGCGCTTTCAGGCACCGTGCCGAAACTCATCCCGCCGTGCTTTACGTTCGGGCAACTGATGTTCACCTCAATGATACCCACCTGCTCCTGCGCATCGATTTTCTCGCAGCAGTAGGCGTAATCCTCCACCGAAAACCCGCTGATATTGGCCACCACCGGTTTGTGGAATATCTTCGCGATATGCGGCAGCTCCTCCGCTATCACAGTCTCGACGCCGGGATTCTGAAGCCCGACGGCATTTATCATTCCCTCGCGGCACTCCGCGATGCGGGGCGTCGGATTCCCGAAACGCGCCTCCCGCGTCGTCCCCTTGAAAGAGAACGAACCGAGTATGTCCAGGTCGTAAAACTCGGCGAACTCCGCACCGAAACCGAACGTGCCGCTCGCGGGTATCACCGGATTGTCGAGCCGGAGTCCACTGAGCTCCACCGACATATCCGGGCGGCACGCCGTATCCATTCCTTCCATCTTCATCGTTCCTCCCATATGATTTCGTCCGTCGTCAGCACCGGGCCCTCCTTGCAGATACGCTTGTTGCCGTTACGCGTATGGCAGGTGCATCCCATGCAGCCGCCGAAACCGCATCCCATCCGCTCCTCGAAGCTGAACTGCCCCGGCACCCGAATGGCCCCCGATAGCGCACGGAGCATCGGCATGGGGCCGCAGGCATACACGTAATCATAATCCGTACATCCGTCCGCAAGCACATCGGTGACGAAGCCTCGCATGCCGCGCGAACCGTCCGCCGTAGCGACCGTCACATCGACGCCGAGCGCCTCGAACTCCTCGGCATAGAAGACTTCCGAAGCCGTATTGAAACCGAGCACCACCGACACCCGACGTCCTTCGGCCAACAGCCTCTTGGCCAGGTTGTAGAGCGGAGGCACCCCCACGCCGCCGCCCACCAGCAGCGGCCGTTCGGTTTTCACGGCGGTCGAGAAACCGTTTCCCAGTCCGGTCAGCATATCGAGCTCCCCGCCCGCCGCCATACCGGCCATCTGCGCGGTACCTTCGCCGATTACCTTATAAATAAGCGTTATCGTATGCCCGTCGTAATCGCACACCGAAATGGGTCTGCGGAGAAACCGGCCCGGCAGCTCGATGTTCACGAACTGCCCCGACGCCGTCAGGTACTGCGTATCGCCCTCTACCACCATCCGGTAAACCGTCTCCGTCAGCGGCTCGTTTGAACGTATCCTGTATGTCGCACGTTTATACATCGTCTTTCCCTTCTGAAATAAATCCGTTCTTTACGCCGCCCAATCATGCGCCGACAATGCCGCAGCCGCCCAAGGATGCGTCGCGGTAAACCTCGCGCCCGTCTACGAGCGTCATCACGTTCCGGCCCTGCACTTCCCAGCCCTCGAACGGCGTCGCATGTCCCTTGGAAAGGAAATCAGCGCTCTCTATCCGGTACCGCGCCCCGAGGTCGAAGACGGCAATGTCGGCCGGAGCGCCCGGAGCGATTGTCCCGCCCAGGCCGAACAGCCTGCCAGGGCCGACGCTCATCAGCTCCACAAGTCTTTCGAGCGACAGAACATCTTCCAGCACGAGACGCGTGTAGAGCACCGGGAAAGCGGTCTCCAGCCCTACGATACCGAATGCGCTGCCCGCAAGCCCCTTGGCCTTCTCGGCCTCGGAATGGGGCGCATGGTCGGTGGCAACGACCTCTATGGTACCGTCCTGTATTCCGCGGACAAGTGCGGCTCGGTCTTCGGCGCTCCGGATGGGCGGATTCATCTTGAAGCGCCCCTCCTCCCGCAAGTCCATGTCGGTCAGCACGAGATAGTGCGGAGCCGTCTCACAGCTCACCGGAAGCCCTTCCGCCTTGGCCCTGCGGACGAGTTCCACGCTCTCCCTGGTAGAGACATGGCAGACATGGTAGCGGCACCCCGTACGGCGAACGAGCTCGATGTCGCGCTCTACCTGCTTCCACTCGCTTTCGGAGCATATTCCCCGATGGCCGTGCAAGCGGGCATATTCACCGTCGTGTATATATCCTCCGTGCAGCAGGGAATTCACCTCGCAGTGGGCCACTATCGGTTTGCCCAGCCGGGCTGCCTCCCGCATCGCCGCCTCCATGACAGCATCTTCCTGCACACCGCGTCCGTCGTCCGAAAAGCCGACCACCTCATCGCGCATGGCCGCCATATCCGACAATTCCCCGCCGCCGTTCTGCCGCATGGTGATGGTACCGTAAGGAACGACCTTCACGACCGCCCCCTGTCGTATCATTTCAAGCTGCACCCCCAGATGCTCCGCCGTATCGGGCGCCGGATTGAGGTTGGGCATCGTGCAGACCGTCGTATAGCCGCCCCGGGCCGCCGCACTGCTTCCCGTAGCGATGGTCTCCTTGTATGAGAAACCCGGCTCGCGGAAATGAACATGCACATCCACCAATCCGGGCAGCAAGTGCTTGCCGGAGACATCCACCGTCTCGGCCTGCGAAACGGACAGGTCGCCCACTCCGGCCACGACGCCGTCCTCCACCAAGACATCGGCACGGACAAACGCTCCGCCGGTATACACTTTTCCCCCTTTGAGCAGCTTTTTCATCCAGATATGTTTTTAAAAGAAATCTCCAAACGCAAGAGCGACCGGAACGCCTACCCAAAAAAAAGGCAGCTTGATTAGCTGCCTAAAAATTATCGGGAACGATGAGGGAAACGGCGATTGCGTAACCGGCGAAAAAGCTCTTGACACCGTTTTCCGCACGTTTATCTCTCTCCTTTTCCATCATCTCGTTTTCGTATCGCTTAAATTGGGACAAAGTTAGCACATTTCATACTCGATTCAAAATTTTCCGGTTATTTTTTCAGCCGGACCTCCATTCTCTTCCATCCACCTTCCCAACGACACACAGCCGGATTACGTCTCCGACAGCGTCCGCCCGACGTACCGGCCCTTTCCGGAGGCAGCCGAAAACACACGGAACGGACAGGTGCTCCGCTCTGCGGCCCCCTGTCCGTTCCGTCAAATCCATTCCGGCGTCAACCCTCGGAAGAGTTGCTCCACTGCCGCATGGGCACCTCTATGACGAGTATTTTCGCATCGGTCTCCGCCTCCACATCCGCATACTCCAGACCGGTCAGACCTATCGCATCGTTCTCGTGGAGCGACGAACCCGCTATCAGCACATCGCCGGACACCACAAAGATATAGACGCCGTTCGTGTCGATACGTACCTCGTACCGAATGGACGTACCGGCATCCAGCGCCGCCATCTCCACCCATGCCCGCTGGTTTATCTTCAGCACATGTTCGCCTCCCTCGGGAGAGGCGACGGGCTGCCACCGGTTCCGCCCCACCTCCTCCAGTTTCACCTTGGAGTAGGCCGGTTCCAGCTCATACTCCTGCGGAAATATCCACATCTGTATGTAGGAAAGGGGGGTGTTTCGGTCATGATTATAGGAGTTATGCACCATTCCGCGCCCTGCGCTTATGATTTGCGCCTCGCCGGTGGAAACGGTCGTAATGTTGCCGATGTTGTCACCGTGGTCGATAGCCCCTTCGGTAGGGATGAACACGATTTCCATATTGTCGTGGGGGTGCGATTTAAAGCCTTCGCCGCCTTCAATCGTATCGTTGTTCAACACTCGAAGCGCTCCGAAGTTGATACGGCGCGGATCGTAGTAATTTGCAAAACTGAAGGTGAAATAGCTCTTCAGCCAACCGTTGTCGGAAAACCCCCTGCTCCCCGAACGGTGAATTACTTTCTCCATATGTACTCTATCTACGACACCACTAAATACAAAAATCGTTCCACTCGCATTAAAAGAGGAAGGCTAAATACACATCCAGACAATTAAAACCCTATAAATAAGCAATTTATCAGAAAACATACCGTATCGTTCCATACCGGAACGCCGGGTGAAATCCGGTGCAAATGTAACGTTTTTCGAATATTTTCCGGCCCGAAAGGAGAATCGGAAAGACAAAAAACGGCCACCGCCGATAAAAGTGGCACGGTTTTTATAACGACCGATTCATAACGGCAACCCGCTAAAAGTCATAACCAAAACAAAGACATTATGAAGAAATTGTACACGACAGCAACCGCCCTGCTCCTGGCAGCGGCCTCGTTCGCACAGACGCCGGCCATCACCGACGACATCGAAAAAACCACCAAAGCCGTCATGGAACAGGCCGCGACGGAGGCCGATTCGCTGCAAAAAGCCTCACCTTGGAAAAGCAGCGGTGCGGCCGGGCTCAGTTTATCGCAGGCATCGTTCTCCAACTGGAACGCGGGCGGCGACCCGGCAATTGCCGTGAACGCCTCCTTCAACTACAGCCTCGACTACAACGACGGCAGCAACCTTTGGACGAACCGTCTGGAACTCGCCTACGGCATCAACCGCACGAGCACGGACGGAACGCGCAAAACCAACGACAAGATATACCTCTCCTCCAACTACGGCCGGCTGATAGCCCGGAAACTGTACGCCGGTGCGACGGCTACTTTCAACACCCAGTTCGCCAAAGGATACGACTACAAGGTCTCCTCCACGGAATACATCTCCGACTTCATGGCCCCCGGCTACCTCTCCGTCGGCCTCGGCCTGACCTACACCCCGACGGCATGGCTGACCGTCATCGTCTCCCCGGCGACCTACCGGGCCACGTTCGTGTGCAACGACAGGCTCTCCGACGCGGGTGCGTTCGGAGTAAAAAGCGGCCACCGCGTCCTCAACGAGTTCGGCGCGAACATCCGGGCGGAAGCGAAAACGACGCTCTGGAAAAAACTGTCGCTCTACTCGCGCCTGGAACTCTACTCCAACTACCTGCACAATCCGCAGAACATCGACATCAATTGGGACATACAGCTCGATTACGCCCTGACCGGATGGCTCACCGCCAACCTCTATGTCAATATGATATACGACGATGACATCCTCTTCGGCAAGACGGCCGATACGCCCGGTTCGCCGCGCCTCCAGATAAAAGAGGTGCTCGGCATCGGTTTTCAGGTGAATTTCTGATGCCGGCACAAAGGAAGGAAACGCCGCAGGGAACACACGGCAGCGGACGATTCCCTAACCGGCCGGAACAGGGGACGGGATTGCAATCCCGTCCCCTGTTCCTTGTACGGAAAACGGACGGACAGGAGAGGAATATCCGCAAAGTTGCGTTACTTTGTACTCCATGAAATTGTTCTACATCATTCTCGGAAGCACGGCGCTCGCTCTCGGTATGCTGGGCATCTTTCTGCCGCTGCTTCCCACCACCCCTTTCCTGCTGCTCTCCGCATGGTTCTACTGCAAAGGGTCGGACAGGCTCTACGGATGGCTCATGAGCCACCCTTATCTCGGCTCCTACATACGCAACTACCGCGAAAAAAGGGCCATCACGCTGCAAAGCAAGGCGACGGCCGTCTCGCTGATGTTCGTCACCATTCTCATCTGCATCCTTTTCGTGGCGGAATCCCTGTGGCTCAAAATCCTGTTGGCCGCAATATTCGCGGCGGTCTCGTGGCACATCCTCTCCTTCCGCACGATGCGCCGCGACGAAAACCTCCGCCTCTTCCGTGTCAGGAAAGCAGGCGAAATCGGCCGTACAGCAGCCCTCCTGCACGGCGAAACATCGGTAGAGGGAGACCAAAACGAACCGTGCGCCGCAGCCATCGCGGCACGCATGAAGAAAGGATACGAATATTACCTGCTCCGCGCCGACGGTACCGACGTAGGGTGTGCAGTGCTGAAACCCTGCGCCGACGGTACACTGCTTCTCGACAGCCTCCGCATCGCCGAAGGAGCACGGGGCAAAGGATATGCCCGCGACACCTTCCTGTTCATCGACTATTACGGCCGTTACCGGGAAGTGCATACCGTACGGCTTTCGGTGGACAAACGCAACGGACGGGGAATCGCCGTCTGCGTGAAGAGCGGCTTCATGATTACCGGCAGCGGGCCCGTGCAAGCTCCCGACGGTAGCGTAAGCGAACACTATCTCATGGAAAGGAGCCTCCTGCCGCCCCGAAAGCGGTAGGACGGAAGTCCTGTCCGATATCTACCCGAAAAGTCGCGGCCGACGCTCCCCTGCTCCGGTCACAACCGCTTTCCCTACGCCGCCCGCGACATCCCATGTATCCGCAGATGCGATAACAACGATTGCATCCTCAGACCGCATTCCCGAGGGAAACTCCGTGTACGCTGCCGACAGTTTGTGATACGGCATCAAACCGCATTGTGCAAAATTTCCCTATCTTTGTTCCGGACTCCCGTCATCTGCACGCGCCAGTCCAACGAAACGCTCCGCAACCGTGGTTCCCGTCCGTTTTCATATCCATACGTCCCGCCTGTTACGCTCCCTTGCCGGAACGTGCATTTCGCTGGCACTCTGCTTCCTGCTCTATACCGTTCTCGACGTCAATGTACTGGACCATCTGGCGCCGCAGGACGACGAAGCGGACGTCATCAACTACTTCTACTCGATTGAGAACCGGGGGCCCGACACGGAAGCTTATAGCTGCTTTTACGACGACCGCATCGTGCTTTTCGACCTGGAAGGAGAGAAATCGCGGGCAGCCATCGCCGAGGCCATCGAACGCATAGACGCCTGTGCTCCCGCAGCCATCCTGCTCGACGTCATCTTTCCGGCAGCCGCCACGACGGATACCGCCGAAGACCGACGGCTACGAAATGCGGTCACCGAGGCCCGCAACCTCTATGCGGCCTGCCGGCTGACCGACGGGGAGACGGAACGGTCGTTCTTCGTGACAGACGGGAACATACCCGAAGGGCTCGTCAACCGCCTCACCTATTTCCGACCTGCCGAGACAGAACAGGGCGATACCATCCCTTATCTGCCCTATCTCGCAACCGGAACGACAGGCACGCCCGACCCGTACCGGACGGTGAACTACTTCGACAAGGAGTTCTTCACGACGGGCATCTCCCAACCGCTCCTTCCCGACGACATCCGGGGACGGTTCGTGCTGGTGGGTGACCTGAAAGACCTGCGCGACACGCACGACATGCCCTTCCGCATAGGAGGAACGCACCGCGTACCGGGCACCGTGCTGCTGGCCCATACGCTCTCCACCATCCTGCACGATACGTGGGTGGTGAAGCTCGCCCCGGTCTGGGGCGCGGCCGCCGCTTTCGTCCTGACATTTCTCTTCACATATTTCTGCTATGCCGTCCGGGAAAGCCGGCGCCTTCACCCCCGCTGGGCCAACTTTATCGAAAGTGCGGCCCGCATCCTGCTCATCGTACTGCTGATGCTGGCCGGATATTGCCTCTTCTCGAAATACGGAGTGGTACTGAACCTCGTCTATACGATGTTCGCCCTGGCGCTGACAGGCTTCGCGGCAGACATCGTCGAACTGGCCGGATGGGTTCGGGGGAAACACCGTACACGCAAACGCTCCGGACGGACGAAAAAAAACGCAACAGATGAAACGGACAATCCGTAAAATGCTGGGCCTGCTGGTCTCCCTGTTTCTGGCGGGAACCCTCTCCGCCCAAAGTTACCGCGTCGCTTCGGTGAACGGCGACGCCCACTGCCTGCGTGCGGGCCAATGGGATGCACTGACCCCCAGAGAAACCCTCTCCGCGGAGGATATAGTACGCATCGGGAAACACTCCGTGCTGTCGGTCATCGACCGGGACGGCAACAGACTTTACGCCCTCAAGGAGCAGGAAGAAGCCCCGCTGGCCGAAATCATCGAGGCTCAGCGCCGTTCGGCCCTCGGCCGTTTTGCCACCAATTTCCTGCGGGCACTGACCCGCGGCGATACGGAAAAAATCAGCCACGAAGCGACCGTATCCTACAAGGACCTCAACGCCGACGGAGCCATCCATGCCGCCATCGTCACCCCCGACTACCGGTCGGCCTACCCCCTGTCGATGGTGCTGGTGGACGAACAGACCGGAGCGGAAATCAGCGGCCGCGCCCCGATGGGCCGACGTTTCTTTTTCCGCATCACCAACCGGGGAGATATCCCGCTGTTCGTCAATGTTCTGGACATCGCCTCGGACGGAAGCCTTTATGACTGCCTGCCCATCGACGAAGGCGGTACCATGCTGCACCTGCTGGTCCCGGGCAACAGTACGGTCGACTTCCGGCAGTATCCGATGGAGTTCTCCGAACCGGCCGGAACCGACCTCCTCGTCCTGACGGCCTACGACCGGCCGTTCGACCTGCGCCGCGTGGCCGAAGCGCTCGGCATGAATCGACCGGCAGACGCATCGCCCGACGGCGTCGGCATCTTCCGGATGCCCCTCGAAGTAACAAATCCTTAACCGACATACGGCTACGACATGAAACGATTCCTGTTATTTAGTCTCCTGTCCCTCTTGCTGCCGGCAAGCGCCCCGGCACAAACCTCCCTGCGTGCCGCACAGGACCCGGATACCGAACTGTGGGGCTTCGTCGATGCTCGGGGCGAATGGGCCATCGCTCCCGCATTCGAAGAGTGCCACCCCTATTCGTTCAGCAGCGGATTCCGCCTCGGTTCGGTCAAATATAAAGGACGCTGGGGCTGCATCGACCGCAAAGGAGCGTTCGTCATCCGTCCCGTATTTTCCTACGGCGATTCCTATCTGGCCGGACAGCACCTGCTCGCAGGTACCCCGGTAGGCAGGGTACTTTACCGCATCCAGGACCGCGACACGGGAAAATGGGGATTCGTCAATCACCTCGGCAACTGGGCCATCCTGCCCCGCTACGAAGACTGCCATCCCTATTCGTTCGGCGAAGGCATCAACTTCGCCAGCGTGCAATACCGCGGCAAATGGGGATGCATCAACAAAAAGGGCGAGTTCGTCGTCAAACCCGTCTTCTCTTACGGCGACTCCTACCTGGCCGGAATGGAGTGGCAGAACTCTCCGGACTATGCGGTCGTCCCGGCCTCCCAGGTGGCCAACTATGTGCCCGACGGGACAGACATGAATCCGCAGACCACGACTGCCCGGAACCTCACCAAACACGCGGCGGACACGACGGTACGGACACCCGCCGAAGATGCGGCCCCGCCGGCCGCCGTGACGCCTCCGACAGTGGCCATCCTGAGTCCGAAGGATGGTACGGGTTACGACCTGGACGAGGTGGTCATCCGTTACGAGGCGAAAACGGCCGACGGCAAAGCGCCGGAAATCATGGTCTCCATCGACAACGAACCCTACGACATGACTGCCAAGGGGGTACGGCGCGTGGGCGACGAGCTGCGGCTGAAACTGCCTTCCAAAGAGGGAGTGCGCCGCATTCAGTTGATTGCCAAAGATTCGCGCGGGCTGAACAGCGAGCCCGTCTACCTGACGCTCCGATATACGGGCGAGCAACTCAAACCCGCGCTGCACCTGCTCGCCGTGGGGGTGGGACAATACGACGACCCGAACATCGCCGACCTCGCACATGCGGCCAAAGATGCGAAGGATATCGCCCGGGCAGTGGCCGGAGCCAACCCGGAGGGATACCGCAAAATCGAGGAACCGATTCTGCTGACCGATGCCCATGCTACGGCCGTCAGCCTGAAAACGGCGCTGATGCAACTCGCCCGCAGCGTCCGGCAGGACGACGTGGCAATCCTCTATTTCTCGGGACACGGAGCGCAGGAGAACGACGAGACCTATTTCCTCACCTCCGACGCCGTGGAAGGGAATCTCTATGCCACGGCTGTAAATTTCAACGATATCCGCACGGCCATGCGCATCCTGGTGGACAAGCACTGCCGGGTAGTCGTCTTCATGGACGCCTGCCATGCCGGGGCGCTCTATAACACGAAGTCCATCTCGCGAACGCTTCAGTTTGCCCAACCCGGCGTCATCGGTTTCTATTCGAGCACCGATTCCCAACAATCCAACGAGGCCGAAAAGTGGCAGAACGGAGTCTTTACCCGCGCCCTGCTCGACGGTCTTGCCGGAGAGGCCCGCGACGGGCAGGGCAACATCACCACGCTCGAACTGGAACGCTACATCAAAACGACCGTCGCCAACGAAACCGACGGCATCCAAACGCCCATCGTAGAGAACAACGTAGGAGATTTCATCCTTTTCTACGAATAACCGCAGACAGACTGCCGCAGGAGCGATGCCTGCGCAGCAGTCCGATACGGAACGACAGAAGCTTCCGGAACCCGCCGACCGGAACCGGCAGGAAACCGCCGCCTCTCCGCAGACTGCTGCCGGGAGGGGCGGATACCCCGTACAAACAGGGCAAAAGAACACGCAGCCGTCCGCCGGCGAGGCGTCCTGTCCCCTTTCCGCCGCAGGAACAGCACACAGGAAACAGCACATAAGAACTAATTATCAACCATTTACTTTATTTGCACCATTTCTATCGGATTTTCGCCGGTTCTGCGTATCTTTGTAACAGACAGTTGCAGGCCTGTAATCCGGGAAATCTCCTTTGGCACACCGGCCTGTCCGGTCTTAGACTACACTTGTTCGGCGGAGCCGGAACGCTTCCGCCATCGACCATACCGACGGACATGAACATGGGACGAACCCTTGCGAATATCACCATCGCACTGTGCCTCACGGCACTTTCCGCATCGTGCGCACACGACAACGCATACGTCGATATCGACGACCCCGGTATGCACGACATCGAACTGTCGGGTACCAATCCCTTCACGGTCAATTTCCGGGCGAGCGCCGAATGGTATGCACGCATCTTCTACGAACAGGGCGACACGACACGGTGGCTCAACGTCACGCCGCTCTCCGGAAGTCCGAACATCACTTCCGTAACCATCATGGCCAAATCGGCCAACTACACCGGCAGCGACCGCCATGCCGATGTGGAGATAAAGCTCCCCGGAAATGTCGGAACGCAAATCCGGGTAACGCAGCCGGCCGTCGCCAGACCCAGGCAGCTCTCCGGCATCAGACGCACCCTCATCGGCGGAACGCTCGACGGGCCGGCGGAACTCTCTTTCGAATACGCAGACGAATCGGACGAGGTAACCTCCTTCACGACGGGAAGCGGCGACGGCGCCGTCACCTATTCGGTGGAGAAGGGCAGCTCCTCGGGTACCGTCACGATGGCCTCCGGAGGAAGCGAAAGCAGCTTCCAGATAAAAATGCTCGACGGCCGCGCATACGGGTATGAGAATCTGGAGTGGTCTTTCGCCGACGCGAATACGGGCATCATCCTCAACCGGTCCACCGTATCGATAAGCCTCAGCTACGACAACAGCGAGGACAAGCTCCTGCAAAAAATCACGCGCAACGAGACAATGAGCATGCGCAACGGAGAGACCCTCGATACGGCGCAGGTCATCAACGAAACGTTCGACTACTTCTACGACAATCTCCGCGTGGACAGCATCTGCCACATCACCACCTACAATCCGAACGACGAGGCGAAAATGGTGCAGGATACCGTCCAATACAAGCTGAACTACCCGACACAGGAAACGGGATATCAGGACAACAACCTGACAGCCAACGTATGGAACATCTTCGTCCTGCCGGAGGCACAGGGTACGCCGTTTTACTCCCTCACCGGTTTCTGGCTGCTGGGACTGACGGGCGACCCGCAGAGCAACTTCCCCGAAAGCGCCGATATCACGACGCAGATACATTCTCAGGAAGGACTGCAAACCTCGTGGCCAACCCGATACCTCTACTCCTACCACCGCAACGGGGACGAACTCTCCGACGCCGCAACGGATATTGTCTTCCCGTCATCCACCCCCCGGCTGACCATGACCTTCTCCTACGAAACGCCGGCCGGCGACGGAGAGGAGGGCGACGACATCTGACACCCGGCCGCCGGTACAACATACATCCTTCCAGCCACAGAACCACACCCGGCCCGATACCTTTCCGGTACCGGGCCGGACCGTAAACCGCCTCCGACAGCCGAACTCCTTCCTGACCACAACACGTCCGTATCTTCCTCCCTCCTTTTGTTCGCAACGTTACCGTACGCTATCCCCCTACCGGACGGCAATACCCGCACTCCCCTGGTCCCCTCCTGCCTCTTCAAGTCCGCGCAAAAACACCTGACTTCACGTTCTCAGGCTCCTGCCAAATGCACTGAACTTCGTTTTTTGCGTTCATTTCATCATATTTTTTCCCTTACATAATATTAAATTTTATTTACCTATTTACTTTTACATAGAACTTATTGTACAATGTCAGTTCCATTTTCTCCATTAATCACTCAACCAAAAACACCTGACTTCATGAAAAAACTCCAATCCATCCTATGGATGGCAGCGGCAGGCTTTCTTGCAACAGCCTGCGAGACACCAACACAGTATGAATACGTCCGCCTGAGCGACGCCGCCTGTACATTCCTCGCCGACGGAAACATACCCAAAGCCATCGAAGTGGCAGCCTCCGGGCCATGGAGTGCCGAAACGGGCGCTTCGTGGCTCACCGTCACGGAAGAGGCGGAGGGCATCGTCCTCGCCGCTGCAGACAACAAAGCGGATTCCGAACGGCGGACCGAAATCACCATTGCCTGCGGACAAGCTACCGCACGTATCACCGTTATCCAGATGGCTCCGGAACACCGAACCAACCGTTACCGTATCCTCAAAACCTTCGACATGGGAGCCGTCCTGTCGAAAAACGGACGCTACGCTGCCGGAAACGTCAAGACCGTGAGGACAGACGACGTATGGGAAAACCGTCCAACCGTCATCGACCTCGAAACCGACGAATGGATACAGTTCGGACCGCTGCCCGATGACCTCTACTGCATCGAAGTCCCTTTCGCCGTATCGGACGAGGGCACCGTTTTTTTCTATGATTCCAACACGAACGGATGCATCGGATTCGACATCTCCGGGAATGCCTTTACTCCGAAGGCTCCCGCCGGACAGACGACCATTCCGCAGGTACAGAGCATTTCGGCCGACGGACGCATCTGGGTCGGCTGGGGCCATCAGCCGGGCAACCTCTACCAACCCATCCGATGGATTGACGGAGAACCGGAGATACTGCCCGTACCGCCGCTCAATTTCCGCGACGCCCCATATGTGACAGGTGTCACGGCCCGCGGATGTTCCGCCGACGGTTCGGTCATCTACGGCAGCACGTGGGACAACCTCGACTTCGGAATGCTCTACTGGAAAGAGGGCAAGGTCGACTGGGTCGGCAGCGACGTCCGCGAAACGCAAACCGTACAAATAGATAACGGGGCAGGAGAAACCATCGACTACCGTCTGGTAAACGGCATGATCGCTACCGCCGAATACACCAAAATAAGTCCCAACGGCCGATGGATTGCCGGAGCCTACCGGACGGAAAAACTGGCCGGCAACGACATAGCGAGAACCCAATATCCGGCCTTTTTCAATACCGAAACGGGAAAAACAACCATAGTCACGGACTTCGGCGAAGGTTACGCATCCCACGCGACGGACGACGGCCTGGGCATCATCCTGCTCGGAACCTTTCTGCCGAGTTCGGGTATCGTGTACGACATCGAGCATCAGGTGAGCCTCGGCTCCGTAGAGGAATGGGTGTCCGACAATTACGGCATCATCATTCCGACGGGGTACATCACCTACATCACCCCCGACCGCTCGCGCCTGATGGGCAATGTTCTGGAAAGCACTGCGGTCGGAACACGTGTCGTAAGCTGGTATGTGGCTCCGCCCCTCGAAAAATAACCGACGCCCGTGCATACACACAACAGCAACACATTTTCCAAACGAACGAAATCGAAGAAAGCAACATGAAAAAAACAGTATTGGGGGCCGCTGCACTGCTCCTCGCCGCAGCTTGCCAGCCTACCGAACAGGAAGAACGCTCCCTCAACGTATCGCCGACCGAACTCTCGTTCACCGCGGTCGGGGCAGCATCCCAAACCGTTACAGTGACCGCCAACAACGTGACCTGGGAATACACCGTTCCGGCGGTTTCGCAGGAATGGCTTTCTGTAACACAACAGGGCACTACGCTCACCGTCTCCGTCTCGGACAACCAACTGGCCGAAGAACGGATAGGCCAAATCCGGATAGATGCGACCGACAACAGCAAACTTCCCGCCCGCAGCGTCACGGTAAGGCAGGAGGCGAATCCCGAACCGCCGCAAGTCTCCCTTTCGGTCGAACCTGCCTCGCTGACATTTCCGGCCGAAGGGGCCGCACCTCAGCAGGTGACCGTAACCGCCGAACCCGAATCCATGGAATGGAGAGCCGAATCCGATGACGACGCACAGGGGTGGGTAACGCTGACGCAGGAGAAGGGGCAGTTGACCGTCGCCGTCTCGGACAACCCCGAAACCCGGCGCAGGACAGGCAAAGTCGTCGTAACGCCGCAGCATACCGCCGCCTCCCCGAAAGCCATCGTAATCGTTCAGGAAGCGAAGGTACTTCCACCTTCCCTCTCCGCCGATACCGAAGGCCCCATCGCATGGGAATACGACAACGATACGGGAACCGTCATCAACATCGCTGCCGTAAACGTCCAGTGGAGCGCAAAAGCCGTCGATGACGACGGGAGCACGCTTCCCTGGCTGAGCGTCTACCAGGCAGAGGATTACATCAATGCGGTTCCGCAGCGTAATACGGACAGCGCACCGCGGTCGGGCTTCATCGTCATTACGGCCGACCGGGAGGAGGTGGCCGAACTCCGCATCCCGGTCTCCCAGGGCGGAGCACCCGACCATCTCTCTACCCTGACCGGCGACCTCGACCTCATGACGCTGGACTTCGACCACGGTTACTCCACGCTGATGCCGTATGCACCCGACGACACCATGATTCCCGTAAGCACATGGGACATCAATATACTGACCGACGGAGTGACGCCCTCCATGGGCGGTATCGAAGGTTCGGGACACCGGCTCCACTTCATGCCCGTCACGGAACGAATCGAGATGAACGACGACGACATGTACATCCTCCCCGACGGGGAATACGAAATCGTTCCTGCACCGCTCGATTCCGATGGGGGCGGAGTTTACAAAGCTCCGTGGACTATCGAACAGGGCTCGGAGGGAGAAACGGTATGGTCGAAATACATGGGATTCTGGTATCAGGAATATAAGGAAAACACCGTCACGGCCTCGGCACCGATAATCTCGGGCACCGTTACCGTAACCAAAATGGAAGGGTTCGAGAACTCCTACGTCTTCGAGTTCGACCTGCTGGACGATATCGGCAACAGGCTCACTGGAACATATTCCGGCTCTATCGGCCTCAACGTAAACGGGAGGCAGCTTCCCGATTAATCCACGGACTCCGACCGCAGGTACCGGTCGAAAATAAAGGAGAAGGCCGCAACCATCGGGTTGCGGCTTTCTTCATAGACCTTACGGAACATCCGTTCCCTGCCGTCCGGTTCGTCTGCGGCCGAAAGTCAATACCTGAAACTGCTGCCGCCTATGAATTCGCGCAATATAGAAGCATGAGGAATCTCCACCGACGATATGTTCAGAAAGTTATCGAGGAACTTCAGCAGTCTTTTGGCCTCTCCATATTCGGGCACCTCATTTTATCTCGGCGACATCGCTCATTCTGCTCGAAAACGACAGCCACCGTATCCTGCCTGGGGCTGCCGGATACGTCGAAGGCGGCGGAAATATACTTCCGCCGCCGTCGACTCAAGAAGACAGAGGCTATAAGGTATCGGTGATATCCCACACGAAGGCCCTCATGCCCTGCATCTGCGTCTCTTTTTCCAGCTTGCGCAGGGCCTCCATCACACGCGGCATCTTCTCATCCTCGACCATGGCAATGATGGTGGAGTTCATGGCCGGCCACGTATGCGTGCCCATGTGAGGCTCACCGTCGAAAGACCCCCTCCCGTGCGTCAGCGGAAAGAGCGTAAAGCCGCGGACAGTATAGTGGTCGAGCAGGCCCTCCACACGCTCGGTAAGCGTCATATTGTATGAAATGAACAGTGCTTTCATCGTTTTCTATGTTTATGATGAACGTCCGGCGGGAATCTTCTCCCCGCCGGAACGCATCTCGTTTATGCTTCAGGCGTAGTGCCGTTGATATACGCTTCCCGCATCATCCGGCGGCGGCGCTTGACGCCCGCACCTCCGAACAGCGAGTACATGACCGGAACGGCCACGAGTGTGAGGATAGTCGAGAAAGTAAGACCGCCGATGACGGCCACACCCATCGGCTGCCACAGCTCGGAACCTTCGCCGAGACTCAGCGCCATCGGGAACATACCGAGAATGGTGGTCAGCGAAGTCATCAGCACAGGACGCAGACGGCTCTTGCCGGCAGCTATCACGGCCTGATTGATACCGTAGCCGCGCTCGCGCAGGAGATTCGTATAGTCCACCATCACGATACCGCTCTTCACCACGATACCGACGAGCATAATCGCACCCAGCAGGGCCATAAGGCTCAGCGAAGTACCTGTCAGATAGAGGGCGAAGAAGACGCCCGGTACGGCGAGCAGAATGGTAATCATGATGATGAAGGGGTTCACGAAGGATTCGAACTGGGTGGCCATTACCACGTAAACCAGAATGACTATCAGCACGAAGAGCACGATGAGGTCGCCGAACGACTCCTGCTGGTCTTCGAGCGTACCGCCCACTTCGATGAATACGTCGTCGGGAAGCACGTAGTCGGCCAGTACCCCGTTCACCTCGTCCACCACAGAACCGAGTGCGACGCCGTCGCCAAGCATCATGGTAACTTTAACGACTCGCTGACGGTCTTCACGCTCGATGGTAGGCGGAGCGAACTCCTCAACGACAGTACCTACGTCACCCACCCGGATGGCCTTGCCCGACGAGTTGTAAAGGATGATATCCTCTATATCCTGCACCGAGAGACGATAGGGTTTGGCGTAACGCACGATGATGTCGTACTCGTCGCCGTCTTCGCGGTATTTGCTGGCGGTATATCCGTTGATACGGTTACGGATGGCGGTCGAAACAGTCGCGGTGTTGAGTCCGTAGTAAGCCAGCATGTTGCGGTCGAGTTTCACGTTGTATTCGGGACGCATGTCCTCGCGGGAAATAATCACGTCGCGGGCACCGTCGAGCTTTTCCATCTTGCTCTTGAGGTCGGCCGCAATGGCGTTCGTCTCATCGAAATCGTAACCGAATACCTTGACCTCCACATTCGCGGCGTTGCCGATACCGCCGCCACCGCCCGAACCGCCGCCGGGCGTTACGGTGAACCGTTTCAGTTCAGGTATCTTGGCCAGCTCGGCACGCAGCTCGTCGCTGATGAGGAATATCGACTTCTCCCTCTCGTGCGCCTTCGGGAATTTCAGCGTATAGTTAATGATGTACGAACCCGACGTGTTCATGGCCGAAAAAGCGGTCGTCTCCGAAGCGGAACCGGCACTGGCCGATACGCGTTCCACATAGGGATACATTTCGAATATCATCGTATCTATCTGGCGCGCTATCTTCTTCGTGTACTCGAGCCCCGTATTCTGTTCGAGTTCGACCTTCATGCTGATGGAGCCGTTATCGGACACGGGCATGAAGTCGCTCGGCACTTTGGTCGCCACGAACAATCCCACCAGGAAGATGACGAACACGGAACACATCACGACCGCCCGGTGGCGTACGGCCCACGTAATGATGGATGCATACCAGTTGTCGAGGTTGTCAAGGAAACGGTCAATCGGCTTGAATATCACACCGAGTCCCTTATACGTATGCATGTAGTTGCCCTTGAGCAGCTTCGCCGAAAGCATAGGCGTCAGCGAAATAGCCGTCAGGGTGGATATCGTCACGATGATGGAGACCATCCAACCGAGCTCCCGGAACATGATACCCGACATGCCCGACACGAGCGTAAGCGGCAGGAACACGGCAACGACCGTCAGTGTCGTCACGATGACCGACAGCCACACCTCGTTGGTACCGTATATGGCCGCCTCCTTGGCCGAAGAGCCCTTTTCCATGTGGGTGGTGATATTCTCCAGTACCACGATGGCATCGTCCACGACCATACCGATGGCGATGGAGAGCGAACTGAGCGAGATGATGTTGATGGTACCGCCCGTCAGATAGAGGTAGATGAAACCGGCGAGTAGCGAGATAGGTATCGTCACGCAGATAATCAGCGTCGCCCGCCACCTACCCAGGAACACGAGGACGACGAGGATGACGAAGATGAAGGCGAACATGATGGTCTCCGTCAGCGAGGATATACTGTCACGGATATTCTCCGAACCGTCCATCAGGACACTTATCTCGATGTCATTCGGCAGATTCTTCTGAATGGACGGCAGCGTCTCCATTATCTGGTCCACAATGCTGACGGTATTCGCCCCGGCCTGTTTCTGTACGACGACACGCACGCCCTTGCGGCCGTTGATGCGCTCATCGAGCGTCTCCTCTTCAATCGTATCGCGTATCTGGGCCACGTCGCGCAGGAAGATATCGCGGCCTCCGTAACTCGTCACGAGGATGCCGTAAAGGTCATCGCTGGAGTTGAACTCGCCGTCGGTCTTGACATTGATGGTGTTGTTGCCGATATCAATCGTACCGGCCGGTACATTGACGTTTTCGGCGGCTATCACCTGTCCGAGCTGTTCGACAGTCAGGTTGTAGGCCTCCATCTTACGCGGGTCCACATAGACCTGTATTTCGCGCTCCGGCGCACCCATCATGCTGACCGAACCCACGCCATTCACACGGTTGAGGCGGTTGACGAGCTGGTCGTCCAACAGTTTGTAAAGACCGTTATAGCTCTTGTCGGCCGTCACCGAAAGCACCATGACCGGAATCATGGAACTGCTGAACTTGTACAGTGTAGGATTGTCCACTTCGTCGGGCAGGAACGTGCTTACCCGGTCGATAGCATCCCGGATGTCGTTGGCCGCCACATCGAGGTCGGTACCCCATTCGAATTCGAGCGAAATGAGCGAAAAGTTGTCCGACGATTTGGAGGTAATATCCTTCAGGTTATCCACCGTGTTGAGATTGTCTTCCAGTACACGGGTCACGTTGGTCTCTATATCCGCAGCGTTGGCCCCCTCGTAGGTCGTGATGACCGATATGGTAGGCATATCCATCTCCGGATACATGTCGATGGCGAGGTTGCTCAGCGAAAAAATACCGAGTATCATCACCATCAGGAATATCAGGACCGTAGAAATAGGCTTCCTGACCGCACTCTCATATATCTTCATTGTTTATCCTTGTTTCGTTTGGTGTTTGAATTGTCCGGGCAGCCGACCGCCCGGACGGATGAAAGCCTACTGCTGCGCTCCTTCGATGACCTGCACCTTCATGCCGTCGAGCAGACGGGCGGAACCGGCGATAACGACCTTCTCCCCTTCGGCAAGACCGGCGAGCACCTCTATCCGGTCACCTACCTGACGGCCCGTGGTCACGAAGCGGCTCTCTACGGTACCGTCGTCCTTCAGGACGTAGACATACTTGTCGTTGGTCCCCGTCTGGCGCTGGATAGCCACGTCGAGTACGGTCACGTTATCCACCTCGCCCATGTTGAAGGTCGTGCGGGCATACATGCCCGGACGGAGGGTCAGTGCGGAATTGCCTACGGTTACCTCCACCTCGAACGTACGCGAAGTCGGGTCGATGGCCGGTGCGATACGGCTCACCTTACCGGAGAATACCTGGTCCGGATAGACGTCCACTTTCACCTCTACCGGCATCCCGATATAAACCTGCGGAAAATACTGCTCCGACACGAAGACGTACGCCTTGAGCGGGTTCATCTGCATCACTTGATAGATACCCGTGCCGCTCATCGAGGAGAAGAGGTCGCCCTCCTCGTTGTAACGCGCCGTTACCACGCCGTCGAACGGACTGCGGAGCGTTACGTTCTCCTCCAGATTCGATACGGTCTCCTTCAAGACATTGATATTGGTCTCGGCCGCATCTATCTCCTGCTTGGAAATCCCTCCCGTCTCATATACGGGCTTCATCCTTGCAAAATCGAGTTCGGCATTGGCAAGCTGAAGGGCATTGGTGTTGTACTGCGTCTTGTCCATTTCGGCGAGTATCTGGCCCTTCTTGACCTTGTCGCCGACATCCACGTTCAGCTTCTCGATACGGGCCGTTATCGAAGGAACGATATACGTCTGTTTGTACGCCTCCAGATTGGCCGTGAAATCCACGGACTGGGCCACCTTCTCCTTGTAGGACTGCTCTATCTTCACCGAGACGGCTTCGTCGCCCCCGCCGGTCACAGTCTTGTTCTTACCCTTGCAGCCGGTAAAAGCCACTACCGACACAATCGCCGCTGCGATTAAAAGACTTTTTCTCATAATTCACCAATATATATTTATCATTTATTTTCAGAATAGTCCGCACCGGACACGCTGTCGGTTCTCTCCGTTTCGGGCACATAATCCAAACCGATTATCTTCTCGTAATCGGCTTCGGCCGCGAGATAGTCGTAGATGGCCTGCGTATAGTTGAGCTGCGCCTGCGTCAATTGCAGTTGCGAAGAGTTCAGTTCGAGGATGGTACCCGCACCGCCGGTATAGCGTGCATTCATGATGTCGTACGCCTTCCGGGCCTGGGCCATGGCCGTCTCGTTCGCCTTCATCTTGCTGCGTGCCGTAACGAGATTGCTGATGGCGGTACGCACCTGCATGCCGGTCGATTCCTCCATATATTCCCGCTGCATCTTGAGCTGGTCGATGGCAATCTTGGCCTGCTTGGCCTGGTTGTTTATCTTGTTTCCCGAGAATATCGGTATGGAGATGGAGACGCCCACACTCGCCGGGTACTGCCACCAGAACTGTTTGGATGAGCCGGCAACCTGGCTGCCCCCTCCCAAATCGCCGAAGTTAATCTCCGGCATGTCGTTTCCGTAAAGACTCAGCGAACCGAAAGCGGAAACGGTCGGGATACGCTGCGCATTGGTCATCTTCAACTGGGCCTCCAGCATCCGCTCCTGTATGTCGAGCAGCTTCAGGTCGCTGTTGTTGCTGACATCCGTGGAGTAATACCCCGTACTGTTGACAATGTCTTCCGAATAGTAATCGAGGTCACCGACAAATGTTATCTCCACGTCGTTCGGCAGACTCAGCAACATGTGCATGTAGAGGTCCGCCACCTCTATCGACCCCTCCGTCTGGATGATATTCGGCATGATGGCGCTCAGGTTGGACTGCGCGGTGATGTAGTCGTACTCGGAACCGAGTTCGGCCTCGTACATCATCCGGGTGTTATCGACCGTCTCCTGCATGATTTTCTCGCTCTCGCGCAGCACGTCCAGCGACTCCTGCAGAAGCAGCATGTTGTAGTATGCCTTCCGCACCTCATTGACCATGTTCACCCGTGAAGAACGCGCCGACTCCACCGCCTCCGCAATCTGGGCATCGTTGAGTTTCAGGGAAGCATACACTGACGGAACGAAAAGGGGCACGTTCAGGTTAGCGGCGACGGTCACCGTATTGTCGGCTCCGAACGAAAGCCCGCTCTTGGACATCTTCTGCTTGATGATGGCATAACTGTACTGTCCCGACCCCGAAAGCGACGGGAGCAGGTTGCCTACGGTCTCCTTCCGGACATAATCCTGACGCTCTATCTCCATGTCGGCGATTCGTATCGTCGGATTCTCGTTCAGCGCTATCTCTATCGCCTGGTCGAGGGTAAGCGTAATAGTTTGCGGTTGCGTCGGCTCCTGCGCGCCGAGTACGGCGGCGGCACACGATGCAAGGGCTGCTAAAAATACTCTTTTCATCACTAACCTGATTTTCTTTTGTTTATTCTATCCCTTTCAAAATATTCCCGTCTATGTACTCCCTTCCCTTCTCGGTAGTTATCCCCCTTAGAAAGAACATTATCGCAAGTTGTAACGGACGCGGCTCCGGTTTATTATCGTCCACATGGGCGGAAATGACGACATCGGAAAAATCCCGGTGCAGACCATACAGGTATCGCGTGAGGCTCCGTGCCATCAATTCCGTATCGATACATCGCAGGAAAAGCCCCTGCTCGATGCCTTTCCGCAGCCGCTGTTCGTTGTTGCGGACAATCGTTTCGTGGTGATTGCGCATCACCTCATCGAATATCTGCGGATAGTACTTGATGAGGTCGAGCACCACCAGTTTGGTCGATGCCCTGAACTCGGAACTGTGGCCGAACATTATCCAGAACTCGTCTATGACATTCGATGCGGCCTTCATCTGTCCGAGCATCTCCTCCTCGTGCCTCCTGAGATGGTAGTATATCGACTGCCTGACGAGGTCTTCCCGGTCGGCGAAATTCTCGTACAGCGTCCGCTTGGATATGCCGCAGGCGACAGCGATGTCGTCCATACGCACAGACTTGATTCCCATCTCGGAAAACATCCGCGTGGCCTCGGTTATCACCCTCTCCTTAATCTCCATATTCATCCCCCTTTTGCAGGGACAAATGTACGGCGAAAACTATAAAAACAAAAAAAGTTTTCGCGTTTTATTCCGTTTTTTTAATTTTTTTAAATAATTCGTCCGCCGGACAATAAACGCGGCCAACCCTCGTTGTACGCATCCTCAACGTACATTTTCGGCCAAATACCGCAAATGTAATCCGGGCAGCGGTCACATGCAACAATATATCGTCGAAACGGGAATAAATCTGGATGAACAGGAAACCACGGCGACGGCCAGGTATCTTTTCGGAGCGGAAGTAAGGGGGCGGAAGCGTCTCTTTGCCCGCTTCCTTTCTTGGAGAGCCGCCGCCAAACGGTTATCTTTGCCGAGAACCGAAACAGGAGATCCATGTGGAGAAAAACAGCGATAATAGCGATGGCCGCCGCAGCCTGCATGGCATGCGGACGCCGGACGGCCCTGAAAGCCGGTACGCCCTCCTCTCTCCCTGCGGGAGAATGCGCCGCAACAGCAAAACTTTCCGTACCGTATCCTGAGATACCGACCTACCTGAACGGAGAAGAGGAAGAGGCCGGTTATGTGCTGATGCACTTCTGGGACGGAGTGGACTTCTCGGACGAATCGTGGACGGAAGCCGCGGAGACCATGGAGGAGGCTTTCGCACGTTTCATCACAGTCGCCTCCCTCTATCCCGACATGGAACTGTCGAAACAGGCGGTAGCCCGGTTGATGCAGCGTCTCGGCGAAGAGGCCGTCCCCGACGTCTACGACCTGATGACAGGGCTCGCCGACAAATACCTTTACGACCCCAACTCTCCGCTGCGCAACGAAGAGCTCTACATCACTGTGCTCGAAGAGCAGATAGCCGACCCCGACCTCGAAGATATATATAAGGTAGCCCCGCGCGAGCGGCTCCGGATGGCCCTGAAGAACAGACCGGGCGACCGGGCCGCAGACTTTTCCTTCACGACCGGAAAAGGCGGACACGGCACCCTGTACGGCATAGACGCCGATTACGTACTGCTCTTTTTCCACAATCTGGGATGCCCGGCATGCCGGGAAGTGCGCCAGGGAATCGTCTCGGTAACAGCCCGGGAACCGGCGGCGGGGATGCTGGCATCCGGCAAACTCCGGATAATCGCCCTCTACCCCGATACCGACATGGCCGAATGGGTGGCCCATGCGAACGAAATTCCCGACACATGGATAAATGCCTGCGACAAAGCGCAGGAGATTAACGAAAAAGAACTCTACGACCTGCGGGCGATTCCGAGCCTTTACCTGCTCGACAGGGACAAAAAGGTGATATTGAAAGATTTCGTCAATCCGGAGATGTTGTCCGATGCCCTGACCTATTCGGAAGCCGATTAACGGAAAGACAGAAAAAATAAATCGAAAAGGCGCCCCGGCGTAAGTCATGCCGGGGCGCCTTCATTGTCACAGGGCCAACCGAAAGGGAATGAAACGATGCTGTCGGTCCGGACCCGTACCTTACACCTCGCGGGAAGCCTTCCGTTCCCCTTTTATCGCATCCATATTCTCAATAGCCCAGGCAATCAGACTGTTGATATGCGGCAACAGCGATTTGGCCCGCTCCGTCAGCGCATACTCCACACGAGGCGGAACCTCCGGATAGATGCTCCGCGTCAGATAACCGTCCTCTTCCAGCGTCCGCAGCGTAACGGTCAGCATCTTCTGGGAGATATCCGGTATGGCTTTGCGCAGCGTCCCGAAACGCATCGGTTCCGCTCCGTCAAGCGTATAAAGTACCAGCAGCGACCATTTGTCGCCTATCCGGGCGAGCACGTTGCGTATCGGGCACCCCGGAAACAACGTATCCTCCACACTCATCCTGTCCATACAATCGCATTTCAAATTACAGTTTACAAAAGTAAGCATACATCTTCTTTACCGCAAGTAAAAAAAATTCACAAAAAAACGGCAGCCAACCCGCTCATTTCCAACAATGGTCACATGCAAGTAAGTAACTGAAAAACAAGTACCTACTTGACATACATGCAAGGATGCATTATATTTGCATCCGAAAAGATACTTAATGTTTTTTAGATACCATTATTAACTTTCAAACATGTACCGAGATGAAAAAAGTATTATTCATTCTATTTAACCTTTTAACGATTACAGCCATGGCACAGGACAAAGGACGCTTCGAAGTGTACGACCTCGACAATTTCAAACTGCACGTCTATTATACCAATGACGCCCTCGGCGACGCGAGCTACATCATCGAGGGAACGCAGGAACTCGTAACGATGGAACAGCCGCTGTTCCGGGACAACGTCGCCGAATTCGACCGCTACCTCGCCAGCCTCGGCAAACCGGTCGTACGGCGCATCACAGACTACCATGTGGGAGGAACCGGCGACCACGCCACCGTCATGGCGGAAGGGATGCCGGAGTTTACGAAAGGAGAAATCTACGGAGGCATGATGCAGGGATTCGCCGCAACCTTCGGCAATGCGCTGGCCGACCTTCCCACCGGTTCGGTCAGTGAAGCCGCCTTCGGCTCCACCCATACATGGGCCGGCATTCCCTTCCGGTTCGAACGCGGTGCCTCCACCGACTTTCCCGGAGCAAGCATCCTGATAGGCGGAAAGGTGTACTATACCCACTGGGCTCCGGCAAAAGCACACCCCAGCTCCCTGCAAATCTCCTCCCCGGCCGCAGTTGACGCGGAAATAGCCGAGGCCCGAAAAGCACTCGCATCGGGAGCCACCCTCTTTATCGGAAGACACGGAGGCGCAGCCGACGCCGATGCCGTCCGGTTCAAAATCGACTATCTGGAGAACGTCCGGCACCTGTTGGCGGAGCACACCTCCCGGGAAGCGTTTCTTCGAGCCCTGAACGAAGCCTACCCCGGACTGCCGGGGGCGGAAGGAACGGAAGCACTCGCCGCAGCCCTCTGCGGCGACAACTGACCTCCGAAACGACGGGAGAGGCCGGTATCAACCGCACGCATGCGGTTCGACAGGCCCGGTCTCCTTGAAACCGGGATACCACATAGAAGAAACTGCCATTCCTATCGAGGGGAGTTTGCGGCCGCAGACTCCCCTCATTGCTGCGAATGACCGATACCGCAGCAGACCGCAAGAACGATGCACCGGTACCGAAATACGGAACATCACCAATGTTCGGTCATATACTTCCAATAACGCACCGGCATGCAACGGCGCTGCTGTTTCGGATTCAGCCGTTCCCTTATCGTCAGTGCACCGTAATAAATCCGCCAAAGCGCCCCGCAGACCTCTTCGCCTTCGGCAGCCATGGAGGCGGGCAGCCTCCCGTCCGCCAGGCGGCCGTCGGGCTGAAACTCCACCTCACGCAGGGAATGCAGGTCGTACCCGTAACCGTATCCGCGCCTCATATCGCATATCAGCCAGCACTGGTCGGAAAAACGTTCGCGGAAATGAGCTACCGCCAGAGGCAGTGCATTATACCGCGGTGATACGGGTGCAAAATAGCTGCCATCGGCCGCCTTCTGGAAACGCACGAACTGCATGAGCCGGTGCCCCTCCTTCGCCACCCTGCACGCCGTCTGCTTCATCCGAAGTACCGCACTGTCCGTAAAGTCGTACTCCACACCGTGCGGACTCCCGAATATCCGACACAGATACCGGAACAGGAGCATATCGGCCCCCTCCTCTTCCGAGAGCCACACGCAAAGCACCATATTGCAGACGCCCTTTCCCGCACGCTGCTCCAGCCCCCTCCAAACCCGCGCGGCAAGAACCTCATCGGTCACGACACGGAATCTCTCCTCGACGAACAAAGGGCCGGGTTCCCCTTCCACCACCAGAAAATCGGGAAACTCCCTGCGCGCATAGGCATGAAAAACCGCGGTCAGCAGCCCCTCGAAACTTCTGTCGTAAACGAACGTCCTCATCGTTTCCCCCGTCCGCCGGCCGGGTCTCCCGTTTCCGGCCCTTCGGGCCACAGCTCGGGCCGGGCCGCAATCTCCTGTATATCGTTGATAAGCCGGCATGTATGATAACCGTCTGCAGCAGCATGGCTTACGAATACGTACAGCGGAGCAATCCCCACCGGGCAACCGGTGTCACCTTTGACGATATGGATATGATTGAGAAAGCAATGGCATCGGACGAACTTACGGAAGCGGAACAGGAACAGGCCCGGCAGACTTTCCAAAAGCTGGAAGGCACGAACATGGAAAGGGTACTGCAGGCGAGCGTCCTGGGAAGCAGTGATAAACTGAAACGCTATATGCGCTTGTATGTGGACCGGGGCGAGCCCCATTTATTGACAGGAAAGAATAGGGACGACATTCTCCGGGAATTTGATATTAGGGAGCATGTGCCCGAATAAATAGAACAAGTAAGGAATATGAGACAGTATTATGATTCCGGTTGATCCGGGTGCAGCGAGTTTTAAAACAGAATGTATAACCTAAAAAGATGAAAAAGCATGAAAGATTTCTTTGACTCCGGTTGATCCGGGCAGGACGAGTTCTTGAAACGTAGTGTATAACCTGTTAGAAAAGAAGATATAGAGATATGAGAGGCTTCTATGATTCCGGTTGATCCTTTTCCTTTACCGGAGAGAACATTAAAAGAGTGATTAACCCCTTAAAAACGGAGGTACCTATGATTGGTTACTATGACTCAGGTTGATTCCCAAAAGACATCGTGGTTGCAAGCAGTGAACCGCAGGAAGTTTCCTGCGGTTCACTTGAAAGGAGTTTTTTATTCACACTAAAAATTAGATTGCATATGAAAAGACATTTTAAAAAGACGGTTGCGCTTATCGCATGAATAGCTGTTTCCACCCTGGGTGCCTATGCCGAAGGGGACGGAAGTGCCGGTATAACAAAGGCTACATCCATGCTTACCGGTTATTTTGACCCCGCCACCAAGTTGATATATGCGGCAGGGGCTATTGTGGGGCTGATAGGTGCCATTAAGGTATATTCGAAGTTCAGCAGCGGCGACCCCGACACAGGTAAAACCGCCGGGAGCTGGTTTGGAGCCTGCGTCTTCCTCATCGTCGCGGCGACAGTCCTTCGTTCCTTCTTCCTGTAATATAGCAGGCTATGGAATACAATATCAACAAGGGAATCGGACGCAACGTGGAATTCAACGGCTTGCAGGCACAATACCTGTACTTCTTTGTCGGGGGCTTGCTGGCCATTTTCCTGCTGTTCGTCATCTTCTATATGATAGGTATTGACCGGTGGTTCTGTATCGGTTTCGGTGTCCTCTCCGCTTTCTCTCTGATCTTCGGGGTGTTCCACCTGAACAAGAAGTATGGTCCCAACGGCCTGATGAAGCTGGCCGCAGTCAAGTACCACCCGTCCTATATCATCAATCGCAAACGTATATCTTCCTTATTTAAAAAACGCATTCATGAGAAATATATTAAAAGCCGCAACGCTGGAAAGTAAGTTTCCGATCCTGTCCGTGGAGGAAGGGTACATCCTCTCCAAGGACGCGGACGTGACCATCGGCTTCAAGGTCTTTCTGCCGGAGCTGTTCACGGTCACTTCCGCAGATTATGTATCCATGCACGGCACATGAACAAAGGCAGTCAAGGTACTGCCGAACTATACGATAGTACACCGCCAGGACTGGTTCCTGAAAGAGAATTACAGGGCCGACACGCATAAAGATGGGATGAGCTTTCTGGACCGTTCTTTCGAGCTGCATTTCAATGAACGGCCTTATTTAAATCATTTTTCTTACCTGTTCATCACCAAGACGTCCAGGGAGCGCAGCCGCAGCCGGAGCAATTTCTCCATCCTCTGCCGGGGGAATATCATTCCGAAGGAAGTCCGGGACAAGGATGCGGTCAGCCGCTTTCTGGAGAGTGTCGACCAGTTCGAGCGCATCCTGAATGACTCGGCCTTTATCCGTCTGGAACGGTTGACCACCGATGAGATTGTCGGCACACCGCAACAGGCCGGACTAATCGAGAAATATTTTTCTCTTTCACAACAGGACACGACCACACTGAAGGATATACAGATGAGCGCGTCCAAGATGCGCATCGGGGACAATACGCTCTGCGTGCATACGCTTTCCGACGTGGATGATCTTCCCGACAGTGTCCAGACGGATACCCGTTATGAGAAATACTCTACCGACCGCAGTGACTGCCGTCTGAGTTTTGCCGCTCCTGTGGGGCTGATGCTCTCCTGTGACCATATCTATAACCAGTTCCTGTTCATTGATGATTCGGCAGAAATCCTGCAACGCTTTGAGAAGACGGCACGTAACATGCACTCGCTTTCCAAGTACAGCCGTGCCAACCAGCTCAACAAGCAGTGGATTGACGCGTATCTGGACGAGGCGCATTCTTTCGGGTTGACCGCCATCCGTTGCCATTGCAATGTCATGGCATGGTCGGACAACCGGGAGAAGCTCAAGGTGATAAAGAACGATACCGGTTCCGCCCTGGCCCTGATGGGATGCAAGCCCCGTTACAATACCATTGACGCGCCTGCCTTGTATTGGGCGGGCATTCCCGGCGGTGAGGGGGATTTCCCTTCGGAGGAGTCCTTTTTTACTTTCATCGAACAGGGAGTCTGCTTTTTCACGGAAGAGACAAACTATGCGGATTCCCTGTCGCCCTTCGGTATCAAAATGGCAGACCGAACAAACGGGAAGCCCCTGCATCTGGATATTTCGGACGAACCGATGCGTCGCGGTGTTACAACTAACCGTAACAAGCTGGTCATCGGGCCATCCGGTTCGGGCAAGTCGTTTTTTATGAACCATCTCGTCAGGCAATATTGGGAACAGGGCACCCACATTATATTGATCGATATAGGTAACAGTTACAAGGGCTTATGCGACCTGATCCATCAGCGTACAAACGGTAAGGACGGTGTGTATTATACCTATAGTGAAAAACGCCCGATAGCTTTTAATCCATTCTTTACCGAGGATAAGGTCTTTGATCTGGAGAAGAAAGAGTCCATTAAAACACTGATCATGTCACTCTGGAAAAGGGATACGGAAGTCATTACCCGTGCCGAGGAAGTGGCCCTTTCGATGGCGGTCAACCTGTTTCTTGAAAAGATAAAGGAGGAGGAGCTGGTTCCTTCCTTCAATACCTTCTACGAGTTCGTACAGGGAGAGTTCCGTGGAATACTGGAGGAGAAGCATTACCGCGAGAAAGATTTCGACCTCACTAATTTTCTCAATGTATTGGCTCCATACTACCGTGGTGGAGAATATGATTATCTGCTGAATTCGGATGAGCAGCTCGACCTGTTGAACAAGCGTTTTGTGGTATTTGAAATTGACGAAATTAAGGAGCACAAAATCCTTTTCCCGGTCGTGACTGTCATCATCATGGAGGCGTTTATTAACAAAATGAGACGTTTGCATGGGGTTCGGAAGATGATAGTTGTGGAAGAAGCTTGGAAGGCTATCGCACGGGAAGGTATGGCTGATTATGTAAAGTTTTTGTACAAAACGGTTAGAAAGTACTTCGGTGAGGCTGTGGTTGTCACTCAAGAGTTGGATGATATCGTGTCAAGTCCCATTATCAAGGACACCATCATCAACAATGCCGATTGCAAGATTCTATTGGATCAGCGAAAGTATATCAACAAGTTTGACTCCGTACAGTCCCTGCTCGGACTGACCGACAAAGAAAAAGGACAAATCCTGTCTATCAATCAGGCTAACGATCCGGCAAGGAAGTATAAGGAAGTTTGGATTGGTCTGGGTGGTGTCCAGTCTGCTGTCTACGCAACAGAGACCTCTGTCGAGGAGTATCTCACCTATACCACAGAAGAAACCGAAAAGTTGGAAGTCACACAAATGACCGAGAAGCTGGGTGGTAATATGGAGCAGGCGATCCGCGTGCTGGCTAAAGAGAAAAAAAAGAAAAAATAAACGATTAAAATCAAGAAGCAATGAAAAAGAGAATTTTAAGCATGTTGTTTGTCCTGTCGCCCTTTATGGTACCGGCAAGCGTGCAGGCACAATGGGTGGTCAGCGATCCGGGCAACCTCGTCCAGGGTATCGTGAACAGTGTCAATGAAATGGTGGAAACATCTGAAACGGCTCAAAATGCACTTTCCACATGGAAAGAGACCTCAAAGATTTTCGAACAGGGGCGTGAGTATTATGATAAACTGCGTAAGGTGAATGACTTGATCAGCGGCAGTGAGAAAGTAAAAGAGTCCGTCCTGATGCTCAGTGACATTTCTGAAATTTATGTAAACAATTTCGGCAAGATGCTGACCGACAAGAATTTCAGCCAGCGGGAACTGAATGCGATAGCTGCCGGTTATAACACCATCATGAAGAAGAGCAGCCGCAGCATTGCAGAGCTGAAAAATATCATCAACCCCACCGGCATGTCCATGAACGACAAGGAACGCATCGACCTGGTGAACCGGGTATATAGGGAAATGACACATTACAAGGAATTGGCCAACTACTACACCCGCAAGAACCTGCATGTATCCTACCTGCGTGCCAAGGAGAAGAACGAGCAGCAACAGGTATTCGACCTGTACGGCAAGGATGAGCGTTATTGGTAGTCTACAATTTTAAAAGAATCAATTATGGTATTATTATCCATTTCATTTGAAAATATGCACCAGATTCTTCGGAATCTCTATGATACGATGACCAAACTCTGCCACCCGATGATGGACATAGCGATGGCACTCGCTGCATTAGGGGCTTTGTTCTATATCGCTTACCGTGTCTGGCAGTCTCTCTCCCGTGCGGAGCCCATCGATGTCTTTTCGATGTTACGGCCTTTTGTCCTGGGCATGTGTATCCTTTTCTTTGACGTGATGGTACTGGGAACTCTCAACGGTATCTTTAGCCCCATCGTTCAGGGAACCGGAATGCTGCTCCGTGACCAGACCTTCGACTTGCAGAAGTACCAGCAGGAGAAGGACAAGCTCCGTGCGGACATGATGGCTAAGACGATGATGACCGGACGTGTCTTTGTTTCCAATGAGGAGCTGGATGCGGAACTGGATAACATGGGCTGGAGTGAGGAGGAACATACGGCCTTGCAGACCATGTATGAGGTTTCGTATGCCTTCTCCCTGCAAGGTATTGTCCAGATGGTCATGCGCAAATTGCTGGAGATTCTCTTCCAGTCTGCCTCGCTGGTCATCGACACGATCCGTACCTTCTTTTTGATAGTCTTGAGCATTTTGGGGCCGATAGCCTTTGCCCTGAGTGTTTTTGACGGGCTGCAGAACACGCTCATCCAATGGCTGGCACGCTATATCAGTGTCTATCTCTGGCTGCCGGTATCAGACCTGTTCGGGGCGATGCTTGCCAAGATACAGACGCTCATCCTGCAGGAAGAGATGAACCTGATGGCCGATCCGATGAGTATCATCGACGTAGACGGTTCCTCGGCCATCTATCTGATATTCATGGTCATCGGCATTATCGGATATTTTTGTGTGCCGACTGTTTCGAACTGGATTGTCCAGGCGGGAGGTATGAGTTCCTATAACCGGAATGTCAACAATACGGCATCCAAGGTGACCAATGTAGCCGGTGCTGCGGCGGGTGCTTCAACGGGAAATGTCAGTGCTGTATTATTGAAAAAGTAGAAATTGAAAAAATCATAGTAGTATGGAATTTAAAAGTTTAAAAAACATCGAATCCTCGTTCAGGCAGATCCGTCTGTTCACGTTGGTCTTTCTAGGCATTTGCGCCTCGCTGACTACGTATGCCATTTGAAGGTCCTATCTCTTTGCCAACCAGCAACGGGAGAAGGTATATGTATTGGATCAGGGCAAGTCACTCATAGTGGCGTTATCCCAAGATGCGGCATTGAACCGTCCGGTGGAGGCCCGCGAGCATGTGCGCCGCATGCATGAACTGTTTTTCACGCTGGCTCCTGATAAGGCCGCTATCGAATCCAATATCAACCGGGCCATGTATCTGGCGGACAAGAGTCTTTATAGTTATTACCGGGATTGGAACGAGAAAGGCTATTATAATCGTCTGATCAGCGGTAATATTAACCAGACTGTTCTGGTGGACAGCATACAGTGTGACTTCGATAACTATCCGTACCGGATCACCACCTTTGCCCGGCAGGTGATTATCCGAAACAGCAATATCACCGAGCGTTCCCTGGTCACCCGTTGCTTCCTGCAGAGTACGGTCAGGTCGGATAACAATCCGCAAGGCTTCATGGCGGAACGCTTTGAGATCCTGGAAAACAGGGATATAAGGACCGTTGAACGCTAATATAATAAGATAATGAAAAGCAGGAAGATAAAGACAGAGATCAGCGAAAAACTGAAAAACGTTTGCGAGGAGCTGTCCGAAAAAGAGCGTAAGGGAGTGCTTGTGGGCATGCTGGTTATCAGTACCGTTCTATGTGCTATCACCGTAACACGCGCTTTCGGGCGTTTTCTCTCCCACGGCACACAAAAGGAGCTGCCGTTTGTCCATCCGGCGGACTCCACCCACCGGGCGGATAAAGACAGTATAATGTATCACCCTAAAACCAACGAGTAATGGAAGATAAAGATTTGGAAAAGCCCGAAGCGGCAGAAGAAACGGCGGTACAGCCGGAAAACGGCAGAGCCTTGAAGGAAGAACCGGAAAAAGAGAAGAAGGTGCTCACACCGGAAGAGATGGAAAAAAGAAGGAAGTTCATTGTGATTCCGACCTTTGTGCTGGTCTTCCTGGGAGTCATGTACTGAATATTTGCCCCCACCGGCAAGGAAAACGGGACGGAAGCTCCCGGAAATTCAGGATTCAATGTGAACGTGCCGGAGCCTACCACGGCCAAACTGGTTGACAAGAAAACCGCCGCCTATGAGAAGCAGCAGGCGGAAGTGGAGGAAGAAAGCCGGATGAAGTCGCTGGAGCAGCTTGCCGGGACATTGATGAATAATGGAAAATCATCCGATACCAGTGAAAAAGAAAAGGACGGAGACCGGTTACAACAGTCCGTTAATACCTACGAGCAAATCTCCGGGCAGTTGGATGATTTCTATGAAACTCCCAAAGAGACGGCAAGCGGCGATCTGGAAAGAAAAGTGAACGAACTGAATAAAAAACTGGAAGAGGCGGAAAAGGAAAAGAGCAAGGCGGCTACCCGTGAAGAACTGATGGAGCGTTCCTACAGGATGGCGGCAAAGTATCTGAACCCTGACAAGGATACGGTTCAGGAGAAAGTTGTCGGAGAAGAACCCACGGAAGTTGTTCCGGTTCAGCGGGCGGAGTATCAGACGACTTCCGGCCTTTCACAACCTGTTACGGATTCCGCTTTTATCGCTTCGCTCACTGTCGAGAGGAATTACGGTTTTAATACTGCTGTCGGGAGCAGCTACCAAATGGGGACGAATACCATCGCCGCCTGCATTTCAGAGAACCAGACCATTGAGCAGGGAGGCAGGGTAAGACTCCGGTTGCTGCAACCTCTGCAGGCAGGAAGTATTACCGTTCCGGAGAACAGTCTGGTAACGGGTGCGGCGGTCATACAGGGAGAGCGTCTGGATATCCTGATCAGCAGCATCGAGTATGCCGGAAATATCATCCCCGTGCAGTTGGCGACTTACGATATAGACGGGCAAAAAGGGATTTTCGTTCCCGGATCGGAAACCCGCAATGCGGCAAAGGATGTGGCTGGGACGGTCAGCGAGAGCATGGGAAACAGCGTATCATTCGCACGTTCTGCCGGACAGCAGGTGGTCATGGACTTGACGCGCGGAGTCATGCAGGGCGGCACGCGGTTGATTGCCGGGCGGGTTCGTGCGGTCAAGGTGACGCTGAAAGCCGGATATAAGGTGCTGCTGGTCACAAAGAAACAATAACGGATTATTCACTTTAATAAAAAAGATAAGACAATGAAAATAGTAATAGCATTATTGATGGCTGTACTGGCCTCGGTATCCGGTTTCGCACAGGAAGAAAGACCGGCAAATCCCGTCAGGATTCTGACGGCGGGCCAGCATATCACTCCTTATAAGATAGAGGTTACTTTCGGGAAGACGGTGCATATCCTCTTTCCCACTGAAGTTCGTTACGTGGACCTGGGAAGTAACAATATCATCGCAGGTAAAGCTGACGGGGTCGAGAATGTGGTGCGTATCAAGGCGGCGGTGAAGGAGTTTCCGGGCGAGACGAACTTCTCGGTTATTACCGGCGACGGCTCTTTCTTCTCCTTCAATGTCGTTTATAAAGAAGAGCCTTCCACGCTGAATATCAATATGGACCAGTGGATGAACCCGAACGGGGGAGAAAAGAAGGGAGGCAGTTCCATCCGTGTCACGGAACTGGGCGAGGAAGATCCGACGGTCATTGCCAGCGTGATGTACACCATCCACCGGTTGGACCGCAGGGACGTGAAGCATATCGGGTGCAGGCAGTTCGGGATGCAGGCTCTTTTGAAGGGCATTTATGTGCATAAGGACCTGATATTCTTTCATGTTTCCCTGACGAACAATTCCAATGTACCTTTCGATGTGGATTTCGTGCGGTTTAAGATAGTGGATAAGAAGATAGCCAAAAGGACGGCCCAACAGGAAACTTATATTGAACCGGTACGCACGCTCAATGCCCTGACACGCATCGAGGGAAAGAGCACGGGACGTATCGTGTATGCCTTCCCGAAGATTGTCATTCCTGACGACAAGTTGCTGGAAGTGGAAATTTACGAGAAAGGGGGAGGCCGTCACCAGCGGTTCTATATGGAGAACAGTGACCTGGTGGATGCGCGTATTGTGAATGAATTAATCGGTGAGTAATCATGAAAAGAGTTTTATTTATTATGTTATGCATTTGTCTGCCCTTTGCGGCAGGCGAATGCTTTGCCCAGCGTTACCTGCCGGGACAGAAAGGTATCCAGCTCACGTTAGGCGGTGTGGACGACTTCGGTTCGAATGTGAAGCATCTGCGTGGTAACTTTCAGCTCGGAGTGGCTCTGAGCCGGTATAACCGGAACCATTCCCGCTGGCTGTTCGGGGCGGATTATGTGAAGAAGCACTATTCCTACAAGGACATTGCGATTCCCAAAGCGCAGTTTACCGGAGAGGTAGGCTATTTCGTGCCGTTCTTCTCGGACCGTGGCAGGAACGTGTTCTTCTCTGCCGGTCTTTCCGCTCTGGCGGGTTATGAGACGACCAACTGGAACTGTAAGCTGCTCTATGACGGGGCGGCTTTAAAGAATGACGGATGCTTCATTTATGGTTTTGCCCCGGCTTTCGAGATGGAGGCGTTCCTCTCCGACAGGCTGGTTTTTCTTTTCAATGTCCGCCAGAGGATATTCTTCGGATCATCCGTGGGGAATTTCCACACGGCGGTAGCTGTCGGTGTCAAGTACATTTTTAATTAGCGGCAATAGTATGGAACAAGGCAATTGGAACGTGGATGAGATGCTTCATTGGCTGGATATGAAAATAAACCGGGAAGACCGGGACATACGTGAACAAAGCAAGAAGATGAATGGGAATTTCCTGCACTTTTTCGAATGGAATGCGGAGAGCCTGTATAAGTCTCATTTTATGTCCGGGTGTTATAAAATACTCCGGCAGGCGGTGGACGGGGCAAAGGACATGGATAAGGTTCGGAATATTGTTGAGGACAATATTGCTTACTGTGAGAGCAAACTGTTGAACGGTCAGGTGGATTGTAACAGTTCCAGCCGGACAACGAATGTTGCCCATTTCCTGAAGTTGGAGTGTATGCAGCAGTTGGTTAGGGATTACCAGGAATTCGCGAATATCCTTGCGCAAACGCCTCCCGAAGAGAATTTGCAACAGACGGCTAATAAAACAGAAAAGAAGAGAGAAGAGCCGCCTGAAAGAAAGATAAAAACGGGCATCAGGCGTTAGCCGACAACGGACTCAATCAAGTAAATTATTCATTTAGTAATACGTAAAATCATGAAGATGAAATTAATAATAAGTGGTATCATGCTCACATTGCTTTGCCTGTTAGGTGGCTGTGATGATAAATTGGAAGTACAGCAGGCTTATGATTTCTCACTAACGTCCTGGTATCTCCAGAAGACCATTTCCCCGGATGAAACCGTGGAGATTCGTCTGACACTCAATCGTAGCGGAAACTATGAGGAAGCCGGCTATCAAATCGGTTATATACAGATGGAGGGCAGCGGCGAGGTGTACGACAAGAAGAAGGTCTATCTGGTGAACCGGGAGATGCAACCGTTGGATTCGATAGCGGAGTTGGATGACAGCGATCCCTGCCGCCAGGTATTCACGCTCTTCTATCATAACCGAAGTAGCAAGAATGCGGAGATTAAATTCGTGATAGCGGATAATTTCCATCAGGAAAGAGAACTGGATATATCCTTTCAGAGCGAAACTGAAACAGACATGGAACTATAAATCGGACAACAATGGATAAAAGTGATTTAAGGATCGAACAATTGCAGCAATATCTTGACAAGAAGAAAGGGGTTGTGGAAAGCGATATAAAAGAGTATAACCAGCAACTGGGAAAAAACTATCTTCATTTCTTTGACTGGCATGCCGATGACTTGTATAAGGCCTGTTATATGAATAAGAATTATAAGGCCATTCAGGAGGCGATTGATGCCGCTGAAACGCCGAAGGATATTGAAGGGATTTTGAAGCGTTGTACCCTGTATATAGAAGATGATCTCCTGAACGGTCCGCTTGTCAAGAAAAGTACCAGCCCGATGTCAAATATGGCCCATTCCCTGGAGATAGAATGCAAACAGAAATTGCTGAAGGATCTCCGGTATTTAAACAGGCTTCTTCAGAGTGAGACTGTAAGTGAAAGGATAAGGCCGCAAGAAGCACCCCGACAAGAGATTGTGCCTGTGAAAGAAAAGAAGAAAACGGGACCACGGTTGAGATAGTATCAATTGAAAGCAATAAAATAAAAAAGCTACTGAATTTTTGTTTCAGTAGCTTTTTTATTTATCCCGGTCTTATATTCCGGCTATACCAGATAAGCCTCAAAGAGATAATGTATGAATAACCGGCCCTTTTCCGTCCAAACGGTTAACATGGCCGTGCCGGTTTCTCCTGTGCGGCTTTCCCATACATGGGTCCGGGTTGCCGTATAGCCTTGATTCTGATAAGGAGCTTTGAGCAGCCATTGACCGGATTGACGGAACTGGATGCCTGCCCATCGAAGCCGTTTGTTCAGTATACCGGCAGTCATTCCCAATTCTTTCGCTATCTGTGTGGTCGTGTAGGTACTTTGGGATTGGAGGACTTTGTCATAATACTGAACTTTTGGGGCCTGTAGCTTGAGTTTCAGGATAGCATAGTTGTTCTCCTTCTCCAATGCTGAAATACGGCTATCTCGCTCTTTTATACGGTTCTGTGCGAGCAATATGGCACGCGCAAGTAGTTCATTATCCGTTTCGCCATTCTTCTTAAGAAGATAGCCACCGTTCTTTAGTGTTTCGGGAACCAGTTCATCAAATATCCAGCTTTCGAATTTCTCAGCGGAAGGCAGCTTGCTACCGGCAATCAGCCGGTATACGTTCCCTTCGCTGATGTACTTGATTTTCTGGACGGCACTGCGTGTAGGGGTGTCGTAAACCACGACGCCCATTGGTTTACAATGTCTTACGACGGCATCTCTCGGATTGGAGTAGCCAAGTGCGGCGGCAACATCTGAGGCGCAGAACCATATTTTCCCGTCAATTTCCAGTGTCCGGATGCGTCCGAACTCAGGATGTTCAAATATTGATACTTTATTCATGACTGTTTAATTTATAGGTTTCTTCTATTGCTTTAAATATCTCGTAGACTACCTGGGGGACGATAGCGTTCCCGTATCCTTTAATGGATGCCTGTCTTCACCGAGAAAAGGAGATATCGTCCAGTCGGGGGGGAAGCCCATCATCTCGGCTACAAACAGGGGATTCAGCTGGAAACTCTTTCCAGTCCGGGCGAAGAAATCGGGCAGGCTGTTCTTTTCCGGTATCCGGCCTCTCTTCTCCAGACTTTCCGGGCTTGCCGCGCCCTTCCAGTCCCTCGCTGTCGGAGTGGGCAGAAGCTCCGCCATCCTCCCAAGCCCTACACTCCAGACATGGCCTTTCTGATTGATCTTTCTCACCTTTCCTTTCGGTGTCACTATGATCTTGTCGTTTTCCCCCATTACCGCACCCACCCCGGCATCGCTGGCTACCGGGGTGGGCAGCAGCATCCCGTAAAAGTCCAGAAAGTCGCTCAATCCGTTGGGTTTCTTCTCCCCATTGAGCTGGCTGTGCAGGGATGGAGCATGGGCCTGTTTCCATTTGTGCCCCCTTTCCGGATGGTGTATCTCCGTAGCCAATGGAGTGGGAAGGAGTATTTCATGGATCATCTCCGGCAATCCCTGCTGGCGGCTGTTCGGTCCCCTGCGCTTGTAATCCTGGGCTGTCACGGTGGGCAATAAACCATACCCGGTCCCGGCGGTGGGGAGCTCCGATGGCACAAGCCGGTATAAGTACCGGCTGGACGGAATATCCTTCACGTTCAAGATCACGGCAAATGGTTTCAACAACATATTGCTGCCGTCTTTTAAATACAGGCTCACTCTCTCCGAATAGAGTGGACTGACTTCCCACTTCAGTCTCCTGGCCGGGCTGTACCATCGTGAGGATGCCAGCAACGTTCTCACCAATGACCCAATCGGGCCTGATCTCATGTATGGCCCTGAGCATATGAGGCCAGAGGTAACGGTTATCATCCGCTCCCTTTCTTTGGCCTGCGACAGAGAATGGTTGACAAGGAAAACCTCCTGTAAGGACATTGATTTTTCCTCTCCATTCTCTGAAATCTGTCGTTGTGACATCTGTATAACTTTTTGCATCTTTAAACCAGTAATTTAAAATGGTATTACAAAAATCGTCTATCTCACAATGGAAGGCATTCTGCCATCCCATTCATTCGGCAGCCAGGTCTGGGGCGCCGAATCCACTAAACAGAGAAGCGTGTACCAGACGCTTCCGCTGTTTCTTGTCTTGCTCTTCTTCTTTCATTGTTTATTCATTATTTAGAGGTTCGAGATTCATTACTTTTTTGTCAATCTTACGATAGACACTCCCCATCTCCAGCATATTCTCCAATCGGAGCAGGTCCGTGATTTCATAGACGGTCATCCCTTTCTGTGTCGTGAAGCGGATATATCCTTTCTGTCGCTGTATCTCCACTTCCTCGGGAGTCATGTGCAGGACTTCACAGATTTCCTGCAAGGTCAGGGTCAGGCTTACTTCCTTAACTGTGTAGATGTAGGCCAGGATGTTCAGCATCTGAAGACATTTGCGGTGTGATTTGACAAGTGATGCGAATTTGTTTCGTTCTATGACGATTACTTTAGCTTGATTTTCCATGTGAATTTTTATTTATGAGTTAATAGAATCGGATATGAAATCTTCGTTTAGATATTCTTCTCTCAGGAATTTATATACGTCAGAAGCCCAGAAGTAAATCTTGCCGCTGAGTTTGAAAAATGGGAGTTTGCCGGAATTACGCCAGCGGATCAGTGTCCGGTCGCATACTTTCAGCATTAGGCGCATATCCCGGCTGTCCAGCATTTGCTTGCCGTTGAAACTGGTTACTGCTTCCAGAGCCGTTTCCAGCTTGGCAATCAGTTTTCGTTGTTCCTCAAAGTTTTCCTTTATCATTGCTTTGAGTATCTCAATATCATTTCTGTTCTCTTCCATACTAATATTCCTTTGTTCCAATAGATTATTTTTCTTTCTTCGGTTGCAAAGTTTTCAAAAATGGGCATGAAAAAATAGGGCTGACGGTTACCGCCAGCCCCATATTTTCTTTGTAACTTACTTAGTATCAATGTCGATTTACAGAGTGCTTTTTTTCTTCCTTTAAGGTAGAAAGAAAAATAGCAGTAGTTACCATTCTTTTCAAAAAGATATTTATAGGTAAACAATATAATGAAGGGCATCCCAAAAATCAGATTTTACTCTTCTCAGAACTATCAGTAGAGGGGTAATTTTCTATAAAAAGTTTTTTAGTACCCTCCAATTAATACCAAGCCTTCTAATAAATTCAGATTAACTTGTAACCGTCAAAAACATTAATTACATTTGTGTTAGAGTAATACTTGAAATTGTACAGAGCAACAGAATATGTAGCTGGATTGCGCTACTACAATACTGTTTCTGCCAGTTTTAAAGCAGTAAAATGATTTTTCCTTTGTTTTAAACTAAAAATTATGACGAAACAAGAACTGTTAATTGGGAAGCATCCAGATAATTCACATCCTTATGGGAAATGGCTTGCTGCAAATGATTTGCCAGATTCCTATATGAAATGCCACAGGGAACTTACTGAAATTACAGCTGTAGATGATGAGTTAATAGAATGGATGGCAAAAAAAATAATTAATCACCATTATACTCAGTTTAGAATATCTAGGTTAAAAGAAAAATATAAAAGTTTAGGCTTTGCTAAATATGCAGAGCAGCATAGAAAATTACCTATTACAGATAAGGTGAAAAAAGGTAATGCTACGGAAATATTACTTACTGATTATATTCAAGCATCACAAAAAAAAGAATTTATCAAGGTATATAAATTGAAATATAATCCAAATGTTGATCAAGCCATTAAAGGAGATGACACTTTGATGGTTGATTTATTTGAAGAAAATGGTAATGAGAAAATCAAAATTTATTTGGGAGAATCGAAATTTCGCACTACTCCTCAAAAGAATGTAGTTGAAGATATTACCAAATCTTTAAACAAAGATACTTTGCCTTTATCGTACACTTTCTTAGTAGAAGAAATAGCAAAATCAGATGAATTACTAGCTCGAAAGCTGGATGATTATATAGTGCAAGATATAAAAGATAGAGGCGACCTTATTTATGTTGGTTTGTTACTAAGTAATACCAAGACTTCAGAAACAGTTGAAAAACATTTGAATAGTGATAATTCAAATTTGGTTTTCATTTCTATTGGAATTAGTCAGCCAGAAGAGTTTATTAAATCCATATTTGAAAAAGCAGAAGAACTAATATCTAACCCTGATTTATTATGAATATAGAGCATGTTGAAAAAAGCTACCAAGAATTAGAATCAGATTCTACTTTGCAAAACTTAATAGCTCAAGCTAACGCTAGATATATCCTATATAATACGGAAGAATCTAAAGAAAATTTTCCTCGATATACAATTAAAGATGAGCAGCTAAATATCTTAGCTTTCAAATATCTAAATATTGGATGTAATTATTTTAGTGAACATAATTATCTAAAAGCATCTCATTCTCTAGAAAAAGGAGCTTTAATACTTGAGTATATACACGGATCTATTCATATTCAGACAAAAAATAAGAAACTATTTTGTCTAATCTCCGCTCTTTCTTATTACGTTTGTTTTCAATACTCTAAGGCATTTATACTTATAGGCAAACTTGAGAGTGATACAATGATTTCAAGTTTAGTATCTCTATTTCTTAATAGAAAATTTGATCAGTTATTAAGTGAAATCGATAAACTTATTACAAACTCCAGTTATGGGGATGAATATCTGGCTGAACATTTTGAAGAAGATAATGCTACAAAAATTTATGAGATAATTATAGCAAAATCATTAAATTATTATGTGCAATTTTATCAGACAGGAAACAAAGATTTTTTAGAAATTGCAAAAAAGGATCTTGTAAATCTTCAAGAAGTAGCCGCAATGAGAGGTGAACCTGATGTTTGGTGGGTTATTCGATTATTACTTCTCATTATAGATGGATTTAAAGAATCCTCATTATGGTATGTATTAGGAAATTATTTTAATACGGAAGATAAACTTCCGTTAAAGTATATACAATCATTAGTTTATAAAAATGGCAGTATAACAGAATTGTTTCTTACTCAAAGAAACTCTTTACCAAAGGTTTTGAATAATAAGCAGGGGAGTATTGTTAGCATTCCTACAAGTAGTGGAAAAACAAGAATTGGTGAAATTGCGATTTTAAACTGTCTATTAAATGAACCTAAAGCGAAAATTCTTTTTATAGCCCCTTATAGATCACTAGCTTACGAAATAGAAAATTCGTTTGATGAGATTTTTAGTAATCTTGATGTTTCAGTCTCACATCTATATGGTGGAAGTTTATTTAGTAAGCTTGATGAAAGAATTATAGACGAATCATCCGTAATTGTAGCAACACCAGAAAAGGCCAAAGCACTCTTTAGAAGCAATGAGGATATTTTATCATGTATCAAACTTGTAATTATAGATGAAGGACATTTATTGGGAACTGATAAAAGACTCATAGTTAATGAAATGTTTTATGAGGAATTAAAGTATCATGTAAAAGCTAATGGTGGAAGATTCTTGTTATTATCTGCCGTTTTACCCAATGCAGAAGATCTATCTGAATGGCTAACGGATTCTACTGATAATGTTTACAAAGAGAATTGGCGACCTTCTGATGAAAGAATCGGAATAATGGAATGGAATGGAGTTTCTGTGAATTTAAATTGGAAAAGCACTGATGCAGAAAGAAATTCATTTAATCCTAATTTTATTATGCGACAAAAGTTGCCTAAGAAGCCTAAAGAAAGGATAATGCATTACTTTCCTGAAAATAAGAACCAAGCCATAGCTTCTACTGCATATAAACTAAGGAAGTTTGGTCCTGTTTTAATATTCGTTGGAATCAAGAAATCTGTTTTTGCCATTGCAAGAGAGTATGAAAAATGCATTCAGCCTGAAGAACAGAAGTTTAGATTTAGAAACAAGGCCAATTGGAGAGCCTTTAAACTGGCTTGCATAGAATCTTATGGTGAAGATACGGAATGGGTTAAGTTTGCTAAACAAGGAATTTTCTGTCATAATGCAGATTTGATCTCAGATGTGCGAATTCCCTTAGAAAGATTAATGAGAAGTGAGAAACCAAGAGTTATTATAGCGACTTCAACATTAGGACAAGGAGTTAATCTTGGAGTTTCTACTGTAATTTTCTCAACTTTGTATCAATCAGGTAATCCTATTACGAAAAGAGATTTTTGGAATATTGCTGGTAGAGCGGGGCGTGCTTTTGTAGATCATGAAGGCAAAATTTTAGTTGCTCATGATATAACCAAAAAAGACGAGAATAAAATAAATTGGGAAAGAAAAATGATTTCTGCATATCTTAATAAGAGTAATATAGATAGAGCAGAGAGTGGTTGTTTGGAACTAATAAGGGCACTTAAAACAGTGGCTCAACTTAACGGAATAGCATTTGATAACTTAATTAATTTACTTGCTGAAAATCGTATTAATGAAATTGACGAGTCTTTAGATGAAGTTAATGATCTTCTTGATTTGATTGATGACGGATTATTATCATTGCATAATTCGAATAATTTTGAAGGAAACACATTGGAATGGATTGATAGTTATTTTACTAAATCCTTAGCCTATATACAAGCTCAATATTATGAAGATATTACTGGCGATGAAGTTCTCGATTTTATAAAGGCTAGAATTAAAGGTATAACAAAAAAGGTAGGGATAGAAAAAAGTATTTGGGAAAGTATTGTATCTTCTGGTATTCCAATCAATTCAGATTTGCAAATAGATGAGAAGCTTAGCGAGATTATTAGTATTGTTCAAAGCTATATAGTAAGTGATAAAACATTAGAAGAACGCATTTCACTTCTTGAAAATATAGAAGACGTCATTAGAGATGTGAATATATATAAAGAAAAATTTGAAGATAGTGTTGATATAAAAGAGATACGAAAAAAGTGGTTAAGTGGAATATCCATGTCAGATATCGTTCAACATGAAAATGCAGTTAATATAGTAACTCAACATTATTCTTTCAATATGCCTTGGGTTCTCAATGGTATTTCAAAGAAAATGAAGAAACAGAATTTAATTGAAGAAGCGGATACTATCGAAGAATTGGCTATTCTTGTAGAATTAGGATTACCTAACATAAAATCAGTTAAAATCTATCAAGCAGGAATTCGCTCAAGGATTTCTGCCTATGAAATTGCCAACTTATATGATGATGATCTTTGGGAAAAAAGCATTAGAACATATAAACAAGATTTAATAGACCATGCTGATTACTATAAAAACCAAGTATCAGAAAATGCAGCATTATGGATCGATTTATTAGTAAGATTTTCGAAGAGAAAATTTACAAAAATTAAAAAAGTTCCTAACTTCAGATATGGAAAAGTACATAAAAGAACAAAAAGGTTAATGGCAAGAATAATTAATGATAAGCAATATTTAGTTAGTCCGAATTTTAGTGTTATAAATGAAATAGGTGAATCAGATATTGACTTTTCTAAAGTCAGTAATATTAATGGAATTTACTTTGATTATGACGAAGATGATAAACTTTGGAAAATAACTTGCATGAATCCTTATGTGGTATTTACGTAATTACTATATACTTTTGGGGAGAGATGAGAATAAGTATTTAGACATTATTAGTTGTTAATTTATCGCTATAAGGCTTATTCTTGAAGCATTAAACAACCAATTACAAACTAAAATAAGTTTTGATTAACTTGTAACTATTAACAACATTGACTATCTTTGTCGTAGAGAGATATTTGAAATTATGCAGAGCAATGCAATGTGTAGCTGGACTTCCACTACTATATCGTTACCTGCATCTTTATAAAAACACTTTTAATCGCTGATTTATAAAAGATTAAAACGAACTACACTCTTTTTCAATATAAAATACAATTATTTTATATTGACATAAATATATTAATAACATACTGAGACACAGCCGCAACCGTCCGACAGCTCCGTAAGAACGAAGACAAGGCCGCACAAAAGCTCCGCCGGTGCACGGGACACCGGCGGAGCCTTCACGAAGGGCGCGACGCAGCTATCGGCAGAAGAGACGTCCGGCCGGATGCGGTTCCGAACCGGGAGGAACGGGCCAACCGTTACCGTCCGAACCTTCGTCGCACGATACGGAACACCGCCCACCCGACACCGAACGCCAGGGCGAAGAGACCGCACCCCATCAGGCTCTTCTGAAACCACGACAGCGGCACCTTCACCGGTACCTCCACCCGCTCGGTGCGGACACTGCCGGAAAGCTCGCTCTCCCGCTCGAAGGTATCCCGAACGGTCACCCCAACGGGTTGGCGCTGGGGCTTGTTTTCAAGGGTATGGGAGAGGGTACCGTCGGCAGCGACACGGGCCGACGAGGTTGCCAGAGAGGTTTCGAGGAAGGAGCTGTCAGCCGCTACCCGCACCCTCCTGCTCTCCACGGGCACCTCGACATAGATGACCGTATCCCGCAGCTTCTCGACATACCGCACCTCCCGTTCTACCTGAAGGCTGTCGGATACCGACGGCGAAAGGGCTGTCCGCCCCGGACAGCATCCGGAGAGCAGCACCAGCGCCGCCAATGCAAATGCAAAAAATCGTTTCATACCTTTTCCAATCATAAGGCCATCATCCGCAGCCCCCCTCCGGCCGCAATGCCTCTCTCCGCCCGCCGCCATCCGCAACAGTATGACGAGGCGGCCCTCACAGATGCAGCACCTGCCGGCGATTCGTCCTGCACCACGAAACATGCAGCCACGCATAGCCGCGCTCGTCTATCAGTTGGTCGAAATCGAACCCGCCGCTCTCCAGCAGAGCAAACAGCGCGGCATTGGCGGACGGGCTCCCCACGGTGATATCCGCCGCCTCGCCGTACATATGCCGGGAACGGGGCGCCCCGCCCACCGCCGCATTCAGTGCCGGAGAACGGTAGCCGCTGTTCACCGCGACCGGCCCGCCCCACGCTTCTCGAAGCGGGTCGAGCAGATGGCCGATAAGGTCGTGCAACGCCGCTACGGCCTGCGGCGGGGGCGTATTGTCGATACCGCAAGAACGGGCCACGGCGGACACACAGAGCTCCTCGACCGTAAAATACTTTCCCATGACACATCACCCCCTTTCTTCCCGCCTGTCCGCTTCGTCCGACGGCGCTCCGACTCCTTCGGGGACCGCGTCATCCTCCGTGCCGTCCGCTCCGACTCCCTGCTGCTCCTTCTTCAAGAACTCCTCCAGCCAGGCCACTTTCCGGGTGAACTGCAGGCCGATGAAATAGTCAAGGAAGCGTATCACCGGATTATCGGGCATCAGCAGATGCAGGTTCTTGAGGATGTTGGAGGAGTAGAAATAGATGAATACATAGGTGATTACCTTCACCACATAGAGCGCCTCCTGCGTATCGTCCTGATATTTTCCGACTGCATACACCATTACGACGATGCCGAGATAGACCAGCAGGTATCCCGCCGCAAGGATGAATTTCTTGAAACTGAACCTCTCCCTGGCGGCGATAAGGCCGGCCAGAATGCCGAAAAGAATGTCGCATGCAGCGAAAATGAGCAGCAACAGCATGGCATTGTGCACAGGCTGGAGCGTAGCGATGCAGGCCCCGAAAAAGGCCGCCACCGCGGTTTTGATTATATCCCAGTTCATATATCGATAGTTAAAATGAAAAAGCCGGTCTCCGCGCACAGCCCGCAGCGGGAAGGGCCGGCACCCCGTCATTCATGTGCCATCCTTCCGCGTCAAAAATACTATCCGCCCCACACGGCCGACTTCTACAAATCCGGAAATACCCTGCCGTAACCATACGGCTTCGTACCGCCCGATGCACCTCCTGTGCCGTGCGGTCGCCGGCCGAAGCGCCGCAGCGAACGGCCCGCCCCCTCCGGCCGGAAAGGCAGCGCTATCCTCCTCTTCCTTTTGTAAAAAAAAACAAAAAATATCCGGGGGGGCCCTCACCCCCCCCCCCGCCTCCCTACTCCGAACGATACCCGTCAGACCATTCCCCGGTCGATACCGAATTTCTCCGCATCGTGATGCACCCCTTCCGGCTCGACATGCACGACGATATCGTAAATATTGTCAATCCGCGCCTTGATGCTGCGCTCCACCTCGTTCGCTATCCGGTGGGCCTCCGTCACCGAAATCGTGCCGTCCACCTCGATATCGAGCGCAATCATGTACATGTTGCCTATCTGCCGCGAACGCACCCGGTGGGGATTGTGCGCACCGGGCACCGCCTCCACGGCCTGGAATATCCGGGCATAGACCGTCTCGTCCTTGACGCCGTCCATCAGTTCCACATTGGAATCCATGAATATCGTTACGGACGACTTGATAATGAAAAGGCTTATCACAAGGCCCGTTACCGTATCGAGTACCGGCATATCCAGCGCGAAGGTGAAAACGAGCCCCACGAGCACCCCCAGCGAAATGATGACGTCGTTGCGCATATTCACCGCATTGGCCGTCAGCAGGGCGCTCTGCACCCTCTTACCCTGCCGGTACTGATAGAGCGCCAGAAGCAGCTTCCCCACGATGGAGAACAGGGTAACATAGATGGCTACCGGTGCAGGCATCAGTTTGGGTTCGGGAGAGAACATGCTCTCAACGGACGATACGAGCATCTGCACGCCGGCATAGAAGATGATGAGCGAAAGAATTTTGGTAGCGATGGTCTCCGCCTTCTCGTATCCGTAAGGATACTTCTTGGTGGGCGGTTTGCCCACGATGCGTGCGGTAAATATCATCACCACGGAGATGACCACGTCGGTGGCCGAGTCGATGCCGTCGCCCAGCACGGCCAGGCTGCCTGCCAAAGCACCTACCGTTATCTTCGCCGCGGAGAGCACGGCATTGCCTACGGTGCTTATCCAGGAGGTTCTTACCAGCACCCTGTTACGCGCCGCGTTGTCGTCGATAGCCATTTCACCAAGAGGATTAAAAAAGACCGGAATTTCTCCTTCCCGGCCTCTTAAAGTTAATATTGCAACCGTATGTCGTACCGATACCGTCCATCATTCCCTGCCTCGAACCCGAATGGCAAATGTACGCATTCTTCCGGTAAAATCCCCCACCGGAAGCGACCGGAAAGGCCATCACCGGCCAAAAAAGAACGCCAAAAATAGAGGAAAGAGAGTGAGAAGTTCTAGTGTGAGAGTGAGTGTGAGAGCTTTCCTCTATTTGGCGCGTTCTTGTACGACGAATACACATCACGGGAATACTCCCGCCGTTGTTCCGAAAACCCTACTGCGGCACGACCGAAAAAAGAGAGTAAGTCCGAATTCGGGATGCAATCGAGATACATCCGCATGATACGTCAGAATCCAACCTTTTTAACCTTACCCCAATTAGATTACAGATTCCAAAATAAACGTTAATAGACTAACGACTTACTCTCTTAATTCCGCCACATGTCCTTTCGACAGGCCCCGGACATCCGTACCGCTCCCGTCGCTGCGGGAACCGCCGGGCCCGGAAAGCGGAACGGCCGTCTGTCAACAATCCGTTTCCATACCGGCGTCCATGCCGCCTATCTTTTCGGTTTAAAGATAAACAATGAAAACCGTATTATATGGTTTATTTCCATTATGGACCTTAAAAACTGAATTTCGGTACACACTGCCGCGGATTTTTCACCAGACAACAGCGCCCGGCCTCCTTCACAGATGCACCTGCGCCCTGTACTGCGACGGAGACATTCCCGTATGCTTTCTGAAAAAGCGGCTCAGCAGGGACTGGTTCGAGAAGCGGGCCAGCCTCACGACATCCTTGATGTCCAGCGACGCATCCCGCAGCAGGGATTTTATCTCAAGCAGCGTATGCTCCACGATACACTCCTTGGCAGACTTGCCGGTGACGTCGTGCACCACCATCGTGAGATACTTCGGCGAAATGCAGAGTTTGTCGGCATAAAAGGAGACTTCACGATTCGTGGAGTAGTGCTCCGTCACGAGGTTCAGAAACTTATAGACGAGCTCCTCCCTGTGTCCGTATCGGATGCCGCCCCGGACCGCCTCTTTTTTGAACTGTACGAATATGTCCCAATAAAACACCCGGAGCAGCAGGATGACGGACTCGCGGCGGATAGGGCCCGTCTCCGAACCGGCCTTGCACGCAAGCGCGTGTACGAAGTTCCGGAACCGCTCCACCTCGCTCTCCACCAACGTGAAGACATAGTGCCGGCGCATGTAGAAGAAAAAATCGAGCGTCGGACGGCACATCCCGCTCAAGACATCCATGAAGAGCGTATACGAGGTTTTAAAAAAGAGCATGGCAAAATCTTCGCTCTTCTCGCTCAACACCGCGAACATGTGGGGTATCACTACCACGAGGTCGTCCTTCGACACCCTGCGCCTGACGGAAAAGATATCCAATACGGCACTGCCTCCGGTACAAACCCCGACGAAACCCTCGGAAAGATAGGCGGGGTGACAGCCGACGGGTAAATACCTGACGTCGGAATAGACCGTAAAATCCTCGAAACCGGGAAGCACGCCGCCTTTCGCTGAACTTCTCACTTTCTCCTTCATCGTAACCTGCATGTTTATCGGGAGCCGGAACCGGTTCCCGCTGCAAATGGGAGATAAAGATAATGAATTTCCGGTTCAATACCAAAAGAGGGCGGTTTCCTGCGGGACCGCCCTCCATGCACACACCGTTAATCGGCTCCGCCGGCCGGATAGATGACCCTCCCCCTCTTGACAGTCCGGACAACGGCGATATCCTTTATCTCCGTCCCGGGCACCTTGAGCGGATTACGGTCGAGAATGACGAAATCGGCTATCTTGCCGGGCGTTATCGAACCCCGGTCGTCCTCCTGTCCGTACTGTCTGGCACCGTTGACGGTCACCATCCGCAAGGCCTCCATGGGAGTTACCGCATACTCGGGCCCTATCGGCTGCCCGCTGCGGGTAATGCGGTTCACGGCATTGTAAATGCTGAACAGCATGTCCGGAGGCACCACCGGCGAGTCCTGATGTATAGTGATATTAAGCCCCTTTCGCTCCAAGGCAGTACGCAGCGGACTGATGCGCCGTCCCAGCTCCGGACCGAGAATCGAAGTCAGATAGTAATCGCCCCAATAATAGGTATGGTCGTTGAAGAACGACACGTCCACTCCAAGCTCTTCGGCCCTGTCGAGCTGCTCCTCGGTAATCGTCTGGGCATGTATCAGCACGGGCTTCATACCCTCCTCGGCTGCCGTGACCAGTTTGGCCCGGGCATACTGGTCGAGAAACTGCCCGATAGCCGCCGAACCGTTGGTATGCGCTATCACCTGATATCCTTTCCGGAGGCACTCCGCCAACTGGGAGTACAGTTCATCGTCCGTCATCTGCGGGAACCCGTCGTAATCCGCCCCCTTGCCCGCCGGAACGACATAATACGGCTCCAGCAGCCATGCGGTCTTCGCCTGCGGCGAACCGTCGAGGAAGAGTTTCACGCCGGCACGACGCAGTCCGTCCCTGTAAACGGTCTCACGGCTCGGGACGGACATGCTGCCGAGGTCGCCGTAGCTGTTGATATCAATGATGAGGGAATCGCCCTGCTCCACAATAGTCCGCACGCTCGCCGCAATATTGCTGCCTGCACCGTCCTGTGCGGTAGTAATGCCGTGCGAGGCATATACGCGCATGGCATGCCGCAGGACGTCCTCTTCGCTCGGCGCATTCGTAACGGCATTATCCATCAAGACATTCGGGTCATAATAGAGCCGGAAATAAGCCTCCTCCTCCAAAAGTCCGTTCAGCCGGCCGTCCGGATAACGGCCCAGCAGCGCGGCGTACTCCCGCACCAGCGGACTGCCCGGGGAATACCCCATCAGCTCCAGCGCCCTGTTGTTCACGACAGCCACATGGTTGCTCATGTGAATGATACAAACAGGCACCTCCTCCGATATTCGGTCGAGGTCGTCGGCGGTAGGGCCCTCGGCCCCGGGGAAAACCGTATTGTCGTAACCGTTGCCTATGAACCAGTCGCCCGGCTCATAAGTCCCTTCCGCTACCGAACGGTCGTACCATGCATCGAACTCCCGCCGGCCATACTCCACGAGCGTTTCCACGGAGGTCACCCCCTCCGCCGGAGAGAAGTCGGGAAACTTGGTAACCGAGCTGATATGACTGTGGGAGTCGATAAAGCCGGGCAGCATCGTCATACCCTTCAGGTCTACCAATTTCGTGTCGGGCCGGCGGCTCCGCATCAGTTCGCGCTTGCCGCCGACAGCCACTATCCTGCCGTCGCCCACCAGTACGGCCTCCGCCTCGGGCCGTCCGTCATCGACCGTGACGATATCACCGCCGTAATATATCGCCGTATCCGAATAACCGGAAAGGTCATACCGTACATGCTGACCGCAGGCGACCATCGCCGCCGACAGCGGAATCAATAGATACTTTCTCATCCGTTTCATGTTCAAATGCACTATTTTTGTAGCAATCCCTCAAAAACCGTACATTTTCCCTCAGCCCCGGCGAGAAAGCGCGGCCGTCGGCAGGAGGAACGGCCTCAATCCGGCCGGACACAGGGTCGCGTCCCCGTTTCCCTGCTGCCCGGCCACCGCCCGACCGTTCCTGCACACGGACGGTTCTTTCGGCCCGACTCATACGGTACGGAACCGACAGCGGAAAAATTATCGCAAATTTCCCGTACATCCCTTGTACAATAAAAAATAAGTCGTACATTTGCACTCGCAATTCAGCACGGTGTGGTAGTTCAGCTGGTTAGAATACCTGCCTGTCACGCAGGGGGTCGCGGGTTCGAGTCCCGTCCATACCGCAAAAAACGGAAGCCTTGTAAATAGCTATTTACAAGGCTTTTTCATTTACATTCCTCTACGGCCGATACGGTTCGACCGACTCCGACAGGCCCCGACCGCCCTCTTCGGCCGCACATTGTGCGCCGGTCTTCCATATCCGGCTGGCTCCGTCCCTCTCCGCAGAAAAGGCGCACGGCCAACAACGTTCCGTCGGAACCGGCAGACGATACCCAAAGAGGTCTTCATTACGCATGAATGCACCGTCGCCGGGAGCACTCAACCGGTTGAAAGGCCCTATCTGCAACCCGCATTCACCCGCATACCGAAAGCGCGTTCACAACCGATTCGGAAGGCAGCCCCCACATTCCCGCACTGCACGAGCATCCGACACCGATTCATATCGGTCGTCTTCTGGGCACCGAACCCGAGACTCAGCCCCGGACAGCAACCCGCACAGGCCCGGTCGCCGCTGCGCAGCCAAAGCTGTCCCACTGCAAAAACCGAAGCCTCTACACCCGGCCATACAGCACGGCTGGCCGTCCCGCAGCAAGCCGGACTGCGCCTTCCCCGTTTTTTCCAATCCGCAGCCCGATACAAATTCCGAATCCGTGGAATCCACAGGCTGTTGCCGTGTCCTATTTTGGCGGCGGGCATTCCGGCACCGCCGGAAGCCCTCTTTTCCTAATAATCCATTAAACAACAGGACAAATGGCAACATTAAAAAGACTCAGGACAGTGCTGCTGCTGGCCGCTGCCGCCTGCCTGCCGTGGAACCGGCTCCACGCCCAGGAAAGCAACTCGCTCAGCCCCTCGCCCGACAGCCGGACGCTCGTACGGGACATCCAGAATCCCGTCGACTACCATACGGGAACCGTGAACGTCCAGGCCCCGCTCTACACCGTTCAGGCCAATGGAATCTCGATTCCGATAACCCTGAGCTACAACACCTCGGGCATCAAGGTCAACGACACCCCGACCTCCACAGGACTCGGCTGGAGACTCTCGGCAGGCGGAAAAATCACCCGAATCGTCAAAAAATATCCAGACGAGCAGTCGCGCCGAACAGCCGTCACCTATATAAAAAACGATTCGACCCGACTCTATCACTACAACTCCGCCTGGCTGGATTATCTCTTCAAGACGGACAGTACGCTGAATGAAGTCTATGAACTGGGGGTATTCGAGTACCTGCCGAACGGAGAACGGGAAGGAAACATACCTTTCTTCGATTTCGATACCGAACCGGACATTTTCTATTTCGAAATACCGGGCAACTCCGGCATCTTCGTACTCGACAACGACGGCGGAGCGCACACCATCCCCTACCAGGACCTCGCCATCACCTTCATACGCGGCACGGAACCGACGGACAACCGTTTCACGATACGGGATAATGCGGGCAACCTCTACAAATTCGGCTCTTCGGCGGAGAGCCGGGAGGTCACGACCGCGACTACCCACGACAATACCAACCACACCAACACCAAAACCCTGACCTACAACTCCACCTGGCATCTCGACGAAATCGCGCCCTTCTCCGGAGAACAGGTACTGTTCACATACGAAGCGGGAACCCACGCAAACGAGATAACCACCCGGGACTGGTTCCAAGTCGGCCTCTATGCGCTCAAAGAGGGCCGGTACGAGCTCCTCCAATTCGAGAACGACTACACGACCGCCACCGCCGCGGCTCCGAAATTCCTGCGGCAGATTACATGGAGCGGAGGCAAGGTCGTCTTCACGTACGACGGCATCACCAGCCTGAAACTCGGCACCACCTATCAGGTACTAAAGAACATCGCTACCTACGCCACGACCCGACAGACGAATGACATCCACTTCGACTACTCCTTTTTCCAAAACGGAGCGCTCAAGCTGACCGCCGTCAGGGAACGGTACGGCAACGACATGCTCTACCTTTACAAGTTCCGTTACCTCGACATGGCGGCATTCCCAGCCAACAACGACAGTTTCTTCGACCACTGGGGATATTACAACAACCGCGGCGACTACGGATACCATGACTACATGCCCGCGATAGAAATCGACGGCATCGCCGTACCGGGCCACGACCGCACCCCGACCGCCAACGCCCGAGGCAATATCCTCTCCGGCATAGAGACAGGCAACGGCTTCAGCTTCACCTACAACTACGAATTGAATTCGATAGCCGACGCAGCGAACGGAGACCGTCCTTTCGGCGGGTTGCGCATCGCCAGCATCACGCAACTCATCGGCAACGGCGAACAGACCGTGCGTCGTTTCGAATACACCCTGCCGGACGGACGTTCCAGCGGCAAGGCGTTTCAAGACAAATTCCGGTACTACGACTCCTATCCCAATGGGCCGCAAGGCGAAAAACGTATTCTGGTATATTCCCGCTGCATCAACAATCTGTACGACTTCGGAGGCAACCACATGTCCTACTCCCGTGTAACCGAGTATATGCCCAACGGTTCCTACACCGTCTACTGTTACGACGAGGGCATCGACAATCTGGACCCGGAATGGGAATACTACCCGACTACTCCCGCCCTTACGGAAGCGCAGAAAAACCGGATGGAGCCGTTCGCACCGCCCACCTCCTATTTCTGGCGCCGCGGCCTGCTCACCTCCCAGTCGGTGTACGACTCCGACGGCAATCTGGTATCCGGCACCAGCACCCGGTATGCGTTCGGGGAACCGAAGGCCAAGATAAAGTGTTTGGTTCCCTACACTCCGCTGCAACGGCTATTTGTCTACTACTGGATAAGCGAACCGGTCTATGTCTCCAAAACCACCACTTACGACAGCAAATACAGCCTCGCCTCGGAGACCGAATTCACCTACGACACGAACCGGATGCTTCCCACGAAGAGCGTCACGACAGATGCTGCCGGAAATACCTATGAAACCCGCATCAAATACGCCAAGGACTATGGCAACATCACCGGTTCGACCATTACGGACCGTTACGGTATGCTGGCGGCGATAAAACAGATGCTGGACCACCATGCGTACAACCTTCCCATCGAAACGGTCAAATACAGAAACGGGAAAATCGTTTCGGCCAACCTCGTGCTGTATAAAACGCTCTCCGACAACCCACAGAGGCCAGGAGTCGTTCCGGCGACGGAGATGGCCGTCTATACCGACGCCCCCATCGTCCATACGGCGTTCACCCATTCGAGCATCTACAACGCTCCGTACACGAGCGAATTCAGGTACGACTCCCGATACGAACCCACCGTCCGGTACGACGAGTACGACGGCCCCACCCTGCTCTCCTCCCACGCCGAGCACGGCACGGTACAGTCAGTCATGTACGGCTACGACGGGACACTGCCGGTCGCCGTCGTAACGAATGCCGTCCACAGCAAGGCATCCGGCCGCAACCAGGTCATCTACGACAGCTTCGAATCGGGGGCCAACATACTCAAGAGCGCCCACGCCAAAAGCGGAGAATACGTACTGAACGGCTCCTATTCGGTGGAGCTGAAGAACCTGAAACCCGGACGCTACATCGTCTCCTACTGGCGCCTGCCGCGTACCTCCGCCGCTCCGGCCGCCTGGCAGTACGTGGAGAGCAGCATGGACATCGGCCCGGACACCCCGCCCTTCACCCTGCCGACGTCATCGGCCTATGTATATGACGAGCTCCGTATCCTGCCGGTCGGAGCACAGATGACCACCTGCGCCTACACGCCCGGCGTGGGCAAGATATCGGAAACCGATGTCAACGGCACGACCACCTACTACGACTACAACAAATTCGGTCTGCTGAAAACGGTACGCGACGACGACGGTACCGTCGTCAAACGGTTCATTTATGACAATTATACCAGCAATCTTTAAACAGAAGCCATGAGAAACAAGATAAGACTCGCCCTATTCGCACTCTGTACGGCCGTCGTATCCGGCACTGCGGAGCTGTATGCAGACGAACGCATTCCGGCCGCTGCCGCCAGGCAGACCGCCGAAGCGTCGCAATACGACATCGTCTATCAGGAAAACCACACCCATACGATAGCCCCGGCCGGAGAGACTTTTTCGCTTGACCTGCTTTCCGTTGCACAAAAGATGTACACAGCCATCGGCCTGCCGGACGGCCCGTTGTTGGGCTACGGCGTCGAAACCCGCCTTACAGGCCTCCAGCAGTTACAGTTCGGCACGGATTGGACGGAAGGCAAAACGGCTCTCACACTCGATTTCAAGCCGAACAACGGCATGGATGCCCTCTCCAATACCCTCGATATCTACGTCATCGCCAACACCACATCCACCGGCGGCATCCGACCGGCGGCTCTGGTACGGGTAACTTTCTCGCAAGCTCCGGTGACGGTTTATAGCACCGGTGCCATTCAGGGCCTCAGAATGGAGGAAACGACCTACAACGGCACCATGCAGACGAAAAAGGTTTCGCATTTCGACCGGGCGGGCCGCCTCGTACAGGAGACCGCCCTGTCCGCCTCGCCTTCGGGCAACGACATCATCCGTTTCTACCGGTACGACTGCATGAACCGCGGCGACTCGGTCACCTACCTGCCCTACACGCTGGAAGAGACCGGCGGCTCGCTCCGGGAGAACCCCGAAGCGGAACAGAAGGCCTTCTACCGGGAGTATTATACGGCGAACGAGTACAATTTTGCCTACTCGTCCAAAGAGTACGACACCTCGCCGCTCGGCGTTCCCGTCAAATCCGGCGGACCGGGCAGGGAGTACAGCATCGACGGCGGCAGCGCCGGCCACTACACCGCCTATATCTACGGCCGCAATACGGCTCTGGAGGTGTATAAGTATACCGTAGCACTGGACGGCTCCTTCTCCTGCAGTACCAGGTATGCTGCCGGCACCCTGCTCAAAACGCAGTCGGCCTACTATGCGACGGACGGGGTACGGACCCTCCAAACGGAGTACCGGGACAGCGAAGGGCGACTCGTCGCCAAATCCACCGTAACAGGCAACGAAAATCCCCGCTTCACCTGCTATGCCTACGACGAGCTGGGACGGCTGCGCTACGTCATCCCGCCCATCGTACACGAACAGATAAAGGGCCTCCAGATGTCCATTACCCCCGCCTCGGCCAGCTACAAGAAATACTGGTACTATTACGAATACGACCGGTACGGCCGGACGGTCGTCGCCTCGAAACCGGGCAAAGCCGACGAATATTTCGTGTACGACAAACAGGGACGCATGGTACTCAGCCAGGACGGCAATCTGCGCGCTGCGAACGCCTGGTTTTACTACATCTACGATACGCAGGACAGGGTGCTCGACAAGTGCATCGTGCGCGAGAAGACGCCCGGCAGTCTGACACGCGCCTCCATCCAGGAGCGGTACTATGCCGACGGATTCGACAACACCTACCCCTACCTCGGCGGTACGGACACTCCGCTCGTTCCGTTCTCCGGCAGCCTGTTCGTCCTCCAGGCCCATCTGGAGAGCGCCCGTTACGACGACTACGACATCTATCCGCAGCATACCGAGGCCCCCGCAGCCTTCACCCGATACCGGGAGAACCTTTATCTCTACATGCCGCACGCCTTCAGCATGGAGAGCTACGGTATCCGGGACATTCCGGGCATGTGGACCTACTTCGTGGACGGCGGAACCGTCAAGCCGGAGTACGCGGTCAAGAACGGCACGACCGTCGTACCGGGTTACTACTATATCCCGGAAAACATGGTACAGACCGTACAGAACATCTTCATCAAAATCAATACGCCCGGCCTGTTCAACCTGGTCACGAAATTTCCCGGCAGCGGCTATCCCGACCTGGGCTCTTATCCGGAGGGCCGGCCGGCCGTCACGTCGGCCCGGTACGTGGAGGGAAAATACTTCAAGATAGGCAGCATCGCCGCCACGGCGGATACCTTCCCCTCCGTCTACGACCCGCAGGGCAAATATTTCGAGAACTGCGCTACCGTGCGCAGCGAGTACAAAATCAAGACGGGCTACTACTACATTCCGGAAGCGTGTCTCGAACTCGTGGAACGGACGGTCGCACTGGGCGGCCCCTATGAAATCGTCACCGCCTTCCCCGGCAGCGGCACGCCGCTCAAAGGCATCGGCCTTGCGGCGGAACTGATGTCGCAGCTCGCGTTCGAGCCCTATGCCGGCATCGCCTCCGCGGATATGCTCGCTCCGACCAACCGCGGCCGCATGACGTTCCAGCAACTGGCCGTCGTGTCGCCCCAGGAGACGGACAATAACATATACCGGGCCTACTATTACGACCGGAAAGGGCGCGTCATCCTCACCAAAGAGCTGGACAGGGAGGGTAATCCGAGCTGCTACTGGGTGAAATACGACGATGCGGGCCACATCCTGACCACCGTGGAGGAACACCGCATTCCGGACAGCAACCTCCCCGACTTCAAGCGCGTGGACTACACCTACGACGCCCAGGGCCGCATGCTGAACGAAACGACCACCGTCGACCGGGAAGGCTCCGCCATACGTTCCGTCAGCACCTTCGTCTACGACGAGTTCGACCGCCTCTCCTCGAAAACGACCGACGGCATCACGGAATCGTACGGACACGATTTCTACGGCCGCCTCACCGGACAGGCGTCTCCCTACTTCCGACAGGAGCTCTCCTATGCGGGCCGGTACGACGGCTACGTCACGGCGACGCGCTGGAAGCACTCGAACAGCCCGTTCCAGTGTTACGGCTATACGTACGACGGATATGGACAACTGACTGCCGCCTACCACCTTACGGACGACGGCCAGCGCGACATGTGCTTCGATGAGGAGGCGACGTACGACCTGAACGGCAACATCCTGACCATGGCACGCACGGGTGCGGTGCCCTCCGACAGCCATACTTATACCTACACCAACGACGGCAACCGGCTGGTCGGTCTGAAGGAACAGGGCGGCCCGACATACGCATATGCCTACGATGCCAACGGGAATTTGCAGTACGACGCCCGAAAAGGTTTGATTATTAATTATAATTACTTAAATTTGCCTGTAATCGTCACGGGCAGCGACAACCAGCCGAAAGCGCTCTACACCTGGCTGCCCGACGGTACGAAGGTCGAATGCCACGACAGCAGGGGCAACGGCTTCAGATACAAAGGTTCTTTCACATACGACATGCAGGGCAGACTGCTCGGCATCGACTTCGGCAGCGGACAGTTCTACGTCACCACGGCACAGAACGGAACGCGGGACTACATGCCCCTCTACCACATTACCGACTACCTCGGAAGCGTGCGAGTCGTCTATAACGACGACAAGTTCATACTGGCCCGGAACGACTTCTATCCCTTCGGGCTGCGGTACGAGGGAACGGACTACCTGCTGAACGAGATTCCCCGCGTCAACCGGTTCCTTTTCAACGGGAAAGAGTACCAGCTTCCATTCGCCGCAGCCGACCTCGGACTGCTCGACTACGGAGCACGCATGTACGATCCCGTCATCGGCCGCTGGACTACGCAGGACCCGGCCATGCAGTTCACCAACCCCTATATCTTCTGCGGCAACAATCCGGTACAGTACATCGACCCCCGGACGGAAAAATAGCTTGGTTTATTCCCGCAATTATAGGTGCTATTGTTGGTGGATATACAGGTTACAAAATAGGCTCAAATCAGGGAGCAACTGGTTGGGAATTATTCGGATATATTATAGGAGGAGCTGCAATTGGCAGCCTATCTGGTAGCGCTGCTGCGGGAATCAGTGCAATTGGCGGTGGAGCATCATTATCTGGGCTTGCAGCAGGGATGATAAGTGGTGCTGGATTTAACGGATTATCGTCAAATTGGGATAATCAAGCTATTGTACAAGGAGCTATATTTGGTGGCTTTGCAGGTTGTATTGGTGGCTTAACAGGCGCTGCAATTGGAGGAGGCTGGGGAGCTATGGCTGGAGGTGCATCAGCTAACTTCACCCATCAATTATTGTATAATGGCGGTAATCTACATAACATCAATTGGAGTTCTGTTGGTTTGAGTGGACTTACGTCATTCGGGTTATATCATGGATTATCATTTGCATCATGGAAATGGGGCGGAGGCGAACATGTTGGAGGAAGTAATATTACGTATAGACAATTTTGTAAAATTAACACAGCATATCAACGCTCTAGATTCTGGCATCGTGAATATGGTGTAATCTTAAATACTAATGGCAGGGCCAGTATGGTACGAGGAAATAAACTAAATGTCAGTATGTCAATAAATAAAAAAGCAGGAGATTATGCTACCGCACATACACATTGGGCTAAACCAGGAGTCGAATGGGTAAATCTAGGAGGCACTGACACCGATTGGATAAGATTTTCTCCTAACCAATCTTACCCTCCTAACTCAACGATGGATATATCCATAGGGGCACACCATTCCCCCTCAGATTTACAGATACCTGGTTTTTCGATAGTTGTTGGACGGACAGGTTCTTCATATCATTATCCCGGTATGGACAATTATATACCTATCAACAAGGACCCTTTTGTGAGATTTTTCCTATTGGATTGGCTGACATTTTAATCTGAGTAGTATGATGAAGAAATTATTGGTTATTTTTATTTCGGTCTTCTTTTGGATAGACCATATGGCTCAAGAATCGGATACGATACGCATCAACTTTTGTATCC